>JAABVA010000055.1_pt1 | contig 138712 bp, 121 predicted proteins | sample 5560331 | NCBI WGS metagenome assembly JAABVA01 (sample SAMN12812661, study PRJNA571458) | rock metagenome | isolation source: Antarctica rocks | place: Antarctica: Victoria Land, Mt New Zealand sud | collected 2016-01-07 | reverse complement strand
CCCCGGAGGAGTTCAAACGCGCCTGCGATGAGAGCAGGGCCATGGCCCTGCTCTCATCACAAACATCAACCATCAACACAACTGAGAATCTCCAGTTATGAATGGATGAGAAAAAGGGGGCAGGTCACAGGCATCGCGCAATGCAGCGCGGCGGGGCAGAAACGGTGAGGCAGTGTTGTTGCCGGACCAGGACCGCTCATTCTGGGACCACGCGCAAATTCAGCGAGGGATAGCCTCACTCGAACACTCGCAACGACTCGGCGGTGGCACGACGCACTATGCGCTGCAGGCAGCGATTGCTGCGTGTCACGCGCGCGCCCGCATAGCCGAAGAGACCGACTGGGAGCGCATCGTTCTTCTCTACGACGCTCTGCTGCAGATCACGCAGTCGCCCATAGTGGCACTGAACCGGGCAGTCGCCGTTGGTATGGCGCAAGGCCCGTCAGCTGGACTCGACGCGCTCGATGGAGCGGCCGCGCTCGCTAGTGATTCCGCGTTGGCTGGGTACCATCTGCTGCCCAGTGTTCGCGGAGACCTGCTTATGAAGATGGGGCGGTTCATTGAGGCGCGCGAAGAAATCCAACGTGCAATAGCAATCACTAAGAATCTGCGGGAACAGGAATTGCTGGCCGGGAGGCTGGAGCAGATTGAGAAGGCGGCTTTATCAGGGTAGGCGCGATTCAGTCCTTTGGAACGCGCATGTCGTCATCTGGAACATGCCGGCAACAACCATTTTAGATTCGGTGTTTTAGAACCGTGATCGATGAGACGATGTCCTCGCAAGCGCGCGAGGACGTCGTCTTCTATGGCTTACATCCAAGGTGAGGGCCGCGATCAGGATCGCTGTTTCCGGTCGTTCTTGACGACCTTGTTCCTGTCGATCATATGTGCCGCGTCATCGATGCATTCGTCGCAAAGCTTGCGCTATCAGAGCTCGGTTTCCAGCGTTGTATTCACCTCTGTAGAGAGGTCTTACGGCGAGATTTAACATACGCACGCTGTGCGTGCGTGTAAGCGCTTGCATGCCTTCGGGACCCAAATCTAAAGATGAGATGACGTATCGCCCATGCATTATGACTGCGAACACTTCGTGGCTGCTCTGGCAAACCGAATCAAAGAACTGCGGATGCAACGCGGATGGGCTCAGATGCAGATGGTGCGGGATTTTGGCTACTATCTATCACATTGGCAGAACATCGAATCCGGAAGAAAAATGTCGCTCGAAACGATGCTGCGCGTGGCTAACACATTTTCAACGTTGAGGCTTGCCCGCGTTGTCTTCGCAATCCTAGGCCTGACCGCCTCAGCAACTTGTTTGCATGCCCAGGCGAAGCCCACCGCATCGCGAGCAGGTGATCTCCAAGTCGGAGCGACATTCAGCCTCGCTTCCCCGGACTATGGTCCGAACACGCTTCCCGGCGTAGGGGCGTATGCGACATTCGACTTCCGGCCTCATCTGGGCATAGAGGCGGATTTTCGACAGCTTAAGGATCCAGACAGTAGGGAGGGAATCTATGAACGTAATTTTGAGGTCGGGCCACGATATGTCTTCCGTGTAGGGCCGCTCAGCCGTATGCAAAGTTGATCATGGGCCGGGGTGTTTTCCAATTCCTGCCCGATCCTCGCCATCCCGAAAGCGGATCTGTCGCAAACCTCGCCTGTACGATGTGGGCGGGTGGGCTCGGTGCGGATTACAGTGTCCGCCCTTCGTTCAATGTTCGCGCTGATTATGAATTGCAGCCCTAGGCAAACTTCCCGCCGAATGGCTTATCCCCGCACGTCTTCAGTTCGGGAGTCGCATATCGCTTCCACTAGGTTTTGTGGTTACGACCCCTATGTGAACAACCACCGTCAGGACATCGCTGTATGAATCGTTTGATCTTCACAATTCGGCTTGTCATCTCAGTTCTGTTTTTTACATTAGGCACAGCCTTGTGTATGGCACAAAGGACGATCCGGGTACCAGCAGACGTATCGACGATACAAGGTGCCATCGACCAAGCGAGAACCGGAGACACAGTTGAGGTCTCACCGGGCGTTTATAACGAGAACTTAGATTTCAAGGGTAAGGGCATCACGGTCAGGACGGGGGCGAAGTCTTTCGAAGATGCGGCTTCGACGGTTATCAACGGTACTCAGGATGGGCCTGTTGTAGCTTTTCAGACCGGCGAGTCGGCTTCCTCTATTCTGAACGGCTTCACTATTCAGAATGGGCATGCAAGTGTGGCGTCGAGCGCGAGGCGGTGGCATTTCGTCAACAACGCGTCACCAACGATCACCAACAATTTTCATTTCCAAGAACTACGGCTGCGGCGTGTTCGTCGTCAATCTGGCAAGTCCCTTAATCCAAGGAAATGACATCAAACAGAGTTTGTATCCGTCCGTGCTGAAAGATGATGCCCTATGTCATTCTCCGTCGGACGGTGGGTGCTCCGGAGTGGGACGTTTTCTTGGCGACGCCGGAGATGTACAGGTGATCGGAAACATCATCGAAGACAATGTTACCGATCCCATCGGCGATACCGGCGGTCCAATTAGCGCAGGCATTCTTGTGAGCCTTGGACAGAGTTTGCTTTTGCAAGCCAATGTGGTCAGGAACAATCACACATAACGGTGATCCGGGTTTGCCGAAGCGATCGGGAACCCGGTTAGAAAATTGGTTCTCATCAATAACCTGTTCTATGGGAACGACCCCCGCGACCGGTTTTTTCCCACACAGATCTTTATCACCGGTCTTTTCGGACCCTTTAGCGGGCCGATATCAACTATCACAGAGATCAACAACACAATTTATGGCCGCGGACAGGAACTTATTTACAGTTTCGGGCCCTCTATCATGGCCAACAACGTGTTTGTGAACGATTCAGTCTATCCGACCACGGACCCGCTCTGGGCAGGACTTTCTTGCGATTCCTTTGTACGAAGCTCTCCAATCGACATCCGAAATAACGACATCTTCACAGGCAGGAACGAACATCCCGACCGGCACCGTCACATTGCTGGACGGATCGGCAGTAATCGGGACGGCTCCCCTCAGCGCCGCCGGTTCTGCCGTGTTCAACATCTCGACTTTGAGCTTCGGCGTTCGCAACATCTCAGCTCGCTATGGTGGGTCCGCCAACTTCAACCCAAGCAGCGCAACGCTCAACGAAGCGGTCACCGTTATCGGGACGGCTCTGGCGTTGACGGCCTCTCCGAACCCTGCCAATAGCGGCCAGGCTGTCACGCTTACCGCCCGCGCAAACGCGGCCCTCGCGGGAATGGTCCCATTGCAAGAAGCGCTTCTGCTGTCGGAGACGAAGTCATACAGGCGTATGACTTCGCGCTTACAACGCCTCTCAACTCACTTTCCATTCCTTCCGGCGATTGGTTGGTAACGACGGTGAGGATAACCCCGGTTGCCGGCTTCACGGGAAACGTCGCTTTGAGCTGCGCGAATACAGCCGATCACACACATGTGAATTCCGAGACGGGAGTACAGTCTCACTTGCAGATGGTGCGAAAACTCTGAAGCTCACCGTCAACACGAGCGACGTCTACTGATACGGAAACAACATAAGCCAGTCGGCGTCGCCGTCACGCGGCGGCGCGGTAGGCGGTGGTGTACTGGCCGCTTTGCTGTTGCCGGCGTTCGGTCTTGTCGGACTCGCCGGAAGAAAACGGTCGAAAGTCGCTGGGTTTTGGAAAGCGGGCTTGGTATTGTCCTTCGCGGGAATGCTGTTTGGATTGCAGGGATGCAGCGGAAAGCTGCCCGCTAAGGCTCCGCCGGTGGATTACAGCATCACCGTCACAGGCACAACCAGCGACGGTTCTCAGCTTCAGCACGCAACGTCACTGCACCTCAGCATTACACCTTAACAATCGCTTGACAATCAGTTGATGTTATGCGCTCGAGATTTCTGATTGTGTTTGGAGCGACTGTGTTTTTTGCGCCAGAGTTGATCATCTCTGTTGGACGCATAGTGTCGATTCAGGTGCCTCAAAATGTATCGTTTTTGGCGAGAACCATCCTGAGCACCGCAGGATTATTCGTGGCCTGTATAGGATTCATTCTGCAAGTTGGTAATCGTTTCAGGTATCCCCAAGACTGGTGATTGGCTTGACCGGCAAGCAACGCCTCAGGGTAGATACAGATGGCCCTGTTTCTGCGACGCCGTAGAGGGAAGGCCCATGCCAAAGGCACCAAACAGATGACTAGCTAGTTGCATAATCCATAGGTCAAGGAAGTCTTACATCGAGATACCCTGGCTGCTCTCGCGGTCCTGGATTGCCGGAGATGCCGTCGATTGATCTAGATGGTGAGAGTGCTTCTCGTGTGAGCGGGCGGGGGCTTCGGGCATAACGTGAGTCAAGGCTTCGCCCCTTGTGATCGGTTGGCGGTCGTGGTCGTAAAACTGTCCGCTCGGCCCGTCGATGGGGATGTGCCGACCGGTCTCGATATGGAGGTAGCTCTGGATTGGATCGCTCTGGCCTCTCCACTCGACCTGATTCGCCTCGGGAGGAGCCAAAGCCTTGTTGATGGGGTTCCACTTCACGGTGTGCTCGGCCCATGTCGACATCCGTTCGACGGGTTCAAGAACGAGCTGCGCTCCGCTCCTCTTCGGGCTTTTGTCGTTTGTTTCTTTCTGTTCTTTCGCCTCCTTCGGTTTCACCCATTGCTGGGCTGGACGATCGGACGGCAAGATGGCCGGAGTGGGAGTCTTCATAAGGACCCGCTCGGAGGTATAAATTGCCCCGTCCTTAGAGGCGCTGGCGATAGCCATAGGAAGGGGGCTGTTCTGTGCGATTTCGGGCGCACCTGCGAGGCTTACGAAGACGCGAAGGAAAGAAGATCATCGACTTCCGTACGTCTTGGGAGAATGCCTGCAAATTGGCCGGTGTGGCTGAGCTGAAGTTTCACGATCTGCGCAGGACGGCTGTACGGAATATGCGTCGCGCTGGCGTACCGCAACTGATACGCATGAAGATCAGTGGGCATAAGACGGACTCCATGCAGCGACGCTACAATATCGTAGACACCGAAGATTTGAGCATCGCCAAAGAGTTTATGGAACGTCGGATGAAGGCTGTCACTGAACCGAAAACGTAACCATCGCAGGATAAACGGCGATAGTACCGGCTCAATAGAATGAGCAACGTGAGTCCTGATGATACCCGGTGATACACTCAGTATTGGCTTGAGGTGCTAGCGCCGCAAGGCATATGGGTTCAAATTCCCTCCTCCGCACCAATCCAGCCATGTCGCCGCCGCCGCCGGGTCCCTCCCGATGTGCGAACTCAGAAGCTCAGAGGTCTCGAAGTCACCGAATGATCGCACTCGTTGTCACTCTCCACATCATCGTCTGCCTCTTCCTGATTGGCGTAGTCCTCATTCAGCAGGGCAAGTCCGCCGACCTCGCCGGTGCCTTCGGCGGACAGGGATCGCAGACCGCCTTCGGTCCGCGCGGCGCAGCAAATCTCCTTACCAAACTTACCACCTGGTCAGCCATCCTCTTCATGCTCACCTCCGTCGGCCTCACTATCCTCCTCTCCCGCAGTAGCGGCGACCATTCCGTCCTCTCGGGCACCGCGCATCCCACCACACAGACCGCGCCTAAGAAAAAGTAATCACACTCGGCTGAATATCTCCCGCGCGCAGGCCCAACGGTCTGCGCGTTCCGTTTCCATCAGCACAACCTGTAAAGTTCGCTCCGCAATAAGGGCCCGCATGATCCACGAAGTCCTCAACGTCGGCCCCCTTCAATGCAACTGCTCCATCCTCGGTGACGAGACCTCCCTCGAAGCCATCGTCGTTGATCCCGGGGACGAGATCTCCCGCATCGTCGCCGTGCTCGAAAAGCACCACCTCTCCGTCAAGCAGATCGTCGTCACCCACGCCCACATCGATCACATCGCCGGGGCCCAGCGTCTCAAATCCCTCACCGGTGCCCCCATCCTCTACAACCAGCTCGACCTACCGCTTGTGAAGATGATGGACACCCAGGCCAGCTGGCTCGGCATCGCAACCCCCGACGTCCCGCTCCCGGACCTCAGCCCAGCCGACAACAGCCTGGTCAGTATCGGCGGCCTCTCCGCCACCATCCTCTACACCCCCGGCCATACCGAGGGCAGCCTCTGCCTCCACCTCCCCGCCCACAATCTCCTCCTCGCCGGCGACACCCTCTTCGCCCGCTCCGTCGGTCGCACCGACCTCCCCGGAGGCGACACCCGCCAGCTCCTCCGCTCCATCCACGACCGCCTCCTTCCCCTACCCGACATCACCCGCGTCCTCCCCGGCCACGGTCCCGCCACCACCATCGGCGAAGAGCGCCAGTCCAACCCCTTCCTGCAAGATCTCTGATCAGCGCTCTCGCGTTGATCCTGGCCCATCGAGGAGGGTGGACCAACACGGCCACGAACCTCACTCTCAGCCCTTCTTTCTCCCCGCCCTTAGCCCCGCTTTCTTCCCGCCCTTAGCCTTCTTTCTCTCCCCGCCCTCAGCCCCGCTTTCTTCCCGCCCTTAGCCTACTTTCTCTCCCCGCCCTTAGCCCTTCTTTCTTCCATTCCGAGCAAAGCGAGGAACCTGCTTCTCGACCCATCACTTCCACATCTACTCCGCGCAATACCGCCGCACAATCTGCATCCCCGCCCGAAACTCCTCAATCGGCACAATCAGACTCACCACCGCACGCCCCCTCTCCCCCATCCCATAGAACTCCCCCGGATGCACCACCACCCCGCGCCCCAACAGTTCCATCTCCACCGCCTGGCCAGACCTCTGCGGCAGCCGCAACACCGCACTCCATCCCGCCTCCATCCGCAACATCTCCAACCCACACTCCGCAATCGCAGCCACATTCCGTCGCACGCGCTCTGAAATCTGTTCCCTCAATCTTTCCCTCCCAGCAAGCCAGAACGGCACAGCCAGCTGCACCGGCGCACTCATCGATAGAAACGTATCCGCCACCATCTCCATGCGTCCCAGAGCCTCCGCCTTCTCCGCGGGAGGCCCACACACCACCACCCACGCCGCCTTCATCTGCGGCAGCCCCGCGATCTTGCTCATGCCGCTCAGCACAAACGTCGGCACCGGATGCTCCCCCACCGCAAAGCTCCGGATCGCATCCCCCTCGCGCAGCGGGTAGTCCAGAAACACCTCATCCGCAATCAGCGCCAGCCCCCGCCGCGCGCAGATCTCCTCCAGCCTTTGCCTCTCGGCCAAGGACGTCGCATGCCCGGTTGGATTGTTGGGATGCACAACAACGATCGCCCTGGTTCGCTCTCTGATCGCTCGCTCCAACTCCGCGAAATCGATCCACCAACCGTGGTCGTAGAACAACGGGTAGCTCCGCAGCCGCACATCGTCGATCTCCGCCAGAAATTCAAACAGCGGATAACTCGGCCGCGCAATCAGCACCTCGTCGCCGGCATCGCACAGCAGCCGAAACACGAAGCTGTACGCCTCGCTCGTACTCGTCGTCAGCAAAATCTGATCGGCACTGACATCAGCCCCATGCTCCCCGTAGTACCCCCGTACAGCCTCCCGCGCTACCCGCATCCCACGCGGATCGGGATCGTAGCTGAGCGCCTCAAGCTGCCGCAACGGCTCCAGAACCTCCTCCGCGTCATACAAGAATCCGCACACCGTTGGATTGGAAACCGTCAAATCGATCAGCCGCCCGCCGCCCTCTCGCGCCCAACGGATCGCCGCCGCGAACTCGCTCTCCCCCACATCCCACGCCGTCCGCGTAGAAAATCTCCAGCTTCCATCGACCGTTCTCACACAGCGATCCTAATAGACCCACAAAGCCCACCGTACAATCGCCTCATCAGCCCATGAACGACGACCTCCTCTCCATCCAGTCCCACACCCCCGTCCGCGCCATCCTCTTCGACTACGGCCTCGTACTCTCCGGCCCGCCTAACCCCGCCGCCTGGGACCGCATGCGCTCCATCACAGCGCTCGAGGAAGAGCCCTTCCACCAGGGCTACTGGGCCCATCGCCACGCCTACGACAGCGGCGATCTCTCCGGCCGCGCCTACTGGCAGCTTATCGCCGCCGAAGCCGGCCTCCCGACCCTCTCGGCCGAAGATCTGGAAGCACTCTTCCACGCCGACACCGACCTCTGGACCGACCTCAACCTCCCCATGGTCGAGTGGGCGCAGGCCCTCCACCGCGCCCGCATCCCCACCGGCATCCTCTCCAACATCGGCGACCAGATGGAGGCCGGCGTCCTCCGCAAACACCCCTGGCTCTCCGCCTTCGATCACATCACCTGGTCCCACCGGCTCAACACCGCCAAGCCCGACCTCGCCATCTACCGCCACGCCGCCGACGGTCTCGGCCTCTCTCCCTTCAACATCCTCTTCATCGACGACAGGCTCGAGAACATCGAGGCCGCTCGCAGCTGCGGCATGCAGACCATCCAGTACAGCACCCACGCGCACTTCCTCGAAGAGATGAAGCACCGCAGCCTCACCAGCCTCCTCGGAGACCCGCCAGCACTCCCCTGAATCTAGCGCGCCCCTCGCTCGGGCTCACCTGAACCCGCCGGATGAAGGCACCCCCTTTAGTTTGTCATCCTGAGCACAGCGAAGGACCCGCTTCTCTACCCCCGCGCCCAAACCCTTCTCCAAGACCCTGACGCCCACTCCTACCCTGCTCAGGCTAACCCCCCCTTTGTTTGTCATCCTGAGCAGAGCGAAGGACCCACTTCTCTACCCACACCCCAAAAGGTCTCCAGGACCTCGCCGCGCCCGCCCCTGCTCACCCCTTTGGTTTTCGTCCTGGCCATCGACCCCCGCGCGAAGGGGCGAGGGTCCCGCCTCTCACCCATCCCCCCCAAGCGCCAGAGCTCCTACCGTCGCGTCCCCGTCCCCGCAACAATCGACACCTGCTCCACAATCTCAATCCCAAAGCCCTGCAGCGCCGGCACATGCGTCGGCGTGTTGGTCAGCAGCTGAATCTTGTGGATCCCTAGGTCCGACAGAATCTGCCCACCCAGACCCACCTGCCGCAGCGTCCTCTGGCTCCGGTCATCCATACGCCCCCTCTGCTCCCGATGGAACGTGATCCTGTGCGGCTGCACTGTCCGATCGATCCCAAAGCCTTTCGACCCGTTGTGGAGGTACACCAGCGCGCCTCGACCAGCCTCCGCAATCATCCTCAGCGAGTTGTCCACAATCATCCGGTCGTCGCACAGCGTCGTCCCGAACACATCCCCCGCCAGGCAGTGCGTATGCACCCGCACCGGGATCACGTCGCCGCCGCTCACATCGCCGTACACCAGGGCGACATGGCTCTCTCCTCCGTCCACCTCGCTCTCATAAGCGATCATCCGAAACTCCCCATAGGCCGTCGGCATTAGGCTCTCCGCCACGCGATGGATGTACCGCTCATTCTGTAACCGGTACCGGATCAAATCCGCCACCGTCACCATCTTCATCCCATGCAGCTCGCAGAACTTCAGGAGATCCGGCACCCGCGCCATCGATCCGTCGTCATTCATAATCTCGCAGATCACCCCCGCCGTCACCAGTCCCGCCATCCGCGCCAGGTCCACCGACGCCTCCGTCTGCCCCGCTCGCACCAGCACACCACCCTTGCGCGCGCGCAGCGGGAACACATGCCCCGGCCGCGCGAGATCGTACGCCGTCGACGCCGGATCGATCGCCACCTTGATCGTGTGCGCCCGGTCCGCCGCCGAGATACCCGTCGTCACCCCCTCTCGCGCCTCCACGCTCTCCGTAAACGCCGTCCCGAACCGCGACGTATTCTCCTGCGTCATCGGCCCCAGCCGCAGGTAATCCGCCCGCTCCTCCGTCAAAGTCAGGCAGATCAAACCACGCCCAAACCTCGCCATGAAGTTGATCGCCTCGGGAGTCACATGCTCCGCCGCCAGCGTCAGGTCGCCCTCATTCTCGCGATCCTCGTCGTCCACCACCACCACCATCCGTCCCGCCTTGATCTCCGCTACCGCCTCCGCCACGTCAGCAAACATGCCCAGACCTCCCCCATCGATTCCGTCCCATCAGATTCGCACAGCGGCCCCGCAGCACCAAAAGGTTCACCGGGCAGCAAAAAGCGCCACCCGAAGGCAGCGCTCTCGCAGAATTTCTTCAACCACCAACCTACAGCGTTGACTCAATCTCAAATCCCCACGCCTCCAGCAGCGCCTCCGAGATGTACTTCGAATTCTTGTTCCGCCGCGCCCACTCCCGCAGACGCGTCGACCGAATGTACTGATCCGGCGTCAACTTGTACTCCTTCACCACCAACTCAAACGATGTAACGGTCGGCACCACCGGCCCTATCGGCTCCGGCTTGCCCCAATTCGGATTTCCACGACGCTTTGCCATTCCTTGAAACTCCTCCACTGCGGTCAACGTTCGAACTGACACGGGACCGCATTGATATCCAATCGTTCATCATAGGCCGGCTCACCCCACCAAGGCAAGCCGCAGGGCAACGAAACTCCACATCGCGCACGCCACAGGGCCCGAACAAGACAAGCAGCAACGTACAGATTCACTGTCCGATATGCCGACTTCACGGACGAGTGACATCGCAGCTCAATGAATAGGGCTGCTAGCAGCAGATTGGAACTGCTGCTCTGTTCCCACGAAGAACACGTAAGTCTTCCGTGACCCTTGAATCTCGTACATCTCATCCCAGATCAGTCCACCCTTACCCCACCCCGTCTCTGCAAGGTTTTGCCTCTGTCCGTTCGGAAGAAGATATTTATAATGAACTGTTCTCCAGCCTTCGGCGATTGGATCCGAGGTCCACCCGTGTCCTTTCGCGTCGACGACATAGATCAGCAGCCGACTCTCGCGCGGCAGCGGACCACAATCACGGTTACTTACTTCAAATTGGACCCATCCTTGATAGCCGTTTGGTATGTCATACTGCAATTTGGGCAGATAGAGAGGCTGAATGAAGGACGGGCCGAAGAGAAGACCAAGATAACCCAAGATGAGCAATCCAATCCCACAGAGCGTCCAAAACGTGACTCGCCGAAACGTTGGCATAGCTTGAAGGATACTTCGTACTCTGTATCCCGAGTCACATAGACGCATAACCGGTCTTCTCGGACGAGTGAAATCTACCGCCGCACCGCCTCCCCATAAAACCGATCCATATCCCCCTTCATCGCCTTCAACGCATCCACATTCAAATACACCATGTGCCCCGCCTGGTAGTACCCAAACTCCACATTCCCCTTCAACGCATCCGGCAGCATCATGTGCGCCAGGTCGTACTCCGTCCCAAAGAACGGCGTCGCCAGATCGAACCATCCATTCGCCGAGAACACCCTTAGCCGCGGATTCTTCCGCATCGCATCCGCCAGATCCAGCGCCACATCCGGAGCCGTCTGCTCCCCTCGCCCACCACCTCCGCCAGCGCCCGCCGGGGCCGCCCCCGGCCGATGCTTGAAGTCCCACGCCTGGTTAATCCCCGGCCCCTGCAGGAAGTACGGATCCGTACTCATATACTTCAACTCGCGCTCCAGGTAGTCGTGGAGCGCCCCCACATAGATCCCGCTGATCCCCGTATCCGACGGGTCATACCCCGGAGCCTCGCCCGCCGACTCCGGATCCCACCCCCGGAATCGCGCGTCGTACCGGCCCAGCGTCCGCTCCTCATCCCGCAGCAGCTCCTTGCGAAATCGCGTCGCCGGAATCCGCAGCTTCGACTCCTTCACATACTCGACCGTCAGCCCCGTAAACGCCGCCACCTTCGTCGCCACCTCATTCATCTCGGCCGCCGGCAGCTTGTCGCCCTGCGCCAGAGCCGTCAGGTATGGCCCCCGCGCAAACTGCCGCGCCTGCTCCACAAACTCCTCCATACTTCCCGTCGCCTTCACCTTCTTGTAGTGATAAGCGATCGCTGCATAGCTCGGAAGATAGGCCACCTCCTCCAGGTCATACCCCGGATTCCGCCGGTTGTAGTTCAGAATCGACGACAGCAGCGTCACCCCGTTGAACTCGATCCCATCGTTCTGCAGCGCATCCACCAGCCCCGCCGACCGCGTCGTTCCATAGCTCTCGCCAAACAAAAACTTCGGCGATCCCCATCTCTGATTAACCGTGATGTACTTCACAATAAACTTCTCGAATGCATGAATATCCTGGTCGGTCCCGGCAAAGTCCTTCGCCGTTCCCTTCCCCACAGCGCGCGAAAATCCACACAGCGGCGCATCGATAAATACCAGGTCCGACTTATCCAGAAGGCTGTACTGGTTCGGCACGTATTGGAACGGCGCCGGCCCCGTCGCCTCCGGACTCTCCGTAATCACGCGCACCGGCCCGAACGATCCCATGTGCAGCCACAGCGACGCCGCCCCCGGTCCGCCGTTGTAGAAAAACGTCACCGGCCGGTTCCGCGCCTCCACCCCGTCCTGCGTATACGCGACATAGAAGATGCTCGCGTTCGCCTTGTCCTGGTCATCCCGCAGCAGCAGGTTGCCCGCCGTCGCCGTGTAGTGGATCGTCTGCCCACCCGCCTGCAGCTCATGCTTCGTCACCGAGCTCGTCTCCGCCGGAATGGGCAGCGCGCCCTCGGCACTCTGCGGTGCCTCTCCCTTCTGCCGCGCCTCGCCTCCTGGCTCAGTGTTTCGCTGCTGCTTTGCTCCATTGCCCTGCCCTGGAGCCGGCGGCTGTTGCGCCTCACTGCTCTGAGCCCGAACCGTGACACAGACCGCCATCACCCAAACCGCGACACCAGCAACACCCAACAAACGCAGACTCAACTCGACTCTCCTCAAATGCACATAGGAACTTTTAGCTTTCGCAACATCATACTGCCGCTTGTTCCCGGCAAGCTGGATGCATCTTTTACCGCCACCTCCACGTCTATGCGATCTGACCTGTAGTTACATTCCCCTCCCCCTTCGCCGCCATCCGAGGCAATCCATGAGCAAACCTCTCTGCGCCGACTTCGATCTCGACCTCGAAGACCTCGCGCCCTCTGACTCCGACGCCTCCGACACCGCTAACACCAGCTTCACCCGGCGCACCTTCTTCAAGACTGCCAGTATCCTCAGCGCAGCCGTCGCCACCGGCCTCCCCTCACTGGCCCCAGCCGAGCGGCCCAACCCAACCGCCGCCCCGCCTCAGACCCTGAATCTCACTCTCAAGGTCAACGGCGAATCGAAGTCCCTCTCACTCGACTCCCGCACCACCCTCCTCGACGCCCTGCGCGAGCACATGGACTGACGGGATCGAAGAAGGTTTGCGACCACGGACAGTGCGGCGCCTGCACCGTCCTCCTCGCCCACGCCGGCGCCGCCAAGTGCGCGAAGTTCCTCGGCGGTGGCACCAACCTCCTCGACCTCATGAAGTACGACGTCGAGCACCCCTCCACCCTCATCGACGTCACCCACCTCCAGTTCTCCCAGGTCGCACCCAGCCCCAGCGGCGGCGCTATCATCGGCGCTGGTGTCCGCAACTCCGACCTCGCGAATCACGAGATCATCCGCACCCACTACCCTCTGCTCTCGCAGGCGCTCCTCTCAGGCGCCAGCCCCAACTCCGCAATATGGCCACCACCACCGGCGGCAATCTCCTCCAGCGCACCCGCTGCTTCTACTTCATGGACACCCCCTTTCCCGAGTGCAACCAGCGCGCACCCGGCTCCGGCTGCGGCACCATGATGGGCTTCAGCCGCATCCACGCCATCCTGGCTCAAACCGACCGCGGCTCCGCAGGTCCGGACACCTGCATCGCCACCAACCCCTCCGACATGAACGTCGCCATGTCCGCCCTCAACACCACCATCCAGGTCCAGGGAGCCAGGGCAAACGCTCTATCCCCATCGCCGACTTCCACCGTCTCCCCGGCAAAGATCCACAGCTCGACACCACGCTCCGCCCCACGAACTCATCCTCTCTGTCGACCTCCCCGCTGCGAATTTTGCCAAGCATTCCTTCTACCTCTACGACTCCGGGTCGAACGCCACCTCTCACCGCCTGGTCGAGATGAATCTCGGCGTCCCCACCTTCCAACGCGCTCCCGGAGAGGCCACCGGAACCGCCGCCCTCGATTGCGCCATGGACGAACTCGCCTTCGCGCTCAAGATGGATCCTCTCCAACTCCGCTCAACAACTACGCCGAGAAAGATGTGGAGAAAGACAAGCCTTGGCTCTCCAAGCACCTCCGCGAGGCATACACGCAAGCCGCAGACCGCTTCGGCTGGTCCAAACGCAACCCGACCCCCGGCCAGACGCGCGAAGGCAACAAGCTCATCGGCCACGGCATGGCCACCGCCATCTATGGCGCCAACCGCTCCGCCGCCCAGGCGGTCGTCCACATCCTTCCCAACGGACGCGCCTTCGTGGGCTCCGGCACCAGGACCTCGGCACCGGCATCACCGGAGCCGCCGCCGCTGTCGCCAACGCCATCTTCAACGCCACCGGCAACCGCATCCACGACTACCCAATCACTCCCGACAAAATCATGCAGACCAAGCCTGTCAACGCCTGGCCGTCTCCCTCAGGCGGCTTCAGCTGGTAACACGCCGAACCTCGATCCAGCCTGCACAAAGGGGCCTAACGTCCCTCGTTCTCCGTGCGACGACCCTCCGGAGCAGGCTTGCGCGTCACCGTCAGGCTCTCTCGCTTCAAGGTCACCGTCCGTGTGTCGCGTCGCTCAGTATCTCGCCTGGTCACCCGTACCTCCTCCTTTAAAACCAGCTGTGTCGTCAACACCAGCTGCTCTTCCACCAGCGGATAGACCGTCGTATCTCCCTCCTGCCGCACGGCCGGTGGTGAGTCGACCGGCTGGTTCAGAACCACGCGCTCAATATCGAACGTCCGCACCGCCAGCGGTACATCCAGCGTCTCGTGGTACTCCTGCGTCTGCCTTTCGAGCAGCACTGTCCCTGTAACCACCGTGCGCTTGCCGACCGCGAGCTGCTCCTCGATAACGGGAATGGTAACCGGCTCTGCGCCCATCCGGTCCTCCTGCGCCGCAAAGCTCTCCGCCCGTACCCGCCCCGCTTGCTTCAGCAGAAATGCCGTTGGAACCCGAAGCACCTGCCCGCCCGGAAACCGAAGCTCCGTTTGCGTTCTCCGCGCATCGAGCTCTCCAGACGCGGTAAGAACATTGTCAGTCGCACTGTCGGTCGATCTTCCCGCGGATTCAATGGCGGAAGCATGAGTTAGATTCTGCGGCTCTGAGGTGTGGTCCACATTCGCTCCAAGGTGCTCGTCATTCACCTAGCATGCATCATCTAGCGGGAACGGGCCGGACATGTCCGTGTCCGGCCCGTCTCCTGTTCTATTCCGTAACGGTGGCTAGAAGCGGTTCTTCTGTGTGTCTTCGGTACGGAGGTCGCCGGTGTTGCCAGCGATCTGCTCGACCTCAACTTCGGTCTTGCGAACCGTCTCATGGACAGCCTCGTTCCGCTCGGTGCTCTGCTTACCGACCATCACCTCTTCCACAACGCGGCTGTTCTTCCCGACCACTGCCTCTTCCCCAGTGGCCCGAAGCTCGAATGAGGCATCCTTGCCCGCTTCGAAGTCCGCGGCCGTGGCTTCGCGGTTCACCGGTCGACGCTCCACGTTGATCCGCTCATCACGCAGGGTCACGTCAGCTTCGGCCGGCCGCTCCACTACATGCGAGTAGATCCGTACGCCGCCGCGATCGACCTCGCGCTTGCCGACCACCAGCTCCTCCTCCACCACCGGAATGGCCTTCTCGCCAGTCAGATTGCGTGCAGTGTCGCTGTCCGTCCTCGATCCGGTGCTGCCGAGCCCGGTTGCAGTGTTGCCGACGCCCGACGCCGTGTTGCCCAGATATCCGGGCGTGCTCGATCCAGTCGCCTGCTCATTCCCGCCCTGTATCTCACGCGCCCCATGCTGCCTCAGCAGGCTCGCAACCTCGTTCGCCTCGTCATCGTCGGCCCTCACGGTCAGCAACGCTCCGCCCTGGTTGACGCCGCTCGCATAGTGTCCGTGCGCCTCATCATCGCCGCCCGTAAGGGACCGGAAGAAGTTGCCGATCTTCTCGCCAATCCCCTCGGCTGCACCCTCCGCGGCGCCAGCCGTCCTTTTCGCCGCCGATCCCACACCTGAGCCTGTGCTTGTACCTGCGTCGTAGCTCGTCGCGTTCGTGCGCGAGGACGATTGGAGACCGGCGTCGAGGCCGATGTCCTCACCATCTCTGCCATATTCGGTCCCGCGGGAACCTTCCCGGCTCATCGTGCTCGACGAAGAGGAGTCTTCATCGTGGTCGTTCGCCACAATCTTGATGTCGCTCGCGTCAAAGCCGTTCGACACCAGGGACTGCTTGACCTGCTGCGCTTCCGCTGTGCTGTTGAAAAGTCCTACCACTGTCTTCGACATACGGTGTCTCCTGGAGCAGCCCAAAATGGCTGCCAACTGGTTATTGCTGCAAGAAAAGTTCGACACGGCGATTATCTGCCTTGCCCTGGGCGGTGGCGTTGGTTTCGACGGGCTTTTCCGCGCCGAAACCAGCTCCCGTCAGCCGGCTACGATCAATCCCTTGGCTCTCGAGGTAGTCCGCCACGGTCTTGGTACGCCGGTCTGAAAGAGATTCATTGTGGTTGGAATCGCCTGTGCTGTCGGCAAATCCTTCCATCCGAAGATGAGCGTTGGGGTTGCCCTTCATCGCTGCCGCGGCCCGCTGGAGCGTGGCCTCTCCCTCTGGTGTAAGCGTCGCCTTATCGGTATCGAAGTGCACCGCGCCTAGGTCCGGTAAAGCTGCTGGCGTGGCTTGCGACGCGGCCGGAGCCTCCGCCGGAGGCGCCCCCTGGTGACGGGGGAGAAAGTAAGCCAGCAACGCGAGCAGAAGAAGCAGCGGAAGGAGCCATCCCCAGATCGGCAGCCCCTTCTTCTTTTCCTCGTAGATCCTGACGCGTTCTGCCATGGTCCTCCTGTTGTAAGTCGTAGTGAGTTGAAACCTGCGATTTGTCGATCGTCCCTGCTAGCGGGACGCCTTTGAAGCCGTCCGGCGATCACTGGCCGGAAGCTCCTCGACCTCGACCTCCGTCCGGCGAATCGTGTCCCGGATATGTTCGGTATGCTCTTCCGTCTCCTTGCCCACGATCACCTCCTCGACCACCCGGGCGTTCTTCGTGATCACAGCCTCTTCCGCCGTCTCCGTAAGCTCGATCAAACGATTCCCCTGCCCTTCCAACTCCGCCGGAGTCGCCGCCCGATCAACAGCGTTCCGCTCAACCACCACATGCTCCTCGCGCAGCTTGATCGACTCCTCAGCCGGTATCTCCACAATGCGCCTGTAGATCCGAACGCCCCCTTGGTCGACGGTGCGCTTGCCGACCCGCAACTCTTCTTCAATCACCGGAATCGCGGTCTCACCCGCGGACTTTCCTCCCATCGCCGAAGCAGACCCAAACGCCGCACGCCCACCTGCAGCAGCAGCGCCCGGCACGGCGGCAGCCCCCGGCATAGCAGCGTCACTACGGGGAACAGCAGCAGTTCCACTCGCAAGACCAGTGCCGGACGGCCAGGCCGCGCCCCCACTCGATCTGGCAATTGGAGCGGCCCCCCGGCCCTCGTCCCGATCGTCATCTTCATCGATCTTTGTGGCCTGGTGCCTTTCAAAGATGTCTTCAACCGCTTCCAAAAACTCAGGCCTCGCCGACACTGCGACGATCGTGCCACCGTCCTCCATCCCCTCTCGAAGATGCTTTAGGTCGCGCTCCGGAATGCCCAGAGTCTGGAGCCCGGAAGATGCTGCACCCCGCGACCCTTCCCCCCCGATCACCGAGACGGCCGATCGCGCGATTCCCGTCCCGTAAAGATCCTCAAGTGCCGCCCTGGCCTGACCGTCATGATGGAACAGGCAGATAAGCGTAGTGCTGTCGTTCGACGATGTCATGTCCACTCCGTGCTCAATATCTTGCGACGTTGGTTAAACTTTGGGACCTCGGGCGCGCCTTGCCAAAGGTCGATGGGTGAGAAAACCCGGTTCAAGCTCCCCTTGACGAACAGTTACGATCTGCCTGCAAGAGGATCTCTCTGCCGTGGTCCCGTGGCGCGTACCAGCAGCTCTGCGAAAAACAGCCGGCGGCAGCTAAGGGGGTGTGGCCTTCGGGTCGATACCTGCAGCTCACATGCGCACCCGGGTTTTTAGGTGCGGGCTACGGCCCGGATGTTGCCCAGGTCAGAACGATATGTTGCAAGCCAGTTTGCTTGGGAGCAACAACGTCGCTTCATCCCCAGAAACGCGTGCGAAGATGAAGGGAGCTCCATGCACGCTCCTCTCCCCAGGCAGATCCAGCAGGACCATCAGCAGGACCAAGGAATCGCCGGCGTCGGCAATCTCCGCGATGCCAGCCAGGACAATGGCAGCCAGGACGATGCCAGCCAGGACCTCACCTCTCTTCTCCACCAGACCTTCGGCCACCGGAGCTTCCGCATCAACCAGCAGGCCGTCTGCGAGGCCGCCACCGCAGGCCGCGACGTCCTCCTCGTCATGCCCACCGGAGCCGGCAAAAGCCTCTGCTACCAGCTCCCCGCCATCGCCCGCGGCGGCACCGCCCTCGTCATCTCGCCGCTCATCGCCCTCATGGACGACCAGGCCGCCAAGCTCTCCGCCCTCGGCCTCAAAGTCGCCCGCATCCATAGTGGTCTATCTCGTGACGATTCAAGACAGGCCTGCCGCGACTACCTCGACGGCAAACTCAACTTCCTCTTCATCGCCCCCGAACGCATGCGCGTCCCCGGCTTCCCCGAGATGCTCGCGAAACGTAAGCCCGCCCTCATCGCTATAGACGAGGCCCATTGCATCTCCGCCTGGGGCCATGACTTTCGCCCCGACTACCGCACCCTCGGCGAACACCTGCCGAACCTCCGCCCCGCCCCCATCATCGCCCTCACCGCCACCGCCACCCCCACCGTGCAAGGGGACATCGTCGCCCAGCTCCGCCTCCAGTCCCCCGCCCTCTTCATCCACGGCTTCCGCCGCCACAATCTCGCCATCGAGGTCGTCGAGCTCTCCAAACCTCGCCGCAACGCCTTCGTCGTGGACCTCCTCAAGCCCGAGGCCGCCCGCCCCGCCATCGTCTACGCGCCCTCCCGCAAGTCCGCCGAAGAGCTCGCCGGCCTTCTCGGAGGCACCGCCTCCGCCTACCACGCCGGCCTCGACCCCGCCACCCGCGACCGCGTCCAGACCGCTTTCCTCTCCGGCAAACTCGATATCGTGGTCGCCACCATCGCCTTTGGCATGGGCATCGACAAGGCCGATGTCCGCACCGTCATCCACACCGCCCTCCCCGCCTCCGTCGAGGCCTTCTACCAGGAGATCGGCCGCGCCGGCCGGGACGGTCTCCCCTCCCGCACCGTCCTCCTACACTCCTTCGCCGACAGGAAGATGCACGACTTCTTCCTCGAGCGCGACTACCCCGCCGCCACCGAACTCGCCCGCGTCGCCGCCCTCCTCACCCCCGATCTCCAGCGCCCCGAAGACCTCGCCCGCCGCCTCAAAATGGATCCCGACGTCCTCAACAACTCCATCGGCAAACTCGCCTCGCAGGGCGCCGCCGCCTTTGACATCGAGGGCAACGTACGTTCCTCCGGCTCAAAGGACTGGCGCTCCGGATACGACGCCCAGCTCAACTTCCGCCGCGCTCAGATCGATCGCATGGCCGCCTTCGCCGAGACCCGGCAGTGCCGCATGACCGCCCTCATCCAGCACTTCGGCGACACCGCCGACGGCCTCCGACCCTGCGGCCGCTGCGACTTCTGCTCCCCCGAGTCAACCACCGCACAGACCTTCCGCGAGCCCACAAGCCTGGAGCAAAAACACCTCCGCTCCATCCTCCGCGCCCTCGAAGCCAACGGCCGCTCCACCGGCAAACTCTTCACCGACCTCGCCCTCCCCGCGCCCTACGGAAAAGACCGGAAGCAGTTCGATAACCTTCTCGACTCCCTCGCCCGCGCCGGCTTCCTCACCCTCTCCACCGACACCTTCACCAGCCGCGACGATAAGGACGCCGGCCGCACCATCTCCTACAAAAAAGCCGCCCTCACCCACGAAGGCCGCTCCCCCCAATCAGGCGACCTCCCCGTCACCCTCCGGGAAGCTGAAACGCCGCCCTCGTCAAAGTCTGGCGCAGCTCCGAAGATGAATTCAAAGCGACCGCGACCGTCAAAGGCTTCCCTCAAAGCCGAGCGTGAGCAGATTACGGCCTCCTACACTCCAGAACAGCGAGTTTTGGAAAGCCGACTGCGCAAATGGAGGAAGGCCGAGGCGGCAAAGACCGGCGAACCCGCCTTCTTGGTCTTTGGGGATAGCGCTTTGCACGCCATCGTCCTCGCTTGTCCCACCACGCCTTTCAGCCTCGTCGAGACGACGGGTTTCAACCCTGCTCGCGCTGACCGCTACGGCCCCGGAATCCTCGAGCTCTGCAGCGGCAGTTCCGTATCTCACCAAACCCCGGCACTTGGAACTCAAGATATTTCTGCAACACCGAAACAGCCGAGACCACCTGCTCTCCCACCCGGGAGGGTTCCGAAAGGGTTGCGAAAGTGGCGGGGAAAGAAGAGTCGCGAGTCAACAGCTTTGAGAGAGCGGCTCGTATTCGGTTCCAGCAAGGTGCGGATAGATCCAAACCTAATGGAAGACCTGGGAACATTTGCTGCCGCTCAATCCATACAGCTTAGGGAGCCCGCAACAAAGATTCTTAGTCAAGCCGCTCGGGAAGAGATTGCGCTCGCAGCTCCTAGAACGTTTGCAGACTTAGAAGGTCTTCACAATTTGAGAGGTGATCTACCCACGTCGTTTTATCAAGCCTTACTGGAAACCGTCGTAGAACGATATGTCCCTGAACCAGACCCACTCAGGAGGACAAGTCAGCTTAGGGCATCAGAGGAGGCGGTTCCTCGGCGCACTGCGCCGGTGCGTGTCACAGCAGAACCCGATCCGCCCGCAACCCTCACCCCCGCCCAGCAACTCCTCGACCACCGCCTCCGCTCCTGGCGCAACGCCGAGGCCGAACGCCTCAACCTCCCCAACTTCTTCGTCCTCGGAGCCTCCACCCTCCGCAGCCTGGTCCTCACTCAACCTCGCAACCTCGCCGAACTCCGCGCCACCGACGGCATCGGCCTCGAAAAATCCGAAAAGTTCGGCGCAGCCATCCTCGGAATCCTCAACGCATAAGCGACAGCCAGCATCGACCGGCCCCAGAATCGACCGGCCCCTATTTTGAAGTTGTCATCCTGAGCAAAGCGAAGGACCCGCTTCTCTACCCAAACGCCCCACCCACCACTAAGCTTTTTCACCCACACGTCAGCGGCCAAAAGGAACCCCATCTCTCACGGCAACCCCACCATCGACGAACTAGCCGCCCACTGCTTCGGCTGCGGCCCCGCCAACCCCCAGGGCCTGCACCTCCAATTCACCCTCGACACCTCGGACCCCGAACACCCCATCGCCCAGGCCATCGTCCACCTCACCGAACTCCATCAGGGTCCGCCCGGCCACATCCACGGCGGCATCGTCGCCACCCTCTTCGACGAGGCCATGAGCAAGCTCAACCGCCCCCTCGCCGTACTCGCCATGACCCGCCATCTCGAGGTCGACTACCTCCGCCCCGCCCCGCTCCACACCCCGCTCACCCTCACCGCCCGCCACCTCCGCCGCGAGGGAGAGAACGGCCGCAAGCTCTTCCACACCGTAGACCTAGCACTGGCAACCGGCGACCTCCTCGCCCGCGGCAAAGGCCTCTTCATCGTCATCGACCCTCGCCACCTCACCCCGGATAGCAAAGCTCAGCCCGACCTCTGATTCGTCTTCCTGATGCAGAGCCACTTCGTTCGATTGCCGAACTCTGTGGCCCATATCTGCAAACCCCACCAAAAAATCTGACTCGACCCCGCAACCCCATAACACTCGGAACCTTGCTCTCCATCATGGATCGCGCGGTGTAACTGCTAAACTGAGGATCCGCCGCAAACGCCGCGCATTCGCGCCCGAGCCCGGCCCGCAAGGAGCTTCCCATGCCAGACCACACCCCCAACGGCAACCAGCCCGGTAACCAGGAAGGCAGCCTTTCCTCGACCACCCTCCGCCTCAAGACCGGCCTTGCCGAGATGCTCAAAGGCGGAGTCATCATGGACGTCATCGACGTCGAGCAGGCCGTCATCGCCGAGGGGGCGGGCGCCACCGCCGTCATGGCCCTCGAACGCGTTCCCGCGCAGATCCGCGCCCAGGGCGGCGTCGCCCGCATGTCCCACCCCTCCATGATCAAGGAGATCATGGCCACCGTCTCCATCCCCGTCATGGCCAAGGCCCGCATCGGCCACATCGCCGAGGCCCAGATCCTCCAGCACCTCGGCGTAGACTTCATCGACGAGTCCGAGGTCCTCACCCCCGCCGACGAGCTCCACCACATCGACAAGCACGCCTTCACCACGCCCTTCGTCTGCGGAGCCCGCGACCTCGGCGAAGCCCTCCGCCGCATTGCCGAAGGCGCCGCCATGATCCGCACCAAAGGTGAAGCGGGCACCGGAGACGTCGTCCACGCCGTCAAACACATGCGCCAGATCGTCCGCGAGATGAAGGCCCTCACCGTCCTCGACGACACCGAGCTCTACGCCGCAGCAAAGGAACACCGCGCCCCCTACGAGCTCATCCGCTGGGTTGCGAGGAACGGCAAGCTGCCCGTCCCCAACTTCTCCGCGGGCGGCATCGCCACCCCCGCCGACGCCGCCCTCATGATGCTGCTCGGCGCTCAGGCCGTCTTCGTCGGCTCCGGCATCTTCATGAAGGATGGCAGCACCCGCCTCGAAGTCGGCCGCTTCCCCGACGGCTCCCTCATGGCCCCCGAAGAGCGCCACGAGGCCGAGACCCGCGCCAAGGCCATCGTCCGCGCCACCACCCATTTCAACGATCCCGCCATCCTCGCCGAGTGTGCCGCCGAGTGCACCGGAGCCATGAAAGGCCTCGCCGCCGCCGCCCTGGACGAGTCCCAGCTCATGCAAACCCGCGGCTGGTAGCGTCGCGCACCAGATTGAGAGCACTGGCAGAGCGTTGAGAGCACTGGCGGAGCGCCCTTAAAGCGTCTCCGCTTTTCTTTCTTTCATTTCGAGCGCAGCGATGGAACCTGCTTCTTTGCCAGCGGCTACCGCAACCTCCAGATCTCCCAAAACAGCACCGGAGACAGCACCGTAGTCACCACGCAATAAAAGCAGTAGCTCCCCAGCTGCGCCATATCACGCACACCCAGAAAGTTCGCCAGCGCCGCCAACGCCGCCAGTACCAGCAGGGCAACCCACATCCACCGCCTCTCGCCCGGCACCAGCAAAAGCAACAACATCACCGCATAAAACACCGCCGAGATATATCCATCCGGAATCCCGAACGGCTTCGCAAACGCCGCATCCGCCACCGCCTCGCATCCCCTGTTGAAGACCGGACACCACAGATGCCGCACCGCCCGGCTCTGATAAAGCCCGACATACAGCATCGCGCCCGCACTCACAACTGCTAGCGCAATCGCCTGGATACGCACCGCCGACTTAGCTGTCTCAAACTCCATAGAGCTACTCTACCGAAGCTTCGGCAAGCTCGCCGGCAACGTGCTGGCCACCAAACGTCGGGAACCGACACGCTACGGTGGCTCCACGCGCGGCGAATGCGACTCTTGCTCCAGCCTCAGCAAAGAGCCTTGCCGCAGCCTTTCCAATTCCGGCACTTCCACCGGTAATCAGAACGACTCTCCCGCCCAGCCCGCCCACCATGGCATCAGCTTATCGCGCTCGGCGGTCTCGTGACTGCCAGTCGATCTCCGATGACGGGGCAAACGGAAGTTGCAGTGCCTTCTCAGCTAGCTGCGAAAACGATCCAAATCGGCCACTCCTCAAAGAAGCTTCAGCTCAGAAAAGTCGGTCTGGTATCGCTCCCCGTCTACCGTCAAGAACTGGTCGTTATGCAACAGTGCGTGAGATCCGATTACTAAGTCAGCTAGCAGTCGCTTCGAGGGCTCCTTGGAAGATCGCCTCCCGCGTTCTGCGCAGAACGCGTATGGACGTCCAGCCTCGGTCCAGACCTACTCTCCCACATCGAAGTCGACGCTGAACCCAGTCTCCTCCAGAAAGCCGCGTACAACTCCTCTTCGACCCCGGCTCCTCTTCGACCCCGGATATGCGATCGCCTCTGCGAAAACCATTCTGTGTGGGGGGTGGAGGAACGGCGAATAAAACAGACAACTCTGTTATTCGGCTGTGACGCAACTACCCCCTCCACCTCGTAAACTGGAAACAGTCGATCAGCTTCGCTACGGCCATGCCGGTGCGCCTTCCTCCCACAGCCGGCCTACTGCAACTCAGGTGCGGACCTAACGGTTGGCGTTTTAAGCCTTTGAGTACAAAAGTACGGGGGGGAGGGGTACCATCTTCATGTCCGAACAAGAAGCAGCTCTGCGAATCGGCGTCCTCGCCCTCCAGGGCGCCTACGACGTCCACGCCGCCATGCTTCGCCAGCTCGGAGCCACCGCCGTCCTCATCCGCAAGCCCTCCGAGCTCTTCGACTCCGAAGGCAAACCAGACCTCGACGGCCTCATCATCCCCGGCGGTGAGTCCACCACCTTCCTCAAACACCTCGAGCGCGACGGCTTCTTCGACGCCCTCAACACCTTCGTCCGCTCCACCCCCACCTTCGGCACCTGCGCCGGCTGCATCCTCCTCGCCACTCGCGTCGAGCACCCGCCGCAGCGCTCCTTCGCCGCCCTCGACATCACCGTCGAACGCAACGCCTACGGCCGCCAGGTCGACTCCGCCATCCTCGCAACCCCCACCACCCTCCCCGGCCCCCCGCTCGAAATGGTCTTCATCCGCGCCCCCCGTATCACCCGCACCGGCCCCGCAGTCGAGACCCTCGCCGAACGCAACGGCTTCCCCGTCCTCGTCCGCCAAGGCCACCTCCTCGCCGCCACCTTTCATCCCGAGCTCTCCACCGACACCCGCATCCACCAGCTCTTCCTCAACCTCATCCGCGAATCGAGAACCGAGCTTCAGCCGACCGCATGAACCTGCCCTACCTCGGGTTTGCACGTCACGCCTCTTGCACCTCATGCCCATCACCGGCGCGATATCCTAAAGCCGTGCCTCTCCCGCACACTCTCGCCCTCCGCTTCTGGCCCCTCCCCGCCAACGCCAGCGCCCACGGCGCCGCCCTCGACCGCCACCTCCTCCTCAACCTCTGGATTATCCTCGCCCTCGCCACCCTGGCCCACCTCCTCCTCCTCTTCGGGCTCCTCCTCCGCCACCGCACGGCAGCATCCGAGCCCGCGCACGACCGCTTGCACAAGCTCCGTATCGAGTACCTCCCCCTCCTCGCCCTCACCCTCCTCTTCGGCGCCCTCGCCATCCACGCCGAGCGCCTCTGGGCCGACTCCCGCTACACCGGAGCCTCGCCCGAAGCCCTCCAGGTCGAAGTCACCGGCATGCAGTTCGTCTGGTACTTCCGCTACCCCGGCCCCGACTACACCTTCGGCCGCACCTCCCCCACCCTCGTCGACCCAGCCGCCGCCAACCCTCTCGGCCTCGATCCCGCCGACCCCCACGCCGCCGACGACATCCTCGCCTCCGAGCTCGTCCTCCCCGCCAACCGCGAGATCGACCTCACCCTCCACGCCCAGGACGTCATCCACGGCTTCGCCATCCCCGAGCTCCGCCTCAAGCAGAACGCCGTCCCGGGTGAGACCCTCCACATCCACTTCACCCCCACCACCCCCGGCGCCTACGCCATCCTCTGCACCCAGCTCTGCGGCTCCGGCCACTACCGTATGAACGCCAACCTCCGCATCCTCCCCCCCGACGATTTCGCCACCTGGCTTGCCGCCAGATCGAAGCCAGCCATCACAGGCGCCGGCCCTCAATGAAGATCGGCACAGTCCCATCTCTCGCCTAAACAGTACCTTCGGCAGGTTGTCCTTGGGAGCTCTCAAGCTCATTCGGGAAGTAGCGCGCCCGTATCCAGAGAGCTACTTTGACCAGCCCGATCAGCGCTGGAACCTCGATCAGCGGGCCTACGACACCGACGAAGGCCTCGCCCGAGTTCAATCCGAATACGGAGACCGCGACTGCGATCGCCAACTCGAAGTTGTTGCCGGCAGCCGTGAAGGAGAGGGTCGCCGATTGCGCGTAGTTCGTGCCCAGTCGCCTCCCCATCCAGAAGCTCACCAGAAACATGATGAGGAAGTAAATCACCAGGGGCACGGCGATCCGCACCACGTCCAGCGGTAGCCGCACAATCAGATCGCCCTTCAGCGAGAACATGACCAGGATCGTGAACAGCAGCGCTGCCAGGGTGAGAGGGCTGATCCGGGGGATGAAACGTGTTCGGTACCACTCCTCCCCTCTAATCCGGATGAGAGCGAATCGAGTAACAAAGCCCGCGCCAAAGGGAATCCCGAGATAGATGCCGACACTCTTTGCAATCTGGCCAATGCCGATCGGTATGACACTTCCCTCCAGTCCGAACCACTTTGGCAGAATCGTCAGGAACGCCCAGGCGTAGAGGCTGTAGAACACCACCTGAAATACACTGTTGATGGCGACGAGACCGGCGACGTAGTCCGTATCCCCTTCCGCCAGTTCGTTCCAGACCAGCACCATCGCGATACAGCGGGCTATGCCGATCAGAATCAGACCGCGCATGTAGGCAGGCTCGCGCGCAGAAAGACCACAGCAAGCACGAACATCAGCACCGGGCCGATAACCCAGTTCTGCACCAGTGACAGACCGAGAACTCGCTTGTTCCGGAAGACCTCTCCTAACTTCTCGTACCGGACCTTTGCCAGCGGCGGAAACATCATGACAATGAGACCGGCCGCGATCGGAATGTTTGTCGTGCCCGTCTGAATCCGATTGATGAATCCAGCCGAGGAAGGAATCAAATGGCCTATCGCAACACCTGTGGCCATGGCTAGGAAGATCCACAGTGTGAGAAACCGATCGAGAAAAGAGAGCTTCTTCCGCTGCAGCGGGACGCCGGTTCGGCCTTGCGGGTAGAGAATGCTCGCCATCGCTATCTCGCCTCGATTGCGACCGGAACAGGAAGCGGGGCGCCCTCGAGAGCGGCAAACTTCCCCGGTCTGCAGCAGGCCCTCGAGAGACGTGCCCGGTCCCCTTGCATCTCCCGCTCGTCTCCCAGCCAAGCGAGCGTCTGGCGGAAAATCTGCGCTGCGCCAACATTCGGAGGCATCACAAGACGGTAGTGCATCCACTTCCCTTCCCGCCGCGCCTCCACCATCCCCGCGCTTCGCAGATAAGCCAGGTGCCGTGAGATCTTTGGCTGCGGCTGCCCGAGAATCTCCACGAAGTAGCAGACGCAGATCTCCTGCTCGCCCATGAGGTTCAGGAGCCGGAGCCGGGTCTTGTCCCCGAGTGCCTGAAAGAACCGTTCGGTATCGAATGCGCCACGCTGTGCCATTCCACAATCATATGCGCATTGACGAATACGTTGAGGAAAGATATATTTGCCAAACCGCATATGGAGGCGGCCACCATGACCATTCAGACCTTGAAAGTACATGTCGCAATCAATGTTCGCGATCTCGCCTCAAGCATCGAGTTCTACCGCAAGCTCTTCAATCTGGAGCCCTCCAAGATCAGGTCCGGGTACGCCAAATTCGACGTCCTCAACCCGCCGCTCAATCTCTCTCTCAATCAGCACGCCTTCAACGAGGCCGGTGCGCTCTCCCATCTGGGCATTCAGGTTGCATCGACAGAAGACGTACTCGCAGTCCGCGAGCAGTGGCGCCAGCGCGGCCTTATCACCCGGGATGAGATGCAGACCGATTGCTGCTTTGCGACTCAGGACAAGACGTGGGTGCTGGACCCGGACGGCAACGAGTGGGAGGTCTTCGTCGTTCTGAAGGACAACTTACCGGAGAAGGTAGCGGAAGCCAGTACCTGTTGCGCGCCAGCCTGCTGCGACAATCAATGGCCTGAAATAGCTGCCGGATCCTGCCAGGACACGCTGCAAGCCTGATCTGGCTAACTCGCTTCCACGGGAGGCCCTTCGTGCGCACCTTTATCTTTGCCTGTGTTCACAACGCGGGCCGCTCTCAGATGTCAGCTGCTTTCTTCAACCAGCTGACCGATCCCAAGATGGCCCGCGCCATCTCCGCCGGAACCCAGCCCGCTGCCGCAGTCCACTCCGTTGTCGTCGATGTAATGAGAGAGGTGGGGATCGACCTCTCTGCAGCTCAACCGCAGCGGCTCACCTCAGAGCTCGCCTCCGGTGCGGAGATGCTCATCACCATGGGCTGCGGCGACGATTGTCCCTACATCCCCGGTCTCCGGCGTGCCGACTGGCCCCTTCCCGACCCAAAAGGATTACCCGCAGAAGAGGTGCGATCTATAAGGGGCCAGGTGCATCGACGCGTCTCTGAGCTGGTACAGGCTGAGGGATTGGCTCGCTGAGGTGAAGCCAATCTGATCGCGAAGCTCCGCATGGAAGAAAGCGAGGACGCAACCCCACCCCGCCCACGCAGGCTTAGTCGTCTCATGTCCAACTGCCGTCCGCATGCTCTACCCTGATACCAGCATGAAGCCGCAAACCTCGCATCCGGCTAGCCCCCACGCAGCCTCCCGCCTGCGCCGCTGGATCTTCACAACCGACCACCACGTCATCGGCCTCCAATACCTCGCGCTCGCCCTCATCGCCGTAGCCATCGGCACCATACTCTCGCTCCTCATGCGCCTCCATCTCACCTGGCCCGCGCTCGCCCTCCCTCTGCACGGCCCCATCCTTCCCGAGGACTACCTCGCCCTCGTCACCATCCACGGCACTCTCATGCTCTTCTTCGTCTTGACCACCGCCCCCCAGGGAGGCTTCGGCAACCTCATCCTTCCCGCCCAGATCGGCAGCCGCTCCATGGCGCTTCCCCTCGCCAACGCCCTTAGCTTCTGGATCACCGCCTTCGCCCTCCTCACCCTGCTCAGCAGTACCTTCGTCCCCGGCGGATCGCCCATCTCCGGCTGGACCGCCTACCCTCCCCTCTCTGCAATCGCCGCCGCCGGCCCCGGCCAGGGCGCCGGCATGGACCTCTGGCTTGCCTCCATCGCCCTCTTCGCCATCGCCTCCTGCCTCTCCTCCGTCAACACCCTCACCACCGTCCTCAAGCTCCGCTGCGAAGGCATGACCTGGGAGCGCCTCCCCCTCACCGTATGGGCCTGGTTCACCGCCGCCCTCCTCTCATTGCTCGCCTTCTCCGTCCTCCTCGCCGCTCTGCTCATGCTCTTCTGCGATCGCCACGCCGGCACCGGCTTCTTCGTCCCGTCAGGCGACCTCGTCAACGGAACCCTCCACGCCGCCGGCCACCCTGGCAACGGATCTCCCCTCCTCTGGCTCCACCTCTTTTGGTTTTTCGGACACCCGGAGGTCTACATCGCCATCCTCCCCGGCATGGGCCTTACGTCGATGCTCCTGGCGAACTTTTCCCGAAGAAGAGTCTTCGGGTACCGCATCATGATTACGACCACCCTCCTCATCGGCCTCCTCGGCATCCTCGTCTGGGGCCACCACATGTTCGTCGCCGGCCTCAACCCCTTTGCCGGAACCGCCTTCTCCATCTCCACCCTCGCCATCGCTCTCCCCTCCGCCGCAAAAGTCCTTAGCTGGATCGCAACCACCTGGCGCTCCAAGCCCCGCTACACCACCGCCATGCTCTTCTCCCTCGGCTTCGTCTCTCTCTTCATCACCGGAGGCCTCACCGGCCCCATCCTCGCCCAGCCCATCCTCGATCAGTACCTCCACAACACCTTCTTCGTCGTCGCCCACTTCCACCTCATCATGGCCATGGCCGGAATCTTCGGCCTCTTCGCCGCCACGTACTTCTGGTTCCCCCTCATCACCTCTGTTATCGGCAGACCCGGCCGTCTCATGAGCGAGAAACTTGGCAGGTGGCACTTCGGGCTCACCTTCGCCGCCGCCTACGCCACCTTCCTCCCCATGCACCTGGCCGGCCTCCTCGGCGAGCCACGCCACTACGCCCAGCTCTCCGGCCTCCCCAACGCCGCCGCCAACCGCCTCCTCGCCCCCACCCTCCCCATCAACACCCACATAACCTACGCCGCCGTCATCCTCGCCGCCTCCCAGCTCCTCTTCCTCTATAACCTCATCCGCAGCTGGAGCCACGGCCACCCTGCGCCAGACAATCCATGGCAGGCCACAACGCTCGAGTGGCACGCCCTCCTCGCTCCCAACGCACTTCCATCCGGCGAAACAATCACCACCTACCGTGGCCCCTGCCACTACACCGCAAACAGCTTTCATCCACAGGGCGAGCCGCCCTCCCCAGCCATCCTTAAAGAGGAGTAATCTACCCTCACGCGCAGCGTCCACGCGAGGGTTCCCCATGCCAGCCATCTACACCCCCGGCACCGACCGCGACACCCGTCGCCGGACAGACGACCACGACATCGGCTCCGGCCGGCGGCCCCCCACAGACATCGACAAGCGCACCGGCGGCGGCGGCGACGGCGATAACTGGAACGATCGCCCCCAGGGCCGACGCGGCCCCCGCGAACGCCTCTCCCGCTACCGCATGGCTATCCTCTTCGCCCTTGCCGGCGATCTCATGTTCTTCATCGCCATCGTCAGCGCCTTCTTCGTCGCCCAGTCCTCCGGCCACTTCGACGCCTACAACTCCTACATCAACGACTGGCTCCCCACCACCGTCCCGCCCATCCTCTGGCTCAACACCGCCGTCATCCTCATCTCCTCCGCGACCATGGAGATCGCCCGCCGCCGCATGTTCGACGAGAAGCACGTCATGGAAGAGTGGTTCGGCCTCGGCAAGCCCACCTCCCGCCGAGCCATGCCCTGGCTCGCCGCCACTATTGTCCTTGGCCTGGTCTTCCTCGCCGGACAGGCCCTCGCTTGGAAGCAGCTCGCCCTCCAGCACGTCTTCTTCAAATCCAATCCCTCCAGCCACTTCTTCTTCCTCATCACCTACACCCACGCCATCCACCTCTTCCTGGGCATCGGCGCCCTGTTCGCCGCCCTTTACGGCCTGTATGTCTCGCGCCAGATGGAGACCCGCCAGATCCTCGTCGACTCCGCCGCCTGGTACTGGCACTGCATGGGCCTCTTCTGGATCTTCCTCTTCGCCCTCCTCGCCTTCTTCCAGTAAGCCGCAACCCCGCAATGCTAACGTCCTTTCTCGGCATCGAAGCGCTGGCTGACTTCTCAAGCGAAGCCGCTTAGCGCGCTGCCGGCCGCGAACGCATCAGCGTTCGGTGGCGACGCATCAGCAGCACCAGGGAGCGTCGAATATACTTGGCAAGCAACGGCATCGCGATCGCAGCGATGACGCCCCACACAATCAGTGCATGCCATTCCCACTGCCAAATGTCGCGAAAGAGGCGCCAAGGATGGTGGCTCAGATGCTCGATCTGGTGCCGGCTCAGCGGAAGGCGGCCAGTGTGAAAGAGATGTACGCCCAATTGAATAAACGGGACAAATAGAAGCAGGTGGAGCGGCGACGCCGCATGGGCACCGATCTGCGATGCAACCTGATTCAAGCCGAAGGCCCATGCGAGCATCACCACCAGAACCGTGGTAATCCCCACCGACGGGTTGATCCCGACGACGATCCCCAATGCCAGGCTCCACGCCAGACGGCGGGGTGTCACCCCACCCCGTAGCTGCCGCAGCAGCGGACGCAGTAATCTGCACCGAAAGAACTCGCGTATGGACTCAGGCACAAGCATATGAGGGTCGGACGCGCTGCGGCAACTATTTGGTTGTGAGCATTCCTTCGCAACCAGTTCCTCCCGTATAAGGCACAACCCGCAAGTTGGCCCCCCGTCTCGATCCAGCTCGTACAAGAGAGCAAGTGCCGCCTCCCCCACTCCGTCGCCACGGGCGCCCCCTGCTCCCTCCATCTCTCACACTCACCCCCCCCGCTGAGCCATTCACCTCAGCTAAGCCATCCACCTCAACTCAGCCATCCAACCAGGCTGAGCCATCGCCGATGCCACGCCTCCACTCACACCCTCTCCGTTATCTCTTCAGCTCCGAGCACGGCGCCCCGGACCACCTCCTCGCCCGCTGGCTCTTCCTTCGCGCCCTCGGCCTCATCTACCTCTCCGCCTTCATCTCCCTCCTCGTCCAGATCCGCGGCCTCATCGGCCCCCACGGCATCCTCCCCGCCAGCGAATACCTCGCCGGCGTAGCCCAAAGCCTCCCTGGCCCGCAACGCCTCTGGTTCGCCCCCACCCTCCTCTGGATCTCCTCCAGCAATCACGCCCTCCTCGCCCTCTGCTGGGCCGGCATCCTCGCGTCGCTCCTGGTCATTGCCAACCTCTGGCCGCGTCTCTCGCTCCTTGCCTGCTTCGTCTGCTTCCTCTCCTTCGTCTCCGCCGCCTCCGACTTCTCCAGCTACCAATCCGACGGCATGCTCCTCGAAGCCGGCTTTCTCTCTCTCTTCCTCGCCCCACGCGGTCGTCTCCCCGGCCTCGGCCGCACCTCCCTACCCCCCCGCGCCGCCCACCTCCTCCTCCTCTGGGAGTGGTTCCGCATCTACCTCGAATCCGGCATGGTCAAACTCTTGAGCGGCGACCAGCAATGGCGCCACCTCACCGCCATGGACGACTACTACCAGAACGGCCCGCTCCCCACCTGGATCGGATGGTACGTCGGCCACCTCCCCCACGCCTTCCACCAAGCCACCGTCCTCCTCACCTTCGCCCTCGAACTCGTCCTCGTCTGGATGCTCTTCCTCCCCCGCCCCTTCCGCATCGCCTGCTTCTTCCTCGTCACCGCCTGGCAGATCGGCGTCATCCTCACCGCCAACTACGCCTTCCTCAACTACCTCGTCCTCATCCTCGCCTTCCTCCTCCTCGACGACCGCTTCCTCTCCCCCCTGCTTCCCTCCCGCTGGCAATTTGCGCCGGTGTTAGTTACAAATGCTCCCTGTCATCCTCAGAAGAGCCAGGACCCTCTCCTGAGCCTTCCCATCGAACCCGCCCCTCTTTGTCATCCTGAGCGCAGCGAAGGACCTGCTTCTCTTCCGCAAGCTCCACCCGATCCCATCGCTTCCCTCACATCCGATCTGACCTCACGACCAACCGCCCGCATCGCCTTCACCGCAATCACCCTCTCCTGGATCTTCTACGCCACCCTCGTCCCCCTCGTTCGCATGCTCTGGCGCTCTGCACCCCTCCCCATCGCACCCGTCGTCGCCCTCGATCCCTTCCGCATCTCCAACGCCTACGGCCTCTTCGCCGTCATGACCCCGCACCGCTACGAGATCGAGTTCCACGGCTCGGTTGACGGCATTACCTGGACCCCTTACAACTTCCGCCGGAAGCCGCAGGACCCCGCCCGCAGACCCGGCATCTACGCCCCCTTCCAGCCCCGCTTCGACTGGAACCTCTGGTTCGCCTCGCTCGGCGCCTGGACCGAGTACCCCATCGTCCCCCGCACCGAGGAGCGCCTGCTCGAGAACGACCCCGACGTCCTTGCCCTCTTCGCCGGCAACCCCTTCCCCAACGCCCCGCCCCGGCAGGTTCGCGCCGTCCTCTGGCAGTACTGGTTCACCAGCATGCCCGAAAAGAACCTCCGCGGCCTGTGGTGGAATCGCCAGCTCCTCGGCACCTACGCCCCCACCCTCACCCGAACCTCCGACGGCCGCTTCGCCATCGTCGACCGCCCCACCCTCTCCGCCTTGCCAGAGTAGGCTCACACCACGCCCATGCTCCCACTTCGCCACACCGGACCTACCCTCCTCCTCGCCCTCCTCCTTCAAACTCCGCAGCTCCACGCCCAGGGCTGCGCCCAATGCCGGGACAACACCGCCGCCACTCCCCCGGCGACCCAGCGCGCCTACCGCCACGCCATCGCCCTCCTCGCCCTCACCGCTGGCGGCATCTTCGTCGGCACTGTCACCCTTCTCCGCCGAAACCGATAAGCCAGCCGGTGTATGCTTCGCACGTGCGTCGCCTGCTCGCCCTCACCGCGTTTTCGCTTGCCCTGGGCTGCCGAGCCCCCGCGATCCCAAGCCGTCCCAGCTCCCACGAGTACGCCGTCTACAGCGCCTGGATCGAACAGGCCCGCCTCGCCTTCGCGCCCCAGCTCAGCTTCGCCGTAGACTCCGAAACCCTCACCCCAAACCAGAACGAGCTCCAGTTCCAGCAGTGCCTTCCGCGACGCATGAGCGACATCTTCGAGGGCGCTCCCTCCGCATCTCTCACCTCCACCTCCAGCAACGCCTGGCTCAATCTCGGCGACGGTCCTCCCGCTCATCTGCATCCCCACAGCAGCTCCCTCCCCTTCGACCGCCCCACCGAACTCTTCCGCCTCTCCCGCGTCGCCTTCACCCGCTTCGGCTTCGAAGCCTACCTCTGGGTCGACCACCGCACCTGCCGTACCGGGGACACCGAACCCGCCTGCGACGGCCTCTCCGGTGCCCTTGTTCATGGCCGCAAATCAAACGGCGCCTGGACCTTCGAAGACACCACCTGCCACACCCTCGTCTTCCCCAGCTAGCGAAAACCGGTCGGCTCCCGTCGCCTAGGTATGCTGTTGCTGTGCGTCCCGTCTACCTCGCCCTCGCACGCATCCTCACTTCGGCCACGGCCTGTCTTCGGCCAGGATCTTGCCTCCCAGCAGGCCGCCTGGGAAAAGATGGCCGAAGCCCGCCAGGACGCTCTGGTCAAGCAATGGGGAGCAGGTACCGATCCTGCCCTTCGCGAAAAGCTGGCCGCGATGTATGGGCGCGATCAGGATGCACGCAAATTCATGATGACCCTCCCACAGGCCCAGTGGACCCCTGCCCTCGCACAGCAGCAACCCGACGAGGACGTTGCTCTGACCTCGCAACTCAAAGCGATCGTTGCCTCGCGAGGTTGGCCCACATTCCGCCTGGTTGGAGTAAATGGCTCCGGCCACGCAATGCTTATCCTCAACCATTCCGCGGACCATGCCTGGCAGAACACGATGTTGCCGCAATTGGAAAAACTCGCGCAGAGGGGAGAGATCGACGGTTCGGATCTCGCCGGTTTTGTTGACAAGACCCTGATCGCTGCCGGCAAGCTGCAGCGCTACGGAATGACCTTCAACTTTGTCGACGACAAGATGCAGATGTACGCCGTAGAAGATCCGGAGCACCTCGCTGAAAGACGCGAACGCGCCATGCTCCCGCCCCTGCCCATCTACAAACACCTGCTGGCGACGATCTACCACCTGAGAGAGACGGACGAAATCGCGCAACCTGCACCAGCCAAACCTTAGCCGTTGAAGCACTCGCTTAGTACGGCACACCCTTCTCCCGCTCCGCCTTGAACGCCCGCATGTACCACTCGAACTCCTCAAAGAACCTCGCCGACCTCTCCGCAAGCTCCTGCGTCAAAGGCACTCCATCTTCGCTCAACGCCGATCCAGCAGTTGGAACCGGCTGGATCGACGGAATGGTAGGCATCCCGATCTCCGGCAAGAGTGCCCGCAGCTGCATTGCAGCCCGCACACCCCCAAACGGCGACGCCGAATAGCACACGATGCCCGAAGGCTTCCAGAAGTACTCCTCCAGAAAATAGTCCAGCAGGTTCGTCAGCGCCGGAGGCGCACTGTGGTTGTACTCCGCGGAAACCACCAGCAAACCATCGGCACGCCTGTACAGGGCCGCCAGCGGCTCCAGCTTGGACCGCACCCCCTCAAGACCCGCCGGAGCCCCATCCTTAAGCTCCTTCCACATCTTGTCGATCAGCGGCAGCTTCAACTCCGCCGCGTCCACCAGCACCGCCTCGTGCCCCCTCTTGCCCAGGGTCCGCACCACCCATTTCGCAACTCGGTCCCCAAGCCGTCCCGAACGCACCGATCCCTGCAACACCGCAACTAGCATCACTCACCTCAGAGACACTAGGATGCACCGGGCTCATTTCAAACGGGAAAGAGAACAAGCCCTTTCATACCGTCGCCGATCTATCCTCTGCATCGGACGGGCCAAACCCAAAGCCCGACGCCCGATGTGGAGACTTCGTAGACGGTCAGCCAGCCGATCGGTCGCGCAACCAGCCGACTGCCTGACCGGGCTACCGCCGCCCCTTCGTCACTGCCTTCTTCCCCGCCCAGAGCTCCCATGGCTCGGCGCCTTTTTGCCGCTACCCTTCGCCGGGACCTTCTTCGCTGTCGCCTTCGATCCAGCTGCTTGCTTGCCTTTGACGGCAGTCTTTGTGGCGGCTTGGGTGGCTCCCTTCTTTTCAGCTTTGGCCGGAGCCGATGCCTTCTTGGTCGCAACCGCCTTCTTCGCGGGAACGGCGCTCTTCTTTGCTGCTGCCTTTTTCTCCGCCGGCTTGCTTCCCGATGCAGGCTTTTTGGTCGGAGCAGCCTTCGCCGAAGCCTTCTTCGACTCGCCTCCACCATTCGCCGCCGCCGGCTTCGCCCCTACCTTGGAGGTCGCCTGTACCGCCTCCCCTGCGCCCTTCCGTTCCTTCGGAGGAGTCGCCGAAGCCGCAGGAGCAGGCGCCTCGGCCTGTGTGGTCCCGGTCTTGGCCGCCTTTGCACCCTTCTCCGGACCATTCTCCGGACCCCTGTCCGAGCCCCGCGGAGAAGCCGGAACGGAGGTCTGTGCAAGCGCCGCCGCAGCGGAGCTCTCATCAGGTGATTCAGAACTCGCACCCACCTCCGACCTCCCGTCCGACTCCGCCTCTCCATCACCCTCAGCGGCGGCGCCTTCTGCCGCTTCCGCAGCTTTTTTCCGGCTCTTGGCCGGTTTGGCATCCTTCTTCGGAGCTCGGGGCCGTCGCAGGCTCACCGGGGGAGGCGGGGCGGGAGGAGAATATGGCTCGAGGTAAGCCCTCATCTCCTCAACCGTCCCCAGCTTGCCGTCCATTAGCTCTAACACGAGCTTTTCAACAAGCTCCTCGTACTCCGGCAGTTCCGGCAATATCCTCATCTCTTGCATTAGAAGGTAAGGAATCCGCTGCCGTGCTTGCGGCCACTCCGTGTAAAAGCTTCGGAACTTGGCCTGCAAAGCTCCGCTCTTGGTCGTGTGCGCGGTCCATAGCACCGCTTCGGGCTCCCCCGACATCAGCAGCTGGTACGCCTGCGACGGCAGCGCCGCGCCTTTCCCTCCAAGCCGCGCCGTGAATTCCTTGCCCTTCGCCTCCAGACTCTCGATCTCTTCCACAAAGCCCGGACGCGGAAAGCTCTTCTTCAACGCCTCTACTTCCTTTGGTGCAATCTTCGCCGTCAGGAATGGAAAGCTAGCTGCTGCCGCATCCGCCGCCACACCCTGGATCTGCAACTGCGCCTGGCTCTCCCGCAACCGCTCCAGCTCCGGAGCATTCGCGTTCGATGCCGAAAGCGTTGGCGCTAAATGCTGCATCCACCCCTCTTCCTCGAGTCGCCGCATCACCCGCAGCGCGTCCTCCTCGTGAAAGATCTCCTCCGTCTCATACCCGCGGTGGAAGTCGTTCAGGACCGAGATGTACCCTTCCGCCTTTCCCGTCTCATAGCGCGTCCGCGTCTTCTCCTCCATGCCCCATCCCAGCCGGGCCATCAGCCGGGCCGCCCGGATCATCCGAACGGGATCTTCGATGAATCCGTAGTTGCTCACCAGGCGCAGCTCGCGGTTCTCGATATCCGCAACCCCGTTCAGAGGATCCATCAGCAGACCGTAAGACCCCTCGTTTAACGAGAGCGCCATCGCATTCGCCGTGAAGTCTCTCCGCCGCAGGTCCTCAAGGATCGTTGCCGGCTCGTACACAGCTTTCCCCGGCTTCGGATAGCTGACCGTCAAAGTGCTTCCAATCTCCATGCGGACACCACCCGGGAACCGCACGTAAAAGGCCTGGCCAGCCTCCATCTCCCCGGCAATCACACCACCAGCCTTCTCTATATCCTTCTTGATCTTGAGGGCGATCCCTTGAACCGCCACATCCAGATCCCGAACGGCGGTTCCGCCAATCAAATCCCGCACCGCCCCACCCACCAGAAACACAGTAAGGCCTTTGGCCCTCGAAACCTCCCGTACCGCCCCGAGAGCGGCCCGTTGAGCCTTCGAAAGACGCGTTTCCAGCAAGTAAATATTATCTGCCATAACCTTCTGCCTACTCCTTGGTCGGGCGTCGTTCCGCTCCCGTCCGCTCCTTGGAGGCCTCTCGTAAACCTCAATGTAAGAACGATTTGGAAAGATCTTTGACGCTGACGCAACGCTGTATCGTACCACAGGGTTATCCAGCCGACTACCCCGGACGCACCTTTTCTGGAGCAGCTCGCGCCCGCGTGCGACAATCCCGCCATAGACCCATGGCTGCCGCTCACAAAAAGGTCATCGTCAGACGCTTCCTCGGCGACGTCCTCCCCGGGTACCTGCCTCTCAACAGCTTCGTCCGCCACGGCGCAATCGGCCTCCTCGACCTGGAGGGAAGGATGAGCTCCACGGCGCTATCCGATATAAAGCACGTTAGTTACGTCCGTGATTTCAATCTCGGCGATACCGTCAATCCCGAGCGGCTCAACCGCCGTTCCTTCCTCGCCCGTCCCCGTTCCGAAGGCCTCTGGGTTCGCGTCACCTTCCGTACCTCCAGCGCAACCTCGCATGACCCGCGCGCCCCCGACACCCTCGAAGGACTAGCAGCGACCGACATCTCCCTTCTCGACGATCTGCTCTCCGATCAGGGCCTCTACCTCATCCCTCCCGACACCCGCTCCAACACCCAGCGCGTCTTTGTCCCTCGGTCTTCCCTTACCGATCTCCAGATTCTGGCCGTCATTACGACTCCGTCCCGCCCAAAGCCCGCAAGTCCTCCCTCAACAGCGCTTCAGGACGAGCTCTTCCCGACACCCCTGCCCCCCAACGCACGTCCAAACTGAATCATGCCCACCTCGATCTCCCTCCAGCAGCTCGCCAACCGGCTCCATGCCGAGCTCCACGGCGGTGACCCCGATCTCCTCATCCACGGCCTCTCTGGCATCGAAACCGCCTCCGCCGGTCAGCTCACCTTCGTCTCAAACCCCCGCTATGCCCCGCTAGCCCGCTCCACCCAGGCCTCGGCCGTCCTTGTAGACCCATCCTTCCCTGAAATACCTACGCCCACCCTTCGCATCTCGAACCCCTACTTGGCCTTTGCTCACGCTGTCGGGATCTTCTATCAAGCTCCAGCGTATCCACCCGGAATCGATCCCACCGCGGTGATAGCTCCCACAGCCAGCGTCGGTCCCGGGGCGCACATCGGACCCTATGTCGTCGTGATGGATCATGTCGAGATCGGACCCGATGCGGTCCTGCTGGCCCATGTCGTCGTCTACCCGCATGTAAAGATAGGCCGCAATCTCCTCGCCCATGCCCACTCCGTTATCCGTGAGCACTGTCTCCTCGGGGATGACGTCGTCCTCGGGAATGGCGCCGTGGTCGGAGCCGATGGCTTCGGCTTCGCCAAAGACCCTAACCAGCCGCTGGGCAGCCGCTGGTACAAGATCCCCCAGTCCGGCCCGGCCATCCTCGAAAATTGCGTGGAAATCCAGGCCAACGCCTGCATCGACCGCGCCTCCATCGGCGAGACCCGCATCCAGACCGGCGCAAAGATCGACAACCTCGTCCAAGTCGGGCACGGATCAAGCGTCGGCCGCGATACCCTCCTCTGCGCTCAGGTGGGCCTTGCCGGATCCACCAAAGTCGGCCATAGCGTGACCCTTGCAGGCCAGGTGGGGGTCGCTGGGCACTGCATCATAGGTGATGGCGCGATCGCAACAGCACAGTCTGGAATTCCAGCAGATGTTCCTCCTGGCAAGATCGTCAGCGGCTACCCGGCCGTTGAAAATCGTCAGTGGTTGAAGTCGGTAATCCTGATTAATCGCCTTCCGGACCTCTTTCGTAACTCAAAGAGGGAACAAAAGGAACAAAAAGTTTGCACTAACCCTGTAGGATGAGGTTCACTTATGTCAGCCTCGATGACTCACCCCCCCTCCAACTCGAACGGCGCGACTCCCCCTCCCCCTCTTCCCGCGGTGCGGTTGCTCTTGCTCGACGACGACCCGGCTAACCTGCACCTGCGCTGCGCCATCCTCCGTCAGCACGGCTACGAGTGCCTGCCCGCGTCAACCATCGATCAGGCGACCGAACTCCTCGACCAGATCGATATCGCCGTTCTCGATTACCACCTCGGCGGTGGCGAGTTCGGCACCGAAGTTGCCGCCACCTTGCGTCGTCGGCGCCCGCACATCCCAGTCATCCTCCTCTCCGCCACCCTCGAGCGTTTTTTTGGGGGTATGGAGGACATGCACCTCCTCAAAGGCTACAGCTCCATCGACGACCTGCTCGCCGCGCTCAGTTCGCTTGAGGCAAAGCGCAGAGGCGCCCCCGTCGTCGTCGATGCACGGGACTTTTTCTACTCCCGTATCGCTCGCGCGATCGGCTCCGACGCCTTGGTTCAGATCTTCAACGACCGCGGGACCTGGATTTTCTGCAATGACCCCGCCGCCCAATACCTCAATAAGCCCCGCGATTGGTTCCCCGGCCGCTGCATCTTCGATGAGTTCCCTGCCTTCCTGAGAGACTGGCGCGATGTCCTCCTCTCCGTTCCTAAAACGCGCGAGACTTTCATCGACCGGACTCGTCTCGGCCTTCTTCGCTCTCCCAAGCCTGGCGAAGAGGCAGTCACCTGGAGTGTCCTGGCCTTTCCCATCCGGCTCCATGACAATAAGGACGGCGTCGTCCTGAGCGCGCGCATCCTGGATCGGGATCACCCCGGCGCCTAACTGCTACCCTCGACGGATGCTTCGTCCCCCATCTGCACTCCGCTATCTGGCGCCGGCTACACTCCTGTGCTTCGCGGGCTGCCACTCGGCCCTGATCGACGCCACTGTAGAGAACCGTTCCGGGGCTCCGGTCACCTTGCTCGAGGTCGACTATCCCAGTGCCAGCTTCGGAACGCAAAACCTGGCATCAGCTACAGACTTCCACTACCGTTTCAAGGTGCTTGGCAGCGGCGCTCTCAAGATGACCTATACCGACGACGCCCGGCACGATCACACCTCCTTCGGACCAACCCTTCAGGAAGGCGCCGAGGGTCTCCTCACCATCACCATCGATCCCACGAACGTCCGCTGGCAGACCACCTTAAAGCAGAAACATTAGCGCTCCCGGTCCATCTCCCACCAGCCTAGTCGAGCCCGGATGCCCTCCCCTCCTTGACCGGCTCCTTCTTGACCTCGCTCTCTCCGCTCTGCCCCCGCCGCTTCATCCCCCCAAACCCCAGGACCCAGACCAAATATCCGACGATCAGACCGCCGAAGATCACCAGAAAAACGATCGTAAGCATCTCTCCACCTCTTCCTGCAAACCGCACTGAACTGCTCAATCCGTCCCTGGGTAATCCAGGGTCTTACGTTAGATGCGCTCGCGAACGCTGCGATAAACTCTGCTCATGGCCCGTGGCTACTTCATCACCTTCGAAGGCCTCGACGGCTCTGGGAAAACCACACAACTCCGTCACCTCGCCACCTTCCTCGAAGCCCAGGGTCATACCGTCGTTACGCTTCGCCAGCCCGGCGGCACCTCCCTGGGCGACAGGCTCCGTTCCATTTTGCTCGACTCCCGCTCCGAGGCGGCCTTCGGCCCCATCGTTCCGCATGCCGAGCTCGCCCTCATGTTTGCCGACCGCGCCCAGGCCATCGCCGAGGTCATCGAACCCGCCCTCGCCGCAGGTCACATCGTGCTCTGTGATCGCTTCACCGACTCCTCCGAGGCCTATCAGGGCGCCGGCCGTGAGCTCGGCTCCTCCTCCGTTCTAGATCTCCACCGAGCCGTCTGCGGCAATCTGCAGCCCGATCTCACCCTCCTCCTCCTTCCGCCGCTCGCCTCCTCCCTCCACCGGGCCCGCCGTCGCAACCAGCGCTACATTGAGCTTAGCGGCGCCGACGAAAATCGCTTCGAGCGCGAGTCCGATTCCTTCTACAACCGCATCTACAACGCCTATACCCAGATCGCCGCGCGCGACCCGCATCGCGTCCTGACCATAGAAAGCGACGGCTCCATCGACGACATCAATATCCTCATCAACGAAGCCGTTATCCGCCGCCTGCCCCCACGCGTCGAACAAACATGACCACGCCTCCGCCTGCGCTCTCAGCCACAGGTTCAGATTTCTCGGAAGATCCAGATTCACTGGAGCTCTCTGCGAGGCAGCAGCCTACCCCGTCGCCCGTCGCAGCTCTTCCCGTACGCACGCCCGAACCGGCATCCTCCTCCGTGCAGCGCGGTCCCTACCACATGCCGCCCGGCCTCAAATACCCGCTCCACTTCTATCTCTTCAAGCCCTGGGTCAAGCTCGGCGAACCCATCCGTCTCTTCGAGCACCTCCACAAGGTCTTCGGCCCCATCTCGTATTACCGCTTCCTCGGAACGCCCATCGTCTTCGTCAACGATCCCGCCTACATCCGCGAGGTCCTCATCAACCAGGCGCCCTCCTTCATCAAGGAGCGCACCCTCCAGCGCATGAAGATCCTCCTTGGGGAAGGCCTCATCACCTCGGATGATCCCATTCACATGCGCCAGCGCCGCATCGCCGCTCCCGCCTTCCATCGCCAGCGCATCTCCGCTTATGGAGACAAGATCGTCTCCATCACCGCCGCCGAGTCCCATCTTTGGCAGTCCGGTCAGACCATCGACATCAATGCCGCTATGATGGAGCTCTCCCTTCGCATCGTCGCCCGAACCCTCTTCGACACCGAGGTCACCCCCGACATCCTCTCCATCAACGTTGAAGCCAACACCATCATGGGCCTCTACAACTTCCTCGTGGCCTTCCCCATGATCGAGCGCGTCCTTCACCTCCCCATTCCCGGCATCGTGAAATTCCGCCGTTCCCGCGCTCGTCTGGACTCCATCGTAGGCGGCCTCATCTCCGCCCGCCGTGAGGAGATGCGGTCCAACCCCGGCCGCGACCGTGGCGACCTCCTCTCCATGCTCATCGCCTCGCGCTATGAGTCGGATGACCAGACCCCCGGCCACGACGGCATGGACGACACCCAGATCCGCGACGAGGTCCTCACCATCTTCCTCGCCGGCTACGAGACTGTCGCCAACGCCCTCGCCTGGACCTGGTACCTCCTCTCCCAGAACCCCGGTCCAGAAGCCGAACTCCACGCCGAACTCGACCAGGTCCTCGGCGCCGGTCCTGGACGCCGCCTGCCTACCCTCGCCGATCTCCCAAACCTCCGCTACACCGAGCAGGTCTTCGCCGAATCCATGCGGCTCTACCCACCCGCATGGGCCATGGGGCGTATGTCCACGAAGCCCGTCACCCTGGGACCCTACCGGATCCCCCCCGGCGCCCACGTCTTCTTCAGCCAGTACGTCATGCACCGCAGCGCCGAATTCTTCCCCGATCCGCTCCGCTTCGATCCGACTCGTCACACCCCGGAGAACAAGGCCGGCCGGGACAAGTTCGTCTACTTCCCCTTCGGCGGCGGCGCCCGCCAGTGCATCGGCGAGTCTTTTGCTTGGATGGAGGGCGTCCTCGCCATCGCCACCGTCGCCAGCACCTGGCGGATGCGCTACCTCGATTCCCGTCCACCCGTTCCTCAGGCCAGAATCACCCTCCGCCCACGCGATCCCATGCACATGGAGCTGCAGCCCTGGTTGTGACGTTCGTAGCAGTTACCGAACGTTACGATCCGGCATTACTTTTCAGGGTCAGGCAACCACCACCCGAAGATCGTCACCGAATCAGGTACATGTGTCCTGACAGGCATACATGGACGCGGAGCCCGAAGAGATGCCAGTCGCACAGCATGTCCCATCTCCGGCCGCAGCTCAAAGTGAGGCCCCTCTATGCCTCGCTGACGTCATCTCCGCGCTCTCCTTTGCAATCGATCTGACCGAGGGTGCGGTTCCAGGGCACGCTCTCCGCACCTGCGTCCTCGGTATGCGGATTGCCAAGCGCGCCGGACTTGCGCGCGATCTCCTTAACGACCTCTATTTCGCCCTCCTTCTCAAGGACATCGGCTGCAGCAGCAACGCCGCCCGTGTCGGACAGATCGTCGGCGGCGACGATCGCATCCTGAAGGCCGGCATCAAGCTCGAAAATTGGACCAACCCCTACAATTTCAGCGTCTCCGGCCTCAAGCTCTTCTGGAGCCTCGTCCTTCCGGACGCTGATCCGCTCCGTCGTCTCGCCCGCATTCTCAAAATTGCCCTCAATTCAAACAAGAACAACCTGGAATTAATCGCGCTCCGCTGTGAACGAGGGGCTGAGATCATCCGTAAAATCGGCTTCAGCGAGACCGTCGCGACTGCAGTCGAGTCGCTCGATGAACACTGGGATGGACAGGGCTATCCCGAGCGGCTGCGCGCGGAGGCCATTCCTATCCTGGCCCGAATCCTTGCCGTCGCGCAGCACCTCGACGTCTTCGCCACCGCACGCTCTCCACATATAGCGCTCGAGGTCCTTCGCGAGCGCAGCGCCCTCTGGTTCGACCCCCATCTGGTCCAGATCGCGACATCGCTCGACCGTGAAGGTACCCTCTGGACCGGCTGCTTGGCCGTCGATGACCACGACGCCACGCTTCGGCTCGTCCTCGATCTTGGTCCTCAGGAGCGGCACCCACTCGCCCATCAGGAGATCGACCGCCTCTGCGAAGCCTTCGCCGACGTCGTCGATGCAAAGTCTCCCTTCACCTACCGCCACTCCCTGGGCGTGGCGGAGGTGGCCTGCAATATCGCACGCACCCTTGGCCTCCCGGAGGCACGTTGCCAGCTCATTCGCCGAGCCTCCCTCCTTCACGATCTTGGAAAGCTCTCGTTGCCGAATACCATCCTCGATAAGTCTGGAGGCCTCTCCGCGAAAGAGCGGAAACGCGTCCAGCAGCACCCGCGTCTCACTCGCCAGATCCTGGCCCGCATCAAGCCCTTCGAGGAAATCGCCGAGATAGCCGGAGCCCACCACGAAAGACTCGACGGTTCCGGCTATCCCGACCAACTCACGGCTCCAGACATTCCTCTCGAGGTGCGAATCCTCGCTGTCGCTGATATCTACCGTGCCCTGACCGAGAAACGTCCATACCGTCCCGGCCTCACTCACACCCAGGTCATGCGCATCCTCCGCGCCGAGACCCCGCGAAAGCTGGATCCGGAAGTCGTCGCCGCCCTTGAAAGCTCGCACCCCGTCATAGCCGCACCCTGTCCGCCCCTTCACCACGAGTCAGCCGCAGACCGCCACCGGAGCACCGCACCGGCAGCGCAGGCTCGCTGACAAACACGTTCGCCTCCTCCGGAACATTCCACCGCTCTGCCGCGTACCCCACAGCGCGCCTATGCCTCTCCGCGAGATCCTCAACCAGACCATCGCCGCCCTTTGGGATAACAAGCTCCGCAGCATCCTCACGATGTTCGGCATTGTCTGGGGCATCACCTCCGTCATCCTTCTTGTCGGTCTCGGTATCGGCTTCAACATCCAGCAGAAGCAGCAGCTCCGCACCATCGGCACCGATATCGCCATCCTCTTCGGCGGCAAAACGGGTATGCCCTCTGGCGGATACGCCGCCGGCCGCGATGTACGCCTCACCATCGACGACGTCCTCGCCATCCAGCGCGGGGCCTCGCTCGTCCAGCACCTCTCTCCCGAACTCCGCCGAACCGTCTCTGAGGTCAGCCCCTGGAACGCCTCCTCCCGCGCTGTCCGCGGCGTCTGGCCCGAGTACCAGAACTTCCGCTCGCTCAAGGTCGAGCAGGGACGCCTCTTCACGGAGGCCGACGAAGATCAGTCGCGCCGCGTCATCCTCCTCGGATCCGAATCCAACCGTCAGCTCTTCCCCGGAAAGCCCGTCATCGGCCAGATGCTCATGGTTGCCGGATACCCCTACACCGTCATCGGCGTTCTCGAAAAGAAAAAGCAGAACGGCTCCTACGGCTCCGGCCCCGACAACACCCAGCTCTTCGTCCCCTACTCCTCCATGGCCCGCGACTTCCCTCCCGCCGAGCGCCCCGGTGTCCTTCCCGGATGGATCAACAACATCGTCGTCCAACCCGTCTCCGCTGACCTGCATGAGGAGGCACTCGCCCAGGTCACCCGCATCCTCGCCGACCGCCACCACTACGATCCGCTCGATAAGGAAGCCGTGTGGATCTGGGATACCCTCCAGGGCGCGAAGTTCACCGAGCGGATCTTCTCCATCATGACCCTCTTCTTCGCCGCCGTAGCCCTGCTCACGCTCGCCCTCGGCGGCATCGGCGTCATGAACATCATGCTCGTCGCCGTCTCCGAACGCACCCGCGAGATCGGCGTCCGCAAAGCTCTTGGCGCCACCGCCATCGACATCCGCCGCCAGTTCCTCGCCGAGTCCGCCATCATCACCCTCGTCAGCGGCACCCTCGGCCTCTCCCTCGGCATCGGTATCTGCCTCCTCCTTCGCCTCCTCCCCCGCCCCGACTTCATCCCGCTCCCCGCCATCTCGCCCGTCGCCATCATCGCCTCCCTCGTCACCCTCGGCCTCATCACCATCTCCGCCGGCACCTATCCCGCCCTCCGCGCCGCCAGCCTCACCCCCATAGAGTGCCTCCATGTCGACTAAGCGGAGCCAACTCATCTTCGCCTCCGCCCTTTGTCATCCCCCTTCGCGAGGCGAAGGTTCGCTGTCGCCCTTCACCACCTGTCCTCTTTCTTTCATTCCCTTCGCTCCTCGATCAGTCCATGCCTTTGCCCTTCTTTCTTCCATCGCCTTCGCTCCTCGATCTGCCATGCCTTGCCCTTCTTTCTTCCATTCCGAGCAAAGCGAGGAACCTGCTGTTCGCCGTTCGCACTTGCCCTTCTTTCTTCCATTCCGAGCAGAGCGAGGAACCTGCTGTTCGCCGTTGCCGACTGAGCGAAACGAAGGTCCGCTTCTCCACCGAAACTTCATCGCACCCCTAACATTTGTCATCCTGAGCGTAGCGAAGGACCCGCTTCTCTACCGAAAACTCCACCGCGCCAGAGGCTCCCATGAACCCCGTCGAAGTCCTCCGTCAATCCCTTCAGGCGCTCGTCCGTAACCGCCTTCGCTCTGCTCTCACCATGCTCGGCATCGCCTGGGGGCTCGTCACCGTCGTCCTCCTCCTCAGCTACGGCCGATCCCTCGGCAAAGAGGTCCTCAACGGCTTCCTCGGCATCGGCAACAACGTCATCATGGTCTGGGGCGGCCAGACGTCCATGCAGGCCGGCGGCGAGCGCTCCGGCCAGAAGATCAAATTCCGCGACGGCGATGTCGAGGCGATCCGCGACTCAGTCCCCTTCCTCAAAGCCGTCTCCTCCGAGTCGGACGATGGCTTCTCCTTCCACTACGGCCCCAAGGTCGTCAACATCTCCTCCAAGTTCGTCGACCTCCCCTACGGCGACATGCGCAATCTTGTCGTCGCCGACGGCCGCTACTTCGAAGCCTCCGACTCCACCGACCATCGCAAAGTCGTCATCTTCGGCCCCCATGCCGCCGCAAAACTCTTCAATGGCCTCCCTCCAGTAGGCGAGACCGTAGAGATCGAAGGCCAGGTCTTCGACGTCATCGGCGTCCTCCGAAACAAGATCCAGGACTCCTCCAACAACGGTCCCGATAACGAGAACGCCTTCATTCCCTTCGGTCTCATACGCGATCTGCGCCAGCAGCGCGATCCCGACTCCATCGTCTTCCAGCCCGCAACGCCCGACCTCCACGTTAAGGCCATCCAGGCCGTCCGCACCGTCCTCGCCCAGCGCCATCATTTCGATCCCAAGGACGAGAAGGCCATCGGCACCTGGGACACCGTCGAGGACTCCGCCTCGATAAACCAATTCTCCCTGGCCCTCCAGATCGTCCTCGGCATCATCGGCGCCATGACCCTCGGCGTCGGCGGCGTCGGCGTCATGAACATCATGCTGGTCTCCGTCACCGAGCGCACCCGCGAGATCGGCCTCCTCAAAGCCCTCGGCGCCCGCCCCCGCGAGATCCTCAAGCAGTTCCTCCTCGAGTCCCTCACCCTCACCTTCCTCGCCGGCCTCGTCGGCATGGTTGCCGCCATCGCCGTCGCCCACCTCGTCCCGCCCATGCCCCTCTACTCCGACATCTACAAGACCGCCAACCACGAGGGCGACATCATCCTCTCCGTCTCCCCCCTCATCCTCCTCGCCGCCTTCCTCATCCTCGCCATCATCGGCATCATCTCCGGCCTCATCCCCGCGATCCGCGCCGCCCGCCTGGACCCCGTAGCCGCCCCCCGCAGCGAGTAACCTGCCCCGACCTCCTACCACGACTTCCCCCGTGCCTCTTGAAACTTGTCATCCTGAGCAAAGCGAAGGACCCGCTTCTCTACCTCGACCTCCACCCCCGCGCCAACGCCCTCGCCCTTCTTTCTTCCATTCCGAGCAAAGCGAGGAACCCGCTTTCCTACCGCGGCTTCCACCCCTGCCTCCAGAAATTTGTCATCCTAAGCAAAGCGAAGGACCCCCTTCTCTACCTAAACTCCACCCGTGCACCAACGCCCTCGCCCCTCTTTCTTCCATTCCGAGCAAAGCGAGGAACCCGCTTCTCTCTACCTTGCACTTCTCTCCCCCCCGATCACACCCCACCATCAACATGCAATTCACAAATTCCAATTACCATCAAATCGTGAATGAAGGTCGCTGGGTCCTGCTGATCGCCTCCGAAGTCGGAGGCACCGATTCCGTCTCTGATCGCGCCATGGAACGCCTCGTCGAAGCCATCGGCGAAGAGGGCTACGAGGTCGTCCGCACCTCTACTCCCGACGACGGCACCTCGCTCGTCACCTCCGATCCGTCCTACTCCGCCATCCTCCTCGACTGGGATCTCGAAGGCGACGAAAAGTTCGACGAGCGCGCCGCCCTCGACGTCATGCGCGCCGTCCGCCACCGCAACAAGCGCGTCCCCATCTTCCTCATCGCCGACCGCACCCTCGTCTCCGAGCTCCCCCTCGAAGTCGTCAAGCAGGTCCACGAATACATCCACCTCTTCGGCGACACCCCCGCCTTCATCGCCAACCGCGTCGACTTCGCCGTGGAGCGCTACCATGAGCAGCTCCTTCCGCCATACTTCCGCGAACTCAAGAAGTACACCGACCAGGGCGCCTACTCCTGGGACGCACCCGGCCATATGGGCGGCGTCGCCTTTCTCAAGCACCCCGTCGGCCAGGAGTTTCACCGCTTCTTCGGCGAAAATCTCCTCCGCTCCGACCTCGGTATCTCCACCGCTCCCCTCGGCTCCTGGCTCGACCACATTGGGCCGCCGGGAGACTCCGAACGCAACGCCGCCCGCATCTTCGGCGCCGACTGGACCTTCTACGTCCTCGGCGGGTCCTCCAACTCCAACCAGATCGTCGGCCATGGCGTCATCGCCCAGGACGACATCGTCCTTGCCGACGCTAACTGCCACAAATCCATCTGCCACTCCCTCACCGTCACCGGCGCGCGCCCCGTCTACTTCAAGCCAACGCGCAACGGCTACGGCATGATAGGCCTCGTCCCCATCAAGCGCTTCTCACCCGAAAATGTCCGCGAGCTCATCGCCAAAAGCCCCTTCGCCCCTGGTGCCCGCTCACAGGAGCCCACCTACGCCGTGGTCACCAACTCCACCTACGACGGCCTCTGCTACAACGTCGACAAGGTCGTCCACGAGCTCGCGAAATCCGTCCCCCGCGTCCACTTCGACGAGGCCTGGTACGCCTACGCCAAGTTCCACCCCATCTACCGCAACCGCTTCGCCATGGGCGTCCCGGATGCCATGCCAAACCGTCCCGCCATCTTCTCCGTCCAGTCCACCCACAAGATGCTCGCCGCCTTCTCCATGGGTTCCATGGTCCACGTCAAGCTCTCCGACCGCGCTCCGCTCGACTTCGATCAGTTCAACGAAGCCTTCATGATGCACGGAACCACATCGCCCTTCTACCCACTCATCGCGTCGCTCGACGTCGCCGCCGCCATGATGGACGACCCCGCCGGCCCCACCCTCATGGACGAGACCATCCAGGACGCCATCAGCTTCCGCCAGGCCATGAGCTCCATCGCCCATCGCCTTCGCGCCGAATCGGAAAACGGGGAAGGCTGGTTCTTTCGCCTCTACCAGCCCGAGACCGTCACCGACCCCGCAACCGGGGAGCGCATCGTCTTCGAGGAGGCCGAGGACGATCTCCTCATGTGTCATCCCTCCTGCTGGACCCTCAAGCCCGGCGAAGACTGGCACGGCTACCAGGATGACGACATCGCCGACGACTACTGCATGCTCGACCCCGCCAAGGTCACCATCCTCACCCCCGGCGTCAACGCGCAAGGCATCATCACCGACTGGGGCATCCCCGCCGCCATCCTCACCGAGTTCCTCGACGGCCGCCGCGTCGAGATCGCCCGCACCGGCGACTACACCGTCCTCGTCCTCTTCTCCGTCGGTACCTCCAAGGGCAAATGGGGCAGCTTGCTCGAAAATCTCTTCGAGTTCAAACGCCTCTACGACAGCGAGGCCCCGCTCGAGGAGGCGCTCCCCGAACTCGCCGCCAAATATCCCGCCCGCTACCGCAAGTCCACCCTCAAAGAGCTCTCGGATGAGATGCACCGCGCCATGGTCGACATGAACCTCTCCGGCCTTGTCAACGAAGCCTGCGACGAGGACTTCGACCCCATTCTCACCCCCGCCCAGACCTACCAGAAGCTCGTCCGCGGCGAGACCGAACGTCTCCGCTTCGCTGACATGGCCAGCCGCATCGCCGCCGTCATGCTGGTTCCCTACCCTCCCGGCATCCCCATGTCCATGCCCGGCGAACGTCTCGGCGGCCCCAACACCCCGGTCATCAAACTGATCCTCGCCATGGAAGAGTTCGGCAAACGCTTTCCCGGCTTCGAACGCGAGGTCCACGGCATCGAGGTCGACTCCGACGGAAACTACTGGATGCGCGCCGTTATCGAGGCCCCAACCGAGCCTGCCAAGCCCTCGAAGAAGCCCCGCCGCCAAAAAGGCCCAGGCTCAACCCCGCCCCACGACTATGCCCCTCCTATCAAGCCAGTTCGCCGGTCGATCGGCTAAGTTGGGAGAACACGCTCTCTTGGTTTGTCATCCTGAGCGCAGCGAAGGACCCGCTTCTCTACCGCAACCCCCACCGCCCCCCAAAACCTTCGTATCCCTAACCCTCAGCCTGCAAAGCGAGAACCCCGCCTCGCCCCTGTCCTCCGACCGCCTCAGTGCCGGCTGCCCGCAGGCGAAGCTCCGGCAGAGGTTGAAGGAGCTGAAGGAGCCGATGGAGAAGTGACATCTCGCCTCTGGATCCCTCGTTCGCATTCGACCGCGAGTCGGCGACACCTTCGAGTGCACATTGGCCGCCCCCAGCCATCTCCCGATCCTGACCCGTAACCCCCATCCGTGGTCAACACCGCAACATATGAGGTTGATGTCTGTTAGCACAGTCGATTCCTGCTGCAACCGGAGAAATAATCCACCTTGGACCACCCTACACTCGGCTCACGATGAACTCTTCGCTGTTAGCTCTCTGTGTTCTGTTTGTGTGTGGCGGGCTAAGCGCTGAGCAGCCTGTTTGGCAGCCATCACCGGGACATACACAAGTGCTGATATGGCCAGGACCAGTGCCTGATGCGCGACCGGTCACGGGGCCGGAGACCTTGAAGCCGGACGCGAAAGATCTGGTCGCTGGCAGGCCGTGGATCTACATCAACAACGTCTCCCGGCCAACGATGACGGTCTACTCGCCAAAAACACGCAACACGGGCGCTGCGGTCGTAGTACTCCCTGGCGGCGGCTATCAGATTCTGCCATCGATCTCGAAGGCACGGAGGTCTGTGACTGGCTGACGTCCAAAGGGATCACCTGTGTTCTATTGAAGTACCGCGTGCCGGGTGAAAGAACATTACCGAAATCGGGAGCATATCCAGACTCACCGGAAGCTCTGGAGGATGCCCAGAGGACCTGGACTGGTGCGCTTTCACGCTGCTGAGTGGCACCTCGACCCGCACAAGATCGGTGTGCTTGGGTTCTCGGCAGGGGGACACCTGGTGGCCGCGATGAGCGTGCACTTTGCCCGGCGTTTGTACCCGGCAGTTGATGCGGCCGACAAGGAAAGCTGCCGCCCCGATTTTGCGGTGGCAATCTACCCGGGGCATCTGTCGCTCGCGAACAACAGCTTTGGATTGAATCCGGATATCGATAGCCACATCACTCGCCAGACCCCGCCGACATTCCTTCTGCAAAATGAAGATGATGACGTGGACGGTGTGGAGCAGTCGCTGAGTTACTATGCCGGCCTGAAGAAGGTTGGGGTTCCAGTGGAGATGCATCTGTACGCGCAAGGCGGCCATGCGTTTGGGTTGCGACCCACGAAGTTGGCGGTGACGAAGTGGCCTCAACTGGTTGAAACGTGGCTGGGAACGATCGGGATAATTCCGAGATAGGTAAGTCAGCCTCCGGATCGTCGGCTACACGGAAGGGGCCAGCTCGACAGTCCGAAACTTTTCTTATCGAAGTTTGTAACGTGTGGTGACCCCATCCACGTTAGGCCGACCCCATCTCAGACCGTCTTCGACTGAACACCCACGTGCCTCCGGATCGCCGGCGCCACCCGCGTCCCCAGCAGCTCGATCGCATGCATCAACTTCGCATGCGGAAGCGCCGCCACACTCATCTGGAAGTCCATCCGCGAGATCCCGCCCAGCACCTCGTCATACACCAGCACCTTCTCCACCACCGCATCCGGATCGCTGACGATCAGCGCCCCACGGGCACTCCGCACCGCCTCGAACTGCCCCCGCGTCACCGCCGGCCATCCCCGCTCCCTCCCGATCTTCGTGAACGCCTCCGCATACCCCGGAAAGAAACCGTCCGCCGCCTGCGCATCCGTATCTGCCACATACCCCAGCGCGTGGACGCCCACCTTCAACCTCTCCGCCCCATGCCCCGCCCGCCGCCCCGCCTCGCGGTATAGGTCGACCATCGGCCGGAAGTGCCGCGGATCCCCTCCGATAATCGCAATCATCAACGGCAGCCCCAGCGTACCCGCCCGCGCAAACGACGCCGGCGTCCCTCCCACACCCAGCCAGATCGGCAGGGGATCCTGCAGCGGCCGCGGGTACACCCCTGCCCCGTCAGTGCCGCCCGGTGCTTCCCCGACCACCGCACGTGCGTGTTCTCCCTGATGTTCAGCAGCAGGTCGAGCTTCTCCGTAAACAGCTCGTCATAGTCCTCGAGGTCGAGCCCGAACAGCGGAAACGATTCGATAAACGATCCGCGTCCAACCACCATCTCCGCCCGCCCTCCGGAGATCAGATCAAGCGTCGCAAACTCCTGGAACACGCGCACCGGATCCGCCGCGCTTAGCACCGTCACCGCGCTCGTCAATCGGATGCGCTTGGTCCGCGCCGCCGCCGCCGCCAGAATCACCGCCGGCGCGGAATCCAGGTACTCCTCCCGGTGATGCTCGCCCAAACCAAACACATCCAGCCCCACCTGATCCGCCAGCTCGATCTCCTCCAGCAGATTGCCGATCCGTTCCACCGGGCTCGGCGTCACCCGGCTCACCGGATCCGGAACCGCCGCCGCAAAACTGTCAATGCCAATCTCCATAGTCTCCAGTTCCGCTCCGTACTCTCCGCTTCGCCCTGTTGCCTGTTCCCTGTCCTGTTCCGCACTTGCCCGCTATTCCCTGTTGCTGTTCCGCCCCTGGCTCCCTGTTGCCTGTTCCGCACTTGCCCGCTGTTGCCTGTTCCCTGCTCCTACTCCCGCCGCCCCTTCACCCACTCCGCATAGGAGATCCTCGGCATCTGCAGAAACGCATCCCGCGTCCGCACATAACTCCCCAGACCGTTCATCCGCCCAATCGCATGCAGCTCATCCGCCTTGATGTACGGCCCCGCCACGTCGACGAACTTGTCCTCCACATACATCGCCACCACGCGCCCAAGAATGATGCGCGACCGTCCGATCTCGATCGTCGCGTGCTCCACACATTCGAGCGCCGCATGCGCCTCCGCCAGCCGCGGAACCCCAACCACCTTCGACTCCGCCGTCCCGAGCCCGGCCATCTCCACCTCACTCATCTCCGCCGGAAAGTCCGTCGCGCAGATATTCATCTGCCGCATCAGGTCCTCCGTCACCACGTTCACGACGAACTCCCCTGTGCGCCGGATATTCCGCGCCGTGTCCTTTGGGACGAACTCCCCACCCGGCCTGTCCGTCACCCCGATTCCCACCACCGGCGGGTCCGTGCACAGGTAGTTATAGGCGCTGAACGGCGCCGCATTCAGCTCACCCGACACGTTCCGGCTCGTCACCAGCGCAATCGGACGCGGCGCCACCAGCCCGATCAGCAGGTTGTAGATCACCCGCGGCTCCATCTCACTCACGGCAAAGTCCATCCATCCTCCACATTGCTGCTGCCCCGAAAAGAAAAGCCGTCGGGCGGGGCCCTCGTTGGCGCAATCACCCCGGCCGTCCCGGTACACTTGTAAGTGTGGCATGCAACAGCGGGGGAAGCGAAGCGTGACTCCTCACGATCTTGTTTCACCGCGAAGCGCTCCTAAACTCATCTGAGAGCAGCCCTAAACCACATTGTTCGAAGACTTTGCCCGTAACTGCAATGATTGGAATACTTTGCGTTGAGCTCTCAGTGTATCTGCATCGAAAGAGAGACTTTAGCCGAAGTGCCCCCGGTGGGGAGGGTACCTAAGCTCTCCCGTACCCCCCGGCCCGCCGATCCCGCAAGCATCGACCCTCCTATGGACCTGCTCAGCCGCACCCACCCCGCCGCCGACCATCGCATCCACTACGGCCCCGGCCAAGATCAGTTCGGCGACCTCTGGCTGCCGACCCGCAGGGGCAAGGCGCCCGTCCTCGTCTTCCTCCACGGCGGCTGGTGGAAGTCCGAGTACGACCTCGGCTATGGCGGCCACCTCTGCTCCGCCATCCGCGACGCCGGTGTAGCCGTCTGGTCGATCGAGTACCGCCGCGTCGGCAAGACCGGTGGCGGCTGGCCCAACACCTTCAAAGACGTCGCCGCCGGATTTGACTTCCTCCCCAACCTCGCCCAGACCTACCCGCTCGACCTCCGTCGCGTCGTCGCAGCCGGCCACTCCGCCGGCGGACACCTCGCCTTCTGGCTCGCCGGACGCCATCACATAGTCGCCGGAAGCCCCATCGGAGACCCTCAAGACCCCCATCCCCGCGTGCCTCTCACCGCCGTCGTCGCCCTCGCCGGAGCCGTCGACCTCCAGCTCACCATCGACCTCTCCGGCCACCTCGCCTTCGCCCACGACCGGCTCGAGGTCCACAACCTGATGGGTGGCACCCCCTCCGACCAGCCCGAGCGCTACCTCGCCGCCGACCCCGGCCACCTCCTCCCTCTGAACATCCCGCAACTCCTCATCCAAGGAGCCGACGACGATCAGATCCCACCCGATCTCCCCAAAGGCTGGGCAGAGAAAGCTCGCCGCCTGGGCGACCAGGTCGCGATCAAGATCATCCCCGGAGCCGATCATTTCGATATCATCGACCCGCAAAGCGGAGCCTGGCCCACCATACAATCAGCCATCCTCAGCCTCATGCACCATTAGGGAGTGACGTCCACAGAATTACTTGCTGGAGCCTGGACCCGCCGGCAACGTATAGATCACCTCGCCCGGCCGGGCGTAGTGAAGCTCCTCGCGCGCTTGATGCTCGATTGCGCTCGGATCGCTCTGCAGGCGCGCGATATGCCCCTTCAGCAGCTCGTTCTCGCGCGTGAGGGTCACGCCCTGCCGCTCGAGATCGTGCGAGCTCTGGCGCTTGTTCTGGTACACCGTCAGACCATTCTGGCCAAACATCACGTGGTACGCCATTGAAACCGTCAGACCAGCGGCAACGGCCGTAGCAACCTTTCGCCACCCGATGCGGCGCAGCACCGGCTTTCCCGTTCGCAACCGCTTCGCGCCCACCCCAACCTCGCCCCGTCGCATCATCACCCCTTGAGTACAAAGGCGCAGGGGGAGCCTAGTCAATTGAAAAAAACTCGCGTTCCTGCCACGAACCTACTTCGTACCGGCATCGATACAGCCAGCGCTGATTTCCAACTCCACCCGCGCAGCCGAACTTGCACTTCCCGCTGCACAAACACCTTGATATGCTTACGTTTACAGATGGACGCCCTCCTCGTCATCGCGCTGGTCTGCTTTTTCGCCCTGTTTGTGGTGGCGCTCGCGATCGCCAGACACATCCGGATCGTGGAACCGCAGCACCATTGCACCCCGCCGGATTCGCTGTGGCTAGGCTCCCATCGACCGGAAGGCGCCGCCATCCACCCCATCTCACGTCAATCAATCGATCAGAACCTGCATAAATTGGTCCAGCACAAGGAGCCGGACTGGCGTTACCTCATCTCCGGCGAGCGGCGCAGTATCTCTTCAAGGAAGAGCATCTCACCAGCCACACGGAAGCCGCCCGAGTCAGCACGGCTATCCCTAAGAGAGCGACGAGAGCGACCTCACTGGACCTATTCTGATCAAAATGGGGCTGACCTGACCGATCCGTACACGCGTTCACCAGCCCAACCAGCTTCCACCGGCGGCAGCTGGACTATTTACTCACTCTGCCGAAAAGGATAAACATGAGCTCGACCTCACTCACCCGCCCTTCTCTGCTGGCACACACTGCTCCCCTCCGGCAATCGCTCGCAGGCAAAGCCGTTCTCTGCGTCGCGGCATCCCTCTTTGTCGCCATCTGCGCGCACATCTCTGTGCCCATGCCCTTCACACCCGTACCTACCACGTTGCAGACCTTCGCCGTAATCCTGGTTGGAATGACTCTGGGCCCAATCGGAGGCTTCGCAGCCCTTACCTTTTACCTCGCGGAAGGTGCGTCGGGTCTGCCTGTCTTCAGCCCCCAGGGTCCAGGCGGGATCGTCCATCTGCTCGGCCCAACGGCCGGATATCTCTTTTCCTATCCCCTGGCGGCATCACTTGCCGGCGGTTGTGTCAGCCTCTTCAGACGCTTCACGGCCGCCTTTCCTGCGGCACTTCTCTCCGGCTCCATCGCGCTTCTACCGGTCTTTGGCATGGGAGCGTTCTGGCTCGCTCACGTCATGCGCCTGAGCGGTGGCCAGGCCTTGAACTTGGCAGTGACCCCGTTCCTCGGGGCAGAGGCGGCCAAGCTCGTCGCCGCCGCATCCGCCTGGAGCGCTCTCCGCCTTGCTGGCCGACGCTGACGCAAATCATTCCCGATAAATTTGACCGCCGTGGAATGCCACGAGTCCCGCTTGGGAACACGGCATCTCATCCGAGAGATGATCAGCAAGGAACAGGAAGAGAGATCCATGCCGTCAAGCAGCGCCGCCATTCAAGAGATCAGCATCGCTCACAGCCCCGATTCGGACGACGCCTTCATGTTCTACGGCCTTGCAACCAACAAGGTCCGGGTGCCCGGCTATAAGTTCACGCACGTCCTCACGGACATCGAAACGCTGAACCACAAAGCGATTGATGAGGCCTTCTACGACGTCACCGCGATCTCCTTCCACGCCTACCCCTACCTCCAGGACAGGTACACGTTGATGGCCTGCGGCGGCAGTGTCGGCGATGGCTACGGCCCAATGATCGTCTCTGCCCCCAAGCTCTCCCCCGGAGAGTTGAAAAAGACGCGAATCGCTGTGCCCGGCACCCTGACCACCGCCTATCTCACGCTGAAGCTCTATGAGCCCGAGATTGAGACCTCTGTCGTCCCCTTCGACAAGATCATTCCCGCCGTGCTTTCGGGCGAGTTCGATGCCGGTCTCATCATCCACGAGGGCCAGTTGACTTATGCGAAGGACGGCCTGATCAAGCTGCTGGATCTTGGGCAGTGGTGGCGGGAGCAGACATCGCTTCCACTTCCACTCGGTGGAAATGCGATTCGTCGCTCTCTCGGTTCAAAGGTGCAACACATCGCAACCCAGGCTCTTCGCGACAGCATCCAGCATGCGCTCGATCACCGGGATGAGGCTCTCCTTTATGCCATGCAGTTCGCTCGCGACCTCGACACTCAGACCGCGCACAGGTTCGTCGGCATGTATGTCAACGAGCGCACGCTGAACTACGGCGATGACGGCCGGCAGGCGATCGTGAAGCTTCTCGACATGGGTCATGACCGAGGCATCATCCCCATTAAAGCAGCTGTAGACTTCGTGGATTGAACCGCGTTGGCTTAGCGGAATCGCACACTCTGCTGTGATATCTTAGACAAGTTCGGGTGCGTGCCCGGTCCCCTATAAGGTGCGCGCGCTTGGATCCAACCGGGCGTACTCACCCTCGGACGCGTAGCTCAACTGGCAGAGCATTCGACTCTTAATCGACAGGTTGAAGGTTCAATTCCTTCCGCGTCCACCATCCATCTAAGTCAGGCATCTCCTATCTCGGGTTCTCGTCCCTTCTGCTGCGCATGCTAGGCCTTAGACTTAGTCCTGTGGCATCTTCGAACGAATTCGGGAGCGAAGGCGCAACGTCCCCATCGATTGCCAAACGAAAGTTGATCCTTCGGGACTCTCTAACTTTTCTCAGTCTTACCCTCCTCACATGCGCCCTGTTCGCGATGACTCTTATCCTGTTCCGCTCCTTCGCCGCGCACAGGAGCGAGTTGGGCACGCGATGGTCCGGCCGTGGACGGTCGGCGCTGATCGCAGGCAGGCCAGAGCAGGCCATCGCATCCCTCCGAACTGCGCTTTCGTACGCTCCCGGAGATCGCGCCTACGAGCTTCTCCTGGCACAAGCATTAGCGCAGGCGGGGCACACGGAAGAGGCCTACAACTACTACTCGGGCCTGTGGGACTCCCAGCCTGGTGACGGCTTCCTCAACCTCCATCTGGCGCGCCTCGCCGCAGGTAGGAAAGATCGGCGAGAGGCAGTCAACTTCTATCGCGCGTCACTCTACGGCACATGGGAGGGCGATGGCGTCGCGCGTAGGCGGGATGTTCGGTTGGAGTTGGTCCGATACCTCCTTCAGAACCACGACATCTCCGCTGCGCGTGCCGAACTCTTGGTAGCGGAAGGCAATGCAGACAACGATCCAGCCGTTGACCTGGAACTCGGCCGTCTCTTCCAGCAGGCGGGCGATCGCAGGGATGCGCTGGATGTATACCTGAAAGCCATCGAGGTTAGCCCGAAGGACCCGGAGCCGCTGAGATCTGCGGGAGCCTTGGCCTACAGCATGGGCGAGTTTGCGACAGCCCAGCGCCTGCTTCATCAGGCCGCGCGTATGTCGGACCACCCTGGGGAGCACGCGGTTCCAACGGACTTCGGCACCACGAATCTCTTGGACAGGGCCGATCGTATCCTCGATCTTCTGCCCTCGTCCAAAGCTCCCCTCCGCACAGCGAGTCACACGGCTGCTTGCACTGAAGAGCCTTGCCAAAAGGCGACTCGACGCCTGCGCCGCCATGCCCGGCGGTCTGCCCACGCAGCTTAGCGAGATCAGGGCCTCATGGCTGGCAAATGGGAGATCTACAACTCGCGCCGCCCTTCTGAAGGACCAGACTATCCAGGACGATCTGCTGGACCTGATCTACAAAACAGAAGCTCAGACCGATGGCCCTTGCGGTCCCGCTGCCGGGGACGATGCTCTGCTCGTGCTGATCTCTCGCAATTCGAAAGGAGCGGAGAGGTGACACAAAACAAATCAGAGTCAGCTCGCAGCGCCCGGCAGCAACGTTTCTTCCGGGTTCCGGGCCCCGGGCAGATCAGTCTCGCAAAGATTGCTCCCGCACGCGAGGAGCGCCTCTTTCTTCTGCTCTCCATCTTCATCGGCGTCATCTCCGGTCTCCTTGTCGTCTCGTTTCGAATGGCCATCGAATGGCTGGAGGTCCTCCTGCTCGGATCCTCCCCGAACAGGGGGCAGCCGCGTCTGCTCATCGTGCCCGCCGCCGTTGGTCTCGTAATCGCGGTCGCAACGAGGTTCGTCTTCCCCCAGGTTCGGGGAAGCGGCGTGAACCAGACCAAGGCCGCGCTCTACATTCACAACGGCTACATCTCTTTCCGGACCGTCATCGGCAAGTTCCTCCTCTCGGCTCTGGCCATCGGCGGAGGGCATTCCCTGGGCCCCGAAGACCCCTCCCTTCAAATCGGTGCCGGTGTCGCCTCGCTGATCAGCCGACGTGTCGGTATGTCCCGCGAGAGGCTGCGAATCTTTGCTCCCATCGGTGCGGCAGCGGGCTTGGCCGCAGCCTTCAACGCCCCCATCTCGGCCATTCTCTTCGTCATCGAAGAAGTCATCGGGCGTTGGAGTGCCGCCGTCCTTGGATCCATCGTCCTCTCTGCGGTGTCGAGCGTCGTCGTCGCACGCTGGTTTTGGGGAGCGCAGCCGATGTTCCGCATCCCGCCAGTCACCTTGCGAGATCCGCGCGAACTCTTCGCCTATGCGGTGCTTGGTTTTGTCGGCGGCGTAGCGGCTCTGCTCTTCGCCAAAGCCCTGGGAAATCTTCGCCCATGGCTACGTCGCCAATCAGCATGGTCGAAGATGCTGCACCCCGCGCTCGCCGGTCTTCTGGTCGGTGCGATCGGGTACTGCGGCTTTCCTCAGGTGATGGGCGCGGGTTATCAGGCCATCGACCAGGCCATGCACGCACAGTTTGCCTGGAAGATGCTTCTCGCCTTGGCACTGCTCAAAATCATCGCGACAACGCTTTCCTTCTCGAGCGGAACTCCCGGAGGGATGTTTGCTCCTACCCTCTTCATCGGCGCCATGCTCGGAGCCGCGGTCGGTTCCTTCGAGAAGATGTTCTTCCCTCACCTCACCGGCTCGATCGGGTCGTACGCCCTGGTCGGCATGGGAGTGCTCTTCGCCGCCTTTCTGCGCGCTCCCCTCACCTCCGTCTTCATGGTCCTCGAGGTCAGCGGCAACTACTCCATCATCCTTCCCGTGATCCTCGCGAACACTATCGCCTATCTGCTCTCGAGAAGTCTGCAGCCCCTTCCGATCTTCGAGGTGCTCACCCATCAGGATGGCCTTGACCTCCCATCCATGGAAGAGCAAAGGGAGGAGAGCGACCTGCACCTCGAAGACGCTCTGCAGCCAGTCACAGCACCCGTCCTTCAGGGCTCGGAGACAGTCGCAAGTGTCCTCCGTCTGCTGAGCCAGTACGAGAACCTCAAGGACACCCCCGCTCTCCTCATCCACTGTCCCGATGGACTCTGGTACGCCGCTCGGAGCGACGAGCTACAGGCGCTGCTCTCTGAGGCGCCCGCCGAGCAGCGCCTTTGCGATCAACTCGGGGCCGAACGAACCCCAATCCTCTTCCCCGACCTCCCGCTCGCGAGTGCTCTTCCCCACCTCCAGCGTTGGCCACTTCTTCCGGTTACAAATCGAGCTATACGCGGATCCTTGGAAGGCACGGTGTCTCTCGACGTCATTCTCCGGCGATACCAGCAACGCTGACACGTCTTAAGTGACCTATCTAGTTGTGCCCTCCCCCACTGCCGTCGGGGCGATCTCCATTGAAACTGTTCCCGTTGGAACGGGTGAAGAGTCGCAGCCTTTCATTCTCCCGCACCACCGCTCTGCTCCGTCCGCGAAGCAGGTCTTGAAGCGTGATCGTTCCGCTAACCCGATGTGTCGCACGTTCAACGACCGGCAAGCTGTCAACGCCTTCGGTCGCCATCAACTCGGCCGCGCCGCGGCAGGTGGCATCCGCATACGTAAAGATCTCCGGCAAGGCGGGCCTCTCCTTTGCATGCTCAAGCAGCGGACTCGTTTCCAGCACCCGACCCGGCTCAATCAGCTGTCCAACAATCACCAACTCCAGGGGGTCAACGCCGTACTCGCGTGTGAGATGGTACCCGCGGCGACTCAACTTCTCCGTCAAGATAGACCGCGGCATCAGCAGCGCCGTCACGAGATACGCGGAGATGCAACCCATCGTGAGCGGCAAAAGAGCCGGGAGATTGTGCGTCACCTCAAGACTGAACAGAATCGCCGTCAACGGAACTCCGAGCGAACCAGCCAGCATCGATCCCATTCCAATCAGTGCCCAGAACGCCTGGCTCTCGAGAGATCCATGAGCAAGGTGGCCGGCGAGCGCACCCACCGCTCCCCCGATCATCAACAGCGGCGCAAGTACGCCGCCAGACGTTCCCGATCCAAGAGAAAACGCCCACATCAGCGACTTCGCAATGAGAATACCCGCAATCAGTGTAAGAGGGGCATTGCCATGCAGCAGTTCGGCGATGTTGTCATAGCCAACCCCGAGACCGCGCGGAAAGAACAGCCCTCCAACCCCGATACCCAGCCCACCGATGGCGGGCCACCACATCCAGTGCACCGGAAGCCGCTCGAACGTGTCCTCGAAAAAATACATCATTCGGCTCATGCCCGCCGCAATAAGGCCCACAAACGCACCCAGCAGCGCGGCCCCGATTGCAAACGTCACACGATGCATTGCGCCAACGATCGGCATCTCAAAAAGTGGTCCGGAACCGAGAAGATAGACTCGCAGGATACCCGCCGTCGCACTTGCAACAGCAACTGGAACCAGACTTCGCGGCCTCCACTCGAAGAGCAGAAGCTCAACCGCAAGCAGGATGGCAGCCACCGGCGTTGCGAAGGTGGCCGACATGCCAGCTGCGGCGCCCGCAACCAGGAGCGTCGTGCGTTCTGCATCCGTAAGCCGAATCCACTGAGCGATCAACGAGCCGAACGCTCCACCCGTCATGATAATCGGACCTTCCGCGCCGAACGGTCCACCGGAGCCAATAGCAATCGCTGCAGAGATCGGCTTCAGAATGGCTACCCTCAAACCGACCCGCGCCCGGTTCAGCAAAATCGCCTCGATCGCCTCGGGAATGCCATGCCCCCTGATCTTGTCTGAACCGAAACGAGCCATTACGCCAACAATCAATCCACCCACTACCGGAACGAAAATCATCCATTGACCCAGCGAGCTGCCGGCCGGGGACACGGATTCGGCACTGAACCGGTGGTAGTAAAACAGGTTTGTTGAAATCGCTATCATCCGGAGCAGTAGCACCGCTGAAAGGCTTGCACCGGCGCCGATGATCAGAGCGAAGCCACAGAGCAGCCAGACCCTGCTATCCACCGTGAAGTCACGCAGAGCGGAGGACTCAGACTTCATGACTTCCCTCTCGATCGCTGCCCGGTCCGACCATGCTCCGCCTGAAGGGTAGAGAGCGTTCGTATAAGCTGCGGAGCGAGCTCATTCAGCTCACGGGCGTGGTCGATAGATAAAGCATCGAGCGTCTGCCGCCCCTTAGCGGTTAGCTCCAGAACCACGCAGCGCCGGTCCGGATCATCATGCTTCCGCGTGATCAGGCCAGCCTCTTCGCAGCGCTTGCTAAGCTCTACAACGCTGTTATGACGCACGCCGAGACGCTCAGCGGCATATCGAACCGTTGGTGTCGCTCCATCCGGTGCGCCCGCGACCTGCAGCAGCAGTTGATGCTGCTGAGATTGAAGTCCGAGCTTCGCCGCCGCCTCCTCGCTGAAGTGCAAAAAGAGGCGCAGCTGATGTCGGAACTCCGCGAGCAGCTGAAGCCGGGGAGCAGAAGCAAAACCGGGATATCCAGAACGCATCCAAACATCATATCGTGTAGCGATACATTTCGGACGTCGCGTGGTGTACGGCTAGCGGACACGACATCCAGGTGGAGATGCCGGAAAAGGTCTATGGAATGTCTGTCGCTCTCAGAAGCTGAAGACGACGCCTGCCCGCAGACTGGCCGGCGTCGAAGCGAGATACATCGGGCTTCCACGCCGCCCAACGAAAGGCTCGCGACCCTGATCCAGCAGATTCGATCCGTCTACCGTGAGTTCCACGCCCTCGGGCAGAATGCCCGCGAAGTTCAACGGCTGCCGCAGGTGAAAGCTCAGGAAGTCTCCGCCTGGGAGCACGTCATAAGGATCGATCGAGGTCACCAGAAGATCGGGTTGCCAGCGGTACGTGGTCCGCACCTTGGTTCCAGTTCGTGCAACACTCGCTTTAACTGACAGAGTTGCCGCCTGTGATCTGTGAGCCTGAAGCGGAGGCAGGCCGCCGGCCAGCGCGGTCCGATGCGTCTCACTCGGGGCCATGGCAGTTCCCGAACAATACTGCAGAGTGACCCACGCTCCTGAACCCAGTGCCCTTGCGATCAGTAAGTTCATCCCGGAGTTGTGATACCCCGCGCTGAGAGCCTGAAAAGAGCCGTTACTCTGGTCTACCAGCATCTCCGGGGAACCCAGGATCGAACCTTGAAACGAGTCGCCTGCTTTGAGGTGGTCTCCACCGCCAGATACAGAGATACGGTCCAGCGCATCCGCGTAAAAGGCAAGTTCCAGAACGGTCGCATTGCTCCTGTGCGAGAGCGCGACTTCCTGGTGAATGCCCTTCTCGAATTCACCTAGGCTCTGGCCACTGATTGCTACGGGAACGTCCGCATCGCGGTAAATGGCATCGCCGTAGTTCTGATTGTCGCGGGACGTCGCAAAGCGGTAGCGCACCGTCCACCAGGATCCAGGGTTCGCCGTCACACTCAGAAATGGACGTGTGACCAGCGCTGGCCCAGATCCGCTGACCGCTTGAACTCTGGCTCCAGCCTCGATTTGAGCGAGGTTCCCTAACGCAAACCTCTCTGCCGAGGAGACCGTAACCACCCGAAGTCTACTGCCGTCATTTGCGCCCCCAACAATCTCAGGATGCGCCTCATAAGCGACCTTGCTCGCGACCATCCCTGCGAGTCCCAGGCGCCGCTCAAATGTGGTCGAGACACCCGTCGGAACTTCTTCGGAAGCTGACGTCTTCGCTCGTCCGGCAAAGCTGCTGACGACAACTCTGGAACGGTTCGCATGGACCCTCTCCGCACGGAGACTCACGCGCGCCGAGCCACGACCGAAGCTCCTCGAGGGAGACGTGATCTCTACTTTCGCCGAAGCCCTGTCTCGCGCCGGAGACCTCTCCCGGCTCGCGGACCCGATAAAAATGTCGTCATCAGACAGCTTCAGGATCGGTCTGTTCGCGGACGATCGCAGCGTCCAGTTCCAATCGTCTTTCGGCTCGTCCGCATCTCTACTCTTGGCCGGCAACCATCCGGGCTCGTCGAAGAGACCGCTCAGCGTGAGGTCCACGATCGAACGGCGACCTTCCTGCAGCCGCAGATGCTCCCGCGAAACGGGGAGAAACAGAGATGCGCTGGCGCGAACGCCATACATCCCCGGTAAAAGCTTTGCCACGAGATAGCGGCCCTGAAGATCGGTGAAAGTAGTAACGCGAATCGCGGCGTCCGGCGACAAGATCTGGACCAGTGCTCCCATCTGGGGCACACCCTTGGCATCCCGAACTACGCCCGAGACTACCGCTCCATGATCCGCGGCCAGACCCCTTCCCGTCACGCCAAGCAGGAGTGTCAGAAGGACGAATTCAACTCGAAATCGTTGCACTATGTTCAACCTGGAGACTACCGGCCTCTCACCAAATCGGCCCGCAAAAGTGTTCCAGTGACGCCGATCGATTAACCCACCTTCGCCCTTGGCCGTCGCAGCGACATTCGGCGCGGCCATCCGGAGAGGAGGCAAGACCCTACTCAATCCACCACAAACGGGGCAGTCTCTGCGATCTGCTGTTTAGAAATCCCATCATTGATCTTGATGGTCACCTGGTACTTGCCAGGCTGAAGACTCGCCAGTGGCATGCTCTTCTCGAGTGTCACCTGGTCCGCGTTGGGGTTCAACTTCGCCGTCAACTCCTGCGTGTCAAGCACGGCCTTGTTGGTCGCCATATCCATCACCTGATACTGGATCGTGGCCCCGTTCTGCTTGCTCTTTTCGTCGATGCCAAGGTTGTAGACCTGCATCCAAAAGTTCAAACTCTGAGCTCGATGGAAAGTGACTGGAACCGCAATACCGGTCGGAACCCGGGGCCGGATGCGCGTATTTCCAATGACAAAATTCCCGGCGCCGATGTCCTTGGAAGGAACCCTTTCCATCTGATCGGCCAGGATCAGGGATGAAGCCGAGAGCTTATCGTCCTCGTACTTGGGGACGTCGAGGCTACGCCGCCATGTCCCGATATGATCCGGGTTGTTCACGTCCTTGATGACAATGTCGACCTTGTAGAGGCCCGGACGCATCGGAAGCGACTTCCAGTACACCGAGACGTTGTTCTGTGTGCGCGCGAGCAGCTCACTCGGAACCTGCACATTCACCGTGTCCTCGAACGTCTGCATGGCCTTGTGATTCAGGTTGGAGACGCGCCCAAGGATGTTTACCGTCCCAATCGCAACCCCGTCTTTGTTGCTGAAGGTGATGTCCCGGTTTCGGATCTGGAGCGTGATCGGCACCAGAACCGTGTCATTCGTGACCTTCACGTAATCGGTGCGAACGTCGAACAAAAAGGGAGGTCCAGTAAGAATCTTCGAGGTCGCCATGAAAGCCTCAAGGTCCTTGAACTTGATCACAGGCGGAGCCATCAGCTTGGCGAAGCGGTCCAGGCGATCGAACTGTTTACTCTGGTTCTGCGACGACATCGGTCCCGCGCCCAACTGCTCCAGGCCCCCGCCGCTGAACCGGTCAGCCTGCTTGGACTGCCCAGTCTGCTCGTAAAGGGTCTGCCCGGCTCCCGGTGTGTGCTTCAGAGCGTCCTTCTCCGATCGATCGATCGTCATGTGAAAGTCGCCGCACATGCAGGTGTCGACGAACTCTATATCGATGTTGTCCCCCACGCCGGCGAGGTAGCGGTAGTGCCAGACCTCGAAGGGAAACGTCGATGTGTTTCCGCCACCCTCTTCCATAGGTCGCTCGTAGTTGCCGCCGCTCGGGTGCGAGTCGATGCTGTCAGCCTTTCCATAGGCGATGTAGATATGTCCGCGATCGGTGCGCCACCCAGGCTTGCCCGCGGCAAAATGCTCGTTCGCATAGGCAATCCGCTGGTAATGCTCTTCCCGATATTGGTTCTCCGGAGAATCCGGGCTCGGGTTGCGACGCTGCCAGAAAGCCTCGATAAACTGATCGCGCTCTTCATCGTTGCTGAGACTCTTAAACGCCTGCAGCTCCTGATCCGTGATAATCCATCGGACGTCCTGGTCGACCCAGGTCTTGTACGATCCCTTCAACTCCTGCCGAAGCTCCTTGTTCTGCTGCCGCTTCTCCCTATCCGTAAGCCGCCGCTTTAGAGGGTCGGGCTTTTCCGCGGCAGTCGGCGCCTTCGTGACACCGTCCGGAGTGGAGGTCGTCCCACCCTCCTGCGCAAAAACAGTCCGCCCACCCGCCGCGATCGCGATCGCAACAAGGAGAAGAGAGACGAGGGCAGCGAAGCTACGGGCTTTCATGGGAACAACTCCTGCTTTCAACGACTTTTATTGTAGAGCCCAGGCAACTGTTGAACAAGGTGTGTCTACTAGATTTGGGGAACCATCCGTCTATAACTTGGCTCTTTCATGACGCCGCAAGTCCCTGTACTGTCATCTTCTACGAACACACTGAACCTTTGCCGGATCTCATCCGTATCTGTCAACGACATGTACTCCAACCCAGGCAATCCGTGCGCGTACCGTAACCACCGGAATCGAGACCTTCGTAAATGAGTGCAAAGAAAGTCATCCTGCTCGTCGTTGTCGTACTTGTTCTCGTGGGCGTCGTCGTTGGGACGATCTTGCATGGGCAGTCCGGGATTACCAAGGTCGCCACCGGAAAAATCGTCCGGCAGGACCTCGTCTCCGTCGTCAGCGGTACAGGCCAGATCAAGCCCAAGACTTACGTCAACATTGGGGCAACAGCCTTTGGACGTATCACCCACCTGAACGTCAAAGAGGGCGATCACGTCAAGGCAGGCGCTGTGCTCGCGACCATCGAAAGCGTTCAGCCCGCAGCCACCGTCGCAGCCCAGCAGGCGACCATCGCCTCCTCGAAGACCGACGTCAACTCCTTCGCGGCTGCGGAGAAGACCGCCGAAGCCAATATCGTCCAAGCTGGCGCCGACCTCGAGCAGAAGCGCCTCGACTTCGATCGAGCCCAGAATCTCTACAACGAAAAATTGATCCCCAAGCAGGACTACGACGGCAAAAAGGCAGCCTTCGATATGGCCTCGGCAACTGTGGCCCAGCGCCAGGCTGCCCAGACCCAGGCCCAGGCCCAGACAGCGTCGCAGCGTGCCCACGTCAATCAGGCCATCGCCAGCCAGCGCTCGAATTTTGACGCCCTGGACAAAACCATCAGCCGCGCTCCCTTCAACGGCCTCGTGACCAACGTTCCCGTGCGCGAAGGCGAGACGGTCGTCCTTGGGATCCAGAACGCGCTCGGCTCGACTTTGATGACTCTCGCCGATATGTCCGTCATCACCGCCGAAGTCAAGGTGGATGAAACCGACATCGTCAACGTGCAGCTCAATCAGCCCGTCGAGGTTGGCATCGATGCACTCCCCGGCCGCACTTTCAAGGGCCACGTCACAGAAGTAGGCGATCAAGCACTCCTCCGTACCACCGGCATTGCCACCAGCCAGAGCACCACCGGTACCGAGGAGGCAAAAGACTTCAAGGTCGTCGCCACCCTCGATGACGCTTCGGACGACCTTCGCCCAGGCCTCTCCGCCACCGCCAAGATCACCACAGCCCATAAGCCTAATGCCTTGACCCTGCCTATTCAGGCGCTCGTTCAACGCGACGTTGCGCAGGAGAAAGCGCTCGCCGATGCAGCCGGTAAAAGCTCCTCTGCCGCGTCGAAAAACGCTCCGGCCGAAAAGCCCTCCAAGCCAACGCTGGTTCAGGGCGTCTACCTCGTAGCCAAGGAAAATAAAAAGACGCGCGTCCGTTTCGCCCCCGTCAAAACAGGGGTAACCGGATCTACCGATGTCGAAGTCCTTAGCGGCGTATCCGAAGGGCAGGAGATCGTCACCGGCCCCTACAAAATCTTGCGCGCGCTCAAAAGCGGCACCGCCGTCAAGGTCGATAATACCCCTGAAGCTCCCCCGCCTTCGAGCTAAGCAAGGCGCGCGGAGGCCAGCTCCCGATAGGCGAAACGCGCCTACCAGGAACCTTCAGCCATATCCCACGTACTGGTACACAAGGCTGTCGCGGAGATCCGAATGCCCATCGAGACCGAACTAACTGCACCCCCCATCAGAAGCGCGAATCCGGACACCGGCGACGTGATCGTCACCGAGAACCTGTGGAAGACGTACTCCATGGGCGATCAGGAGGTCCACGCCCTCCGCGGCGTCAACCTCCGCATTCAGCACAATGAATACGTCGCCATCATGGGCCCGTCCGGCTCTGGAAAATCCACTCTGATGAACCTCATCGGCTGCCTCGACTCCCCATCCCAGGGGCGCTACTGGCTCAACGGGCACGACGTCTCCGAGCTCAACGACGATCAACTCGCGCGCATCCGCAACAAGGAGATCGGCTTCGTCTTCCAGACCTTCAACCTGCTCGCCCGTGCGACCTCCCTCCACAATGTGGAGCTGCCTCTCATCTACAACGGCACACCTGCCGCGGAACGCACCGCCCGCGCCAAGGCTGTCCTGGAATCGGTAAACCTTGGGTCCCGGATGATGCATAAACCCAATGAGCTCTCCGGCGGGCAGCGTCAGCGCGTCGCCATCGCCCGCGCCCTCGTCAACAAGCCATCGATCATCCTCGCCGATGAACCGACCGGCAATCTCGACTCAAAAACCGGAGACGAGATCATGGCGCTCTTCGATCATCTGCACGCCAACGGAAACACCATCATCGTCGTCACCCACGAACCCGACATCGCAGAGTTCGCTCATCGCATCGTTACCATCCGCGACGGCGTCATCGCGAGCGATCATGCCTCGGCAAGAGTCCGCAATGGCTGATTCGATGTACCCCGCACCCTCGTGATGCCCGCCTGAGCGCCGCCCGTCGCCATCTAGAATAGAACCCATGGCCCAGTGCACTCGCCACTCATGGCTTCTCCTGCTCTCGCTGTTTTCTCTGTCCAGCTCTCTTCTGCCTGCACAAGGTCCCCCGTCCGCTCGCTTCGACCTCACCGGACCAAAGATTGAAGTGGAGGTCACCCGCGCCGGGAAGACGCTTCCTATCGCCTCCGTGCCCAATCTCCAGGCAGGCGATCAGCTCCGTCTTCACCCAGACCTCCCCCGGACCCAATCCGTGAAATATCTCCTCGTGGCCGCGTTCCTTCGTGGAACCACGAACCCTCCGCCTGACAACTGGTTCTTCCGTATCGAGACCTGGGACAAACACGTCCGCGCGGAAGGAGTCACCATCACCGTTCCCGAGGAGGCCCAGCAGGCCATCCTCTTCCTCGCTCCAGAGACGGGCGGCGACTTCAGCACCTTGCGTTCCGCCGTCCGCGGCCGCCCCGGCGTCTTCGTCCGCGCCTCTCAGGATCTCGCCGAAGCCGGCTTCGAGCAGGCCCGCATCGAGAAATACATCGCCCAGATTCGAATGGTCTCACCCTCCGACCCCAAGGCGCTCGCCGAGCACTCCACCCTTCTCGCCCGCACACTGAATCTCAGGCCCAACGACGACTGCTTCAAGCGTCCGGCCGATGCCCAATACACCTGCCTCACCCAGAGCGGCACTGAGACTCTGCTTTACGACGGACACGGCGAGACGGTCGTCGCGAGCCTCACCAGCGGCGCCAACTCCGACTTCATCAACGCCGCCAGTGCGACCTCACTCGCCGGCGGTGGAACCTATAGCGCCTACGTTGGCGCGGTCGTCGATCTCGTCAAGATCATGGGCACCCTCCACACCGCCCAGTACCAATACATCCCCGCCATTGCCTTTCCCCAGGGCCCCAGTCTGAACCTCCGTCTCAACACGCCTCCGTCCTTTCACAATCCAAAATCGGTCATCGTCATCGGGCTTCCCGCCATCCAGCCCTCGACCGCTCCCCCGCTCCGGCCCACCGACCCGAAGCTGGTCACCTGCCTCCTGAAGCCGAGCATTGTCCTTCCCGTCGAAGGCGCGCCCCTTGTCTTCTCGACAGCCTTCGCCCATGACCTCGTTCTGCATATCAACAAGGCCGGATCGCCAGTGGATATACCGCTCACGCCGGACGCCTTCCAGGGAGGCCTTGTCCTTAGCTCCGAGCACTCGCACAAAGACCTCGCAGGCCCGGCGCCTTTGGCGAAGTCCGCCAGCCCTCCTTCCCCTCCCACCCCACAGCCCTCCTCTGCGTCCAGCACTGCCCCGGGCATCGTGAGTGGGACCGTGACTGGCTTATGGGGCTTCGACCCCTTCACCGGTCCGACCCTGCAGCTCCAGGAGACCCCCGGTAAAGATTGGAAGGTGGCAGCAGACGATCCCTTGATCGCCGGCCGTGAAAATCACCTGCTCATCACCTCCACCGGAAGCGCCTGCATCCAGAAAATCACCTTCGAAGCTTCTCCCGGGAAGCAGATTGAGGCTCTATGGAAGCCCGCCGATAAGCCGAACCTCGTCTCCGTCGACCTCCCGCTCAAGTCCACCGACCCCGGATCCCTGCATCTCGCCATTCAGCAGTACGGCGAGAGCCAGCCGCAAACTGTCGCAGCGAAAACATTTTCCGAACCCTCCACTCTTGCCAGCCTGCAGCTTCACGCAGGAGATACCTTCGCGATCCTCTCCGGGACCAGCCTCGACCAGGTACAGCACATGGATGTTGGAGACCTGATCTTCACGCCAGTCGCGGCCGCAGCCCTGCCCGCGGATACGGAACCTGCTCCGTCCCATGCGCAAGCCGCCGGTGTCGATACGCTCCACCTGGCTTTGCCAAGCGGGGCCCCAGCCCCCAAGCTGAAGCCCGGCGATATCCTCACCGCAAAAATCACCCTCAAGGATGGCCGCGGCTTGGCCCTGCCGGTCACCGTCCTCGGCGCTCGCCCCGAAGTCACCCTCATCAGCAAGAGCATCCCTCGCTCGACCGACACCAGCATTCACCTGGCCAGCGATGACGATCTTCCCGTCAGTCAGCAGCTCGTCTTCTCCCTTCGATCCCCGGCCCCCTTTCCCCGATCTGGAAAGATCGAAGTGGCCAATGCCGACGACACCCTGCGCACCTCGCTAACCGTAGCCGCGGGCACGCTCGTCCTCCAGGATCCGCATACCCTGCTCGGCACACTCGATCCCCTCAAGACCTTCGGCACCTCCGCCTTCGGTCCCCTCCGGCTCCGTGCCGTCGCTCCGGATGGCACGCCCGGCGATTGGATCCCACTCGCGGTTCTGGTCCGCCTGCCAACCCTCACCGACGTTCACTGCACTTCGGACGCAGCCGCGGCTTGCACCCTCACCGGTTCAAGTCTGTACCTGGTCGACTCTGTCGGCAGCGACTCTGCCCTGAGCAACCCAACCAGCGTACCCGCCGGCTTTGTTGGAACCTCGATCAGCGTCCCTCATCCGTCCAGCATCGCCGCCGGTCGCCCCGGAAATATCACCCTCTACGTCCGGCTCCGGGACGATCCGTCTGCCTCGAACTCCGTCGTCCTTCCCGTTCTCCCTCAGCAGTAAAGGCGAAACGACCCTGAAGCCATCGCGCACCTTTACACATCCGTCCGAACAAGCTCGGCCTTCTGCACCGAGCTGTGATGTCTGCTGTAAGCGAAGTAAACGACAAGGCCGATAGCCAGCCACCCGAACAGCCGGATCCAGTTCCACTTTCCCAGCGTGTACATCATGTATCCATTGAACAGGATCCCGAGAATCGGCACCAGCGGCACCAGAGGTGTCCTGAAGGGCCGCGCCCGGTTTGGGTCGGTCCTCCGTAGAACCATGATCGAGATACAGACAATCACGAACGCCAGTAAGGTTCCGATGTTCACCATCTTTCCGATATCGTCGATGGGCGTCACGCTGCCCACAATGGCAGCCAGCAGGCCCGCCAGCATGGTCGCCTTCCATGGGGTGCGAAACCTCGGATGGATCTCGCCGAAGAACTTCCGCGGCAGCAGGCCATCATGGGCCATCGCGTACAGCACCCGGCTCTGGCCCAGCAGCATCACCAGCATTACGCTCGTCAGCCCCGCCAGCGCTCCCACTGTTATGATATCGGCCGCCCATCCCAGGTTGTGGTCCAGAAATGCCCGCGCAATCGGCGCCTCGATGTTCACGTCGCGCCACGGCACCATCCCTGTTAACACCGCCGCTACCCCGATGTAGAGCAGCGTACAGATCGAAAGCGAAACGATGATTCCAATCGGCAGATCCCGCTGTGGGTTCTTTGCCTCCTGTGCCGTCGTCGAGACCGCGTCAAATCCGATGTAGCTGAAGAAAACCAGTCCAGCCGCCAGACCGATGCCGCCGAAACCAGCCGGTGCGAAGCTCGCCCAGTCCGTCCCCCAGTTCGCCCGGTTCACGTAATGCGTTCCCAGAGCCAGAACAAACAGAACCACGCTCACCTTCACGGCCACGATCGTCGCGTTGAACTTTGCACTCTCCTTGATTCCGATCACCAGCACCGCCGTGACCACTAGGGCAATCAGGAACGCAGGCAGATTGAAGCCCAACTCCACGCCGCCAATCGTCGGTGCATGCAGCAGAGCGTGCGCACGCGTCGTCAGCTCGGGACCCGCCGCTGCCTTCATCGCCATCAGCGCCTTGCTGAACGGCATCGTTCCCGAAACCAGCTCCGGCTGAGCCGAATGCACCATCTGCCGCGCCACTGTATCCGTCGCCTGCTTCAGCCCCGTCCAGTGGTCGTAGGCCAGCCACAACGGAAACTTGATGCCGAAGATATTCAAAAACTCCACAAAATGGTTCGACCAGCCTGAGCTCACCGTGCTTGCGCCCATCGCATACTCAAGCGTCAGATCCCACCCGATAATCCACGCGATCAACTCACCCAGCGTGGCATACGCATACGTGTAGGCCGATCCAGCCAGCGGAATCATAGCCGCGAACTCCGCGTAGCAGAGCCCTGCAAACGCGCAGCCTAACCCGCTCAGCACAAACGAGAGCATCAGCGCCGGTCCCGCCGTCTGCGCCCCCAGGCCGCTCAGCACAAAGATGCCCGCACCAATCACCGCGCCGATTCCCAGTGCCGTCAACTGCACCGGTCCAAGCGATCGTTCCAGCGTATCGCTGCCATGCTCCTCGGCCTGCGCCATCAGCGTGGTCATCGACTTTGTCGCAAACAAATTCGCCATTCCGTTCGCTTCCTCCCAAATCCCTCGTGTCAGTCCCTTGCTCAACACCGATCCTGCCCGTGGGTCGGTCTGTCTAGCTCGCGACAGGCACTCCCCAAATCACGCAAGGCTGCTAACCTCGCCCGTGTCACAATTCAGTAACGCAATACTAATGGAACCGAGCCCCCACCTGCCGTCATCCCCGCACCCGCGCCTCCGGGAGTACCTTCACCGCTCGGCCACACCCCGCAGCAACTCCCGCGCATTCTCCCCTGCACTCCGCCCCGAACGGTACACCGCCCCGATCACCGCCGCCGCATCCGCACCCGCCTCCATCACCGCCGCCACCCTCTCAACCGAGATCCCTCCGATAGCAACCAGCGGTTTCCGCGTAAGCCCGCGAGCCCTCCGCACCCCTTCCACGCCAACTACCGCCTCAGCATCGCTCTTCGATCCCGTCCGAAACACCGGCCCAATCGCAACGTAGTCCGCACGCCCGTAAGCCGCCAATTTCACCTGGGATTCATTGTGCGTCGACACCCCCAAAATGCGTTCTTCCCCAAGGATCTCCCGAGCGGCATCTTCACTCAGATCACCCTGCCCCACATGCAGCCCCCCGCACCCACTCGGACCCACCACATCCGCATAGTCATTCAAAATCAGCAGACACCCCGACCCCTCGAGACATTCCGAAAGCCGCCGTGCCTCACGGAGAACCGCGCCCTCATCGCCACGCTTGTCCCGGTACTGAAACAGCCGTACCCCGGCATCCCGAAGCTCCAGAGCCGTGGCCACCAGATCAAGCCCCAGCCGCTCCAGCGTCTCTGCATCCAAAACCACATACAGCCGCGGGAGGGCAATCTGTGCCTTGCATCCTGCCGACACTAAGCCCCTCTCTGCCGTTCCAGAAACCGCTCCATGAACTTCGTATCGAACTGCCCAGCCCGAAACTCCGCGTCCGCGAAGATCCGCTTATGCAGGGGAATCGTCGTGTGGATCCCCTGCACGACAAACATATCCAGAGCTCGCTGCATCCTGTTCATCGCCTCTTCGCGGTCCTTTCCGTGGCAGATCAGCTTCGCGATCAGGCTATCGTAGTACGGCGGAACCACGCCCTCCGCATACTGTGCCGTATCCACCCGAACCCCGTTCCCGCCCGGCAGATTGAACACCGTAATCTTTCCCGCCGACGGTGTAAACGTCTCCGGATTCTCCGCATTGATGCGGCACTCAATCGCGTGTCCCCTCACCTGCGGAACCTCCGGCACAATTGCCTGCAGCTTCTCCCCCGCAGCAATTCTCAGCTGCGCCTTGACCAGGTCCACCCCTGTAACCATTTCAGTCACACAGTGCTCCACCTGGATCCGCGTATTCATCTCGATGAAGTAGATCTTCCCATCCTCATCCATCAAAAATTCGATCGTCCCCGCGTTCCAATACCCGATATCTTTCAACGATCGCTGGATCGTCTTCCCCAGCTCTTCGCGAAGCTTCGGTGTCACCATCAGACTCGGCGCTTCTTCAATCAGCTTTTGGTGCCGCCGCTGGATCGAGCACTCCCTCTCCCCCAGACTCATCACACTGCCATGCTCATCCGCAAGAACCTGGAACTCAATGTGCCGGGGCCGCTCGATGAACTTCTCCATATACAGATCGCCGTTTCCAAACGCATTCGCTGCCTCGGTCGACGCCTGCTGGTACAGCGCCGGCAGCTCCGCCGCACTCCGGCAGATCCGCATCCCTCGTCCACCACCGCCAGCAACTGCCTTCAGGATCACCGGATACCCAATACTCTTCGCCCATTCGAGCGCCTCTCCCTCGCCCTCCAGCACGCCGTCCGATCCAGGCAGAATCGGCACCTTCGCCTTCTTCATCGTCTGTCGCGCAGTCGACTTCTCCCCCATCAAGCGCGTCACCTCGGGCGGAGGTCCGATGAACTTGATGTTCGACTCCCGGCACACTTCAGCAAAATTCGCGTTCTCACTCAACAACCCATATCCGGGATGGATCGCGTCCACATCCGCAATCTCCGCGGCCGAGATCACTGCGGGAACATTCAGATAGCTATCCGCCGATCGCGGTGGCCCAATGCAGATCGCCTCGTCGGCAAATCGAACGTGAAGGGAATTGCGATCCGCCTCGCTGTACACCGCCACCGTGCGTACTCCAAGCTCCTTGCATGCGCTGATGACTCGCAGCGCGATCTCTCCACGATTTGCGATCAGTACCTTCTGAAACATAGTCGAGATAACCTTCCCATTCGCTGTTCCGGGTTGTAGCTTCTATCGAGGTCTGACCGCAAACAAAGGCTGGCCATACTCGACCGGTTGTCCCGGCGTCGCGATCCGCCGCACGATCTCGCCGGCAATGTCGGCTTCAATCTCGTTCATCAGCTTCATCGCCTCGATAATGCAAAGCACCTGCCCTGCCTCCACCTGGTCGCCCGCCTTCACAAACGGTGCTGCACCCGGTGCCGGAGATTCGTAAAAGGTCCCGACAATGGGCGACTTCACCTCATGAAGAACCTCCGCCGGGGTCGTCGCCTCGGCGGCCAATCCCGCAGCTGGACCAGACGTGTTAGCTGAACTCGTCGCCGCGGCACTCACGGGCACCACCGGCGATGCCATCCCGCTTGAAGACCGCAAATCTTCCGCCGCCGCTGCTCCTCTCGCTCCGGCAAACTTGATGCGCAACGTTACATCGGATCGCTCCATGTCGAACTCGGCGATCTCATTCGCCTTCAGGAACTCAACCAACTCCCGCAACTCTTCGAGATACTCCCGATCCATCATTCAGCCCTCTTACTAAGCTCTCGCACTCACAACTCAATCAACGCCATCGTGCTCGTCGTTAATACCTCGCAGCCCCGATCCGTCACGAGCACCATATCCTCGAGGCGCACCCCGAAGCGGCCTTCGAGGTAAACACCAGGCTCGATCGTGACGACCATACCAGCCTCGAGCTCCTGCCTTTGCTTCGCCCCGATCCTGGGCTGCTCATGAATCTCAAGACCCAGGCCATGCCCCGTGGAATGCGGGAAAAACTTGTCCAGCTTCGCCCTTCGCAAGACCGTTCGCGCCGCTTCGTCGACCTCTCCCGTTTGAACTCCAGGAGCCACGCACCCAATGGCACACCTCTGCGCTTCCAGAACGAAATCATACACGGCTCGCTCCTCCGGAGAGACCCGTCCCACATGGATGCAGCGTGTCATGTCCGAGCAATAGCCCTTCCAGACCACACCGAAATCAAGCGTCACAAATCCAGATCTCGGGAGCTTGGCGGCGGTTGGACGGGCGTGCGGCAACGCACTTCGGACACCCCCGGCCACAATCGTTTCAAAGCTCATCCCCTCCGCCCCTGCGGTCCTGGAACGACGCTCCAGATCGAGAGCGATCTGCACCTCGGTCATCGAGGGGACCACATCCTGCAATGTCTCTTCGAACACCGCGCATCCCAGCGCAGCGGCCTCCCGCATCGTTGCAATCTCAACCTGGTCTTTGATCTCTCTCTGCCTGCCTACCAACTCGCCTGCGCTTTGAAACAGACTGCGCCGGCGCTTAGGTGTCACGGCGGCACGCATCGCTCGGAGGGCCGACACCGTCGTGTGCGCAGGATCATATCCACATCGCTCCACGCCCGCCGCCTCTACCCACTCGCACGCAGCGCTCATCGGAGATCCCTTCGCAATCACGACCTTCGCTCCCTCCGCCTCCTTCTTCGCCTGCTCCGTGTATCGGCCGTCTGTGAACAGAACCGCTCGGCTGCCGCTTACGGCAAGCGCTCCGGACGATCCAGAAAATCCGCACAGGTAGCGGATGTCAGAGAGATGGGTGATCAGCAGGGCATCCAGGCCAGCGGCATGCACAGACTTCAACAATCGCCTCTTCCGAGCGTTCCAGATTGATGCCGGCATACGATCGATTCTAACCAGCCATGCTTCCTCTGTCGCTGGCGGACCTCCACGCAAGCACCGAGACCACCGTCCCAGCCCGGTATGATTGAGGCATGTCCGGAAGTTCGCTGACATCCTCCCCCTCCGCTACGCGCCGCGCCTTCTTAACTGGCTCCGCAGCCCTCGCCGCGGGAATGGTCGTCTACTCCGGAGAGTTCGCTAGGCACGAGATCGACACCACCCACCGGACCATCCCCATCCGGAATCTCCCCTCCAGCTTCCACGGATTGCGCATCGCCCAGCTAAGCGATATCCATCTAGACGAATACACCGAACCTTTCTTTCTCGAGGACATCGTCAAGCACGTAAACTCGCTGGTGCCCGATGTCATTCTGCTCACGGGAGACTTCGTCACGCGCGGTTCGCTCACCTTTGTAGCCGCAAACCATGCTGTCCAGCGATGTGCCGGAATACTTCAAACGCTGCTCTGCCGCGAGCGATACGCCGTCCTCGGAAACCATGACGTCGCCGTCGGTGCCGCTCTCGTCATCTCTGCTCTGGAGGGGCATGGAGTGCCCGTCCTTCAGAACCGTTTCGTGACGCTCACTCGCGGTGGAGATTCCCTCTATCTGGGAGGAACTGCCGACCCTGTAACCGATATACCGGATCTCAACCTCGCCATCCCGGCACACCCTTCAGGGCCGCTTATTCTGATGGCCCATGCACCGGACTTTGCCGATATCGTAGCCGCCCACCCCCGCGGCTCCAACGTCGATCTCATGCTCTCCGGTCACTCCCACGGAGGCCAGATCAAGCTCCCCCTCGTCGGTCCTCTCGTTCTTCCACCCATGGGCCGCAAATACGCGGAAGGACCCTATCAACTCGGACGCATGCATCTGTATGTCAACCGCGGCATCGGGACCGTCGGCCTTCCCTTTCGTCTGAACTGCCCACCGGAGATCTCGGTCTTCACCCTGCAGTCCACCTAGCGCCGGTCAAAGCTCCACGGATGCTCAGGGAATAACCTCGCGAAACCATAACCCACTGGCGCAACCACCCTCCGCCACCCGGTACCATGGAAGTATGGAGTTTAAAGCTCGCGCGTGGAGTACCGGAGGTTGGAAGGCGCGCTCTTCCTCTAGTCTCCAGCAAAAGGAGGAACCGCTTCTGTCCTGCTTAGGAACTAAGATTCGGAGCGGCGCGCCCGAGCCCCTTACTGAAACATCAGGACCACCACCTAAGCCGTTCAGAATTACGATTCTGCGGCTAAAGGCTTTGGATGGACTATTTTGCCGAGAGTAATTGGGGGTAAGCGTGTCAATTCAAAGGAGTTAGGCATAAGGAACCCCCGGGGGGGCCTCGAGCTTGGTTCTTTACGCCGCTAGCGCGCTCGAGCGACGGGCTTCTTCTCCCGCGGCATCACTGCGATCTGCGACGTCGTCTGCTTCACTCCTGACTTCTCATCCATCCAGGCATCCAGCAGATTCTTCTTGAATCGCCATCGATTCCCCAGCTTGAATGAAGGTACAAACCCTTCGGAAGCATAGCGATACAGGGTATCTCCACTGATCCCGAGATACTCCGAGGCTTGGCGTATGTCCAAGACCTCCCGAACTACACCCTGCACAGCGCCGGCCATTGTCTCTCCCTCACACCTGGCATAGGTGCATTCGCCTTCCACCATCCTTTTACCCGGTTTCGTGAGGGGAGACAACAACAATCGGCAGCGGTGCCTCTTTTACCGGGGCGGCTGCAGGTCCGTTATCAGAGATAGCAGGTCATCGCCAACCGTCCGTGTCTTGGCTATCGCATCCGCAAGCGGTATGTCTGAGATGTCGGTACCCCGAAGCACTACGAGGCGGCCAAACCTGCCCGCATGCACCAGGTCGATCGCCGCCGCGCCGTAACGCGTCGCCAGCATGCGGTCGTACGCCGTCGGTGTGCCACCCCTCTGCGTATGTCCGAGATTCACGCTTCGCGTCTCAAATCCGGTGCGCTTCTCGATTTCCTCAGCGAGGATCTGGCCGATGCCGCTAAGCCTCACGTGACCGAACGAGTCCTTAGCCGTCCCGACCGACGTCTGGCCAGTATGCTCCGGCAGCTTGGCCCCCTCCGCGACCACCACGATCGAAAACCTCTTCCCATGATCCCGTCGATATTGGATCAGCCGGCAGACCTCGTCGATATCGATCGGCCGTTCCGGTACAAGAACCACATCCGCTCCACCCGCAATCCCGGACGTGAGCGCAATCCACCCCGCATCCCGCCCCATCACCTCAACCACCATCACGCGGTTGTGCGCTTCCGTCGTCGAATGCAGACGATCCACTGCCTCCGTCGCAATGCTCACTGCAGTATCAAATCCGAAGCAGGCGTCAGTCCCACTCAGATCATTGTCGATCGTCTTCGGAACACCAACACACTTCACACCCCGCTCCGAGAGCGCCAGACTTACCGACTGGGTATCATCCCCACCCATCGCGATCAGAGCGTCCAAACCGCGCTCCGCGATCACCTCAGCACACCGATCAAGACCGCCCTCGATCTTCTTCACGTTGGTCCGAGAGGAACGAAGAATAGTCCCACCCAGGTGCAGAATCCCCGAGGTCGTCTCCAGGTCAAGCGGCATCGTCACGTCGTCGAGCACGCCCCTCCACCCCTCCATGAAGCCGACGAACTCATCTCCGTGATGCAAAACACCCTTGCGAACCGCTGCACGAATCACCGCATTCAACCCCGGGCAATCCCCCCCGCCCGTTAACATCCCAACACGCATTTTTTCTCCTCCTTGTGTTACAAAATCATACGCTCTGGCTGGTTTGGTCCGTGTGACTCAAAATTCAAAACCGGTAATAAAGGGGCTATCCGCGCGAGCTTGCCTCGTCGCGGTAGAAATTATTGATTTCCTTCGCGTACTTAGTCTCAATGACGCGTCGCTTCAGCTTCATGCTTGGCGTTAGTTCACCTTGCTCGACGCTCCACTCTTCGGCGACAATACCGATCCGCTTGATAGTCTCGAAATTAGCCAGCTGACTGTTAACCTCTTCGACGATGTTCTGGTACATGCTGAATACCTGAGCATCACAAATCAGTGCCGCACGATCGATGAAGGCGATCCCCTGCTCTTTAGCCCAAGTCTCCAACGCAGAAAAGTTTGGCGATATTAGGACGGAAGCGAACTTATGCTTGTCTCCGACCAAGGCTGCCTGTCCGACCAGGCTGTACGCCTTAAGCTTGTTCTCTATCGGCTGTGGCGCGATCAGTTTTCCTCCACTCGTCTTCAGCAGCTCCTTCTTACGATCGGTTATGAAGAGAAAACCGTCTTGATCGATTCGGCCGATGTCTCCTGTCTTGAACCAACCATCCTCTGTGAAAGCTTCCATAGTTTCTTTGGGCTTGTTCCAATAAGCTGAGAAAACTGCCGGTCCGCGGACTTCGAGTTCGCCGTCTAATGCAAACCTAACTTCCATATTCGGGAGTTGTTTGCCTACGCTGCCGATCCTATAGGCATGGGGGCAATTGACCGCGATCACCGGAGAAGTTTCGGTCAATCCATATCCTTCAAACACTCGAATCCCCGCGTCGGCGAACCATCCTGCTGTATCCATGCCCAGTGGCGCGCCACCAGAGTTGAAGACCTTCACCCGTCCACCAAACGCAACTCTGATTTTAGAGAGAACAAGCCCATTCGCAATTTTCCAAAGAGGAGATGCCGGCGTCTTTCCGCCGAGAATCTCTTCGCGATGCTCCTTCCCTATGGCAAGCGCCCAGGCAAACAGCCGTTTCCGTAGAGCGGAGCTGGAAGACTTGCTCTCGGCAGCCTGCCGGATTTTCTCATACACACGCGGGACTGCGATGAAGATCGTTGGCTGAACCGCTTCCATTGCCTGTGGCAGAAGATCGAAGCGCGGACAGTATGCAAGCTTCGCTCCATGGCACATCAACGCGTAATCCACATGACGCGCAGTCACATGCGAAAGCGGGAGAAAGGAGATGCAACTATCCTGATCCGTAAAGCCGAGGCCACAGGTAGAAACATTGATGTTGCTCGCGAGGTTCCCATGCGTCAGCATCACACCTTTCGACTCGCCGGTAGTTCCGGAGGTGTAAATAATAGTGGCGAGGTCTCCCGGCCTGACGGACTGAAGCATGTGGTCAAACGTCGGGTCGTGTTTCAGGAGAATGTCTGCTCCCAGTAACAGCTTCGTCAAGCTTTCCGCACCGGTAAAGTCTCCGGTATCCATTACCACTACATGTTCCAGTGCAGGTAAATCTCCGGCCGCAACGAGCTTCTCGTACTGTTCCCTTGAGGAGACGATCGCTACTTTAGCTCCTGAATCGCGCAGCATGTACCCGACTTGGTCCGGCGTCAAGGTCGCGTAAAGAGGGACATCCACGGCACCGATTGCAAGCGTGGCGAAGTCACAGACCGGCCACTCCCATCGATTTTCCGACAGAAGAGCGACACGATCACCCTTTGTGACACCCCACTGCTGGAGAACTGAGGCAAACTTCCTGATCTTCCCGTAGAGCTCGTCGGAGGTGATCGGCCTCCAGTCCTTGCCGTCTTGCCACAACATGACGCCACGTGTACCCCGCCCCGTAGCATGCACGAGCACATCGGCCATTGTTTTCAGATCAAACATCGCGCTTCCCCGCCGTAATCCCATTCAGAAGAACGTCCACTACCTGCGCTGCCGTGACCCGCGCGTCATAAGTCCGTCCAGTGAACACAGCAGAGCTCAAAAGCTCGTCGATCGCGCCGAACAGACAATGCGCTACGACGCCATCTGAGACGTCAGCCCGAAACATGCCGACCTGCTGACCCCTCCGAACGACCTCTCGCACCAATTGGATGTACTTGACGAGATGATGATGGGAGAACTCTGCGATAAACTTGGCGCTTTGACGCATCTCCGTTTGCATGATGACGGCCATGCTCCGGTTGACAGAGTGGCTTCCCAGGTGCACACAAGCGATGTATTCGAGTTGCTTCCTTGGATCAGTGAGTGTCTGGAACTCCTCCTCAACTTGACGATGGAAGCGATCAAAGACCGTATCGATGGCTGTGCGTAGAACTTCGTCTTTGCTCTTGAAATAAAGGTAGATCGTTCCGTCCGCGACGCCTGCACGCGCCGCTATCGCGCTGACGGGAGATCCGAAGTAGCCATTCTCCGCTATCACCTCAACTGCCGCATCAAGGATGCGTTGGTATTTATCTCCTCCGCTGGAGAGGACAGCGGAACTGACCGGCTTAACGACATCACCTGCATCGCTATTCTCTTTGCGTTTCAGTGGAGCCTCGTACCGGTAGTTTAGGTGTCGCCACTCTAAAGAAAGTCACTGGGTTTGCCAAGCGATCGACTCAGACCTGGAGCTTTGGCGTGAGAAGAACGAAAGCTTCAGAAGCGTCGCTCCAGTTTGATAACATCGTTCCCGCCAGACTGCTCAATGACTCAGCAGCATGGATTTCAATGGCGCGTTTTAGCTCAGCTCTTGCGCTCTCACCAACGTCACGGAAGGTCTCTGGCGTGACGAAGTCAGGATGAAAACGGAGATCATTTCGGAAGGAATTATCCGCGTCATAGACCCATGCCAAACCGCCCGTCATACCCGCTCCGAAATTCGACCCGACGCTCCCCAGAATAACGACGAGGCCTCCTGTCATATATTCACAGGCGTGGTCCCCAGCGCCCTCGGCCACAGCGTTGGCACCTGAATTCCGTACGGCGAAGCGTTCACCGGCTCGGCCCGCTGCATAGAGATAGCCCGACGTGGCTCCGTAAAGGGCGACGTTTCCCAAAATAACGTGGCGCCCGCTCTCTTTCGCTGCCAGTCCGCGAGGACGAATAATGAGGGTGCCTCCGGAGAGCCCCTTGCCCACGAAGTCATTAGCCCACCCATCCAGGACCAGCCTCATCCCATCGACCGCGAAGGCTCCAAAAGACTGGCCGGCTGTTCCCTTGAGATTGAGCGTGACGTCAGCCGGAAGGCTCTTCTGCGCCCTTCGAAGGGCTAGCTCTCCAGCAAGCCGAGACCCGACGGCTCGGTCCTGGTTCGCAATGGGTGAGGTCACCGTGAACGGAACGCCAGCTTCGACAGCGGTAAGCGCAGGACCGATCCAAGCCTCGTCCAGAGCTGGCTCCCCAACGGGTTGATCGTTCCGCAAGCCTTGCCATGAAGCAACCCCTGTCTTGTCATGGCTTAGCATAGCTTCGAGATCCAGACTTCCATCGAAGCGTACCTGCTCGAGGAGGTCTGTCCGGCCAATTGCATCTGCGATTGAGCGAAGCCCGTATAGAGCAAGCAAACCACGCAGTTCCTCTGCCAACTCGGTGAAGAAGCTGACCACGTGCTCGGGTTTGCCGCGAAATTTGGCGCGTAGCTCCGGCCTTTGCGTTGCGATACCGGTTGGACAGGTGTTCAGGTGGCACTGTCGCGCCATATCGCAGCCGAGAGAGACCAGCACCGCCGTTCCGAAGGCATATTCATCAGCACCAAGAAGCGCTGCGATCAGCACATCCCTTGCTGTCGTCAACCCGCCGTCCGTTCGCAAGCGAACCCTGCCGCGCATCCCGTTCTGCCGGAGCACCTGCTGTGCTTCAGCCAGGCCCAGCTCCCAAGGATTGCCAGCGTACTTGATGCTGGAAAGCGCCGCAGCGCCCGTACCGCCAGTGTTGCCGGCGATCACGATGAAGTCCGCATAGGCCTTCGCGACCCCTGCTGCTACAGTACCGACGCCGCAACTCGAAACGAGCTTGACCCCAACGGCCGCGGCAGGATTGACTCGTTTCAAATCGTATATGAGCTGCGCCAAGTCCTCGATAGAATAGATATCGTGGTGCGGTGGCGGCGAGATCAAAGAGACGCCCGGTTGCGCGTGGCGGAGTCGCGCGATCAAGCCACTCACCTTGAAGCCGGGAAGCTGACCGCCTTCGCCGGGCTTCGCGCCTTGAGCGACCTTGATTTCAATCTCCTCGGCATGCGCAAGGTACTCCGCCGTCACCCCAAAACGGCCGGACGCTACCTGCTTAATTTTGTTATTGAGGGAAACGCCCGCGTGCGAGGAACGTACAGGCGCTTCGGCCAGCATCGTACCGCCGCCCGAGACCCCGAGGCGCTTGGTACCTTCCGCTGCCTCCAGTTCAATCTCTGAGGTGATTCGATAGACGGCGGAATCCTCTCCACCCTCCCCAGTATTCGAGCGACCCCCGAGCATGTTCATCCCAATCGTGATTGTCTGGTGTGCCTCGGGACTAAGTGAGCCGAGTGACATAGCGCTTGCAACGAAGCGTTTGCACAAGCTAGCCGAGGTCTCGACCTCCTCGATCGAAAGTTCGCGCGCAGCCGATCGAATATCCAGGAGATCTCGCAAACTCGCCGCTTCTCGCTTCGTGATTGCTCCTGTGTAGAGCTTGAAGCTCTCGGAGGAGCTTGCCGCGGCAGCTACGCCTCGAGCGCTTCCAACGGCAGACTGCAGCGCTTTCACCGCCGACGGCTGCCAAGCATGTGGCTCGGTAATCTCAGCTTTGCGAAACCGAACCCAGCCGTAGTCCGGGAGCTCGCTTGAGCTCTCACTCGCTGCGGGCGCCCAGCTCTGTCGCAACTGACGTTCGATCTCAGCAAATCCAACACCGGAAATGGGAGCCGGTGTACCCGGAAAACAACGGTCCACAACGCTGGCATGTAAGCCAAGACTGTCGAAGAGGTGAGCACCTCGGTAGCTATCGACAACTGAAATGCCCATCTTCGACATCACCTTCGCCAAGCCTGTGTCGAGCGCTCTGAGCATCTTGTCTTCACCCGCATCGGTATCTTCGGGAGACGCTGAGATTCGCGCCGTTTCGAGCGCGAGCCACGGGCACACAACGCCAGCGCCATAGCCAATAAGCACCGCTGCATGGTGAATGTCGCGGCAGTCGCCAGCCTCTACTGCGAGACCCGTCAAGGTCCGAAGGCCGGAAGTCACCAACGCTTGGTGAACTGCTCCCGTTGCCATGGCCATCGGAATGGGTATACGTTCAGGGCTTGCCAGTCGATCCGACAACAGCAGAATCCGTGCTCCTCTTCGGACTAGCTCAATGGCCTGCCAACACAGATCCTCGAGAGCCTGTTCCAGCGAAATGTTGGATTGGAACAGGCACTCGAGTTCCGCAAAATGGAGATCGGCAGCATGCGGATATGTACCGCGCCTGAGAGCCTCCGTCTGTCCCAACCCAAGAAACGGAGAGGCCAGCGAGAGGCCCGGCAGAGGTGCGTTCTTGTCCAGAAGGTGAGGCCACGGTCCAAGCCGGGTGTGTAAGGAGACAACACAGGCCTCACGCAACGGATCGATCGCGGGATTCGTGACCTGGGCAAATCTCTGTCTGAAGTAAGCGTAGACAGGTCTCGGTGTCCGTGCGAGAAAGGCAAGCGGCGTGTCATCGCCCATGGACCAGACCGCATCTTTTCCTTCCTTCGCCATCGGCTGCAGGATCATCTTGACATCTTCCCGGGTGTAGCCGAATCCCTTCTGCTTTGCCTCAATCTCCGTTTTCGGGGGTTCGGAGCGTCCTCTCACTGGCAGCAGACGCGCCTCGTCGAGTCCACGGGAGTATTCCGCACCGGCGTCGAACACCTTCCATAGCTCTGCATCCTCGTAAATCCTCTTCGCCTCAAGATCGACCAAGAGCATCTGCCCCGGTCCGAGCCTCCCGCTGTGCACCACTTCATCGGGATCAAGATCCACCAACCCAGCTTCCGATCCAGCCACAACTAATCCGCTTGCGGTGATCGCGAAACGGCACGGTCTCAGGCCATTGCGGTCGAGGGCCGCGCACACGACTCGTCCATCACTGAACGAGATTGCTGCAGGACCATCCCATGGCTCTGCGCAATCCATGTGGTAACGCAAGAAGCGAGAGCCAGGTCGTTCGCTAGTAGCTGGAGGCAGCAACATCCTCACCGCCTCTGCGCACGTCCTTCCATTTCGCGAGATCAGTTCGATCGCCTCGTCGAGACTGGTCGAATCAGTGCCGCCTTTCGTCAAAACTGGCTTGCACTCCACAGGCAGTGTGGAGTCTCGCGCCGCCATCCGCGCTCGGTTTCCCCACACCGTGTTTATCTCGCCGTTATGAGCGATTGCCCGTCCCGGCTGCGCTCTATGCCACGCAGGTAAGGTGTTGGTGGCATACCTCTGGTGAAAGATGGCGAATGGTGTGAAATATTCCGGCGAACTCAGGTCTGGATAAAACTCAGGCAGTAATGTGCCTGAACACATCGCCTTATACACAATCGTCTGTGATGAAAGGGAACAAACATAACCAGTTGTGTCGCCGTGCTGATGCATCCGCTCGAACTGTTTGCGGGCGAGATAAAGACGTCTCTCTACCGAGGCCTGCTGACCAGCGGAGGCCTCCGTGATCATTACCTGCCTGATCCGGGGCATCGTGCTCAACGCTATCTGTCCAAGGCGATCTACTCTGACCGGAACATCTCTCCAGCACAGAATCTCGAAGCCATGGGCGGCCAAACACTGCTCCAGCGCTGACTCCGCCCGTGTTTCGCCTTCCGGAACAAACAGCATCGCTACCCCGAGCATCTGCTCGGCCGCCAACGTTCGACCAGAGAGGTTCGCCACCTCCCGTTCGAAAAAACTGCGGGGTACAGCCGTCATCACGCCTACGCCATCGCTGCTCTTTCCGTCGGCTGCAGTGGCTCCCCTGTGCGCCAAGCGACCGAGCGCGATCAGCGCGGCTTCAAGGATCCAGTGAGAAGCCGAATTGTCACCAATGGACGCGACAAAACCTACACCACACGAATCGTGATCGAAGCGCTCGTCAATGAGTGTGGCTGCTCCTTGTAGGAGACCTGAACTCGGGTGACGGGCGGAGTTGGGTGGCGAAAACAGGCGTGGATCCATAAGTCAATATACTTTTCGTTGGAACAGGATGGGCGACACAGCTAGCCGATTTTGTGCCGTATGTATAAATATACAGGGGTTCGTGTATATTTATACGAGAGTAAGAGATAGATTAGTTGCCTGGTTCTCAGTCTCGTCTAAGGACTCCATCGGTGAAGCGGCAGCGACACACATCAATTCGGGATCTGCTGTCGAAAACGGTAATCAACAGCCAGGACGAACTTCGGAAAAAGCTCGCTGGCTGCGGGTTCCACGTAACTCAGGCTACCTTGTCGCGGGATATTCACGAGTTGCACCTGACGAAAGGTCCTTTCGGATATTCGTTACCAGGCTCCGGAGAGAATGAGGACGATAGCCTCCCCGGCATAAGGCAAGTGCTCGAGAACTTCGGCTTGGAGGTCCGGCAGGCTTTGAATCTGCTGGTGCTTGTTACCACTACGGGAAGCGCGCAGCCAGTGGCCGCCGGCATCGATTATGAAGATTGGCCCGAGGTGGTTGGGACCATTGCAGGCGACGATACCGTCTTGATCATCTGCCCTGACGAGAAGCAAGGTCAAATCGTGAAAGCAAGGATTGACGAGTACATTGGATAGCTATTCAGTCGAGGACATCCCCACTCCGCAACAGAGGATAATGCCAGCCAAGTCGAGCCCCCGCGTCGCTGTTGCAGGTGTCGGCGGGTACGCGGGAGCCGAACTTGCGCGCATCCTACTGCGACACCCAAGATTCGCCGCACACGCACCGATGTTTCTCGGGCGCGCTGATGCACCCGATCTCCAAAGACGAAGTACGCTCGCAAATCTTCATCCGCAGCTTGCGGTGAACGGTCAAATAGAGATCTTGCCTTTCGCTTGGGAGCGCTTGGAAGACGAAGCAACGGATCTCCTGATTCTCGCCACACCTCATCATGAGTCGAGAGCATGGGTTCCCAAAGCGATCGAACGAGGCATCCGTGTCATCGACCTGAGCGGAGCGTGGAGGTTGAACAATGCGCTCAACCGAAGTGCTTACGATTTTGAGGACGAGGACGTTGAACTCGCAGCGACGGTCCAGGCGGAGGCCGTCTATGGATCGCCAGAACTGCATAAAGATGCGATTTCAAAAGCTCGGCTGGTCGCAAATCCTGGTTGCTATGCCACCTCAGTGATTCTTGCCCTCGCACCTCTGCTCAAGTCGAAGCTGATTGACCTGCAGCAAGGGATCACCTGCGACGCGAAGTCCGGTGTGAGCGGTGCGGGCAAGACTCCGTCGCCAGGAACTCATTTCATGCACGTTGCGGATAATCTCTCGGCATACTCAGTCTTCGGCCACCGGCACACAGGAGAACTCCTCGAACAACTAAATTTAGCCGAGACGCAGATCCAATTCACGCCGCATCTTCTACCAATCCCACGCGGGATTTTATCCACGATTTACCTGAAGCTGTCGCACCCGATGGACGGAGACGCGATTGTCAACATAATCCGCGAGTTCTATCGGGGTTGCCCGTTTGTCAGGGTCAGGGAATCTGGGATGCTTCCTCAAATTCAGCACGTCGTGGGATCGAACTTCTGCCATCTTGGTGTGGCTGTGCATATCGATGGGCAACGCGTCGTGCTCGTCTCCTGCCTCGACAATCTGCTTAAGGGCGCGGCGGGGCAGGCGATTCAGAATCTTAACCTTATGTGCGGATGGGACGAATCGGAGGGTCTCCTGTGAAGTTCGTCATCAAGCTGGGCGGAGCCACAATTGAGAACAAGCCGCTACTCTGGATGTGCGGAAAAGCGATTGCAGAGCTCGTAGCCGGAGGAAACCGTGTCGCCGTCGTTCATGGGGGAGGCGCGCAACTCACACGAACGCTCGCTCAAATGGGCAAAGAGAGTCAGTTCATCGCCGGTCTCCGTGTAACTGACGAGGAGACTCGCGATGCGGCGCTGATGGTCCTCGCCGGTCGGGTCAATAAGTCGCTCGTCGCGGCGATTGGATCTCATGGTCAGGCGGCTGTTGGACTGTCCGGCGGAGATGGTCACGTGTTTCGCGCTCGCAAGAAGAAAACCGATCCTGATCTCGGGTTTGTTGGCGAGATTGCCGCAACGGATCCCCGTTGGCTTGAAGCCATCTGGACAATGAACGCCGTTCCAGTCATCTCATCGATAGCGCTCGGCTTCGATGGCGAGTACTACAACATCAATGCGGACGAGATGGCAGCGGCGTGCGCGATCTGCACGGAGGCTGACAACCTCGTCTTCCTAACGGACGTTCTCGGGGTGAAGGGCGCAGACGGAAATGTAATGCGCTGGCTGACGCTGGCACAGATTTCAACCCTTGAGCAGCAGCGTGTCGTATTCGGCGGTATGTTGCCGAAGCTGAACGCATGTCGCGAGGCTCTGGTGCATGGGGTGCGGCGCGTCCGCATCCTGCCCGCCGAGGCGGCAAGTATCCTGCCCGACCTATGCTCGATGCGGGTTGATGACGGAACGGAGGTAATGGTCGCGTGAAGCTCGAAACAATCCAGGCAGCGGAACGAAAACTGATGGTTCAGACTTACGATCGAAGCCCACATGTTTTCGTCGAAGGGCACGGTGTGTACCTTCGTGACGAGGACGGCAATGACTACCTCGACCTGTTGACCGGCATCGGGGTGTCGGCCCTTGGCTACGGCCACCCCGCCATCGTCGACGCGATCTCGAGACAGAGCGCCAGCCTTATTCATACCTCCAACCTCTTTTATCACCCAGGCTCGGCGCGCTTAGCTCTTCAACTCACGGAGATCAGTGGTCTCGACCGTGTCTTCTTCTGCAACAGCGGAACGGAGGCCTGGGAAGCGGCTCTCAAGATTGCGCGAGCTCATGCGGGGCGCGTTCGCTCCGCCGGCCGAAGTATTGGCACGCGGTTCCTCGCACTGGAACATAGTTTCCATGGGCGCAGCATGGGTTCTGTCGCGACGACCCACAAACTTGCCTACCGGGAGCCCTTCTCGCCCCTTATGCCTGGAGTTGATTTCGTACGTTTCAATGACGTCGCCCATCTGCGCGAAACGTTCACCGATGACGTGTGTGCGGTCTGCATCGAACCTGTGCAGGGAGAGGGTGGCATTCGCCCAATTTCACCTGAGTTCTTCCGGGTCGCAAGGGAGCTCACTAAAGCCTCGGGCGCCCTGTTGATCGCCGACGAGATTCAGAGTGGGTTTGGTAGAACCGGCGAGTGGTTCGCGTACCAGCACTACGGAATTCTCCCGGATGTGACCACAATCGCCAAGCCCATGGGCAGTGGCATTCCAATGGGTGCCATGCTGTGCACGAACAACGTTGCCCTCGCCTTTTCGCCCGGCATGCATGGCACAACTTTTGGGGGCGGACCTCTTGCATGCGCTGTCGCGAGCGCGATGATCGACACGATTCAGAAAGATCGCATGCTGGACAATGTTCGGGAGGTCGGTTTTTATTTCCAGAACCGGCTTCGGGAGCTCGGGGAACGACACCCGCACATCGTTGAAGTTCGCGGAATGGGATTGATGCTGGGCGTCGAACTCTTTTCTGCAGAGATTGCGAAATCCGTTGCGCTTGCAATGATGAAAAGGCGGATCATCCTGAACCGAACGAGCGATACGGTCTTACGCTTTCTTCCTCCCTTCCTTCTCGAACGCAAACATGTCGACCTCGCAGTGGACGCGCTGGATAAGGTCCTGGCACAAGAACTGATCGAGGTTGCCGCAACAATCTCAGGAGAAGACTTTCATGAGTAGTAGACCTGTCATGATCAATCCAAAGTTGGACAATGGCTTCGAGGTGGGACAGAAGCCCGGTTCACAACTCGGTATACAGTCCGACACGGCTTTCAATGAGGCCTGCAAGCGGCTACACGGTCGCGACCTGTGTTCCATCGCCGATTTGACGGTGCAGGAGATGGCCGCAGTGATGGAATTGACGCACGCCGTCAAAACGCATCCTGGAGACTTCCGCGATGCGCTCGACGCCAAGCAGATGGTTCTCTTTTTCGAGAAGGCCTCGTTGAGAACGCGGCTTACCTTTGAGGCCGCCATCAATACGCTGGGCGGCAATGCCATCTTCGTAGACCAGACACAATCACCTCTTGGAGAGCGCGAATCCATACCCGACATCGCCCGCAACGTTGAGCGCTGGATGAGTGTCATGGTGCTTCGCACCTACTCCCACAGCACGGTCACGGAGATGGCCGCTGCCTCCCGCATTCCGGTGATCAACGCCCTCTCGGATCTCGAGCACCCCTGTCAGGCAATCGCTGATTTCTTCACAATAGAAGAGCACTTCGGCTCAGCCGAGGGCCTTCGCTTCGCCTACGTAGGGGATGGAAACAACGTGTGTCACTCGCTGATGCTCACGGCCGTTCAGCTCGGAGCACATTGCAATGTCGCTACTCCAAGGGGTTATGCGCCGAAGCTCGACATCATCCATAAGGCGATTGAGATTGGAGAGGCAACAGGCGGCAGCATCACACTGCTGCAAGATCCCATCAAAGCTGCTCTTGGAGCTAACGCTGTCTACACTGACGTATGTACCAGTATGGGTTTTGAGCATGAAGCAACAAAGCGGGCACCCATCTTCAAGCCCTACCAGGTAAACGAGGATTTGATGGCACACGCCGAGACTGACGCTATTTTCATGCACTGTCTTCCCGCACACAGAAACGCTGAAGTGACAGACGCCGTCCTGGATGGTCCACAATCCGCTGTATTCGAGCAGGCTGAAAATCGCATGCACGCGCAAAAGGCGATTCTGTTAATGCTTTTAGGTGGGGCTCGTCGAGTTTCAAATAGCCGCAGCCGAACTCAGCAGCCACGGCGGCGCTCATAGCAAAGCACGACATTTATGACACGGAGAAGATAGATGGCAGAAAAAGTAGTTCTTGCATACTCAGGTGGACTCGACACATCCATTATCATTCCCTGGCTGAATGAAAACTACGGTCTGGACGTGATTGCGTTCATTGCGGATGTCGGGCAAGGTGACGATATCGCCGCCGTGGTCAAGAAGGCTTACGCTACGGGGGCAAAGAGGGCGATAGTTCGCGATTTGCGTGATGAATTTCTAAAGGAGTACGTTTTCCCGACTGTACGCGCGGGTGCAGTTTACGAGCACAAATACCTGCTTGGGACCTCGATCGCTCGACCAGTTATCGCGAAGCACCAGGTCCAGGTCGCGCTGGAAGAGGGCGCGACCGCGCTTGCTCACGGATGTACCGGAAAGGGAAACGATCAAGTACGCTTCGAACTTTGCTTTCAGGCGCTCGCGCCTGAGCTCAAGGTGATTGCGCCGTGGCGAGAGTGGACCTTGAAGTCCCGTGAGGACTGCCTCGATTACGCCGAAGCTCACGGGATTCAGGTCGAAGCCAGCCGAACCAAAATTCACTCGCGCGATCGCAATCTTTGGCACGTCTCCCATGAGGGTGGGGAACTCGAATCCACCGAGAATGCCCCATTGCCGACCACTTGGACGATGACACGATCACCCCAAGAGGCTCCCGACCGGGAGGAGGTCATCGAGATCGGCTTCGAGCGCGGAACTCCCATCTCAGTCGACGGTCAACGACTCAAACCTGTGCCACTGGTCGAGAGACTCAACCAGGTTGGCGCGCGAAACGCTGTCGGCCGCATCGATCTGATCGAGAACAGGTTTGTGGGAATGAAGAGCCGCGGCTGTTATGAGACACCCGGGGGCACTCTGATTCTGGCTGCTCAGCGGGAGCTTGAATCCCTAATCCTCGACCGCGATCTGTCCCATTTCAAGGAGGCCGTCGCGCTCAAATACGCGGAGCTCGTCTACTTCGGGCTTTGGTTTACACCGCTCCGTGAATCGCTCGACGCGTTCGTCAACTCCACACAAGAGAGTGTGAGTGGATCGGTCACGCTATCGCTCTACAAAGGCAACGTTTCCGTCTTGAGCAGGCGAAGTGAGTTCTCCTTGTACTCGACAGATCTTTCATCCTTCACGATGGGGGATACGTACGACCAGAAAGACGCCGCGGGGTTCATCAAGATCCTCGGCCTCCCTGCTCGAACCCGTGCCCGGCTGCTCCAAAAGATCGAGGTCCTGAAGTGAAGATGTGGTCAGGCCGCTTCCGCGAGCCGCTCGACCCTGCATTTGAAGGATGGCAGCGGTCATTTCCTGTCGACTGGCGATTACTTCCACAGGAAATTGCTGCGAGTGCAGCGCACGCACGCGCTCTTGGAGCCGCAGGCGTGCTGACCGGCTTGGAGCTTGGGGAGATAGAACGTGGACTGAGCGAGATAGGACGAGCCGCTGAGGCTGGCATATCGATCGTTGCCGCCTGTCCGGAGGCTGAGGACATCCATCACTATGTCGAGCTTCACCTCACTAAGGTGATCGGAAGCCTCGCTCTCAAGCTACACACCGGACGTTCGCGAAATGAGCAGATCGCCACAGATTTGAGGCTGTTTGTGCGGGAGTCTATCGATGAGGGGGGGGCATCCCTCCGAGCCTGGGCTTCAGCGCTGCTGGAGCAGGCGGAGGCCGCGGGTAGGCACGTTATGCCGTCCTATACCCATCTGCAACGGGCGGAGCCGGTTCTGGTCGCGCACTGGCTCTTGGCGTACGTGAGTATGGTGGAGCGGGACCTCTCACGGATGGCCGAGTGCCGGAGGCGGGTGAATACGTGTCCGCTTGGATCGGGTGCTGTGGCGGGGGCAACGTTGGCCCTTGATCGAAGCATAGCAGCGAGGGCGCTCGGCTTTGACAGCCCGACGCTGAACAGCATGGATGCGACAAGCGACAGGGATTTCGCTCTGGAGTTCGCCCAGGTGGCTCTGCAGATCGGCCTGCACCTCTCGAGGTTCGCCGAGGAGCTGACACTCTACGCCACAGCCGAGTTCGGGTTTCTGGACCTGCCGGAACGCTTTTCCACCGGATCGAGCGCGATGCCCCAGAAGAAGAACCCCGATTTAACGGAGTTGGTGCGGGGGAAGGCGGGGCGCTTGCTGGGGGGGGCTTCCACTCTTGCCGTCATCCTGAAGGGCCTGCCGCTGGCGTACAACAAGGACCTGCAGGAGACGCAGGAGGCGGTCTTCGACGTCTCGGACACGCTGCTTGGCATGCTCAGCGCCCTGGCCCCGTTCACAGCGGCGCTTGAGTTCCGGTGGGCGAGGATGCGGGAGGCTGCGTCGAGCGGGTACCTCAATGCGATGGCTGCGGCCACCTACCTGGTTCATAAGGGAGTTCCGTTCCGGACGGCGCATGAGAAGACGGGACAGGCGGTGCGATTTGCGATCGGCCGAGGAGTGGAGCTCAACGAGCTTTCGCTGGACGAGTTGAAGCAATTCGGCGAAGAGTTCGGCGAGGACTTCTTTGACGCAATCACTTTGCAGGCGACTTTGGATTGCCATGACGTGGAAGGGGGCACGGCTACGGGGCGTGTGAGCGAGTCGCTGCGGGCGGCGCGGGCGCGGTTCCCTCGCGTGGCGGAGGTGGTGCATGGCGACTAGCCTGTTTCACGGTCCGATTGCAGAGGTGCCAGGGGGAAGATCCGAGGTGCGGGTGCGAAAGGCGAAGCTGCAGGACGCAACGCGCATCTTCGACCTGGTGAACTCGCTTTCGCACGACGGAACGCTGCTGCGACGGAGTTATGCCGAGATTTGCGAGAATGTGCGGGACTTCTCGGTGGCGGAGGGGGCGGGGGAGGCTTTTCTGGGGTGTGGAGCGCTGCATCTCTATGGACCTCACCTGTCGGAGGTGCGGTCGATTGTGGTGAGGCCGGAGATGAAGGGTCGGGGGGCCGGGAGTGATCTGCTGCGAGCTCTGCTGGCCGAGGCGGAGGAGCAGGGTGTGTCGTGTGTGAGCCTGTTCACGCGGACGCCGGAGTTCTTCGACCGCTTCGGGTTCCGGGTGGTCGACCGGACAGTGTTGCCGGACAAGATCTACAAGGACTGCCAGACGTGCCCGCGTCTGTATGCGTGTGATGAGGTTGCGATGGTGCTGGGGGAGGTCCCCCGGATCGCGGTTCTGGGGCCCACGCGGTTCTCGCAGCCGGAGCTGGTCAAGCTGCAAACCGGGACGGTTCGGCCGGCGACTTGATCTGCCCGGGTACCCCCTGGGGGGTGGGGTGGATCAAGTTAGCCAGAATGTGCGACTTAGGTAGGAACTGGCTCGCAAAATCGTCTATCGAATAGCCTTATAGCTAAAATCCTCTCGCGATTGGACTTCGGGGTTGGCTGTTGAGCAACGAGCCAGGTGTTTGGGTCCAGCTATTCCAGGATATCGGATGGCGGGGGGTGGTTGCGCCATGGTGGGCGTGAAAATCGCCTGGCGTGGGTGTACGAGGAACAAAACGGTGGGGGGAAACAGCAGGTTGCTCGCGGCGCTTGGAGCGGAAGGAAGAGGGGCGGTAAGGCAAGGCGGGCGCGGAGGTGGTCCGATGCTGAGGGGTCGAGAAGCGGGTCCGTTCGCTTTGCTCAGGATGACAAAGTAGACGGGTGGGGCGAAGCAAGAAGGGCGGGAAGGCAAAGGCGGCCGGAGGTGGTCAGGGCTTACCGGTGGAGAAGCGGGTCCATTCGCTGCGCTCAGGATGACAAATTTAGAGAGCGTGATGAAGCGGAGGGTGTGGCTAACGGGCGCGGAAAGGGTGGCTAACAAGCGTGGGAGGGTGGCTACCAGGCGTGGAAGAAGCCGTCGCGTTCGGTGAGATCGATGGGGGTGCCGAAGAGGTTGGAGAGGTTTGGGGCGGTGAGGAGGTCGTGCTTGGGGCCGTCGGCGGCGATTCGACCTTTGCGCATCAGGAGGAGGCGGTTGATTTCGGGGATGATGTCCGAGGTGTGGTGGGTGATGAGGAGGATCGCGGTTCCCTGCCCGGCGAGTTGGCGGAGGAGGTTGCGAAGCTCTCCCTGGGCGGCGAGGTCGAGGGCGTTGGAGGGCTCGTCCAGCAGAAGCATCTCGCCTGGGGGGACAGGGTGCGATGAGGACGGATCAGAGGCGGCCTGGAGATGGGCGGCGGCACGCGATCCAGCGAGGGCCCGGGCGATCAGGATGCGGCGCTGCTGGCCGGCGGACATTTGACCGACGAGTTGATGGCGGAGATCCGTGGCGCCGACCTGGTGGAGGAGATCTTCCGCGCGGGAGCGCATCGCGGCGGTGACCGAGAGGTTGGGCCAGAGGGTGGAGGAGGAGAAGAAGCCGGTGAGGATGGCGTCAAAGCCGGAGGTCTGGAGGAAGGGTCTGCCGGGAAGATCAGAGGAGACGACTCCGAGGCGCTGGCGGAGTTCGGTGAGATCCCAGCGGGGGCGGCCGAAGATGCTGACGACGGTGCCGGGAAGGGCGAGCGGGTAGAGTTCGCCGGTGACCGTCTTGAGCAGGGTGGACTTGCCGCAGCCGTTGGGACCGAGGATGGCGAGGTGCTCTCCCGCGTGGAGGATGAGATTGATGTCGCGGAGAACGGGAGCGCCGCCACGGGAGACGTTAACGTGCTCAAGAGAAAGAATGGGTTGGGACATGCGTTACACACAGGATAGACGAGGGGAAGCGATGAAGCGGATGAAGAGACTGTCCGGCAAGTATTAGCCTTCTAACAGAGAAGACTCCCCCATGCATATCGCAGTTGTCTTCCATTTCAATGATGAATCCCGACCAGCCGCTGTGACAGAAGTCGATGGAGCGATCGACATCCTTCTGCCCAGAGTGGGTGACACGATATCGCACAGGGATCTGGAAGGAAGGCAGTTTCGAGCCCAAGTGCTGGGTCGGCATTTCGACTACGACCTGGAAGACGGGGAGGATATCGGGGGCAAGATCACCGTAGTGTTGTCGATGAAGCGGCTTCCCATGACATCGATCCACTAAACATCCGTTCAACAACGGTCAGGAAGATCCGCCAGTTTCAGGGAGAAGAATTGCGATGGGGCAGCATCGCTCGCTGCCCCTCTACCGGAAGACTATGGCCCGGAAAAATTTTTGGATGTCTGGTGTCGAACACAGGACCGAAAGTTCTACATTGGGCGCTGCTCTTGTCGACCTGAACAGAAAGTTACGCGTTGCGAGACGGAATTCTACTTTGAGACAGGTCGTGTGACCTGATCTGCCTGAGGACCCTTTTCTCCCTGGATGACGTTGTACTCGACGGGATCGCCCTCCTTCAAGGACTTGTATCCTTCCGTCTGGATCGAGCTGAAGTGAACGAAGACGTCTGCGCCGCCTTCACGTCCGAGAAAGCCATAGCCTTTCGCGTTATTGAACCACTTGACTGTGCCTGTGTACTGTGCCATCGGTCGTACCTCTTTCTCTGTTCTTCTTACCTTAAGGTGCTATCACGGTCCGGTCTGTCAGGTGGGTAACAGATCTACGGAATCATTCACGGTGTGAAGGTGGGAACCTCTGGGGCGTAGCTGGGGGCGAGTTTTCATGCTGAACGGGCAAAGAGCCGCGGCTGGAGGTGCTCCGTAAAACCGGCGAGTCGCGGCTTCAGGGTGCATACTGTCAGCACACGCCATTCCCCTTTCCCAAGATCGAAGGCTCCATGACTCCCGTGATTGCGACGTACCGGAACACAGTGCTGCAGCATCTCGATCCGGAATCGATTGAACGGTTGGCGCTCCAGCCGGTGGTGCTTGAGGTTGGGCACGAGATGGAGTTTTCTGGAAATGCGATCGGCCACATCTTCTTTATTGAAGAGGGGATCGGATCGATGACGGTTACGTTGAAGGACGGGTCGCAGGTGGAGGCGGGGGTGTTCGGGTACGAGTCGGTGGTGGGGGTATCGGCATTGATGGGGGTGCGACGGAGCCTGAACCGGGTGTACATGCAGCTAGGCGGACATGGCTACATGAGTCCTGTGGAGGCGGCGCGCAAGGAGTTTCGGCGAGGTGAGAAGTTTCAGGACCTGGCGCTGCGGTACGTTCAGGCGCAGCTGACGCAGAGCGCCCAGTCGGCGGCTTGCAATGCGAAGCACGATGTGGAGCAGCGGCTGGCGCGATGGCTGCTGAACTGCGCGGACCGGGCGAACCGGCCGGACTTCCTGATGTCGCAGGAGTACCTGTCGGAGATGCTTGGGATCAGCCGGCCGAGTGTGTCGATAGCGGCCGGTCTGCTGAAACAGCGGGGGTTGATCGACTACGCGCGTGGGGCGATCCGGGTTCTGGATGCGAAGAGGCTGGAGGAGACGGCGTGCGAGTGCTACCAGGTGGTGAAGGCTCACCTGGACAACATCGCGGAGTTCGATACGGGATCCGTTGTTTAGGGTGTTGTGGCGGGGGGGCTACGGCGGGCAGGTAGCTTGAGGCGGTGAAAGTGTCCACGGTAGTATGAATTCTATGAGTGATTCGGCGACGTTGTTCCAGGGCTGCGACAAGGGGTTAGAGGTGGAGAAGCTGAGCTTTCCCTCCTCGTCGGGAGAGATGTTCGAGGGCTACTTCGACGGTGGGCAGAAGGCCAGCTACAAGAAAAATGACCTAATGGATGCGCGGGCGCGACGGGTGTTCGAGACGACGGCTCTGGCGTGTTCGATGGATGCGTATCCGTTTCAAGCTCCGCTGAGCGGGCGGCCGGGTGCGGTGGTGGAAGTGGATGGGCACCGGATGCTGTCCATGTCTTCCTACGACTACCTGGGATTGATCGGGGACCCGAGGGTGGACGAGGCGGCGATCGCGGCGATTCGCCGGTATGGCACGGCCACTGGGGGAGCGCGTCTGCTGGCGGGAACGCTGGACCTGCACAAAGAGGTGGAGCGAGCGCTGGCGGAGTTCAAAGGGACGGAGGCGGCTATCACGTTTTCGTCGGGGTATGCGGCGAATCTGGCGGTGATCAGCGCTCTGTTTGGACCGGCGGACCGGGTGATCTCGGATACGCTGTCGCACCGCAGCCTGCTGGATGCGTGCCGGCTGGCGGGCGTCCAGGTGCAACGGTTCGCGCATAACGATATGGACTCGCTGCGGCATGAGATCAAGCATGGGCCGGATGCGAACCGGACGCTGATCGTGTCGGACGGCGTGTTCTCGATGGATGGCGACATCGCGGTGCTGCCGGAGTTGATCGCGGTGAAAAAGGAGTTTGACTGCTTTCTGCTGATGGACGAGTCGCATGCGAGCGGGATTCTGGGAGCGACGGGCCGAGGGACGGACGAGCACTTCGGGGTGGCGACCGACGATGTCGATATATGGACGGGGTCGCTGGCGAAGTCGATTCCGTCGAACGGCGGATTTGTGGCGGTATCGCAGCGGCTGTCGATCTTTCTGCAGCACTCGGCTTCGCCGTTTATCTTTTCCGCGGCGATGACGGGGCCGGCGGCGGCGGCGGTTCTGGAGGGCTTGAGAATTTTGAGGGAAGAGCCGGAGTTGGTGACGCGGCTGCATGACAACGCGGAGTTTCTGCGCGGCGGCCTGAAGGAGATGGGGTACAACACGGGATTGTCCGAGACGGCGGTGATCCCGGTGATCCTGAACGACGATGCGCGGACGGCTTTGTTTGCGCGGAGGCTGAGGGACTTCGGTGTGCTGGCGGCGCCGGTACTGTTTCCGGCAGTCGCGCAGGGAGCGTCGCGGCTGCGGCTGTGTGTTACGGCGGCGCACACGCGATCGCATCTGGAGCAGGTGCTGGATGCCTTTTCGAGGCTGCGCGAGGAGAGCTAAGCTTGATGCGGGCTCTGGTAACCGGAGCTAGCGGCTTTCTCGGGGGGCGGCTGGCGGAGATGCTGGTAGGGCGGGGCGCGGAAGTGCGGGTGCTGACGAGGGCGGGAGCTCGGCTGGGGCACCTCCACGGGCTTCCGATCGAGGTGACCCAGGGTGGGCTGACGGAAATGGCTGCGCTGCGCGAGGCGGTGCGGGGGCGGACGCATGTCTTCCACTGCGCGGCCTGCTCGACGGACTGGGCGCCGGATCGGACGTACATCGAGGCCAACGTGCTGGGGACGGGTTTGCTGCTGGAGGCGGCCAGTCGGGAGCGCACGCTGGAGCGGCTGGTGCATGTGAGCACGACTGACGTGTATGGGTATCCGAAGCGGCCGGTGGATGAGTCGGCGGCGATGGTCGACGCGGGCCTGCCGTATAACCGGACGAAGATGCAGGGTGAGAGGGCGGTCTGGGGGTATGCGGAGAAGGGACTGCCGGTGACGGTAGTCCGGCCGGCGACCATATATGGTCCGCGAGGCAAGGACTTCGTCGTGGAGATTGCGAAGATGCTGCGGCAGAGGATGATGCTGCTGGTGGATGGAGGGCGGGAGCAGGGCGGGTTCTGCTACGTGGATAACGTGGCGTGCGCGATGATGACGGTCTGCTCGAGATCGGAGACGGTGGGCGAGGTCTACAACATCTCGGACGGCACGGGTGTGACCTGGAAGCAGTACATTGCGGCGCTCGCGGAGGGGTTGGGGCTACAGGAGCCGTGGATCGATCTGCCGTTCAGGGCTGCGAGGGCTCTGGGCGCTGCGTCCGAAGCGGTGCATGCAAGGCTGAGACTGCCGGGCCGGCCCCTGCTGACGCGGCATGCGGTTCATCTGCTGGGGGGCGACCAGGAGTTTTCGGCGGCTAAGGCAGCGCGTGACTTCGGGTATACGCCGGGGGTGGGGTTTACGGAGGGAATGCGGCGGACGGTGGAGTGGGTGAAGGCGGCGGGGTGAGTGCGGGTTTGAGCGCGAACTTTAGCGTGCCGAGAGCCGGACCTGCGCTTGGTTCAGGATGACACAGGCAGTTGCTCAGGATGAAAGACACGCGTAGGTGGTAAGTGCGGTGGGTGGGTAGAGAAGCGGGTCCTTCGCTGCACTCAGGATGACAAAGGGTGTAGGTGGCCGTGGGGATTGCGATGGCAAAGCGCAGACTTTTGTCGACAGGTCACATTTTGTCGAGCGCAAGCTGATCTTGAGCGTCTGTCCGGGTAGAAGGGACTTATGACTTCGATCGAGGATGCAGCTTGGCGTTGTTTTCCATGGAGAGTGCACGGTCGGAGATCGATCTTGCGGGCCTGGTGGGAAGCTACTCCGCGCTGCTGTTTCGGGTCGCTCACTCGGTGCTGCGAAGTCAAGCAGAGGCCGAGGATGTGCTTCAGGACGTCTTTGTTCGCGTTCTGGAGCGCCGCCGATCTCTCTCCGAGGTACGGGATATGCGGGTGTGGCTGATTCGCATTGCATGGAATCTGGCGCTTGATCGACGGCGGCGCATACGCCCGGAGCAGATGGACGAGAGCTTTGCGGAAGGTCTGGTGGCGCGCAACATGCCAGCCGATGAGGCCATGGACGAGGCGCAGCGCGTGAGGTCTGTGCTGCGCGAGATGGAGAGATTGCCCAAAGGGGAGCGTCACGTTCTGCTTCTTTCCGCAATCGACGAGTTGGGGGCGGCAGAGATGGCGGAAGTTCTGGGCCGAAGTGAGTCGGCTGTTCGAGCACTGCTGTTCCGCGCGAGGGCGCGACTGCGGGAGCGGCTGGAAGCGAAAGGAGACGGGGGATGAAGAGTTCCGAGGACGCGATTGAAAAGGTGATGGCGGGTTTGCGCGAGGCCAAGGCTTCTCCCGGGATGGAGCGCCGCATTTTAGAGGCGATCGATGATCGTGCTTCGGCGCGGTCTCGGTCGGGATGGCGCGGATGGCTGACGTGGCGAGCACGCCCAAGTGCGGGGAGGTCGTTGGCGTGGGGTGTTGCGGTGGCAGGTGTGCTGATCATGATGCTGATACTCCCGTCAACCCTTAGGCAGGGTCCGGCGCCGGTGCCGTCGAAGAGAAGCTTGGGTGTTTCGGCGTCGCTGCCGACGATGGCTTCGGAGACAGTCGCGGAGAGCGGACAGCCTCCGACTTCCCGACCCGGCTCGCGACCGATACAGACGACAAGCGTGTTGAGAAAGGCTATCGGTCGCGACAGAGATCGGGCAGCGCTGCCAGCGACGCGTATTGCCAGCCACCCCGCGCCACCGATTCCCCTAAGTAATGAAGAGAAGCTGCTATTGCGTGTTGCGCACGAGGGCCATTCGGTAGAGCTGGCCATGCTAAATCCCGAGATGCGTGCCCGGCAGGAGGCCGAAGCCAACGCAGAGTTTCAGAGGTTCTTTGGACAACCCACAACGCAAGACAACGAATGAGTCGAGATGTAAAGAAAGAGAGACGCAACATGACGAAGATCGGGAATGGATTTTTGGGAGTGACTTTAGCTTTCGCGTTGGGTGGTTTCAGCGGCTGGGGACAGACAGCGTCTACACCTGCCACGGCCTTGGACGCTGTGCAAAGCGCTTCGAAGGCTTACCGCCTTACCTGGACGATCACCGATGTGGACGGTGGGAAGCGCATCGGTACGCAGCAATTTGCCATGGTCGTGGTTTCCGGAACGAAGACGACGGTGAAACTCGGCAGCAGGGTGCCGATTGCGACGGGATCTGCCAATGCCGCCAGTCCGCTCGTGCAAAGACAGTTCACCTACCTCGACGTTGGCCTGAATATCGAAGCGTATGTAGATGAGGTTGCCAATGGGATGAAGCTGCGTTCCAAGGTGGAGCAATCGGGCGTGGTGGAGGATAAGTCCAGCGCAGATCTGCACGAGCCCGTGATACGGCAAACGACGATGGAAGGCACGTCAATGGTGATGCTGGGCAAGCCGCTGACTCTGGGATCACTGGATGTTCCGGGCGGTACGCGGCACCTGGACATCGAGATATTGATGGAGGCGGCTCGGTAAGAACCGGAGTCAGCGCGATCTTGGAGTCCCGTTCTACCCGGAGCAACAGCAGCAACAACCGCCAATGCGGGGGGTCTTCGCTGTGCTCAGAATATGGTTAGGCGTGGGAATGACAGGAAGGTGTTGGTGCGGAAGGCATTGCCGCAACCGCGATCCGCTGCGTTGCAATGCGGGGGTTGGGTCAGATCAAGAGAACGACTTGAAGGCGAGGACGGCGTTGAGGCCGCCGAAGGCGAAGGAGTTGGAGAGGCAGGCTTCGACCTGGGCGGGGCGGGCGGTGTTGGGGACGACGTCGAGGTCGCAGGCGGGGTCGGGGGTGAGGAAGTTGGCGGTGGGGGGGAGGATGCCGTGCTTTAGGGTGAGGATGCTGGCTACGGCTTCGAGGGCGCCGGCGGCTCCGAGGGCGTGGCCGTGCATGGATTTCGTGGAGCTGACGGCGAGCGCGGCGGCGTGTTTGCCGAAGACGGAGTGGATGGCGGCGGTCTCGGTGCGGTCGTTGGCTTCGGTGGCGGTGCCGTGGGCGTTGATGTAGCCGACCTGTTCGGGGGCGAGACCGGCATCACGGAGCGCCTGGGCCATGGCACGCGCGGGACCGCTGGTGATCGGCTGCGTGATGTGGGCGGCGTCGGCGGTCATGCCGAAGCCGACCATCTCGGCGAGAGGATGGGCACCCCGGGCGAGGGCGGCTTCGAGGGGCTCCAGGACGAGCATGGCGGCGCCTTCGCCGAGGATCATGCCGGAGCGCTCGAGCGAGAAGGGGCGGCAGGTGTCTTTGGAGATGACGCGCATGGCCTCCCATGCCTTGAGGCCGCCGACGAAGAAAGGGGCTTCGCTGCCGCCGGCAATGGCCATGGGGGCCTGCCCGGAGCGAACCATCCAGAAGGCCTGGCCGATGGCGTGCGCGGACGAGGAGCAGGCGGTGGAGATGGTGTAGGCCGGGCCCTGAATGCCGTATTGCATGCAGATGTGGCTGGCGCCGGCGTTCGACATGGAGAGGGGTATGGTGAGTGGGTGGACGCGATTGCGGTTGTTGTGGAAGAGCTCCCAATAGCCGGTCTCTTCGGTGCCGCGGCCCCCGAGGCAGGAGCCGGTGATGACGGCGGAGCTCTCCTGGAGATCGGGGGTGAGTTCAATGCCGGATTGCAGCATGGCTTCGCGGGCAGCGACGACCGCGAACTGAGCAAAGCGGTCCATGAAGCCGACGTCTTTAGGGGTGAAGTGATCTTCGGGGATGTAGCCGCGAACCTCAGCGGCGTTTTTGAAGCGGACCTGGGCGACGTCGAGGCTTTCGATCTGGCAGATGGCGGAGCGCCCGCGCTCGAGTGCCTCCCAGAAGGCTGGGGAGTTTTGTCCGAGGGGGCTGATGACTCCTACACCGGTGATGACGACGCGGTGCACGGCTAATCGGTGGGCGAAGGCTCGGGCTTCGCGTCTGAGTTTGGGTCAGGATTTGCGCCAGATTTCGCGTCGAGGAGCTGCTGGATGCCGAGAACCATCTCTTGGATGTTCTGAACTTTTTTAGCGTCGTCGTCGTTAATCTCGATGTCGAACTCGCTCTCGAGGTCGAAGAGGATGTTGAGGCGATCGAGCGAATCGATACCGAGGGCCTCGAAGGTGCTGTCGGGTTGGACACTTTCAAGGGGGATGCGTTTGGTGGTGGCTATGACCTTGAGGACTCGATGTTGGATGGTATCGGGCATTATGGCTTGATGTCTCGCAACCGTTCGGGCTTGAGTCCTGGTGGAATGTACCCGAGTGAACACCATGTTCGGGAAGCATTTAGTCTATCTCGATTGCTCCCGGAGTGGCAGTTCAAATGCTAGCTACGGCATTGATACCTGGGGAGCGCGGGTTAGCGGCTGGGGAGCGGAAAGGTCTGGGTGTCGGGCGCATGCAGCCGGGCCTTTCGGGGTCAGTAGGTGGGCGAGTTTGCGATCGCGACGCGGGCGGGTGGAAGAGCGGCCTCGGAGGGGTCTGGACGGAAGGTTTCGGAGGTCTTTGAGGGGTCGTAGTTGCGCCAGAGCCAGGTCATCTCATCGGGGAACTCGGAGGCTCCGTGGCTGGGGTTGTGGGTGCCGTGGCTGAAGCTGAAATGGGAGTCGTAGCCTTTGAGGTGAAGGGCGTTGGCCATGCGGATGTTGGCCAAGGGCCAGGAGCCGTAGCGATCGTTTTCCATGTCGTTCGCGCCGTCGGCCAGCCAGACGCGGAGGTTGCGGTGGGGCTCGCGGAGAACCTTCTCCGGGTAGTCCTGGCCGCCGTCGGGGATGGCGGGATCTTCGTGCCACTGGATGGCGGTGAAAGAGCCGATCCAGGTGATGACGCGGGCGAACTGGTCGGGCTGCTGCCAGGCGGCGTTGAAGGCGCAGATGCCACCGGAGGAGAGGCCGGTGATAGCGCGGGAGTAGGCATCTTTGCGGAGGTTGTATTTCGCGGCTACGTCGGCGAGGAGCTCATCGCGGAGGAAGCGGGCGTAGCGGTCGGAGACGGTGTCGTACTCGGTCGAGCGCATGGAGTCCTTCAGGGTGCGGGACCACTTCTTCGAGTAGGCGTCGACGAACTTGTAGGTGGGGGTTCCGGGGTGGGCGGAGATGTCGCCGGGATCGGTGAAGACGGCGATCATGACGGGGATCTTTCCCTGGGCGATGAGGTTGTCGAGGTCGTTGAGGATGCCGTGGTCGCCGTCACGATTGCCGTACCCGGAGCCGTCCTGGAAGACCATGAGGGCAGCGGGGGTCTTGGGGTCGTATTGGGCGGGGACGTAGATCCAGAAGTCGGAGACCATGCCGTCGTAGGTCCTGCTGACGTGCGTAAGTTTGGGCGACAGGGTACCTGCGGCGATGCCGGGGTGCGCGTAGTGGTCTTCGGTGAAGGCCGGGAGATCGAGGCGGCCGCCGAAGGGCTTGCCGGCGACACGGTAGAAGAAGCTGTGGAGGGCGCCGAGCTCCGGGACGGATGCGGCGGCGTAGTAGAGGTTGGTGCCGGCGATCTGCTGCATGGGGACCTGCTGCTTCGCGGCAGGATTGGGATCGGAGTCGTCGATGAGGAGGGTGGGTGTGGAGGGGGCTTCGGTGGCGAAGAAGAAGTCGTGGAGATGACCGCGGAAGGCGGTGCCCTCCGCGAGTTCCTTCGCGGGGAAGGTGTCGTGGATGGCTTGCTGGAGGGCTTTGGGAGAGCCGGATCGCGCGATGTTTATGAGGTCCGTGGAGGTGACCTTTGCGGTCTGCGCGATGGAGGGAGGGACGCAGAGAAGGGCGAGGGCTGCGAGAATCGGGAGGCGCATGGCGGTGCCATCACTCTACACCGGATGAGGTGGAAGGACGGAGGGGAGCGGAGCTCCCGGTAGGCAAGCGGGTCCTTCGTTGCGCTCAGGAGGACAAGCAAAGGAGCGGGCAACGGCAGAAGCAAGTGCAAGGAAGAACGGCTGCCACGACCGCAGGTCCCCTGCGGGAATGACCGGAGAAGACCAAGGCGACAACAGCTCCCAGTGGCTAGGGACGACCTCGGGAGAGGCCTACGCGGAAGAGGACTTCGAGGATGCGGGTGGCGGCTTTTATCGAGGCGCGAAGATCACCGGCGACCTTAGAGACGCCACCGATGCGATTGCGGTAGCTGACGGGAAGTTCGAGGATGCGGAGACCGTACTGGGCGGCCTTGATCTGCATCTCGAGGTTCCAGCCGTAGGTGAGCTCGGACATCTGTAACTGGTTGAGGCACGATCTGCGGATAGCGCGGAATGCGCCCATGTCGGTGTAGCGGGCGTTGCGGCGGACGGAGGGCACGAGGCGGAGGAGGCTTCCGACGAGGTGGGCGGCGAAGATCTGCGAGGCGAGCATGGATCCGGGATCGCAGGCGCCGCGAATGCGGGAGCCGATGACGAAGTCTGCCTCCTTCGCAAGGATCGGAGAGGTGAGGCGCGGGAGATCGTCGATGACGTCGGAGCCGTCGCCGTCGAGGTAGACGAGAATCGTGCTGGTCTCGAGAGCGGCGTCTGAACCTGCGAGGCAGGCGGAGCCGTAGCCTCGCGGGGCGGTGATGACGCGGGCTCCAGCAGCGGTGGCGTTTGCCGCGGTGGCGTCGGTTGATCCGTTGTCGACGACGATGCACTCGGCAATGAGGTGCCAGGGCATGGACCGGACGACGGATCCGATGGACTCGGCCTCGTTGAGGGCGGGAATGATGACGGAGATCTGGTCTTCGGATGGGGTGGGCATGGGGGCTAGGCTTCGCTGCGGCGGAAAGCGTGGTGGAGGGGCCAGCGGTGCAGAGCGAGATGGATAACGGTGGCAAGGCCGACGCCGCTGTAGAGGATCTGGTTTAGGAGGAATTGTTTGGGACCGTAGCCCTCAGCGAGGGAGGTGGTGCAGAGGTAAAAGAGGCCCAAGATGTATGCGAGGGCGGGCAGGTTGGGAAGGAGCGCGAACAACGGAAGGAGCCACGCAACGTACCAGGGGTAGTGGGGCGAGAACAGGAGCATAAGGGCTGCGGCGAGGGCAAAGGCCGGTCGGAGGAAGGCGGCGCCTGGCGAGTGCCACTGGCCGGGGAACAGATTGCGGTCGCGGGGCAGACCCCACCCTTTCGCGATGAGGCTGCGAGAGGATGGGGCGCCCGATGCAGTGGCACGTCGAGAAGCGGGTCCCTCCACTTCGCTCTGCTTCGGCCGGGAGGACAGGCTTGCGGGGCGGAGGCCTGCGACTTCGGGAGGGACGGGGCTGGAAACTTTGAAGGCCCAGATCGTTAGTGCGGTAAGGACAGCCACGGAGAAGAGGATGAAGGCAGCGGGCGAGATCTGGTGGACACCAGGAAGGTGCTGGGCCTGCTCGAGAAGAAAGTAGCGGGTGCCGGTGTCGATCCCTTCCTCCTTGACGTAGCCGCCGAGGAAGCCGAAGACGAGTTTGCCGACGGAGCTGTAAAGGGCGTAGGCCGGTATGGCGACGGCAAGCATGGTGGCGGGCATCTTCCAGTCGAGTGTCTGCAGGAAGGAGCGCCGGTTCCCGGTCTGAGGATCGATAGCGGGTTTACGGAGGTAGAGGGCTGGGAAGAGGACGAGGGGGTAGAACTTGGTGAGGACGGCGAGGGCAAGGAAGACGCCGGTGAGGACGGGGCGCTGCCGATAACGGAAGAGGAGGGCCAAGCCGATGAAGGCCATGACGGCGGAGTCGAGGTGGCCGGAGCCGGCGATCTCCCAGATGAGGAGCGGGCACCAGGCGTAAAGGATGGCCTGCTCGCGAGGCCGGCCGAGGTGATCAAGGAGCTTGAGGATCGTCCAGAGGGTGAGGCCTTCGAAGAGGACCATCACGGTCTTCATGCAGATGATCGTGGGGGAGAGGAAGGTGATGAGCCAGAAGAGCATCTGGGCGACGGGTGGATAGATGGTGTGGGCGTAGTCGGCGCGATTGATGGCGGGGTAGATGTTGCCTTCCGAGGCATCGCGGAGGAAGGCAAGGTGGGCGTCGGCGGGAACGTAGCGGTAGGGATTGATACCGGCGTGCTGGACGATGCCGTCCCAGACGTAGCGGTAGATGTCGGAGGAGAGATAGGGGTCGGAGAAGAGGGTCGCGAGGCGGCAGGCTATTGCGATCGACAGGATGATGGGGGAGGTGAGGCCGTCAGTGGGCCCGAAGAGGACAAGGGAGCAGGCGAGGACGTAGCACCAGGAGGACCAGGCGGAGGTGCCGGAGAAGCCGATGGTGTAGGTGTCGTACTCGAACGTGAGATGGCGGGAGAGGAGGAAGAGGCAAGCGCCGAGGAAGATGAGGGCGGCGTTGGTCTGCCAGGGTTGGGCATCGGACCAGTGCTGTTTCGGGAGCTGCCGCGGGCGACTGAGTTGGTCGGGGCTTAGCTGATCTTGGACGCTGTTGGGGACGCTCATGCGGTGGTGCTTCCCTGCTCTCCGGATGGCTGCGCGACCAGGTCGGCGGGAGTGTCGAGTTCGAGCAGGAACTCGCGGGTGTGGGGGGCGGGGTAGCCGGGCGTGTTGGCGAAGACGGGTGGGGTGGATTGCAGGAGTTCGGCGTTGAGCTGGGCGAGGGTAGCGGCGTCGTCGATGTCGTACCAGAGGGGAAGATCGACGACGTCGAGCGAGGCCTCGCGGCAGCGCTCTCGGGTCTGCTCGGCAACGGAGCCGGTCGACCAGGAGATGCGGTCGAAGGGTTGGGCGTGCGGGCGCTTGAGGCCGATGAGGTAGTAGCCGCCATCGTCCGACGGGCCGAGGACGATGCGATCTCCCGGCGTCGAGAGCTCGGCGACACCCTGGGCGAAGGCGGCTTGCGGAACGGTGGGGGAGTCGGAGTCGATGAGACATACGGAGCTGAAGCCGCAGGCGAGGATGTCCTCGGCAGCGGCTAGGAGACGTTCGCCAAAGGTGTCTCCGCGCTGGGGGATGAGGGCGAAGTCTTGCGAAAGGAGGCCTTCAAAGGCCTGCTCATCACCGACGGGCGTGTAGCAGACCAGACCGACTGCATCATGGTGGACTGAGGCGATGTTTTCGGCGGTGTCTTTGAGAAAACAGATATTGAGCGCGGCGGTCTGGGCGAGGGTGAGAGGCGGTGAGAGGCGGGTCTTGACCTTGCCCGCGCGGGGCGCCTTGGCCATGATCGCCAGCGCGTGCCTGCCGGCGTACTGAGGATTGGGAGCGGAGGGGGAGAGGATCTTGTAAGGCATGCCGTTCTAGAGTAGCGGATGGGCCGAGTCGGGCAGGTGTGGCAGGGGAAAGCAGGTTCCGCCCGGTGCTCGGCATGACAGCAAGGACTGCCAAGAGCGGGAGTTTACTGGAGGAGGCTCTCTTCGCTGGAGCGGAGGCGGAGGATGCGGTCGACGGCATAGGGCGCGCGGTGGTTTGCGGTGTGGAAGTGCCGGACCTGGAGCTCACCGAGAAGGCCGATGCCGAGCATCTGGATGCCGGCGAGGATGAGGATGCCGGCGATGATGAAGATGGGGCCGTGCTGGTCGAGGACGTGGCTTCGGGTGATGAGCTTCAGGACGAGCATCCACGTAGCAAGGCCGGAGCCGGTGAGGATGCCGATGAAGCCTACGGTTCCGAAGAAGTGGAGCGGGCGCGTCATGTACTTCAGCAAGAAGCGGATGGTGAGGAGATCAAAGAAGACGCGAAAGGTACGGGAGATGCCGTAGTGGCTCTTTCCGGCGGTGCGGGCGGGGTTGGAGATGGGGATCTCGCAGATGCTGGCGCCGTACCAGCTGGCGAGCGCGGGGATAAAGCGGTGCATCTCGCCGTAGAGCGGGATGTTCTGGATGACCTCGCGGCGGTAGGCCTTGAAGGTGGTGCCGAAGTCATGGATGGCGACGCCCGAGAGGACCGCCATGAGCTTGTTAGCGGCGCGGGAGGGAATGCGGCGAAGGATGAAGTTGTCCCCGCGCTGGGCGCGCCACCCGCTGACGACATCGTAGCCCTCTTCGAGCTTGGCGAGAAAGTTGGGGATCTCTGCGGGATCGTGCTGGAGGTCGCCGTCCATGGCGAGGATGAACTCTCCCTGAGCGTGATCGAAGCCTGCGGCAAGGGCGGAGGTCTGGCCGAAGTTGCGGCGGAGCTTGACCACGAGGACGCGCGAGTCGACGGCGGCGATCTCTTCGAGCAGGCGGTAGGTGCGGTCGCGGGAGCCATCGTCGACAAAGACCAACTCGAAGGTGTCGTTGACCTGTTCCATCACGGCCTTGAGGCGGTCGTAGAGGGTGGTGACGTTCTCTTCTTCGTTATGGAAGGGGACAACGACGGAGTATTTCGGCACGGAATCGATGATACTCCTTTGGTGCTGCGGGTCTGGCGCGCTTTCCGACGGATTTGTAGGTGCGTGCGAGAAGATTCCGGCGCAATAACCTTTGTGAACCAGCGGCGTTGGCGGTGGGACCTGCTGGCGCTGGGCTCCGGTTTTGTGCCTTGCCCGAGCAGTTTTGTTTGGCTTTCCTGGGGTTTACGAGCGATGATAGGTGCATCAGAACGCGGGGAGCAGGATCTGCCATGGGAGCTGCGCAGGACAGTTCGGGAAGCACGGCCAGATCGAATGGCACCGTCGGGGAGCTCTTGCGGGGGCGGTTCCTTGTCTTTGCGCCGGCTCCGGGCGAAGTTTCTGTGCGGAGGACAGCATGCTAAGAGGTGTGCTGATGGGGCTGTTAATCCTGATCGTGGGGGTGTTCGTCTACGTGGGCTACAGCGGATACGCGACGGGGAGGTCGAGTGCCCGGGGCGACGTTTACGCGGACGGAATGACGGGCGGGCGGACGAAGACTGACTCGAGGGCGGAGCCGATGGGGTCGAGTGCTGCATCGACGAACCTGCCTGCTATGCCGACGACGGGCCAGGCGAATGGCGGATCGGATGGGATGGTCGCGCAGGGCGGACGCGCGGCGGCGGCCGGAATGGCTCCACCGGCGAACGATTCCATTACGCCGAATCCACCAAATGGGATGACCTTCGGCGGTGCCGGGCACTACCAGCTGTATCGGCAGGGTGACCTGACGTGGCGGCTGAATACAGATACGGGCGAGACGTGCGTCATCTTCGCGACCGATGAAGAATGGCACAAACCAAAGGTCTACAAGGCTGGCTGCCGGTCTCGGTAGGCGGCGAATTTACAGATAGAACTGTTCCTGGCCGGGCTAAGCCTTTACGTTCTGGACGATGCCTTTGGCACGCAGACCGGCTTCGGCCTTTGCAAAGTAGTCGTCGACCGGGCCCTGAGTTCTGATCCAATCGATGTAGCGGCCAATTCCCTGCTCAATGGTGACGGAGGGCTCGTATCCGATGGTGCGGATGCGGCTGATGTCGGAGATGAGGGAGCGGATCTCGCCGGGCCGAAATTCACCGCGGGCGAGCGGGGCGATGTCGATGCCGAGCTTTTCGGCGATGATCCCGGCGAGGTCGCGGACGGCGGTTGCGCGGCCACTGCCGACGTTTACCGGAAGTCCGTCGAGTTTATCTGAGGTCGCGACGAGCAGGTTCGCCCGGGCTATGTCTTCGACGAAGCAGAGGTCGCGGGTCTGCCCGCCATCCTCGTACATGATGGGCTGTTGCTGATTGAGGAGGCGCGTGCAGAAGATCGCGATGACGCCGGTGTAAGGGTTGAAGAGCGACTGTCGCGGACCGTAGGTACAGGAGTAGCGGAGGGCGACCGTGGGGGTGCCGGTCTGCTTGCCCCAGAGCAGGACGAGCCGCTCCTGATCGACCTTGGTGAGAGCGTAGACGGTCTCTCCGCCGCCGGGCGTGGACTCTGGCGTGGGTATCGAGGATGTGGCCTTGCCGCACATCGGGCATTTGACGGCGAAGTCTCCGGCGCGAAGCTGCTCGGATGGACGAAGGAGTGGGACGACGTTCCCGTGTTCGGCGCAACGCGCGGCGCCTTCGCTGTAGACAGCTTGCGATGACGCGACGACGACCTTCTTGATTGGAAGCTGATGGTCGCGGATGATCTCGAGCATCTGCGCGGTGCCGAAGCTGTTGACGAGGACGTACTTCGCCATCTCGGGCATGTACCCGCCGTAGGCTGCCTGATGGAAGACGACGTCGATGTCTCTGAGCGCCGAGTGCATCGTGTCGTAGTCCTGCACGATGCCCTGGCGGAACTCGGCCTTCGGGTTGACCCACTCGGGCTTTCCGTTTTTGTGAGTCTGGGGCTCGAGATTGTCGAGGACCCGGACGTTCCAGCCCTCGTGGAGGAGGAGGTCGACGATGTGAGAGCCGATGAGGCCTGCGCCTCCGGTAACCAGCGCGCGTTTCTGGTGAGGCATTCTGTCTCCTGTACGGACCATCTTAGTGGATGTGGTGCCGATGAAGCGGGGCCAGGTTCAGCGGCGAACGGCGCGTTTTACCACGGCGTACTGCTGCAAGATGAACGCGTCTGTCATACCAGCGATGTAGTCGGCCACGACGCGTGCGAGGCCCTCCGAAGGGATCTCGTCGATGTATCCCTGCGGCAGCTCTTCAGGGAAGTCAATCCAGAAGTCGAAGAGCGCCTTAACGACTTGTTCTGCCTTGTCGTGTTCGACCGTGAGCTCCGGGCAGCTGTAGAGCGTGCTGTGGAGGTAGCGCTTCTCCTCTATCCGCGCTGCCTCGACCGGGGCAGAGAAGAGAGCGAGACGCACAGGGTGCTTGCGAATGTCATTCAGCGTGATCGCACCGATTGCCTGAACGTTGGCAAGTGTGGTGGCGATCAGGTCGTCCGTTAGAGTGTTCTGCATCAACTGAAGCGCCTCGTTGAAGAGGTACTTCTCCTCGACCCCAGGGTGCTGATGGGCAACGGCGATATAGGAGTCCGAAAGGATGGTGACGTGATCGCGGATGTGCCCTATCTCGAGCAGGCCAGACTCTACACCGTCGTCGAGGTCGGCGGTGAGGTAGGCGATCTCGTCGGCGAGGTCGATGATTTGAGCTTCGAGGGGAGGGCTCTGATCGAGAAAGTAAGGGACAAGCATTGGGTGCTCGCCGGAGATGTAATTTCGCGAGTGCTTGATGATTCCCTCGCGCACGCCCAGCGTGAGGTTCAGGCCACGGTGCGCGGCATAGCGCTGCTCGAAGTGCTCGCAGATGCGGAGAGCATGCAAATTGTGATCGAAGCGGAGGTGGTGACGCTGGAGGCAGTCGTCGAGGGCGCGTTCCCCGGCGTGTCCGAAGGGCGGGTGGCCGATGTCGTGAACGAGAGCCAGGGTCTCGGCCAGATCCTCGTTCAGGCCAAGGCGAGCGGCGACGTCGCGTGCGATCTGCGCGACTTCGATCGTGTGGGTCAGGCGAGAGCGGAAGTGATCCGACGCGCGGCTGGTGAAGACCTGGGTCTTACCGGCAAGCCTCCGGAAGGCGCGAGACTGCACAATACGCTCGCGGTCGCGCTGGAAGGCGGTGCGGGCGGGCCGGGGAGGCGCCGGGTAGACGCGGGAGAGGAGCGGGTCGCCAAGCGGATTACAGAGGCTGGGAAGGACCGCGCAGGAAGGGAGGTCAGAGGACATTCAGACTTCAAGTGTAGCGGAGACAGCCTGCAAATTCCGAACGGACGGGCGTGAAGCGGAGATCGCTACTTGGCGTCCTTAACGGTGGCGGGTGAGGCCTTGGCAAGCTTGACGCGAGCGTTCTGGAGCTTGTGCTGGACCTTGGCGACGTCGTCCGGATCGGCGTCCGCGGGCAGCGAGTGCGCGTACTCGGTCATGGAGCGTTCCCACTGCTCGACCGCGAGCTTCAGCTTGCCAGTCTTCTCGTAAACCTCTCCGAGGTGATCGTGCACGGTGGGGTCGCTGCTGGAGCGCTCGATGGCCTGGCGCAGGTACTGCTCGGCGAGGGTGTACTGTCCGGACTTGTAGTAGACCCAACCAAGCGAATCAAGGAAGGCGTAGTTCTGCGGATCCAGATCGACAGCCTTGCGGATCAGAGAGGTCGCCTCGGGAAGCTGAATCCCCCGGTCGGCAAACATGTAACCAAGATAGTTCAGGACGGTCGGGTTCTGGGGATCGGTCGCGAGGACCTTACGAAAGCTGGCCTCCGCCTGCGGGTAGAGCTTCTGCCGGTCGTACATGGTGCCGCGAACGAAGTCGATATTGAGGCGTTCTTCCGGCTTGGTGGTGAGAGCTTCGGCCTTATCGAGATTCGCTGAGGCTTCCGCGAAGTGCTTTAGACGGATGTTAACTTGGGCGAGAGCGAGGTAGGTGTCGCGATCCTCGGACGTTTTGGTGAGCGTGGAGTTCGCCAGGGCCATCGCTTCGTCAACTTTGCCGGTGTCGGCGAGCTGCCCGGCGTACATCAGCTGAACGCCGCGATCTTTAGGAAGGGCTTTGGCCGCCTCGGCTGCAACGGTGGTTGCTTCCTTCTGCTGATGCGCTTCACGCAGGGCATCGATCTCCCCCTGGTAACCGCGAAGGGCGAACTCGCCGCCCAGCTCTGTCATCTGCTTGTAGTAGGCGACGGCCTCGGCGGTTTTGTTCTGCTCGCGGTTGATGGCACCGAGCCGGTCTAGAAAGAGATATCGATTCGACTTTTCTGAATCACTGTATTTGCCGTCGGGGTGGTTGGAGGTCGCGAGCAGCTGCTGGAGGACATTCAGAGCGTCGGCGTACCGGCCCAGCGAGTCGTAGATGAGAGCTTCGTTGTAACTGAGTTCGGTCGAGTCCTGAACCAGGGTCTTGGCCTTGTTAAGAGTTTCAAGGGCCTTCTGATAATGGCCCTGCCGACGCTCGATCTCTGAGATGCGAATCTGGGATTGCGCGTCCTGCGGTTCTGCTGCGACCACCTGCCCGAACATCTTCAAAGCTTCGTCGATCTGTCCATCGGCGAGCAGAGCGTTTGCGAGACCGCGCTGGGTGTCGAGGGCGTTTTCTGGCTGAAGGTCGAGGGCAGCGCGGTAGGCTGCGATCGCATCTTTGGGCCGCTTAAGCTGGTCGTAGCTTGCGCCGAGCGCAAAGTCGGTACGGGCAGTGCGATCGTCTTCGGGGACGGCGGCCAGGGTCTCGGAGGAGCGCTTGAAGTCACCCTGCTCGCTATAGAGCCGCGCCATGTTCAGCACCACCTCTTCGGATCCGGAGTCGATCTTTTGCGCGGCCTTGAACTGCGCTTCGGCCTTTCCGGAGTCGTGATTCAGACCGTAGAGCTGACCGAGCAACAGATGGGTTTCGACATCGTTCGGCCTGAGCTGGGTGAGCTTCTCGTACTCGGCGATGGCGAGCTGGAGCATCTCGCCGGACTGCTGGGTCTGCATATCTCCCAGCGATCTAAGGTAGACCTTGCCGAGAAGCTTATGAGCTTCGAGGTCGGTAGGATTTTTGGTGACCTGCTCCTGTGCGGCAGTGACGGCCTCGCTAATGCGGCCGAGCTTGAAGTACAGGTCGGCGAGACCATTCTGAAGCAGTGCCGAGTTGGGATCTGCGTTCAGGGCAAGCTTGTATTGCTCGATGGCCTGGCTGGCGTAGTCCGATCGGCCGGCACTGGTCGCCATGTCCTCGTAAAGGTGCGCCAGGCCGTAGTGGAAATACGCGGCTGCGCGATCAGGCTGCGCTGGAGTGGATACCGCGGTGCTCTTCGGATTTGCCTGCGCGATGGCGGTATGAAGGCTGAAGAGGAGGGTCGCTGCGGTGAGCAGGCGAGGGAGGCGGACGGTGCAGGCACGTGAAAACAAGGTCATGGGTTCCCTAAAGATAGAGGCAGATGCGGCAACGTCTGCTAGTTAGACGGGGGCGCCTGGTGGTTGGATGCAGCTGTAGCGGAACCGGAAATGCGAACTCGCCGAGATTATATCGTGGGCCCATTGCATGGTGGCCTGCCCCATTTGGGGGAGAGATGTCAGCCGTGGCGAAAGTGCCGGACACCGGTAAAGGCCATGGCGACGCCTCGCCGGTTTGCTGCTTCGATGACCTCGACGTCGCGAACCGAACCGCCGGGCTGAATGACTGCGGTCGCACCTGCATCGGCCACTACCTCCAGGCCGTCGGCGAAGGGGAAGAAGGCGTCCGAGGCGGCGACTGATCCGGCGAGCGGGAGGACGGCTTTCACGGCACCGAAGCGGGCAGCGTCCACGCGGGACATCTGGCCGGCTCCGACGCCGACGGTCTGGGCGAAGCCGTTGTCGGTGCGGGCGTACACGATGGCGTTTGATTTGACGTGTTTCGACACGCGCCAGGCGAATAGAAGGGTGTCAAGCTCGTCGGCGGTGGGGTGCCGATCGGTGACGAATTTGAGGTCCGTGGCGGTAGCCCGGGCGGTGTCGGCGTCCTGGAGAAGGAGGCCTCCAGAGATTTGCTTGATAGCCGTATCCCTTTCACCTGGTTGGATTTGGACGAGGCGGAGGTTCTTCTTCGAGGCGAAACGGGCGAGCGCGTCGGGGGTGAAGGAGGGGGCGACGATAGCTTCGACGAAGAGCTTGGCGATCTCCTCGGCGGCCTCCTCGTCGATCTCGCGGGAGGTGCCGATGACGCCTCCGAAGGAGGATATAGGATCGGCGGCCAGGGCGCGTAAATAGGCGTCCTTTATAGACTTACCTAGGGCGGCACCACAGGGGTTGGTGTGTTTGATGATGGCGACGGCGGCTGGCGAGGAGAGGTCGGGAGCGAGTTCCGTGACCAGATCCCAACAGGCGTCGAGATCGACCAAGTTGTTGAAAGAGAGCTCCTTACCCTGGAGCTGGAGAGCCGAAGCGATGCCAGTGCGGGAGCCGTCGGTGTAGAGGGCGGCGGCCTGGTGGGGGTTTTCCCCATAGCGGAGGGGGGCGGAAAGGGTGTACTCGAGGTGGAGTCTCGCTGGAAAGGGTGTGGTTGGTTGTGGTGCCTTGCCTGGTGCTTCGGCGGCTCCGTCGAGCGATAGAGACGGAAGCGTGGCGGCGATTGCGGAGTCGTACGCGGCGGTGGTGGCGAAGGCCTGCCGGGCGAGGCGCCAGCGGGTCTCGCGGGAGAGCGAGCCGGAGTTGGCGGCGAGTTCTTGGGAGAGGGTGGCGTAGTCGGCGGCGCCCGTGACGATGGCGACGTCTTCGAAGTTCTTGGCGGCGGAGCGGATCATGGACGGTCCGCCGATGTCGATGTTTTCTATGATCTCGTGCAACTGGACGCCGGGTTTTCGGGCGGTGGCTTCGAAGGCATAGAGGTTGACGACGACCATATCGATCGGCTGGATGCCGTGGTCGTTGACGGCGGCGACATGGGCGGGATTGGAGCGGACGTGGAGGATGCCGCCATGCACCTTGGGGTGGAGGGTTTTGACGCGGCCGTCGAGCATCTCGGGAAAGCCGGTGAGGTCGGAGATGTCGCGAACCTCGAGGCCAGCTTCGCGAAGCGTTCGGGCGGTGCCTCCGGTTGAGACCAGATCGACGCCGTAGTTTGAGAGAGAGCGGGCGAACTCGACGAGGCCGGATTTATCGGTGACAGAGAGGAGGGCGCGGCGGATGGGCTTCAGGCCGGTCTGGGGATCGGTCTGGGGATTGGTCTGGAGATTGGTTTGGGCGGAGGAGGTCACGAGACAAGTTTAGACGAGGGTTCCTCCTATCGGAATCGACGCGTGAGTTGGGGAGGTTGGGTCTAGACTGGCGTGACACCACTTCCCTTCCAACGAGCGCGTGATCGATGCCGCAACGACTTGAAGAACCATCTCTCGACGCCAGCCTCCAAAGGTCTACGAAGGATGAGGAAGCTCTCGCCTCCAAGCGAGCCGACAAACGGCGCGGCCTAGACCGAGCAGAGGAGGCCGACGCGGTGGACTCGGGAGGCGAGCCTTCGGATCTGAAGGGTCTGTGGGCAGGGGCCTGGACGCGGGAGACATGGACGAAGCGAACCGTGTCACAGCTGGTTCTATCGTTCGCGGTGCTGGCCCTGTGCTCCTGGCTGGGTATCGTGCTGTCGCACCAATCGGAGGGGGTCGCGACCATCTGGTTTTCGAACGGCATCCTCTTCGGCCTGGTGATCACGCGGCCGCGGCGGCAGTGGATCGGCTACTTCCTTGCCGGTCTGGCGGCGGACACCCTTGCGGACGTTGGCTACGGCGATCCGTTCCGGGTGGCGATCGGCGTATCGGTGGCGAACTCGGTCGAGGTGGTCCTTTCGTGCCTGATTCTGACGCGTCTGTTCGGGACGCCGCTGAACCTGTCGAAGAGACGTCCGCTGATCGGATTTCTGCTGGTCTCGGTGGTGGGCGCAGCCGCGTTGACCAGTGCCTTCGGCGCCTCCTGGACCCTGCTCTTCTACCCCGGTGTGGGATGGATCGAGATGTGGCGCCACTGGTACCTGGGTGACATGCTGGGCATGGCACTGCTGGCACCTCTGGTGTTTATGCTGCAGCGGCCTGGATTCTTCACCAGTCTGCGAGGGAGGGAGCTGCCGCGAACGCTTCTGGTGCTGCTGATACCGGCTGTTTCCACGGTTCTGGTGTTTACCCATGACAAGGATCCGCTGATCTTCTTTCTGTTTCCGGCGCTGCTTCTGGTGGTCTTCCGTCTGGGTTTCCCGGGAACGGTGCTGACGATCTTTCTGGTTGCATTCCTGGCAGTCGCGTTCACGGTGAAAGGCCATGGACCCCTGATGTTGATTGCGGGCGAACACATGATGCTGCGCCGGATTGTGGTGGCCCAGGTGTTTCTGGTGGTGGCGATCTTCACCATGTTTTCCGTCGCGGCGCTGCTTGAAGAACGCGGGGCGCTGCAGAGGTCGCTGGCGGAGAGCGAAGCGCTGCACCGCTGGCTGGCGAGTGCCGATGAGCTTACGGGGCTTTCAAACCGGCGTGCGTTCAATCTTCAGCTGGATCAGGAGTGGCGGAACGCGATGTCGAGAGGCGAGCCGCTCGCCCTGCTGCTGCTCGATGTGGATCTCTTCAAGAGCTACAACGATATCTATGGACACCTTGGTGGTGACGAATGCCTCCGAACGATCGCGGAGATCCTTCAAGAGACAATCGCCGGTGGGGTGGGCATCGCGGCCCGATTCGGGGGCGAAGAGTTTGCCGTGATCCTGCCCGGGACGAGCGTGGATGCCGCGGAGCAGCTGGCGGATGAGATCCGCATGTCGGTCTTCAGGAAAGGTCTGCCGCACGCCGGGAGCCCGGCCGGTGTACAGACTGTGAGCCTGGGTGTCGCGGCGCTGGTACCACATCGCGAGGGGCAGGTGATGGACCTGGTGCGGACCGCGGACCGTGCGCTCTACCGGGCGAAGGGGATGGGGCGGAATCGAGTGGCGGCGGGTAGTGGAGAGTTATAGAGCTCGACCGTCGGCGGCTTCTGACTAGAATTGTGATCAGCGAGGAACCGAGCAATGACTTGGCAGCTGCAGGAGGCGGAAGAACGATTCAGTGAATTCCTGGAGGCGAGCCTGCGCGATGGTCCACAGGTGATCCGCCATGGCAAGGAAGAGGCGGTACTGGTGCCCATCGCCGAGTCGCGGAGACTGCAGAAGGCAAAGCCAGATCTGAAGGAGCTCTTACTTGCCCCGTCACCGGTTGTCGAGGACATGATGATTCCGAAGCGGGGACAGATTCGGCATCGCAAACCACCGATGTTTTAGCCGATGTACCTGCTCGATACGAAAGTGGTCTCTGAGCTGAGGAAGCCACGGCCTCACGGAGCCGTGGTCGCCTGGGTGAGGAAGATCGATGCCCGCGAGCTTTACCTTTCAGCGATGGTGATAGGTGAGCTCCAGAGAGGCATAGAGCTCACTCGAAGACAGGATCAAGAGAAGGCGATTCAGCTTGAGTACTGGGTGTCGCAGATTGTAGCGACGTACCAGGTGTTGCCGCTCGATGCGGAGGTCTGCCGGGAGTGGGCGAGGCTGATGCAGCGAAGGTCGAAGGCGCTAACGGAAGATGCCCTGATCGCAGCAACAGCCAAGGTCCATGGCTTCTCACGAGGAACACGCGTGACTTTACCGGGTGGGATCTCGATGTCTTCAACCCCTTTACGTTCGCGGGTTAGAGGATGACGCCGCCGGTTAGTTCGGCGACGCGGGCGATGTTGTGGGAAGCGCACCAGCGTTTCAGCTTGTTGGCGATGTTCTCTACGGCGCGCGGGTCGGCGTAGCTGGCCGTGCCGACCTCCACGGCGGTGGCTCCGGCGAGCATGAATTCGACCGCGTCGCGCTCGGAGAGGATGCCGCCCATGCCCAGGATAGGGAGAGAGACGGCTCCGTAGACCTCGTGGACCATGCGGACGGCGATGGGCTTGATGGCGGGGCCGGAAAGGCCGCCGGTGATGTTGGCGATGCGCGGGCGGCGGGTCTCGATGTCGATGGCGAGGGCGAGGAAGGTGTTGACGAGCGAAAGGGCGTCGGCACCGGCGTCTGCAGCCACCCGCGCCATCAAGCCGATTGATGTCACGTTGGGGGAGAGCTTGACGATGAGCGGAAGGCGGGAGACGGCCTTGCACCGGCGCACGAGATCAAAGAGAAGTTCGTGATTCGTGCCGAAGACCATGCCGCCGTGGCTGGTATTGGGGCAGGAGGCGTTGAGCTCGAGCATGGCCACGCCTTCGGCATCGTTGAGCGCATGGATGACCTCGACCGAGTCCTCGATGGTGAAGCCGAAGACGTTGACGATGGTGACGAGGCCTGCGATCTCGCGGAGGCGGGGGAGTTTCTCGGCGATGAAGGCATGGACGCCCATGTTTTGGAGGCCGATGGAGTTCATCATTCCGGCGGCGGTCTCGATGATGCGGGGCGCGGGATTGCCTGCCATGGGCTCGCGGGAGAGGCCTTTGGTGACGAAGGCTCCGATACGGTCGAGCGAGAGGATCTCTTCGAACTCGATGCCATAGCCGAAGGTCCCGCTGGCGGCGATGACGGGGTTTCGGAGCTCAACCCCGGCGACGGTGACGCGCATGTCCGGGCCTTTGGGAGGCTTCGAGACTGACCCCTGCGAGTGAAGTGCCATGGAACGAGTGTAGCGGGGCCGGGTGGTGGGGGAGTGGCAGGGTGAGGACATCCAGGTGGACGTGGTGTGCCCCTGAGACGAGGGAGGGAGCCTTAGGAGGCTCCCTCGGTTGGTTCAAGATATTCCTGTGAGTGGCGGATCTTAGCCGACGAGCTTGCGTCGGAGGACGCCTGCCACGCCGAGCATTCCGGATCCCAGAAGAACGAAGCTTCCGGGCTCGGGGATAACGGTCGAGGCCATCGCAGCGATCTCAAGGTTGCCGGAAAGGTTGTGAAGTTTCTGTCCGTCGCCATCGATCCTGACCGACTCGTGGGCGCCTTCGAAGTCATCGCAGAAGCCAGCGACGCCCTGGTAGCAAAGGTAGTTGGTTCCGACGCCGATGTGCGGATCCTGAATAGCGAACAGATCTCCCGCGATGTTACTGAAGTTGAAGAAGAGGCCTGTTGTGGTCGCTGTCAGGCTGTCGCCGAGGATGAGTCTCTGAGAATCAGCAGGGTTGAGGAGCAGTGTCTTGTTGCCATCGTCGAGCGTGAGATTGTAACCAGTGATGTCCCCAGTTGCGAGCGATCCAGAGTTCTTGTCAGTTGTGATCGTTCCGGTAACGCTGAAGTTGCTGAACTGGTCATTCACGTTGTAGGTGAAGCTGGCGGCATGGGCCAGGACGGGTAGAACGAAGAGAGTCGAGGCAGCGACAAGAGTGCGGAGAATCATGAGTTCCCTTTCGAATGCTAGGAAGATAAGCAGTGCTCTCGGCTGGAGCACGTTATCCGCCAAAGCAACAGGGGCAACTCCGTGTGATCTCGCGTTTGTTTTGAGGAACATGCAAGATGCTGCGAGGGAATAGGGAAACGGAGGGCTTGGAGGTTACGCTCTGGAAGGCAAGGGCGATCTCACTTGCCATGCGGGTGCGCGCCGACCCGGGCAGGGACGTTGACTGGGCTGAGGACTTCGGTGAGGATGCGGCCGACGGAGTTGGAGGGAGCGTTGACGCCGAGGATGGCGGCGAAGGTGGCGGCGATGTCGACTGGGGCGACCTGCTCGCGGTAGTAGCCGGGGATGAAGGACGCTCCGAAGAAGCCGAGGGGGACGTGGCGGTCGTAGCTCCAGGGCGAGAAGTGGGTGGTGTGGCTGCTGGCGAGGATCTCCATCTGGTAGGGGGTGGGAATGACCATGACGTACCATCCGCCATGCGCGGTGTAGCTGTGGGCGATGAGCCGGCCGAACTCGGTGGCGGGGAGCTTGCCGGCGGCGAGGTCGGTGCGGGTGCGGACAAAGGCGAGGCCGGGGTCGGGGTCGAGGCGGGCTTCGGCGTAGTGGCGGGTGGGCTCCGGGGTGTCGAGGTTGTTGGGCGGGGAGAGAGGGGCGCCGAGTTTCGCGAGGATTGCGGGAACGGCTTCGGCGGCGGCGGCTTCGGCGTCCGCCTCGGAGATGTGGGCGGCTTCGAAGGGGCGTGGGTCAAGGGGGACATAGGGGAGTTCAAGCGTGGGCATCAGGTATCTGGTGGGCTTGCCGGGCTTCTGAGCTGGGAAGAAGCGCGCGTTGAGAGCGGCGTTCATGGCTTCGGCGAACTTCGCGAGGTCGAGGCGGCCAGCGTCGATGCCGAGCTTGGCGGACTGCTGCGGGATGGGCGAGATACCGTGGTCGGCGGTGAGGGCGACCATGACGTTGGCGAGGCCGATCTTTTTGTCGAGATAGGTGAAGAAGCTGTTGAGGTCGCGGTCGAGGCCGAGGACCATCTCGCGCTCCTGGTCGGAGTCGGGGCCCATCTGGTGGCCCATGATGTCGTTCGCGGAGAGCGAGAGGGTGAGGACATCTGTAACCGAATTGGTACCGAGCTTTTCGTTGTCGATCAGAGCGCGCGCGAAGTCGAGCTCGTAGCTGTTCGCGGCCGGTGTGCGGCCGACCATGGCGTAGAACTGCGTGGTCTTTTCGAGGCCGGATTCCTTGACCGCCTGAGCGGGACGCGGGCCCTTGTTGAAGGCGGTAGCCCAGGCGGGGAGTTGCGGCATGTAGAAGGTGGAGGTGACGAAGCGGCCGGTGGCGTTGTCGATCCAGAAGGCTCCGTTGGCGGTCTGGCCGGAGGGAAGGATGGCGGCGCGGTCCTTGAGCGAGATGCCGAAGAGGCGGGACAGGCCGGCGGTGGCGAGACGGACCTCATCGCCGATGGTAGTGGCGTGGAGGTTGCGCGGCGAGGATCCGATGCGGGGTGCGCCCGGAGGGATAGCGGGCGCTTGGGGAATGGGAAGGTCGTCGAAGGTGCCGACGATGCGGTAGCGCTCGTCCTCGACCGACGAGATGGGGCGGTCGGTGTTGCGGGCGAGATCCCACCACTCGTTCGAGCCGATGCCGTGGCCGTCGGTGTAGGCGCCGGTGCCGATGGTGGCGTGGCCGGGGGCGGTCTTGGTGTTGGCGTAGTTGAAGTAGCAGGAGTTGAAGTAGGCGCCGCGCTTGAGGAAGAGGTTGAAGCCGATAGGGGCGGTGAGGGCGTCGCGGTAGCGGTCGAGGTAGTCGCCGCGGAACTGGTCGATGACGAGGATGACGACCAGCTTCGGCGTGTCGTGGTAGGCGTCCGCGTGGGCGGAAGGTGTAGAGGGGACGAGCAGCAGCAGGGTGAGGACGGCGGTGAAGAGCTTGCGCATGTTCGACAGGGTACATCGGACGTGTTGCTGCTGTTTGAGCGGCCGCGAGAAGAGCGGGGGGCGTGACCTACTTGAGTGGGGCGATCTCGATATGGCGAAAGAAGATCTCGGCGCCCTCGGATTGGAAGAGGATCTTACCCTCCGTGGGGAAGGGATCGATGCCGACGTTGGCAAGCGTGCCGTTCACGTACTGGCGGATGACCTTATCGTCGACGACGAGTTCGAGGGTGTTCCACTGGCCGTGCGGTTTTTCGAGTTCGCCGGAGGGGTTGCGGAAGCCGACGGTGTTCTGGGTCGGGCCTTTGCCGATGTGGCCGATGTTCAGAGCCGAGCCGGGCGGACCGGTGACGCGCTTTCCGTCCGCGCCGGTGACCGCGGCGCCGTCCGTCATCCAGAAGTCGCCCGTCTCGCCCTCCTTGATCTGGAACTCGACGGAGCGGGGCCAGACCTTCTGTTCGCCCTGGATGCTGTAGAGGATGCCGCTGTCGCGAGCCTGTCCGGCGCGCTCGCCGAAGGTGCCTTCGCCCCATTTAAAGTCGGCGCGGAGGTAGAAGCGGTGGAAGGTCTGCTTGCTGAGAAGGTAGCCCATCTCGCGGCCGGAGACGTGGATGAGGCCGTGGTCGACCTGGAAGACGTGCTCCGGGTCGGCGTTGAGGCCGCGCCCGCGAATAAAGGTATCGAACTCCGAGAGGTCGGAGCCGTTGAAGAGGACGATTGCGGGCTGGTGCGGGGGAATGGCGGTCGGGGGCGCAGTCTGGGCGAGCGCAGGGGAGGCAAGGCAGGCAGCAAGAAGGACGGCTGAAGCGGTGCGGCTGACGCTTGTTTGAAGGCTCATGCTGGATCTCTCCGTGGTGGTGCGGTGTCCGTGGGAACAGTCTACTGGGCCGAGGCAGGCGGGGTCACGGAGGCCGGTGAGGTGGGCGATAGAATGTGCTGATGCTGGATCTTGGGTTTGTGCGGGCGAATCTGCCCCTGATGGAGGAGCGGCTGCGTGCGCGCGGGATGGATGCAGCGGCAGTGCTGGGTGATTTTGCGGAGTTGGACCGCGAGAGGCGGAAGGCGATTACTGAGAAAGAGAGCTTGCAGGCGCGATACAGGTTGCGATCGGAGGAGATAGGGGTGCTCCGAAGACAAGGCAGTTACGCATCGCTCCTGATGGAAGCGGCACGAGCCGATGGCATCGCGATGGACACGCTAGTTCTGGATGCTGCAGTCCTTACCGAGAAGATGGAAACGCTACTCCAGAGCCTTCCGAATCTGCCGTCGCTTGATGTTCCGGAGGGTAAGAGCGAGCATGACAATCGCGAGGAGAAGGTGTGGGGATCGAAGCCGAGCTTTGACTTCCCTGCCCCGGGTTTTACGCCTCAGGCCCACTGGGAGATTGGGGAGCGGCTGGGGGTGCTGGACTTTGAGCGTGCGGCGAAGATCTCGGGGTCGCGCTTCGCGGTGCAGTTTGGGCAGGGGGCGCGGCTGGAGCGGGCGCTGGCGAACTTCATGCTCGACCTCCATACCCGGGAGCATGGGTATACGGAGGTACTGCCGCCCTACATGGTGAACTCGAAGAGTCTGTATGGGACGGGGCAGCTGCCCAAGTTTGCCGAGGACCTGTTCCATTGCGACGACAAGGGACCGTATGTGCCGGGGGAGTACGGCGACGGGGACCACTGGATGATTCCGACGGCGGAGGTTCCGGTGACGAATCTGTTTCGGGATGAGGTGCTGGACGAGGCGGAGCTGCCGGTGAGCTTCTGCGCGTATACGCCGTGCTTTCGCAGCGAGGCGGGGAGCTATGGGAAGGATGTGCGAGGGTTGATCCGGCAGCACCAGTTTCAGAAGGTGGAGCTGGTGAAGTTCGTGCGGCCGGAGGATTCCAGCGCGGAGCACGAGCTGCTCACAAGGCATGCGGAGACGGTGCTGGAGCGGCTGGGGCTGCCTTACCGGCGGATGCTGCTGTGCACGGGCGACATGGGATTTGCTTCAGCGAAGACCTATGATCTCGAGGTTTGGCTGCCGGGGCAGGGGCTGTATCGGGAGATCTCGAGTTGCTCGAACTTTGAGGCGTTCCAGGCGCGAAGGGCGAACATCCGCTACCGGCCTTTTGCGTCAGGAGCAAAGGCCGGGGCAACCGGTGCAAAGGCGGGCGGCGCAAAGAAGACGGAGTTTCTGCATACGATCAACGGCAGCGGTCTGGCGGTGGGGCGGACGTACCTGGCGGTGCTCGAGAACTATCAGCAGGCAGATGGGACGGTTCGGGTGCCGGAGGCGCTGGTGCCGTACATGGATGGGGAGACGATAATCTCAAAGCATGCGGGACGAAGCGCTCTAAGGTCTGGGCGGGAGAGGACGTAGACGATGGGCAAGCTGCTGCGGAGCTATGTGTTCTGGACGTACCAGAGGGGGAGCTTTCACTACGACGTGATGGTGACGCTGATCCTGCTGTTTCTGTTTCTGGCGCCGCGGTGGATCGACTTCAAGGACCGGCCGGTCGAGACGGTAGCGCTGCATGCGAGCGAGGTGTTGGTGCGGGAGGCGGGATCGGTTGGCGGCAGCAGCCGGTTTCGCTACCAGGTGCGGGCGGAGGACATGGGGCATGTCTCTACCGACGAGCAGAAACGTGCGGCGATGCTGCGGGTGATCGAGCCTGTCTCGGGCGAGGTGACGCTGGAGAAGTACGACGAGGTGAAGGACGCGAGCGGGAAGGTGATTGCGTACGATGCGTGGGTGGTGCGGTAGGTCTGGATCGTTCGCGACACATGCTACGGGAATTTGAGAGACATCTGGCTGAACTTTTGAGAGACAAATGATGGGGAGAGGGTTCAAGGTGAGTATGAAGGCGATAAGAGTTTCGGTTTGGGCTTTATTGATGGCGGGGCTGATGCCATGCGGAACACTGGGAGGAGAGGCTCAGCAAGCGTCCGGCGGCGCATCTGGGGGTTCTCTCGAGGGCGTTCTGCGGCAGATGGATGCGGCGAGTGCGAAGTTCAAATCGGCCGAGGCGGACTTCAAATGGGATCTCTACCAGAGGGTGGTGCGGGAGACGACGACGCAGACGGGCACGATCTACTTCCTGAAGAACGGGAGCGCTCTGCAGATGGGAGCGAAGGTGGCGCCGCCCGAGGCAAAGACGGTGGAGTACAAGGGTGCGAAGCTGACGCTGTTCGACCCGGCGCAGGACCATGTCACGCAGATCAGCGCGGGTGCGAACCAGGCGACGTATGAGAGCTTTCTGACGCTGGGCTTCGGTGGAAGCGGGCGCGATCTGGAGAAGGTCTGGACGATTACGGACGGGGGCAGCGAGCAGATGAGCGACGGGTCCGGAAGCGTGAAGGTGGAGAAGCTGGATCTGGTGTCGAAGGATCCGAGTGCGCGAAACACGTTTACGCACGTGACGATCTGGGTCGATCCGGTGCGCGGCATCTCGCTGAAGCAGATGTTCTTTACGCCATCGGAGGATGTGCGAACGGCGGTGTACACGCATGTTCGCTACAACGAGAAGGTGGACGTGGGAAAGTTTGCGATCAAGATAGATAAGAAGACGACGTTCGATCGGCGCTAGGTGGACAGTTGGGCGAGAACGGCGCGTCTGTGGCCGAAGTGGCGTTTTCGGTAGAGAAGCGGGACCTTCCTCTTCGCCAGATCGAGAGTCAGGATGACAGAAGTGAAGGCTTCGGTGCGAAGAGGGCTGCGGCACCGACGATGAGGATGGGGAAGAACTCGATCGTGTAGCGCGGCTCGGAGTTGTCGAGGGTGAGCAGGAGCGCGCAGCGGAGCGCGAGGAAGGCCAGCATCGACCAGCAAAGCGGGCTGGTGGGGTCGCCTGGGCGACGGGTCCAGCGATAGAGGCCGAGGCCGCCAAGGGCAAAGTAGGCGAGGTTCAGTGTGGCATAGGCGAGGGCGAAGACGGTCTGGCTGGGATGCTCGTGGAAGCGCCACCAGTCGAGCGCGGTCGGGAGCAGCTCGGTGCGGGGGCGGAAGAGCATGTTGACGAGCCGAGCGATCGGCAGGCCGAGGTAATAGCCGAGGGGGTGGGCGTGGGTGCGCTGGTCAGCGAGCGTGTGGAAGCGGGCGTCGAGCTCGGGCGAGGGCTTGTGAGTGAGGTTGTAGACCTCGAGGACGGACCGGGTCTCTTCCCGTTGCGCGGGGGAGTCAAAGGCGCGGCTGGGGAGGTCGGTGATCTCGAGGGCGGCCCCGTCGTAGTTCCAGTAGATGTCCTCGGTCGAGGAGAAGTCGACGGCCCAGGTGCGGTACCAGCGATAGAAGCCGGTCGGGACGGGCTCGCCGGGATCGGTCGCCGAACGGGGGGCGAGTGGCTGGAAGACGTGAAAGGTGCGCGCGTTGCGGATGGTCCAGGGAACGAGCGGGAGGAGGGTAAGAAGTGCGGCGACGAGGACCGGCAACCCTTGCTGCAGTCTGAAGGTCTTGGGAACGGGAATGCTGGCCCGCTTCTGTTCGACGCGAGCGTTGGTGCGCCCCGGCCAGAGCATCGCCGGCATGACGGCGGCGGCGAGCAGACCCTGATCGGGACGGAGGAGGATGGAGTAGGCGAGGGCGGCGGAGAGGATCCAGAGCCAGCGGTTCCAGGGATGCCAGGAGATCTCCCGAAGGCGATGTGTGCCTGAGTTTCTTGCTGCTTCGCGCCAGCGTTCGAGGGCGTAGAAGGAGAGGACGATTGAGGCGCAGGTGAGGGTCTCGGTGAGGGGGATCGCGGCGTAGCTGGCGGTGAAGGGGCAGAGCGCGGCGAAGAAGAGGGCCACGAGAGCCGAGCGGTTGCCGAAGATCCGGCGAACGAGCGCTGCGAGCAGAAGGCAGGCCAGCAGATCGATGACGCCCTGCAGGTGGACGACGGCATGGAAGTGCGCCGGACCAAAGACGCGGAAGCAGAGCATGAGGAAGAGCGGGTATCCGGGGAGACGAATGAGCGTGGGCAGGGGGTCGCCTTCGGCCTGCGCGAAGCCGTAGATCCCGTGCTGCATCCAGCTCTGGGCGATGTCGCCGTAGAGGAGGGTGTCGCCTGCGAGGGTAAAGATGTGGGCAATAAACCAGAGACGCAGGGCTGCGCCGAGAGCGATGGCCAACGCAGCGCCCTGCCAGAGACTTGCTCGACCTCGAATCATTGGAGAGCATCATACTGCGGCGGGATGACGCCGGGGCAATGCCGAGTCCTACCGAGGTTGGCAACAACGGGCGGAGCACAGGCAGAAGCTTCGCAATGACCGCCTCACACCTGCGTGGGACCAGAGCTTCGTTGACTGGAGATGAGTGGGTGCATACGATTGCTTTGAAAGAGCTTGATAGATGGGCTCTGTTGCTCCCCTCATGAATAAACAGGTCTTTTACGATCCGCAGAGAAAGCGATGGAAGCGGCTGCGGCGCATTTTTGATGTGCTGGCGCTGGTGGGACTTGTTATAGGGACGACGTTTGTGCTCGGTTTGCTCCGCATCCGGCCGCTTCCTGAGCTTTTGCTGCAGACGCCGAAGCGGAACTACCGTGCGCTGTCGACTCCGCCGGTCGTGAACAAGACGGGGCAGAAGCTGCGTCGGTCGGCCCACCGTAGATCGGATCTTCGGCCATCGGATATTCCGTTGAACTCCGGGGAGGGGCTGCGGGCGGCGTACTACGTCGAAGACGACCCGGCGAGCTATTCGTCGCTGAAGCAGCACATCAAGCAGATCGATCTGCTGTTTCCGGTGTGGCTGAGTCTGTTGACACCGGATGGAGCGCTGACGTCGTACACAATCGATAATCGGGTCTACCCGGTGGTGGACGCGGCGGGCGTGCATGAGGTGGATCGCGGGCAGAAGGTGCGGCGTGTGATCACGGAGACACGGGTCGACACGGAGATCTTCCCGCTGGTGAACAACTACGATTCGGTGAAGGGTTTGTTTCTCTCGTCCATAGGGAATTTCCTGAAGAATGAGGCGTCGCGGGCGAACTTTCTCCGGCAGGTCGACCAGATGATGGCCGCCAATCCGGATTACGGTGGGCTATCGATCGATCTGGAAGAGATTCCGGACGACGCGCAGCCGGGTTTCAACAAGCTGATCGCGGAGATCTACGCGGATTTCCAACCGAAGAAGCTGCGGCTCTATGTGAACACGCCGGTGAGCGATGACAGCTTCGCGTTGAAGTTTCTGGCGGACCACTCGGACGGTCTGCTGATGATGAACTACGACCAGCACCAGACGGAAAGCGGGCCGGGACCGATTGCGGCGCAGGACTGGTTCACGGAGAACCTCGAGAATGTTCTGAAGGTGGTTCCGAAGGAGAAGGTGATCTGCGGGCTGGGGAACTACGGCTACGACTGGACGACGGAGCTGCCTGGTCCGGGGAAGACCAGGGCAGCGCACGGAAAGAAGCCGCCGATACCGAAGGTGCTCCGATCGCAGAACCTTTCGACCCAGGAGGCGTGGCAGGCCGCATCGGATTCCGACTCGCAGGTCGAACTGGATGGGGACACGCTGAACGCGCATTTTGCGTACGACGACGAGGACGCGCATGTGCGGCACCAGGTTTGGTTTCTGGATGCCGTGACGGCAGTGAATCAGATGCGGGCAGCGCGTGCACTGGGGATTCAGACGTATGCGCTGTGGCGGTTGGGCCAGGAGGACAGCTCGCTGTGGAAGATGTGGGATTCGCCGACGCATGGCGATCCCGTGAAGGAACTGGCGCAGGTGGAGCCGGGTTACGACGTGGACACGGAGGGCGAGGGCGACATTCTCCGGGTGACGCGCAAGCCGCAGTCGGGGCACCGGACGGTGACCATGGACGACGACAAGGCGGTGCCGATACAGTTTCGATCGGTTACGGACGAGTCGATGGATTCGTACCCTCTGTCGTACACCGTGGCGCAGTATGGGTATCACCCGAACCAGGTGGCGCTGACGTTTGATGATGGACCCGACCCGGAGTGGACGCCGAAGATCCTAGACATCCTGAAGAGATACAACGTTCGCGGCACGTTTCTGATGATCGGCGAGGAAGCGCAGAACAACGTCGGCATCATGCAGCGGGCGTACCGCGAAGGTCACGAGATCGGCAATCACACATTTACGCATCCCGACATCAGCGAGATTTCAACTAATACGCTTGATCTGCAGATGAATGCGACCGAGCGGCTGTTTGCGTCGAAGCTGGGCGTGCAGCCGCTGTACTTTCGGCCGCCGTACTCAATCGACCAGGAGCCGGATACGAACGATCAGGCAGCTCCCATTGAACGCATACAGGGACTCGGGTATGTGATTGTCGGGAACAAGATCGACACGAACGATTGGGACGAGCATCCGCGAAAGAGTCCGAAGGAGATCACCGACAGCGTATTCCAGCAGATCGACGAGATGAAGGTGCGGCCGTGGGCGCGGGGCTCGGTCATCCTTCTCCATGATGGCGGCGGCAACCGATCGCCGACGGTTGCGGCGCTGCCGATGTTGATCGAGTTGCTGCGGGATCGCGGGTTCGAGATTGTTCCGGTATCGCAGCTGCTGGGCAAGACCCGGGCGGAGGTGATGCCGGCGCTGACGCCGAAGCAGCGATGGCAAGCACGAGCCGATTCAGTCGCGTTCTTTCTGTTCGCGTTTTTCAACAAGTTCGTGGTGGGTGTCTTTTTCGTCGGCGATGTGCTGATGAGCGCTCGGTTGATCATCATCGGTTTGTTTGCGACGATCGACCGATTTCGCAAACGCGAGAACTTTGCGGCACCTCACTATCAGCCACGGGTAGCGGTACTAATCCCGGCCTACAACGAGGAGACCGTAATCGCGCGCACGATCCGGTCGGTGATGATGTCGAACTACAAGAACATCCGCGTGCTCGTGATCGATGATGGATCGAAGGACAGGACGTTCGACGTGGTGCAGGAGACGTACGCGAAGGATATTGCCGCGGGACGGGTGACGTTGCTGACCAAGCCGAACGGTGGAAAGGCGGAGGCGCTGAACTTTGCGCTTGAGCAGACGGAGGAGGAGATCTACGTCGGGATCGATGCGGATGGGGTGATTGCACATGATGCAATCCGACGCCTGGTCTGTCACTTCGCGAATCCCAAGATCGGGGCCGTAGCTGGCAATGCGAAGGTCGGGAACCGGGTGAATCTGTGGACGCGATGGCAGGCGCTCGAGTACATCACGAGCCAGAATTTCGAGCGGCGAGCGCTGGATCTGTTCGACGTGGTGATGGTGGTTCCGGGAGCGATCGGCGCATGGAGGACGGCGGCGGTGAAAGCTGGTGGAGGCTACCACTCGAACACGGTGGCCGAGGATGCGGACCTGACGATGAACCTGCTGGAACAGGGGTATTCGGTGATCTACGAAGATCAGGCGCTGGCCTTTACAGAGGCTCCGGTGGAGATGAACGGGCTGATGCGGCAGAGATTCCGATGGTCCTTTGGGATTTTGCAAGCGGTGTTCAAGCACAAGGGGGCGATCGCCAAGCATCGGGCGATGGGGCTGTTTGCGCTGCCGAACATCGTGATCTTTCAGATTCTTCTGCCGCTGGTCTCTCCGCTGATTGACCTGATGTTTGTGGCGGGGGTGATCCACTACTTCGTGGACCGGTACTTCCATCCGGAGGCGGCCTCGACGGCCAGCTTTTATAAGCTGCTGACCTTCTTCTTTGCTTTCCTGGCGATTGACTTCATGGCTTCGGCGCTGGCATTTGCTCTGGAACGGAAACATCCCGCGAGCAAGGGAGATGGATGGCTGCTGTTCCACATCTGGATCCAGCGGTTTACCTATCGGCAGGTCTTTTCGGTCGTTCTGTTTAAGACGCTGAAGCGGGCGATCGACGGAAAGCCGTTCGCCTGGGACAAGCTCGATCGGACAGCGACGATGTCCAAGGCGACGGAGCAGTTGACGCAGACTTAGGGCGGATGTTTGTTCCGACGGCACCGGCGTGGCGGCGGTGTAGCTTGCATGAGCGGTCCGCCGTATCTGGTAAGTAGTCGGATCGCGTAGAATTCAGGACCTATGGCAACTGCTCTCTCCTCCGCTCCTGCTGTCTCGGTCCCCTCTCTCAAAGCTTTCGTGAATGAGCCTTTTCTCGATTTCACCACTGGGGACAATCGGCGATCGATTGAGGCTGCGCTGCGCCAGGTGACGAGCGAGCTGGGCCATGAGTACGACATGGTGGTGGGTGGGAAGAGGCTAAGGACGACGGAGAAGATCGTTTCGACGAATCCGGCACGGCCGTCGCAGGTCATCGGGGTGCACCAAGCGGCAGGACCGGAGCATGCGGACGGAGCGATGCAAGCGGCGACGGAGGCGTTTGCGAGCTGGAGCCGGCGGCCCATGGCCGAGCGGGTGGAGTTCCTGCTCCGCGCGGCGTCGCTGATTCGGGAGCGCAAGTTCGAGTACTGCGCGTGGCTGACGCTTGAGGTTGGCAAGAACTGGGCGGAGGCAGACGCGGACGTCGCGGAGACGATCGACTTCCTCGAATTCTATGCGCGAGAGGCGACGCGCCTGGCGGGAGCGAAGACGCCGATCCAGCTTCCGGGCGAGCGCAATCAGCTGCGCTACCTCCCTCTCGGGGCGGGTGCGGTCATCTCGCCATGGAACTTTCCGTTCGCGATCATGGCCGGGATGACCGCGGCGGCGATCGTCTGCGGAAACACGGTGGTGCTGAAGCCATCGGTCGATGCACCAACGATTGCGGCGCGGTTTTTTACGCTGCTTGAGGAGATTGGGTTACCGGATGGCGTGGTGAATCTATGTCAGGGGGCTGGGCCGGGGTTCGGCAGCGCCATCGTCGAACATCCGAAGACGCGCTTTGTTGCGTTTACGGGATCGAAGGCGGTTGGGCTGGGGATTCACGAGCGCGCGGCGAAGACGCAGCCGGGGCAGATCTTCCTTCGGCGGACGGTTCTGGAGATGGGTGGAAAAGATTCGATCATCGTCGACGGAGACTGCGACCTGGACGCAGCGGTCGAGGGAGTGGCGGCGAGTGCGTTTGGCTTCAATGGGCAGAAGTGTTCGGCATGTTCGCGGGCGATCGTCGACGAGAGCGTGTACGACGTGTTCTGCGATCGACTGCGGGAACGGGTGGAGACGATCAAGGTGGGCGATCCGGCGGAGAACTTCGCGGGTGGACCGGTGATCAGCGACAACTCGTACCGGAAGGTGCTGGGATATATCGAGATTGGGAAGGCGGAGGGCAGGCTGCTGACCGGTGGCGAGGCGGTGCCGATGCGCGAGGGTGGATACTTTATCGCGCCGACGGTGTTTGCCGATGTTGCCCCCACAGCGCGGATCGCTCAGGAGGAGATCTTCGGGCCGGTGCTGGCGGTGATCAAGTGCACGAGCTTCGGGGAGGCGATCGAGATCGCGAACAACACCGAGTACGGCCTGACCGGGGCGGTGTACTCGAGCTCGCGGGAGAAGCTGGAGCGGGCGCGGGAGGAGTTCCACGTTGGCAATCTTTATTTCAACCGCAAGTGCACGGGCGCCATGGTGGGAGCGCACCCGTTTGGCGGGTTCAATATGAGCGGAACGGACTCGAAGGCGGGCGGGCCGGACTACCTGCTGCTGTTTACCCAGGCCAAGAGCATCGCGGACAAGATCGGATTCGCCGGAGTGGCTGCAGAGGAACAGGAGAACCGGATGGGGCTTTAGGACGAGCCGAATCTCCGAAGAAGGTCCGGCCCAAGGCGGGCAGTTCAGGGGAGGATCTTAGGCGCTTTTCATCTGCAACAAATTGCCCACCTTCGCGGCTTCATCTGCAAGGACCTTGTGGTGGATGGTGAAAAGCGCAAGTTCAAGCCGGTCGGAGACTCCGGTTTTGTCGTAGATGGCGCGCAGGTAGTTCTTGATGACCTGTTCCTTGGTGTTGAGCTGCTGCGCGATGTCCTTGTTCTTGCATCCCTGGACGATCAAAGCGACGATCTGCAACTCCTTGGGGGTAAGGCGATCTCGAACGCGGGCGCCGACGCTGTCCGGGTTCTGAATGGTCATCACGTTCGCGGTGCTCATGCAGCGCTGACCACGGCTTACCCGGCGGACGCAGTCGACCAGGTCATGGCCGTCGATGCTGCGGAAGACGATCCCGTGGAGAAGGCGAGCGACCGGCTCTGGGACCTCCTCGTTGTTTTCCGCGATCAGAATGGCGCGGCTTCCTGCATTTTGAATGCGCGGGAGAAGGGCAGGCAGATCCTGCTTGAGGCCGGAGGCGAATAGAATGATGGAGCCACGATGGGCATCGACTGCCGAGGCCAGTTTCGCGGCATCGTCGCACTGGGCGATGATGCGGATATCGTCCTCGAGAGCGAGAACTCGTGCGGCGCCTGCCCGGAAGATGGCCTGGTTATCGGCCAAGATAAGTGGTGTCACTGGTGTAGCCTCCTGCCGTTTGAAAGTTCCGGCAATAGCACTATCGGCGTATTCGAGAGGGTTCAGATAACTGTGCCCAATCAGGACATAGGCTGCATCATCGGTCGGGATAACCCCCAGGGTGCAGAGATTTCTGCACCCTGAAGGGTCAAGATCCAATCGAATCATACGGGTAACGCACGAGAAAGCAGATCGGATGCGTCCCTACGTATAAATAGAGTTATGCCCAAGCCCATTTTGCTCGCGATCGACGACGACATCAGCGTACTTGAGGCTGTCGTGCAGGACCTGCGGCGTCAGTACGGGGAGCACTACCGTATTCTTCGGGCAGCTTCCGGCCTGGCGGCGCTCGATATCTGCCGGCAGTTGAAGCAACGCGGCGACACGGTTGCGCTTTTCCTCTCCGACCAGCGGATGCCCGGTATGAACGGTGTGGAGCTGCTGCAGCAAGCGATGGTGCTGTTTCCAGAGGCAAAGCGGGTTCTGTTGACGGCCTATGCGGATACCGAGGCGGCGATCCGCGCGATCAACTCGGCCAAGATTCACTATTACCTCAATAAGCCATGGGATCCGCCGGAGGAGAAGCTTTACCCGGTGCTCGACGACCTGATGGAGGCTTGGAAACAGGGGTATAAGCCGCCGTTCGAGGGAATGCGGGTGATCGGGATGCGGTGGTCGGCGACCGACCATGCGGTGCGGGATTTCCTGTCGCGCAACCGCATACCGTACCAGTGGCTGAATCCGGAGGGGTCTCCGGAGGCCGCGGCACTGTTGAAGGAGAAGGGTATCGACGATGCCAAGCTGCCAGTGGTGCTGTTTGGGGATGGGACGGCGCTGGTGCAGCCCTCGACGACCGAGCTGGCCACGAAGGTGGGATTGCGGACGGAGGCGAAGCAGGAGTTTTATGACGTGGTGGTGATCGGGGCGGGACCGGCGGGGCTGGCGGCTGGAGTGTATGGCGCATCCGAGGGTCTGCGGACCCTGGTGGTCGAGGCCGAGGCGCCGGGCGGACAGGCTGGATCGAGCTCGCGCATCGAGAACTACCTGGGTTTCCCTGCTGGACTCAGCGGAGAGGAGCTCGGGAAGCGCGCTTTTTTTGCAGGCGACGCGATTGGGAGCGGAGTTCCTGACGCAGCGAGTGACCTGTATCAGGTCCGAGAACCAGTACCACATCGTGCATATGGAGGACGGGCGCGAGGTGACGTGCCACGTGTGCCTGATCTCGACGGGCGTCTCCTATTGCAGGCTGGATGTGCCGGGGGAAGATCGCTTCAAAGGTGCGGGGATGTACTACGGCGCGGCGCAGACGGAGGCGATCTCGTGCTCGGACGAGGAGGTCTACATCGTTGGCGGGGCGAACTCGGCGGGGCAGGCGGCGATGCACTTTTCGCGCTATGCCTCGAAGGTACGGTTGCTGGTGAGGGCGGAGTCGCTCGGGAAGAGCATGTCGAAGTACCTGATCGACCAGATCGAGGCGACGTCGAACATTGTGGTCGAGACAAGGTCGGAGCTGGCGGGCCTGGGGGGTGATGGCCGCCTGGAGAGCGTCACGATCAAGACTCCTCAGGGCGAGGAGTCGAGGCCGGCAAGCTCGGTGTACATCTTTATTGGGGCGGCGCCGAAGACGGATTGGCTGCCGAAGGAGATCGCTCTCGACAGCAAGGGTTTCGTTCTTGCAGGGCCGGATCTGAAGGGAAAGCAGGCAGGGGCGTGGAAGCTGGACCGGGAACCCTATCTGCTCGAAACCAGCGTTCCGGGAATTTTTGTAGCTGGGGATGTGCGTTTCAACTCGGTCAAACGATGCGCCTCGGCAGTCGGCGACGGATCGATTGCAATACAGTTTGTGCACCAATATCTCGCGACCTTATAGGCGCGGGCAGGACAAATGCAATGGCAACGGAAGCAACGACGGGCGGAAGTACGACAGGGCCCGGACAAGAGATCGGCTTTGATACAGCGGCGCTGCTGCTGGAGCTCCGCGAGGTGCCGATCCTCTCGACGCTGAAGCAGGACGATCCGCACTGCCTGGGTGAACTGCATGTGGTCCGGCTGAAGCCCGGAGAGGTGATTCTGAAGCAGGGTGAGATGACCCACTTCTACTGGATCGTGCTCGACGGAACGCTTGAGATCTACAACACACCAGCCGACGGGCACGAGATCGTTCACTTCGAGTACACGCGAGGATTTGCCTTTGGCGAGCTGTCGCTGCTGGCGAACATTGCCAATGCAGCCAGCGTTCGAGCGACAAGCGAGTGCCGGATGCTGCGATTGGAAGAGGGCGCTTTCTGGAACCTGATGACGGTGTGCCCCGAGATCCGCAAGGGCATCCTCCAGAACATGGCGTTCCGTCTGCATAAGCTGCAGAGTACGACGCTGCAGCAGGAGAAGATGGCCTCGCTCGGAACGATGGCGGCGGGCCTGATGCACGAGCTCAACAATCCAGGATCGGCAGCGCGCAGGGCGGCCTCGCAACTGCGCGAGAACCTGATGCGGATGCACATGCTAACGGCAAAGTTCAGCCGCTCGGAGATGAGCGCCGAGCAAAAACATTGCATATGGGAGTTGCAGGACCAGGCGCTTGCGGCCCGGGAGCCGCTGCGTATGGGATCGCTCGAACAGAGCGATGCGGAAGAGGCACTGGCGGAGTGGATGGAACGTTCGGACATCCCGAACGCGTGGAAGATGGCGCCGACGCTGGTTTCGATCGGCATCGATGCGGCGGAGCTGGAGTGTGCGCGCGCGCAGTTCCCCGGAGAAAGCCTGGCGGACGCTCTGAGCTGGCTCGAGGCTATGGTGTCGAGCGTGCAGTTGGTCACCACCATCGAAGAGAGCATCGGCCGCGTGTCGGATCTGGTGCATGCGGTGAAGTCCTACGCGTACGAGGGAAAGGGCAAGAAGCAGTTGGTGGATGTGAACGACAGCATCCACGCGACGCTGGTCATCCTCGGCCACAAGCTTCGCGAAAAGCAGATTACCGTCGAGAAGGATCTCGCCCCGGGTCTGCCCCCAATCGTGAGCCTGTGCACGGGGCTAAACCAGATATGGACCAACCTGCTGGATAACGCAATCGACGCTGTGCCGCAGGGTGGAA
>JAABVA010000054.1_pt1 | contig 139603 bp, 129 predicted proteins | sample 5560331 | NCBI WGS metagenome assembly JAABVA01 (sample SAMN12812661, study PRJNA571458) | rock metagenome | isolation source: Antarctica rocks | place: Antarctica: Victoria Land, Mt New Zealand sud | collected 2016-01-07 | reverse complement strand
GTGGAAGCGTCGAAGCGTTGCGACAACACGACCTGGAAGGCATCGCCGGCCCGGATGTGCTCCTTCGCGACCTCGACCATCTGCCGGTACCGGGCACTGGTCGTGCGTCTGGTGAAGACGGGGTTCCGGTTCTCGAACACGGCCGCGGGTACGGCGGCCGGCTCGCCCAAGGTGTTGGTCATCTTCTCGAGGCGGGCCACCGCGTCGTCGTAGGCCGCATCGACCCGGTCGTCGGTGGCGTCCCAGTTGACCGCGTTCGCGATCAGAGTCACGGTGCCCTCGTGGTGATCCAGCGCGGCCAGGTCCGTCGCCAGCATCATCACCATCTCCGGTACCCGCAGTTCGTCGAGCGGTTCACGTCCGGGCGTGCCGATCCGTTCCAAACGGCGGACGATGTCGTAGCCCAGGTAGCCGACCAGGCCGCCGGTCAGCGGCGGCAATCCCGACAGCGGCTCGGTGTGCAAGAGCCGCAGGGTGTCCGCCAGTGCCGCCAGCGGGTCGCCGTCGGTGGGCAGCCCGGTCGGCGGGTTTCCGATCCAGTGGGTCCGGCCGTCCCGCTCCGAGAGGGCGGCAGTGCTGGACACGCCGACGAACGACCACCTGGACCAGGATTTCCCGTGCTCGGCGGATTCGAGAAGGAAGGTTCCGTTCCGACCCTGAGCAAGAGTGGCGTACAGGCCGACCGGGGTCAGGGAGTCGGCGAGCAGGCGCCTGGTCACCGGTATCACCCGGCGATTCCGGGCCAGCACCTGGAACTGCTCCCTGGTCGGCGAGATCTCGCCCAGCTCAGGGGAAGCGCCGGGCCCCCCCGGTGCGCCGGCCGGGGCGGTAGGAATTGTGGGAATCGCCGGAAATGCCATGGGCCTCATTGTGCCGTCTTCCTGTTGCGGCTCCGGCCGGTGGCGGCAGCGCCGACTGGTCGTTCCCTTCCCTTGGTCCCCTGACCCGGCCGAGATGCCATCGGTTCTGGGTACCCTTCCCGGCATGACGAGCCTGCTGGAACTCGAGCGGATCGCGGCTTTGGGCTGGCGGGGCACGGAAACGGCGACGGTCGGCGAGTGGCTGCTACGGGCCGGACACGGCTTCACCGGCCGGGCGAATTCGGTGCTACCACTGGGCTCTCCTGGTGCGAACCTGGACGATGCGCTCGCTAAGATCGCGAATTTCTATCGAGATCGCGTCCAGCCCATCGTGTTTCAGATTCCGGAGGATTCTGCCGGCTCCCAGCTCGATCTGCTCGATCGAGATCTCCAGGGCCGCGGCTGGTTGTCCTACAACACGACCGTCGTGCTGACCGCTTCCATTGCGACAGTGACGCAGTCGTGCCCGCCGGCTGCTCATCTTCCACCCGCGAGTTTCGCCGCGACGCCTTCCCAGGCTTGGCTGTCCGGCTATCGATATCGCGGCGATTCGCTGCCCGCATCCGCCGTCGCGGTATTGGTCAACGCCTGCGACCCGGTCTTCGCCACCGTGATCGACGGCGGGATTCACACCGTGATCGACAGCGGGATAGACAGCGACGAAGGGCCGCCGGCCGGCGTCGCGCGCGGAGTCCTGACCCAGGGCTGGCTGGGAGTGACGGCGGTGACCGTGGCCGAGTCGCGTCGCCGCTCCGGAATCGGCCGGCATCTGATGGGCGAACTCGCCCGCTGGGCCCTCGAGCGGTCGGAACCGGCCCACTCCGTGTATCTGCAGGTGGACGAGGCGAACTCGGCGGCGATCGCGATGTACGACCGCGTCGGGTTCGTCCCCCACCACCGCTACCACTACCTTCGGCGGCCGCTGCCCCCTCCGGCCTGACCGCCCCGACCGGACTTCGTCAGGACATCAGACCGTCGTCGAAGCAGGTACGGGCACCGGTGTGGCAGGCCGCTCCGGTCTGATCGACCAGTACGAGCAGCGCGTCAGAATCGCAATCGTGCCGAACCTCGATCACCCGCTGGGTGTGCCCTGACGTCTCGCCCTTGACCCAGTACTGGTTCCTCGATCGCGAGAAGTACGTAGCTCGTCCCGAATCCAACGTCCGCCGAACGGCCTCTGCGTCCATCCAGGCCACCATCAGCACTTCGCGGGTGTCGAACTGCTGAGCGACCGCACACACCAGGCCGGCGTCGTTGAACTTCAGCTCCGGACTGTCCGAAGTGACACTCATCGCCGGGCTCCGCTCGGCAGCCGGCGCACCGGGTGACCGGCCTGCGCCAACTCCGCCTTCACGTCGTCGATGCGGAAGGTCCCGAAATGGAACACCGAAGCCGCCAGCACGGCATCGGCGCCGGCGGAGACCGCGGCCGGGAAGTGGCCAAGGGCGCCGGCGCCGCCGGAGGCGATCAGAGGCACGCCAACGGCGGCCCGCACCTGTTGCAGCATCGGCAGATCGAACCCGGCCTTGGTGCCATCCGCGTCCATCGAGGTGAGCAGGATCTCCCCCGCGCCGGCCGCTTCCGCACGCTTCGCCCAACCGATGGCGTCGATTCCGGTGCCCTGCCGGCCGCCGTGGGTGGTGACCTCGAACCCGCTGGGGCAGGCTGCGGCTGCGGACGCGGACGCGCGGCGCGCGTCGATGGCGATCACCACGCACTGCGAGCCGAACCGATCAGCTGCTTCGGAGAGGAACTCCGGCCTGGCCACCGCCGCCGAGTTGATCGAAACCTTGTCAGCGCCCGCGCGCAACAGGGCGTTGATGTCCTGGGTCGTCCGGACCCCGCCGCCGACGGTCAGCGGAATGAAGACCTGCTCGGCCGTCCGACGGATCATCTCGTAGGCGGTGTCGCGGTTGTCGCTGGTCGCGGTGATGTCCAGGAAGGTCAGCTCGTCGGCGCCTTCAGCGTCGTAGAGATGCGCCATCTCGACCGGATCACCCGCATCCACCAGGTCGAGAAAGTTGACTCCCTTGACCACGCGCCCCTCGGAGACGTCGAGGCAGGGAATGACGCGAACAGCAACGCTCATGCCGATCAGCCTATCCGCGGAGTCGGACCACTTGCCTGATCAGGCAACACTGGCCAGCGCTTCGGGCAAGGTGAAGGCCCCGGCGTACAGGGCCTTTCCGACTATCGAACCTTCGAGGCCCAGCGGAGCAAGAGCCGCGAGCGCTCGGAGGTCGGCGAGACTGGAGACTCCCCCGCTGGCCACGACCGGCGCCTCGGTGCGGGCGCAGAACTCCTGCAGCAGCTCGAGGTTCGGGCCGCGCAAGGTGCCGTCCTTGGTGACGTCGGTGACCACATACCGGGAGCAGCCCTGCTCGTCGAGCCGGGCCAGCACCTCCCAGATGTCCCCGCCGTCTCTCGTCCAGCCCCGGGCCGCGAGCGTGGTGCCCCGCACATCGAGGCCGACCGCCACCTTGTCGCCGTACCTGGCGATGGCGGACGCGCACCAGTCCGGATTCTCCAGCGCAGCAGTGCCGATGTTGATCCTGGTGCAGCCGGTGGCCAGCGCCGCCTCCAGGGATTGGTCGTCCCGAATGCCGCCCGACAGCTCGACCTTCACATCCAGGACACCGACCACGGCGGCCAGCAGTGGGGCGTTCGATCCCCGCCCGAACGCTGCGTCCAGATCGACGAGATGAATCCACTCGGCGCCGTCGCGCTGCCACCCGAGTGCAGCGTCCAACGGGGCACCGTAGGTGGTCTCGGTACCGGCCCGGCCCTGGACCAGACGCACGGCCTGGCCGTCGGCCACATCGACGGCCGGAAGAAGTTCGAAGGTCACGAGCGCAAAGAATAATCGGCCGGCGACGTCGTCGGCACCATCAGCAGCCCGATCCAAGCGGCGCGGAGTCGCCGAGAGTCGCTGGCCAGGTCGTCAAATCAGTGAGCCACCCGGCCGACCCGCTCCCGCGAAAGCGGCTATCCGGACATATCGAACGCCAGGCGCCCGTCAATGCGGTGATTTGTCCGAATAGCCGCTTTCGCAAGAACGCCCTCGAGCCGACCGGCGTCTCTCAGGCCCGGGCTCGACCGGCGTCTCTCAGACGGCACTGACCGGCATCTCTCAAGCCGGCCCAACCGCGGCTGTGGCCCGGCACCAGAACGCCCACGGCTGATCGCCGATTCTGGCCAGGACGAGGGTGTGGTTCACAGTGGTGTCCTTCGACATCACTGACCGCAGTCGGCGGCGCAGGTCGTCCGGCACCACCGGGGTTCCGCGCTGTTTGATCTCCAGGGTTCCGGTCCCGTCGCGGCGAATCCAATGGGTCACGCCTGCGATGGTGTAGGGCGCTGCGTCCAGAATCCGGAAAGCCCTGGTCGCCGCCGGCGGCTCGGGACCGACCAGGTACGCCAGATGCGGATCGATCTGGGTCAGGCGGTGACGCGTCGCATAGTGCCTGACCAGGTGGGCCCGCACCACAGCCGCGTCGGGGTCGACCAACCAGTTCCCGACGGTGCGGCCCGGCGCCGGACCAGCCGGAGCATCGTCCGGATCGTCGCTGGTGATGGCGTAGACCGACCCATCGTGCGACAGCACGGTTGCCCGCCGGGCGACGGTGGCCAACTCCTGCGGCCACAGCACGGCCTCCCGTGCACCGCCGTCCAACGAGACGATTTCCACCTCGCCCGGCCGCCCGAGCCGTTCGTAGTCGATTCCGGGCGGCAACCGCAGAACGGGCGGTCGGGCGGAGTGCGCGTCGTCGAGGTCCGCGACCGAGGGGAACGTCTGCATCGAAGTGATCCGCCGACCGGACGACTCCCGGCGGGCCGGGTCGGCGTACCCGAGCAGCCCACGACTGGTTCGTCGCAACGCATCGGCGACCAGAACCCGATCGGGCAGCCCGGCAGTCCGCAGGTTGTGCGCGGCCATCCGGATCCGCACCGGATCCAGATCCGAGCCGAGAGCCGGTGCGCACACCGGCATCAGCGCGGCCAGATCGGCACCGATGGAACACGTCAGGTCGTGCACGCCAAGGCCGGAGAGCCGGATGGCGCGATGCGCGGCGACCTGAGCCGGGGTCGCCTGCTGCAGGGCTTCGTCGGTGAACAGCCACTCCGAGGCGATCGGGCCGAGCTTGAGCACTGCCCGCCGCCGCAGACGTACGGTCTCGGCCACCGCCGCGGCGAAATGCCCGACCCTCCTGCGCAGAGCGGTCAGATCCGTGAGCAGACCGGACTCGGTCAGCGGACGGTCAGCGGCGGCCATCAACTCGTTCCGGCCGGCCGCAGAGACCAGGAAGTCGAGGTCGTCGGAACTGAAGCGGTAGCCGGATCGGTTCGGTCGCTGGGCGACCGGAGCCGAACCGGTCCGGGAGGAAATGGCTACCGTCCGACGAAGGTGGCCTTGCCGGGACCTTCCCGAAGGAAGGAGGCCATCCCCGTCTTTTGGTCCTCGGTGGCGAAAAGTGCTGCGAAGGATGCGCTTTCAATCTTCAGCCCGGTTGCCAGATCGTTGTCCAGCCCGGTATCGATGGCATGTTTGGCAGCGGCGATGGCCGACGTCGGGCCAGCCGCCAGCCGGGTGGCCATCGCCATCGCGGCGTCGAAGACCTCGGCCGACGGCACGGCGGAGTCGGCGAGGCCCATCTCCACTGCCGCGATTCCGTTGACCGGCCTGCCGGTGAAGATCAGGGATTTAGCCCTGGCCACACCGATCAACCGAGGGAGCCGCTGTGTTCCACCCGCTCCAGGAAAGACTCCGAGAGTGACTTCCGGCAGCCCCAGGGTCGCGTCCTGCGCGACGATGCGGAAGTCGGCCGCCAGTGCCAATTCGCACCCGCCGCCGAGCGCGTAACCCACGACGGCCGCGATCACCGGCTTCGGCAGCCGGGCGACCGCATCGATCGCGGCCGTCAGCGTCGCGCCGAACACCGTCATCTCGTCCGGTCCCAGGGCCGCCATCTCCTTGATGTCGGCACCCGCCGCGAACGCCCGCTCACCCCCGTAGACGACGACAGCCCGAACGTCGGCCCGGGTTGCGGCCTCCTGGGCGGCGGCCAGCAACTCGGCGTGCACCTGGGAGTTGATCGCGTTCACCGGTGGCCGGTCGAGCCGAAGCACGCCAACGGCACCGACGGTCTCCAGTCGAACGAACTCGGCCACACGATTTCCTTCCGATCGAGCGGTTCTGGCCGAAATTACCTGGCGTGCGCGAAGTACCGGCCGTCGCGACGGTCCAGCTGCAAGGTCATCCCGAAGGTCTCCGAGAGGGCAGAGGCGGTCAACGTCTGTTCGACGGGGCCTTCCGCGACCACGGTGCCGTTGCGGAGCAGGAGCAGGTGGGTGAACGCGGTGGGAATCTCCTCGACGTGGTGGGTCACCAGCACGGTCGCGGGCGCGGCGGGATCGACGGCGAGCGTGGACAGGCGGGCCAGCAGATCCTCTCTGCCGCCCAGGTCCAGTCCGGCCGCCGGTTCGTCGAGCAGGAGCAGCTCCGGATCGATCATCAACGCGCGAGCGGCCAGCGTTCGCTTGCGCTCACCTTCGGACAGAGTTCCGTACAGCCGATCGGCCAACCGAGCGATCCCCATGGCGTCGAGAAGTTCGGCGGCACGGTGGAAGTCCAGTTCGTCGTACCGCTCGCGCCAGCGACCGAGCACGCCGTACCCGGCCGAGACCACCACATCGAGCACCGTCTCTTCGGGCGGTACCCGAGCAGCGAGCGCCGCCGAGGACAGGCCGAGCCGTGACCGTACCTGCGCGAGATCGACCGCACCCAGCCGCTCCCCGAGGACGTGGGCACGACCCGACGTCGGGTGCATCTGGGCGGCGGCGATCTGCAGCAGGGTGGTTTTGCCGGCGCCGTTGGGTCCGAGGACCACCCAGCGCTGATCCGCATCGACGTTCCAGCTGATCCTGTCGAGCAACAGGGTGTTGCCACGCCGAACGGTGACATCCCAGAAGTGCAGGACCGAGTCGGGGCCGGGCCGGATCGTCATCGTCACGCAGGTCATTGTGTCCTACCGGCCGGGCGCTGCAGGGACGCCGGGTTCCTGATCTCGCGAAACTCGAACCGTGGACCCCGGTCGACCAGGGCACCTTCCAGCCGGGACAATCGGCCCATGTCGTCTCCGCCGGAAAACCGTTCCCAGCCGGGCGAAAGCGTCGCGGACGGCCTTTCCTCGCCGGCCCGCACACCCCTTCCGGTACCCCGGGGCTCGAATCCGTTCCCGGGAGCGCCCTTCCCGTTGGGCGCGACGCTCTCGGCCCGGGGAACCAACTTCGCCGTCGTCGCCGGCGGCGCCGACGTGGCGGAGGCGGTCGAGCTGTGCCTGGTCGACGCGCTGGGGGTGGAGCGCACGATTCCCATGCAGGACCGCCGTTACGGCATCTGGCACACGTTCGTCCCCGGCGTCCGGGCGGGCCAGCGGTACGGCTACCGGGTTCCTGGGCGCGACCGATCCAAGATCCTGTTGGATCCCTACGCTCGTCGGGTCGACACGACGGAGTACGACGTGATGGCGGCCTCGGCGCCGGGTGTCGACACCCTGGGCAGGGTTCCGCTGGGTGTTGTGGTGGAACCGGTCCGGGTGAGCCGGGGACGTCCCGGGGTGTCCTGGGAGCAAACGGTGATCTACGAGGCACACGTCGCCGGCTTGACCAAGCTGCATCCAGAACTGCCGCCGGCACTACGCGGCACCTATGCCGGTGTGGCGCATCCGGCAGTGATCGAGCACCTGCAGCGGCTCAATGTCACCGCGCTGGAATTGTTGCCGGTGCACGCCCATGCGACGGAACCCGGCCTGCAGGTCACCGGGCGGAAGAATTACTGGGGATATTCGACGCTGTCGTACTTCTCGGCACACCCCGGTTATGCATCAACGCCGGGACAGGAATTGGCGGAATTCGCCGCAATGGTGGAAACCCTGCACGCAGCCGGTATCGAGCTGATTCTCGACGTGGTATACAACCACACCTGCGAAGGCGGTCCCGATCTGCCGGTCGACCTGTCCTGGCGCGGCCTGGCTCCCGAGACCTATTATCTGCCAACCGGTACGGACATCACCGGAACAGGATCCACCGTCGATCCGCAGGAGCTGACGGTGATTCGGATGGTCACCGACTCGTTGCGGTACTGGGCAACGGATCTCGGGGTCGACGGCTTTCGGTTTGATCTGGCCTCGGTGCTGGGTCGACCTGGCGGCGGAGCCTTCGACGCCGGATCGGCCCTGCTCACCGCAATTGCCGCCGATCCTGTTCTGTCGGCCTGCAAGTTGATCGCCGAGCCCTGGGATGCGACAGGTGAAGGATATGCGGTCGGACGTTTCGGGGCCCAATGGGCGGAATGGAACGATAGATTTCGGGATTCCGTCCGGGACTTCTGGCGTGGTGCGAGCGGTATTCGAGAACTCGGCTACCGACTCTCCGGTTCCGAGGATCTCTACGGCGGCAACCGCGGGCCATGGGCATCGGTCAATTTCGTCACCGCTCACGACGGTTTCACGCTGCGCGACGTGGTGTCGTACTCGGACAAGCACAACGAGGCCAACTCCGAGCGGAATCGGGACGGCACCGACAACAACCGCTCGGCGAACTACGGGGCCGAGGGCCAGACGGACGATCCGTCGATCGTCGCGGTCCGGACCCGGCAGGCCAGGAACATCATCGCCACCCTGCTGTTGTCCACCGGCACCCCGATGATCACGATGGGGGACGAGATCTGGCGCACACAGCAGGGCAACAACAACGCCTACTGCCAGGACAACCCGATCAGCTGGGTCGACTGGTCGGGGGTGGTTCGACCTCCCACGGCCGGAACGGACGGAAGCGTCGGGAGCCACGCGAGCGCACCGACACCGGCCGCAGACATGCTGGCCTTCGTCCGCCGCGTGACGAACCTGCGTCTGCATGCTCCGGCGCTCCGTCAGGGCGAATTCTTCGAGGGCAGGGCGCCGGCCGGCGGCGACGGGGTGGCCGACCTGGTGTGGTTCGACGAAACCGGACACCCGATGACCGACGCCGGTTGGTTCGACAACGGACGGAAGACCGTGCAGATGTGGCTGGACGGACGCGACGTCCGCGGGCACAACGTCGACGGCAGCCCGATGACCGACCATTCCTGGCTTCTGGTGCTGCACGCTGACGTCGAATCCATCGAGATCACGTTTCCGGGGCCGCCCTACGGTCAGGCCTACAGTCCGGTCGTCGACACCGGGGCGGCAGACGGTGCACCCACCGATCCGGCGCCCCTGTCGGCCGGAGTCGAGGTCACTCTGCCGGGCCGCACCCTCTGGCTGCTGCGAGCGCATCGGACGTCCGACGACGGCTGAGCGCGCCCCGGCGCATGCCTGCTCAGGCGGTGGTGACCAACCCCAGTTCGGCCGGCGAGGCCAGCAGTCGGTGCCTGGGAAGGACCCGGACCGTGTAGCCGATCGGGCCGGACCTGCTCAGGTGCAACTGCGCCTCGTAGCGATACCCGTCGCCGTTGCCGACGAACGTCATCGGAACGGTCGACACCTCGTGCAGGTCTTCGGTGACGTCCACCCGGCCGGTCACCGCCTGGACCTCGACGTCCTCCGGGGCCAGGCCACCCAGATCCAGGTAGGCCCTGACTGTCATCACATTGCCGAGGGACGGCTCGGATCCGATGCCGGAGGTGTCGACGCTGTTCACCCGCACCCGCGGCCACGCCTCCCGAACCGTGTCCTTCCAGGCCGACAAGTCCTTGGCAACGGCGAGATCACCGGTCACGGCGCGGCTGAAGGCTGCCGCCGGCGCGTAGTACTCCGTGACGTAGTCGCGCACCATCCGGGTCGCCTGCACGCGCGGCCCCAGGTATCCGAGCGTGTGCCGGACCTTGTCGACCCAGCCCTCGGGACAGCCGTCAGCGCCACGGCTGTAGAACAGCGGGGCGACCTGCTGCTCGATCAGGCTGTAGAGAGCGGAGGCTTCCAGATCGTCGCGACGGTTCTCGTCGGCCACACCGTCCGCCGTCGGAATGGTCCAGCCGTCCTGGCCGTCGTACAGCTCGTCCCACCAGCCGTCGGAGATGGACAGGTTGAGGGATCCGTTGAGGGCGGCCTTCATGCCCGACGTACCGGACGCCTCCTGCGGGCGGATCGGGTTGTTGAGCCACACGTCGGCGCCCGCACAGAGCACCGAGGCCATTCCCATGTCGTAGTCGGGCAGGAACGCCATCCGATGTCGCACGCCGGCGTCGTCGGCGAACCGCACCAGCTCCTGCATGAACCGTTTACCGTACTCGTCGGCCGGGTGCGCCTTGCCGGCGATCACGATCTGCACCGGCCGGTCCGGGTGGAGCAGAATCGCCCTCAACCGGCCAGGGTCGCGCAGCATCAGGGTCAGCCGCTTGTACGTGGACACCCGCCGGGCGAACCCGATGGTGAGGATGTGCGGGTCCAGGATCGACTCGGTCCAGCCGAGTTCGGCCCCGGAGCTTCCACGCAGCAACCAGGACCGTCGAACGGCCGCCCGCGCCATCGTCACCAGGCGACCACGAAGGGTCTGCCGCAGGTCCCACAGCCGCTCCGAACTGACCCGCGCCGCGGCGGGCCATTCCGAGGCCGAGGCCAGATCCTGCCAGTCGGCCATGTCGCCGGCCACGTCGTACATCTCCCGAGCTGCCCAGGTCGGCAGGTGGACTCCATTGGTGACCGAGCCGATCGGCACCTCCTCCGGCTCGAAGCCCGGATAGAGACCGGCGAACATCTCGCGGGAGACGACGCCGTGCAGCTTCGCCACGCCGTTCGCACGCTGCGCGAGCCGCAGGCCCATGTGCGCCATGTTGAACCGGGACGGGTCGTCCTCCGCTCCGAAGGCGACGGCGTCGTCCACTGTGATACCGGGTAGCAGGCGGGACTGGCCGTCCTGGCCGCCGTCCAGGTAGTGCCGGACGAGGTCCACCGGGAACCGGTCGATACCGGCCGGCACCGGCGTGTGAGTGGTGAACACGGTGCCCGCCCGCACCGCGGACACGGCTTCGTTGCAGCTCAGGCCGTCCGATGCCATCAGTGATCGAATGCGTTCGAGCCCGAGGAAGCCGGCATGCCCCTCGTTCATGTGGAACACCTCGGGCATCGGGTGTCCGCTGGCCAGTGCGAAGGCATTGACCGCCCGGACGCCGCCGACACCGAGCAGAATCTCCTGCTTGATGCGGTGATCCTGATCACCGCCGTACAGCCGGTCCGTGGTCGACCGCAGTTCGTCGTCATTGAGCTCGTTGTCGGCATCGAGCAACAGCAGCGGCACCCGACCGACACTCGCCTGCCAGATCCGGGCCGTCAGTTCACGGCCACCCGGCATCGGAACGCTCACGGTCAGCTGCTCGCCGTCCGTTCCGAGCACCCGGTCGATCGGCAGCCCCTGCGGGTCGTGGGCCGGGTAGTGCTCCTGCTGCCAACCGTCGGCGGACAGCGACTGCCAGAAGTAGCCGTAGCGGTACAGCAGCCCGACGCCGATGATCGGAACGCCCAGATCGGAAGCCGACTTCAAATGATCACCCGCGAGGATGCCGAGGCCGCCCGAGTAGTTGGGCAGCACCTCCGACACGCCGAATTCCATCGAGAAGTAGGCGATGGCTCGCGGCAGGGCAGGAGGCACTGCAGCGGGCACAGCGGGCCCTGCGGAGGAACCACTGTCGGGCGCTTCGGCCAATACGGCCTGCTCGATCTGGTGTTGGTACCAGCGCGGCTCGGTCAGGTACGAGTGCAGATCGGCTGCCAGGCCGTGCAGCCGATCCAGGAACTGGTCGTCGACGGCCAGTTCGGCCAGCCGAGCCACCGAGACGGCGCCGAGCAGCTTCAGCGGATCGCCCTCGAACCGCTGCCAGAGGTTCCGGTCGATCTCGGCGAAGAGGTCTTGGCTGGCTGGATGCCAGGACCAGCGGAGGTTTCGGATGAGCGCCCCGAGCGGCTGGAGCGGCTCGGGCAACTGGGGGCGGACGGTGAACCGTCGGAGAGCCTTCACGGACGCGAATCTATCCGGTCGACCGCCGTTCGCGAACTCGAACCGGCGGCGTCCCGAGGGCGGATCGAACAATGTTCAACCAGCCGTAACAAACGACACCGTCGGCAGGTCGGATCGATTCAGAAATCTGGTTGCGGAACGTGATCGCTTGGGCGGGCTTCCGGCATTCGCACCGCAATCGGAAGCCATTGGGAGTGCGGTCCCCGGACCTGAACGACCCGTTCGGCTCAGCCGAAATCTGAATGAACGTTTCATTTGCGGCCTGCCGCGATCGCGGTCCGGCGGCAGCGCCGGCAGCGTGCTGCCGGTACGTTGATCCGCGTGGCCGGACGAATTGGATTGACCGACGTATCTCCCAGCGTGGCGGGTGGCCGCTATCCGGCCAAGGCCGTCGTCGGGGGGGTGATCGACGTCGCAGCGACCGTGTTCCGGGAGGGGCATGACGCAGTGGCCGCCAATGTGGTCTGGCGCCCGCCGGCCCCGTCGGCCTCGCCGGTCGCGCCCGCGGCAGGCGCGCGGCGCCGAGCGCTGCCCAAGGAAGTCGGCCCGCTGGTGCGGATGGTTCCGGGCGTTCCGGGCACCGACCGTTTTTCGGCGAAGGTGACCGCGGACCGGCCCGGGCTGTGGAGCCTGGTGATCGAGGCCTGGAGCGACCCACTCGGAACCTGGCGGCATGCGGTCGAGGCCAAGGCCGCCGCCGGCCAGTCCGGTGATGAGATGGCGAACGACCTGGAGATGGGCGCGCTGCTCCTGGAGCGGATCGGCCGTCGTCCCCGGCAGCGTCACGCGACCGCCATCCGAGGAGCCGTTTCGGCGCTCCGCGACGGTTCGCTGCGGGTCGCAGAACGGATCGGCCCGGCCCTGTCCAGCTCGCTGTGGCCGATTCTGGTGGCCGATCCGATCCGGGAGCTGATCACCCGCTCCTCGGCCGTTGCGGTCTGGGTGGACCGCCCGCTGGCCGAGTTCGGTTCCTGGTACGAGTTCTTCCCACGATCGGCCGGCGCCCGCATCGACGCCGACGGGAGACCGGAGCGACATGGCACGTTCACCGATGCCACGGCCGAGTTGCCGCGAATCGCCCGAATGGCGTTCGACATCGTCTATCTGCCGCCGATCCACCCAATCGGTGAGCGCAATCGGAAGGGCCGCAACAACTCGGTGCTCTGTGAGCCGGGCGACGTAGGGTCGCCGTGGGCGATCGGCTCGGCCGCCGGCGGCCACGATGCCGTACACCCCCAGCTGGGCACGATCGACGACTTCGACGACTTCGTCACCGCGGCCAAAGAGCTGGGACTCGAAGTGGCGCTCGACTTCGCACTGCAATGCGCTCCTGACCACCCGTGGGTGACCGACCATCCGGAATGGTTCACCACCAGGCCGGACGGATCGATCGCCTATGCGGAGAACCCACCCAAGAAGTACCAGGACATCTATCCGATCAACTTCGACAACGATCCGGCGGGAATCTACGCAGAATGCCTGCGTATCGTCCGATTCTGGATCTCGCACGGGGTCACCGTCTTTCGGGTGGACAACCCGCACACCAAGCCGATCAACTTCTGGGAGTGGCTCATCGCTGCGGTGCGCCAGGAGTGCCCTGACGTCATCTTCCTCGCCGAGGCGTTCACCAAGCCGGCGATGATGCACGAACTGGGCCGGATCGGGTTCACCCAGTCGTACACCTACTTCACCTGGCGGACGGGCAAGCAGGAGCTGACCGAGTACGGTGTCGAGCTGGTCGATTCTGCTGATCACATGCGGCCCAACTTCTTTCCCACCACACCCGACATCCTGCACGCCTCGTTGCAGGAGGGCGGCCAGGCGATGTTCGCCATCCGTGCGGTGTTGGCCGCGACCATGTCTCCCAGCTGGGGGGTCTACTCCGGATACGAACTGTTCGAGCATCAGGCCGTCCGTCCCGGCAGCGAGGAATTCCTGGACTCCGAGAAGTACCAGCTGCGGCCGAGGGACTTCCAGAGCGCTCTGGAGCAAGGCCGCTCACTGGAACCGCTCATCCGTCGGCTGAACGAGATCCGGCGCGACCACAAGAGCCTGCAGCGGTTGTCCGGCCTGTGGTTCCACGGCATCTCGAGCGACCAGCTGCTGTGCTATTCGCGGCGCGACGAGGCGACCGGTGATGTCGTGCTGGTCGTGGTGTGTCTCCAGCCGACGGGCCTGCACTGGGCGGAGACCGATCTCCACATGCCGGCCCTCGGGCTGAAATGGGGCGACACCTTCCAGGTGGAGGACCAGCTCTCCGGCGAGGTCTACCAGTGGTCGAATCGGAACACGGTCGGTTTGGAACCGGCGGTCCGGGTCGCCCACATCCTGACCGTCCGGCGATACTGATCATCCTCCGAATCCGGCACCACCACCCGAGCATCAGCAGCAAGGAAAGGCGAGCATGACCGACATCATCGGGCGTACCGAACAGCCGTCGGGAACCGGATACTCCGGAGAAATTGGACGGCCCAAGGCTCTTCCGAACGACCCGGGTTGGTACAAGCGGGCTGTCTTCTACGAAGTGCTGGTGAGGACGTTCTACGATTCCAACGGCGACGGCACGGGTGATATCAAGGGTCTCATCGAAAAGCTGGACTATCTGGCCTGGCTCGGCATCGATTGCCTATGGATTCCGCCTTTCTACGACTCGCCGCTCCGGGACGGCGGTTACGACATCCGGGATTACCGCAAGGTGCTGCCGGAATTCGGCACGGTGCAAGATTTCGCGAATCTCATCGAGGCCTGCCACGAGCGCGGCATCCGGATCGTGACCGACCTCGTCATGAATCACACCTCCGACAGCCACCACTGGTTCCAGGAGTCGCGCCGGGACCCGGAGGGGCCTTACGGCGACTACTACGTGTGGGCCGACGACGACACCGGCTATCCGGACGCGCGCGTCATCTTCGTCGACACGGAACCGAGCAACTGGACGTTCGACCCGGTACGGAAGCAGTACTTCTGGCACCGGTTCTTCTCCCATCAGCCCGACCTCAACTTCGATTGCCCCGCGGTCGGCGATGCGATGATCGACGCGATGCGATTCTGGCTGGATCTGGGCATCGACGGCTTCCGGTTGGATGCGGTGCCCTACCTGTACGTCCGCGAGGGCACCAACGGGGAGAACCTTCCCCAGACGCACGCATTCCTCAAGCGCTGCCGCAAGGTTGTGGAGGACGAATATCCCGGCCGGATCCTTCTCGCCGAGGCCAATCAGTGGCCGGCCGATGTAGTGGACTATTTCGGCGACCCGGAGACGGGCGGCGACGAGTGTCACATGTGTTTCCACTTTCCGTTGATGCCACGCATATTCATGGCCGCACGCCGAGAATCGCGATTTCCGATCTCCGAGATCCTCGCCCAGACACCTCCTATTCCACAGACCTCGCAGTGGGGCATCTTCCTGCGCAACCACGACGAACTGACCCTGGAAATGGTCAGCGACGAAGATCGCGACTACATGTGGAACGAGTACGCGCGCGACCCGCGGATGAAAGCGAACATCGGCATCCGCCGACGGCTGGCCCCGCTGCTGGACAACGATCGCAATTCGCAGGAATTGTTCACCGCCATGCTGTTGAGCCTGCCGGGCTCGCCCTGCCTCTACTACGGCGACGAGATCGGAATGGGCGACAACATCTGGCTCGGTGACCGCGACGGCGTCCGGACGCCGATGCAGTGGTCACCCGACCGCAACGCCGGGTTCTCCAGGAGCGACCCGGCCCGGCTGTACCTGCCGGCCATCATGGACCCGGTCTACGGCTTCCAGACGGTGAACGTCGAGTCCCAGATGAACACCACGGCCTCCCTGCTGCACTGGACCCGGCGGATGATCGAGATCCGCAAGCAGCACCCGGCGTTCGCGTTGGGCGAGTTCACGGACCTCGGCGGCTCGAATCCGACGGTGCTCTCCTACGTCCGATCCCATCCCGCCGAGGGTGATTCGCCCGGCGGAACGGTGCTGTGCGTGAACAATCTGTCCCGTTTTCCGCAACCGGTGGAGCTCGACCTTCGCGAGTACACCGGCTCGGTGCCGGTCGAGCTGACCGGTGGAACGCCCTTTCCCGCGATCGGTGAACTGCCGTACCTGTTGACCTTGCCGGGCCACGGTTTCTACTGGTTCGACATCACCGCTTCCGGGCAGGCCGGAGAACCGGGGTATCACAGCCCCCAGGAGGTGTCCTGAGCGAATGAGCGACGAAACGATACGTGGGAACGATTTCGCGCTGGCCGGTCTGCTGGCCGGCTGGCTGCCGGGTCAGCGGTGGTTCGCGGGCAAAGGCGACCGGCTGATCTCGGTCACCGTCGAAGCCAGGACGGAGCTGGCCGAGATCGACGGCCGCTCGTTCGAACAGGTGCTGTTCACGGTCCCGTCGAGTGCAGGTACCCATCGGTACCAGATCTGGGTCGGTTGGACCCAAGCCGGCAACGTTCCGGAACGACTGTCCGCGAAGGCCGGCATCGGTGAGTCGGACGGCACGTTCGTGTACGACGCGCTGCACGACTCGGATCTGACCGCACTGGTCCTGCGCAACATAGCGGGCGGCGTCGACGTCGGGCAGCTCGAATTCCAACCGGAAGCCGGCGCGGCCATCGACGCCGCGGCCCATGGCCTGGTGATCGGTGCCGAGCAGTCGAACACCTCGGTCGTGTACGGGCACTCGAGCATTTTGAAGGTGTTCCGCCGGCTCGAGCCAGGGCTGAACCCGGATGCGGAGATGCATCGCGCACTGCAGGCTGCCGGCTCCGCGCACGTCGCCGCGATGCTCGGGGCCGTCGAGGGTCCGGTGTCCGGCGAGCGCACCACCCTGGCGCTGCTCACCGGATTCTTCGCCAACAGCGCGGAAGGGTGGGCCATGGCGACCGCCAGCGTCCGGGACCTCATGGCGGAAGGTGATCTGCGGGCCGACGAGGTCGGCGGCGACTTCGCGTCCGAATCACGCCGCCTCGGCAGAGCCGTTGCCGACGTCCACGCAGACCTGGCCGCCGCTTTCGGCACGACGGAACTCGGTCGAGGCGAGATCTCCGACCTCATCGCCTCGCAGGTTGCCGCCGCCGAATCCGTCGCGTCGTACGTACCATCGGTGGCCGAGCACCTCCCGGGCATCCGGGCGGCCTTCGAACGGGCCGAAGCCGCCGCCGCCAACCTTGGCGGCCTTTCCGTGCAGCGCATCCACGGCGACCTCCAGCTCGGTCAGACGCTGCGCACCCTGACCGGTTGGGCGATCATCGACTTCGAGGGAGAGCCGTCCAAACCGTTGTCCTACCGGCGATCGATGCACTCGCCGTTGCGGGACATCGCCGGCATGCTGCGGTCCTTCGACTACGCGGCCAACCATTCCGGCGGTCCTGCGGACTCCCAGCACGCCTATCGTGCGCAGGAGTGGGCCGCACGCAATCGCGCGGCCTTCTGCGACGGCTACGCCGCAGTCGCCGGCCAGGATCCTCGGGACAAGGGCCCGTTGCTGGCCGCGTTCGAACTCGACAAGGCGGTCTACGAGGTCGCCTACGAACATGGCCACCGGCCCACGTGGGAGCCGATTCCACTGCAGGCCGTCGTTCGACTGATCAATTCCGGAGGCAAGTCGTGACCAGCTCCAGCACACCCAACGAGTCCGCGATTCCGTCAGGCTCGCTGAAACCGGCCGTCGAAATCTCCCGGGGCGGCGCCGAACCAGCCGCACCCGGCGTGCCCGCCGCCGGCACCCCTTCGGTTCCGGAACCGACCGCGACCGCCGGATTGTCGACCGACGACTACGAGAAGTTGATCGGCGGGGATACGCACGACCCGCACGGCATCCTGGGCATCCATCCCCTGCCCAACGGCGACAGCGTGATCCGGACGCTCCGTCACAGTGCGAAGTCGGTCACCGTGCTCACGCAGGGCCGGGAGGTTCCGATGAAGCATGTGCACGGCGGAGTGTTCGCCGTCACCATCGCCGGACCGGCCGTGGACTACCGGCTGCGGGTGGAGTACGGACCCGACGCGGTGTACGAGGTCGACGACCCCTACCGATGGCTCCCGACGTTGGGTGAGGTCGACCTGTACCTGATCGGCGAGGGTCGGCACGAATTCTTGTGGACCGTGCTGGGCGCCCATCTCCGCACCTACGACACGCCGATCGGGGCGGTGACCGGGACGTCGTTCGCGGTCTGGGCGCCCAGCGCCCGCGGTGTTCGGGTCAGCGGCGACTTCGACCACTGGTCCGGCGCCGGGCAACCCATGCGCTCCCTGGGTTCTTCCGGTGTCTGGGAGGTCTTCCTCCCCGACGTCGGAGCCGGCACCCGCTACAAGTTCCAGATCCTCGGGCATGACAGGGTCTGGCGGGAGAAGGCGGATCCGATGGCCTTCGGCGCGGAGGTGCCTCCCGCGACCGCGTCGGTGGTCACGACCAGCAGCTACACCTGGCAGGACGACGACTGGCTCAGGGAGCGGGCGGCGAAGGACCACCTGGCGTCGCCGATGTCGATCTACGAGATCCACGCAGGATCCTGGCGGACGGACATCGGCTACCGCGAGATGGCCGACGCGCTGGTGGCCGACCTGGCCGAAACTGGGTTCACCCACCTGGAATTCCTGCCGCTGGCCGGCCATCCCTTCGGCGGGTCGTGGGGATATCAGGTGACGTCCTACTACGCACCGGACCCGAGATTCGGCTCTCCCGATGATTTTCGCTACCTCGTGGACCGGCTGCACCAGGCCGGCATCGGCGTTCTCCTGGACTGGGTTCCGGCGCACTTTCCCAAGGACTCCTGGGCGCTGGGCAAGTTCGACGGTACGGCCCTGTACGAGCACGCCGACCCGCGGCGCGGCGAGCAGCCGGACTGGGGCACCTTCGTCTTCGACTTCGGCCGGCGCGAGGTCCGCAACTTCCTGGTCGCCAACGCGCTGTACTGGCTGGAGGAGTTCCACCTGGATGGGCTGCGGGTGGACGCCGTCGCCTCCATGCTCTATCTGGACTATTCCCGCAAGGCCGGTGAATGGCTGCCGAACATCTACGGCGGCCGCGAGAACCTGGACGCGGTGGCGTTCCTCCAGGAGACGAACGCGACCGTCGGCAAGCGGGTTCCGGGAGCCTTGATGATCGCCGAGGAATCAACGGCCTGGCCCGGCGTCACCAGGCCGACCCACCTGGGAGGTCTGGGCTTCCACCTGAAATGGAACATGGGCTGGATGCACGACACCCTGGGATACATCGCGCGGGATCCGATCTACCGGGCGTGGCACCACAACGAGCTGACCTTCTCGATGATGTACGCCTACACCGAGCAGTTCGTGCTGCCGATCTCGCATGACGAGGTGGTGCACGGGAAGGGCTCGCTGTGGACCAAGATTCCAGGCGACGACTGGCAGAAGGCCGCCACCCTGCGGGCCTACTTCGCCTACATGTGGTCGCACCCTGGCAAGCAGCTGTTGTTCATGGGCCAGGAGATCGGCAACCCCAGCGAATGGAATGAAACGGTCGGTGTGCCGTGGGCACTGCGGGAGAATCCGTTGCACGACGGCGTCCGCACCCTGGTGAGCGATCTCAATCGGGTGTACTCCGCCACACCGGCCCTCTACTCGCAGGACTTCAAACCGGAGGGCTTCCGTTGGATCGACGCCAACGACCGGGACGGCAATGTACTGGCCTTCCTGCGCTGGGGCTCCGACGGTTCGGCCCTGGTCTGCGTCGTCAACTTCTCGCCGCAGCCGCACTCGGGCTATCGGGTCGGCCTGCCGTTCGCCGGGGTCTGGCGCGAGGCGCTCAACACCGACTCCACGCTCTACAGCGGGTCGGGAGCCGGCAACATGGGCGCCGTGGTGGCTGCGGAGAATCCGTGGCACGGCCTGCCCGCATCGGCGACACTGACCGTTCCGCCGTTGGGGGCGTTGTGGCTCACGCCCGAGTCCGCCCCGGCGCTGTCGTCGTGAATGCTGTCGTGGCGAATGCTGTCGTGGCGAATGCTGTCGTGGTGAGCGTGGAGCGCTGTCACCGTGAGCGTGAGGCGCTGTCACCGTGAACGCGGAGCGCGGTAGGTGACCGAGGGCCGACGGCGCCGGACCGGATGGTTCGGCGCCATCGGCGTCCTGGCGGTTGCCGTCCTGATCCTGGGCGCAGGCATCGGCGGACTGTGGCGCGGGTGGCAACCGGAGGTCACCGGCCGGGCGGTTCCGGCCGAAACGATTCTGGGCACCGATGGATCGCCCGCACCATTGGCCATTCGCCATGTCGGTGAAGCAACGAGCTTCAGCACGTCCGACGACGCCGTGGTCGCCGGTGTGTTGGCCGACCTCGGCACATTCTGGTCACGAACCCTGCCAGCGGATTTCGGCAAACCATTCGTCCCGCTGACCGGCGGCTACTCGTCCATCGACGCCACGGCCAGAAGCGTTTCGTCCCGGTGTGTTTCGACGCCGGACCAAATCGCGGGAAACGCCTACTACTGTCCGGACGGCGACTCGATCGTCTGGGATTCGGCCGGGCTGGTACCGGTCCTGCTCGGGCACTACGGAGCTGCCGGACTACGGCGGCATTCGCGCACGAGTTCGGCCATGCCATCCAGGCCAGGATCGGCCCGACGGTTGCCGAACGCACCGCCCATCCGACGCAGTATGCAAGCCTTGTCATCGAGGCCCAGGGCGACTGTTTCGCGGGCGCCTTCCTGGCCTGGACCGTGTCGGGAGCGGCCGTCCATGTCCGCTTGCCGCAGTCGTCGATGGTGCGAGCGGTAGCGCCGCTGCTCGATTTCCGGGATCCGATCGACACCGCGGCCAAGGATCCGTCGGCACATGGATTGAGCCTGGATCGCCTGTCCGCACTCCTGACCGGTTTTCGCCGGGGCGCCCGCGCCTGCCACTCGATGACGGCCGGCACGCTGCCGCCCGCGACCCTGGGCCGAGCTTCGGTTTCGACTTCGTTGTCGACCTCGGCCGCCGTGCCCCGCTTCGCCGGGGCGGACGCGGTCGATGCGGCTGCCCGGCAGTCCGTTCGCGCTTTCGCAGCAGGACTTCCCGGTACGGCCGCGGCCGACCTTCCGCAAACCCCGTTGCCGGCCGACGTGGCGGCGGCCCGCCCCTTCGGCCAATTCGCCAGGGCCGCCACGACAGCGCTGGCGACCGGCCACTCGATCACCGGCACCCCGGTCGGGGCAGCCTGCTTCACCGGAGCCTGGGCAGCCTCGGTGTTCGGCTCTGTGCCGTTTGGATCACTCGGGTCGTGGGCGGGCGACGCCGACGAAGCGCTCGATCTGATCCGCGCCCGGCCCGGCGCCGATTTCGACGAACTGGCCGGGTACGCCGACGGCTTCGCCCGGGGCTGGTCGGCCTGTGCCGGTCGATAACCTGGCCATTGGCACCGGCTGAGGCGGAAATCTGGTGCCCGGAGACCGAGTACAGCAGGCCTAGTACAGCGCGGCCGCCAGTCTGCGGCGGGCCTGCTTGACCATTTCATCGTCGGCAGCGAACAGGCCGAACAGCTCGATGAGATGTTCGCGGACCTTCGTCCGATCATCGCCGGCCGTCCGCTTCACGGCGGCGATCAGGCGGTCGAAAGCGGCCTCCACCTCGCCGCCGGCAACGAGCAGATCGGCCGCGTCACACTCGAGTTGCAGGTTCTCCGGGGCGGCATCGGCCTTACCGACCGAGTCCGGATCCAGGGCGTCGGTCCTGGCGAGAAAGCGAGTCTGGGCCATCGCCGCTGTCGCCCGTTCATTGCTCGGCTCGGTGGCCAGGATCTGTTCCAGCTCAGCGATCGCCGTGCCGTAGTCCCCCGCCATCAGAGCGTCCTCTGCCGCGACGAAGCGGACGTCCTCCGGTTCTTCGACTGCGGCCGGGTCTACTCCGGCGGCTTCTTCGGCGGCCCGGATGCCCGGCAGCCGATCGCGAAGCGCGTCGAGCAGACCGGTGATCCAGCTGCGAACGGCAACCTCGTCCGCCCCACCCGGATAGGCGTCGACCGGTTGCCCGGAAGCCACCGCGATGATCGTCGGGATCTGTTTGGCCTGAAAGGCCTGGGCGACCCTGGGGTTGGTGTCCACGTCGACCCTGGCCAGCACCCAGGCTCCGTGACCCTCGTCCGCGACCGCGTTCAAGGCGGCCGACATGGCTGCGGACAGCGTTGATCTCGCCGACCACAGGTCGAACACCACCGGTACCTCACTGGAAGCCTGAATCACCTCGCCGAAGGTTTCCTCGGTGACGTCCATCGAGTATTTGGACGGCGGTCCCTGCTGTGCCGCACCCGCCGCGGCCCCTGGCGCCACCGGGTTCTTCAACGCGGACAGGTCGATGGCGCCGGCGAAGGAACTGGAGAGTGCGGCTTGCTGGCTGCGGTCCGGGCGGGTCATTGGTCCATTTTCTCACGAGCTGCCGCCGGAGTTCGCCGGTGCCGGCCGACCACTGGCGCGCGCATCGGCCAGGCGCGGTCGACCTCCGCGCAGGGCTTTCCCCTGGAGCGCAGGTACGCCTGCAGATGCACGGCCCAATCGAAGTGCCAGCCGGTCTGCGCGCTGTGCATGGTGGCCGCGTCCGCCCCGCTGATCAATTCGTGCTCCGCGGCCAGTGCCCTGGCCACCGAGCACGCCGCAACCGCGTCGCCGAGGGCCGAATGAGCATCTCTGGCCTCGACGTCGTAGTGCTCGGCGGTGGCGCCGAGGGTCCTCTTCCCGCTTCGCCCCCTGTCCAGACCCCGATCGATCACCAGCGGGTCGATCACCCAGGCAGACGGCCACCAGGCGCGACCGCCCAGCCGGGGCAACCGGGCCCGTACCGCCTCCGCATCGAGAAGGGTCAGGTCGAAAGGGGCGTTGAACACCACCACCGGCAACCCGGCCCGCCAGGCCGACTCCAACTCGCCGATGATCTCCGCAACTGCGGTTTCTGCGGACCGTCCGTGCGCCCTGGCCTGCTCGGTCGTCACCCCGTGCACCGCCGCCGCCGGGTCCGGGATGCGAACTCCGGGGTCGACCAGCCAGACTCGCGCGCGCTGAACCGCCCCGTCCGGACCGACGTGCACCACGGCGGCCGTCACGATGCGGTCGGTGCTGGTGTCGATCCCGGTTGTTTCCAGGTCGAACCCCACCAGAGTGCCGGCATGCCACGCGGGTCCCTGCGCAAAAGGGTTCGGCGCACAAGGCTTCGGCGCACAAGGCTTCGGCGCTGGAGGGTTCGGGACTGAAGGGTTCGGCGCAGAAGGGCTGCTGCTACTCATGTTCGGTGCTCATGTCCGGGGACGCTACCGGGACACCCCGACAGCGGCGGCCGAGCGAGAAGCCTCGCCGCAGGCCTGGGGGACGGGTCAGATCCTGGCCGGCTCCGTATAAGTGCCCCACAGCTCGCGCAGCACCCCGCAGATCTCGCCCAGTGTGGCCTCTGCCCTGGCTGCGGCCAGCATCGGGGGAATCAGGTTGCGCTCGCTCCTGGCGGTGGCAACCAGCTCGTCCAGCGCGCTGTCGACGCGGGCCTGGTCCCGCCCGGCCCGACGAGCGGCGAGCGCCGCGTTCTGCTCGACCTCGACCTGCCCGGAGATTCGCAGTATCTCCAGATCGTCGCCCAGACCGCCGGTGAGCACGTTGACCCCGACCATCTTCTTCCGGCCGTCCTCGACGGCCATGGCGTAGTCGAACGCCGCGTCGGCGATGGCGCCGGTGAAGTAGCCGTCCTCGATGCCGGCCAGTATTCCGCTGGTCATCACGCCGACCGGATGATTGCCCGAGGGCACCGCCGCCGTCGCCTGCTGCTTAATCGAGGCGAAAATGGCCTCGGCCTCGGCCTCGATCTTGTCGGTGAGGGCTTCGACGTACCAGCTGCCCCCCAACGGATCGGCCACGTTCGCGACCCCGCACTCCTGCATGATCACCTGCTGGGTGCGCAGGGCGATCTGCGCGGACTTCGCGCTCGGTAGGGCCAGCACCTCATCGAGTGCGTTGGTGTGCAGGGAATTCGTTCCGCCCAGGACGGCACTGAGTGCTTCGATCGCGGTTCGCACCACGTTGTTGTCCGGCTGCTGGGCAGTGAGCGAAACGCCTGCTGTCTGGGTGTGGAAGCGCAGCCATTGAGCGCGAGGATCGGTGGCGCCGAACACGTCTCGCATCCATTTCGCCCAGATCCGGCGCGCTGCCCTAAATTTCGCGATCTCCTCGAAGAAGTCGATGTGCGCGTCGAAGAAGAAGCTCAGACCGGGCGCGAACCGGTTCACGTCCAGCCCGCGTGAGCAGCCCAGCTCGACGTAGGCGAATCCATCCGCCAAGGTGTAGGCGAGCTCTTGGGCGGCAGTGGAACCGGCCTCCCGTATGTGATATCCCGACACCGAAAGCGGTTTGTAGGCGGGGATCTCGGCGAGGCAGTACTCCATCAGGTCGCCGATCAGACGCAGGTGGGGCTCCGGTGCGAAGATCCACTCCTTCTGGGCGATGTACTCCTTGAAGATGTCCGTCTGAAGCGTGCCGTCGAGCCGGTTCAGGGCCACCCCCTGACGCTCGGCCGCTACCAGATACATGCAGAAGATCGGCACCGCGGGGCCGGAGATGGTCATCGAAGTACTGACCGAACCCAGGTCGATCCCTTCGAAGAGCCGATCCATGTCCGAAGCCGAATCGATGGCCACGCCGCAGTGGCCGACCTCACCGACCGCTCGTGGATCGTCCGAATCGCGACCCATCAAGGTCGGCATGTCGAACGCGACGGACAGACCGCCGCCACCCTCGGCCAGGATCATCTTGTAGCGCTCGTTGGTGTCCGCCGCATTCCCGAACCCGGCGAACTGGCGAATCGTCCAGGGCTTGCCGCGGTAGCCGGTGGCATGCAGGCCGCGGGTGAAGGGGAACTCGCCCGGCCAGCCGATCCGCTCGAAGCCGGCGATGGAGTCGGCGTCGCCGGGACCGTAGACCGGTTGCACCTCGACGCCCGACAGGGTGCTGAAGTCGGCGTCCCGCACCCGGCCCGCCTCCTGCGCTGCGTCGAAACGCTGCTGCCAGCGTGCTCGACCGGTCGCGACGTCCACATTCGCTTCCGGAAGAACCGTTGTCGATCCCTGCGTGCTGACCATGATGACCACCCTTCGACGCCGGGTCGCCCGGCAGAACCGAGGATATCCGACTGTCGGGGTTCCGAGCATCTGGTGAACCAGTCGGGTACGGGCGCCGACCGGTGCTTGCTACCGTCGTCCGATGACGTCGAATGCCCCGGCCCGTGCATTGCCCTTCGATCCGATTGCGAAGGCAGCGCAGACCTGGGCCGAGCGCATTGGGCCGAACGGGGCGATGGCTGCGGTCACCAACATCATGCGGGTGCAGCAGATTCTGCAGGCCAGCGTCGACGAGGCCCTCAAGCCGCACGGGTTGACCTTCGCCCGCTACGAGGCGCTGGTGCTGTTGTCGTTCTCTCGCCGCGGTTCGTTGCCGATGCGGATGATGGGTGAACGGCTGCAACTTCATCCGACCTCGATCACCAACATCGTCGACCGGTTGGAAGCCGACCTACTGGCAAGGCGGTTGCCGCATCCCAGTGACCGCCGGACGACGCTGGTAGAACTCACCCAGGCCGGCCGGACCCGGCTCGAAGAGGCGACCGATGCTGTGACCAAGGCGAACTTCGGCTTGTTCGGCCTGGCAGAGGCAGAGTCGGCGCTACTGTCCGAACTCCTGACCAAGGTGCGGCGCTCGGCCGGAGACTTCGCCTGACGGCGTAGGTCCGGACGGCTGCGCGGCCAGCCAACGCCAGAGGGCCGCTGCGCCGACATTGGCGTCGCCGGCACTGTCGGCGAGTTCGGCAGCCGCGGCTGCCAGTCTGGTTCGCCCCGCATCGGAACGCAGGAGGCGATGCAGCCGTTCGAGCACCAGCGTCTCGATCGCAATTTCCGACCGGGCCCGGCGCCGGTGCCGATCCAGCCCGGTCGCCGCCCCGAATTCGGCATGCAGCCGGATCTGCTGCACCAGTTCGGGTATCCCTGTTCCCTGGGTCGCGGTGGTGCACAGCACCGGAATGCGCCATCGGTCCACGCTCTGCCGGCCGGAGCGGCCCAACGCGATCATGGCCTTCAATTCGCGAACGGTGCCGGCAGCGCCCTCCCGGTCGGCCTTGTTGACGACCAGCACGTCGGCAATCTCGAGGATGCCGGCCTTGGCGGCCTGAATCCCGTCACCGGCACCCGGCGCCGTCACCACCACCACCGTGTCGGCCAGCCGGAGCACGTCGATCTCGTTCTGGCCCACTCCGACGGTCTCGACCATCACCACGTCGAAACCGATGGCCGCCATCAGGTCCACCGCGGCGGGCGTCGCCGGCGAGAGACCTCCCAGATGCCCGCGGCTGGCCATCGACCGGATGAACACGCCGGGATCGGTGACGTGTTCGGACATCCGAACCCGGTCGCCGAGCAGGGCGCCACCGCTGAACGGACTGGACGGGTCGACCGCAAGGACAGCGACCCGGCGACCGGCGGCTCTGCTGTCGGAGATCAACGCCGCTGTCAGGGTTGACTTGCCGACGCCGGGTGGGCCGGTCAGGCCCCAGACGGCGGCCGCACGGGTTCGGCCGGTGATCGCTGCGGAGATCTGCGCGGCACCGCTCCCGCCGGTCTCGAGTCGGCTGAGCAGACGGGCCGTGGCCCGCACGGAGCCTGCTGCGGCGAGATCGACCAACCCGGCGGCGTTCTCGGGCAGTTTGCCCGCGTCCGGCGGAGCTGGAGGCCCGTGCATCCCCGTTCAGGCCCGCGACGGAACCGAGATGATCAGAGCGTCACCCTGACCACCGCCGCCGCACAGGGCGGCCACGCCGCGGCCGCCGCCGCGCCGTTGCAGTTCCAACGCAAGATGGAATACCAGTCGGGCTCCGGAGGCGCCGATCGGGTGGCCCAGCGCGATGGCGCCGCCATTGACGTTCACCTTGTCCTCCGACACCTTGAGATCACGGGCCGACGCGATTCCGACCGCAGCGAAGGCCTCGTTGATCTCGATCAGATCGAGGTCGTCGACACCGATGTCGAGCTTGGCGCACGCTGCCCGGATCGCGTCGGCCGGTTGCAGCTGAAGGGAGGAATCAGGCCCGGCGACCACGCCATGCGCCTCGATCTCGGCGAGCCAGGTCAACCCGCGGCGCTGAGCCGTCTGCTTGCTCATCACGACGACGGCGGCGGCCCCGTCGGTGATGGGCGAGGACGAACCGGCGGTGATGGTTCCACCCGGGCGGAAGGCGGGCCGCAGCTTGCCGAGGGTTTCAACGGTGGTGTCCGGCCGGATGCCCTCGTCCGCTTCGACCAGAACGTCGCCCTTCCGGCCGGGAACCGAAACCGGAACGATCTCCTGCGCGAACAGTCCGGAGGCCACAGCGGCCGCGGCGCGCTGGTGCGAGCGGGCAGCGAAAGCATCCTGGTCGAGCCGGCTGATCGGCTCGTCGTCGTTGCGCTGCTCGGTCAGCGAACCCATGGCCTGGTCGGTGAACGCATCCCGCAGTCCATCGAACTCGGCGTGGTCGAGCAACGTCACATCCCCGAACTTGAAGCCGGCCCTGGACCTGGGCAGCAGGTGGGGGGCCAGGCTCATCGATTCCATTCCACCGGCTACGACGATGTCGAACTCGCCCGCCCGGATCAATTGATCGGCCAGCGCGATCGCGTCGAGCCCGGACAGGCACACCTTGTTCACCGTCAGGGCGGGCACGGACATCGGGATGCCGGCCGCGACCGCTGCCTGCCGCGCCGGGATCTGCCCGCAACCGGCCTGCAGCACCTGCCCCATGATCACATACTGCACATCACCGGGCGCCACGCCGCTCCGCTCGAGCGCGCCGGCGATCGCGGCGCCACCGAGCGCAACGGCCGATACCGTGGACAGTGCTCCGGACAGTCGACCCATCGGCGTTCTGGCGCCGGCGACGATCACCGTTGATCCCATACCTGGAAGGTACTGTGCGGCTCGGCCGGCTGCAGCCTCGCACCGGCTCGCGCTACCGTGATCTTCATGACCGAACTGGCTGACCAGCTCGCGGATCCGGGAATCCTGGGCATTGATCACGTCGGACTCGCCGTGGCCGATCTCGACACCGCCATCGCCTTCCACACCGGCGTGCTCGGTGGCTTACTGACCCACCGCGAGACGAACGAGGACCAAGGCGTCGAAGAGGCGATGATCGGTTACGGCGCCGGCGCGCAGATCCAACTGCTCGCGGCGCTGACTCCCGCCTCGACCATTGCCCGGTTTCTCGACCGCAACGGTCCCGGCCTGCAGCAACTGGCCTACCGGGTCGACGATCTGGACGCGGTGAGCGAGCGACTGAGGGCGACCGGCCTGCGACTGTTGTACGAGTCGGGCCGTCGCGGAACCGCAGGTTCCCGGGTCAATTTCGTTCACCCCAAGGATGCCGGGGGTGTATTGGTGGAATTGGTGGAACCCGCCGTGGGCCCGGACGTCGAGGCGCGCTCCAGAATCCGCGCACAGGTGGAACACTGAGGTCATGACTTCAGGCGATTGGCTTCCCGCACAAGCTCCGTTCGATCTGGTGCGGCGCGGCTTCTCACCCGAACAGGTCACCGCGCATCTGGAGCGGCTGGAATACGACCTCCGCATCACCACCGCAAATCGCGATGCCACCAATCAACGACTGACCGAACTCGGCGCGCAGCTCGCTGCCGCTCAGGCCGAAACCGACACTCTACGGGCGCAATTGGATCGGAGTGCGCTCGAGCCGGTCTCGATGGCCAATCTCTCCGATCGGATGCAGCGCATGATCAGGCTGGCCGAGGAGGAGGCCGGTGAGATCCGGGCTCGGGCCGAGGTGGAGGCCGACCGCCTCCGGAGTCAGCTGGATGCCTCGCTCGCCGAGACCGCCGAAAATCGCGCCGCGTTCGACGCCGAACGCGAGCGCACCCGCAAGCAGCTGGCCGAGCAGGTCCATGGACTGATCGCGGAGGCGTCTGCGGAGTCGGCGGACACCAAGGCGTTGGCGCACGACGAGGCCGCCCGGCTGGTGCAGGAAGCCAGCGCCCAGGCTGAGCAGGAATTGACCGAGGCTCGAGCTGAGGTGGAGCGCATCGCCGATCGGGCTCAGCAGGCCGCGTCCCAGCTGACCAGCGAGACGGCAACCGAGCGGGAACGGCTCGACGCGCAGAGCCTGGCCCGCCGCACCCAGACCGAGGAGGACTTCGAGATCGCGATCACCGCGAAGCGACTCGAAACCACCCGGGTCATCACCGAGCGGGACGAGGGCTCGGCGGCCGCGGCCGAGAAGCTGGTCGCCGACGCCAGAGCACACTCCGAGCAGCTGGTGGCGACCGCGAACGCGGAGGCCGACACCCTCAGGCAGCAGGCCACGACCTACGCCGACGCCCTGGTCCACCGCGCCGCCACCGAATCTCACCAGCGGGTCGCCGACGCCGACGCCGCGGTCGGCGCCCTGCAGTCGCTGCGCGCCCAGCTGAGCGAGCAACTGCTGTCGCTCATCGGCCACCTCGACCACATCCGCGAGCTGGCCGGCGCGGCGCCGGCACTTCTGGCTCCTCCCGAATCCGAGGAGGGCCGGCCGGTCAGTGCGGAGTTCCCGGCGGACCCTACGGAGCGGCCCACCCCAACAGACCTTCCCGTTCCGGTGGTCGACCAGGTCGACAACGGTGATCCGGTAGCGACCACCGGAAAGAGCCCGGACGAGGGACACCAGGACGATGGTCCGCCACCGCAACCTCCTGCGGCCCCGGCGAGCAGCGGAGCCCGGCAAGCCAACGGCTCGGCCGGGTCGGCCGACCAGGGACGCTTCCGACGGCCCGCAGGAGCGTTCGGAAAACGACGCTGACGCCTGGTTCAGAACTGGTCGTCAGGTTCGGTTCAGCTGCGGTCACCGATCGCCACCACTGCGAGTATCTCCGGAGCTCGGCTCAGATACATCGAGGCGGTCGAGTTCGAGATGATCAGTACCGCGGCAGCGCCGCAGATCGGTCCGACGAACAGGGCCGCCCAGCCCCATGCCGGTGATCCGCCGAGCGACAGCACGAGCAGCACGATCGCCGGAACGGCCACCAGGATGCCCCCGCCCATGGCAGCCAGCGAGGCACCCGTCGTGCGGCCCTTCTGGCCGGGAATGCTGTTCATGAGCATCGATTTACGACTCTGGCGCATCGCATACGGCAACCGGGCGGAGACATAACCCGTGACGGCCAGGGCGCCGAGCATCATGGCCAGGCACACCCCCAGGGCAGCCGGCACCCGATTCAGATCGTGTCGAAGAGTGGCGTGCAGGAAGACGGCGCCCACGACGATGACGGTTCCGGGAATGATCGTGAAGATCGCATGACCCAACGACTCTCCCCTGGCCCTGGTGCGGTCCGCGAAAGCAACCATGTGCAGCCAGAGACCGGTGCCCTCCACCCCGAACTGATTGCCCGCCTGCAACCCGGCCATCAGCGAGGGAAAGGCGACGGCGAACAACGACCCATGGCCCTTGATCACCAAGAACGGCCACAGCACGGCCAGTCCGGCCAGGAGGAACCATGGCATCCGCCGCATCGGATCGCGCCAGGTGAGAATGCGATCCCGGCGGACGACGAGTGAGATCATTCCAAGCAGTGAATCGGCAACCGGAAGCTTGGCAGCGGCTCCCGGGTCGGCCGTCCGAACCGGTGCGGAACCCTCAGTGGTGGACGAAGCGGTGGTCAGGCTCTTTTGCAGGGCCACCGACCACCACCGCCACGCTCCGATCAGCACGACGGCGGCAGTACCGGCGGCCAGGATCAATCGCCCCCCTCGACCCGCGGCAAGCATCGAGGGAATAGCAGCGAGCGCCCCGTCGGGTCCGTAGGCCAGAATCCGGGAGGTGGAGGTGACGCCCGTGCCGAGCGAGGAACCGGTGTCCGCGGTGGCGGAGGAAGCAGTCTGATTCAACACGAACGACAACAACAGGTACGCGAAGAAGAGCAGGGAGCCGATCACCATGCCGAGGTCACGCCCCCGCCTGCCGGACATCAGTCCTGACATCGCCGTGGATGCGGCCCTGGAGATGACCAGGCAGAGCAACAGTTGGACCGCAGCGCACAGCACCGCCACCGGCAATAGTCCCCAACTCGACGACAGACCGATCGCCGCGCCCAGCAGCACGACCGCATTCGCAGCCGGTAGATAGCCGACCAGCGACGCGACCAGGAGTCCCCTTTGCAGAGTTCCGGTCCGCAGCGGCAGCAGCGCGAACTTCGCGGGGTCGACCGTCTCATCGATGCCGAACGCCACCAGCGGTCCCAACACCCAGGCGACCAACTGGACGGTGAACAGGACCACGATCACCGTGGTGGCGATGGCCGGCCGGCTCCGCAACGCTGACAGTCCCAGGAACATGGTCGCCAGCACGAGTCCGGCAACGCACCAACCGACGATGATCCACGCCTTGGTGCTACCCGTGGCGGCTCGGAAACGGCTGCTGACCAGGCGCCACTTCAGCGCGGCGAATGCCCCAACCATTCCAGTCCTCCTTCGGCAACTTCGTCGGCACCCACGAGGTGCATGAATGCGTCATCCAGACTCGCCGCCTGCCCGCGCACGTCGGCGATCGGGCCGGATGCCACGATCGCGCCCCGCCCCATCACCGCGACATGCGTGCACAGGCTCTCGACCAGCGCCATCACGTGCGACGAGAAGACGACGGTGCCGCCGCCGGCGGTGTACCTGGAGAGCACCGTTCGGATCACCCGCGCCGAGACCGGATCCACTGCCTCCAGCGGCTCGTCGAGCAGCAGGATCGGCGGAGCGTGCAGGAGCGCCGCGGCCAACGTGATCTTCTTTCGCATGCCTGTCGAATAGTCGGCCACCAGTTTGGAACCGGCTTCGTCCAGGTCGAGCACCGCGATGAGTTCCGCGGCCCTGGCTGCGACGACATCTGCCCGGAGGCCGCGCAGGCGCCCCAGGTAGGAGAGCAGTTCCGGGCCGGACAAGCGCTCGAACAGGCGCAGTCCGTCCGGCAGAACACCCATCTTCGTCTTGGCCTGGACCGGGTCGGTCCAGACGTCGACGCCGGCCATGATCACCCGTCCGGAATCGGGCCGGAGCAGTCCGGTCACCATGGAAAGCGTCGTCGTCTTTCCGGCGCCGTTGGGGCCGACCAGGCCGAAGAAGGAACCTGCCGGCACATCGAGGTCGATGTGATCGACGACGACGCGCCCGTCGAAGGACTTGGTCAGCCCGCGGATGATCACGGCTTGGTTGCCTACGCCGGCGAGAACAGCATCAGCCGGCGGATAGCTGGGTAGTACGAGCGGAATGCGATCGGTTGCTTCGCCGGGCATGAATCACCTTCCCCGAGGGTCGTTCTTCGATGGCGTTCCGAAACCCTGCCACATCGGGCTATCGCGGCAGAGCGCCGGGACCCCCTCGCTCGGCTCGCCGGTTCCAGCAGCCGGTGTGCCAGTGCCGCCGATGTTCGACGCCGTCCTCGTGGCCGGTCCACGCCGGCCAGACGACGAGATGCGCGGTGCCCGGCCCGATCAGCTGCTGGCAGCCGGGACACCGGTACGTCTTCCGCGCCGCGGGGCCCGGCACCGTTCGGACCAGGAAGTCGCCGTCGGCGGTCGAGCGGGCAGTCTGCCAGCCGGCCGCGGGCTGTGCGGAATCCTCGTCCCATCGATCGGTTGCGACGCGACGGTGGGCGCGGTCCGGTCGATGGGAGCGTCGTGGCACGGCCGAACGGTACCCGTGTGTCAGAGTGCCCGGCACAATGGCGACTTCGAGGACGACCACTTCGACCGGCAGGGAAGCGGGTGCGATGCAGCGACGAATCGGGATGACCCTCACCGCTGCGGCGCTCAGCATCACGGTCGGGGTACTGGTCGGCGCGGTGATCACCATCGGTTCCAACGCGCGGAACGAGTCGGTTCCCGACCGGGCCGCTCGATCGGCGCACCTTTCACCCTCGGAAGCGCTGCCCTGACGACGCAATCGGTGCCGGCCTCGCTGCAAACCCCGGTCGCGCCGCTGGTCACCTCGATGATTCCGGTGAATCCGGTGGTGCCTGCCGTGATTCCAGTGGCGCCGGCCCTGGTTCCGGCAGCGCCGGCCATCATCTCGGTAGCGCCGATAGCGATTCCGGTAGCGCCGACGGCGATTTCGGTGGCATCGAGGGCGTCCTCAGTGGCGTCGAGGGTGTCCTCAGTGGCGCCGAGGGTGTCCTCAGTGGCGCCGAGGGTGTCCTCAGTGTCGCCGAGGGCGTCGGTGGCGTCTGCGGTTTCCGCCTTGCCGCCGGTATCGGCAAAGCCGACGATCAGGATGATGCCCACGAGGATCGACCCGAGCCGTACCAGCCGGCCGACGCGCAGCCCGCCGCCGACACCGGCCCCCGAACAGCGGTGCTCTCGCCTCGGCGAGAAGGGCACGGTCGCGGCGGGTTGGAATGTGTTCTGCCAGCGCAACTTCAGCGACAACTCGTTGGCCTGGCGGGCCGTTGTCGAGGGCGGTGGTTGTCTGAGCCGCCGGATGGCGGGCATCGGCACCGACGGGCGGCCGTACCGCTGCCGAGCGAACCGAGCAGGAAGGGATGACCCGTCAGATCAGGAAGGGATGAACAGTGCGAGCAGCGCCCAGCTGACCACTGCCGACGGCAACAGCGAATCCATCCGGTCCATCACCCCGCCGTGCCCGGGTAGCAGTGTCCCCATGTCCTTCACGCCGAGATCGCGCTTGATCAGCGATTCCGCCAGATCGCCTGCGGTAGCGACGCAGGCGATGACGCCGCCTACGACAGCCCCCTGCCACCAGGGGTGGTGCAGCGCCGGTTGCAGCGACACGGCGAGCGCCCCGCCCGCCATCGCAGCGACCAGCGAGCCGGCGAATCCCTCCCAGGACTTCTTGGGCGAGACCTTCGGAGCCATCGGGTGCCTGCCGAACAGAGCGCCTGCGGCATAGCCGCCGGTATCGGAGCCGACCACCATGATCAAGAAGGCCAGCACCCTGGCATGCCCGTCGGAGGGCGAGACCAGCAGAGTTGCGAACGACCCGAACAACCCCAGATAGATCGCCAGGAAAACAGTGGCGGAGACATCGGCGAAGTAGCCGTCGGCTCCCTTGGCGGATCGCCAGCCCATCGCAGCCAACGCTGTGAGGGCGATTCCCAGTGCCTGTGCCTTGTGGCCGTACGGCCAGGTCAGGGCGATCGTCGCCGCGGAACCGACGGCCAGCGGGATCCAGGCCACGGTGATGCCACGCGCCCTGGCCAGCGTCGAACGCATCTCCCAGATCGAGGCCACCACCGCCGCAACGATGATGACGACGAACAGCTGGCGGACCAGTAGCAGGCAGGCGACGATGACGGCGCCGAGCCCCAGCCCGACGCCGATGGCCACCGGTAGGTTCCGGCCGGCTCTGGAATCGGGGCTGCTCATCAGACTTCGAGCAACTCGGCTTCCTTGTGCTTCACCATCTCGTCGATGGCGGCGGTATAGCGATCGGTGACCTGCTGGAGTTCCTTCTCGGCCCGCGCGCCCTCGTCCTCGCCTGCCTCACCGTCCTTGACCAGCTTGTCCAGCGTTTCCTTCGCCTTGCGACGGATGTTGCGCACCGAGACCCTGGCGTCCTCGCCCTTGGACCGGGCCGTTCTGCCGAGCTCCCGGCGGCGCTCCTCCGTCAATTGCGGGAAGATGATGCGCAGGATGTGACCGTCGTTGGTCGGGTTGACGCCGAGGTCGGAATCCCGGATCGCCTTCTCGATCGGGGTGAGCTGGCTCATGTCGTACGGCTTCACGACCGCCATCCGGGCCTCCGGAATGGTGATGGATGCCATCTGCGAGAGCGGCGTTGCCGCGCCGTAGTAGTCGATCACGATCCGGCTGAACGTATTCGGGTTCGCCCGGCCGGTACGAAGGGTCGATAGATCGTCCTTCGCGACGGAGACCGCCTTTTCCATCTTCTCTTCAGCGTCGAACAAGGTGTCGTCGATCATTGATTCGGGTGCCTTTCGTGCCAGCGGGCGCGGTTGCGACGGGTTCTACGTGGCGGACGAGCGAGTGGCCACCAAAGTGCCGATGGTCTCGCCGCGCACTGCCTTGCCGATATTGCCATCGGTGAGAAGGTTGAACACGATGATCGGCATCGCGTTGTCCATGCACAGGCTGAATGCGGTCGCGTCGGCGACCTGAAGTCCCCGCTCCAGCACCTCCCGGTGGCTGATCTCGGCGAACATCTTCGCATCGGGGACCACCCGCGGATCGGCGTCGAAGACGCCGTCGACAGCTTTGGCCATCAGCACCACCTCTGCGCCGATCTCGAGTGCCCGCTGCGCGGCCGTGGTGTCCGTCGAGAAATATGGCATTCCGACGCCGGCGCCGAAGATGACGACCCGGCCCTTCTCCAGATGCCTCACCGCGCGCCGCGGGATGTACGGTTCGGCGACCTGACCCATGGTGATCGCCGTCTGCACCCGCGTGTCCAGTTGCGCCTCCCGTTCCAGGAAGTCCTGCAGCGCAAGGCAGTTCATCACGGTGCCGAGCATGCCCATGTAGTCGGCCCTGGCCCGGTCCATGCCGCGGCTGTTCAATTCGGCGCCGCGGAAGAAGTTGCCGCCGCCGATTACCACGGCCACCTGCACGCCGTCGCGAACCACCTCGGCGATCTGCCGGGCAACGGTGGAGACCACATCGGGATCGACCCCGACCTGACCGCCGCCGAACATCTCGCCACCGAGTTTGAGCACCACCCGGCGAAAAGGGCGACGGTCGCTGGGTGTGTCGGTCATCGTCCGTCCCATCTGGGCGGTCCACACCGGACACGTCCACGCTCCATCGAAACACGAACCGGCCCGATCGACGAACCGGAACGTTGCAGCGGCAGCGCCGGCCGCCGCGGCCGCACCCCATTTCGGTGGAGCGCGGACGGACGGCCGGGTTCACTGCATGTTCAAAAGTCGATCAGGCGGTGCCGACCTCGAAACGGACGAAGGCGGTGATCTCGACGCCGACCTCCTCGAGGACCTTCGCAACGGTCTTCTTCGAGTCGCGCACCGACGCCTGCTCACCCAGTACGGCGGCCTTGTAGAACCCGCTGACGCGGCCTTCGACGATCTTGGGCAGCGCAGCTTCCGGCTTGCCCTCCTCACGGGCGATGCCCTCGGCGACACGCTTCTCCGACTCGAGAACCTCGCCGGGCACTTCGTCCCTGGACAGGTACTTGGTAGTCGGTACCGCCGAGATCTGCATCGCGGTGCCGCGGGCCGCCTCACTGTCGTCTCCGATGTACTGCACCAGCACGCCGATCACGGCCGGCAGGTCAGCGGAGCGTTTGTGCAGGTAGACAGAGGTCTGTCCGTCGAACTTCGCGACTCGGTTCAACACCAGCTTCTCGCCCAGCCGGCCGGCGACATCATTGATGGTGTCCTGAACGGTCCCGTTCCCCAGCGAGGAAGCCAGCAGCTCGGCGACAGTGGTACCGGCCGGAAGCTGCGCAGCCGCAGCGGCGACCTTGGTTGCCAGACCCTGGAACTCGGCGTTCTTGGCGACGAAGTCGGTCTCGGAATTCAGCTCGACCAGTGCGTTGCCACTGGCGGCGACCATGCCCTCGGCAGTGGTCCGTTCGGCTCGCTTCGAAGCATTCTTGGCGTTCTTGATGCGGAGGAACTCGATCGCCTTGTCGAAGTCCCCTTCGTTCTCTTCCAGTGCCTTCTTGCAATCCATGAATCCGGCTCCGGTGAGTTCCCGGAGCTTCTTGACGTCGGCAGCGCTGTAGTTCGCCATCTTTGCCGCGATCCTTCCTGTGCTGAGAATGGTGCCCGTTCTTTGCTTTCCGGGCGGGCGAGCGATCGACCCCTGGCACGCGCGTGCCCGCCTGCCGGACCGACGTGTCGGTCCGGCAGGCGGGCTACGGGTCAGTTCTGGCTGAAGCCCGCCTGCCGGACCGACGTGTCGGTCCGGCAGGCGGGCTACGGGTCAGTTCTGGCTGAAGTCCGTCACCGAAGCGACGGAGGCGACGTCCTGCGGAGCGACGTCGGCATCGATGATGTCGGCCGGATCGACCGTCGGTGCGTCTACAGCTGGTGCATCGGAAGCTGCCGTGTCGACAGCTGCCGTATCGACAGCTGGTGCATCGACAGCTGCTGAGTCCACGGGGGCAGCGACCTGACCGCCGGTCTCCAGGAGCTCGCGCTCCCACTCGGCCAGCGGCTCTTCGCCGGCCGCGACAGCTGCACCACCGGAGCGGGCGAGCAGGCCCTCGGCAACGGCCTCGGCGACCACCTTGGTCAGCAGCGCCGCAGAACGGATGGCATCGTCGTTACCCGGCACCGGATAGTCGACCTCGTCCGGGTCACAGTTGGTGTCGAGCACCGCCACGACCGGGATGTTCAGCTTGCGGGCCTCGCCGACGGCGATGTGCTCCTTCTTGGTATCCACGATCCAGACTGCGGAAGGCACCCTGGACATGTCCCGGATACCACCCAGGGTCTTGGCCAGTTTCACCTTCTCGCGCGTCATCAGAAGGATTTCCTTCTTGGTGCGACCGGAGAACTCACCGCTGGCTTCCATCGCCTCGAGGTCCTTGAGACGCTGCAGCCGCTTGTGCACCGTGGTGAAGTTGGTGAGCATGCCGCCGAGCCAACGCTGATTCACATAGGGCATGGATACTCGCGTCGCCTGCTCGGCGATCGCTTCCTGAGCCTGGCGCTTGGTGCCGATGAACAGCACCGTCCCGCCATGCGCGACGGTCTCCTTGATGAACTCGTACGCCTTGTCGATGTAGGTCAGCGTCTGCTGAAGATCGATGACGTAGTTGCCGTTGCGCTCGGTGAAGATGAATCGCTTCATCTTGGGGTTCCAGCGCCGGGTTTGGTGTCCGAAGTGGACACCTGCATCCAGCAGCTGGCGCATGGTGACGACAGCCATAGAAGACCAGCCGTCCTTTCTTGCTGGGCGCACAGCCGGCCTGCCGACCGGCAGGATCTCAGCACGTGCGCAGTTCGGTTGTCGCGCTCGACCGGCGGTCGGGCGCCCTGACGCCCTCGAGCGCACCACCCGCCCAGCGGGACCACGGTGCGCGCCGACCGGTGCGAAGGAGTCGGGCCGCTCTGAGAGAGGCCGGATGTCCGCGTTGGCAAAAAGGCGTGCGTAGTCGGCCGATGAGGACACCGGCCGCTCGATCAGCCTACGTGACCAGCGGCACTTGCCGTGAATTGTCCGCAGCGGGGTTGTCCACACCCGTTGCTGCCGTCCACAATTCGTCGGTTTCGATCTCGAGCGCCACCCGGTCGCCGGAGGATCTCACCCATGCGACGACGAACACTCCCCCGACTTACGGCACGGATCATGGCAGTGGGCGGAGTGCTGATTCTGCTGGGCGGTCAGAGCGCCCGTGCGTCGGCGCCTGCCGAGCGCGCATCGGCTGCTGCCCCCCGCGCATCGGCTTCCGCCGCCCATGCGTCGGCTTCCGCGGCCCATGCGTCGGCCTCGGCCGCCGGCGGTTCGGGTCGGAAGGCGAGCGAGATCTCTTTTGTGCTGCCGGTCGCGGGGCCGGCGCTGGTGCTGACACCGTTCCTTCCGCCGGCGTTCGCCTACGGGCGCGGCCATCGCGGCGTCGATCTGGCCGGAGTGGCCGGTTCTTCGATCCGGGCCGCGGGCGGCGGCGTCGTCGTGTACGCCGGGCAGCTGGCCGGGCGAGGTGTCATCTCCATCGACCATCTGGTGGGCGATCATCTGGTGGGCGATCGGGCCGTGGCCATCCGGACGACATACGAACCAGTGACAGCGTCGGTAGCGGCCGGTCAGCGGGTGGTGGCCGGTCAGCAGATCGGGGTGCTGCACAGCGGCCACCCGAGTTGCGCGCCGGCCGCGTGCCTGCACTGGGGCGCCCGGCTCCCGAACGGCTCCTACCTGGACCCGATGGGACTGCTCGGCGCCTTGCCCGTGCGGCTGTTCCCCTGGGTCGAGTGACCTGCACTCATGCCCGGGGATGAGCCTGGCGGTACACCGCGGCCAGCCGCTCCGAGGAGATGTGCGTATAGATCTGCGTGGTGGCAAGGCTCGCGTGGCCGAGCATCTCCTGGACGGCGCGCAGATCGGCTCCGCCGTCGAGCAGATGCGTCGCGGCGGTGTGCCGTAGGCCGTGCGGACCGATGTCCGGAGCACCCGGCACCGCAGAAGTTCGGGCGTGCACCAGGGTCCGCACCGCCCGTGGATCCATCCGCGCACCGCGCCGCCCTAGAAAGACGGCTTCACCCGACCTGTCGGTCAGCAGCGCAGGGCGGCCCCTGTCGAGCCAGCGGATCAGCGCTGTATCTGCCGGAATTCCGAACGGCACCATTCGCTCCTTGGAGCCTTTGCCCATCACTCGAAGGACCCGGCGTGCGGAATCGAGATCGAGCCGGTTCAGTCCGGTCAGCTCGGAAACCCGAATGCCGGTGCCGTACAACACTTCCAAGATCGCCTGATCCCGCAACTCCACGGCATCCGCGAGCGGCTGTTCGAGCTCACTCCCGTTCGACCCACGGGTCGACGGGCCTGTTCCAGAGAGCATCTCCGACGCTTGCAGCACGCCGAGAATGGGTGGCAGAGCGCGGTGGGTACGAGGCGCGGTCAACCGCGCCCCCGCGTCCGTGGGTGCGGCGCCGGTTCGGGCGCACCAGGCGGTGAAGGATCTAGCCGATGCCGCCCGCCGGGCCAACGACGCGCGAGCCGCTCCGGTCGTTCGCAATCTCGCCAACCAACTGCGCAGCGTGGGCAGTTCCAGATCGCTCACCCGCAGGTCGGACGCCGGACGAACCCTGACCAGATGATCGAGCAGGCCGGCGACGTCGGCGATATATCCGGCGACCGTCGCAGGCGAGAGGTTGCGTTCCGAGCGAAGATGTCGTCGGTACTCCTCGAGAGCACGCTGCAGATCAGGGGGCAGCCCCTGGATCGTCGACTCGGTCGATCTTCGAGCGGCTGAACCCAAGGGCGTCGCCACTGCTCGAGGTGTCATTCGGTGAGGCTGGTGCATCACGGGTTGCGTGGTCAAGTACGCCACGCCGGCACGGCACCCGTCACGCCTGGTGTGCAGCCTCGAATGCTTCGGTGATGTTCGCTGCGATCCGGCCGCGGTCGCCTACGGTGAACCCGTTCGCATTCGCCCACGAACGGATCGCTTCACGCTGTTCGCGGCTCATACTCGGTGCCGCGGAGAACGACTTTCCCGACTGTTCGCCGGTCCGGCTCCGCCGCCTCGGCGCGGCGGAAGATCCGGGTTGCCCATAGGGCTCCGCGCCGGACAGAACTTCGGCGACATCGGACTTGAACAATTCGTCGAACGCGTCGCGATCGAGAACAATTCGTTCGGCCGGTGTGTTCGGCAGCGCCAATTCGATGGTGACCAGCTCCCGCGCGGTATTCTCAAGGCCCGCCACTTCGAGTACGTAAGCATCCAACCGCACGGGAGAATCGATCAATGGGTGGCTCAACACCCGCAACTCCGCTACCTCTTCCGGCTTGACGATCTCCTTACCCGTCAAATCACTGCTGATGATTTCGACTCGCCTGCGCGCCAAGACAACTCCTAGATCGATGTATGGTTGATGACGGAGACTAACATGCAGGCGCGGGAGATCTTATCGATGAACCGCGGCCGACGGTCATGAGATGTTTCTCATAACATTGTCGGAATTTATTCATTGTGAGCTGCTCGGGATTGCCGGCGAGTTCTCCTATCATCGAATGCAACAGCAAGGGTCATCGAGAGCCGGTAAAGACACCCGCGCCGCTGACGTACCTCAGCTTCCGGCGGACCGGCTCCGACGCCGCCACGCTCCTTCCTGGCGGGCAACCAGCTCGTGCAACTCGAGTTCGGCGAGGGCGGCCATCACGCGCACGCCGGACACGGCTGATTCCACCGAGAGTTGCGCGACTGTACGAGAGGCCCGCACCGGCAGCGCTTCGTAGATGCGAGCCACTTCGGGGTCCAGCCCATCGGTGGGATGAGCGGCGCTCCGACCCGACGGCTCGCGGTCGTTCCGATCAGCCGCCGATCCCAGCGCCTCCAACACGTCATCGGCGCCGGTCACCAGGATCGCGGTGCCCGAGGACAGCAGCAGGTGGCATCCCACCGACAGTGCCGAGGTCACCGGGCCTGGTACCGCCATCAGTACTCGCCCCAGCGCCGAAGAAGCGCTGGCCGTCGACAGGGTTCCGGAACGACGCCCCGCCTCCACCACGACCGTGCCCGCCGACAACGCGGCGATCAGGCGATTGCGGACCAGGAAGCGATGCCGGGCCGGCGAACCGCCAGGGGGATACTCGCTGACCACCGCGCCCACTTCGGCGATTCGGTCGATCAGGGCGGTGTTGGCGACAGGATAAGCCCGGTCGATGCCGCAAGCCAGCACCGCAATCGTCGGCAATGCGCCGGAAAAGGCCAGTGCCGCACGATGTGCCACGGTGTCGATGCCGAAGGCCGCGCCGGACACCACCGTTCTTCCGGCGTCGGCGGCACCCATCGCGATGTCCGCAGCCACCCGCTGCCCGTAGGCCGTGTTGGCCCGTGATCCGACGATGGCCAACGCCTGGTCGGGCAGCGCGGCCAGCGGTCGACCGCGGACGTACAGGGCGACCGGAGGCGCAGCGTTCTTCGTCCCCCGACCGGATGCCATGGCGAAGGCCACGAAGGCGGCTTCCGGCCATTCCGGATCACCCACACCGATGATCCGCGCGCCGACCGCGGTCGCCGCTTCCAGATCTCCTTCCGCCAGAGCGTCGAGCTCGGCGGCCGTCCGGTTCTCCGTCCTTGCCGCCGTCGGGGCCAGCACCGCCCGCGGCGCGCGCCGATCCCGAATCCCCTGCCACGCGGCGACCGCGCCGAGGCGGTTCACGTAGTCGGCCACGGCAGCGTCCGGAGGTTCGAACACCCGGAGTAGACCGGCCCGGCTCCGTCTCAGCGCGTGCAGACGTTCCACTGCCATCACCATGCGTTCTCCCCACATCGCAAGCTCAGCGCGCTGACCACGTCCGCGCAGGACGGCAGGCTGCGCTCACCCAGATCGGCGCTGGTCAGCGCCAATCGCAGAACCCGGTCGTATCCCCGGCCGGTCAATCGACCCACCCGAACCGCCCGATCGAGCAGTTGCGCCTCGGATCGGCCCGGACGCCACAGCCGCCGCACCACCGGCCCTGGAACCTCGGCATTGGTGGAGTACTGCGTCCCCTGCCAGCGGTGGGCGGCCCGCGAGCGCGCCGCGGCCACCCGTTCCGCGATCACCGCGGAGGATTCCTGATCGCCGACTTCGGATACCAGCGACCGTGGATCCAACGCAGCCAGATCCACCCGGATGTCCACCCGGTCCATCAACGGCCCCGACAACCGAGCCAGGTATCGACGCCGCACGCCCGAGGCGCAGATGCAGTCCACGTCCTTGGCCGCCGCGCACGGGCATGGATTCGCCGCCAGCACCAGTTGGAACCGCGCCGGATAGCGCACCGAACCTGATGCTCTTGCCAGCAGGACCGAACCCGACTCCATCGGCTGCCGCAACGCGTCCAGTACGGTCGGACGGAACTCAGGAGCTTCGTCGAGGAACAGCACGCCGCGATGAGCCAGGCTCACGCTGCCCGGCCGGATCAACCCTGAGCCACCGCCCACCAACGCGGCGAGCGAGGCGGAGTGGTGCGGCTCGATGAATGGCGGCCGGGTGATCAGGGGGGTGCGGTCGTCGAGGCTGCCGGCGACCGAGTGGACTGCGGTCACCTCGAGTGCCGACTCCGAACTCAATTCCGGCAACAGGCCAGGCAGGCGGGCAGCGAGCATCGTCTTACCGGCTCCCGGCGGCCCGATCATGGCGATGTGGTGACCGCCCGCGGCAGCCAGCTCCAGGGCGCGACGGGCTTCCGGCTGGCCCAGCACGTCGACCATGTCGGGGAACGGGAACTCGACCGGCGCCGCGGCCGGGTCCGGCTCGGCCAACCGGTCGCGCTGGCCGTTCAGATAGCCGATCAGGTCGCGCAGGTGCGCCACCCCCCGAACGGTCACCCCATCGGCCAGCGAGGCCTCGGCCAGGTTCGCCAACGGAACGATCGCCGATGTCCGGCCTGCGGCGCGGAGCGCCATGATGCTGGGCAGCGTTCCGCGCACCGCGTGCACCCGCCCGTCCAGGCCCAACTCACCGAGCAGGACCGACTCACCCGCGGCGCGAAGCGGGACCACCTCGGCGGCGGCCAGGACCGCGATCGCCAGCGCCAGATCGAATGCCGCCCCCCGCTTGGGCAACGCCGCCGGGGACAGCGCCAGGGTGATCCGCTTCTCCGGCCACTTCTGGCCGGTGTTCACGATCGCGGACCGAACCCGGTCGCGCGCCTGGGTGACCGCGACATCGCCGAGGCCGATCACCGTCGTCCCGGGTAGTCCATTCGCCAGGTCAGCCTCGACTGCCACGATCTGCCCCGTCACCCCGGCAAGCGCCACCGCCCATGTCCGCGCCAAAGCCACCTCTGCCCACCCCCTACTTCGAAGAAGAACCAACGGCTCTTCGTCCGATGAGCATGCGGTCGGTGTCGACCGCACCCTGGCCGTGGCGATTCTGATGTGGACAACCGGCGGCATGGGGACAGAACACCGACCCACCGTGGGTGCAGCCCTAACAGGTGACAGCGCGCCGGAACGGTGGACGCGGTGCGCACCAACGGCCTAACGTCGGACAACCCGTCCTACCGCCCAGTCCCGGGAGCACCTACTTGAAGTTGTCGGCAATCTTGCGCAAGTGGTCTTTCGCCCCCCTCGTCGCCACGGTGGCCCTCAACATTGCGCTCACCGGGATGACTGGCACTGCTCACGCAGCCGTTCCGCACCTGGCATCGACCTCGGTCGCGGCAGCTGGACAGCCGGCGCCGCGCCTGACCCGGCTGGTCTCGGAGGCGATGCATCAGTCGACGCTCGCCATTTCGTATCTGTACGGGGGCGGCCACGGCCTGACTCCTGCGCCGCGCAACAGCCGCGTCGACTGTTCCGGATTCGTGCGCGAGCTCTACTGGTACGCGTTCGGTGTGGACATCGGCGCCGGCTCGGGCGACTCCGCGATTCGGCTGTCCGGCAGGTTCACCAGAACCAGTTCTCCCGTTCCGGGCGACGTCGCCCTGTTCGGGAACAATGGCTCGGCGCCGGCGTTCCATACCGGGATCTTCGTCGGCGCCCTCAACGGCCACCCAGCGATGGTCGGCTCCCCTGCTGCCGGGCAGAACATCAAGGTGCAGCCCGGACTTGACCAGTACTGGGCGAGCCTGATCATGGGCTACTGGCACTTCAACGGCGCGACGGCGGCAGACTCCGGCCTGGTCGCTAGGCCGGCGATGGTCGGATCGTTCGACTCGGCAGCCGGTCGCGTCGGCGGTGTGGCCGTAGCCGGCTGGACGGTCGACCCGCAGAACCGGGCTGCCGGATCCACCGTCCAGGTCATCGTCGATGGTCGCGTGACGGCGACGCTGAGAACTGAGCGACTCCGGGCAGATGTCAATCGAGTTGAGGACGCCACCGGGGCGCACGGCTTCTCAGCGACGATATCGGCGCCGGTGGGCCGTCACACCGTCTGTGTGACGGCGCGACCGGCGGTGGTTTCCACTTCTGCGAAAGCACTCGGCTGTCGGATCGTCACCACTGCAGGGTCCACGCGTGGCGTCTTCGACCGGGCGACCGGCGCAATGTCCACGTTCGTGGTCGCAGGCTGGGCCTACGATCCGCAAAGCCCCACCGGGAACGTTCTGGTCAGGATGACGCTCGACGGGCGACTGACCGCGCTGGTGCGCGCAAATCTGGTCCGAACGGACGTCAACCGCGTCGTTCACGTTCCCGGGGCGCACGGCTTCGGCGCCCGGATCGCCGCAACCGCCGGTCGCCACACCGTGTGTGCCGTCGCACTGCCGGTCTCGACCACCTCGGCGCAGAGCAGTCTGGGTTGCAAGGCGATCACCGTCAGCCGTTGAAGAGAAAATCAGAACGCGGCGACGAAATGCGAAAGCTCCGGCTCCTGGCCGGGACGTGCCATCACGCCGATCACGTCGAACCGGACCGCCGTCCAGCGGAGTCCCCATTCCGATTGGAACACCATTGCCAAACGCCTGAGCTTGCGACGTTTGCCCTGCGTCACGGCCTCGGCCGGTGTCCCGAATCCGTCGCCGCTGCGGGTCTTCACTTCGCAGATCACCAGGTGACGCAGGCCGTCGGTGGCCACAATGTCCAGCTCCCCCTCGCGACAGCGCCAATTCCTGGTCAGGATGACAAGTCCCTGCCCTTCCAGATGAGAGGCGGCCAGATCTTCGCCGCGCCGACCCAACTCGTTCCCCGCCAGTGATGCCATCGCCAATGCTCCCGCCCGCTCGCACCGGCCGAAACGGCCGGACGGCTCAGGGTGCGGCCGGACCGGCGTGCGGTCAAAGGCGAACGAGGCGATTGTGGATGGCGCGGGGGTATGTGGACAACTCGCCCACCACCCGTGTGCGTGGGGTCAGCTGAAGGTCTCGCCCTCCGGCAATCGCAGCTCCGGCTTGTCCAGTTCTTCGACGTTGACGTCCTTGAACGTCACCACCCGGACGTTCTTCACGAAACGAGCTGGGCGATACATGTCCCAAACCCATGCATCGGACATCCGGACTTCGAAATACATATCGCCGTCCGAGTTGCGGACCTGCACATCGACCGCATTGCAGAGATAGAAACGCCGCTCGGTCTCCACGACGTAGGCGAATTGGCCGACGATGTCGCGGTACTCCCGATAGAGCTGGAGCTCCATCTCGGTTTCGTACTGCTCCAGATCCTCTGCACTCACGTGCTGACCCCTTCCGGTTTCCGGTGGTGCTCATCATCCATCATCAGCGGCAGCCGCCAACTCCGGCGGTGCACCTCGCTCGGTCCGTATTGGCGCAGCGCGGCCACGTGTTCAGCGGTTCCGTAGCCCTTGTTGAGCTCGAAGAGATAGGCGGGAAAGTCGATGGCAATCCGCCGCAACATCGCGTCGCGTTCGGTCTTGGCCAGGACGCTGGCACCGGCGACACCGGCGCAGGTCAGATCGGCCTTGATCCGGGTGTGGACCGGACTCGTCACCGGCGGCGGAGCGGCTGCCGGCAGCGGGAGCGACGCCGACAGTTCGGGTTCGTTCTCGAACAAGCTCGTTGGCGGGTCGGACAGATAGTCGTGATTGCCGTCCAGCAGGATCGCGTCAACCGGCCCGGCCAACTGCGCCAGTGCGCGCCGACCGGCGAGGCGCAGCGCTCCGATGATGCCGACCGCGTCGATCTCGGTCGGGCTGGCATGGCCAACTGCAAACTCTCCGGCCCACCGACGCACCGCAGGTAACAGCGATTCCCGCGCTTGGGGGGTCAACAGTTTCGAATCCTTCAAACCGGGCGGAACTCGCCCGATCGCAGAGGTGATGACCACGACGCCCACACTCACCGGGCCGGCGAGTGCGCCGCGACCGACCTCGTCCATGGCAGCAAGTCGGGAACAGCCGCTGCGCAACAATTCTTTCTCCAGCCGAAGGTGCGGCCGGGAGTTGGTCATGGTCGCGGCCGGCCCCTGAGATCGGCGGCAGATCCAGCGGCCGCTGCCCGCAGTGCCCGTCGCTGTCTGCGTCGGCGACGACGGCTGGGGACCATCGCCAACGATCCGCGAAGGCCGGCGGTGAGCAACAGTCCACCTCCCAGCGGGGCGAACGCGACCGGACCGGACGCCAGCGCGGTCGCTTGCGGATCGATGTCGGGGTTACCGATGGTCGACCATCGCGACGGCGGCATGACGATGAAGATGGCCTTGCCGATCACGGAATCGACGGGAATCGGCCGAGCACATCCTTGGCCACCACCAGGTTGCAGATAGGCCGCCGCCTGCGCAGGCTTGAGCCCCCAGCAGTTGTACGAGGAGTCGGCCGAATCGCCGCGATGGTCTCCCATCACCCACAGTTGGCCGGCCGGCACCTTGAACGGCGCGAAGCAGCGCTGCGATGCGTAGTGGTCGGCGTCCATACCTTTGGTGGAACAGTCGAGAACTCCGGGCTGGAAGGGCAGCGGCTCGTAGATGTACGGCTCGTTGAGCGATCGACCGTCGACGGTGACGTTCCCATTCTTGTCGCAGCAGGCGACCGTTTGTCCGCCGACGGCCACGACCCTTTTGACGAAGTCCTTCTCGTTCGGTGGTGCGATGCCGATCACCGAACCCAACGCCTGACCGACCTCGCCGACCCAGGTGCTGGGACCGGCGATGTCGGCTTCCGGAGCCCAGGTGTCCGGTCCCTTGAAGACCACCACGTCGCCCTGCCTCGGATCTCGGAAGTCATAGACGATCTTGCTCGCCAGGATTCGATCGCCACCCGAAGAGACTCCGTGCAACGTCTGCTCCATCGACCCGGAGGGCACGTAGTAGACCTTGGCGATGAAAGTCTGGATTACGAACGTCAGCGCGAAAGCGACCACGATCAGGATGGGCAGCTCCACCCAGAACGGGCGCTTGGCCTTCCTGTTCCGCTTGGACGACTGCTGACGCCACCGCGAAACGGCCGCAGCGTGACCGGCATCGTCGGGACGGACCCCGCCCGGCTCCAGCTGGGCACCAACCGGATGCGCCCTGACCCGATCCAGCTGGGCACCGACCGGTTGGGTAACGTCCGGATGGGCAACGTCCGTCGAGGTGCCATCCAGCCGGGCACCATCGAGCTGACCAGCACCGGGCACAGCGTCACCGGACGAATCGGCACCGGCCCGCGAAGCGCCGGGCCCAGACGCACCCGCCGCTGGGTCGACGCGTCCGGCATCGGCCGCTTCTGCGTCCGACCTGACGACCCAGTCCTGCCAGGGCACAGGTGCGGAATTCTCCTGCGCACCACTGCTGCCGCCGACTGGCGCTGCGTGTTCCCCCGGACCGGCCTCGCGCTCTTTCATCATGATCAGGTTACGGCTTCCGGCATAAAGGGGTGGTAGTGAAAGGCCGCCGACACCCCGGGACAAACCCAGGAATGTCGGCGGCCCCAGAGGGTCGACCGTCAGCGGTCGCGCTTCTCCTTGATCTTGGCGGCCTTGCCGCGGAGCTCACGCAGGTAGTACAGCTTGGCGCGACGCACGTCGCCGCGCGTGACGAGTTCGATTCGGTCCAGGTTCGGGGAGTGCACCGGGAAGGTACGCTCGACGCCGACGCCGAAGCTGACCTTGCGGACCGTGAAGGTCTCGCGAATGCCGCCACCCTGACGACGGATGACATGGCCGGCGAAAATCTGAACTCGAGAACGCGCGCCCTCGATGACCTTGACGTGCACCTTGACGGTGTCACCAGGCCGAAAATCCGGAAGATCGGTCCGCAACGAAGCGGAGTCCAGAGCGTCCAGGGTGTTCATCTGTAGTCCTTACTCATGTACTGCGACGAGTCTCGAGGGCGGTTCCGGTAGACCCACGGCAGGCCGACCGGCAGGAGGCCGGGGTGCACCCGGCATTCCTCACAACCGTTCTAGTGTGCCAGATCCGCTGGAGGAGACGAAATCGCCTGTTGTGGATCTGCGGCGAAACCCTCTTCACCCAGTACCTGCATGTCCGCCGGGTCGAGTCCGGCCGCGGTCAGCAGCGCGATCAGGTCGGGTCGGCGCCGAGCGGTTCGACGCAGAGATTCGCTCCGCCGCCACCGCTCGATCTGGCCGTGGTGCCCGGACAGCAACACCGCGGGTACCGACAGACCCTGGTAGACGAGTGGTCTGGTGTAGCTGGGATGTTCGAGCAGGCCGAGTGAACCCGCACCGAACGAATCCGTCACCGCACTCGTCGGATTGCCCAGCACGCCCGGGATGAGTCTCGCGACGGCTTCCACGATGACCAGGACTGCCGCCTCGCCGCCGGCGAGAACGTAGTCCCCGATCGACAGCTCACGAACGTCCACCGATGTGGCGGCATGGTCGGCGACTCGCTGGTCGATGCCCTCGTACCGTCCGCAGGCGAAGATCAGCTGGCCGCGCCCGGCGAGTTGCTCCGCGACCGATTGGCTGAACGGCTCACCGGCCGGGGTCGGCACCACCAGGGTGGTGCGCGACCGCTCGACCGGAAGAACGGAGTCCAGTGCCCGCCCCCAGACATCTGGCTTCATCACCATGCCGGCCCCGCCGCCGTACGGCGTGTCGTCGACGGTGCGATGACGGTCCGGCGCGAACTGTCGGAGATCGTGGACGGCGAGATCGATCAACCCGTCGGAGACGGCCCGCCCGAGCAATGACTCCCGCAGCGGTGCAAGGTATTCCGGAAAGATGGTGATCACGTCGATCCGGAGCGGGCCGGCCGTCACGCGAACATGCCGTCCGGCGGATCGACCACCAGGCGACGAGTTCGGAGATCCACTTCCGGGACGAGGGCCTTGACGAAGGGAACCAACTCCTGGGTTCCGTCGGGGCGGTCGACCACCAGCACCGGAGCGGCCGGTGGATGCATCACATCGACCACCTCGCCGAGCACCTCCCCATCGAGGTGATGCACGGCGAGACCGATCAATTGGTGGTCGTAGAACTCGTCGTCGTCATCCGGTTCGGGCAGCGACTCCGCGTCGACGAGCAGATGAATTCCGCGAAGCGTTTCCGCGGTATTCCGATCGACGATGCCCTCGAAGCCGACCACCTGGACCGGCCCGGACTGCCGGGCGCCCGAGACCGTCAACACCGGGCGCGCCGGCGAGTCCGTGCGCAACTGTGCGCCGACCGCGAAGCGGCTCGCCGGGTCGTCGGTGAACGGGTTCACCGTCACCTCACCGCGAAGGCCGTGCGCCCGACCGATCCGACCGACCTGCAGCTCGGTCATTCCGTCATTTGTCGGTATCGACGACGTCGACCCGGATGCCGCGCCCACCGACCGCCGACATCACGGTACGCAGCGCGCTGGCGGTCCGTCCCCCGCGGCCGATCACCTTGCCCAGATCTTCGGGATGCACCCGGATCTGCAGCGTGCGACCACGACGACCGGTGGTCAGGTCCACCTTGACGTCCTCGTCGTGTTCGACGATGCCCTTGACCAGATGTTCTAGGGCGTCGGTAAGCTCGGTCACTTCTCGACTGCGGCGTCAGCTGTCGGAGCATCGTCGGTCGCGGCGGATGCAGCGGGCTCTACGGGTGCGGCGGGCTCTGCGGATGCAGTGGGCTCTGCGGGTGCATCGGCAGCCTTCGGAGCCCTCTTCTTCGCGGTGGTCGCCGAAGGCGCGTCGTCCGTTCCGATCGCGGCCATGGCGGCCTCGTAGCGAGCCCGCTTGTCGACCTTCTCCGGTTGCGGCTTCAGGGTGCCCTCGGCGCCCGGAAGGCCCTTGAACTTCTGCCAGTCACCGGTGACCTTGAGCAACGAGAGCACGGACTCGGTCGGCTGCGCGCCGACGCTGAGCCAGTACTGCGCACGATCGGAATCGATCTCGATGACGCTCGGCTCCATCTTGGGGTGGTACTTGCCGATCGCCTCGATGGCACGGCCGCCGCGGCGGGTGCGGGCATCGGAGATGACGACACGGTAGAACGGCTCGCGGATCTTGCCAAAGCGAGCGAGCTTGATCTTGACAGCCACGACGGGTTGTACTCCTTGAAAGATGGGCGATGATGGCATCACCTCGGGGTGGGCGCGTCGGTCCGCGTGGGGTTGACGGTCCGATACGCACCATTGGCGGCCGCGCCCGGAGAGAGGGGCCGAGCGACAGCCGTAACGGCACTATTCTGCCATGCCGCTGGGTGCTACGGCACCAATCGGCCGGCGCGGATCAGCGCCGTCGGCACCCGCAGAACCTCCAGATCAGCCGCCGGGTCGGCCGGGTACACGACCAGGTCGGCGGCATCCCCGGCGTCCTGCGCCCCCAGACCCAACCAATTGCGTGCCTCGTGAGTGGCTGCGTCGAGCACACCACGCGCAGAAAATCCGATGGTGTGCAGTGCGATCACCTCGTCGACGATTCGCCCGTGCTCGATGTAACCGCCGGCGTCCGTCCCCGCGTGCACCCGCACACCCGCCTCGATTGCCGCGGCGAACGTGGCGTCACTCCGCTCGTGGAGGTCGCGCATGTGCTTGGCATAGGCAGGAAATCGGATCGCGGCGTCAGCGAACATCGGAAAGTTGGCAATGTTGATCATGGTGGGGATCAGGTGGACCCGGCCGGCCACCATTTTGTCGATGGTTTCCGCGGTGAGTCCGGTGCCGTGCTCGATGCAGTCGATCCCGGCCGCCAGCAGTCCGGGCAGGGCATCTTCGCCGAAGACATGAGCGGTGACGCGGCACCCGGCGGCGTGCGCCACCGCGATCGCCTCGCGCAGCACAGCGTCCGGCCACAGCGGAGCCAGTTCTCCGATGCTGCGATCGATCCAGTCCCCGACCAGTTTGATCCAGCCGCCGCCGTAGGCGACCTGTCTGGCCACCTCCGCCGGCAGATCTGCCGGATCGTCCAGATCGACGCCCAGGTCGCGGATGTATCGCCTGGGCTGGGCGATGTGCCGGCCGGCTCGCACCAGGATCGGCAGATCGTCGCGGTCGGTCAGGGGCCGGGTGTCGATCGGTGAACCGCAGTCCCGGATGGCCGTGACACCGGTGGCCAGGTCGACCCTGGCCTGCTGTTCGGCCTGCTCCAGCGAGACGGCTCCCACCTCGGAATAGCCGATGTGGCAATGGGCGTCGACGAAACCGGGCAGCGTCCAGCCGGTCAATTCGATCGGATCGCGCACCGGAGAATCGACGAAGACGCCGCCGGACATCCAGTATTCGACCGGCTCCCCCGTCGCCGCATCCCGGCCGACGACATGGAGGGCAGGTGGACGTTTCCCGTTCATCCGGCCGCGAGCTACTTCTTCGGGAACTTGAGCTGCGACGGATCGAAACCGGCCGGCAGCTGATCCAGTCCGAAGTTCGCGGGCAGCTGGCCCGCGCCCGGCGCACCGAGCCCCTGTCCACCCAGCGCGCCGAGGTTCGGCATTCCGGGCATCGCCATCCCCGGTGGAAACCCGCCGGGCATGCCCTTGATCTTCGGCGGCGTCGGGCCGCGACCCGAAACCTTGCCCTTCTTACCTTTTCGGCCCTTGACTGCCCTGCGATTGTTGGTCCGAGCACCCGGGAAACCGAACCTGCCGGCCATGGCCGACATCATCTTGCGGGCCTCACCGAACCGTTCCACCAGGGCGTTGACCTGTCCGACGGTCGACCCGGAGCCACCGGCAATCCGCTTGCGCCGAGAGGCGTTGAGAATGCCCGGGTCCTTGCGCTCCCCCGGCGTCATGGACTGGATGATCGCCGCGGTGCGGTCGATGTCCCGATCGTCGACGTTCGCCAACGCCTCCTTCATCTGGCCCGCACCCGGCAGCATTCCGAGCAGGCCGCCGATCGGGCCCATCTTCCGCAGCATCATCATCTGCTGCAAGAAGTCGTCGAGGGTGAAATCGTTGCCCGCCAGCTTGGCGGCCATCTCCTCCGCCTGGTCGGCTTCGAAGTGCTGCTCGGCCTGCTCGATGAGGGACAGCACGTCGCCCATGCCGAGGATGCGCGACGCCATCCGGTCCGGATGGAACGTGTCGAAGTCGGCCAGCTTCTCGCCGGTGGAGGCGAACATGATGGGCACCCCGGTGATGTGCCGGACGCTCAGCGCGGCGCCACCGCGAGCGTCACCGTCGAGCTTGGTCAGGACCACACCGGTGAAGCCGACACCATCGGCGAAGGCCTGCGCCGTGGTCACCGCGTCCTGGCCGACCATCGCGTCGAGGACGAAGAGGATCTCGTTCGGATCGACGGCGTCGCGGATGTCGGCGGCCTGTTGCATCATGTCCGCGTCGACACCGAGCCGGCCGGCGGTGTCCACGATGACGATGTCGTGCTGCTTCGCCTTCGCGAAGTCAAGGCCGGATCGGGCGACCGCAACAGGATCACCCACACCGTTGCCAGGCTCCGGTGCGAAGACGGCGACTCCGGCCTGCTCACCGACCACCTGCAGCTGGGTGACGGCGTTGGGCCGCTGCAGATCGCAGGCGACCAGCAGCGGCGCATGGCCCTGGCCGCGCAACCACAGCGAGAGCTTGCCGGCCAGGGTCGTCTTACCGGCACCTTGCAGGCCGGCCAGCATGATCACCGTCGGCGGGTTCTTCGCGAACACCAGGCGGCGGGTCTCGCCGCCCAGGATGTCGACCAGCTCGTCATTGACGATCTTGATGACCTGTTGCGCCGGGTTCAGCGCTCCCGACAGCACCGCCGACTGCGCCTTTTCCTTGACCGCGGCGATGAAGATACGCACCACCGGCAACGCCACGTCCGCCTCGAGCAGTGCGATCCGGATCTCCCGGGCGGTCGCATCGATGTCGGCCGCGGAGAGCCGGCCCTTGCCGCGCAGCGTGGAGAAGACGGTCGCGAGTCGGTCGGAGAGGGTATCGAACACGAGACCAAGGTTATCCCAGCACCTGGGTCACTGCCGCGACGATCCGGGATCCCACGGTGGCCTCGAGTGGCGACCCGTCGGACCCGACCATGTAGAAGACGTCGACCGCCTCGGAGCCCAGCGTGCCCACCCGGGCCGCAGTGATCTGGATGCCCGAATCCGACAGCGCGGTCGCAACGGCGTGCAGCAGACCGGGGGTGTCGTGGGCGCGCACCTCGAGCACGCTGGCCCGCTGCGAAGCTCGCGGCACGATTCGCACGCTCGGCGGCGCCATCGGAACGATCCGGCGCCCGCGCGCCCGCTTCGCCAATCGACCGGCGATGTCCAGCGATCCATCGAGCGCCTTCACCAGGTCGGCACGGAGGGTGGCAGCCTCGGGCGGGCTCCCGAACTCCGGCGAGACCGTCCAGGTCTGCAACCCCGTTCCGTCAACGGTGCGGGCAGTGGCCGCCCGAACGGTCAACCGGTGCACCGTCAGTACGCCGGCGGCCGCGGCCAGCAGTCCGGGCCGATCGGCCGCCGCCACAGTGACCTCGAGGCCGGTGGCGCCCGGTCGGATGACGATGCCGGGGCCGCCCGCCGCGATCAGTTCCCGTTCCGTTTCGCTCAGCTCGCCGGCGTCCGGCGGCTCTTCGCCCGCCAGCGCGGACCGCACCCTGTCGACCAGGTGCGCGACCTGATGCGCCTTCCACGAGGACCACGCCACCGGACCGGCCGCAGTTGCGTCGGCCTCGGTGAGCGCATGCAGCAGGTCCAGCAGTGCCGACGGCGAGTTGTCGCCCAGAGCGTCGAGAATGGTTTCCACCGTCGCCGGATCGTCCGGATCCCGATGGGCCGCCGTTTCCGACAGCAGAAGGTGATGACGCACCAGCGTCCGGACGATCTCGATGTCCGGCGCCGCCACCCCGAGCCGCTCCAGCCAGGCGGGAACGAGCGCGGCGCCTGCCACCGAATGATCTCCTGGCAGGCCCTTGCCGATGTCGTGGAAGATCGCGGCGAGCAACAGCAGGTCCGGCCGAGACACCCGCCGCACCAGGGCCGAGGCGTTGACCGCTGTCTGCATCAGATGACGATCGACCGTGTACAGATGGATCGGGTCATGTTGCGGTAGCGAGCGCAGTCGTTCCCAGCCCGGGATCGCCTCCGCAATCAGGCCGGCCTGGTCAAGGCCCTCCCAGGCGGTGATCATCGGTTCACCGGCGCCCAGAAGGGACAGGAAGGCGTCCAAGGCCGGCGACGGCCACGGCTCGGGCAGCACCTGTGGCGTCCGGGCCAGCCGGACGATGGTGGCGGGCGATACCGGAACTCCGGCCTGCGCCGCAGCAGCGGCCGCTCGGAGCGCCAGCGCCGGCTCCGTCGCCGGATTCACGGTGCGCGCCAGGACGGCTTCGCCATCCTGCTCAACGATGCCATCGGCCAGTGCCGTGCGGTCCGCTCGCCGAACGACGCGACCGGCCACATCGGTGAGGGTGCCGCGGCCGGGATCGGTCAGCACGCGCGAAACTCGGTGCCAGGTCAGGTCCACTGCATGCGCCACGGTCCGGCCGATGGCAGAGACGTGGCGCAGCAACATCTCTCGCGTCTCCAGCCCCATCAGTGCGGCGACCGCGTCCTGATCCTGCTGCTGCAGGCGGTCGGTGGCCCGGCCGGCCACGGTCTGCACGGCGTCCCGCACGTCGAGCAGGGCAGATCGAGCCTCGTCCAACCCCTGGTGAGGGCAGTCGGCGAGCCAGGATGCAGCGACGGCCCGCATCACCACCAGATCGCGCAGACCACCCCGTGACTCCTTCAGATCCGGGATGGTTGCGAAGGCAAGCTCACCGCTGCGATCCGCACGTTCCTTGCAGGACGCCTGCAGCGCAGGCAGTCTCTCGGCGGCAGCGGCGCGCCAATCGGCCAGTACCCGCCGATGCAGGGTGCCGGCCAACTCCGGGTCGCCGGCGATGTGACGCAGGTCCAGCATGCCCAACACGGCGGGTAGGTCCTGTTGGGCAACCTGCCGGGCGCCGCCGACCGAACGGACGGAGTGGTCCAGCCGAATTCCGGAGTCCCAGATCGGGTACCAGAGCCGTTCGGCCAGCATCTGAGCATAGGAAGCCGGAGTCTCCGTGGAATGCAGCAGTACCAGGTCGAGATCCGAGAACGGGGACAGTTCTCCGCGCCCGAAGCCGCCCACCGCTACCAACGCCACCCCGCCCACGTTGACCCCGGCATCAGCCGCCAGGCCCGACAGCCAGCCATCTGTCAGTCGGGCCAGCGCCCGGCGGCGGGCCGGACCGGGGATATCGGTCCGGCCCAGCAACTGAGTTCTCAGCTCCGGGAAGCTGCTCGCGGGGTTCTGGTCCAGCGCCGCGGCCTGGTTCGACGACGGGATCACCATTTCGTCAGAGAGCTTCCGGTCCACGCTCGCCGGTGCGAACCCGTACGACATTTTCGACCGTGGTGGCCCACACCTTCCCGTCGCCGATCTTCCCGGTGTGCGCCGCTCTGACCACCACGTCGATCACGTCGTCGGCGTCCTCCTCGTCCACGAGGATCTCGACCTTGACCTTCGGCAGCAGCTCGACGGTGTACTCCGCGCCCCGGTAGACCTCGGTGTGCCCACGCTGGCGCCCGTAGCCAGAGGATTCCGAGACAGTCATGCCCTGGACCCCGAAGGCCAGCAACGCGGCCCTGACCTCGTCGAGTTTGAACGGCTTGATCACTGCGGTGATCAGTTTCATGCGTGGACCTCCGTGCTGCTCGTGCTGCCGGTGACGCCGGCCAGATGACCGGATGGGATGGTGCCGCTGCTGGACTGGGTGTCGAACTCGTAGGCCGACTCAGCGTGTTCGGAGACGTCGATGCCCTCGACCTCGGCCTGCTCCGACACCCGGAAACCGATCGTCTTGTCGATGACGAAGCCGAGCATGAACGCGACGACGAACGAGTACACGAGAACCGCACCCGCACCGATGGCCTGGCGTCCGAGTTGACCGAGCCCGCCGCCGTAGAACAACCCGTCGTTGGCGAAGGAGTTGACCGCACTCGACGAGAAGAATCCGATGAAGAGCGTGCCGAAGATGCCGCCGACCAGATGGACACCCACGACGTCGAGCGAGTCGTCGTAACCGAGCTTGTACTTCAGGCCGACCGCGAAGGCGCAGAGGGCGCCGGCCAGCACACCGAGAACGACAGACGCCCACGGCGTGATGAACCCACACGCCGGGGTGACAGCGACCAGACCGGCGACCGCTCCGGACGCCGCGCCGACGCTGGTCGCGTGGCCATCGCGGAAGTACTCGACAATCAGCCAGCCGCCGAGCGCTGCCGCCGTCGCAACCTGCGTGTTCATGAAGGCCAGACCCGCGAGACCGTTGGAACCCACCGCCGAACCGGCATTGAAGCCGAACCAGCCGAACCAGAGCAGAGCGGATCCGAGCAGCACCCACGGAACGTTGTGCGGGCGCATCGGGTTCTTCTTGAAACCGATGCGCTTGCCCAGCACGATGGCCAGCGCCAGAGCCGCCGCACCGGCGTTGATGTGCACGGCGGTACCGCCGGCGAAGTCCTCCACGCCGGCCTTGCCCGTCGGGGCCAGCAGCGTGGTGAGCCAACCGGCCTTTCCACCGAGGGCGCCGAAGTCGAACACCCAGTGGGCGACCGGGAAGTAGACGATGATTGCCCACAGGGTGGCGAAGATCGACCACGACAGGAACTTCGCACGATCGGCGATCGCACCGGAGATCAGTGCGGGTGTGATGATCGCGAACATGAGCTGGAATGCTGCGAAGACGATGACCGGGATACCGGTTCCGGTGCCGCCGAAGGCGACGATCTGACCCGCGGCCTCACCGACGTGCCCCAACGAGAAGTCGCCGAAGAACCCGCTGGTGGACGAACTCGCGAAGGCCAACTTGAACCCGAACAGGACCCACAGCACCGAGACGATGCTGATGGTGACGAACGACATCATCATCATGTTGAGCGTGCTCTTGGAGCGAGTCAGCCCACCGTAGAAGAACGCGAGGCCGGGCGTCATCAACAGGACGAGGGCGCTGCTGGCGAGCATCCAGGCAGTGTCGCCAGGGCTCAACGCCACTGGGTTGGCTGCCAGCAGCGTCGCCACTGCAGAGTGCGGGACCATCAAACCTCCAGGCAGGGGGCGGAGTGGGATCGGGAGATCCTCGACCCGCACAGCTTTGCCCGGAGTTGTTTCCTGCTGCGCCCGTGCATGTTTCGCGCCCGTGAACTAGCGCGTTTTCTGGTTTCGCTCCTGTTTCCCGAAAATTTCCGGCAGATGAACCCTGCTGCGCCTACCTTCAGTCGCCCAGCAGTGCATCGACGAAGGCGGCCGGCTCGAAGGGTGCCAGATCATCTGGCCCCTCGCCGAGGCCGACCAGCTTGACCGGCACGCCGAGGGCCCGTTGCACGGCGACGACGATTCCGCCTTTGGCCGTACCGTCCAGCTTGGTGAGCACGATGCCGGTCACTTCGACCACCTCCGCGAAAACCCTGGCCTGCACCAGTCCGTTCTGTCCGGTGGTGGCGTCGAGCACCAGCAGGATCTCGTCCAGCTCTGCCAACTTTTCGACCACCCGCTTGACCTTGCCGAGCTCGTCCATCAAGCCGGTCTTGGTGTGGAGCCGGCCCGCGGTGTCGATCAGTACTGCGTCGGCTCCGTCGGCGATGCCCCGTTTGACTGCGTCGAAGGCCACCGCGGCCGGGTCGGCGCCGGCGACCGACCGAACCACGGTGGCTCCTGCCCGGTCACCCCAGGTCTGCAACTGGTCGGCGGCCGCGGCGCGGAAGGTGTCTGCGGCGGCCAGCACCACGCTCCGGCCGTCGGCGACCAGCACCCTGGCCAATTTGCCGGTGGTCGTGGTCTTGCCGGTTCCGTTGACCCCCACCACCAGGAGCACCGCTGGTCGGCCGTCGTGTGGCAGGGCTCGGAGCGAGCGGTCTGGCACCTTTCCGTCGACGGCCGCCTCCACCGCTTCGATCAGCACCCGGCGCAGCAGCGCCCGCGCCGACCGGGAATCGGTGACACCGTGGGCGGCCACCGCCCGGCGAAGTTTGTCGGTGATCTCGGCTGCCGCAGCGGCCCCAAGATCGGCCATCAGCAAGGTGTCCTCGACGTCGGCCCACGAGTCCTCGTCGAGCGTGCCGGCGCCGAGCAGTCCCAGCAGCGACTTACCGAAGGCGTTCTGCGACCTGGACAATCGACCACGCAGCCGTCCGAGGCGCCCCTCCGGCGGTTCGATCGTTTCGGTCGGCGGAACGGCAAGTAGCTCGTCGACCGACAGTTCGTCCAGCGGGGCAAACTCGCTGGGGAGGTCCGTGTCCGGAGCTGCAGCATCCGGTACCGCAGCATCCGGCAACGCAGCTTCCGGCAACGCGACATCTGGCAACGCGACATCCACGATGTCGCGCCGCACCGAATCACGAGGAACCGAAGCGTCGTCACCGACTCCGGGTTGCCCATCGACCTCGGTGCGCTCGGGTTCCGGCTCCGGTGCGGGCGGATGGGCGGCCGGGGGCCGGGCTGTTGGCGGCTGAGTTGTTGACGGACGAGCTGCAGGCGGACGAGCTGTTGACGGACGAGCTGCAGGCGGACGAGCTGTTGACGGACGAGCTGCAGGCGGACGAGCTGTTGACGGGCGAGCTGCAGGCGGACTAGCAACCGGCGGACGCGGCGCAACCGCGGTCGAACCGCCCGGACTCAGCGAAATGGAGCTACCTGCCTTATATCCGCCCTTGACCGGCGGCGCCTTCACCTGGGAACCGGCATCCTGCGGCGAATCGACGATCGAGATCCGCCGGCGCCGTCCCAGTAACAGCCCGACACCCGCCGCAACGACGAGTACCAAGACAACGGCGAGAACTATCCAGATCCATGTCGTCACCCGGACATTCTCTCAGGCCCCGTCGAACAGCCGATCCACCACTCGCCGTGCTCTGCGCGCGGCCCGTCGATAGTCGTCGACGAATTTGCCGGGATCGCCGCCCTCCGGATATCCCAGGGCTCGCGCCACCGCAACGAGCTCCCGGCCGTGCGCCGGAATCTGGTCCTCCGGTTTGCCACGCACCAGCATCAGCGCGTTCCTGGTCCTGGTCGCCTCCAACCACGCAGCCGTCAGCGACTCGGCGTCCAGGTCCGTGATGATGTGGGCAGCGGCCGCCGCGCTGACCGCCGGCAGCGTGCTGGTCGTTTGCAACTCGGGCACTCGCGCCGCGTGTTGCAGCTGCAGCAATTGGACGGTCCACTCCACGTCCGACAGGCCGCCGCGCCCCAATTTGGTGTGGGTGGTCGGATCGGCGCCGCGAGGCAGTCGCTCGGCATCGACGCGGGCCTTCACCCGACGGATCTCGATCACGTCCTTGGGATCCAGTCCGTCCGCCGGGTACCGGAACCGATCGGCGGCGGCGACGAACTCCGCGCCCAGTTCCTTGTCACCGGCGATCGGTCGGGCGCGCAGCAGCGCCTGCCGCTCCCACGGCGCGGCAAAGCGATCCCAGTACGACCGGTAGGCCTCCAAGGTCCGCACCAGCGGGCCGTTTCTGCCCTCGGGCCGCAGATCCGCATCGACCAGGAGCGGCGGATCGGGGGCCGGGCGGGCCAGCAGCCTCGCCATCAGGTCAGCGACGGCGCTCATGTCGTCCATCCCACCGCGGCTGTCCTGGCCGGGTAGCGGTTCGACAACGTACATCACGTCGGCGTCCGAGGAGTACCCGAGTTCGGCACCACCGAGCCGGCCCATGCCGATCACCGCCAGTCGTCCGCGCACCTCGCCGCCACGGGCAGCCGTCACCTGACGCAACGCTGCCTCGTAGGCGGCCTGAAGCGATGCTTCGGCGACGCTGGTGAGGCCCACCGTGATCGAACCGACGCCGATCAGTCCGAGCAGGTCGCCACAGGCCAGGCGCAACATCTCGTGACGCCGTGCGGATCGAGCCGCGTCCACCGATTCCTGCGCGGTCGCCGCCCGTTGGGCGCGGGCCAACAGCGCGACCCGGACCTCTGCCGGTTGCGGTCGCAGCAGGGACACGTCATCGACCAGCAGCCGGAGCACCTCCGGCGCTCGGACCAGAAGGTTGCCCACCAGCTTGGACCCTCCGAGCAGCGCACCCAACCGCTGCGCCACCAGTCCCTCGTCGCGCAGCAACCGGAGATACCAGGGAGTGACGGCGAGGGCTTCGGACACCTGACGGTAGGACAGCAGTCCGGCATCGGGATCCGGGCTGCCGGCGAAAGTGTCGAGCAGTACCGGTAGCAAGGTGCGCTGGATGGCTGCCCGCCGACTGACTCCGGATGTCAGGGCAGCCAGATGTCGCAGCGCAGAACCCGCATTCCTGAAACCGAGAGCCGCCAACCGGGCAGTCGCCGATTCCGGCGTCAGTCGCAGTTCGTCGCCCGGTACGGCCGCCACCGCATGCAGCAGGGGTCGATAGAACAGCTTTTCGTGCAACCTGCGGACCGAGGCGCTGTGTCGGTTGCGGTCGGCGGTGAAGACCTCGGCTGCGGTGGAGGTTCCAGTGGCCGCATAGCCATCTGCCCGGGCCAGCCATTCCAGATCCGCGTCGTCCGTGGGCAGCGTGTGGGTGCGGCGTAGTCGCTGCAGCTGCAACCGGTGCTCGGCGCGCCGCAAGAATGTATATGCGGCGGCCATCTCGGCGCCATCCGATCGGCCGACGTAGCCACCTCGAATCAGCGACCGCAATGCCATCAGGGTGCCGGGGAGCCGGAGATCGGCGTCGGTGCGGCCGTGCACCAGTTGCAACAGCTGCACCGCGAACTCGACATCGCGCAGACCGCCGGCACCGAGCTTGAGTTCCTTGTCCTTGATTCCGTCCGGCACGTTCGCCTCGACTCGGCGGCGCATGGCCTGCACGTCATCCACGAACGACGGTCGCCCGGCCGCGTTCCACACCTGCGGAGCGATCATGTTCGAAAAGGCGGCGCCGACCATGGGATCGCCGGCCGCCGGGCGTGCCTTGAGCAGCGCCTGGAATTCCCAGGTCTGCGCCCAACGCTGGTAGTAGGCGGCATAGCTCGGCAATGTGCGGACGAGTGCGCCGGCCTTTCCTTCCGGTCGCAGTGCGGCGTCCACCTCCCAGGCGACCTGCTCGCAGATCCGCATCAGTCCGGCCGCCAAGTTCGTTGCGATGACCAGCATCTGGGTGTCGTCGCGGTCAACGGTGCCCGCGTCCTCCGGCGCCGGCTCGGGATGGTCAGCGGCGAAGATGACATCGACATCGGACAGGTAGTTGAGCTCCCTGGCTCCGCACTTGCCCATCGCGATGATCGCCAGCCGGGTGGGCGCCGCGGAGGCCGGGATCGAAGCGGCCACGACGGCCAGCGCGGCCTGCAAGGTGACGTCCGCGAGATCGGACAGTGCCTGGCACACGGCCGGCAGCACAGGCGCCAGCAACGAGGCTTCGACGGCCGGAGCCAGGTCGTGCGCGGCGATGATCAGCAGTTGGGAACGGTAGGCGCGCCGCAGTGCCAGTACCGCTCGACCGCCTGTCACCACCGCTCGAGCTCCTTCGGTACCGGTGCACGGCGGCGCGGCGGGATCGACGCCGATCGCTGCGGACAGGGTGGCGCGCATGTTGGACGCTGTGAGCAGGTCGCCGGCCGCGGCTTCGGGAAGTAGCAGCCGCCACTGGTCGGGATGGTTCGCCAGGTGTTCTGCCAAACCGTTGGACGCGCCCAGCACGCCGAGCAGTCGGCCGCGGAACCGCGGTTGCCTACGCAGATGGTCGAGGATCACCGGACCTTCGTCGCTGGCGCCGACCAAGGCAGCCAGCCCGTGCACCGCCAGATCCGGACGACCGGCCCTGGACAGCGCTGCGAGCACGTCCTCGGCCCCCGGAATCGCCGTTCCGTCCTGTGCCAGCCCGAGGGCGAGCAGGTCATCTGCCACCCGCGCGTTGTTGCCGAGACCGTAGCGGGCCAGGGTCCGGGTGGCCGGCCTCGGCATCAGCTACCCGCTTTCGTCATGACCGGCCGTGCAATCATGCCCGGCCCTGCAGTCATGAGCGGCCCTGCAGTCATGACCGACCCTGTAACGGCAGTCGGCGGCCCAGCAGCGCGCCGCCGTTCCCGTCTTCACTGCCGTCGTCATTGCCGTTGCCGGTGCCGCTGCCGATGCCGTCGGTTGCCAGCCGTCCGCTGCCGGCCGCAGCAAATTGAACAAACCTGGCGACGAAATCGCGCCAGACCTCCCCCATGGTCTGCTCGGCCATATCAAGCACCGGTCCCAGCCGACCGACCGGTTCCCGACTCTCCGACCGTCCCCAGGCTCTGAGGTCGGCCGCAGACGCCTCGATGTGGAACTGCAGGCCCCAAGCCGCCGGTCCCACTCGCCACGCCTGGTGCGGGTAGCCCGGCGAGGACAGCAGCAGGACGGCCCCGGCCGGCAGCGTGGACACGACGTCGTAGTGGTAATGCATGACATCCGGTGTCATCGGCAGCGGGTCGAAGAGCGGATCACTCTCTGCCGCATCGCGTTTCGCCGTGAGGTAGGCACCGATCTCCGGTCCGTCGACTCCGGTGGTCACGGTGCCCCCGGCGGCGACCGCAAGGAGCTGGGAACCAAGGCAGATTCCGAGCGTCGGCAACCGCTCGGCGACCGCGGTGGCCAGCAGATCCCTGGTGGCCGGCAACCACGGCGCCACGTCGTCGTCATGGGCGCCCATCTCACCGCCGAGGCTGATGAGGGCGTGGTAGCCGTGCACATCCGCGGGCAGTTGGTCGCCGGCGTGCAGTCGAATCACCTCGAGAGCGGCTCCGGCGTCGATCAACCACTGCCCCATCCGCAGCAGAGGATCGCTGGCATCGTGCTCCAGTACGAGGATGCGTGTCATGCGGCGCCTCGTATCGCGGAGCCGGCGCCGTCGAGTTCGACGATGACGGGAGCGTGATCCGAGGCGCCCTTGCCCTTGCGCTCCTGCCGATCGATGACGGCATCGGAAACCCGATCGGCCAGCGCCGCAGACGCGAGTGCGAAGTCGATCCGCATCCCTTCCCGTCTGGCGAAACGCAAACGTTGGTAGTCCCAGTAGGTGTATGCGCCAGGTCCCGGGTGGTACGGCCGCACCACGTCCGTCAGGCCGCTGTCCAACAGGTCCGCGAACGCGGCGCGCTCCGGAGCGCTCACATGCGTGGAACCTTCGAATGCGACCGGATCCCATACGTCGTCATCGGTGGGTGCGATGTTGAAGTCGCCGCACAGGGCAAGCTGTTTGGTCGGGTCGGTGCCAAGTTCCGAAACCACGTACCGGCCAAGAGCAGCCAACCACTCGAGCTTGTAGTCGTAGTGCGGGTCGCCGAGCGTCCGTCCGTTGGGCACGTACACGCTCCAGAACTCGACACCCCCGCAGTCCGCGCCGATGGCCCTCGCCTCGGGCTCCGTGGACTCACCGAACAGCGGTACGCCGGGAATTCCTCGTCGGACGTTGTCGAGGCCGATTCGGGAAATGATCGCCACGCCGTTCCATTGCGAGAACCCGTGGTGGGCAACGTCGTAACCCAACTCTTCGATCGGCTCGGTAGGGAACTTTTCCTGGGTGACCTTCGTCTCCTGGATCGCAAGGACATCGACGTCCGACCGTTCGAGCCAGGCCAGCAGCCGGTCCTGCCGCGCGCGGATCGAGTTCACGTTCCAGGTGGCGAATCGCATGCTCAGCCCAGCACCAGTCCGGTGGGAGCAGCCGGCACGAAGAAGGGCAGCGTCCAGTGCGCCCGGGAATCGCCGTCGATCCTGGCCCGCCACACCAACACCTGGCCGGCCGGCAGCGGCAGGCCGGTGTTGAAGTAGAGCACCACGTGCGACCTGGCCGGCAACGCTCGTCGCGGCACGCCGTTGCCACGAAAATTCGGTTCCTCCACCTGGAGCGTCTGCCCGAATCGCATGACACTCGACGCTGCGCCGACCGGCGCCGCCCGAAGTTCCACCGGCGAGCCGGCGGTATCTTCCAACACCACCTCGAAGGAGTACTGCTCGTTGAACACCTCTGGCGGGAAATCCAGTGAGACGACGAGAGCGAAGGCCGCTGAGAGGCCCTGTGCATGGTCCCGGCCGACGATCTGCAGGCCACCACCGACCATCTGCAGCTTCCCGAGCTGGTCGGCTACCGCATAGTCGGCCATCACCAACGAAACCGACGCTCGTTCGAACACCTCGCTCATGACAGTGATCGTGCCAGACGGTGGTCAACGGAAATCCCGGGAAGGGGTGGCCGCGATCAGATTCAGCGGGGCGATCCGCTCGGCCAGTACCGAGAAAGCGGCGCCCTGACGTTCCAACATTCCCCTGACCAGTAGTGCCGACGACTCACGCGCGGTTTTCCGGTACTTCGACCAGAACCCGGTCGAGCAGACGATGTTGATCATTCCGGTTTCGTCCTCGAGATTGATGAAGATGATGCCGGAGGCGGTAGCCGGACGCTGCCGGTGAGTCACCATTCCCGCCACCAGCACTCGTTTCCCGTGCTCGACCGTTGCCAGGTCAGCCGCGCGGACCACACCGATCTTCTGGAGCAACTCCCTGGAGAACTCGGTGGGATAGGCGTCCGGCGAGATACCGGTCGCCCAGAGGTCGGCAACGGTCAGCTCGATATCGCTCATTCCGGGCAGGGCCGGAGCATCCAAGCCAACCGTGGTACCCGGCAGGGTGCCGCTCCGCTCCCCCGCTGCCGCGCCGGCTGCCCACAAAGTCCGGCGGCGGTCCTTGCCCAACACGACCTCACCGTGCAGCGTCAACGCATCCAGCGCACCGGCGGTCGCAAGCGCCTCGGCCTGCGGCGTAGTCAAGGTGACGGCGCGGGTCAGCTCATCGATGTCACCGAAACCACCCGCCGGGCGAATCGCAACTATCCTGTCGGCCAGGTCCGTCCCGATGGTCGTGATCTCGTCCAACCCCAACCTGATCGCCGGGAAACCGCTCGGCCCCGGCTCCAGATTCGCTTGCGCAGAGGAGAAATTGATGTCCGGCCGACGGATGGTGACGCCGTGTCGCCGGGCATCGGCGACCAATGATTGCGGCGAGTAGAAACCCATCGGTTGAGCGCGGAGCAGTGCGGCGGTGAAAGCGGCCGGATGGTGCAGTTTGAGCCAGGATGAATAGAAGACAAGTGCCGCAAAAGAAAGAGCATGGGATTCGGCGAAGCCGAAATTCGCAAAGGCGAGTAGCCGCTCGTAGATCCGGTCGGCGACCGAACCGGTGATTCCATGCAGATTTCGCATTCCGCCGTAGAGGCGCGCCTTCATCTTCTCCATCTTCGCGCTCGATCTCTTGGAACCCATGGCGCGACGCAATTGATCCGCTTCACCGGCATCGAATCCGGCGACGTCGATCGCGAGCTGCATCAACTGTTCCTGGAACAATGGAATCCCCAGCGTTTTGGACAGCGACCGCTCCATCACCGGATGGTCATAGGTGACCGGTTCTTCGCCGTTGCGACGCCGGATGTACGGATGTACCGAACCACCCTGGATGGGACCAGGCCGAATCAGCGCGACCTCGACGACCAGATCGTAGAAGGTACGCGGCTTGAGGCGTGGCAAGGTCGCCATCTGCGCTCGGGACTCCACCTGGAAGACACCTACCGAATCAGCCCGCCGCAGCATCTCGTAGACGGCCGGTTCTTCGAGATCGAGGGTGGCGAAGTCGACCTCGACGCACTCGTGGTCGCGTACCAGGTCGACCGCATAGTGCAGGGCGGACAACATTCCGAGGCCGAGCAGGTCGAACTTGACCAACCCGATCACGGCGCAGTCATCCTTGTCCCATTGCAGCACCGAACGATTGGGCATCCGGCCCCACTCGACCGGGCAGACCTCCCCCACCGGCCGGTCGCAGATGACCATTCCGCCGGAATGAATGCCGAGATGCCTTGGATGGTCCTGGATCTGACCAGCCAATTCCAGAACATCGCCGGGAATGGTGTGCATGGACCCGGACCCTGACCCGGCGCTGCCGTCCTGCATCTGGGTGGCCAACGGCGTCCAACCGTCGAGTTGTTTGGAGTAGGCGTCCTGTTGGCCTTGGGAATGACCCAATGCCTTGGCCATGTCCCGCACGGCCATCCGCGGACGAAAGGTGTTCACATTGGCCACCTGAGCAGCACGTTCCCGGCCGTATTTCTCGTAGACGTGTTGGATGACCTCCTCGCGGCGATCGGATTCTATGTCGACGTCGATGTCCGGTGGGCCGTCGCGTTCAGGTGCCAGGAATCGTTCGAACAACAGACCGTATTCCACCGCGTCGACGGCCGTGATACCCAGTGCGAAACAAACTGCCGAGTTGGCCGCCGAGCCTCTTCCCTGGCAGAGAATCTGCCGGTTCCGACAGAAATCTACGATGTCATGGACGATCAGAAAATAGCCCGGAAAGTTCAGGTTCGAGATTATGCGTAATTCCTTTTCCAACTGCGCATAAGCGGCCGGCTTCTGCGCCGGTAGCCCATAGCGACCGGCCGCGCCGGTCATGGTCAGCGCTCTCAGGTGGCTGTTCTCGTCGTGTCCTTCCGGAACCTCGAAGGGAGGTAGCTGCGGGGCAACCAGCATGAGGTCGAAGGCACACTCCCGCCCGATCACCGCAGCATTGGCCACCGCATCCGGGTACCTCGCGAACAATGCGGCCATCTCGGCACCTGACCGCAGGTGCGCCGACGGCCCGGCCGGCAAATAGGGGTCTGCCTCGTCAAGGCTGCGCCTGGCCCGAACGGCGGACATGGCCGAACTCAGCCGAGAACCGAGCGGCCGAGCGTAGTGCGCTCCGGTGGTGGCGACCACCGGGAGGTCGAGAATGGCTGCCAGAGCCGCCAGTTCATCGTTGTCCTCGTCGTCGGTGGGCTGCTGATGTTGGGTCAGTTCGACGACGACATTGTTCCGGCCGAATCTATCGATGAGTTTCAGTAACTCGATGCGAGCCTGTTCCGGACCGCCGTCGGTGAGCGCCCGCCGGACGCTACCTTTCCGGCAACCGGTCATGATCAACCAATGACCATCCGCCGCTGCGGCCAGTTCGTCGAGATCATAGACGGGCCTGCCCTTTTCGCCGCCCCTGAGCTGAGCTCTACTGATCTGACCGGCAAGCCGCCGATATCCCTCCTGACCGCGGGCCAGCACCAGTAGATGCTCCCCGACCGGGTCGGCAACGCCAAGTTGGCCGGCGGGTAGGCCCAGTGAAAGCTCGGCTCCGTAGAGGGTGCGCAAACCTGTTCCGGCCGCGGCCTCCGAAAAGCGGACCACGCCGTAGAAGCCGTCGTGGTCGGTGATGGCCAACGCGTCGAGCCCCAACCGAAGTGCCTCCGCAACCAATTGTTCCGGCGTCGAGGCGCCGTCCAGAAAACTGAATGCCGAGTGACAATGCAGTTCCGCATAGGGAACGGCCACCGCCTGCGCCGATGGCGACTCGAACCGGTTGGATCCTTGACGCGCCGGAGCGTTCCTGCGGCCACGAAGATCATCCGGTCCGCTACCGGGCAGCGGTGGGAGGCCGGACAAGGCCCGGTTCAAATCCCGCCAGGGCACGGGCGGGTTGGACCAGCCCATCAGTCGTACACCCCTTCGATCTGCCAGCCGCTGATCCCGAAGACCAGCAGGTAGGCCAGACCGTCATCGGTGAGTATCTGAAGACGAGCAGAGTGCTTGGGCGGCTCGCTCACAACCGTAGTAGCAGCACTGGTGGCGGACGAAGTACTGGTGATGGGCGCGGGCTTCCTTGCTGGTTTGACATAGTCCAGGTCACCAGGCGCCGGGTGATAGGTCCTTCCGTTGCTCACCGACGCGGTGGAAAGCAGCGACGTTGCGGATGGTGCCGTGATCGGATGGATCACCTCGAGTAGCTCCGCCAGCCACCATCGTTCGTCGAACAACCATGGACCGGCCCACCCCTGGATCCAGGACCCGGCCGGCGGTGGCCCAGCAGGCGATCCCTGTAGCCGAGTCGGGATTCCACTGAGCACTCCGCGCTCGGTGACGACGACCGGCGCGCGTCGCTCATCGATCAACTGCACGGCGACCTGCGCAACCAGCCGAGTGGGCGCGGGCGACGGTAGTGCACCTGGCCAGGGCGCTGCCGGGTCGCGGGCGGGGATCTTTTCCTCACCCCAGGGCAGCAGGGTGATCTTGTCGGTCGGGCCACGGCCGCCGGAAAGCACCGGCGTCAGCACCGAGAACGGGCCCAACAGGCCTTGCACCCTGGCGAAGGCCCAGCCGGCACGTTGATCGTCCTGACCGTCGGACCCCCACAATCCGTATTGGACCAAGCCGGCACCGATGGCCTCGATCGGTGCCAGCCGCAACAACGTGATCGCCCCTGGCCCACCGAATTCTTCATCCACCTGATCGTCGGCGGGAGGGCGCCGGCGCTGCGGCTGCACGGTGCGTCCGGCGGTCAGCCACCCATCGAGTTGCCAGCGCAACCGATCGGCAGTGGCAGCCGGTGTCAGCGGCCTGGCACAACGCCATATTCGGGACAGGTGGCCGCCACGATCCGTCGTGGCGCTGATCGCCAGCCGGGTGCACGCCAGCCCCGCATCAGCCAATCGAGCGTGAAACTGCTCCGCCAACGCTCTTGCCGCAAAAGCTGCCGCATCGACGCGATCCAGCGGTGGATCACACAGTTGCTCCACCGCCAGTTCCTCGGAAATGATCCGGCGGGACAGACCACGCTCCGCGAGTCCCTTCGCCAGTCGATGCGCCAGAACTGCGTCCGAACCGAAACGGGTGGCCACCTTGTTTTCCGGCAGGGCAGCAAACGCGCCGGCAGTGCCGATACCCAACCGAATCAGCAGATCGACCAATTCCGCCCGGCCAGGTGGCGCGATCGACGGTTCCCTGGCCAGCTCGGCTATGGGCAGAGATGCGCAGAACTCGCCGGATCCACCCGGTGGCACGATCGTCGTCTGCCGGGCGGCCAACACCGCCACCGGGAGCGAGTCGGCAATTCCGACCGAACATTCCACATCGAGTGCCTCGACGATGTCGACAATTCTTTCGGCCGCCGCCATTTCGCTGCCGAAGTAGCGCGCAGGCCCCCGTGAGGAGCAGGCGATGAGCCCCGGGCGAAGAATCTCGATTCCTGGTGCCACCGATTCGACCGCGGCGACGACCGGCTCGAACAATCGGGCGTCACGGTCGGCATCCACCTTGAGGACCAACAGGTCGGGGCATCTCGATTGCGCATCGCGTCGGCGCTGCCCCACCTTGATGCCCTCTGTTCGCGCTGCAGCCGTGCAGGTGTGCACCCGGTTGGCGTGGAAGACGGCTACCGGTTCGGAGGCTGATCTTCCGTCCTGTCGCGCTCCAGCCACCGCCGGCCAGTCAGGACACCAGATCACCAAGGTTCGCGCCCGATCCGGTTGACCTGTCATGACGCCACCCGGTCCGGATAGAGGCTCTCCCGGAAGAAGGCCATCAGTTCGTCATAGGTTTCAAATTGGTCATAATCGAAATCACCATTGTTCAAAAAATCCCCCAGAGCGTCCCCAAAGGCGGATCTTCTGTTGTCGACGGACATTGCCGAATCGTCGCCGCTCGGAAGGCCGGTCGCCGCTCTACTGTCGACCTTTCTGCAGTCGGCGGCGCGGCAGAAAACTCCTACCGATTCAACCAGACTGAACGTCCCACCGCCCCACTCTGTATCTGTATCTGTATCTGTATTTTCCTCGGAGCCTTGGGCGGCGGCGAAATGGTGAGGACCGGGCACCAGGTCGCGCGTCGCCGGAATCCGAACGTCGTCCGGGCGGTGGAAGACCCATCCACCCGTCGTGGCGTCGCCGCTCACCGAGCCACCGAATCGAACGGTGAAACCACCTTCGTGCAACTGCATGTGATGAAACCTGCACACCAGCAACAGGTTGTCCAGATTGGTCGGGCCACCGTCTTTCCAATGCTTGACGTGGTGCGCCTCCAAGTGCCTTCGTCGAGGGCAGCCGGGATGCTGGCACCCACCGTCCCGAATCCGCAGTGCTCGACGCAGCGCAGGCGAAATTTTCCGCGTCTTGCGTCCCAGCTTCAGCGGCTCTCCGATGAGCGACGGGCCTAAGGAGGTCCGGACGATTGCGACGATCGCCGCATCGCAGCTCAACCGATCAGCGGTGCCCGGATCAATCCCGGGACCATCTTCGAGGTGACAGCGTTGCTCATCTCTCCCATCCACATTCGGCGGGACTTCGGAAAAAGCGTCTGCGTCCACGTGCAGCACCACAAGATGCCGATCGTCACCTGAGCTGTCGACCGGGCCGGCAGCCAACGCATTCTGGGCAACAGCGATCAACGCATCGGCTGTGCTCCACCCGACTTGATCGGAATCAGCCGGAACAGACCAGTCCGCCGGCGCGACGGAATCCTCTGGCCGCGCAGTCGGTCCACCAGGAATTTCCGGCCCACCTCGAGGTTCTCCCAACGAGTGCTCGGCCATTCGCAGCGCTGATACCAGCGTTGCTCCCTCATCGGCCGGCAATCGCGCGGTGAAGACCAACATGCCGTCGTCGTCCCAGAACCATCGCGCATTCCTGCGCTGCTGCTGACCAGGCCCGGCACTGTCCGTCTTGCGGAAGGACCGCACGACCCGCTCCAACTGGGCAGCGGTGTGCACCAGAGCCTGATCCAACAAAGTCTGCTCACCGATCATGTCGATGACTCTGGTGATTGCCTTCACCTTTGAAAACGACAACCGCCCGGCGGCAAAAGCGGCCCTGATCAAGGGCACCTTCTCCAGTGCTCTGGCTACCTGTAGATACTCACGAGCGGCCTGGGTGGACACCGAGCACGACCACGACAACCAGTGCGCACACGACTTGATCCCCCACTGCGCCCAGCCCTTGCGCCGGTCGAATTCCGCCACCAACCGCAACCATTCACAGGTCGACGAGGCCAACTGAGCTGCCAACGAGCAGATCCTGGCCTCCAATCGCTCGAGTGGTACTGGCGAGGTCGTGGCTGGAGTCGTCTGGCTCACGGCAGCACTCTCGGGACTCTCTGGTCTGCCGGGACTCTCGGGACCGACCAGGACGGCGCTGTTGCAGCGCATTGCCGACAGTTTCCTCGTGGTCTGCTCCGCCACGTCTTGCGCTGCTGTCCGCATCGTTGTCTGCGCTGCTGTCTGCATCGTTGTCTGCACCGCTGCCCCTACCCTCGTTGTTCGAACTCATGTTCGACACTAGACGACGGGTACGACACTGGACAAGCGCAGCCGCTGAACCGGCCAAACGGTAGATTTGCCCGAATTGCCGCTTTCGCGGAAACGTGACGGATGGATGATGAGCATGCCGGGTCCGCCTCATCGGTTCGCCGGTGCATCGCCGGATGAATCTGGGGAAGCGTTGGGCGAGCTCTGTCTGGTCAGCTGACGTTGGCTGCCAACGGGTTCGATTGCTGCTCGAACAGCTCCGGCGCAGCGCCGACATCGACTCGGGTACGGGTGCTCTTGAGCAGCATCACCGCAGAGCGCCGACGACCGGCGGCTCCTTTGCCCCTGACCTCGACGATCAGCTCACGGTTGCGTAATCTGCCATGCCCCTGACCCAGCCCGGACCAGCTTTCCACCCGACTTTCCAGCACCAGATCAGCTCCGGGCCACTGACCCTGGACGAGCATCACTGCGCCGCTCTGCCGCAGTCGCGCGGTGAGTACCCGCAAGCGTGCCGGTGTGGCAGTGAACGCAGCATGTCGAGGCGGAACGACGGCGATCAGATCCACACCATCGGCGAGTACCGACAACACCTGCAGTACATCAGGTCCCGGGTCAGGCACGAGCACAAGGCGGTCGAGGACGACACCCAATTCGTGGGCGGCCAGCAATCCGGCATCAGGCATACCGACCAGTGCCGACCAGGCGTTGACCGGTGCCGCCAGCAACGCGAAGAGCAGGCTGACCGAGCCTGATGCACCGCCAAGACTCACCACCCCGCCGCGGGGCAACCCGCCTCGGGGCAGGATCTCCGCCAACGGTGCGGGAACGGCAAGTACCGACCGGGTGGATTCGAAGGTCGGCGCAGCACCGGTGGCGGGCGAGATCTTGTGACGCAGATCAGCGAGGATCTGCTGACGATCCGGCCGCTCGAACATGAGTTCGAGCATAGGCTACGATGACAGCGTGTCCACCCACCGTTCGAGCAACTCGGCGCCCGCATCACCGGATTTCTCCGGATGGAACTGGGTGGCCGACAATGGTCCGTTCTCGACCGCTGCGACAAAGCGGTCACCCCCGTGTTCGGCCCAGGTCAATACCGGCGGTGTGAACGGCGCGCTGACCTCCAGTTCCCACTTTCGAACGGCATACGAATGCACGAAGTAGAACCTGGTGTCCGGATCCAATCCCGCGAACAGCTTCGATCCCTCGCCCGGTGTCACGGTGTTCCAGCCCACGTGTGGCACGATCGGCGCCTGCAGCCTCTCCACCGTTCCCGGCCATTCGCCGGCTCCATCGGTCTGTCGACCGTGCTCGACGCCCGATTCGAACAGGATCTGCATGCCGACGCAGATGCCGAGCACCGGCCGTGAACCCGCCAATCGACGACCGATGATCCGGTCACCGCGGATCGATACGAGACCGGCCATGCATGCCGCGTACGCGCCGACCCCCGGAACCACCAGCCCGTCCGCGGCCAGCGCGGCATCGAAATCGCCCGTCACCTCGACCTGGACGCCGGTTCTCCTCAGCGCCCGCTCCGCCGACGCCAGGTTGCCGGATCCGTAATCCAGCACCACTACTTTCAGACCAGCCGCCTTCAGACCAGCCACAGGATTCCTCCAGCCACACAGCCGAGGGCAAAGATGCCCATGATCACCGCGGCGATCCGCGAATCATTGCGCCACAAGGAGACCACCCCACCGATCAGGAAGCCGCCCAGCAAAATCAGAACGTAGGCGAACCAATTCACAGCACACCCTTCGTCGAAGGAATCCCGCCTACCCTGGGATCCGGCTCGGCCGCCGCGCGCAGAGCTCTGGCAACGGCCTTGTACTGCGCTTCACAGATGTGGTGCGGGTCCCGTCCGTACAGCACCCGCACGTGCAGCGCCATCCGGGCGTGAAAAGCCAGTGAATCGAAGACGTGCCGGTTCAGCACCACCGGATAGTTGTTGCCGACGGTGAATCCGGAAATCGACTCCGGCTCGCCGACGTGTACCGAGAACGGTCGGCCGGACAGATCGACGACGGCGTGCGCCAGCGTCTCGTCCATCGGAACGAAGGCATCACCGAAGCGCCGGAGGCCGGCCTTGTCGCCGAGCGCCTGGCCCAGCACCTGACCCAGCACGATGGCGGTGTCCTCGACGGTGTGGTGCGCATCGATGTCCACGTCACCCGTCGCCTTCACTGTCAGATCGAAGCACCCGTGCACTCCGAAGGCAGTCAGCATGTGGTCGTAGAACCGGACCCCGGTGGAGATGTCGACCTGGCCGGTGCCGTCGAGGTCGAGTTCGACCAGCACCGAGGACTCGCTCGTCACCCGTTCGATCCGGGCTCGACGCGGAGCTACGGTCATGATTTCTCCTTGATTCCGGCGCTGACGGACAGGAATGCATCGTTGTCGTTCTCGGTGCCGATGGTGGTGCGCAGGAATCCGGGAATTCCGGGGTCGCGTACGAGCACGCCGCCGCCCAGGTAGACCTGCCAGATCTCATGGGCATCATCGAATCGACCGAACAACAGGAAATTCGCATCGGATTCGATCACCTCGAAACCGAGATCCAGCAGCGCGGTACTCACCCGCTTGCGTTCGGCGACCAGTCGTGCCACCGATGCAAGAGTGTCGCCGCCATGACGCAGCGCGGCCAGCGCCGCCGCCTGGGTCAGGCTGGAAAGGTGATAGGGCAGACGTACCAGCAACAACGCCTCGATGACCGCCGGAGACGCAGCAAGATATCCCAGTCGGCCACCCGCGAACGCGAAGGCCTTGGACATCGTCCGGGTGACCACGACCTGGGTCGGGAATTCTTCGATCAGTGCGATCGCGCTCGACTGCTCGGAGAATTCGGCATAGGCCTCGTCGATCACCACCATTCCCGACGTCGCCAGAACGAGTTGTCGGACGTCCGCAAGCGCGATGGATCCGCCGGTCGGATTGTTGGGACTGGTCACGAACAGAAGATCCGGCTGCTCCCGCTCGAGCATTCGAACCGCCTCGGCGACGTCGATCGTGAAATCGTCGGTGCGGGGCGCCGGCAGCCAGTCGGTCTGCGTTCCCGTGGAGATGATCGGGTGCATCGAATATGACGGCTCGAAGCCCAGCGCGCGTCGTCCCGGACCACCGAAGGCCTGCAGCAACTGCTGCAGGATTTCGTTCGAACCGTTGGCAGCCCAAAGGTTTTCCACCGTCAGCGGCACGCCGGTGCCTTCCGCCAGGTATGCGGCCAACGACGTCCGCAGTTCCACGGCGTCCCGATCGGGATACCGGTTGAGAGACTCCGCTGCCTTGGCCACCGACTCGTCGAGGTCGGCTAGCAGGGCAGCCGAGGGAGGAAACGGGTTCTCGTTGGTGTTGATCTGCACCGGCACCTCGAGTTGCGGTGCACCGTAAGGAGTCCGGCCCACCAGATCACTGCGGAGCGGCAGGTCGTCCAGTCGGGCGGCCGCCCCGACCACCGCTGCACCTCGCTCCACCCTGACACCTCGTTCCACCGCTGCACCTCGTTCCACCGCTGCACCGCGTTCCACCGCTGCACCGCGTTCCACCGCTGCGGCCCGCTTCACCGTGGCAGCCCGTTCGGGAAGCGAGCGCTGACGGCCTCGCCGTGGGCCGGCAGGTTCTCGGCGCCCGACAGCGCCAGCACATGACCGGCGACTGCGGCCAACGCCTCCCGGGAGTACTCGATGACCTGCATCTGCTTGAGAAAGGTCGTGGTCGCCAGGCCGGAGGAGAACCGGGCGCAACCGGCAGTGGGCAGCACATGGTTGGAGCCGGCGCAGTAGTCGCCCAACGAGACGGGCGAGAACCGGCCGACGAAGATGGCACCGGCATTGCGGATCCGGCGAGCCACCACCGGCGCGTCCTGCGTCTGGATCTCCAGGTGCTCGGCGGCATAGGCATCGGCGACCCGAATGCCGTCCTCGAGGCTGGCCACCACCACGATCGCCGACTGCCGGCCGGTCAACGCCTGGGTGACGCGGTCCCGATGCCTGGTCCGCACGACCCGGCTGATCACCTTGTCCTCGACTGCGTCGGCCAACGCGACAGACGTGGTGATCAGGACCGCCGCGGCCATCGGGTCATGCTCGGCCTGCGAGACCAGGTCTGCCGCGACATGGTCTGCATCGGCCTTCTCGTCGGCCAGGATGGCGATCTCGGTCGGGCCTGCCTCTGCGTCTATCGCCACGATGCCGCGCAGGAGACGCTTCGCGGCGGTCACGTACACGTTGCCGGGGCCGGTGACGACGTCGACCGGTTCGATGATCGTGCCGTCGACATCCACCGCGCCGTACCCGAGCATGGCGATCCCCTGCGCACCGCCGGCCGCATACACCTCCGACACTCCCAATAACCCGCAGGCAGCGAGAACGGTGACGTCCGGCCAGCCGGTCCCCGCCTGCGGCGGCGAGGTGACCGCGATACCGCTGACACCCGCAACCTGCGCCGGAACCACGTTCATCACCACACTCGACGGATACACGGCCAGCCCCCCAGGGACATACAGACCGACTCGGCGGACTGCTACCCAGCGCTGCGTCACCGTGCCGCCCGCCGCGATCTGGGTAACCCGCTCCAAGGGAACCTGTGCTTCGTGCCCGATCCTCGCCCTGGCAATTGATTCCAGCAGCGCCGCCCGTACCTGCGGGCTCAGCGCCTGCACCGCGGCCTCGATCACGTCCGCCGGAACCCGGAGGGACTTCGGCCGCACTCCGTCCAACTTCTCGGTGGCGTCCAGAATGGCGGCCGATCCGCGTTTGCGGACATCTTCCAGCAACGGCACCACCACTTCCAGGGCGGCCGTCACATCGACGGCCCCCCGTGGAATCAAGTTGCGGACGTTGCCCAACCCATGTCGCAGATCTATCCGGCGCAGCATTTCTCAAGTCCTCGTTTCGTCGCGTTCGGAACTCAGCCTAGAGCGCGGGGAGAACGGTCAGATCGACGATTGCCATACCGGGGCCGGCGCCCAACCGGACCACCTCGGTGCCATCCGGGCGCCAGCCTCCGCTGAGTCCACAGGCCGGTCCGCCCCCCGTTCCGCCGGAGTACTGGGCCAACACCGTCCACAACCCTGCGGCCGCGGCCCTTCGCATCTGTTCGTCGATCCGGTGTTCTGCTCCGATCAGGTACAGCGCACCGACCAGATAGGCGTCCGCGCCGGCCGAGCGAGCGGCGACCGGATGGGAGCCGACGCCGGCGTCCGCACCAACGGACAGCGCCAACCTCCAACCACCGATCTCGAGAACGGCACCGGCGCTACCGGCGCTGAAAATACCGATCTCGCCGATCTGCAGATGCTGTTTGGCGTAGGCCACCCGCACGGCGCCGCTGGAATCGACGTGCAGAACGCCGATCTGCGGCAGGACGCCGCTTCCGGTCGGCGCTCCGATCAGAGCGTGCGCCTTCCGCTGCCGGCACATCAGCAGGATCGGCCGTAGCACCGAGTCGTCAACAGCGACCCGGAGGCCGTGCAGATCGATCATCTCGGGCTCGTAGCCTGTCAACGACAGTTCTGGAAAAAGCACCACCGACGCGCCGGAGTCGGCCGCAGCATCGATCTGTGCGGCGTGCTCGGTGGCGGTACCGGCGATATCGCCCTGGCGCGCGACACATTGCACGGCGGCGATCCGCAGCGGCGCCCGGGGTCGGGTCATCGAAGGTCCAGGCCCAGATCGATGGCAGGTGCGGAATGGGTGAGCGCGCCGACGGCCAGGTAGTCGACACCGGTGCGAGCCACCGCGGCGGCTCCGTCCAGCGTCAATCCGCCGGATGATTCCAACAGCACGCCGGGATGGCCGGACCTGGTGCGTCGTACCGCTTCCGCGGTGTCCGGCACGCTGAAGTTGTCGAGCAGGACGAGTCCGGCGCCGGCGGCCAGCGCTTCGTCCAGTTGATCCATCGTGTCCACCTCGACCTCCAGGGCGATATCCGGTCGCAGGGACCGTACCGCCTCGATCGCCGCTCGCACGGACCCGGCGGCTGCGACGTGGTTGTCCTTGATCAACGCTGCGTCACCCAGGCTCATCCGGTGGTTGACCCCGCCGCCGCACCGGACGGCGTACTTCTCCAGCGCCCGGAGGCCCGGCAGTGTCTTGCGGGTGTCCCGAACCCGTGCGGACGTCCCGGCCACCGCGTCCACCCACTGTCGCGTCACACTCGCGATGCCGGTCAGATGAGTGAGCAGATTCAAGGCAGTACGCTCCGCCGTCAAGATGCCGGACACCCTGCCGCGCAACACGATCGCCGGCTCGCCGACCCGCAACGCCGAGCCGTCCTGCTGCCGGTCCGCGGTGAAACCGTCGACCCCCAGCACCGCCTCGAAGACCGCCAGCGCCACCGGCCCACCGGCCAGCACCCCGGCCTGTCGAGGCGTGATGGCGGCTTCGGCGACCGCATCGGCCGGCACGGTAGCGATGGTGGTGACATCCGGCCCGTCGGCCAAATCCTCCGACAGCGCCCTGCGCACCACCGCGGCGACCAGGTCGGCACCGAGTCCCGCCTCCTCGAGCGCCGTCCGCGTCGGGCCTGATAGCGGCGTCATACCGCCACCCGCTCGGGTCGGTGCGTCCGTGTTCGCGTTCCGAGCAGTCCGTTCTGCAGTCGTACCGACACCGAGGTGGACCAATCGGCCGCCGTCGAAGGAAAGTCGGTACGGACATGACATCCCCGAGACTCGGTGCGAGCCAACGCCGCGGTGAGCAGGGCGGCGGAAGCCAGCGCCAGGTTCGCCGCCTCGACGGAAGCGCGGCTGAGTTCCGCCGGTTGCCGACCGGTTCCGAAAACGGACAGCGCTTGGGACAGACCGATCGCATCGCGGCCGATTCCTGCCTCGGCGCTCATCGACGCCTGCCCTTCGTCCCGTCCGGAGGGGTCACGGATCGGAAGGGGCGGCAGGACCAACTCGGCACCGGCCCCTCTGGTCCTGGTCCGGCCGGCAGTGGCTGCGACCCGGATCACAGCCTCGGCCACTCGCTCACCCATCACCAGCCCTTCCAGCAACGAGTTCGACGCCAACCGATTCGCGCCGTGCAATCCGGTGCGGGCGACCTCTCCGACGGCGTACAGCGACGGAACCGTCGTGCGACCGGACGGATCGGTCACCACGCCGCCGCAGTGGTAGTGCGCGGCCGGCGCAACCGGGATCGGCTCGGTGTTGGGATCGATACCGGCCAGCGCGCAGGCTGCGGACACGGTAGGGAATCGACGGGCGAACACCTCCGGCGCGATGGTGGTGGCATCGAGGAAGACGTGATCGCGAACGCCGCCGGGCGATCCGGCCAATCGCCGGGTGATGGCGAGCGAGACCACGTCGCGAGGCGCCAGATCGGCCAGCGGGTGCACTCCGGACATCACTCGGGCGCCCGTCGCGTCGATGAGCACCGCGCCTTCACCGCGGACGGCTTCGGTGACCAGTGGACGGTGGCCGCGGACCTCCGGGCCGGTGAACAACACGGTCGGATGGAACTGCATGAATTCCAGGTCGGCCAGCACCGCACCGGCTCGCAGCGCCATCGCCAGGCCGTCGCCGGTCGCGACGTCCGGGTTCGTGGTGGCCGCGTAGAGGTGTCCGGCTCCTCCGGTAGCCAGTACCACCACGTCCGCGAGAACCAGTCCGACCGTTCCGTCCTTTCCGAGCACCGTCACTCCGGCGGCCGTGCCTGCGGTGTCCAGCACCACATCGAGCACCTGGTGGCCGCTGAGCATGCCAGGCAGTCCGGCCGCGTCGAGCAGAGCCCGTTCGATCTCCGCCCCGGTGGCATCACCGCCGGCGTGGATCACCCGGTTCGCGCTGTGGCCCCCCTCCCTGGTACGCAGCAGCCCGTTCGCCCCGGCGTCGAAATCCGCTCCTCGGGCCATCAGCCGGGCAACCGCGCGCGGGCCCTCGGTCAGAATTCTCGTCACCGCCGCCGGGTCCGACAGTCCGCAGCCCGCGACGATCGTGTCCTGGATATGAGCTCCGACCGAGTCTCCCGGATCGCGATCGTCGCGGACCACGGCGACGCCACCCTGAGCCCAACAGGTATTCGTCTGCGCGGGCTCGCCCTTGGTGAGCAGCAGTACCGACATACCCGCGGCGGCCACCTCCAGGGCACAGGTCAACCCGGCCACGCCGGTTCCGACGACGACGACCTGGCTTCTGGCCTCCCAGGCCGGCGAGCGGCTCATTCGCCACCACCCGAGGAGCCGATCTCGATCATCCGCCGCACTGCTGCCCTGGCCCGGTCGGCGATTCCCGGCTCGACCCGGATCTCGTCACGGAGCTCGACAAGGGAACGCAGCAACTTGTCCGCGGTGATCATCTTCATGTAGCCGCAGGACGCCCGGTCGTTGACCGCCAGGAACTCGACACCCGGCGCCGCTCGCTCGAGCTGGTGGATCATGCCGATCTCGGTGGCCACCAGCACGGTCCGGGACCTGCTCGCGGACGCCGCGCTCACCATTTCACCGGTGGACAGGATCTTGATCCGATCGGCCGGCACGGCGCCGCTGCCGGCCAGGTACAGCGCGCTGGTGGCACAGCCACATTCCGGGTGGATGTACAGATCGGCGTCGGGGTGCTCGGCGGCCTTGGCAGCCAACTGGGCGCCGTTGATGCCGGCGTGCACGTGGCACTCCCCGCCCCAAACCTTGATGTTGTCGCGGCCCAGCACCCGGCGGACGTGCGCTCCGAGGAACTGGTCCGGGCCGAAGAGCACCGGGGTGTCCGCGGGGATCGAGGCCACCACCTCCACCGCATTCGAGGATGTGCAGCAGATGTCGGTCTCGGCCTTCACCTCGGCGGTGGTGTTGACGTAGGAAACAACCACGGCGCCGGGGTTCTCGGCCTTCCAGGTTCGCAGTTGGTCGGCGGTGAGCGAGTCGGCCAGCGAGCAGCCGGCGGCCGCGTCCGGAATGAGAACCGTCTTCTCGGGCGACAGGATCTTGGCCGTCTCGGCCATGAAGTGCACACCGCAGAAGATGATCGTCGACTGCGGCGCCGTCGCAGCGATCCGGGACAGCGCCAGCGAGTCGCCGACATGGTGGGCGACGTCCTGGATGACGGGCAACTGGTAGTTGTGAGCCAGGATCACCGCATCGCGCTGCGCGGCGAGCGCATGAATCTGCTCGGCCCACTCCGGGCTGCCCGGAGCGGGCCCGGCAGCCGCCGCCGGTGGGATCAACACTGCTGGAGCCGACATGGCGCCCTCCTTGTCGAGGTTTTCGACTTATAATCGAAAACATGCAACATGGTAGCAGCGTTGAGGTACTGGCTGCGGTGTTCACGGTGCGCACGACGGCGGCGGGCGGATCGGCACTGCACGTTCTGCTATGGCAGCGGGCGCAGGACCCGGATGCGCACAAGTGGGCGCTACCAGGCGGAATGCTGCTTGCCGACGAAGATGTCGACACCTCGGCCCGACGTCAGCTGGCGCAAAAGGTCGATCTGACCAGAGTCGCGCACCTGGAACAGATCGGGGTGTTCTCCGCGCCCCACCGGGTCCCTACCCGACGCACCATCGCCACCGGGTTCCTCGGCCTGGTGCCGCTGGATGCCGATCCCACGCTCCCTTCGGACACCGGGTGGCACCCCGTCGACGATCTTCCTCGAACGGCTCTTGACCACCGCGGCATCGTCGAGCGCGCGCATCAGCGCCTGCAGGCAAAGCTCTCGTACACCAACATCGGGTTCGCGTTGGCGCCGGCCGAATTCACCATCGCCGAACTGCGGCGCGTCTACGCGACCGCCCTGGGACACGACGTCGATCCGACCAATCTGCACCGCATCCTGCTGCGACGTGGCATGTTGGCCGCCACCGGCACCGCAGGTCCGCGGAATCCGGTCGGCGGTCGACCGGCTGCTCTGCACCGGTTCACCGTGGCCGAACTGCGGGTCACCGATCCCTTCGCGGCCTTCCGTCCACGCCCGCCCGCCCGCACAAGCGGCTCGGGTGCGCAATCATGACTGCTGTGGCCCCGACAACTTCTGGTACGTCAGGAACCGACCCGACAGGCCGACCGAGCACGATCCTGGTCGTCGACGACGATCCGACCGTTCTGGAAGTGGTGGCCAGGTATCTGCGGAGGGACGGGCACCGGGTGATCGAACGTTCGAACGGAACCGATGGTCTCGCGGCGGCGCTCGCCGAGCATCCCGACCTGGTCGTCCTCGACCTGATGATGCCCGGCCTGGACGGGTTGCAGGTCTGCCGGGACCTGCGCCGGACGTCCATGGTGCCGGTGATCATGTTGACGGCGCTCGGCGAGGAGTCGGATCGCGTGCTCGGGCTCGAATTCGGCGCCGACGACTACGTGAGCAAACCGTTCAGCCCGCGAGAGCTGGCCCTTCGAGTGGCGGGTGTGCTGCGTCGGTCGCGGCAGGAGTTCACTCCGGCCCCGCAGGGGGCGCCGGACGGGAGTTCGTACACGGACGGGAATCTGCGGATCGACCCGAGGGCCAGAACCGCGACGGTGGCCGGAGTACCGGTTTCGTTGACCATCCGTGAATTCGATCTGCTCTCCTACTTCCTGTCCCACCGTGGTGAGGTGCTCGGCCGGACGCACCTGATGGAGCAGGTCTGGGGATGGACCTTCGGTGACGAGTCGACCGTGACCGTTCATGTGCGCCGGCTACGGGAGAAGATCGAGGCCGATCCGGGCAACCCACAACGGGTGGTCACCGTCTGGGGCGTCGGCTATCGCTACGACAGTTCGGACGAGCGCCGATGATGCCCATGTGGACCGACGTCTTCCACATCCTGCCCTGGGCCCTGCTGGCCTGCGGGCTGACCGTCGGCGTCGAACTGGCCGTGGTGGCAGCACTTCGCGGTCGGTCCGTCGCGGCCAACATCGCTGCGCTGGTGGCGGTTCCGATCGTTTCGGTGCTGCTGTTCGTGGTTGCCATCAGCGGATTCATGTTCACTCCGCAGCTGCGATGGACGGCGGTGACCTGCGCTCTGATAGCGGCAGCGGTGATTCCGGCGACCGTCCTGCTCGGCCGCAGGATCGCGCTGGCGGAGATGGCGGCATCGACCGAGCGGGCCATGGAACGTGCCGCGGAATCCTCCAGACGGCAGTTGGTGGCGTGGGTGAGCCACGACCTGCGAACTCCGCTCGCCGGCATTCGAGCGTTGAGCGAGGCGCTGCAGGACGGGGTCGTCGTCGATCCGGTCGAGAGCATCGACTACGCCCGGCGGATCAACACCGAGACGGTCCGCCTGTCGGCCATGGTCGATGATCTGTTCGAGTTGTCGCGGATCAATGCGGGCGCCCTGCACCTTCAGCTGCGCCGAATAGCGCTGGAATCGCTGGTCGCCGACGCGCTGGAATCGACGTCCCCATCGGCCGGGCAGCGAAACATCACCCTGCACGCGCAGGCGCCGGGTGGCTGGCCGGTGTTCTGCGGCGCCGAACCGGAGCTGACCCGGGTCCTGCGAAATCTCCTGGTCAACGCGGTGCGGCACACCCCGAGCGGCGGGTCGGTCACGGTGGTGGCCGGCGTCGACGACCGGGAGGTCTGGTTGGCCGTCGACGACGGCTGCGGCGGCATTCCGGACGCCGATCTGCCCAGGGTGTTCGAGGTCGCGTTCCGAGGATCACCGGCACGTTCGCCTGTGGTCGATCGATCGTCGACGGGCGCTGGGCTCGGCCTCGCCATTGCCCGTGGGCTGGTCGAGGCGCACGGCGGCAGCGTCTCGGTCAGGAATAGGGGTTCGGGTTGCCGCTTCGAGGTTCGGCTGCCGGCAGCGCTGCCGGTTTCGGTGCCCACCGGCTAGGACGGCCGAGATCCGGGCGGCCGTTCCAGACCACCAAGAAGGTATAGACGGCGATCGCGAGAGCCGGTTGCACGACGATCACCAGCAGATTTCCGAGCGTGGGAGCTGCGCCCACCACCGACTGCGCGCTCGTCGGCCCGACCGACGCCGGATCGGTTCCGGTGACCAACTCGGTGCCCACCAGGTAGGCGGTCAGCGCACCGAGCGCGTTGCCGGCAGCCACGATCAGTGCGGCCACCATTCCACGGGTGGATCGCCAGTGCCAGACCGCAGTCGCCACACCGACACCGGCGACGACGCCCAGCAGAGCGAAGATCGCGATCGAGGCGAACTGATGGTAGGACTCGGTGGGCAGTGCACCGAAAGTGCCGTCGGGAGAGACGAAATACTGCTCGCGGGGCGCGATTCTGGACCACAGCACCGCCTGCAGCACGCCCAGCGCCACGCTGCCGAGCCAGATGACGGCGCCGGACCGCCAATACAGCAGCTCGGCGTGCGGGTTCGGCGTGTTCGTCGGGGTGGGATGCAGTCTCATGCCAGGCAGTCCGCGCCCAGTAGTGCCTTCAGATCGCCCATCAGAGCCGACGTCGGCGTCACCCGTAACCCGTCGTCCAGGCGCAACGTCGTCGCCCTGGCGCCGTTCATCAGCCGTAGGTGCACCGCCGTCGTACCGGGATGGGACTGCAGCACATCACGCAGCCGATCCACCACCGGTGGCGTGCAGCGGGTCGCGTTCATCGTCACCTGCATCGGGCCTTTGTTGGACGGGCCGGACAGGTCGGGAACCACGACGCTCTGCGCGTGCAGACTCAGCCGTTCCTCGGAACGGGCCACCCGTGCCTTGACCAACACCACCGCATCCTCGGCAAGGCTCAGCGCGAACTCGGCGTACACCTTCGGGAAGAACGCGACCTCGACGCCCCCGGCCAGGTCCTCGAGCGTCGCGGACGCCCAAGGGTCGCCCTTCTTGGTGAGTCGCCGTTGCAGGCCGGTCAGGATTCCGCCGACCGTCACCGTCGCCCGGTCTGGCACCGTGCCGTCGATGATGTCCGGGATCGAGGCGTCGGACTGGGCGGCCAGTATATGTTCCACACCGGACAGCGGGTGACCGGATACATACAGCCCCAACATCTCTCGCTCGAATCCGAGCAACAGTTTGGTGTCCCATTCGCTATCCGGGACGTTGACCGTGAGCGCGCCGCCGACATCTTCGGCCGACATCTCGCCGAACAGATCGAACTGCCCTGCCGCCTCCGCCTTCTTGACGTTCATGTAGAGGTCGATGCCCTCGGCATGAGCCATCAGCAGACCCTTTCGCGGATGCTTGAGGGAATCGAAGGCGCCGGCCTTGATCAGCGACTCGACCACCTTCTTGTTGCAGACGACGGCCTCCACCTTCGAGAGGAAGTCGCTGAAGTCCTGGTAGAAACCCTTCTCCTTGCGAGTTGCGATGAGCGAGGCCACGGCGCCGGCGCCGACGTTTCGGATGGCTGACAGACCGAACCGGATATCGGTGCCAACAGGGGCGAAGTTCTTCTCGGAGGCATTGACGTCCGGCGGCAGCACCTTGATGCCCATGTTGCGGCATTCGGCCAGGTAGATCGCCGACTTGTCCTTGTCGTCGCCGACCGAGGTCAGCAGGGCGGCCATGTACTCCGACGGATAGTTCGCCTTGAGAAAGGCGGTCCAGTAGGAGACCAGCCCGTAGGCAGCGGAGTGGGCCTTGTTGAACGCGTAGTCCGAGAACGGCAGCAGGATGTCCCACAGCGTCTGCACCGCAGCCTGGGAGAAACCTCGCTCCTTCATACCGGCGGAGAAGCTGACGAACTGCTTGTCCAGCTCCGACTTCTTCTTCTTGCCCATGGCGCGGCGCAGCAGGTCTGCCGAACCGAGGGAATAGCCCGCGACGTGCTGCGCGATGGCCATCACCTGCTCCTGGTAGACGATCAGGCCGTAGGTGTCGCCGAGGATCTCCGCAAGCGCCTCCGCCAACTCAGCATGGATCGGTACCACCGGCTTGCGGTTGTTCTTCCGGTCGGCATACTCGTTGTGCGAGTTGGCGCCCATCGGCCCTGGCCGGTACAGCGCGCCGACGGCGGAGATGTCCTCGAAGTTGTCGGGCCTCATCGAGCGCAACAGCGCCCGCATGGGGCCACCGTCGAGTTGGAAGACGCCGAGCGTGTCGCCCCTGGCCAACAGCTCGAAGGTCTTCGGATCGTCCAGCGTCAGGTCCTCCAGGACGACGGTCTCGCCGCGGTTCGCCAGGATGTTGATCAGGGCGTCGTCCAGGACCGTCAGGTTGCGCAGACCCAGGAAGTCCATCTTGATCAGACCCAGCGTTTCGCAGGTCGGATAGTCGAACTGGGTGATGATGGCGCCGTCCTGCTCCCGCTTCATGATCGGGATCAGCCCCTGCAGCGGCTCGGACGACATGATGACGCCGGCGGCATGCACGCCCCACTGGCGTTTCAGGCCCTCCAGGCCCTTGGCCATGTCGACCACGCGCTTGACGTCCACATCGGACTCCACCAGCGCGCGGAACTCCGCACCTTCGGAATACCGGGAGTCGCTGGGCTCGAAGATCTTGGCCAGGGAGACGTCCTTGCCCATCACGGGGGGCGGCATCACCTTGGTGATCCGGTCGCCGACGGAGAACGGCATGCCCAGGACCCTGGCCGAATCCTTCACCGCCTGCTTGGCCTTGATGGTGCCGTAGGTGACGATCTGCGCCACCCGGTCGTCCCCGTACTTGTCGGTGACGTAGCGGATCACATCGCCGCGTCGGCGCTCGTCGAAGTCCACGTCGAAGTCGGGCATAGAGACGCGTTCAGGATTGAGGAAGCGCTCGAAGATCAGCCCGTGCTGCAACGGATTAAGGTCGGTGATCCGCATCGCGTAGGCCACCATAGAACCGGCGCCGGAACCACGACCCGGACCAACTCGGATGCCGTTCTCCTTCGCCCAGTTGATGAAATCGGCGACCACCAGGAAATATCCGGGAAAATTCATCCCGGTGATGACGTCGATCTCGAAGTCGGCCTGGACCTGGCACTCCGGCGGAATCCCGCCCGGAAAACGGATCTGCATGCCGCGTCGGACCTCGGCGACGAACCAGCTCTGCTCCGTCTCGCCTTCCGGCACCGGGAACCGCGGCATGTACGAGGCCGACTCGTCGAACTCGACCTTGCACCGCTCGGCGATCCACAGGGTGTTGTCGCACGCCTGCTTCAGGTCGTACTTGCCCTCCCAGATCTCCCGCATCTCGCGGGCGGACTTCAGGTAGTAGCCACCGCCCTCGAGCTTGAACCGCTTCGGATCGTCCATCGTCTTGCCGGACTGCACACACAGCAACGCCTCGTGCGAGGCGGCATCCTGGGGATCGACGTAGTGCAGGTCGTTGGTGGCGATCAGCGGCAGGTCAAGATCCTTGGCGATCCGTAACAGTCCCGAGCGCACCCGATTTTCGATGGACAGACCGTGGTCCATGAGTTCGACCAGAAAATTGCCGGCACCGAAGATATCGCGAAATTCTGCCGCACTTGCGACCGCCTGTTCGTAGTTGCCGATGCGCAACCAGGTCTGCACTTCACCGGACGGGCATCCGGTGGTGGCGATCAGGCCTTTGGCATACTCGTTCAACAACTCTCGGTCCGCGCGCGGCTTGTAGTAGAACCCCTCCAGGGACGAGCGGGAAGAGAGCCGGAACAGATTGTGCATGCCCTCGGTGGTCTCGGACAGCAACGTCATGTGGGTGTATGCGCCCGATCCGGACACGTCGTCGTTCCCGCCCTCGGACCACCGGACGCCCTTCTTGTGGAACCGGGACGTGTTGGGCGTGACGTAGGCCTCGAGCCCGATGATCGGGTTTATTCCGGCCGCGCGGGCCTGCCGGTAGAAATCGTGCGCGCCGAACACGTTGCCGTGATCGGTCATCGCGAGGGCGGACATCTCGAGCTCGGCCGCCCGCTCGAAAAGATGGCCCAACCTGGCGGCACCGTCGAGCATCGAGTATTCGGTGTGTACGTGCAGATGAACGAAGGGATCCGAACACGAACCAGCAGTTCCGGCCAATGAACGGCCTCCTTCATCATCCTGACCGCCCGAGAGCCGTCTTACGTTGCAACAGCCATCATCCCAGCCTGCCGACCGGTCGATGACCGCCATCGTTCTAACACGTCGCACTGACAGCCGTCCGGTCGAGGCGGTAGCGTCCCAGCGGTGACGACACCGAACTCACCGCAAGGACGGCCCGTTCCGGATACGAGTGATCTGCGGTTGCTGGCCGAGATCATCAACAACGGCGCCATCGGACTCCCGCAGGCAGCGTGGAACGCCCGGATGAGCCAGGCCGAAGCGGCCGCCAGACTCGTCACCATGGCCGAGCGGGGCCTGCCGCTACGGCTGGTGGCCGAGGGCGATCGGCAGTTGCTGTGGAACATCGCTCAGGCCGGACCGGCGACCGGTGGTGTTCCACAGCCGCCTGCGGCGCCGGAAGCTTTCGCGGCGCGGCCGGATGAGGTCGCCGCACGCCCGGAAGGTGTGGTGCTGCCACCGACGTCCGCGGTTCCGCCGCACGAGCAGGCGATTGCCGGCGCGGTACCCCTCGGGCAGCCGCCGTTCGGCACGTCCTCACCTGCACCAGCGGCGCCGGCTGAGCCACCCGGGCTCGAGCTCACCGACGCTGCCGGGTCCGGAACGCCTGCCGAGTCGACCTGGGGACTGCCCGGCAGCTCGGCCTGGATCAGGTCGGACGAGCCCGAACCCGAGCCCAAACCCGAATCAGCAGCAGCAGCCGAACCCGAGATGACGCAGGCCTATCCCCCGCCACCGCCGTTCGAGCAGACACCGCCGTTCGAGCCGCAACCGCCGTTCGAGCAGACACCGTCGTTCGAGCAGACACCGCCGGTCGACCAACCACCGCCGCTCGAGCAACCACCGCCGGCGGCCCAACAACCTGTTGTCTCCCACCGATCTCCTGAACCCGAGAGGGCACCGGCCGCATCGCCGACCAAGCGGGCCATGATCTCGGGCCGGCCGATGGAGTCGGTCGTCGGCCTGTTCGGCGAGCATCTGGACGTCAGCCTGCAGAATGTCGTCGATCCCGCCGATCAGATTCTGACCGACGTCGGCTATCGGCTCGAATCCGGCGAGCGCGCGCTGCTCGTTCAAACCGCTGTGGGCAATCGCGGGCCAATCGACTTCGAATCGCTGCCCGACCTCTACCTCGTCCTGGTCTCGGGGGAAGGCACGATTCTGCAGAAGGCGGCGATGGCCGTCGCCGGTTATCCCGCCCACCGGGTGGGCGTTCCGGCCGGTACCCAGGTCTCCGGTTGGACCGTGTTCCTGGTTCCGGCCGCGACCGAGGTGGCCGAAGTTCGGTGGAGCATCCGTCCCGACCTGGTCAACCGCACCGTGCGCTGGGGGTTCGGTCCGGCCTAACTCAACCGGCGGCGAGAATGTCCTTGGCCCGCACCAGGTCTGGCGGATAGGGAGAGGTGAACTGCACCCAGCGGCCGTCGTCCGGATGGGCGAAGCCGAGTTGGTGGGCGTGCAGCCACTGCCTGGTCAGACCGAGCCGGGCGGTCAGCGCCGGGTCGGCGCCATAGGTGATGTCACCGACACACGGGTGGTGCATGGCCGAGAAGTGAACCCGAATCTGGTGCGTCCGACCCGTTTCCAGATGCACCTCGACCAGGGTGGCCGATCGGAACGCCTCGAGGGTGTCGTAATGGGTGATGCTGTCCCGGCCGCCGGCCACCACCGCGAACTTCCAGTCCGACTTGGGATGTCGTCCGATCGGCGCGTCGATCGTGCCCGCGCTCGGGTCCGGATATCCCTGGATGATGGCGTGATAGACCTTGTCCACGGTGCGGGTGCGAAACGCATCCTTGAGCACGGTGTACGCATGCTCGCTCTTGGCCAGCACCATCACGCCTGTCGTTCCGACGTCGAGGCGGTGCACGATGCCCTGCCGTTCAGCCGAGCCCGAGGTGGTGAGCGAGACACCGAGTGCAGCCAACGCTCCCAGCACGGTCGGCCCACTCCAGCCGGGGCTGGGATGGGCGGCCACCCCGACCGGCTTGTCGACGACGATGATGTCGGCGTCCTGATGAAGGATCTGCAGCCCGTCGACCTGCTGCGGAACCACGACCAGCGGACGCTCCGGTTCCGGCAGCGTGATCTCCAGCCACATTCCCGGGCTCAGCCGCTCGGACCTGACCACCACCGTCCCGTCGACGAGCACACCGCCGGCGTCGATCATGGTTCCGACGCTGGTGCGGCTGATGCCCAGCAGGCGCGCGAGCGCGGCATCGGCCCGCATGCCGGCCAGTCCGTCCGGAACGGGTAGTTCCCGACGATCAGCCATGCGACGCCGTGTCCTTCGTGTCCTTGGTGTCCTTGCTCCGGCGGCCATCCATGTCGATGCCCAGCAGCGCCGTGATCACCAGGGCCACTCCGCCCAGGGTGATGCCGGAGTCAGCCACGTTGAACACCGCGAAATGCCGCCCGTCGGGCTCGAACAGGGAGACGAAGTCGACGACGTGTCCCCGAAGGAACCCCGGGGACCGGAAGAACCGATCGCACAGGTTACCGACGGCGCCGCCCAGCACCAGGCCCAGGGCGATGGCCCACGCAGTCGAGCGCAGTCGGCTGGCCGTGCGAATGATCCAGATCACGACGGCCACCGCCACCAGCGCGAGCAGCCAGGTCAGGCCGGTCCCGGTGGAGAAGGCGGCCCCGGCGTTGCGGAACAACGTCAGGTAGACGGCGCCACCCAGGATGCGGCGCGGTACCCCTTCGGTGAGATTGGCTACCACCAGGACCTTCGTCACCTGATCCAGAACCAGGACGATGATGGCCAGAGTCGCCACCAGAGCGATGCGACGCGGCGGCAGCGCGGGTGCGGTCGCCGCCTGCTGCAGGTTCCCGTCGGACACCTCGCCGGGAGGTTGCTCTGGCTCAGTGGAACTGTTCACCGGTCCAGTGTCGCAAACATTAGGAGTCGGTCCGGTCACCTCGCTCGCCGAACCACGTCGCCAGCGCCCCCGCCCGGCTGATGGCCCGGAGGCGGCGCTCGGTTGCGACCCGCAGGCGCTCGGGTGTCACGATCAGCAGCTGGTCGCCGGACTGCAATCGGACCGTCGGCTCGACCGCGACCGGTGAACCCGCCCGGACGACGAGCGCGACCACCGCTTTGGACGGCAGCCGCAGTTGCGAGAGGTACACGCCGTGCATGCGGGATTGGGCGGGAATCGTGCTCTGCAGGATCTGCGCCCCCATTTCGTCCAGCGGAGCCGCCTCGACCTGTATCTCCGTGGTCTGACCGGACTGGATCACGCCGAGGATGCGAGCCATCCACGGCAGGGTGGTCCCCTGGACGAGGGTGTAGATCACCACGACGACCACGATGATGTTGACCATCGACCGCGATTGAGCATCACCCCGGAGCATCAGCGGAATCAGTGCGAGCACGATCGGGACGGCGCCCCGCAGCCCTGACCACGACAGGAAAGCCTGCTCGCGCCAGGGCATCCGAAAGGGCAACGCGGCCGCGAGCACCGACAGCGGACGCGCCACGGCCAGCACCAACAGCCCGATGGCGGCCCCCGGCAACAGCGCCGAAGGCAACTCCTTCGGATCGACGTAGAGGCCGAGCAGGACGAACAATCCGATCTGGGCCAGCCATCCGAAGCCCTCCGCGAACGACAGGGTCGACGCCCGGTGCGGCAACCGGGAGTTGCCCAGGATCACCGCGCACACATAGGTGGCCAGGAACCCCGAAGCGTGCAGGTATTGACCGCCGGCATAGGCCCCGCCGACCAGCGCGAGCGTTGCCAACGGGTACAGGCCCGCGGCCGGCAGCGCTCCTCGGCGGAGGCTCCAACCGCCCGCGAAGCCCACCGCCCCGCCGATCACGGCTCCGGCCAGTAGCTCGTAGACCACCAACAACGGGTCCGTCCAGCTGATCGTCGTGGCCCCGGCGAGCAGCAGGACCGCGATGACGACCGGGGCGTCGTTCAGCCCCGACTCGAGTTCGAGGGCGGCCGCCAGCCTGGGCTTCACTCCTACTCCCCGCAGCACCGAGAAAACGGCGGCGGCATCGGTGCTGGACAGAACCGCACCCCAGAGCAGGGATGTGCGCCAGTCCAACCCCAATCTGGCGCCCAACAACAGGTGCACACCGGCGCCGGCGACCACGACGCTGACCACCACCGACACCGTCGCCAAGGCGGTTCCCAAACCCAACGCGGGTCGGACATTCGCCCAGCTGGTGGTCAACCCGCCTTCGGCGAGGATGAAGACAAGGGCGGCCAGACCCAGTTGCTCGGTCAGCCGGGTGTCGGAGAATTCCAACCCGAGTCCGCGGTTGCCCAGCAGCAGACCGATGCCGAGGTAGAGGAGCAGGGATGGCAGACCGAGCCGCCGGGACAGGCGGATTGCGATCAACGCTGCGAGGATGACCAGGGAGGACAGTCCGAAGGCCCGTTGGACGTCATCCATCAGCTCAGCGCACCTCTCAGGTCTGCAGTGCCGGCATTCTGGTCATACCCAGCGCGCTCAGAACCTCCAATGTCGCTTTGGACCGGTTGAACGTATAGAAGTGCAGACCGGGTGCACCTTCGACGAGCAGTTGCTCGGACATCCGGATCGCATGCTCCATCCCGATCTCCCGGCCCGCTGCCGGGTCCCCCTCCACCGCCTGCAACCGCTCCGCCAACTCGGCCGGAGTTCGCTGGCCGGAGAGTTCGATGATGCGCATCAGCCGGCTGTAGGAGGTCACCGGCATGATGCCGGGCAGAATCGGTACGTCGGCGCCGGCGGCCGCCGCCCGGTCCCGCATCTGCACGTAGTCGGCGGCCGAGAACAGCATCTGGGTGATCGCGTAGTCCGCGCCGGCGGCAATCTTGGCCGCGAAGTGCCGGGTGTCGGACGAAAGATCCGGCGAACGGGGATGCTTGTCCGGGAACGCGGCGACGCCGACGTGGAACTCACCGAGCGACCTCGTCAGTGCCACCAGGTCACTGGCATGATCCAGCCCCTGTGGATGCGCTTTCCACTCCGCGGCCGGATCTTCCCCGGGGGGGTCTCCGCGCAGCGCCAGGATGTTCCGAACCCCTACCGCGGCGTAGGAGCCGATGACGTGGCGCAGCTCGGCCACCGAGTGTCCGACCGCTGTCAGGTGCGCAACCGGCAGCAGCGTCGTTTCGGCCGCGATCCGCTCGGTGATCCGAATCGTGCGGTCGCGTCGCGAGCCGCCCGCCCCGTAGGTCACCGAGACGAACGCCGGGCGCAACGGCTCCAGCCGCCGAATGGCGAGCCAGAGCGCAGCCTCCTGTACGTCGTCACGCGGCGGGAAGAACTCCACCGAAAAATGGGGGCCGGGCGCGGCCAATCGCTCCCGGACGGTCAGCATGCCCCGCAGCTTATCCGGCCGCGGTCGACGGGCAGACTGGGCGGTGTGCACCTGTCCCCCCCGGCGGCCCAACTGGCGATCGCGGTCGAGTCGGCACTGACCGCCGAACTGACTTCGCGCCGGGCGGAGGTCGCTGCGATCGATGTCCGCCTGGTCGCCGACGTCGACCGGCTGATCGCGTACATCGCCTCTGGTGGGAAGCGGCTCCGGCCGCAGTTCCTGGGGGCCGGATGGCTGGCTGCGACCGCCGATCCGACGCTTGCCGTTCCCGGCGGTGTGGCCAAGGCGGCCGCCGCGCTGGAGCTGATCCAGGCGTGTGCGCTGATCCACGACGACATCATCGATCGCTCCGAGACCCGGCGCGGGCGGCCAAGTCTGCATCGATCGGTCCAGAAGCTGCATGCCGACAGCGGATGGTCCGGGGATGCTGCGCACTTCGGCGTCGGGTCGGCATTGTTGATCGGGGATCTGGCGCTGGCCTGGGCGGACGACCTGTTCTGCGCGGCGCTGGTGGAACTGGGCTGGTCCGCGGAAGCGTTCGGAGCCTGGCGTTCGATGCGCACCGAGGTGCTGGCCGGCCAACTCCTCGATCTGCGGATCGCGGCCGACGAATCGGCCGATCCGCAGACCGCCGCGGCCGACGCGACGGTGGTCAACCGGTACAAGACCGCTGCCTACACGGTGGAACGGCCGCTGCACCTGGGCGCGGCGCTCGGCGCGGCCGGACCAGCGACGATCGAGGCGCTGCGCCGTTACGGTGTGGCGATCGGGGTCGCTTTCCAGCTGCGCGACGACCTACTCGGAGTCTTCGGCGATCCGGCGGTCACCGGAAAACCGGCGGGCGAGGATCTGATCGAGGGCAAGCGAACGGTCCTGCTGGCGCTGGCGCGGGTCGCCTTGGCCGCGTTCCCCGACCAGCTTGCCGACCTCGACTGCGGAATAGGCACGGCCCTGCTGCCGGCGCAGGTCGAGCGGCTGACCCGACTCATCGCCGATACACCCGCTCCGGCGGCGATCGAGACGAAGATCACCGCTCTGCTGCGGGACGGCCTTGCCGCTCTGGACGCAGTCGATTCCCAGGGCGCGCTGCTGGTTGCCCCGGCGGCCGCGGCCGACCTGCGCGTTCTGGCATTGGCCGCGACGGCGCGGCAGCGGTAGGCCGCAGAGCTAGAAGCCGGAGACCTGAGCCCTGCGATGCACCTCGCGGCCGCGATTCTCGCGCAGTGCGGTGATCGGACGGCCCGGCAGCGAATCGTCGGATGCGAACAACCAGTCGATGATCTCCGGATCGGTGAAGCCGGCGTCGGTCAGCAGCGTGATGGTGGCGGTCAGCCCCTTCACGACGGCACCGGACTGGACGAATTCCGCCGGAATGCGGAGCACCCCATCCACTCTGGTCGCTACCAGTTGCCGTTCCCGAAGTAGTTGGTGCACGCGGGTGACGATCATTCCCAGGGCGGACCCGATATCGGGGACCGGCACCAGGGTGGGTGGTCCGGCATCGCCTTTCGGGTCGCGGTTCCCGGTGTTTCCGGAACCGGTGGGGTCGGCGGGCACGCTGGGGCTCCTCTGCACGGGGTTCTTCGGCACGCCGATCAGCGTGCCACTTCCCAACCGGGACCGCTAACCGGTTCCGGACTCCTAGTATCGGCAGTCGTGAGTACCTCTGACGACGGCTCGACCGGCTCCCGGTTGACCGGCACCGTGCTCGAGGGTCGGTACCGGGTGGGCGCCGTGATCGCCAGGGGCGGGATGTCCACGGTCTACCGTGGCATCGACCTCCGGCTGGACCGACCTGTCGCGATCAAGGTGATGCAGCCGTCGTTCGCCTCCGATCCGACGTTCCTGACCAGATTCGAGCGCGAGGCCCGCCTGGCCGCCGGCCTCGCGCATCGCGGCGTGGTGGCCGTCTACGACCAGGGCCGCGACGACGACGTCGTGTTCCTGGTCATGGAACTGGTCGACGGCGGCACCCTGCGGGACCTGATCCGGCAGTCCGGCGCGCTCTCGGTATCGGTGACGATGTCGATTCTGGAGCCACTGCTCTCCGCCCTTGGCGCGGCCCACGCCGGCGGGTTGGTGCACCGCGACGTCAAACCCGAGAACGTGCTGATCTCGTCGAAGGGCGAGGTGAAAGTGGCCGACTTCGGGTTGGTCAGGGCGATCAGTTCGCAGACCATGGCGACCGGCAACGTCATTCTGGGAACCGTTGCCTACCTGTCGCCGGAACAGGTCGCGACGGGTGCGGCCGATGCTCGATCCGACGTCTATTCGGCAGGCGTGGTCGCCTTCGAGATGCTGACCGGACACCCTCCCTACGGAGGGGACAACGCCATTTCCGTCGCCTATCAGCACGTCCACTCCGACATTCCGCCGGTCACCGACCAGGCACCGGGGGTTCCGGTCGAACTCGATGATCTGATCCTCGCCGCCACCCGGCGCGACCCGATGGCACGGCCGCGGGACGCCTCGGCGTTTCTGTCCGCTGTGGTGTCGATGCGGGCTCGCCTCGGCCTGGCCAGAGCTGCCGTTCCGGTTCCGCGCGCACCGTCGGCGCCCGCCGGGCCGCTGCCGCAGCGATCAGCGGCCTCCCAGTCGCACACCACGGCCCGCCCGGCCGGGCCGGGTGGTACACGGGTGGCCGGTGCTCGGGTGGGCGGTGCTCAGGTGGGCGGTGCTCAGGTGGGCGGCAATCGGGTGGGCGGCACTCGGGCGGGCGCCGGTCGGCCGGCCACGCTGGACCTGGCGGTCGGTGCCCGCGGTTCGGAAGCGGTCGAAGCCCCTTTCGCGAGTCCGGTCCGATCCCCGCGTCCCAAGTCGAGGCTTCGCCGGTGGTTGATCCTGATGCTCGTCGTCCTGCTGCTGGGTGTGGCGGCCGCGGCCGGCGGTTGGTGGTTGGGTAGCGGCCGCTGGGCGTACATCCCGTCGGCGGTTGGCGAGGCGCAGCCGGCCGCGGAGGGGCTCGTCCGCGATGCGGGACTCGTTCCCCAGATCACCACCGCGCCGAACGACGTCGTCCCGATGGGAACGGTCGCCGACACCGAACCGATTTCCGGTTCGCGGCTGCTCCGGGGATCCGACGTCCGACTGGTGGTTTCCTCCGGTCGCCCGGTGGTTCCCGCGATCGTGGCCGGAACTGCTTCGGAGGAGGCTTCGAAGTTGGTGTCGGCCGCCGACCTGACCCCGGCCTTCGACAACTCCGCCGACCGTTACGACAAGTCCGTGCCCTCGGGAGCGGTCCTGGCCACGGAGCCGCCCGGAAATACCACCGTGGCGGTTTCGGCGCAGGTGGTGATCATCAGGTCGAGGGGTCCGCGACCGATCACCGTGCCTTCGGTCACCGGCAAGTCGCCAGAGGACGCCAGGAACAAATTGCTGGTGGCCGGCTTCACGGTAGCTGCGGCCAAACGGGTCTTCAGCGCCGACTTCGACGACGGCAGCGTGCTCGGCACGGATCCGGCGGTGGGTCGTGAGGTGTCCGAGGGCTCGCCGGTGGCGCTGGTGCTGGCCTCGTCGCTCACCGTTCCGGCGATTCGCGGGGAGTCGGTCGAGCGAGCCACCGCGGATCTGGAACAGGCCGGTTTCACCGTCACCGCAGCGACGCCGGCCTTCGACGCCGACGTCGACGGCGGCTCGGCGATCGGCACCACCCCGGCTCCGGGCACCAGAGTCGATCCAGCAGACCCGGCCATCCTGTTGGCGATCTCCAATGACGTGGTCGTTCCCGATCTGGGTCGGGACAACGTCGGGCAGGCCCGGCAGCAGTTGGCCGAACTGGGCCTGGTGACCGACGTGAGCGCGATGTTCGGAAGTGCGGGCGCCGCCGTGATCGATCAGTCCCCGGGTTCGGGTAGCCGGGTGCAGCCTGGTTCGACGGTCACGCTCACTGCGTTTCCCTGACCGGGCGAACCAGCCGCAGGAGCGCCAGCCGGGCGAACGGCAAATAGGCCAGTAGCACCGGAAGCGGGCCACTGAGGTGCAATCGGGTCCGGACCCCGTCCCCGTCCGCTTCGACCGTATGACGCAGCCGGAGCGGCACTCCCCATGGCAGCTGGGCGATCCACGACCACGCCCTGTTCTGCTCGTCGACCTCGGTCACTTCGAAGGGCACGGCGACACCGAAAATTGCGTGAACCACCCCCACGCTGCCGGTGCGCAGGACTTCGTCGCTGCAGTCCACGGCGCGGATCTGCGGCGACCATGTCGGCCACAGCGCCGGCCGGACGTAACGGTCCCACACCAACGAGACAGCAGCGGTTCCGGAGACCTCGGTGGTGATTCTCATCGTCAGCTGCGGAGCATCTCGGCCACGAGGAAGGCCAGTTCCAACGACTGCTGGGTGTTCAGCCGCGGATCGCAGGCCGTCTCGTAGCGGTCGGCCAGATCCTCGTCGCGGATCTCCTGGGCACCACCGAGGCACTCGGTCACGTTCTCGCCGGTGAGTTCGACGTGAATGCCCCCGGGATGGGTACCCAGGTCGCGGTGCACCTCGAAGAAGCCCTGCACCTCGTCGACGATCCGGTCGAAATGTCGGGTCTTGTAACCGGTCGAGGCTTCGTGGGTGTTGCCGTGCATCGGATCGCACTGCCAGATGACCCGATGTCCGGTCGCCTCCACCTTCTCGATGATCGCTGGCAGCACGTCGCGGACCTTGCCGTTGCCCATCCTGGAGATCAATGTGAGCCGCCCCGGCGTTCCGTGCGGATCGAGCCGCTCGACGTATTCCACCGCCTGGTCCGGCGTAGTGCCGGGGCCGATCTTCAGGCCGATCGGGTTGGCCAGGATCTCGGCGAAGGCGATGTGCGCCCCGTCGAGCCGCCGGGTCCGTTCACCGATCCAGAGGAAATGACCGGACAGGTCGTACAGCTTGGCCGCATCCCCCGTGCCCGCCATCCTGAGCATCGCGCGCTCGTAGTCGAGCAGCAGGGCCTCGTGGGAGGAGAAGATCTCGACGGAGTGCAGGCTGTGCGAATCGGCGCCGCATGCGGACATGAACCGCATGGCCCGGTCGATCTCGCCGGCCAGCCGCTCGAACCGCTCACCTGCCCGGGAGGTCGCGACGAATTCCTGGTTCCACTCGTGGACGCTCGCCAGGTCGCCCATTCCGGCGCCGGTCAGCGATCGCACCAGATTCATCGCGGCCGAAGCGTTGGCGTAGGCACGCACCATTCGCGAGGGATCCGGTACCCGCGCCTCGGGCGTGGTCGCCAGCGAATTGATGATGTCGCCCCGGTAGGACGCCAGGCCGAGGGAGTCGATGTTGGAACTGCGCGGCTTCGCGTACTGGCCGGCGATCCTGGCGATCTTGACGACCGGCATCGACGAGCCGTAGGTCAGCACCACGGCCATCTGCAGCAGCGTCTGGATGTTGCCGCGGATGTGCGGTTCGGTGTTGTCGACGAAGGTCTCGGCGCAATCGCCACCCTGGAGCAGGAACGCCTCCCCGTTGGCGACCGCGGCCAACTGGGAGTGCAGCCGGTCCACCTCGCGCGGCACCGTGATCGGCGGCACCGCCTCCAGAAGTGCTCGCACCGCCAGTACCTGCTCGGCGTCCGGCCAATCCGGCTGCTGGTCGGCGGGCAGGGAGAGCGCCTTGTCCAACTCGGCGCGCAGACTTCCTGGCAGTGGCGGGAGGCTCGGCAGGATGTCCGCCGGGATGTCGACAGTCCAATTCACACCCGTCAGCCTATTGGCTCGCGCTGCGGGCGAGAACCGCCTCCGCTGCCTGCCAGCGGGCGAGACCGAGCCGCGCGTCCGCCAGGGCGTTGTGACGGTCGGCGCCGGCCTCCGGTATGGGCGGGCAGCCGGCCGACTCCCAGTGCTGACGAATCTCTCTGGTCAGCTTCGGCACCTCGCGGGGGAGCGCCGGCATGGCACCCCACAACTGCCCGAGCACCACGTGGTCGTAGGCGGCCAGCCAGGCCCAGAGTTCGATCGACAGCCCGGGCGCGGTGAAGAAGGCGAACAGATCGTCCCGAATCTGAGATCGCCTGCGCCAGCTGGGATCCGCCGGAGAGGGCAGCTTGTCGAGCACATTGCGGCGTACCCACTGGCCCGCCGATTCCGGGTCGAATTCGGTGGACACGGCGTAGAACTCGCGCCCGTCCTGCGCAACCACGCCGATCGAGATCAGCTCGATGGTGCGGCCGTCCTCGATGAATTCGCAATCGTAGAAATAGCGGGCAACCGGACCCACCCGTGAGGGCGTCGCGCGAACCACCAGAGAATCCCTCTCAGCCGGCTTTGGTGCCGGGCAGCCGCGTCACGGTACCCGGCCCACGGCCCTCCACCAGCCCGCTGTCGGTCTCTAGATCGGCCTTCACCTTCGCCGCGTACACGTCGACGTACTCCTGGCCGGACAGCTCCATCAGCCGGTACATGATCTCGTCCGTCATCGACCGTTCCACGAACCGGTCACCGGCCATGCCCTCGTAGCGCGAGAACTCCAGCGGGCGTCCGATGATGACGGTGATCCGGCGCGGTCGCCACATCTTCGACCCGATCGGATTGACCTTGTCGGTACCGATCATCACCAGAGGCACCACGGGAACGCCGGCCTCGAGGGCCATGCGCGCCACACCGGTCTTGCCCTTGTACAGCCGCCCGTCCGGCGATCTGGTGCCCTCAGGATAGATTCCGAGACAGTTACCCGCCTTCAGCAACCGAACGCCCGTCATCAGCGCGTCGTGGGCCGCCGACGCACCGCCGCGGTCGATCGGCACCTGGCCGACGCCGGTGAAGAACGCCTTCTTGAACCGGCCCTTGAGACCCTTCTCGGTGAAGTACTCACTCTTGGCCAGATAGATGACCCGCCGCTTGATGAACAGCGGCGTGAAGAAGGAGTCGGCCACTGACAGGTGGTTCCCGACCAGGATGACGCCGCCTTCTGCCGGCACGTACTCGGCGCCGATGACCTTCGCGGGGAAGAATAGTCTGAGAACCGGGCCGATCAGAACGTACTTGCAGAGGTAGTACAGCACCTTCGGCGCCTCTCGGGTCGGTTCCGCGTTTCGGATTACCGTACCCGCCTCGCCGTCGATCCGGACGACGGACAGGCCGCCGAAACCGGGCTTCCTTTCGGTCGGAGTCCTGGTCGGAGTCCAGGTCCCGAGAGCAGCCGGAGTTGAGCGGTGGTCGCCGGACACCCGGCCGCGCGGCGAGAATCGCCCGGGAGCGACGCACCCGGATACCCGGCCACCACATTCTGGATCACCGAACAAGAAAAGCCGTCCGGTGGCGGTCCTCCTGGCACTCAGTTCGCCCCGACGACATAGCCCTTGTATCCACCGCCGTTGCGCAAGGAGATGAGTCCGGGAATGTTGTGGATCGACCCGTAGGTGTGGATCGCATAATTGAGACCTGCGTACAGGTTGGCGGCGGGGTTGTACAGGTCGGCCGGCAGTTGAGAAGAACGAAATGTATCGAAGGTCGGTTGAATGACCTGGATGAGCCCTTCGGAGGGGTGCCCCGCCTGTGCGTTGAGGTCGTAGAGATTGATGGCGTTGGGATTTCCGCTGGATTCGTATTCGATGATCGTGTCGACATCAGCGACGTTCCCGGACGACTGACCGAGCATCGACAGAACGCACCGCACAACTGGGTCCCAGCGGGTGACAAAGGTGCCGGCCGGATCTGTTCCCACGTTGGCGCAGGATGCCGGTTCTGCGCCGGGCAGGTAATAGCCGAGCACATCGACGAGAACCTGCACGGGAACGCCGCCGCCGTTGAACAGGCGTATCGACCCATCAGCTCCGACCGGCACCATCACCAGACCCGCAATCGTCTGACCGGATGCGAAATTCACCGTTGATGTGGTCGGCTTGCTGGACCCGTCGGGAAAGACGGAAAGATAGCCCGATCCGGACGGGGCGACCGCGGTCACATTCATCACGACGCCGGACACGTGTGCGGGCACCCCACTTCTGTTGGCCACATTCAGAGCCAAGGAGCGGCCCGGCGACAGCGGGCCGCCGGCCGCGCCCGGCCCGGTCAGCGTGTCCAGCACGCGCGCAGGAGCCAGCAGTTGAAGTGCGCCTGGCACTGCCCCCGCCCCGGCAAGGTAGTAGCCGGCCAGGTCGGCCAGCATGTCGACTGGTCCACCGGAACCGTTGAACAGGCGCACCGACCCGTCAGCGCCCAACGGAACGAGAACCAAACTGGCAATGGTCTGACCGGACGAGAAATTCACGCTCGACCCGGAGAGGAGCGCCGCACCGTCGGCGTAGGCCGTCAGATGGCCGGAGTGTGCCGGACGCGTCGCAGTAACGCTCAGCACGACGGCGGAGACCCCCGTAGTCGGCACCATGCCCTTTCCAGCTACTTTCAATGCGATTGAATTGCCGCCTTGCACGGGCCGGGCGGCGGTCGCGCCCGTTCCGGAACGGGTGTCCAGGAGCCGGGTCGGTTGCAGAATCCGAAAGGTACCGGGTGCCGTGGGAGTGCCGGTCAGGTAGTAGCCGGCGATATCGGCAATCAGATCGAAGGCGCCGCCGGACCCGTTGTAGAGGCGGATCCGGCCATCACTTCCAACGGGGACCAGCACCAGATTCGCGATGGTCTGGCCGACGACGAAATTGACGTTCGACGCAATCGGTCGAGCTCCCCCGTCCGGATAAACCGTCAGATACCCGGAGCCCGCCGGCCGCGTGACCGTGACGTTGATCGCGACTGCCGACACACCCGTCGTCGGTACGCCACCCGAACCCAGGATCGACAACGCCATGGACTGCAGCGGCCGGACCGGGCCAGGGGCGCCGAACTGCTTGCGAGTGTCCAGAACACGGGCGGGGGTGACGGCCCGGAACGACCCCGGCGAGCCTCCGGCAGCCAGACCGGCGAGGGTTGACGAACCAGCGAGATCCACCGATTGTCGCTGCGCTCCCAGACCAGCGGGCGTGTCTGCCGCAACGAAGGCCGTCGGGGCGACGACCATCGCCGCGACCAACACGAGCACGAACGAAAAGCGCCGGCGCAATGCGAATTTTGACACCATGAAACCTCCGCAAGAAAATGGTATGAGCCAATCGTAAGCGGAAATTGAGTGAACTGGATTCGCCGAATCCATCGAGAAATACCAATTGGCACAGAAAGTAACCGACAGATCTTCTCGCACGAATGGAAGAGTGACGGTTGGGAGGATGTGACGATATAGCTGGCATGCGAACGCAGGCGGTGAAGAAATATCTCCGATGATGTGCTCGCTTTCAGCCGTTCGAATATTGCGTCTACGCCCGGGCAATGACCCGGACTGCCGAGCCGGTGCGAGGTCGACGTGCGCTGCACCGGTCGAGGGCGAACAGGACAGGGCCGCTGCCGCCTCCTGTCGACCCGACGTTCTTGCCGTGCTCGGCAGGGAGCGACGACCACCGTAGGCGTGAAGGGCAAGATCTGGGAGAATAGCTGGACCGGCTCCCTTCCGCCGGCGTACCTGCCGTTGCCGCTAGGAGAGCCGATGCCCACCTTCCCGAGGCCGAGCGCGGTTGAGCCGTTCGCGCACGACGGCAGCGAGGTCGGCGTGCTGCTGTGTCATGGCTTCACCGGTTCGCCGGCATCGCTGCGCCCGTGGGCTGATCGGCTTGCCGCCGAAGGTTTTTCGGTGCGCCTACCGCTGCTTCCCGGGCACGGCACCCACTGGCAGGAGCTGAACGGCACCACGTTCGACCACTGGTTCGGTGCCGTCGAGTCCGCCCTTGCACAGCTGCGCGAGCACTGCCGGACAGTGGTGGTGGGCGGCCTGTCGATGGGCGGCGCCCTTGCCCTTCGACTAGCCCAACTGCATCCCGACGCGATCGCCGGTCTGGTCCTGGTCAACCCAGCCGTGATGAGCCTGCGCAAGGAGATGGCTCTGGTGCCGATCCTGAAACATCTCTTGCCGTCGCTCAGCGGGATCACCGACGACATTGCCAAGCCGGGCGTCACCGAGTTGGGATACAACAGGACACCGCTCAAGGCGGTCGACGCCTTGCGCAAGGGATGGGCGGCAACCAGAGCCGATCTTGCTCAGGTCACCGTTCCGGTGCTGCTGCTGCATTCAAGGGTCGATCATGTCGTCGAGTCCGCGAACTCCGCGCTGATCCTGGACCGTATTTCGTCGACCGACGTGACGGAAATAGTGTTGGAGAAAAGTTTCCACGTCGCCACCTTGGATCACGATGCCCCGCTGATCTTCGACGAGTCGGTTTCGTTCATCCACCGGATGAGCGGGAAATCGGCATGACGGGTTCACCGCCTGACGACGCCGACCGGACCGACCACCGGGACCGGGATGACCAGGAGCACTCCTCCGCCGAGGTGGACGCCCAGTTCGCTGCCATCATCTCCGGAATCAGCGGCGAGATGTCCTGGGGCGCCACGACGCGTGAACTTGATTCGACGCCTCTTCCCGCCGCCTGGGACCCGCGCGCAGAGACTGACACCGGGTCTTCGGACGGATCGCAGGCAGCCAAGGAGCGCGAGCGCAGGCGGGCGCTGCGCAAGGCGCTACGCGCGGAAGAGGTGGCGGTTTTCGAGTCCGGTCAGGCACAGTCCCAGGCTGACCTGCAATCGGACGACTCGCATTTCGTGCCGCCGGAACCGCCGCCGCTCGCCCGGCCCAAGCGGCGAACCGTAGGTGCCCTGCTGCTCATGGCGGTAGGCCTGGTGATGATCGTTCGGCCCGGTTTGTTCCAGGTGGGCCCTGATGTCGTGCTGGTGCTGGGCATCACCTGTTTGATAGGCGGTTTCGGAATGCTGATCCACGGTCTGCGGCCACGCGCCACCGACCCGGAGGACGGCGACGGTTGGGACGACGGCGCTCGGTTGTAGCGGCCTATGCCGTCGCCAGGTCGGCGGGCGGAACCCCGACCGCGGCGCCGGCCAGGAGGGCCGCCCCGATGATGCCGGCACGATCACCGAATCTTGCCACCACCAGCCGCGGCGCGGGTCGATGACCAGCCCCGGTGATGGAGGCAGCCAGATCGGCGGCCGCGGTGGGCAGGTACCACGGCGCCGCAGCAGCAACTCCGCCGCCCAGCACGATCACCTCCGGGTCGAGGATGTCGGTTGCCATGGCCAGCCCGACGCCCAACCATCGGCCGAGGTCTGACATCGCCGCCAGGGCGAGCGGATCGCCATCCGCCGCCGCTACGGCCACCGACGTGCCGGTGAGCTCGTTCCGGCCGAGCGAGCCGAGCGGACTACCGTCGAAGCGGTTGCTCGACAACAGCTCTGCGGCCGTCTGCGCCAGAGCGGTTCCGGAGCAGTAGCGCTCCCAGCACCCGCTTTTGCCGCACGGGCACGGTCGCCCGTTCGGGACCACCACCACATGACCCAGTTCAGGCGCGACCCCATGGGCACCCCGGTAGATGGCGCCATCGACCACCAACCCGGCGCCGATACCGGTGCCCAGTGCGACCAGCAGAGCAACCGGTGAATCCTGCGCTGCGCCGGCGCGGTACTCCGCCCAGGCCGCCGAGTTGACGTCGTGATCCATTACTACCGGTAGTCCCAGCCGCGCCGTCAACCGCTCCGGCACCGGATCGCCACGCCACGCCAGATGCGGCGCAAACATGACCCGGCTCCGGTCGGTGCTGACGAATCCGGCCACCGCAAGCCCCACCGCTCCGACCTCGTACTCTGCGGAAAGGTCGGTGATCAGCTCGGACAGGACGTCTTCGGTCTCCTGGACCGTGTGCGGTGTGCGTGCACGCCGGGAGGTGAGGACGCCGCAGCCGTCGTCGATGACCGCGGCCCGCACGGAGGTTCCCCCGATATCGATGCCGATGTTGTAGGTCGGGCCGGTCATCGGCAGCCGGTCCGTTCGAGATCCGACGTGCTGGCGCGTTCCTCCGCAGAGCTCGTGGAACGGGTCGCTGTACGGGTCGCTGTACGGGTCGCTGAGGATTCCGGGCCTGCGGATGAATCGGCCGGCGCCGGATCACCGGCCGACGCCGAATTACCGGCAAGAAGGGCGTGCAGCGTGCCGACAACCAGCAACGCCGCATCCGCCAGCTTGTCGGCGATATCCGGTCGATCGCCGGCCAGCAGTTCTGTCGCACGGCAGATCGGACACCACCTGACGCAGGAGTGGGCCGGATCGTGGCCGGCTGCTGCCTCTTCCGGCAGGTCGGATTCCCCGACGGCCGTCTTGAACTTGTTCAGGCGGGCAGCCACCGCGTCCAGCAGAAGTCCGGCTTCGGCGTTCAGCGATCCGATGTGCGGGCCGTCCGGTGTCATCGGGCACCCGCAGGCTCGGTCGTTCGGAAAGTTCGGGAACGCGTGATCCTGTCCGTGCTCTTACCACTGTGCAACGCGAGCATCATGCCTTCTCGACTCGCTTGCGCAACTCTTTGAGGGCGGTGTCCATGATGGTGCGCTCGGCCTTGCGTCGTAGCGGCCCGATCAGTGGCACATTCAGCTGCACCGCAAGGGAATACGTGACCTCTGTCCCATCCGGCGTCCTGCGCATCGAGTAGGAGCCGTGCTGCGCCTTCTGCATCTGCCCGACCACCAGATCCCAGCTGACGGACAGCCCGTCGGGTGCCCAGGTGTAAGCGAGTACGTAGGTGTCCTTGATCAAGCCGGCATCGAGGCCGAATTTGACCCTGTTGGCTCGGCTGCCCGCGCCCGGGTCGGTGATCTCGACCTTCTTGACCGCCCCCGTCCACTCCGGATAGGCGGCGAAGTCGGCGATGACGTCCATGATCGCCGCAGGCTCCGCGGTCATGATCAGAGACTGGGTCGAGGAGTCTGCCATTGGCAAAGGTTACCCAGGCCGCAGCGTCCGGCGAACCGCCCGCCGATGGGTCGGCGCAACCGAAAGGACAGATGCAGCCAACCAGGCTCCAGAATCGGCTCACGCCCCGGCTCGAGAATCCAGGAGCTCCGCGAGTCGATCCGCCGAGCGCTGCCAGCTCCAGGATCGGGCAACCCAGGCCCGGCCGGTCCGCCCCCACTCCGCCGCTCGGTCCGGATCCGAGAGCAGATCGGCGACCGCCCTGGTCAGCGAAGGCACATCCCGACCGTCGACGACCACGCCCGTCTCTCCCGGCAACACGGCTTCGGGTGCCCCACCCGAAGCCCCGGCGACCACCGGAAGACCCGTCGCCGATGCCTCCAGGTACACGATGCCAAGACCCTCGACGTCGAGTCCCTTCCCCCTCGTCCGGCAGGGCATGGCGAAGACATCAGCGGCGGCGTAGTGCGCCGGGAGCTGGTTCCAGGGCACCGCGCCCACGAAGACCACGTGATCGGACACTCCGAGTCCGGCGGCCAACCGGTCCAGACGAGAGCGGTCGGGACCTTCCCCGACGATCAGCAGCACGGCCTCGGGAACGGTCCGCAGAACCGCTGGAAGCGCGCGGATGAGCATGTCCTGACCCTTGCGCGCCACCAGTCGTGACACGCACAGGATTACGGGTCGGTCGCCGAGGCCGAACTCTGCCCGGACGCGGGCCCGCCCGACCGGGTCAGGCGCGAACGTCGCCGTGTCGACCCCGGACGGCAGATATTCAAGGGCCGCACGCGGACCCAGCGCCGCGGAGATGCGGCTCCGGGTGTACCTGCTGATGTACGTGACGACGTCGACATTCCGGCCGATGGCCGACAGCGCCTGCCGGGCCACCGGCGCCATGGACCAACCGACCTCGTGTCCGTGGGTACTGGCGATCGCCCGGACGATTCCGGCGCGGCGCAAGGTCGGCGTGAGCAGGGCGAGGGGCGCCGCGGCGCCGAACCACACCGCCGTCAGCCGATGTTCCCGGATCAGCGCGGCTGCCCGATGCGCAACGGAAGGCACCGGCAACATCAACGATCCTGGATGACGGATCACCGGAAAGGGTTGCGCGGCATCGAATTCGGCGGCTCCTGGCCACGCCGGGGCATAGACGACCAGTTTCTCTGCGGGCAGCCGCTCGGACAGTGCCTGCACGTAGGACTGAATCCCGCCAGCCCGGGGCGGGAAGTCATTGGTCACCAGCAATGTTCTGCGCACGACGGTGTGGACTCCCGTCTCGTCGGTGATGCTGCCAACAGGCCAGGGGGTGGGTGGCCAGAGAGGGTGGATGGCTGACAGGGCAGACGGCCAGAGCGGGTGCGTGTCCAGAGTATGCCGAATGCCCGGCGACCAAAAATCAGCCACCGGGCATTCGGAGCGCTAGTGCGATCAGCCCCGCGGGACGCGGTGCCCGGTAGCGTTCGGGCCGCCTCTTTCCACCGGGACGTAGATGACGCCCAGCGCCTCGTCAGCTGCGCTGACCACCATGCCGCCGCCGACGTAGATGGCAACGTGGCTGACCGGAGAGTAGTAGGTGACCAGGTCGCCCGGCTGGAGCTGATCCAGCGGCACCTCAGGGAAGTTGGACTGCTCGAAACTGACCCTGGGAATGCTGACGCCGGCCTGGGCCCAAGCCCAGGTGGTCAGGCCCGAACAGTCGAAGGAACTCGGGCCGTCACCGGCATACGTGTAGGCGAAACCGATCTTCGTCCTTGCTGCGGCTGCTGCAATTGCACCGGCGGAATCACCACCGGCACTCGGGGCGGCAGCGGTGTCGCTGGGCGTGGCGGTCGTGGCGGGCTGCGAAGCGGCACCCGCCTTCAAGGCTGCTGCCGGCGGGACGCTGTCCACCGACGGGACGTTGTTTGCCGGCGGGACGCTGTCCACCGACGGGACGTTGTTTGCCGGAGGAACGCTGCTTACCGGAGGAGCACTGTTCGCTGCCTGAACGCTACTGAGCGAGGACGCAGCCTTGGATGATGCGGCGGCACTGCTCGACGCTGCCTTGTCTGCCGCCTTCTGCACGGCGGCATCGGCGGCGGCCTGAGCCCGGGCGGCTGCCGCGGCAGCAGCAGCCAGCGACTCCTGTCGAATCTTCTCGGCGGCGGCTGCGGCGGCAGCCTTCTCCTTCGCAGAAAGTTTGTTGAACAGGTTCTTGTATTTTGCGACAGCAGCATCGAGGTCGTGCTTCTTGTCCTTGGCCGTGGCAGTGGCTGCGGTGGCCGCAGTTGCGGCCCGGTCGGCCTGGTTCTTGGCCTGCACCGACTCGAGCTCAGCGGTACCGGCGGCCGTCTTGGCCGCGGACGCCGAATTCTTGGCCGCGATGGCGGCCGACAATGTCTGCTGGGTGTCCGCTGCGACCCGATTCATCACGGTGGACTCGTCGAGGAAGTCGGCGGCCGACGTCGCGGTGAGCATGACCGAGAGTTGGCTCAGCCGCGCGCCCCGAAAGCTCGCACTCGCGAACGCGTCGAGCTTGGTCTGGTACGAGGCGACATGCGCGGCGGCAGTAGCGGCGATGAGCTGTGTCGAAGTCACCTTCGTCTTGGCAGCAGCCAGGTCCGACGCGGCTTGGGAAGCGGCCTGCTCTGCCTTGAGCTGCGTCTGCTTGGCGCCGTTGACCTGCTCGGCAGCGACTTCGGCCTGATGGGTGCTCTGCTGCCAGGCGGCCCTGGCACCTCCGGAGGTCGACGGGTCGGTCCGTGGCACAGCATGAGCGGGAACCGCACTGAACGTCGTGATGCCGAGCGTGACAACCACTCCGGCTATCAACATCCTGGTTCGGCCGAAGTTCCGGACACGCAAAGTCAAGTCGTGCGTCGCCAACGTCAGGCGCACCTTTCCTCCTAGACGCCTACCGGGTTAGCTGACGGATTCGGGCCAGGAAGTAGCCCTACCCTCACGCACAGTAACTGCCGCGTGAAGGATTCACCCCAACAAAACCTGGGTCCCCGGTTCGGCGCTTCGAGGGCACCGATTCGACGTGATCTCCCAGGTCACCTGACTGGCATCCTTCGCAGAAGATCTCGATCAGATTACGAGACGGACACGCCTTAGTCCAGCCAGGCGTAGCGGAACTTCTGCGCCGTTGGCGTCCGCAGACATCGACTCGGAGCCGTCGAGCCTGGCGTGGTGCAGAAACGACCTGTCGAAGCACTCGCATCGTGATATATGTCACTCAACCTGGAAGCAACCCATCGCTGGATGGCAGCAATTTCAGCCCGCCTGCAGTTCCTGGTGGTTGACGGCCGTCACCAAGCGTAATGGTGGTACCAAGCCCGAAGCCGCCAGTACTCCCAGCGCCCGTTGTTCGGCGTCGTCCCATTCGACGCCCCGATCGGGCATGCCCAACAGGACGGTGATCACGCAACCCGAACAAGCGGCGCCACGGACAGAACAGCTGTCGCAATCAATGTGCACGACTCCTCCTACAACGCGTCCGCCGGCGCATCCGGCGGAATGCGGTGAACACTAGGGACAGGTACCGACAGCCCGCGTTTCACAAGCGACGGGGTGCATCTCACCGGCGGCGGACACATCGATCGAGCATCTTCGACGACGGCTGCTACGAACGACGGCCGTGCATCGAAAGCCGAGAGGTCGATCAGGACAGCAGCGCAAGCAGGACACCGGATCCTGCGGTCCTGGCGCCGCTGCGCCGCACTCCATCTGCGATCTCACGATCCGAGCTCACGACCACCACCACGCGACCAGCCGGCTCAGCCGCTGCCAGTGCACGGATGACGTCGTCGGCGATCACGCCGGAGGGCGAGAACAGAACCCGGATTCCACGGCCGGGCGACATCGGCACAGTCACGTCCGCCCCGTCGAAGACGACGGTGACCTCCAACGACATGCGTGCCGACAGCGCCGACAGCATGCGGACGAGGCGGTCACGCTGCTGGGCAAGGGTCAGTTCGGGGAAGCCGGTTTTGCTGACGTTGTAGCCGTCCACGATCAGGTGCGCCGACGGGAGCCGCAGCCACGTGCCCAATCTGGACGGGTCACCCGTGCTCTCCGGCACCGCAGCGGGGCCGGGTAGCCGGTTGGCGACCACATCCGCCGGATCGAAGCCGCCGCCGGCGAGCTCCCACTCGCGCCGCAGTCCGCTCGCCGCGCCTTCGACCGTGGCGAGCAACAGATCCAGGCGCCGATCTGCAGTTGCCTTGTGCATACCGGTCTGCTCACGCAACCTGCCGAGCGTCTCCTGGGCCCTGTCGGCTCTTTCGGTCGACGTCCGCGCCCGGTCCTGCCAGGTGGCGACATCTGCGCGCAGGGCGCCCAGTTGCTCCTGCAACGACTGAAGTTCCTCGACAGCACGTGCATCACGCGTCTGAGCGGTCAGTTCCGCCTGCCGCAGTCGGGTGCCTTGCTCACGCAATCGGCGCCGGAGCCGCTCGGCCTCGTCCCCCGTCGATACGGTGGCCAGCAGGTCCGATCGCAACGCGTCGCGCTCGGCTGTCACCGTTTTCAACTCCTTCTGCAACCTCCGCAGCTCGAGCCCGTGCCGCTCGACCTGCGCCCGGGAAATCGCTGGAACCGATTCCCGAACAGAGGTCAGCAGTTCCGTCTGGGTCGGCAGCCGCAGCAGGAACGCGACGGCGGCAGCTGCAACATCCACGTCGGGTTCCGGATCGGTCACTCCGGCTACGTCCTCGGTCCTCTCGGCTACCTCCGTGGCCGCCCACTCCGCGACCGCGGCACGAAACGCAGCATTGGAATTCACTGCCTCCGCCAACGCCGCAGCCCCCAGCTTGCCGCGCTTGGCAGGGGTGAATCTGGCCACCCTGGCCAGGTTCGGCGGAATTTGCGATGACGGCAGCGTTCCGACGATCCGGGCGGCCCAGCGGACGATCATTGCCCGAACAGAGTCAGGCAGGTCTTGCAGCTCCGGACCGACCGCAGTGAGGTTCTGCGGAGCTCGATCGGCAGCGGCCGAAATATCTGTCATCCGCTTCCTCCTCCGGATCGGTGCGTCCTGGTGATCACGTTCGCCTGCCGGCTCCCGGCTTCATTGTGCCGACCGGGTCGAGTGAGGGTGTCGGTCCCCAGCTCTAACGTCGGTCCCATGAGCACCATCAGTAACACCGGTCTCCTCGCCCGCGGCCAGCGCAGCTTCGACGAGCTCGGTGATCCGCTGCGGGAGATCACCTTCGTGGTCGTCGATCTGGAGACGACCGGAGGTTCAGCAGCCACCGAGTCGATCACCGAGTTCGGTGCGGTCAAGGTCTGCGGCGGCCAGGTGCTCGGCGAGTTCGCGACGCTGGTGGACCCGGGCAGAGCGATCCCGCCCCAGATCGTCATGCTCACCGGTATCACCGACGCAATGGTCTACAATGCACCGACGATTGCCGCCGTGATGCCGGCTTTTCTCGAGTTCATCCGTGGCTCCGTTTTGGTAGCGCACAACGCCGGCTTCGACATCGGCTTCCTGAAGGCCGCCTGCGGTCGCCTCGGGCTGCCATGGCCCGGCAATGCCGTCGTGGACACCGTGCAGCTGGCGCGGCGGGTCCTGACCAAAGAAGAAGCGCCCAGCGTCCGACTCGGCCTTCTCGCACCTTTGCTCGGCTCGAAGGTGGTGCCCGACCATCGAGCGCTCACCGACGCCAGGGCGACGGTCGACGTTCTGCACGCCCTGTTCGAACGGCTCGGCCCGCTCGGTGTCCAGAGCCTGACCGAACTGCAGCAGATGAGCAGGGACGTCGCGCCCGAGCGGCGGCGCAAGCGCACCCTGGCCGATCATCTGCCGAGCACTCCGGGTGTGTATCTCTTCCGAGGCCGATCAGGCGAGGTGTTGTACGTCGGAACCTCCGGCAACCTCAGGCGCCGGGTCCGGTCCTACTTCGGTGCCGGCGAGACGAGAGCCCGCATCAAACAGATGATCACCGTGGCCGAACGGGTCGACTACGTCGAGTGCGCCCACGCGTTGGAGGCGCACATCCGGGAACAACGAATGATCGCGATCCACCAACCGAAGTACAACCGGCGCTCCAGATCGCCCAACAAGGTCCTCTGGGTGGTGCTGACCAGCGAGACGTTCCCTCGACTGAGCATCGTCTCCACGCCGCCGGCCGGCCGGCCGGGCTCGATCGGTCCCTTTCCCTCCAGAAAATCGGCGGCCACGGCCGTCGAGGCTCTCGAGGAGGTGGTGCGGGTGCGGCGATGTTCTCAGCGACTCCCCGCTCTCCCAAAGGATCTCCGTGCGCGTTGGCCGAACTCGGTCGTTGTGGCGCACCATGCGCGGGTCGAGAGGACAGCGCGGAATATGCGTTCCACATCCGGTGCATCGACGACCTGGTCGCCGGGTCGTCCGACGAGGTACTGAGTCAACTGCGGTCGGAACTGGACCGGCTGGGTTCTGCGGGCCGGTTCGACCAGGCCGCGATGTTGCGGGACCGGCTCTCCGTTCTGGCCGAAGCCGTCGATCGGCGTCAGCGGCTGGGCTCGTTCGCCGGGATCGAGCAGTTGGTCACCGCCAGGCCAGACCTCGCAGGCGGGTGGGAACTGGCCGTCATCCGATACGGCCGCCTGGCAGCTGCCGGGCGGGCCACGTACGGCGTGGACCCGATGGCCGTGGTGCACTCGTTGACCGCGTCCGCCGAGACCGTGATTCCGGTCCCCGGTCCGCTGCCCGCTGCCAGCGCAGAGGAAACGGCGACCCTGCTGCGCTGGGTGGAACAGCCGGGCACCCGCCTGGTCAGCACCACCGAGCCCTGGATCAGTCCGGCTCGTGGCGCGGGACGCTGGCGACCGTTCATGGCTGCCGCCGGATTGGCCCGATCCCAGTTGATCGCAGCCACTTGGCACTGACTCGCAGTCTCGTGGCGCAGACGGGCGCCGGTCCGCCGCCGGCCGGCTGCCGCTAGCATCGGGCAGCCAGCTGCGAGTAGGAGATGCACGAGTAGGAGATGCACATGGTGACGGCAATCGTGATGATCGACGTGGCGGCGGAGAGCATCGCCGAGGCGGCCCAGTCAATCGCCGACCTGTCCGGGGTCGACCAGGTGTACTCCTGTGCCGGCGATGTGGATCTGGTCGCCATCGTCTCGGCGGCCGATCACGCCGCTATCGCCGAGCTGATCCCGGGACACATCTCGAAGGTTCCAGGAGTGATTCGTACCGTCACCCACATCGCCTTCCGCTCGTACTCGCAGCGGGACACGCAGGACGCGTTCGCGATCGGACTGCAGGACTGAGCGAGCGCTCGTCGGGAACGACGAACGAGCTGGTCATCCGGCGAGCGCGCTGCCGACTTCTACCCAGCGGGCCAGTAGGGCCGCCGCAGCGCCGGATTCCAGAGCCTCGCGCGCTCGGTCCAGGCCGCCGGCCAGGTCGTCGTCGAGATCTGCGGTAAACCCGGCGTGCGCAGCCAGCGCCGCCGCTGAGTTCAGCATCACCGCATCCTGAACCGCTCCGCGGCCCCCGTCGAACAACCGACGGGCCACCGCCACGTTGAACGCCACGTCCCCTCCGACGAGCGCGGCCGGGTCCGCGCGGGCAAGGCCGAGACGGGACGGATCCACACTGGCGGTGGTCACGTTGCCGTCGGAGACCACCCAGACGGATGACGTCGTGGTGGTGGTCAGTTCATCAAGGCCGTCGTTGCCGCGGAACACCAGGACGTCGGCGCCCCGGCCGGCGAACACTCCCGCGATCACCGGAGCCATGGCGGCGTTACCGCAGCCGATGGCGGACGCCGCCGGCCGGGCCGGATTCGTCAGCGGCCCGAGGACGTTGAAGAAGGTCGGAATACCGAGCTCGCGTCGCGCCGGCCCGGCGAAACGCATTGCCGGATGGTAGGTCTGGGCGAAGCAGAAGCCGATGCCCACTTCGGCGACCGTCGTGGCCACCGCCTCCGGCCCGAGGCGGATCGGTACGCCGAGCCCCTCGAGCAGATCCGCTGCACCGCACTTGCTGGATGCAGCCCGACCACCGTGCTTCACGACGGTCGCGCCGGCCGCCGCAACAACGATCGCCGACATGGTGGAGATGTTCACCGTGTTCGACCGGTCGCCGCCCGTTCCGACGATGTCGACAGCCCGTCCTGGCACGTGCACGGGCACGCTGTGCGCCAACATCGATTGCGCAAGACCGCTGATCTCTTCGGCGGTTTCGCCCTTGGCCCGCAGTGCCACCGCGAAACCCGCGAGCTGAGCGGGCGTCGCCTCACCGGACATGATCCGGTCCATCGCCCAGCCCGTCTGGGCAGCGGTCAGGTCGGTGTCGGCCAACAGCCTGGTCAGCAGGTCCGGCCAGCTCGGGCCGACCTCGGGTGCTGCTACCACCGATCAGGCCGAACCGGCAGCTGTCGAGGGCGATGTCGACGGCAACCGTCGAAGCAACGAGGCCACTGCCTCCGCCGCAATGACCGGATCCAGCGGATGCACCAGGATTTCGTCGGCCTGGGCCCAGGTGGCAAGCCAACGGTCGTCGGCCCGCCGCACGGTGAGCACGATGGGCGGGATGGCCGAGGATTCCTGATGGATCTGGCGAGAGATCCCCATTCCTCCGGTGGGTTGCGCTTCGCCGTCCAGGATCACCAGGTCGACCACCCGATCATCGATCGCCATCAGTACTTCCGAAACGGCTGAACACTCCAGGAAGTCGATGCGTCCGACGTCCGGCGCGGGTCGTCGCCCCACCGCCGCCATGATCCGTTCGCGGACGTCCTGGCGGTGGCTGTAGACCAGCACGACGGGATTGCTCATGGTCGAGATCGTAGAGGTAGCTCCCGTTCGCCGCGCCCGGCGGGTAGGGGTGGGCACGGCACGCCGGTGGCGGCTCCAGATGACGAATTTTTACAATATGTCGAAGCTGGTTGACCCCGTCTGAGCTGCAGTGATGGGCAAAGGCTTCGAACACATTCGAAAAATGCGTAGACCCGGCCGGACACCGGCCCCTCAGGCAGTCCATAATCCTGTTGTGACGACAGCGACCGGCCGTGCCGGGCCCCCCGCGATCAGCTCGCGCATCCATACGCTGAACCGGCCGAACATGGTCAGCGTCGGGACCATCGTGTGGCTGTCCAGCGAATTGATGTTCTTCGCCGGTTTGTTCGGCATCTACTTCACGGCGAAGGCGACCAACACCACGGGTATCTGGCCGACGGAGCCGACTCACCTCAATCTGACCTACGCAGCAGCGAACACGCTGATCCTCATCGCGTCGTCGTTCACGTGCCAGTTCGGCGTGTTCGCGGCCGAGCGGGGCGACGTTTTCTCACTGCGGCGCTGGTACCTGCTGACCCTGGTGATGGGCACCATCTTCGTGCTCGGGCAGGCCAATGAGTACCGGTCGCTGGTGGCGGAAGGCACGACCCTGAGCTCCAGCGCGTACGGAACGGTCTTCTATCTCACGACCGGGTTCCACGGGCTGCACGTGATCGGCGGGCTTCTCGCCTTCATCATCCTGATCGGTCGAACCAAGCTCTCGAAGTTCACCCCGGCCCAAGCCACCAGCGCGATCGTCGTGTCCTACTACTGGCACTTCGTCGATATCGTCTGGATCGGTCTGTTTGCCACCATCTACATCATTCGATGAACGAGGTACGACGCATGACGCGCCTTCGCAGAGGTAAAGCGACCCGACGGATCACCGGCGGTCTCGCTCTGTTGTTCGCACTGGTGGCCATGGGGTTCGCGTATTCGGCGTTCGCGCCACATCCGCAGACCGCCTCAGCAGTGCCGACCAATGCCGCCGACGTTGCGAAGGGCAGGGCGATCTACGAGACATCGTGCATCACCTGCCACGGCGCGAACCTGCAGGGTGTGCTCAATCGTGGACCATCGCTGGTCGGGGTGGGTCAGGCCGCGGTCTATTTCCAGGTGTCGACCGGGCGGATGCCGTTGAAGGCGCAAGGCGCCCAGGCGACGCGCAAGGACCCGATGTACAACGAAGAGCAGATCGGCCAGCTCGGTGCGTACATCGAGACGAACGGCGGCGGTCCTGTCGTTCCAGGTGACGACCAGATCAAGCAGGCGCTGGCTTCGGCCAACCTGGCCAAGGGCGGCGAGTTGTACCGGTTGAACTGCGCGTCCTGCCACAACTTCACCGGTCAGGGCGGTGCGCTGTCCCAGGGGAAGTACGCACCGAACCTGGACGAAGCCACGAACAAGCAGATCTACTCAGCCATGGCTTCCGGGCCGGAAAGCATGCCGCGCTTCTCCGATGCGCAGCTGACGCCGGACGAGAAGACGGCGATCGTCAAGTTCGTGCAGAACAACAAGGCGACGGTCGACCCGGGCGGTTATGCGCTCGGCGGGTTCGGCCCCGCTCCCGAGGGCCTGTTCGCCTTCCTGGTCGGTATGGGAGCAATCGTTGCGTTGACCCTGTGGATGGGAGCTCGGGCATGAGCGCGCATGGCGATGTCGTCACCCCCTCCGACGACGAACTGAACACCATGTCGAAGGAGCAACTGGCCCGCCTCGGGGCCGAACTCGACGGCGTCGAATTGGTCGAGTACGGCGAGCGCTATGTGCCCGGCTCGCCCGCCGATCGGCGCGCCGAGCGCAGCGTCGCGAAGTGGTTCCTGCTGGCCGCATTATCCGGCGCCGCGTTCGCCGTCTTCTTCATCGTGTGGCCGGCCGGGTACCAGGACGCCTACTCCGGCAGCAAGCAGACGGTATACGCCCTCTACACGCCGCTGATCGGAATCACCCTCGGCGCCTGCATCCTGTTCTTCGGAATCGGCGTCGTGGCGCTGGCGAAGAAGCTCACTCCACACGAGGTCGCGGTCCAGCAACGACACATCGGCATGTCGGACGAGGTCGACCGGAGCACCCTCGGCGCAGAGGTCACCGACACCGGGGCCAAGATGGGCCTGGTCAAACGGCGCGGAGTGCTCAAAGGCTCGATGGTGCTGGCCGGCGGAGCCGTCGGCCTGGTCACGCTGATTCCGGTACTCGGCGGCCTGATCAAGAATCCCTGGGAGAAGCGGGGGAACTCCGACCTGTGGGTGACCCTCTGGAAGCCGGTCAACGGCAAGAAGGTGCGCCTGACCCAGGTCGACGGAACGCCGGTTCGTCCGTCCGATCTGGCTGCCGGAGCGCTGGCAACGGTGTTCCCAGGGGTCCCTGGTGGCGCGAAGGCGTCGGACTCCGCGGTGATGCTCTTCCGACTGCGGCCCAACGACCAGGTGAAGATCCGAGACGGCCAGGATGGTTTCGAATACGGCGACTACTACGCCTACTCGAAGATCTGCACCCATGTCGGATGCCCGGTGTCGCTGTTCGAGCAGCAGACCGGCCGGGTGCTGTGCCCGTGCCACCAATCTCAGTTCGATGTCTTCGACGGCGCCAAGCCGGTCTTCGGACCAGCCGCACGGCCGCTCCCCCAGTTGCCCATCGAGCTGGATGCCGAGGGGTATTTCGTCGCCACGAGCGACTTCATCGAAGCCGTCGGCCCAGGATTCTGGGAGTCGACGCAAGGATCGCGTAAATGGGGATCGCACCCGAAAGGAAGTAGCTCCTGATGAGTCGGCTCACCACCCGTACGAAGAAGAAGACCGCCGGCCCCATCCAGGGCGCGCTGGACGGTGCCGATATCCGCTATCACGGTGCCCGGCCGCTTCGAACGGCGATGAACAAGGTCTTTCCGACGCACTGGTCGTTCATGCTCGGCGAAGTCGCGCTCTACTCCTTCTTGATCCTGCTGCTCTCGGGCGTCTACCTGACGTTGTTCTTCGACGCCTCGATGGGCGCAACCGTCTACAACGGGGTGTACGACAAGCTCCGCGGCGTTCCGATGTCGCTGGCCTTCAAGTCCACCATGGACCTGTCCTTCGAGGTGCGGGGCGGCCTGCTGGTCCGGCAGATCCATCACTGGGCAGCGCTGATCTTCCTCTGGTCGATGATGCTGCACATGATGCGGATCTTCTTCACCGGTGGGTTCCGCAAGCCTCGCGAAGCCAACTGGCTCATCGGGGTTCTGCTGCTCGTGCTGGGCATGGCAGAAGGATTCCTCGGCTATTCGCTGCCCGACGATCTGCTGTCAGGCACCGGCCTGCGCGCGGTCTCCGCATTCATCCTGTCCATCCCGGTCATCGGCACCTGGGCCCACTGGGCCGTCTTCGGTGGTGACTATCCCGGAACCATCGTCATCGGCCGGTTCTACTCTCTGCACATTCTCGTCATCCCGGGTGTGCTGCTCGCGTTGATCGCTGTGCACGTTGCGCTGGTGTGGTTCCAGAAGCACACCCAGTTCCCCGGGCCGCGAGCCACCGAGAACAATGTGGTCGGGGTGCGCGTGCTGCCGACGTTCGCGGCCAAGGGAGGCGGCTTCTTCGCCGTCGTCACCGGTGTCATCGCACTGATGGCAGGTCTCTTCCAGATCAACCCGGTCTGGAACATAGGCCCGTACAACACGTCACAGGTTTCCGCCGGCGTCCAGCCCGACTTCTACATGGGCTTCCTGGACGGCATGGTCCGGGTCTGGCCGGCCTGGGAGATACGGAACCTCTTCGGTCACTACATGGTGCCTGCCGTATTCTTCCCCTCGATCGGGGGCGCCACCGTGCTGATGATGCTGGTGATGGCCTACCCGTTCATCGAGAAGAAGTTCACCAAGGACAATGCGATGCACAATCTGCTGCAACGCCCCCGGGACGTTCCGGTTCGCACCTCGCTCGGCGCAGCTTTCCTCGGGTTCTATGTGATGAACCTGATCAACGGCGCCAACGATCTGTTCGCCCTCAAGCTGGACATCTCGCTGAACGTCATGACTTGGGTGGGCCGGGTCGGGTCGATCGTGCTGCCGGTCATCGCGTACATCATCACGTATCGGATCTGCCTGGGGCTGCAGCATTCCGATCGTGATGTCCTCGAACACGGAATCGAGACCGGCATCATCAAGCGGTTGCCCAACGGCGCCTTTGTGGAGATTCATCAGCCGCTTGGCCCCGTCGACGAGCACAACCATCCCATTCCGCTCGCTTACCAGGGTGCGCCGGTACCCAAGCGCATGAACCAGTTGGGCTCAGCCGGATTGGCAGCTAGGGGCACCCTGCGTCCCGTCGACGAGACCGGCATCATCGAGCATTCCGACCATGCCGGTCAGAGCGCGCTCGAGGTGAGCAGCGGCAGCGGTCCCCGCTAGCTCGCTGCGCCGATTCGACCTGTGGTGTTGGCAACCCGGTCCTACGACCGGGTGCCAGCACGTTTCGGGGCCGCTGCCGCTGCATGTCCGGTGTGGAATCGACCATCGGACACATGTTGCCGAGCGTTGTTGGACTTTCGGGCCAGCGCAGCGAGAAACCGCCGCTAACCGACCTACGCGGCTAATAGCGCCAAGCCACTTGGCCCAGTCGATCGGGGCTTTTCGCTGTCTGGGCGGCGGATCTTCTTCATCCACCCGAACCACCTCCCTCCTGGGCGCGCACTGTCCGGACCTACCGGTGCGTCCCGCAGAGGGGGTCCGTCAACTCTAGAGAGCGGCACCGACGCTGCAGCGTCGCCAAGGACGCCAGGCGTGCGATTGACAGCAAGCGCTCAACTCCGCTCGCCGTGGCGCACCGGGGCTCGTCGGCGACATGACAGCCTGGCCCACCAAGACCCATAGCGGGTGGCGGCTGATGACACGCTTCTCAGCGACAGGCCGAGAACAGCTGACGCTCGTTCTGACCGCATCGCGCTCGCTAACGGCGGCCACCAAATCCAGCGGCATCACATCGACCCACGTAGCGGGGTGAAAGCATCGGCGGCCCTGTGGCCGAATTGGGCGACCGTTGCGCATACTGACCGCCATGAGATCACCAGCTGTTTCACGACCCCCCAACACGACCCCCCAACACCCCGCCACCGCGAAACTAGGGCCGAGCTGATCAAAGCCATCAGCTTCGACACGCTCGGCCCGGCGGACATCACGCGCCGTGGTGATGCGACCCCCGGCGTGCCCTGCGGCAGATCGACTTCGGCATCCTCGAAAGGTGACGCCCGGCGAGAGGATTTGGCTCATGGGGCGCAACGCGGGCAATAGAGTCCTCGTGTTGGTCAAGACGATCGAACGCAATGGTGGCGTCCTGGAAGACGATTGGGACAGCGAACACGGACGTGTGCGGCGTTGCTGGATCGATCTCGGCGAGAGCACTGGGTGATCTAGGCGCGGTTCCAGCAACAAACTGAGTACCAGCACGAAGGTCGCCATCGAAGATGGCGACCTTCGGAACCGTGCGGTGAGCCTAGCGGGATCAGTGCGAGGTGGGCCGGCGGTGATATTCGAACTGCAGGCCGCAGATGGTGACCAGCAAGAAACCAATCGAGATGATCATCAGCCAGACCAAGAAAAATGCCGTCGCGACTGCCGTGAAGGCGGCAGCCAGCGCCATTCCGAAGGGCCAGAGCGAGCCCGGCGAGAAGAAGCCGAGATCGCCCGCTCCATCCGAAACTTCGGCATCTTCGCGGTCTTCGGGCCGAGGCCCGTCCAAACGGCGCGAGGAGAAGGCGAGAAACGTGCCAACGATCAAGGAAAGACCTGCGGTCAGTCCGAGTGCGACGACCCCGACCGGCTCATTCGCTCCCGCGAAGTATGCGTAGATGAGTGCGGCGACCACGAAGAAGCCGGTCAACGCCAAGAAGATCAACGCCTCCACCCGGAGTCCGCGCGGGGCGGGAGCCGGAGTCTGCGAGTGTTCGACCGCCATCAGCTGCCTCCTCTTTCAGAAGCCGATCTGGCCTGACGATTGGGGTCGATCGGGTACGTCGTCGTCGCGAGTGGATCGCACAGGTGGCCGCACGACTTGATGTCGTTGCCGGTCTTCGTGAGCGCTTCCGCTGTGGTGTATCCCCGACCGGTGGACGGGTTCTTCTGTGCACGGAGCCCGATGTACTCGCGGTACACGTCCTGCGGAACGGCTCGAACCTCGAACTCCATCGAGAAGTGGTAGGTACCGCACAGTTCTGCGCACCGGCCCACCATTGCGAGCGGCTTGTCGATGCTGTTCTGGAACACGTTGTTGGTGTTGTTCGCCTTCGGGTCCGGAAAGACGTCACGCTTGAAGAGGAAGTCCGGAACCCAGAACGAGTGGATGACGTCCTTGGACGACAGCGTGTACTGGATGGTCTTCTTCACGGGTAGGACGAGGATGGGAACCTCCGTGGACGTACCCACGGTGTGTACCGTGCCGCCGTCGTCGGGGTTCTTGGTTCCCTCGTAGCCGAAGTCCCAGCCCCACTGGAACGCGACCACGTTGATCTTCACGTCAGGGTTGGGGATCACCTTGAGGGCGGTGTTCTCGGTGGTGACCGCGAAGTAGAAGAGCACCCCGACCATGAGCAACGGAACGGCCGTGTAGACGAGCTCCAGCGGGAGATTTTCCTTCGTCTGCTTCGGGTACAGCGGGGAGTTCTTCTTCTTGCGGTGGAAGGTGAAGGTCCAGAACATCAGGCCCCAGACCAGGACGCCGACCGCCAACGCCGCGAGGAAGGTCCAGGACCAGAAGTGCTGCATGGCCTTGGCCTGGGGGCTGACGCCCTCGGGCCAACCGAACCGTGGCAGGTCGTCGGCCGTACAGCCGCTCAGAGCCAGACCGGCAAGCGCGAGCGAACCGGCCAGAGTCAACCGCCGAGTACTACGAGACCAAGCCACTCGGGTGCCCTCCTAAAGACCCGCGATCATCACCGATGTGCGATGTCGCCGTTTCCATCATGCGCTGTGCGACGATTCATGTTCGCGCCAAGATTACTCGACAGCCCCCGCTCGCGTCCGGGCAGGGCGCATGTTGCGCGTATCGAATCTACAACTTGTCGAAGTTGTTCGGCCACCGGGGGCGGCGAGCCGGTGGAAGCGCGCCGGCAGGGCGGCGGGCCGGCGGGACCAAAGGACTGGCGGGACCGGCCGGACCGGTGGGCTGGTGGATGGGCGGATACTTGTCCCCTGGAGTCACGCCTGCCGTGCGTGGCCGAAAGTGCCGACCAGGATTGGGTGATCGACCTCGTGTGCGGATTGATGGGCTGGCTCTCTTCGACGGGCAACGCCGGTGACCGGGTCGAAGGGGTGCAGGAGGTGGCCGCCGGAATGCGGTGCGCCCGCCACCGGGGACCGGACGAAGCCGGGACCTGGAACGACGGCGACGTGGTCTTCGGATTCAACCGGCTCTCGATCATCGACATCGAGCATTCCCACCAGCCGCTGCGCTGGGGGCCACCCGAGTCGCCCGAGCGGTACGCGCTGGTGTTCAACGGTGAGATCTACAACTACCTGGAGCTGCGGGCTGAGCTGACCGCCGACTTCGGCGCCCGATTCCACACCGAGGGCGACGGTGAGGCCATCGTGGCCGGGTTCCATCACTGGGGAAAGGCGGCGGTCTCGAGGCTGCGCGGAATGTTCGCCTTCTTGATCTGGGACACGCAGGAGCGGGTGTTGTTCGGTGCCAGGGATCCGTTCGGCATCAAGCCGCTGTTCCGCGCGGACACCGCTGACGGGATCGGCTTCTCCTCGGAGGAGAAGGGGCTTCGGGAGTTCACCGGGCCCACGGTCGTCGACCAGGCCGCGCTGCAGCACTATCTGGTGCTCCAGTACGTGCCGGAACCGGCGACCATGGACGCGGCCATCCGGCGCGTGGAGTCGGGAACGCATTTCACCGTGGCGCCGGGCGGGGCACTGCGGGCCGAGCGGTACTTCCATCCCACGTTCGTGCCCACCAAGATTTCCGGCCAGGCGCAGGAAAAGGCGCTGTACCAGCGGATCGCAGACGTCCTGGACGACTCGGTCGGCGCACACATGCGGGCGGACGTCACGGTCGGTTCGTTCCTGTCCGGCGGAATCGACTCCACCGCGATCGCTGCGCTGGCCAAGCGGTACAACCCGGATCTGATGACGTTCACGACCGGCTTCGATCGCGACGGGTTCTCGGAGATCGACGTGGCCGCGCAGAGCGCCGAGGCGATCGGCGTCCGCCACGTGATCCGGAAGGTGTCGGAGTCCGAACTCACCGACACCTTGCCGCTGATCGTCTGGTACCTGGACGAGCCGGTCGCCGATCCGGCGCTGGTTCCGTTGTACTTCGTCGCGAACGAGGCTCGGAAGCACGTCAAGGTGGTGTTGTCCGGCGAAGGTGCGGACGAGCTCTTCGGCGGCTACAACATCTACCGGGAGCCGGCGTCGTTGGCACCGATCACCGCGCTGCCGCAGTTGTTGCGCAAGGGCCTTGCCGCCGTCGGCAACTCACTACCCGACGGGTTCAGAGGCAAGGACATGCTGCGCCGCGGCGCCATCGACCTCGAGCAGCGTTACTACGGCAATGCCCGGATCTTCCGCGAGGACCAGCTGCCACCGGTGCTGCGCACCTACTCCCCCGACCGGTCGTTGCGGGAGGTCACGGATCCCATCTACGCCAAGTCGGTGGGCTCCGACCCGATTTCCCGCATGCAGCACATCGACCTGTTCACCTGGCTCCGCGGTGACATCCTGGTGAAGGCCGACAAGATGACGATGGCCAACTCCCTGGAATTGCGGGTCCCATTCCTGGACCCCCGGGTTTTCGACGTCGCCAGAACCGTGCCGCCGGAATACCGGGTACAGGGCAAGGCCACCAAGGTGGCGCTTCGCCGGGCGATGGAACTGATCGTTCCGCCACATGTGCTGAACCGGAAGAAGCTCGGGTTCCCCGTTCCGATCCGGCACTACCTGCGGGAGGGGTCGTACGACTGGGCGCGGAACATCCTCACCACAGCGCAGACCGATCAGTACCTCGACGCCGCCGCGATGGTGAAGATGTTGGACGCTCACCGGGCCGGCGAAGCCGACTACTCCCGGCCCATCTGGACCGTGCTGGTATTCCAGCTCTGGCACGAGATCTTCGTGACCGGATCGATCACTCCGGCTGTTCCGGAGCCGGCCTATCCGGTTGTCCTCTAAGTGACCGGAGGGCTCGACCGTCCCCTGCGCTACCGAAGGCTCGACGACTACCTCACCGTTTGCACCCAGGCCGAGTGACCGGCGGACTCAGACCGTGACGAAGCCCATTGCGTGCGAAATTTCGTCCGCCGACTCTGCGCCGTAGCAGTCGGCGAGCCTGACCATCGCGGAACCGGGATCGAAGGTGTACTCCTGGGTGCCGGTGGTTTCCAGCACCAAGGTCGCCAACAGCGAACCCAGCTGCGCCGACCGTTCGAAGGACAGGCTACGGAAACGGCCGGCAAGAAATCCCGATCGGAACGCGTCCCCCACTCCGGTGGGATCGACCTTCGCCAACTCCGGAACCACCGGAATGTGCAGCCGGGATCCGTCGGATGCGACGATGTCGACGCCCTTGGAGCCCAGTGTCGTGACGCGGTGCCCGATGCGTTCCAGCAGCTGACTCTCGGTCCAGCTGGTCTTGGAGAGCAACAGGCCCAGCTCGTAGTCGTTGGAGAACCACAGCTCAGCGCCTGCCGCCAGCTTCGCGACGTCCACGCCGTCCATCCGGGCCAGCTGCTGCGAGGGGTCGGCCGCGAAGGTGAACCCGCGCTCCCGGCACTCCTGGGCGTGGCGCACCATCGCGCTGGGATCGCCGGCACCGATCATCACCAGGTCGATGCCGGACCCGGCTGCGGCGACCGGACCGATCTCGATCTCCCTGGACCGGGCCATGGCGCCGGCATAGAACGAGCCGATCTGGTTCATCGCATCATCGGTCGTGCACACGAACCTGGCGGTCTGCACATCCTGGAAGACATGAACGAACGAGCAGTCGACACCATGGCGCTCGAGCCAGCTGGCGTAGTCGTCGAAATCCGCACCGACCGCGTCCAGCAGAATCGGGCGCACGCCGAGCAGTCCCATGCCGAAACAGATGTTGGCCGCGACACCTCCCCGACGCACCACCAGGTCGTCGACCAGGAACGAGAGCGACACCCGGTGCAACTGGTCGGGCAGCAACGAGTCGGTGAACTTGCCCGGGAAATGCATCAGATGATCGGTGGCTATGGAGCCGGTGACGACTATCGGCACGAGGCCTCTTTCGGTTCTCGGGTTGCGGACCAGGGGAACCGGCGCCGTCGGACAACCGCGACCTTACCGGCATCCCGGCGACCCGGACGAGCACCGGAAATCCGGACAGCTTCGCCCCTCGACGCGCCGACGGCCGTCACTTCAACAGAAGTGACGGCCGTCAGGACTACGGATTGCGCACCACCGGTGCGGCTGCTGCCAGGGACCCGGCGGGTGGCTAGTGGAACGAATCGCCGCAGGCACAAGAATTCTGTGCATTCGGATTGTCGATGGTAAAACCCTGCTTCTCGATGGTGTCGACGAAGTCGATCACCGCGCCGTCCAGGTACGGCTTGGACATCCGGTCGACCGCCAGCCCGATGCCGTCGAATTTGACCAACGCGTCACCATCCAGGCTGCGGTCGTCGAAGAACAGCTCGTAGCGGAGCCCGGAGCAGCCGCCGGGCTGCACCGCGATCCGCAGCACCATCTCGGAATTGCCGTCGCGCTCAAGCAGCGCCTTGGCCTTTGCTGCTGCAGTGTCGGACAGTGTCACGCCATGCGCACGCGCTACCTCTTCGGTCGGCGTGCTGGGCTGGGTCGTGGCCTCAATATCGGCGGTAGTCATCTGACTCCCTCTCTCGGCGACCCACGGATCGCGCGGAATGTTGTCGAGCTGGTCACTTCGAAATTTCGGGGTACCACCTCGATGATGCCACGCGAGGTCTCATCGAGGGAGTCGGCCGGGTCACTCTGCTGGGGTCAACCTTTCTCGAAGGCCGCCTATTCCGGCCCGACCTCGGTTCCGACCTCGGTTCTGACCTGGGTTGTGACCTGGGTTTCGACCCCATTCCGGCCGGGTTCCGCCGGTGGTGCGGAGCGGGGAACCGGTGTCGGCGTCCACCGCCGTCAACTATTCTCAGCTGGTGAGTCTTCTGCGCCGTAAGTCGGCTGAGCAAACACCTGAGCCGGTTCCGGCAGCACTTCCCGAGCTGCCGACCGTGGGCAAAGGCCGGCCGACGCCGAAGCGGAGCCAGGCCCAGGGCCGCCGCGGGCCAGTGGCGCCCCCACCGAAAACTCAGCGCGAAGCGATCAAACGATCCAAGGAGGTCGGCAAGACGCTCACCAAGGAAGAGCGTCGTGTGCAATCGACCGAGCGGCGCGAGCGGATGATGCGCGGCGACGACGCCTACGTCCTACCCAGAGACCGAGGCGCTGTCCGCGCCTACGTCCGGGATCTGATCGACGCCCGGCGCAATGTCGCCGGCATCTTGCTGCCGGTGGTCCTGGTCTCCTTCATCATCCTGACGATCCGGAACCAGGTCGTCGCCACCATCGGCCCACTCATCCTGCTGATCGCGATTCTCGCCGCCGTGGTGGACTCCGTGATCTTCGGCCGGCAGGTCAGCCGAAAGGTGGCGGCCAAGTTCCCGAAGGGCGACGGCACCGGCTCGTCGTCCCGTTCGCGATCCTTGGGCTTCTACGCCTTCAATCGGGCGTGTCTGATTCGCAAGTGGCGGGTGCCGCGGCCACGGGTCCGTCGTGGGGATCCCGTCTGATCGTGACTGGCGACGAACTGCTCAGGGCTGCCGCGGCGCAACGAGATGTGGTGCGCGAACGATACTTCGACGCCGATGGGCGATTGCATACGATGCCGCGCAAACAGTCCCGCAAGCTCGCGGTGCTGGATGTGATCGCGGCCAGGTTCATGCCCGGTGTCCATTATCTGGAGGTCGAGGTGAATCGGGAACTGATCGGCATCTACGACGACTACGTGAGTCTTCGCCGCGCCTTGATCGATTTCGGCCTGATGGATCGTGCGGACGGCCGTTACTGGCGCTCCGGCGGCACCGTCGAACTGTGATGGACGCCCCTCCACGACTCGGGGCGCGTCGAGGCCATATCATCCGAGCCGCTGCGGACCTGTTTGCCGCGGACGGATATCCGGCTGCCGGCATGGATCAGATCGGTGCCGCAGCAGGCATCACCGGTCCGGCGATCTATCGGCACTTCGATTCGAAGGCGGCCGTGCTCGCCGCCGTGTTCGACGGCATCATCGATGCGGTCACGGCCGCACCGGGGAACTTCCCGGCCGGAACGACGGGGCAGGACGAGCTCGTCGTACTGATCGAGGTCTACGCCGCAGCGGTCGCGACCCGGCGGCGCCTGATGGCCGTCTTCGTCCGCGAGGTCCATCACCTGCCACCCGAGCATCGTGCCCGGTTGGCCGAGCGACAGCGGACCCTGGTGCGGCGCTGGCGCACGCTGCTCGGCCGGGTGCACCCGGACTGGAGTGACGAGGTGATCAGGACCACCGTGCACGGAGTGTTCGGAATGTTGAACGCGTTGGGGACCTTCGACTCCCCGCTGACCGACGACGCGCTGGCCTCGGTGCTGGTCGAACTGGCCGCTCGGATGTTCCAACTACCCGGGCAGGTCTGAGTTCACCCTCCAGCCGGAGCGCCAGCGGCTCGGCTCCTGTCCAGGAACCAGCCCTGCGGACCGGGTAGCGCTGACCCGGCCTCCGGACCGGTGGAGCCGGCCGGGTAGGGCAACACCGCGGGCGGATGGTCGAGGATGCCCGCCGCAGCATTCCAGGCATGTGCCAGACCGGTGCTTGTGGTGAACAGCGACCGGTCACCGATCGTCACGTCGTAGATCAGCGAAACATATGGTGGCAGCGGATCCCCGCCCGGAACATCGGCCAAGGACAGGTCGACGGTCTGACTCACCAGATCGAGTTTGGCTCCAGGCTTCTTCACCACCACGTCCACCGCGACCGATCCCGATCCCGCCAGCGAGAAGCTCAGCACGGTCCCCTGACCCGGAATGCCGGTCATCGGGCCCTCCGGCTTCTTCATCAATATGGACACCCGCTGCGCGCTTTCGGCAAGATATTTGCCACTGCGGAGCAGAAACGGCACTCCGTGCCAACGATCGGTGTCGACCCAGAGCCGAACTGCCGCATACGTGTCCGTGGTGGATTCGTCGGCGACCTCGGGCAGGTCCAGATATCCGTCCGCCTGGCCGAACACAATGTCCTCCGGCACCAGCGGGCGGAACGCGGACAACACCGATTCCCTTGCCTGCTGCAGATTCTCGGCGGAGAAGTCGATCGGCGGCTCCATGGCGATCTCGGCGGCAACCTGGAACAGATGCGTGACGATCATGTCCCGAAATGCGCCGGTGGCGTCGTAGAAGGCTGCTCGATCGGCGACGTCCAGGGTTTCCGGCACGTCGATCTGTACCTGCTCGACGTGCTCCCGGCACCAGATCTGGTTCATCATCCGGTTCGCGAAGCGCAGTACATGCAGGTTCTGGGTCGCCTCCTTGCCCAGAAAATGGTCGATCCGATAAACCTGCTCCTCCTGCATCACCGAGTGCACCAGATCGTCGAGCTTCCGAAAGGATTCCGGGCCGGTTCCGTACGGTTTCTCGTAGACGACCCTGGCCCCGTCCAGCAGTTGGTGCGCCGCAAGGCCTTTGGTCAGCGATTCGAAGGCCACCGGCGGAATCGCAAGGTAGTGGATGTACCGGGCGTCCGCTCCCAGCAGATCGTGTGCCTCGTTGATCACCTCCAGCAGTGAACCGGGGTTGTTCTCGTCGAATCCGCCACCGGCGAATCTGAGGCGGGACGCGAAATCCGACCAGACCCGCTCGTCGACGGCGGAGTCGCCGAACTCGTCGAGCGCGGCGCGGACATCGGTTCGGAAGTCCTCGTGCGCGACGTCGCCGCGTCCGTTGCCGATCAGCAGCCAGGACTGCGGCATCAGCCCGTGCTGCGCCAGTTGGTAGAAGGCCGGCAGAACCATTCTCTTGGCCAGATCACCGGTGGCACCGAAGAGAACGAACACGGTTGGCTGCGTCGACTGCATGGAACTCCTCGGGTGGAATGGACATCAGGTGGGCCGGAGATCTCTCGCCGTCCTTCGGGCAACTCTTCCTCATCGATCCGGAGCACCAGCAACCCGGGTCCACGCATCAGAGCCGGGGTCCAGCGCCTGACCAGGAGCATGGCCGAAATCGTGGGCACTGCGTCCTTTACGACATCGTCGTCCATGGGTCAGGATCGAGCCGTGAGTCCCATCGACAAGCGGATCGTGGTCTTCCTCGCCATCGCCGAGTTCCAGATACTCGATCTCGCGGGGCCGTACGAGGTCTTCGAAGGGGCCAACACGGCACTGAGAGCACAGGGCCGCGCCGGCGGCTACCAACTCGTGGTGGCCAGCTCGACCCCGGGTCGCGTGGCAACCTCCGGCGGCCTCGGCCTGCACGCGGATGCGTTGCCCGAACCCGACCGCGCTCTGGACACGTTGGTGATCCCCGGCGGGAACGGACCGCGCGAAGTGTCCGCCGATTCCACTTCCGCGATCTGGGTGCGGCAGGTCGCCCCCCACTGTCGCCGAATTGCCACCGTCTGCACCGGCGCCTTCGTCGCCGGACGCGGCGGCCTGCTGGTGGGTCGGACCGTGGCTACGCACTGGTTCCGGACCCAGCAGCTGCAGGCCGAATTCCCGGACACCGTCGTCGACCCGGACCGGCTGTACCTGCGGGATGGCGAACTGTGGTCGTCGGGCGGCGTCACCGCAGGTGTCGATCTGGCACTCGCACTGGTCGAGGACGACCACGATGCCGAATTGGCCCAGCTCGTCGCGCGTCATCTGGTGCTGTCGTGGCGCCGACCGGGTGGGCAGAGCCAGTACGCCGTACCGATGTGGGCACCGCGGGGAACCACCCCTCCGGTCGTGCACGCGCAGCAGCTGATCGATGCCGACCCGTCGGCCGATCACCGCGCCGGCGTCCTGGCCGCGGCAGTCGGGTTGAGCGAACGTCATCTCGGCCGGCTGTTCACCGCTGAGATCGGCGAACCGCCCGCACGGTATGTCGAGCGGTTGCGGCTGCAGAACGCACGCACCCTGCTCGAGAACGAGAACAACACCGTCTCCGCCATCGCCGCCCGATGCGGCTTCGGTACATCGGAGACCATGCGCCGGACGTTCGTTCGTCGACTCGGTGTTCCGCCCGAGGGTTACCGGGACCGGTTCAACCAACGAAGGAGAAGTGCATGAAGATCGCCGTCGCGCTGTTCGACCGGGTCACCGCCCTTGATGCGGTGGGACCGTACGAGATGCTGCAGCGCGTTCCCGATCTCGACGTCGTCTTCGTCGGCCATGAGGTCGGCGAGATCCGTTCGGAGAACGGCATGCTCGGTCTGCTGGTGGATGCGACCTTCGATCAGGTGCCGTTTCCGGACGTGCTGTTGATGCCGGGCGGCGTCGGCACCAGGGCGCTGCTGACCGATGAGCGGGTGCTGGATTGGGTGCGGACGGCACACCGGACGACGTTGCTGACGACGTCGGTGTGCACGGGATCTCTGGTGCTGGCCGCCGCTGGCTTGCTCGAAGGCTTGCCGGCCACGACCCACTGGAGCGTGTACGACGTCCTCGAGAAGCTCGGTGCGCGCGTCGAACAGGAGCGGGTCGTTCCGCTGTGGAACGAGCGGATCGTCACCAGCGCCGGCGTCTCGAGCGGGATCGACATGGCGCTGACGATCATTTCGCATCTTCTCGACGACACGGCCGCCATGGCGGCGCAGCTGCTGACCGAATACGACCCGCAACCGCCTTTCGATTCCGGATCCGTGGCCAAGGCCACCCCTGAGGTGAAACAGCGAGCCCGGGAGTACGCGCTGCTCCGGAGCTGACGTACGCCGGGTTGCTAAGGCTTCAGCGGCTGCTGCAGCGCCCAGGCGTTCCCGTCCGGATCGGAGAAGTAGACGAAGCGACCCCATGCGAGGTCCTGCACGGGCGTCACCGTCACCCCTTTCGCGCTGAGCTCCGCGAAGGCCCGGTCGGCGTCGTCGATGACCACCTGCATGCCTTTCACCGACCCCGGCTCGGCGTCGGTGAGACCCTGCCCGAATGCGATGGAGCAGGCCGAACCGGGCGGAGTGAGCTGGACGAACCGGAGATTCTCGTCGACGCGTTGATCGAAGTCAGCGTGAAATCCGACCTGGTCGACGTAGAAGGCCTTCGCCCGATCGATATCGCTGACCGGAATCAGAATCAGTTCGATCTTGTAGTCCATGACGTGCTCCTTCTCGCCCGGGAATGTCGAGTCACCGTAGAGGGCAGTCCGGCAGCGCCGGCGCAGCGTTACCTCAGAGCGACAGGTACCGCTTCAACTCGAACGGGGTGACCTGGCGGCGGTAGGCCTCGAACTCGGCCCGCTTGTTCCGAAGGAAGAAGTCGAACACGTGCTCCCCCAGCGCCTCTGGTACGAACTCGGAGTGCTCCATCACCGACAGGGCGGACTCCAGCGAGGCCGGGAGCCGCACGTAACCCAGTGCACGACGCTCTGCCTCGCTCAAGGACCACACGTCGTCCTCCGCCGGTGCGGGGAGTTCATAACCCTCGCGGATTCCGCGCAGTCCGGCCGCGAGAACGACCGCGAACATCAGATACGGATTGCACGCCGAATCGGGCAGTCGAAATTCCATCCGCTGGCTGGATGACTTGCCGGGCGAATAGTTCGGTACGCGGATGAGCGCCGACCGGTTCGCCTGGCCCCAGGACGCGGTGGTCGGAGCTTCGTCACCGATCACCAGCCGCTTGTACGAATTGACCCATTGGCACGAGACAGCCGTGATCTCGGCGGCATGCTTGAGCACGCCGGCCAGGAACGCCTTACCGGTGGGCGACATCTGATATTCGTCATCGGCGTCGTAGAACGCGTTGGTCTCGCCCTCGAACAGCGAGAAGTGAGTGTGCATCGCCGATCCGGGATGCTCCGGAAACGGTTTGGGCATGAAGCTCGCGTGCACCCCCTGGGTGATCGCGACCTCTTTGACCACGTACCGGAACGACATGATGTTGTCCGCCATGGTCAGTGCGTCGGCGTAGCGCAGATCGATCTCCTGCTGGCCCGGCGCGCCCTCGTGATGCGAGAACTCGACCGAGATGCCCATGGCCTCCAGGGTTTCGATGGCGCGGCGACGAAAGTGCGGGGCGACGTCGTGCGAGGCCTGGTCGAAGAATCCACCCTGGTCGGCCGGTTCCGGTGCGGAACCGTCACTCGGCAATTCCTTCATCAGGAAGAACTCGATCTCCGGGTGCACGTAGCAGGTGAAGCCCATCGAGGCGGCCTCACCCATCACCCGGCGCAGCACGTGCCGCGGATCGGCCCAACTCGGACTGCCGTCAGGCATGGTGATGTCGCAGAACATTCGTGCCGAGTAGACCTTGCCCTCGTCGGTCTCCCACGGCAGCACCTGGAACGTCGACGGATCAGGCTTGGCGATCATGTCCGATTCGTAGACGCGCGCGTAACCCTCCACTGCCGAGCCGTCGAAGCCGATACCTTCGCTGAAGGCACCCTCCAACTCGGCGGGGGCCACGGCGACCGACTTCAGGTACCCAAGGACGTCGGTGAACCACAGCCGGACGAAGCGGATGTCCCGCTCTTCGAGGGTGCGCAGGACGAACTGCTGCTGACGGTCCATGACCACACCCTATGTACGCCGTATTTCGGGCATGTTGCCCGGCCGGCCGACTCGTTCGGTTCGGTGACTCGGTCGATCGGCAGGCGCCTGACGTACGGTGGCGCGATGCCTGTGCAGCCGAGCCGGACGACGCCGAGGGCGGCCGCCACGGCCATCCCGGCCACCACGGTGACCTCGGACGCCGTGGACTTCCGGCTGCCGCATGCCCCGGGTGTCCAGGGTGTTCGGCTGGAGCTGGACTTCTCGGTCGTCCCGACCGACCCGGAATTGCGCCGGGACGCAGACCTGTGGTCGCTGCATCTGCCTCGTCCGGCTGTGGACCGCATGGAGTATCAGTTCACCGTGCGATCCGCCGACGGCGTCGCCTACGTTTTGGATCCGTCCAATCCCAGGACCGTGTCGAACCCTTTCGGCGACAAGTCGGAGATCATCTTCCCCGACTACTCCGAGCCGCACTGGCTGTCGGCGCCGGAACGCGGAACCGTGCTGAAGGTGTCGACGCCCGCAGCCGCGTTGGAAACCGCGGTGCCGATCTCGCTGTGGTCACCCGAGGGTCTGGACATGGACGCCGGAGCGCCACTGCTGGTGGCCAACGACGGCTCGGACCTGGCCGGGCGTGGCGGTCTGCTGCGTTGGGCCGCCGAGGCCGCCCGGGCGCGTCCGTTCCGGGTGGCCCTGCTGGATCCACCGCCGGGCCTGCGCGACCAGTGGTACGCCGCCGACCCGACGTACGCAGACCACCTGTCGACGATCGTGCTGCCGGCGCTCGAGAATCGGGTCGCCGTCGAGGCCGTCGTCGGTCTGGGAGCGAGTCTGGGCGCCCTGGCGATGCTGTTCGCGCAGCGCCGCCACCCCGAGCTGCTCGACGCGATGGTGTTGCAGTCAGGCTCCTACTTCACTCTCGGACTCGACGCACAGGAGCGCGGTTACCCGAGGTTCGATCAGGTGTGTTCGGCCGTGATGGATCTGATCGCCGGACCGGCCGTCAGTTCGGGCGGGATGCCGACGTCCTGCGAGGTGCTGATGACCTGCGGCACGGTCGAGGAGAACCGGCCGAACAACGAAAAGATGGCCGACGCGCTCGGCGCTCTGGGATACCGGGTCCAGCTGGATCTGCAACCCGACGCCCACACCATGATCGGCTGGCGAAATGCCTGGTCACCTCGGATGGATGCGCTGTTGCACACGGTCGGCCGGCGGCCGGGTCGATGACCCGGACCGAGTACCACTGGCTCGACGCGCCGTCCCTCGGCGGGTCGAGGGAAGTGGCGGTGCACGGGCATTGGGGTCGTCCGGTGCTGTGGTTTCCGGCCGAGGCGGGCGGAGCGGCGGAGTTCGAGGCACAGGGCATGCTCGACGCGCTGGCGCCGGCTCTCGACGAGGGTCGGCTCAAGATCTTCTGCGTGCCCTCCTACGATTCGTCGTCCTGGTCCGATCTGGGTCTGCGCCAGGGCGACCGGGCGCGAGCCCACCGGCGCTTCGAGGACTGGATCATCTGGCAGGTGGTGCCCTTCATCCGGAACAGCTGCGGTGGACGGGACGACATCGTCACGGCCGGCCCGTCTCTCGGTGCGTTCCATGCTGTGCTGTTCGCCCTGCGCCATACCCACGTTTTCGGTCGCTCCGTCGCCTTCTCCGGCAGCTACAACCCATGGGACTGGCACGGCAGGGGCGACAGCGACGCGGATACCTTCCTCACGAATCCCGTGCAGTTCCTGCCCCGCACTTCCGGCGGTCACCTCGATTATCTACGGGCCGGGCTCTTCCTGACCCTGGTGGTGGGAAGCGGCCGATGGGAGGACAGCACCGGCTCGAACTCCTCGACCCGTCAGCTCGCCGGCATTCTCGACGGCAAGCACATCCCGAACGAGCTCCACGTCTGGGGGTCGGAGTGGCCGCACGACTGGACCAGTTGGCGTGCGCAGGCTGCGGTCTATCTTCCGCCGCTCGGTTGAGGAAGCATCCGCCGCAAGCCCGAAACTTCACAACTGACAGGATCGGAGCATGATCCGCGGGATGGAGTCGACATCATGAGTAGGCCACGACGCGATTCGACCCAGCATCTGATCGGGCTGCTGCTGGGCACCGAGGACGACTGGCCGCGGGCCTTCGAAACGCTGACCCGCCGCCTGGGTCCGGTTCCCCATCAGGGCCGGGAGCATCAACTGACCACCGAGCGGCTCACCATCGAGCCATTCGACCTGCGGGACCCGGTGCGGCCGGATCTGGTGATCGACCGGCTCGGCTGGTGGTACTACCACCCGCGGGAATGGCTGAAGAAGGCGGCGCTGGTCAATGACACCTACCTGCTGAACAATCCGTTCACCTTCCAGGCGATGGAGAAGCACTCCGCCTACTGCGCGATGATGCGGCTGGGATTCGACATTCCGAACACGATGCTGGTGCCGTACAAGAACCCCCTCGACCACGAGAAGTGGGCCTACACCGCGCAGAAGTACAAGCTGCCGTTCGAGCTGGACGCGGTCGCCGACCGCGTCGGCTATCCGATGTACATGAAACCGTTCGACGGGGGCGCCTGGCGCGGAGTGTCCAGGGTGGACGACGCCAAGGCGCTGCACGAGGCCTACGACCAGTCCGGTCAGATGCTGATGCACCTACAGGCAGCCGTCTCGCCATTCGACGCCTTCGCCAGATCGTTGACCATCGGGCCGGAGACCAAGATCATGAAATTCCGGCCGGAGCTGCCGATGCACGACCGGTACGAGGTGGTCCACTCGTTCCTGCCGCCGGAAGCAGGCATGGAGATCCTGACCCTTTCCAGGACGATCAACGCGTTCTTCCGATGGGAGTTCAACTCCTGCGAAGCCTTGGTGACCGGCACCAGGGTGCAGCCGATCGACTATGCGAACGCCTGCCCGGACATCGCCATCACGTCGCTGCACTACTACTTCCCGTGGGCGATCACCCAGTTGATCTCGTGGTCCGTGTTCTGCGCTGTCACGAATCGACGGCCGCGCGTCGACACCACCTCCCGGGAGTGGTTCGACGTGGCCGACGATCCCGACCTCTCCTGGAACGACAAGCTCGGTCGGTACGCGTTGCTGGCCGATCAGTACTTCCAGGCCGACGAGTACCGAGAATTCTGTTCCACCTCCCTGGCCTCGCTGCCGAATCTGGTGTACGACTGGATCGACTCACCGGACTTCGACGACCTGCTGGTGGAGACCGTGCGCAAGACCTACCCGCGAGCCGAGCACGACCGTTTCCTGGACCACTTCCGCGGGCTGATGAAGCTCTGGGTCGCCGACCAGACCTGATCAGCTGCAGCGGGCTCCATCCGCCGGCAGCCGGAGATCGATCAGGTACGAGTTCCCGGCGTCGTCGACGCACGAACTGCCGCCCAACAGGAAGGCGGTGTGGCGAGTGCCCTCGAAGGTGAGCAATCTGGCTCCGAGCTGCTTGGCCAGATCGACACCGTTCACGTACGGAGTCGCCGGATCACCGGTGGTCGAGACGACCAGGACCGCAGGAAGGCCGGGAACCTGGAGCCGGTGCGGCCCGAGGGTCGGCGGAACCGGCCAGACGGCGCAGATGTCCGGAACGTCGGCCGCCGGGTCGCCGCTGTCCTGGAACGGGGCTGCCGCTGCCGCGGCAGCGTTCAGCTTGATGACGTCGGCGGGATCTGTCATCCGCGGCTCATCGACACATCGGATGGCGTTGAAGGAGTCGGGCTTTCCGGCGTAGTGGCCCGACGCGTCCCGCTCGTAATATGCGTCGGCCAAGGCCATCAGCGGGCCCCCGTTGCCGTTGGCCAGCTTGTCCAGCGCGGTGGCAAGCACCGGCCAGCTATCCTGCCGGTACATGGCCGTCGCAACGCCGAGGGTGGCGTCACCATAGGACAGCACCCGACCGTCGGAAAGTTTGAGCGGCTGCTCGACCAGTGGACGTGACAGCCCCTGGAATCGTGCCGTCGCCTTGGCGGGGTCGTTGCCCAGCGCACACGGTCCATGCTGGGCGCACCAGCCGGCAAAGGTGACGAACGCCTGCTGGAAACCCCTGTTCTGGCCGACCTCCTCGGTGGCCGGGTCCTCGTCAGGATCGACGGCGCCGTCCAGGACCAGCGCCCGGACGTTGGTCGGGAACTGCTCGGCATAGACGTAACCGATGCGGGTGCCGTACGAGAAACCGAGATAGGACAACTTGGAGTCGCCGAGAACGGCTCGGAGCACATCCAGGTCCTTCGCGACGTCGCGGGTTCCGACATTGGCCAGAAAGGTCTTCCCGTCGACGTTCGCGGCGCTGGTCTCGGCGACGCACTGATCGGCGTATTTCTTCAGTCGTGCATCGGCGAGGGTGACGGCCTGCGGAGTGTTGGAACGATTCTGGACCGCCCTGGTGGCATCGAGCTCTGCGTCGGTCTGACACTTGATCAACGGCTTCGACGAGCCGATGCCGCGCGGGTCGAAGCCAACGATGTCGAATCGCTCGTTGAGATGCGCAAAGCTGCCCTGCACGGCGACAGCGCCGACGAACGACATTCCCGAGCCGCCGGGGCCACCGGGGTTGACCAGCAAGGATCCGATTCGGGCCGAGGCATTGGTCGCCACCTTCCGGAGCACGCCGATCTCGACCGTCGGACCGCTCGGCTTGCCGTAGACCATCGGAGCGATCAGATAGGCGCATTGCAGGGCCGCCGACGAATAGGTGGCCGCATCGTCGGTGTTGGTGGCGTAGCCGTCGCATCTGCCCCACGCCAACTTCTGCTGGTAGAACTTCTCCAGGCCGGCGGGCACCGGCGCGGTGCGGGTCGCCGATGCGGTGCTGGTCGCCGATGCGGTGCCGGTCGCCGATGCGGTGCCGGTGGGTGCTGACGGGCCGGGAGTTGCTGTCGACTGCCCGGGCAGCGCACTGGGCTCGGTGATCTGGCCGCCGTCGGACATGCTGGTCGCCGGCCCGGAACCGGTGGGTCGGGAGCCGGTCGGGGCTACCGCCGTCCCGGCGATGGTCGCGGCGCAGGAGGCGACGAGGGCAATTGCGGCCAGCATCGCGGCGCCGCGGACGGCAGGACGAAGGTGGAGCGACCGGCGTCGCGGCGAATGCATGAAGTGATCATTTCATCGGTGTCTGTGATGTCGGTGAGTACGTCCTACCGCCGGCCGGATGGCCCGTGACGATCAGCGCAGGAAAGGCATCGGCTCTGCCGCAACGGTCGGCGTCGGTGCGGACACAGCCTGCACTCTCGCTCTGGCCTCGTGCCACGACAACCCGGTCACGGCCGCGGCGATCACCGCCGCGCCCAGCCACTGCGTCGAGGTGAGGCCGCCGGGCGCCGACGAGCCCAACAGAATTCCGGCGACAGCACCGGTCAGCGGGAACGCCAACTCGGCGAGCGTCGCCCGGGACGCGGCGGTGCGACGGAGCCCAACGTAGTACAGCACCATCGCCAGCAGTCCCGGAACGAGCGCGAGACCCACGACCGCCCCTGAGCTGCTCAGGTCCGGGACCCAGAAGTCGGAGCCGGAAACCACCACGATGACAGCCGCGGCCGGCAGGCCGACGGCGAACCGCAAGGTGGTCAGCTCCACCGGCTCCAGCTCGACCGCGACCAGGCGGCCCAGCACCGTGCCCCCGGCCCAGAGAGCCGCCGCCGCCAGCGCCAACAGCACCACCGAGACCCGGGAAACGCTGACGCTCAGCGGGTTCGGAAAGGCGAGCAGCCAGACGCCGAGGATACCGGGTACGGCGAAGGCCGCGAACTTGGTCCGCACCTTCTCCCGCAGCACCACAACGGCCCCGGCGATGGCGAACAGCGGTTGCAGGTGCTGGACCACCACCGGCGTGACGAAGTCGCCCTGCGCACTGGAGATTTTGAATGCCATGGTGAACAACGTGGTGGCCACCGCCGAGGCGCCCGCCCCGATGGCGATCACCGCACCGCGAGCCCGAGCGTCGAGACGGCCGAAGGCTCGGACCGAGCGAGGCAGGTAGGGCAGCAGGACCAGGACCAGGACCAGGTGTTCGGCGAACACCAAAGTCGGCGCCGACACCTGTCTGGCCAGTGAGTTGCGGAACAGGGCATCGGTTCCCCACAGACCGGCGCCCAGGGCCACCAGCCAGGTCAGGTCACGTGCATGTCTACCGAAAGAATCGTCACGCTCGCTCTAGCGCTGTTCGCCCTGTTGCCATTCCCGATCCTCCGTGGACTTGGCCTGTTCCCGGTCCTGGATCGTCTGGAGTGCGTTGGCGGCGGATTCCCGATCGGAGAACGGCCCGAGCAGGTTCTTCGCCTTGCTCTGGCCCTCCTCTTCGACCGCGTGGGTGGTGAGGTTGTAGTAGTAGGCCGTATTGCGGCCGATGTCGTCGCCCATGGGTTCAGCCTGCCACGAGCGTGACGGAACCGCTTGCAACGGTGGAATCGACCGGCGCGACCACGAAACTCGCACTGCCGGAGTCGACCGAGATCAACCGGACCGCGCCGACCACGCCTTCGACCAGACCGGCCGCGGCGCAGTGTGCCCGCACCGGTGGCTCGTGCAGCAGGACCACGGCGCGGTTCTTCGCGGCATCGACCTGCAGGACGGTTGCCATGAACTCGTCGCCTTCACGGCCGCTGAGCAGGAACACCGAGACCGCGCCGGTGCAGGCTCGGTCCAGGTCCGACGCGCGCCGGGCGGAGCCGGCCATCACCGGCGGCAGCTGCGGCAGCGCCACAGTCGCCCAGTCCGGAATCGGCGAACCGGTGTGCAGCGCAAGGCACACTTCGGTGGCATACCGGTCCGCGAGGCGCCGCAGCGGCGCCGTGACGTGGGCGTAGGCCGCCCCGACCCCGGCGTGCAACGGCTGCTCCGGGGGCCGGCCCGAGAACGGGGTGTACCCCGCCCCCCGCAGCAGATGAACTGCATCGTCCAGGAAAGCGGCCGCCTTCGGCTGCGAACCGTCCAGTCCGGCGATCACATCGCCGGCGGAAGTGTCTGCGGGCCAATCGATTCCGAGCGTGGCGGCGGATCGTCGAAGCAATTCGAGCTGATCGGAAGATGCCGGTGGCAGAGTGCGCAGCAGCCCGACCCCACCGTCGAGCATGATCTTTGCCGCGCACATTCCGGTCAGCAGGCTGATTTCCGCATTGGCCTTCTCGATCTCGTTCTGCGCGCGGAGGTTCAGCGTCCAATGCCCGTCGGCCGCGCGAGCCACCTCCGCGTCGGGAAGATCCAAGGTGATGGCATGGCGGGCGCGAGCGGCCCGCCGGCGCAAGTTTCCGATCTCCGGCAACAGCGCGATCGAGGCATGCAGGGACTTGTTCCGCAGATCGGCCTGAACGCCTTCATAATCGAGCCGGGCAACGGAGCACACCAGCGCCCGCACCAGGTCTACCGCGGTCGGTTGCCCGTCGGAATCGAGGTCGATCGTCCACAGCACCGCCGGCCGGCGCTCGTTCGGCAACAGGCTGGCCGCTCCCTCCGACAGCTCCCTGGGATGCAACGGGGTCGCCAGATCAGGGCTGTAGAGCGTCTCCCCGCGACGCCAGGTCTCCGCCATCAGCGGACCCTCCAGCGGCACGAAGGAAGCGACGTCCGCGATCGCGTAGTGCACCCGGTAGCCGTCGTCCCGGCGCTCCAGGTGCATCGCCTGGTCGAGATCCATCGATCCGATCGGGTCGATGGTCACCAAGGGCAGGTCGGTGCGGTCCAGCGGCGGAACCGGCGGATGCTCGGCCGCCGATCGAGCCTGAGCGACGGCGTCCGCCGGATATTCGGCCGGCACACCGAGGTGCACCCGAACTGCGGCGAAATCGAGAGCGGCGGCGCCGTCGAATTTCAGCGGATTGATGCGGCGGGTCGGCACCGGCCCAGGGTACGGGCGAGGCGATCGGGTTCGTCGCTGGGTCATCGCCAGGACGCGATCAGGCGTCTATCGTCGTACAGATGAACTGGGTAGCTGCTTGAGTCAAGTTCAGAACGGAACCTCCACTTCCCCAACGGGATTGCGCAGCTCATCCAACGGATGCGGGTCCGTGTTGACCGCCTGTTGCAGCAACCGGTAGAACAACAGTCCG
>JAABVA010000053.1_pt1 | contig 141383 bp, 125 predicted proteins | sample 5560331 | NCBI WGS metagenome assembly JAABVA01 (sample SAMN12812661, study PRJNA571458) | rock metagenome | isolation source: Antarctica rocks | place: Antarctica: Victoria Land, Mt New Zealand sud | collected 2016-01-07 | reverse complement strand
TCCTCCTCGCCGAACCACGAAGTCAGCTCGTGAAAGCTGTGCGGGTAGTCGACCCCCGGCTGCGGCGCATCTGGCTGCACGCGGTCACGCTACGACCCCAGATGGACGGAAGTGGATAGCCCACTTACGCAATGACGAGTTCCTGGAGGCCGTCCAGACGCCGGTCGATCTCCTGCCAGTGACCACGGACTTCAGCCGCGGTGTGGCGATTGAACTCTCGAACGCGGGCGGAGTCGTTAGCGATAAGGATCGGCGCCTACAAGTAGCGGGCAACCCAGCCTACTACCTGAACAAGACAATGGCGGTCGCGAGCGCCGTGCGCGCGTCGTACCTTCCTCCGTCCGCTACTGATTGGCGGCTATACGAACTGCGGATTCGAGCGGCGGCGGAAGAGCTCCGGCGAGCGACCGACACCGATCTGAAGGTCCTGGCCGCCTTGCACTCGTCAGACCTGCCACTCATAACCGGGCTTGACCTTGGCACTGTGTCCCAGCTCCGAGTTCACGAGGGCGTGATGGAGGATTGGCGGATTGCCCTCCGGCAGGCAGCGCGCGGCCTCTCGACCGTGCCGGTCGAAGGGGACGCCTTCGCCTCTGACAGCCGGCAGGTGCTGGACGACCTCCTCGGCCCTGCCGAACGGCAGGTAGTCAATGAGTCCGGCGCTTTGGGGCGGCTGAAGCGAGGTGGACGCGACGCGTCAGTGACGCTCGTGGCGGGCGCCGCTGGCGCCGGGGCGAGCGCAGCCATCCTGGGTAGCCCACCCGTCGGGCTGATCGCCGCCGGCGTCAGCGCGGCGGCCGGCTGGACGCTCGGTGCTCTGCTGCCGCCCAAACGAAGTGGTGTTGCGCACGTCGTCGCCCATCTCCGCCAGAACACCATGTGACCTCCCGGCTGCACGCCCGCCGATTCTCTGTCGGCGTCTATTCGGCATCCGAGCGAGTCGCTACCCCTTTGGACGAAAAGCAGCACTCGGGCCTAGGGACGTCGCTCGGCGCTTGCTCATGACGCCGTAGCGTGGTTGCGGCTTCAGGGTGCCACGGATGACCCTCCGCGAGGCCATCGTGAGTCGGGTTTGTGCGCTCGCGACCGACGCCCGAGTGGATCGCCCCGCTTCGTTAGGGTCGGCTTCATATGTCGCGCTTTTCTCTCTCGTTTGCTGTCAGGTCGTTGCATGGCGGAGCGACTCCACTCGCGTGACCCTCGCCGAGGGACCGATCGTCGCGCCTGCAGCGCCACCCGAGGCGGGTCAGCTCGCGCGCGTTCGTGGCCGCATGTGGGTGGTCGGGGAGGTTCTCCGAGACTCGCAGGCATCGCTGGACGGGCGCAGCGTTCAACACCTTGTCTCGCTCGTTTCGGTCGAGGACGACGCGACCGGCGAGGAGCTCGAGGTCGTTTGGGAGATCGAGCCCGGCACGGCGGTGATCGAGCGTGCCGAGCTGCCTGCGATTGCGGCAGATCGCCTCGACGACCCCGCGGAGCTTGACGCGTTCCTTGACGCCGTTCGTTGGGGCGCGGTTACGAGCGCCGACCAGCGCTCGTTGCAGGCTCCGTTTCGGAGCGGGATCACGATCGAGGACTACCAGCTTGAGCCGCTCGTGCGCGCGCTGCGGATGCCCCGCACCACTCTGCTGATCGCCGACGACGTCGGCTTGGGCAAGACGATCGAGGCGGGCCTCGTCGTCCAAGAGCTGCTGCTGCGCCACCGCGCCCGAACCGCGCTGGTCGTCTGCCCGGCCGCGTTGCAGCTGCAATGGCGCGACGAGATGCGCGAGAAGTTCGGGCTCGAGTTCCGCATCGTCGATCGGGCGATGCTCGGCCAGCTGCGCCGCGCTCGCGGAGTCGGCGCAAACCCGTTCGCGCACTTCCCGCGCCTGATCGTCTCGATCGACTGGCTCAAGGGCGAGCTCGGCATGCGGCTGCTGCGTGATGCCCTGCCCTCCCATCCCGAGCTCCCTCGCCGCTACGACGTCTTGATCGTCGACGAGGTTCACAACTGCGCGCCGGCCGGCGCCGGTGGCCGCTACGCGCGCGACACGCTGAGGACCGCGGCGATCCGGACGCTCGCCCCGCACTGCGAGCACCGGCTGTTCCTGTCGGCCACACCCCACAACGGCTACGACAACAGCTTCGCGGCGCTCCTTGAGCTGCTGGATCCGCACCGCTTCGCGCGCGGGATCAAGCCGACCAGGGAGGCCACGCGCGAGGTCACCGTCCGGCGTCTCAAGCAGGACCTTGTCGACGAGGACGGCAACCCCCGCTTTGCCCGGCGCAACATCGTGATGCTCGAGGTCGAGCACCCCGAGACCGAGCGCGCTGTTCACGCCGATCTGATCAGCTACGGCACGGCACGGAGTCGCAGGCTGAGTGGCGACGAGTCGGCGACGACGGCGGCTGACTTCGTTGTGACGCTGTTGAAGAAGCGGCTGTTCTCCTCGCCGGCCGCGTTTCTGCGCACTCTCGAGGTTCACCGCGCGACGCTCATGCGCACGCGCGAGAAGCTCTCACGGCCGACACCGACCGTCCTTCAACGCCTCTTCGACGACGCAGCCAACGCGCTGGACGAGGAAGCTGCCGAGGACGGCGTCGGGGACGCGGCGCGCGAGGCCATCGAGGCGGCAGCAGCAGCCGAGACCGACAAGCCGACGCCCGAGGAGCTCGCGATGCTCGACGGCATGATCGCCTGGGCACGGCGCGCCGCGGTAACCGAGGACGCACGAACCACCAAGCTGCTCGACTGGGTCGAGCAGAACGTCAAGCCCGGCAGCCGCTTCTCCGACGAGCGCGTGATCGTATTCAGCGAATACCGCGCCACCCAGCGATACCTTCAAGAGCGCCTCTCGGCGCGCGGGATCGCCGGCAACCGCGTCGAGCTGCTCGACGGCAGCACCGACGAGGACGAGCGCGAGCGGATCAAGAGCCAGTGGCAGGAGGCGCCGTCTGACTACCCAGTCCGCGTCCTGCTCGCAACCGACGCGGCGTCGGAGGGCATCTCGCTGCAGCGCCACTGCCATCTGCTCGCGCACGCCGAGATCCCGTGGAACCCCAATCGCCTTGAGCAGCGCAACGGCCGCGTCGACCGCCACGGTCAGACCGCCGAGGAGGTGCTCGTCCACCATTGCGTCAGCGGCGGCTGGCAGACCGCAGAGCGCGGCTCGCTTGAAGGCGACCTCGATTTCCTCGCGCGCGTCGTGGCCAAGGTCGAGCAGATCCGCGAGGACCTCGGCAGCGCCGGTCCCGTGATCGCCGCACAGATCGAAGAGGCCATGCTCGGCCGGCGCACGACACTGGACGATTCGCGCCTCGGCGGCGCAGCCGCCGCCTCACGCGCGCTACTTGAACAAGAGCGGCGGATGCGAGAGCGCCTCGCGACCCTGCGCGACGAGCTGCACGACAGCCGCAGCACCATGCACCTGCAGCCCGAGCGCGTCGAGCGCGTCGTCGCGACGGCGCTAACGCTCGCGCGGCAGCCCGCGCTGACCGCAGGTGAAGAGCCCGGCACCTGGGAGGTCCCGGCGCTGATCGGCAGCTGGTCACGAGCCACGATCGGTCTCGAGCACCCCGCACGACCCGAGCAGCGCCGTCCGATCACCTTCGACCACGAGATCGCCCGCGGACGCACCGATGTCGTGCTCGCCCACCTCGGGCACCCGCTCGTGAGAATGGCGCTTGCCCTGATGCGCGCCGAGGTCTGGGGCACCGGCAACCACCTGCACCGCGTCGCCATCCGATACGCCGCCCCAAGTCTCGACGGGCTCACCGCTGTCGCCCACGGCCGACTGGTCATCACCGGCACCACCGGGCACAGACTCCACGAGCAGCTGATCTTCGCCGGCCTCAAGCTCACCGCAGACCGGCCGGAGCGCCTCGGCGTTGAAGCGACCGACGCCGCGCTCGCGCTCGCAAACGACACCGCCATCAGCGGCCCCCTGCGCGACCAGATGGTCCACACCCTGAATCAAAACGCCGACCAGCTACGCGCCGCGCTGCAGGCCCGCGCTGGCGACCGCGCCCGCCAGCTGACGACCACGCTGGCCAACCGCGCCGAGCAGGAGCAGCAGCACGTCGCCGCCACCCTCAGCGAACTCGAAGCGACGATCCGCCGCGAAGCCTTCGGCGAACAAGGCGACCAGCTGCAGCTCATCACCGGCCTGCAGCTCGATGCCGGCGACCGGCGCCAGGTCGAGCGCGACGTCAAGGCCCTCCAGGTCCGCGTCGACGCGATTCCCGCCGAGATCGCCACCGAACAGGCCGCGATCGCACGCCGGTACGCCGACCCCACCCACCGGCTGTTCCCCGCGGCGGTCACGCTGCTCGTCCCACAAGGCGCGAGGCTGTAGCCGATGGCACGCGCGCGATCACGTATCGAGGATCACCACGCCGAGTGGCTCTCGCTGGTTGAGACCAGCGGACCGTTCCTGACGATCCCCACGCTCAAGCGCACGCTGCCCGACGGACTGGACGCCGCCCCCGCCGCGCTCGCCGATCTACGCATCGCGCACGCCGAATGGCAGGAGACCCCAGACTTCCAGGCCCGCTGGGTCAAGTGGGTGCTCGAGGAGCTGCTCGAACTCCACGATGCCGTCACCGAAGCCACAGAAGCCGACCCGTCGCACCGGGTCACCGAACACAACGTTACGCTGCGGCCGACGTTCGTCGTACGCGACCGGTCCCGGGACTCAAGCCCGGCCGTGCTGCTCGTTCACGCCGTTCCGAGTGGCACGCCCGTGATGCGCCCGGCCAGCGGCGACGTGTGGTCGGCGAGCCCGATCGATCGCGCAGTCGAGCTCGCGCGCGCGTCGAACGTCCCGCTCGCGCTCGTCACTGACGGCGCGCGCTGGACGCTGGTCTGGGCGCGCGAAGGGGAGACCACGGGCACCTGCACTTGGCGAGCCAACCTCTGGCTCGAAGAGCGGATCACGCTGCGGGCGTTCACCGCGCTCCTCGGGGGCCAGCGCTTCTTCAACCTCCCGATCGAGGAAGGCCTTGCCGCTCTCCTGCAGGAGAGCGCCGGCAAGCAGCAGGAGGTCGCCGACCAACTCGGGTCCCAGGTCCGCCGCGCCGTCGAGCTGCTGATCGCCACGCTCGATCGCGAGGATCGCGATCGCCACGGCGAGCTCCTGCAGGACCTCGAAGGCGCCGAGGTCTACAGGGGCGCCGTGACGGTGATGATGCGCCTGGTATTCCTCTTCGTCGCCGAGGAACGCCGACTGCTGCCGATCGACGACGCGCGCTACGCCGAGACGCTCGCCGCCAGCACGCTGCGCGCGCAGCTGCAGGAGCGCGCTGATCGTGACAGCGAAGACCCGCTCGAGCGCTCTACGGCTGCGTGGCATCGCGTCCTCGCGCTGTTCCGCGCTGTTCACTCCGGTATCGAGCACGACGCGCTACGCCTGCCCGCCTACGGCGGTGGCCTCTTCGACCCCGACCGCTACCCGTTCCTTGAGGGCCGCCTACTGGAGTCGGACTGGCAGACCAGCGCCGCTCGCCCGCTCCCGGTCGACGATCGCACGATGCTGCACCTGCTCGACGCGCTCCAGACGCTCGAACAAGGCGGGGCGCGCGTGCTGCTCTCGTATCGGGCGCTCGACGTCGAGCAGATCGGACACGTCTACGAAGGCCTGCTCGACCACACCGCGATCCGCCTGAGCGACACCGCCCTGGCCCTTGGCGGCACGCACGAGCCCGAGCTCGCACTCGGGGAGATCGAGAGTTGGTCCGCGGCCGGCGACGACGCGCTCGTCGACAAGCTCGCTAAGGAGACCGGCAAATCGGCCGGAGCGATCCGTAAGGCGCTCGAAGCAGCGCTCGCCGACGAGCAGCGCGCACGCCTGCGCGCGGCGTGTGGCAACGATGACGATCTACTCGTACGCGTCGCGCCCTACCACGCGCTGCTGCGCGACGACCTCCGTGGCGACCCGCTCGTGTTCCTGGCCGGGGCACTGTTCGTCACCCAAGCACTCGACCGGCGAGCCTCCGGCACGTACTACACCCCACGTCAGCTCGCCGAGGAGGTCGTCCGGCACGCGCTCGATCCCGTGGCTTACGACCCTGGCCCCGCCCAAGAGCGCGATGCGGCGAAGTGGAAGCTCAAGAGCGCCGACGAGCTGCTCGACCTCAAGATCGCCGACATTGCGATGGGCTCCGGGGCGTTCCTCGTCGCGGCCTGTCGCTATCTCGCGGCGCGCCTCCAGGAGGCGTGGCTCGCCGAGGACACACCGATCGAGATGGATATAGGCGGCGCGTCCGATGCGCTACGCGACCCGCTCCCGGCGGACCCGATCGAACGCGAGGCGCTGGCCCACCGCCTCGTCGCCGAGCGGTGCCTCTACGGCGTCGACAAGAACCCGATGGCCGTCGAGATGGCCAAGCTCTCGCTTTGGCTGATTACCCTCGCGAAAGACCGCCCGTTCTCGTTTGTCGATCACGCCCTACGTGCTGGCGACTCGCTCCTCGGCATCACCGACATCGCGCAGCTGCGAGCCGCGCACCTCGACCCGAAGTGGCGGCAGGGCAACTTCGACCTTGGTTTTGACGAGATCGACTCGGCCATCGCGCGCGCGTTGACGCTGCGTCGTGACCTCGAAGCGTTCGTTGTGCGCGACATCCCTGACGCTGACCGTAAGGCGAGCCTGCTCGCCGAAGCCGACGCGGCGCTCGATGACGCGAGGTTGCTCGGTGACCTCGTCGTTGGCGCTGCGCTTACGCAGCGCGACGACGCCGATCCGCTCGCCGCGTCATCGGTCGCGCGGAACATGCGCACCATGCTCAATCACGCTGCTGACGCGGCGGATCGCGGCGCAGCGCGCACCCAGCTTCGCGGCCTTGCAGAGGATTGGCTCGTCGAGCGCCGCCGCGCGGTTGGTGAGGTCGCCGAGGTGGAGTGGGCGGATCGCCACCCGTTCCACTGGGCGCTCGAGGTTCCGGAAGTACGAGCGAGGGGCGGCTTCGATGCCATCGTCGGCAATCCGCCATTCCAAGGCGGAACGATGATTTCGGGTGCGCTCGGCGGCCTCTACCGGGACTACCTGGTGACGTGGGTTGCTCAGAGAGTGCGCGGAGCGCGATGCGACTTGGTTGCCTACTTCTTCCTACGGGCCGCTCGTCTCTTACGGTCAGATGGTGGTTTCGGCCTCATCGCAACGAACACCGTGGCTCAAGGCGATACGCGCGAGGTTGGGCTGGACAAGTTGGCGGACAGCGGCGTAGCGATTCACCGTGCGATCTCCAGCGAACCGTGGCCCGGTGGTGCCAATCTGGAGATGGCAACGGTGTGGGCGCGCCCTGACGGCTGGGATGGCACCCGGATGCTCAACCGTGGGGAGGTCAGAGCCATCACGCCGTCGCTAGCACCGCGCAGCCGGGTGGAAGGCAACCCACATCGCTTGGTTGGGGCCGGAAAGAGCTCGTTCGAGGGTTGGAAAGTCGCGGGCCAGGGGTTCGTGCTCTCGCCAGAGGAAGCAGCAGCAATGATCGCTGCGGAGCCACGCAACGCCGAAGTCGTTCAGCCGTACTTGATCGGACAGGATCTGAATCAGCGACCCGATGGCTCACCATCCCGGTGGGTCATTGACTTTCGTGATTGGCCGGAGGACCGGGCGCGGGAGTACGCCCTGCCTTTTGCTCGCGTCGAGGAACTGGTCCGACCGGAGCGGGCAAAGGTCAACCGAGAAGCGCACCGAAAGCGCTGGTGGCAGTTCGGCGAGACGAGACCCGCGTTGCGTCGGGCGATCGCGCCATTGGATCGCTGCATCGTGATCACGCTCGTGAGCAGTGTTGTCCAGCCGATGCTCGTGCCGACCGGCATCGTGTACGCCCACCGGCTCGGAGTCTTCGCTTACGACGACGATCGCCATTTCGGGTTCCTCTCAAGTGGCATGCATTGGTGGTGGGCGGTTACCCACTCGTCGACACTCGAGACACGCGTGAACTACACGTCGACCGATGTGTTCGAGACGCTCGTACAGCCAGAACCCACCGCGTCTATTGGCGAGCTTGGCAGGCAACTTGACGGGCACCGTCGCGCTCTGATGCACGATCGTCAGGAGGGGCTGACGACTACGTACAACAGAGTCCACGACCCAGCAGAGGCCGCCGGCGACATCCTTCGACTGCGCGAGCTACACATCGCGCTGGACTATGCGGTTCGGGATGCCTACGGCTGGAGCGAGCTCGAACTTGGTCACGACTTTCACGAGACGAAGCTCGGGACTCGGTTCACCTTCGCACCGGTGCCGCGCCAAGAGGTTCTGGACCGGCTGCTGGAACTCAACCACGAGCGCTACGCCGAAGAGGCCGGCAAAGGTTTGCACGGAAAGACGAAGGGGACGGCCAGGTCCAAGGTCGCGCCGGCCGGAGCCATGAGGCTCGATGTCTGAGACGCGCATGGTGAAGACGCCGCGGCAGCTGCGCGCTGAGGTCGAGCGGCTGATCCGCGATGACCTCATCGGCCCGCTTGGTGGAGTCGAGGAGGAGCTGCACGACCCGCCGGTCGACCGCTATCTGCTGGGGTTGCTTGCGCCGCGCTTCGGCTTCGATCGTCCGTCCTCGGGATCGCAGCCCGTGGCATCGCGCAAGGATGAGGACGAGGAGGATCCGATCGCCGCCGACGCGCAGCCCGACGAGGCGCTCGCTGGTGGCACGTCGGACTCGGGTGCGGAGGGCACCGCTGAGGATCGCCCGCCAGCTGCCGACCAGCTCGTGCCGTCGGCATTCGGGTTGACGTTCGCAGTTGACGCGCGCTGCAGCCAGCTTGTCGTCCATGCGTCATGGGGCGCCTACGCGCGGCACACGAGCGAGGAGAAGCTCGATCGCGACGGCAAGCCTGCGCGGGTGTGGCGTCGCCGTTCGTGCGGCGGCCGGGTGGCGATCGCGGTAGGCAAGGCCGGTGCGATCGGTCCGCTGGTGCCCGACGACGCTGAGCCCGAGGTCGTCGTTCGCGGGATCGTTCGCGAACGCGATGGCCATTGCCTGGTCTCGTTGTTCCTTGTCAATGCGCAGGTGTCCGATGGCGGTAGGTCGGTTCATAGGTGGCTGTGTCAGGCACACCTCGATGTCACGGCGACCGATGGTTCGCCGGTCTTCGTCCGTCGGCAAATCGATGCGATCAGTCTCACGCCTGCTGTTGACCGCGCTGAGCTTGCCGGTCTTGAGATGCAGTACCGGGCGAATGTGGAGCTCGCGGTCGGGCATGGCGTCGGCGTCCACGTCAGCGAGGCCGTGAACGCGCCGGGACGCGGTACGCGGTTGCAGACGGCAGTGATGCCGGCCGAAGAGGTCCCGCTCACCGAGGCGCCCGGGCCTGACGACTTCGCCGACGCATCGATCCGCGAGCCGTTCACGGCTGCACTTACGGCGCTGGACATGCAGACGCTCAGCCAGACGAGCGACGCGGACCTGCCCGACCTTCTCACGTCGCTGGCTGACGCGTATGAGGCGTGGATCGCCGGGCAAGAGCACCGCATCCTCGACCCGGACGCGCGACTCAACGGCTTCGAGGGGACCGCCGGCGATCACCTCACGGTCGCTCGCGACCTCGCGGGGCGGATCCGCGAGGGCATCGCGTCGCTCGGCGAGCCGGATGTCGCCGAGGCGTTCCGGTTTGCCAACCACGCGATGTGGCAGCAGCGCGTGCACACGATCGCAGGCGACCTACGGCGCCGCGATGAAGCGCTGAGGTTGCACGACGCGGTCGCTAACGCGGACATCGCGCGCAACCGATCGTGGCGCCCGTTTCAGCTGGCATTCGTGCTGCTGAACCTGCCCGCGCTTGCTGATCCCAAGCATCCTGAACGCAGCGCTGACGGTGGCCTCGTCGACCTGTTGTTCTTCCCGACCGGCGGTGGAAAGACCGAGGCCTACCTCGGCCTGACCGCGTTCGCGATTGCCATCCGCCGACTGCAGGGCGTTGTCGGCGGCCGCGGCGGCCGTGACGGCGTGGCGGTGCTGATGCGTTACACGTTGCGGCTGCTGACGCTGCAGCAGTTCGAGCGCGCCACGGCGCTGCTGTGCGCTTGTGAGCTGCGGCGACGCGCGCTGTATGGCAAGGGCGAGAGTGAGCAGCAGCGGCGCTGGGGGGCGACGCCGATGCGGATTGGACTGTGGGTTGGGCAGAGTTCGACGCCCAACCGCACCGAGGATGCCGAGACCTGGGTCAAGCAGGCTCGCCAGCGCAGTGGCGGTGGACGCGGCTCCTCGCCGATGCAGCTCGCGCGTTGTCCGTGGTGCGGGTCTGAGCTCAATGGCGGGCGCAACGTCGACGTCGACCGCGGGCGCGAGCGCACGGTGTTGCAGTGCTCGGACACTTCGGGGCAGTGTGCGTTCACGCCGCGCAACAGCCCGGGCGAAGGGCTCCCGGTTGTTGTCGTCGACGAGGAGGTCTATCGGCTGCTTCCCTCGCTGGTGATCGCGACGGTCGACAAGCTCGCAAGGATGCCGTGGGAGGGGCGTGTGCAGGCGCTGTTCGGGCAGGTGTCGCGCCGCTGCGATCGCCACGGGTACCTGACGCCGGGCGAGGAGCACCCCGGTCAACATCCGAAGCGCGGCGCGCTGCCGCCTGCGGCCGTGACGCCTTGCGAGCCGCTGCGTCCGCCCGACCTGATCATCCAGGACGAACTGCACCTGATCAGCGGACCGCTCGGAAGCCTCGTCGGCCTCTACGAGACTGCAGTCGATGCGCTGTCGACATGGACCGTCGACGGCCAGCGCGTCCGCCCTAAGGTCATCGCTTCGACGGCGACGATCCGCCGCGCCACCGATCAGGTCGCGCGGCTGTTCGATCGCAAGCTCGGCGTGTTCCCGCCTCCGGGCCTCGACGCGCGCGACGCGTTCTTCGCGTTGCAGCGCGACCAGCCCGAGGAACAGGACGCGAAGCCGGGCCGGCGCTACTTGGGGGTTTGTGCTCCCGGGCGCCGCTACAAGCAGGTCCTTATTCGCGTATACGTCGCGCAGCTGCGTGCGGCATGGGAAGTGCTGGGACGCCAGCCCGGCGAGGATGCCGACGCGTACATGACGCTCGTCGGGTACTTCAACTCGCTGCGCGAGCTTGGCGGCATGCGCCGACTTGTCGAGGATGATGTGCAGAGTCGCTTGTTCCGCGCGGAGGGCGATGATCGCGGCCGGCTGATCATCGAGGAGCTGACGTCGCGGAAGTCCGCGGCGGACATTCCGGTGACACTCGACCAGCTCAGCGTCCGGCGCCTGTCGCAGGAGAAGCGCAAGCAGCGCCGCGAAGGCGTCTACGAGGCACCGCCGATCGATGTGCTGCTGGCGACAAACATGATCTCCGTCGGAGTCGACGTGCCCCGCCTCGGTGCGATGGTCGTCGCCGGTCAGCCCAAGAGCACCAGCGAGTACATCCAGGCAACGTCGCGCGTCGGTCGCGCGCACCCGGGCATGGTGCTGACCGTCTACAACTGGGCCCGGCCGCGCGATCTCTCGCACTACGAGACCTTCAGCCACTATCACCGCACGCTCTACCGCCAGGTCGAGGCGCTCTCGGTCACGCCGTTCGCGCCCCGGGCGCTGGACCGTGGGCTGACCGGCGTGCTCGCGTCGCTGCTGCGGCTCTCGGGCCCGGACTGGAACGCCAACCGTGGCGCTGGGCTCATCGATCCTGCCGCTCAGGCAGCCCAAGATGCTCGCGAGACGATCCGTGCGCGGGCCGATGATCAGATCGGTCAGCAGGCAGCGAACGCGCTGGCCCACCGCGTGAACGTCCGCCTCGAGGCGTGGAAGGCCGAGGCACAAGTCGGACAGCGCACGCTCGTCTACCAGCGCCGCGGCAAGAGCGGCACCGACGTCTCACTGCTGCACGAGCCAGGCATTGAAGGCTGGGACGAGTGGACCGTGCCGACGTCGATGCGCAACGTCGAGAACGCGGTGCCGCTGCGGCTGCGCCCCAACGGCATCGCGCCGGCGACGGACGCCTGGGAGTCCCCAGAGCGCTCGGCTCCGATCCCCTCGCCGAAGGATGCTGAGGAATGAAGTCGCGCGAACACGTCGGCGAACTGCGCCCGTCCCAGCTGCTGCATACCTACGGCGTAGGGGCGACCGTTGAGCTGCCGGAGATGACGACGCTCGTGCTCGGCCTCGACGACTGGCCGCAGGTCCTCGGCGAGCCGGTCTCAGAGCCGCGCCTGCTGGCCGCGGTGCGTGCCGCAGCGGGGCCGCAAGTCGAGCGGCTGCTGACTCCGCCGGTCGTCCCTGATGGTGAGAGCGCCGGAGTTCCCGTCGCACCGTTCCCGCGGTGGCTGCGCTGCCCGCTGTGCAGCCTGCTCTCGCCCGTCGACCACGGGGTGTTCCAGCTACGTGTCGACGCATGGCGACCAGAGCGGACCACGTACGTGCACGAGGGTTGCCCGAAGAGCCACGGCCGACGCCCGCCGACCGCGTTTCCCGCCCGCTACCTCATGTCCTGTCAGGACGGTCACCTCGACGACTTCCCGTGGGTTGAGTTCATTCACGGCGGCGTGCCGTGCCGGGGAACGCTGCGCCTCGTCGAGTTCGGCGCCGGCGGGCGGGCGGGCGACGTGCAGCTCTCCTGCGACGAGTGCGGGCGACGGAGACGGCTCTCCCAGGCCTTCGGCGAGGAAGCCGCACCATTCCTGCCACCGCACTGTCGCGGGCGCCATCCACACCTCGGGATCACCGAAGCCTGCGAGCAGAAGGCAGTCACGCTGATCCTCGGCGCGAGCAACGCTTGGTTCGCCGTGCAGAGCTCCGCCCTGTCCATCCCGTCGCAAGCCGGCGAGCTCGCTCAAGCCGTCGACGAAGCCTGGTCGATCCTCGACGGGCTACCGCCTGGGAGAGACTTTCTCGAGTTCACGCTCAAGAGCAACGCCGACTTGAAGAAGCTGCAAGCCCTCACCGAGAGCGTCGGCATCGACGAGGTCGAGCAAGCCATCACTGCACGCAGAGAGGGCCTGGAGGACGGTGACCCTGGGGACCTGCGTACCCCCGAGTGGCGTGTCCTCTCTACGCCCGAACAGGCACCGGAGACGTCCGATTTCAAGCTGCGCTCGGTCGGCCCGCCAGCGCAGTTCGCTGACCGGATCGCTGACGTCGTGCTCGCCGAGCGCCTGCGCGAAGTGAGCGCGCTGCGCGGTTTCACACGACTCAACGCCCCGGATGACCTCAACGCGCGCGGTGGGTCGATCGTCCGGCTGTCGCGCGCAGATCCGACCTGGCTGCCGTGCAGCGAGGTCCGCGGCGAAGGCGTCTTCATCCGCTTCCCCGAAGAGCGAGTCCTCGAGTGGGAACAGACCTACCGAGACAGCGGAGCTGCTGCCGTCCTGCGCGACGCGCACCGCGGATGGCGTGCCCGCCGCGGCCTCCCCCCGGACGACGGATGGCCGTGCGAGCGATACGTCCTTCTGCACTCCTTCGCACACGCGCTGATCCGCGAACTCGCGCTGGAGTGCGGCTACACAGCATCGTCGATCCGCGAGCGGATCTACGCCGCCTCCGCCGCGGACGCCGACCCGATGGCCGGCGTGCTGCTCTACACCGCCGCACCCGACAGCGAAGGCACCCTCGGGGGACTCGTATCCCTCGGTGAGCCCGAGCAGTTCGGCCCGCTCCTGCGTCAAGCCCTCGAACGCGCGCAGCTGTGCTCGTCTGATCCGCTGTGTTCTGAGCACGACCCGCGCTCAGATAACAGCGTCCACGCCGCGGCGTGCCACGCGTGTCAGTTCGCGTCCGAGACGTCGTGCGAGCGCGGCAACCGCTACCTGGACCGCGCCACGATCTCCGCCACACTGGTCCGCGACGATGTCTCCTACTTTGACACAGCGTGAGCGTGGAGCGCGCGATCGACGGCGTGCTCACGCGTCTCAGCGACGCGCAGGTCGAAGCGCTCGCAGTTGCTTGCGGCGGCCGCTCGCGACCACACGAAAGCCTGACCCACGTCGTCGCCGGTGCCGCTCCCGGGGCGCACGAGGCGATCGGCGGCCTGACGACGGCGTGGTCCGCCGAAGACACGTTGACCGGCGACGGTGTAGCGCTCGCGTTGCGCACCGGACTTCGTGCCCGACGCGACGCCGATGCGCGACGGTCCCGCCCGGTGTGGACCGGCCCGGGCGCGATGGGCGACCAGCGACTCACCGCAGCCGTGCTGCACGAGCTCGTCGTCCACGCGCGCAAACGCGTTCTGCTCGTCAGCTTCGCCGCGTACACCCTCACGGAACTCGCGACCGACCTCGAGGAAGCCGTCCAACGAGGATGCGACGTAGACGTCGTCTTCGAGACCGAAGAGGACAGCGCCGGCGCGTACTCCAAGCCGCAGTCAAAGCCGTTCGGCGCAGTCGATGGCGCGCGACGCTGGCGCTGGCCAAGCGACCACCGCACCCCCGGCGCCGTGCTGCACGCCAAGCTGCTCGTCGTGGACGGATCCCGTGCGCTCGTCGGTTCCGCCAACCTCACCCATCGAGCGCTCACTGCGAACCTCGAAGCCGGGGTCCTGATCGAAGACTACGAGCTGGCCGCCGAGCTCGAAACACACGTCCGGACTCTCATGTCCAGCGGCACGCTCGTGGCTGCGCAACACGCCATCTGAACCTCCGGACGCTGTTCGTTTGGATGAGGTGTGCGTATCCCAGACCTCGGGCGGCGGGACCTGGCGCTCAAGTGACGTCATCGACCTCCCCCGCAAGCTCGTGCTCGCGGACCCGGTCACCGCGACGCCGTTACTCGTGAGCGGACTCCGTGCCGCTATCGCATCACGGTTTGGGCACCGATTGGGCACTGGAGGTCGTCCCGCAGCTGATCCTGGTCAAGACGCTACGTCGGCCAAGACCGAAACGAGTGCGTTGTCCAGGACTTTTGAAGATGGGCACGGCTGGTTTCGAACCAGCGACCTCTCGCGTGTGAAGCGAGCGCTCTCCCGCTGAGCTACGCGCCCTCTGAGAGGCTCGATTCTACGCGCTAGGATGCGCCGCGGACCGTGCTAGGCGGGGAGGTAGCGGTGCCCTGTATCCGCAATCCGCTCTAGCGGGGCTGAATCCCCTTCCGAGGGGCGCAGGCTTTCGGGGTCAGCACGTCGTTCATGGCGTCGATGGCTCGGTCCCGCGCGATGCAGGCCCGTGAACCAGGTCAGGTCCGGAAGGAAGCAGCCTTAAGCGGTCACCGGTAGGCGTAGCGGGAGTGCCGAGCCGGAGCCGGTGGGCGGCGCCCGCGCACGAGAACCCGCCTCGACGAAGGGTGCACGGTCCGCTCTCTTTTCGAACCGCTGGGCGTCGCTCGCGGCCTACTGCGGAGCGGAGGCCAGGCGCGAGGAAGGCGGCTGCGCCTTTCCGTACGGCGAGCACCTGACGCCACACTTAGGACGGCTCGGCAGGATGAGGATGCGGCTCACGCCGTGCTCGGCACGTCCCTCGCCGCGGGGTTAGCGCGGTCGCTCGGAGGGCCGACCGCGGTGGCGGACCGCCGACCGTCCCGCCGCGCACGGACCAGTGACGCGAGCGCGACGAGCGCGCCGGTGAGCAGGAACGGAACCGCCGGTACGAGGTAGCGCACCTCGCTGGAGACCGTAGCCACGGCACCCAACGATGTCGTGACCCCGATCCCACCCAACAGCAAGCCCTCGGGGAGGTACCGCGCACGGCGGCGGACTCGGCGCACGAGCAGCGCCGGAGTGGCCAGCAGGACCACCAGCGCTGCGAGCCCGGCGAGCCAGCCCGGCGTGTGGGCGACCTGCTGGTAGTCGAGCAGGAGGCGGGCTGGTGGGTGGATCTTCGGGGCGTACCCGGGGAGGTAGTTGCGCCGGGCCTCCTCGGAGTAGGCCGCGAGCGCCCGGGGACGGGCGGGCATGACGATCGCGGTCTCCACGAAGGCCCTGCCGGTGAAGAGCTTCAGGTAGTCGTCCCCCACCAGCGAGACGTAGCGCAGGGGTCGATCCCGGATGACCGACAGGCTGAACCGGCGCAGCGTCGCGTTGCTGCCCAGGCTCTTCTTGGCGTCCTTGCCGCCCAGGTGCTGGAAGACGCGGACGGCGGGCGAGGTGGGCAGGAAGACGTAGTAGGTCGGATCGTGGCGGTGGCTGAGGGGATGCGGATCGCAGAGGCGCCCGAGGCTCGGGTCGTGCGCGAACGTCCGGCAGTCGGCGATCGCGGCGACTCTGCCGTACAGGAACCAGCCGTCGGCTTCCACCATCATGAATCCGCGGCCCACGAGGGCGTGGAAGGAGCAGTAGGCGAGGAGTGGCAGGGCGAGGGCGAGCACCGCCGCGGTCACCCCGCGCCGGGTGCGGGGGCGGCCGAGGAGGTACCAGAGCCACACCGGGACGGCGAAGAGTGCCGCCGTCCGGATGGTTGTCGCGATGGCGAGGAGCGCGCCGCTCCCCGCCAGGGCGACGACGCTCGACTTGTGGGCGATGAGCAGGTAGGCGCTCAGCAGGAGGGCGAGCGTGAAGAGGCTCTCGGGCATCATCGTCTGCTCGAGCGTGAGCCCGTAGGAGTCGAGAAGGAGCACCGCCGCGAGGACCGCCGCCATCCAACGGGGCACGTTCAGTCGAACCGCGAGGACGTAGGCGAGCACGCCGACGGCCAGGCCGGCCAGGTGCTGAGCGCTCACCAGCCCCGCCAGCGACACATCGTTTCCGGAGAGGATGCGGACCAGCAGGGGATAGCCGCTCGGCCGCGATCCGGAGATGCTGACGGGCAGGTTCCTGAAGGCCGTATTGAGGTACGCCCACGAGTCGTCCCACATGAGCGCCGGCCGGTACGCGGCGGCGATGGCCACTCGGAGGAGGATCCCGAGCGCCAGCACGAGGGTGAGCGCCGGATGCGCCCGCAGCAGGCGCGGAACCGCGGCGAGCGCCGAGAACGCGCGCCGGTGGCGCCGCGGCTGCACCGGAGGCGCCTCGGTCCTAGCCGCCGCCGCCACGACGCGCGATCCTACCGCGCTCTGCGCGTGACCCGTGCGGATGGCGCCGCGTATCGTCGGCGGCTCAGCCCGGCGACGTGAGCGTAGAACGGAGGCGTCGCACTCGCGTCCCGCCCGAGGCGCTCGTACAGCTCCAACCACTCGGCGACCATGCGCTCGGCCGAGTAGGCGGGGCGCCGGGCTCGCTGGGCGGCGAGCAGGCGTCCCGCGAAGTCGGGCTCAAGTAGCAGGCGGCGCAGCAGCGCGACGGCCTCCTCCTCCGTGCCGCAGACCTGCTCCGGCCCGAGGATGTCCCGGTTGGGAGGGATGTCGCTGGCCACCACCAGCACGTCCATCGCCATGGCCTCGAGCACCGAGAGGGGATGGCCGTCCCACGCCGTCCAGTGCAGGTAGGCCGACGCCCGACCGAGTCGTTCGAGCACCGTCTCGCGTGGGAGCCAGCCGGTCGGCGGGATGCCGGCCTGCACGAGTGCCTCTCGGCCGGAGTCGCCGCGGCTTCCTCCCGCTCCGCCGATCCACTCCACCTCGGCCACGTCCCGCAGGACACTGAGGATCCGGGCGCAGGCCTCCGGTTGGCGTTGCGCCACGGTTCGACCCATGGCGACCACACGCGGAGCGGACGGTGAGGATCGGTGCACGAGCCGCTGGCCGTCGAGCTCGACAATGCCGTTCTCGATCACGACGACCCTCCGGGCACGGGCGCGCCGCCGGGCGGTTGCCGCCTCGCTCGGGGAGACGGCGCCGACCACGGTGACCCGGCGGCAGGCGAACCGCTCGCCGAAGGCATAGGTGAAGCTGACTGCTCGGTGCTGGCCGGGCAGGACGGACGCGAAGGCGTGCGGCGTGAAGACCGTGGGCGCAGTGCGTCGGAGGATCGCCGCCCCGACAACGCCGGAGAAGGAAGAATGGAGGTGCACGACGTCGGGCCGGTAGCTGCTCACGAGCCGGCGCAGCTCGCGGGCGGCGTCCCACTGGGCGCGCGGGGTACGCCGCGTCCACGCCGTGGGAAAGAGATCGACCGAGGGATCGATGCGCTCGCGCAGATTCTCCGGGGTTTCGGGTCGGACGCCGTAGGCGATCCCCACCCGATGACCGTGTTCGGCGGTTCCCTCAGCCAGAGTCCTGACCATCTCGTAGAGCCCGCCCCCGAAGGCCTCGGCGGCGTGGAGGATCCGCATGACGAGGGATCTTAGTCGGGTCTCGAAGGTCGACCGGCGTGCGTTGGGCGGGCGGCCGGTGATGCGTTCAGTAGGTTGTCGACCGTGGCTTCGTGGTCGGCTCGACAAGCCGGAGGTGGCGCGGGGCGCGTGGGCGTCGGGCGGTTCAGTTTCGGGGCGCTTCTCGTCACGGGAGCTCTGCTAGCTGGTGTGCTCGGCTGCGGAGCGAGCGGCGGAGGCGGTGGCGAGACCTCAGTCCAACGGCCTCCGCAGGGAGCGTTCGTCTCCTCCGACGCCAAGCGGCGGGCGGTCGTATGGGCGGCGGGCGACGGAGCCGACGGCGGCGCCAGCGCTCGGCAGGTGACCGCGCTCATCGCCGCGGGCCGTCCCGACAAGCTGCTCTACCTCGGGGACGTCTACGAGACGGGGAGCCGGAGCGACTTCGCGAACCACTACGCGCCCACCTACGGCCGCCTGGCGTCCCTGACGGCGCCAACGCCTGGGAACCACGACTGGCCGCAGCACCTCCAGGGCTATGACCCCTATTGGGCGGGGACCATCGGCCGGCCGGCGCCCGGCTTTTACGCGTTCGGCGTCGGCGGATGGGAGATCTTGAGCCTGAACTCGGAGGGTCCGCACGCTCATGGCACGCCGCAGGACCGGTGGCTGCGGGCTCAGGTCCGCGCGCCGGGGACGTGCCGGCTGGCCTTCTGGCACCGTCCGCGCTACAGCGGCGGGGTCGAGCATGGCGACGAGCCCGACGTCCAGCCCTTTTGGGACGCCCTGCGCGGCCACGCCACCCTGGTCGTCAACGGTCACGAGCACGATATGCAGCGGTTCAAGCCGATCGGTGGCTTGACCGAGCTCGTGGCGGGCGCCGGCGGACACAGCCACTACCACGTCCTGCCGCATCCCGGGCTCGAGTTCTCCAACGCGAGCAACGACGGGGCGCTCCGGCTCGAGCTCAGCCCCGGCTCGGCGCGGTGGGCGTTCGTGGCGGTCGGAGGGCGGGTGCTCGACAGCGGATCGGTCGGCTGCCGAGCGGGCTGAACGACCGACGGCTCGCGACACTCATCATCAAGAGCTCGTGCGCGGGGGAGACAGCGACAAGGACGTAGACGCCCAACCGCGTCCGGCCGTCGAGGAGCCGCAGGAGGTCATCGACGACTACTTTCGGCAGGTCTCCTCCTACTGGGAGGATGTCTACGCGGATGAGGGCGTGGAGGGCCTCGTCTACCAGGAGCGCCTTCGGCGCGCTCTGGGTTGGATTACGGCGCTGGGCCTGCCGGCCGGCGCTCGCGCTTTGGAGCTCGGCTGCGGAGCGGGATCGATGACCGTGGCCATGGCCCGCCTGGGGCTCCGCGTGCACGCCTCGGACACGGTCGACACCATGCTCGACCGTGCCCGGGAGGCCGTCATCGACGCCGGTCAGGCCGACCGCGTCACCTTCGGCCTGGCCGACGCCCACGCGCTGGACCTGGAAAGCGGGGCGTTTCATCTCGTGGTCGCCGTGGGGGTGATCCCGTGGCTGCACTCGCCGTCCGAAGCAATCGCAGAGATGGGTCGCGTGCTTGCACCGGGCGGGCGCCTGCTCGTCACCTCCGACAACCGGCTGCGCTTGACCTACGCGCTGGACCCTCGCTTGAACCGAGGGCTTCGTCCGCTACGGCGCGCGGTGAAGCGCTCCATCGGTACCTCGGGCAACCTGACGAACTTCGCCGCTGGCGCCATCGATCCGGCGCTGTTCCGTCCGGCCACCATTCGCCGGTTCCTCCTCGACGCCGGCCTGAACGTCGAGCGGGAGGAGACCCTGGGGTTCGGCCCACTGACGTTCCTGGGGCGGGAGGTGCTGCCCGGTGCCCGCGGTAAAAGAATGCACACGCGCCTTCAGACCCTCGCCGACCGGCGGGTTCCGGCCCTACGTTGGGCGGGATCGCATCATCTTGTCCTCGCTCACAAGGCCCCGAACGCTCGCTGAGCGCTCGAGGCCGGTGACCACCCGCGCCACCTGCTGGTGCGATAGCGCTGCAGCGCGCGCCGAGCGGTGACCGCCATCGGCAGCGGGTCATCGAGCGCGAACCATCCCGTCTCCTGGACGCCGCGCAGGGACCCTAGCCATTCACGGAGGGTCAGTTCGCCGCGCCGGTAGGTGACGAGCGCGGAGGCCAGATCGAAGTCCTCGACGAGCCACCTGCGGCCGCTCACTGCCCGCGAGGCGGGAATCGGCTGACCGGTGAGATCGAGGTAGAGCGCGCGCACCACGTCGAGAGCCGGCTCATGTGCGAAGAGGCGAAACGTCGAGCCCAGGCGAGGGTTCACGTCGAGCAGCTTGTAGCGACCGTCGCGACGGTCGTAGCGATAGCCGAGGTCGAGCACGCCGCGGTAGCCGAGTTGCTTCATGAAGCGTCGGGTCATGGCCTCGACCTCGACGTTGGGAGTGCAGATGCCGAGGCTCGTCATGCCGGTGTCGACCGGAAACTGGCGCAACTTCTGGCCCGCGGCGACCACATGACCGACCGAGTCGCTGTCGAAGTAGCCGTCCAACATCCACACGGACTCCGGGCCGCCGGGGATGTACTCCTGGGCCATCAGATTCGGCTCCGCGGGATCCTCCATCGCGTCGTAGAGTCGGAGCAGCTCGTCGACGTCCGCGGCGATCGCCATCCGCAGGCCGACGCGTTCATGCAGCTGATAGGCGTCGATGCCCTTCAGCACGACCGGGAACTTCAGCGTCTCGGCCGCATCCAGCAACTCGACGCGTGAGGTCGGGAAGCGTGCCTCCGGCGTCGGGATGCCGTAGCGGCGGCAGAGGCCGTCGAGCTCCTTCTTGCTCGACAGCGCGCGGGCCAAGCCGGGCGGCTGGTCAGGGAAGCGGAACACGGTCGCGAGCGCCTCGGCGTGGTCGGCGAGGAAGTCGCCGGTGCGGTCATCGGAGGCGAGGAGCACGGGGCGACCGCCGATACGGCGACCGAACTCGAGGAACGCCTCGACGGAATCGGCTTCCGGGGTCCGGTCCAGGCTCCACGGGAGGATCTCGCGCACGTAGCGTGAGCGCGCCGCCGGCGAGCCGAGGTCGTCGTGTACGGCGTAGACCGGCACTCCCAACCGGCCGAGTGTCCGGACGGCACCCACCTCGCAATGGTGGTTGAGCCGCAGGAGGACGACGGCTACCGAAGTGTCGATACCGGGCACGTCACTCGGGTGAGCTCGCCGGTCGCCATGGCATAGACGTCGTCGAGATCGTCGATGTGAGCGAGCACGAAGTCGACGTCGCGGCGCTGGCCGGTCCTCAAGAGATATCGGCTGCTGCGGTGACCGACGAAGGCGTCGTCGGGCGCAGTCGCCCAGCGCTCGACCAGCTCCTCCGTCAGCGTCGTCTCGCACCGGTAGCCGGCGTCGAGCAGCCGGAGGGCGATGCGCACGCAGCAGAGCTGGTCCTCCTCGCGGAACTCGCCGCGGCTGTCGGCGCCAACGAGGCGTACGCGCTCGTGCCGATCGATCAGATGGTCGGCCTGAGCGGTGACGTTGCGCAAGCACGCCGCATACGCCGGTCCCTCGTCGGCCGCGCGGCAAAGGAGGGGAGTGCCGGAGGTCGACAGGAGGATCATCGACCGCTCGGCGGCCACCGACGCTATCGCCGCCGGACTGTTCTGAGCCTCGAAGCCGTCGGGCTGCTCACCGCTCAGCTCGCCCGCGAGCAGGGGATCGCTCAGCCGCCGGGCCAGTGCACGAGCCTCCTCGAGCGAGCGGACGGGGCGGCACCGCAGGCCGCCGGCGACCGCCGTGATGGCCGTCGTCGTGGCCCGGAGCACGTCGACGGCCACGGTGGCGTAGTCGCCGTCCGCCTCTGCGAAGTCGCCATCGAAGCAACTGATCGTGACGGTACCGGCCACCCGTCTTCAGTCCAGATCCGCGGCACCCGGCGCCCGCCGTGGACGCAGCCGCTCCTGCCCGAAGGCGTCCGAGTGCAGCCCGCGGCGATAGATCTCCACGCGGAGGAGTTCCTCGAGCCGGACGTTGGCGAGCTCTACCTCGGGCCCGAAGTGGCTGAGAAAGGCGAACTGGCTGCGCTTGGTGGGCGCCTCGAACACCACGGCGCTCAGACCGAAGACCTCGGCGAAGCGGTCCGCCAGCGTCTCGTGGAGCTGTCCCTGCGCGTCGAACAGCCCGACCCCCGCACCGCTCTCGCGCGCTTCGATGACGAGGCTGTTCGCGCCCGCGCCCAGCCACGCCTTGCCCTGTTCGATTAGCACCTCGACCCCCGCGCTCGTCATGGGACCGTCGTGCTTGTGACCGAGCTCGAACTGCACCTCGAGCCCTCGCTCCCGCGTCAAGCGCACGATCTGCGCAGGTGCGAGCGGCAGCGTGGTAAAGCCCTCCCCGCACTCGATGCGTGAGAGCCCGATGTCGGCGCACAGGTCCAGGTAGTCGGGAAGCCGGCCCTGAGCCGTGGCGATCTCGAACGGACCGCCGCCGGCCGTGGTCGGCACACCGGCTCGGCAGGCGGCGGCGATCTTCCGACGAGTCTGCGCCTCGTCCGCGATGAGCCAGCACGCCATGGAGATCTTGAGATCGGCCATGAGATGCGCGCTCTGGGCGAGGTGGCTCTCGATCGTGAGGACGTCGTAGCCCGGATCGAAGGGCGCCGTCGCGGGCGCGAGCACCGGCACGCCGATGAGATCGAGGAACTGCTGCGTCGAGGGGGGCGCGGCGCTTCGTGACGTGTCGGATCGGACGAGATCGACTCGATTCGAGCGACGAGGCAGCTCGCCGCGGAGGCGCTCGGTTTCCATGTGTCGGCTATGAGGCGCCAAGACGTCTCGAACCTGTGCTTGTCCGTGCTTCATCGACCAATCAACGGCCGACGGCACCTATCCTGTCACGGGCGTGGTCATCCGCCTCCTACCGACCCGATGATACCCGCGCCCGCGCTGCGTTCACGGGGGCGGCGACGCATTGTCTCGCTCGCCGTGACCGTCCTCGTCGTGCTTGGAGGAGGGTCCCGGGCGGCCGCGAGCCCCATGACCGCCGCGGGGCCCTACCGCGCCGGGCAGGTGCTCCTCGGCTTTGACCCGGACGTGCCGGCTCAAGAGCGGCGGGCGATCGTCCGAGCCGTGGGAGCGCGCCGCGCTCCCGGCGATCCGCGCCTGGGTACGGCGCGGAGGACGCCCTCGAGCAAAGCCGAGCGTCTCGTTGCCGCGTCCGAGACCCTTGACGTGGCCGCGGCGCGCGTCTCCGCCGTCGTCGCCCTCCTCCGCCGACAGCGTGGCGTGCGCTACGCGGAGCCCGATTACCTTCTCCACGAGTCGGCGAGTCCGAACGACCCGGGCTTCGCGATGCAGTGGGGATTTTTCAACACCGGCCAGGTGGCGAACGGCACGGCGGGCTCCCCGGGAAGCGACGAGCACGTCACGCCCGCCTGGAGCCTCACGACCGGCTCTCGGTCGGTGGTGGTGGCCGAGGTCGACAGCGGCGTCGACTACAACCATCCGGATCTGGCCGCCAACGTGTGGACCAACGACGGAACGGTCGGTGGCTGCCCGGCGGGGACCCACGGCTACAACGTCGTGGCCTCGACGTGCGACCCCATGGACGACGAGACGCCCTACCGGGGCCACGGAACCCATGTCGCGGGCATCCTCGGGGCGGTCGGGAACAACGGCGTGGGGGTCGCCGGCGTCAACTGGGCCACGACGATCCTGCCGGTCAAGTGGACCAACTCCGCGGGGGACGGGAGCACGAGCCAGCTCCTCACGGCGCTGGACTGGGTCGTCAAAGGCCAAGCAAGCAGGAGTGAACGTCCGCGTCGTCAACGACTCCGTCACCTACAAGGGGGCCGCTTCCTCGCAGGCACTCTCCGACAGGATCGACCTGCTCGCCGCCAACGACATCCTCTTCGTCACGGCCGCGGGCAACACCGGAGACAACAACGACGATCCCGCCGTCGGTCGTTATCCGTGCCGCTACGGGCGAGCGAACGAGATCTGCGTCACGGCATCCGATCAGCAGGACCGCCTTCCGAGCTTGGCCAACTACGGGCCGGGCACCGTCGACCTCGCCGCGCCGGGCGAGCAGATCTACTCGACGCTGCGGGGCGGCGCGTACGGGTACATCAGCGGCGGCTCGATGGCATCCCCGCAGGTGGCCGGTGCGGCGGCGCTGATCCTCTCGCGCGGGTACCGGTCGGCGACGGCGCTGAAGGCCGACATCCTTGACCACGTGGATCCGATCCCGGCCTTGGCCGGGCGGGTGCGCACCGGGGGACGGCTGGACATCTGCAGGGCGATGGGGGGATGTCCGGACAGCACGGCCCCGTCGGTCGCGATCGGCACACCGCAGCCGGGACAGCACTTCTCGCACGGCCAGACGGTCGCCTCGCAGTTCACCTGCACCGACGAGGAGGGCGGCTCGGGCACTTCGGAGTGCGCTGGGCCGGCGAGCGTCGACACCTCCACCGTCGGCACGAGGACTTTCACGGTGAGCACGCGCGACCGGGCCGGGAACTCGAGCACCGTGAGCGTCACCTATGTCGTCGATCCATCGCCGAGTGGCGATACCACGGCCGGGGCCCAACCGCCGCCCGGCACCGGAACGGGGCCGACGCCCACCGGTGCGGGAGCCGGCCCGCCGAGCGGCGCGACTCCCCCGCCCGCAAGCGCTCCGCCCGGCAGCAGCGGTGCGCCGGTGAGCTCGGATGCCGTTGGCGCGGCGCGGAGCCTGCTGTGGCAAGCGGGGCGCGCCCGGAGCGTGCTCGATATCGCCGGGAGGCTCCTGCGCTTCGGGCGCCTGTCCAACCCCTCCGGCTCCGTCCAGCGCACCATCGCGCGGGTCATCTTGGTCGTACCCGGCAGGACCCGCGGCTCCCGACCCCGAAGGATCGACCTCGGGCGGGGCACGCTGGTCCTGGGGCCGCACGCCTCGGGTCGAGTCGTGCTCAGGGTCTCCCGGAGGGTGCTTCGGTTGGTCGCCGGGAACAAGCGCCTTCGAGCGCGCGTCGACATCACCGTCGTTCCGTCGATCGGTGCGCCGCAGCGGCAGGCTCGGACGGTCTTCATTCCCGTGAGGAGCGGGGCAAGACGGTAGGACCGATCGCCCACGATCTCTCGTCCGGGCTGTCTACTGGGCGGGCGCGGAGCGGCGACGCGGAAGTCGGCGCGTGACCGTGGAGATCGCGAAGTCGAGGTCGCCCGGGCTCACCACCCGCTCAAGCGCCGCGTAGGCCACCAAGTAGACGAGGCCTGCCGCGGCGACCGCGGGGACCAGCGGGCCGCCCACCATCACGATCACCGCGGCCATGGCGAACCCTGCTCCGACCGGCGCGGTGAACACCGAGAACCAGTCGACGCCTCCGACGGCGCGGACGCAGAGGACGAAGGTGAAGCCGACGAAGACGGCAGCGGAGACGAGCATCGCCAGGGCAGCCCCGATGGCACCGAGCGGCGGGATCAGGGCCAGGTTCAGTACCAGGTTGACCACCGCGACGCCGGCCACTCCGATGAGTAGTCCGCGCGGGTTGAGGCGGGACGAGATCAGACCCGTGGTCAGGGAGACGACGCCGAGCATCACCACCACCGGCGCGAGCAGTCGCAGCGGCGCGGCAGCGGACGTCAGCGCGTTTCCGAAGAGCGTGCGGCACAGCGGCTCGGCGAGCATGCCGAACGTGACCGCGATCGGCACGAGGGCCAGCAGGCACAGCTTGATCGAGCGCTCGAACACCGACCGGATCGTCGGGACCGTGTCCTCGCCCAAGTAGGTGTACATGGCGGTGAAGGCCGAGAAGAGTGAGATCCCGATGAACCCCGGGGCCTCGAGCATCCTGTACGCGGCGCCGTACACGCCGACCACCGTCGTCGTCGCGAGTGCCGAGAGGAGCAGCACGTCGGCGCGCGCGATCACGAGCCCGAACAGATCTTGCGCCGTGAAAGGCAGGCTGCGGGAGCGGAGCTCGCGCCGCGGCCCGCGCGGCAGGGCACGCGCGGGCGACCGAATCCGGCGCTCGAGCAGGCGCATCGAAAAGGCGAAGCGCACCAGCGCACCGACGAGGTAGGCGAAAGAGACCGCGACGACCCCGTACCCGGCGGCCAGCGCGGCGACGCCCAACGCGGCGGCGCTGAAGCGCTGGACGACCACGGTCGCGGCCAGAAGATCGCCGCGTTCGAAGGCGTTGAATGTGCTCGCCGGCGTGCGTGCGAGCGTCTCGGCGAACATCCCCGCCGTCAACAGGCATACGGCCGCCTGACGCTCTCCGTCGAACCCCAGCACGAACACCACTCCGACCGAGAGCACAACTATGGGAACGCCCCGCGCGACCTTCAACGCCAGGGCATTGAAGAAGAAGCCGTCGAGGGTCGAGTGATCCGCGGCGACGCGGCGCAGGAGGTAGCGGTCGATGCCGAGCCCCACGGGCACCATCGACACCTCGCCCCAGACCAGCGCGAAGACGTAGGTGCCGAGGTGGACGGCACCGAGCTTGCGCGCGAGCAGGGCGAAGACGGCGAGCGAGGCGAGCTTGCCGATGATCTCGCCGAGCGACCGGATGATCGTCGTCTTGAGCGCTCGCTCGCCGGCCTGCCGGGCCGTGCTCAGTGGAGCGGTCCGCTCGGCGTCTGGGCGGGGGTCGGCACTCAGGGGGTGGCCTCGGCTCAGCGAAGGAGACGCCCGACCGGCGGCCAAGTGTAGTCCCCGCGCGCTCCCGGGCCGCGAGCACGCGCGACGTGTAGCGTGCCAGCCGGATGGCGCTCGCCGGAAGGATCCTCACCACCGTCGAGGAGCTCGAGCCGTACATTCCCGAGTGGGACGCGCTTGCGGTCTCGCGGCGGCTCGTCTTCTGTGCGCCTGGGTGGGTCTTGCCCTGGTGGCACCACGTGGCGCCCGCGGACGCTCAGCTCCGCGTGGTCGTTGTCCTCGACGGCGAGCGGCTCATCGCGATCGCACCCTTCTACGCGCGCGCGGAGGTCGGCGGCGTCGCCGGCTACCGGATGGTCGGCGGCGCGGTGACCCACAGGATCGAGCCTCTCGCGCCTGTCGATGCGATCGAGGAGACGGCTGCGGTCATCGCCGGGACGCTGGCCGCCGCACGGCCCGTGCCCGCGCGTCTGCGCTTCGACGGCATCCCCGACGACTCGCGGTGGCCGCGGCTGCTCGGCCGGGCGTGGCCGGGACGCGGACGGCCGTTCATCCACCGCGAGCCGGGCATCCCTGCTCCGACGGTCTCCCTGGAGCACGAGAGCTTCGACGCGTGGATGGCCGCCAAGAGCAGCAACTTCCGGCAACAGATGCGCCGCGCGCGGCGAAAGCTCGAGGGCCGCGGCGCCGTCTTTCGCACCGCCGCGACACCCGACGAGATCGCTGCGGGTCTCCCGGACTTCGAGCGCCTGCACCACGCGCGCTGGGAGCCCCGGGGAGGCTCGCGCACGCTCACTCCGGCGGTGGTCGAGATGCTCCGCGACGCCGGTCGCAACCTCGTCGACGATGGCCGCTACCGGCTGGAGTCGATCGAGCTCGAGGGGCACGTCATCTCCTCCCACCTCTTCATCTCCGCGGGAGACGAGACGTCGTACTGGCTGGGGGGCTTCGACGACCGCTACGCCGCGCAGTGGCCGTCGATGCTCTCCCTCGTTGGCGCCGTCCAAGAGGGTTTCGACCGTGGCGACCGGCGCCTCGACCTCGGCCAGGGCGCCCAGCCCTACAAGTACCGGCTCGCGGACGGGGAGGACTGCCTGAACTGGTTGACCCTCGTCCCGCCGGGGCCCCACTACGGCCGCGCGATGGTCCTGCTCGCCCCGCGACGGCTGCGCTTCGCGATCACCACACGGCTCCCGCCCGAGACGAAGGCGCAGCTGCGCCGCCTCCTGGGCCTCAACCCGCGCGGGTGGTAGGACTCAGCTCCTACGCCCCAACGGCAGCCGCCGACCGATCCGCTGACGCGCCGCGTCTCCGGCGAGGATCGCCGAAGGCACCGGGTCGTCGGGCGCCCACATCGCGCCCACCCGCGGGCGGGGAGCCCGGCTGAGCAGGACCTTCGCCGCCCCGTTGTACGCCGCGGTGATGTCGGCGTCGAGCCACCGGTAGGTCACCCCGATGCGATAGGGGCCAGGCCGTGGCTGCTCGGCCCCGATGGCGACGGCATGCCACGCCGCGGGCAGGTTCACCCCGGCGGCCAAGGCGAGCGAGAGCGACCCATAGAAGCGAGGGTTCACGTCGATGAGCATGGGTCGTCTCCGGCCCTGCAGGAACTGGAGCTGCGCGAGCCCCCAGTAGCCCGCGCCGGCCAGGAGCGCGGAGGCGCGCGAGACGAGGTCGTCGTCGAGCTCGACACTGCGCGCCAGGCTGCTGGTTCCGGCCTCTGTCGGCCACGTCCGTAGGGCCGTCTGCTGGAACCGGGCGACGAGCCGGCCGTCACGGTCGACGACGAGGGCGAGCGCGCCGAGCGGACCGGGCACGTACTCCTGGACAAGCAACGGCTCCTCCTCCGGGAGCACATCGAGGAGCGAGAAGAGCTCGGCTCGCGAGGACACCACGCGTGCGGAGATGAGCTGTCCCCGGGATCCCACGGGCTTGAGGACGCATTGATCCGGCAGGCCGGCGTCGCGGAGCTCGGCGGCCGTGCCCGCGGCCAGGGTCGCCGGCGCCCCCAGCCCCACGTCGTCGGCCAGGGCGGCGAGCCGGCGCTTGTCACGGAGCCGGCGCAGAGCGGCCTCGCCGGAGTAGGGCAGGAGCGCCTCGGCCGGAAGCGCGGCTCGGTCGGGGAGCAGCGCATCGATCGAGAGCTCCTCACACGGGTATACGACGAGGGGTCCGCGCCGGCGAGCGATCTCGCCGACCTTCGCTCGGAAGGCGGCGGGAGCGTCAACCGAGTCCGGTCCGACCTCCCGCGCGGCCGCGTAGCGCGACCACAGTCCCGCCGCGCCCCGGCTCTTGCCGAGCGCCACCACGTCGAGCCGACCCGCAGCCAGCGCCCGCAGCCCGGTGACCGCGTAGCGGAGGTGCGCGTCGGTGATGAGGGCGTCCATGCCTGGCGGCCAAGGCTACCGAGCGAGCATGACGAACCTCTCCGACACGCGAGACTCATCGCGTCTAGCCTTCGGTGAGTTGCCGGCACGCCCACCAACCCCCGCCCGCCTCGCCCCGAGTAGGGACGAAATCACCCTCGGCCGGCGATGATCGGCGGCTTGGACGAGTTCCTCAGGGCACGAGAGGACTGGGACCGACTGGCGTCCCGAGCCGGATCTCCCTTTCTGACGCACGACTGGCTTCTGGCCTGGTGGCACGCCTTCGGTGAAGGGGAGGCGGCCTGTGTGCTCATCCGCGACCCGAGTGGAGAGCTGCGCGCCGCCGGCTTCTGCCGGAGGACGAGGGGCGTTCTCGCCTCTCCCACCAACGACGAGAGCGGCGACTGGGACGTGGTCGCACTTGACGAGGCCGCTCGGCGGCGCGCCTGGGCCGAGCTCGCCGCCGTCGGTGCGCTCCGACTTCGTCTGGAACGAGTTCCTCCGGGCGCGGTGGCGCCCGTAACCTCGGTCCTGCGCGCTGCCGGCTACCACGTGAGCGCTTCGCCCGGTCCCTTCAGCCCGTGGCGTCCCCTTCCGTCGAGCTGGGAGGGGCTGACGGGCTCTCTGAGTCGAAACGCACGCTCGCAGTTCGGACGGCGCCGTCGCGCGCTCGAGCGGGAGGGACAGCTGACGCTCCGCGTCGACACCTCGGGGAGTGACCTCGACGCCGTGCTCGCCCTCGAAGCGTCGGGCTGGAAGAGCCGCGAGTCCACCGCCATCACGAGCGACGGGCGGAGCGAGAGGCTGTATCGCGAGTTCGCCGCCGCGGCGGCCGCGAGGGGATGGCTCAGGCTGTACCTGCTCGAGTTGGACGGCGTGCCGATCGCGGCGGACTACGGTTGCGCCTTCGGGAACGCCGGCTTCCTGCTGAAGACGGGATTCGACGAGCGCTACGGCCGGTTGTCGCCCGGTCTCGTCCTGCGAGGAGAGGTCCTGCGGGCCTCGATCGATGAAGGGCTGGCCCGGTACGACTTCCTCGGCGGGCCCGATACCTACAAGCTTCGCTGGGGCGCGGGGGTGCTTCCACGCGCGACGGTATGGGGGTACCGCGGCGTCGCGGCGCCCGGGCACCTCTGGCGCTCCCGCCTCCGGAGCCGCGTCAAGCGCCTCCGCGACCGAGGCGCCCTGCTCGGAGGTGAGCCACGCTCCGTCGAGGAGCGGCAAACCCGAGTCTCAACGTAGGTAGCTTGCGGTGCCGCGATGCGGCTTCAGGGCACCCTCCTCATCCGTCTCGCGGACCTCTCGCGCTTCCGCGTCGAGTGGGACGCGCTGGCCGTGTCGAGCAATCGACCGTACTGCGCTCCCGCGTGGATGCTGGCGTGGTGGCGGTGCGTAGCCGCGGAGGGCGCCCGGCTCCGCGCGGTGGCGGTGACCGACGAGGCCGGTGCGCTCGCGGGGCTGGCGCCGTTCTGGGTCGCCGGGGGACGATCGATCATGCCGTCCTACCGGTTGCTCGGCTCCGGGCTCGCCGCGCCCATCGAACCGCTCGCCCGACCGGGCGAGGAGCGGGAGGTCGCCCGGATCGTGGCGTTCACCCTTGCGCGGGCGCGGCCCCGCCCGGCCGTCCTCGCGCTCGACGGCGTCCCCTCCGGCTCCGCGTGGCCCGCGCTTCTCGCCGCATCGTGGCCGGATCGGCGACGGCCTCGCGTCCGGCGTGACGCGTCGCTTCCGATCCCGACGGTCGATCTCTCCGGAGAGAGCTACGAGGCCTGGTTCGCCGCTCGGCGCTCGCACTTTCGCCAGCAGATGCGGCGCTACCGACGCCGCATCGAGGAGCAGGGAGGACGATTCCTCGTGCCGGACACGCTTGAAGAGGCACAGCCGCGACTCGAGGCCTTCGGGCACCTGCACGAAACGCGGTGGTCGGACCGGGGCGGCTCGGCGGCGTTGAACGCCCGCGTCGAGAGGATGCTCGTCGAGGTCGCTAGCGACCTCGTCGCCGACGGCCGGTTCCGGCTCTGGTGCATCGATGCCGACGGCCGCACGGTGTCTGCTCACCTCTTCGTCGCCGCCGGCTCTCGGGCGTCGTACTGGCTGGGCGGGTTCGCCCGGGATTGGAAGACCCACAGCCCGGCGATCCAGACCGTGCTCGCGGCGATTGAGGACGGGTTCTCCCGCGGGGAGCGGCTGATCGACCTGGGCGCGGGCGGGCAGGAGTACAAGTATCGGTTGTCCGACGGGGAGGAGCGCCTCGACTGGGTGAGCCTCGTGCCGATCCGCTCGAGTTACCCCGTTGCGATGGCGAGGTTCGTGGCAAGCGACCTCGCCCGGGCGGGAGCGGGTCGCCTGCCCGAGCCGGCGCGCGAGCGCTTGAAGCGCTGGATTCGTCGCGCCTGATCACCGGGCGCACCGCCGTTTGCGGATTCTTCCTTAGCCGGCTCCACCGGTCAGGTGTCGCCACACACGCTCCGCGATCTGGGCGCAGACCTCTTCCACGGGAGCTTGGCCGTCGATGCGCACCGTCGCGAAGGCGGCGTGCTGTTCGCGGTAGAGGCGCGCGTGGGCGTTGAGGCCCTCGGAGGTCCAGCGGTCCTGCTTGCGCGCCAGCGCGGTCTCCGGCGCCACGTCGAGGAACGCGGAGAAGAGTGGCGGTGGGGAGAGGAGCCGGATGAGGCGGTTCTGCCAGCGGAACGGGCGCGACTCGCCGTACATGACCCGCAGGCGCACGGCGGAGTCGAGGACGTAGCGATCGAAGATGATCACCCGGCCGGAGCCGGAGTGCGACAGCGCGGCGCGCGCGTGCGAGAGCCCGTTGGCGAGGGCGAGAAGCCCGGTCCACGCCTCCGTGGCCAGGTTGCTGCGCTCGCGCAGCATGGTCCCCGGTCCCGCCATCGTCTCTCGCTCCAGCTCCGGATCGCGCAGCGTCTCGTCGGGGGCGAGTGAGGGGATGCGGAGGAGCAAGTGCCGGATCCCGGCCGCGAGCCGGTCGGTCCAGGCGTTCTGGGCGATCGGGGTCCATACGATCTCCGCCTCGTAGCCGAGCTGCTCGAGCGCGTGCTTGAGGGCGCGAGCCTGGGAGCTCTTGCCCGCCCCGTCGATACCCGAGAGCGAGACCAGGCGGGGGCGGTGAGGCCGGCGGGCGGTCAGTGATCGCGGGGAGGAGGGGGCCCGGTCCTGCCGGAGTGCCTGCTCGAGTCGGGCAAGGGCGTCCTCGGCGCTCCAGGCGAGCGCCCCGCGACGCGCCTCGGCCCATGCGCCGGGATTCCCCTGAGCGGCCTGCTCGGCGCGCCGACGCCGCTTGGGAGTGAGCAACCCGCCACCGTCGAGCTTGCGGGCCAGGATGAGGAGCTGATGGTGGGCGGCGGGCTCGACGAGGTGCGAGAAGCCGGGGAGGGGGAAGGCCTCGGCGAAGAGCGCCTCGAGCTCGTCGTGGGGGAGGTTCCAGTGCGCGGCTGGGACGACCTCCACCATCATGGCGGAGCAGTGTCCGAAGCGCACCCAGCCGCCCGGCCCCGCGAGAAAGCCATCGGCGTCGAGCGCTCGGCGTGCGGCCTCGGCCTCGGGGACTCGAGCGAGAAGGTCCACGTCTCTACCCGCGGGCGGCAAGGACCCGAAGACGAGCACGCGCCGTGATACGACGGAGTCGATGAGGGCGGTGGCGTCTTCGGCGAGGGACATGAGCACGAGGCGGCGCAGGCGGCGGCCGCAAGCCTACGCGCCCTTCGCCGGGGCGAGCCCGGAGTCCGCCTACCGCGGGCGGCCGGCCACGGAAAAGGCCAGGTCGGCGAACCGTTGCCCCACCGTCTCCCACGTGAAGTGCCGAGCCTGCTCCCGCCCCCGGACGCCGAGGGTCCGGCGCAGCTCGACGTCGCCGGCGAGCTCGCACAGCTTCTCGCGCCACCGGCGCGGGTTCAACGGCTCGACCACGTACCGGGCCGCGTCTCCGCCCACCTCGCGGAAGGCGGGCAGGTCGCTCACGATCGCGGGCGCTCCGGCGGCCATCGCTTCGAGCAGCGGCAGGCCGAAGCCCTCCTGGAGGCTCGGAGAGACCACCGCGACGGCGTCCGCGTAGAGCCGGCCCAGCTCCTCGGTCGAGACGAGCCCGCGGTGGACGATGCGGTCGCCCAGCCCGAGCTCCTCGCGCAGCCGGTGGAGCTCGCCGAGCTCGCGATCGCTCGCCGGCCCGACCATCACCAGGCGCGCCGGGATGGCTGGGTCGGTGAGGGCGAAGGCCCGCAGGAGCGTGGGAAGGTTCTTGTGTCGAAGCAGCGTCCCGGCGTAGAGAAAGAACGGCTCCGTCTCGAGGGATCCCTCGTCGTGGTCGGTCGCGAGGAGGAGCTGCGGCCCCTCGGGGATGACCACGCATCGAGTCGGATCGACGCCGACCGTCGAGTGCAGCATCGCGAGCGTGGCGTGGCTCACGCAGACGACGGCCGACGCCGCCGAGGTCGCGCGCGGCAGGTCGAGCGTGGCGCGCAGCCACCGCAGCCGCCCCATCAGCGCCGGAGCCAGGATCTGGGTGACGTCGTGGACCACGATGATCGCCGGCACCCGCAGTCGCCGGAACGGGAGCTCGGGCACCGGCGCGAGGACGATGTCGGTGCGCGTGCGGGAGACGAGGCCGTCGAGAAAGCGCTCACGCCAGACGGCCCGCCGGCGGAAGTCCTGCACACCGGACGGCAGCGTCACCACCTCGAGCTCACCCGCTCCCTCGAGGTCCTCCGGTCGACTGGTCGCCACGACCACCTCGACGTCGGCCTGGCGTGCGAGGCCCGAGAGCATCCCGACGATGTACGTGCGGATGCCCATGAGGTCGGGCTTCAGGATCGCCGCGTCGACCAGGACGCGCAGGGGCCGTGACGAGGGTGCGTTCGGCGTCACGCGACCGGTGCCGCGGCCACGTCGGCGTAGTGACCGCGCATCGTGGCCACGAGCGCGCTCAGCGCGAAGCGCTCCGCGACCCGTGCGCGACCGCAGGAGGCCAGGCGATCGCGGAGAGGCCGATCCTCGAGGACGCTGACGAGGGCGCGACCCAGCTCGGTGCGGTCGCCGGGCGCCGGCAGCAGGCCACATGGACCGAGCACCTCGGGCACGCCTCCGTCGGCGTAGCCGACCACCGGCGTGCCTACCGCCATCGCCTCCAGGGCGACGAGGCCGAAGCCCTCCCGACCCATGCCGCGCTCGTCCGGTCCGCTGGGGACGATCGCCGCGTCGCAGCCACTCAGGATCTCCAGGAGGTCTGCCCGGTAGCCGGTGAAGCGCACCGTGTCCCGGAGCCCGAGCTCGGCCACGCGAGCGTGCAGCTCGGCGGCATAGCTCGGCGTGTAGCGATCCTCGTCGCCGACGAGCAGCCAGCGCAGCCGTGGGCGCTCGGAGCGCAGCTCGGCAGCCAGCTCGACGGCCTCGTGCTGTCCCTTGGCGCGGTGCAGTCGACCGGCGAGGACCACCACCTCGGCGTCGCTCGTCCCGGCGAGCTCGAGGGCCAGCGCACGTCCGGCAGCGCGGTCGACCGCCACGGGGGGAAGGGCATTGGGAACGACTGCGAGACGATCGCCCAGGCGGCCGCCAAAGGTCAGCCCCGCCGCCGAGCTCACCGAGATCACCCGTCGGCACCGAGCCGCCACGATCTTCGCCAGCCGCCCGTCCCAGTACAGGTCGTGTTTCACCCAGACCACGGGGATGCCCGTTCCGACGAGCGCGTGTCCGGCGAGCAGGGCGGCCTTGATGCCGTTGGCGTGTACGACGTCGGGAGGGTCGGCGAGCATCGCGCGCCGCAGGCGCCAGGCGACCGGGATCATCCCGAGTCGCGCCGGGGTCTCGAGAATGTCGACCGCGTGTCCGGCCGAGCGCAGGCGCGCGACGAACGGCCCATCCGTGAGCGCAAGGATCCGGTGCACCCAGTCCTCACCCAGGTGATCGAGAAGGAGCTCCAAGTATCGCTCGGAGCCGCCGAGCTGGGCGTGTGAGGACAGGAAGGCGACGCGCGCCGGCCCGGGAGAGGGTGCCTCGGCCTCCTCGGAGCGGCTCAGCACTCGTTCGTCTCAGGCGCGGACAGAGCCGATCGCACGGCGGCGATGAGCCGGCGCCGAAGCGGACGCTTGTCCCACGGGTCGTCGCCGGCCACGGCGTGAGATGCTACGCGCCGGGCGGGGCTAGACTCGGCGCCAGCGAGGGCTGGCCAGAATGGGAAAGAACGATCATTCACCCGCTGCCGGCGAGCCGCCGGCGAATCAAGCGCCGAAGCGAGGGTTGCCCGACGGCGCCGAAGAGTCCGCGACCCGCTACCTCCAGGAGTGGCGAGGGCGCGTCAACGAGCTCGCCGCTGCGCGTCTGCGTGAGCTCGCCGACGTCAGCGAGAATCTCCTCGACTGGGTGCAGGAGACCAACCGGCAGCTTGACCGCCTGGCGGCGGAACTCGGCGAGCGGGCCACGCCTGCGGCCGCCGGGTCGGAGCCGGAGATCGTCGGCGCGTCCGCCGGAGAGACCTCGGCCGCCGACGCCGCTCATCTCGTCGCCATGCAAATGGCCGTGCGCGGCGCGAGCCGCGATGAGGTCGATGAATACCTACGTGAGGTTTTCGAGATGAAGGACACCGCCGGCATCCTCGACCGCGCCTTCGTTCGGTAGCAGCGAGCGCGGCCGCGCGGGCCGCCTCGACCGAACGTCCAGTAGTCCTGCGCCGAAGTGCAGCGGACGCGGTGGTGCGCCGAAGGGAGGGCGAACCCGAAAACAAACGCCCCCTCCCGAAAGGGCAAACCCGTCGTAAGGCGGGGACGCAAAGCCAACGGGACCTCCTTCGTGAGGTCGGCCGGGTTACCGAAGGAGCAGCACGGGATGGGCGGCACCGAACTCCGGAGCCCTCCGCATGCCTCGCCTTCCCCGCGTTCTTTCCCTGCTGTGCACCTTGACCACCACGCTCGTGGCCACCCTGGCCGTCGGCGTCGGCTCAGCCTCCGCGACCGACTACCGCGGGGTGCAGCTTCACTCCCTGTGGGGCGACTCATCCAACGCGGACATGGATCGCCAGCTCGACATGACCCGGGCCATGGGAGCCAACGTCGTCCGCGTCGACGTGGGCTGGCAGACCCTCGAGCAGGGCGGCAAGGGCGTCTACTCCCAGTGGTACGTGGACAAGCTCGACCGCTTCATGGCTGGCGCCTCCGCGCGCGGGCTCAAGGTGATCGCCACCATCATGCTCACGCCGTGCTGGGCCTCCTCGGCCCCGGAGAGCCTCAAGCAGGGCTGCTCGGACGGGTGGTGGGACCGCGGCGTCGGCCAGTACCCGCCGAGCAACTCGGCTGACTTCGGCGCCATCGCACGCTGGATGACCGCCCGGTACGCGGGCCAGCTCGCCGCCCTCGAGCTGTGGAACGAGCCGAACCTCTCCGGGTTCTTCACGGCCAGCGACCCGGCTGCCGCTTACGCCGAGTTGGTCAAGGCTGGCTACGTCGGCGCCAAGCAAGGCAATGGGAGCGTCCCCGTGCTCGCCGGTGCCCTCTCGCTGGCCGACGCTCCCTTCTTGAACAGCCTCTATGACCACGGAATCAAGGGATTCTACGACGGCATCTCGATTCATCCCTACAGCGGGGAGCGGGATCCGGCGGCGACATACCCGGACGCGCATTACGCGTTCCTGCCGGGCCTGCAGCTCGTGCGCCGAGTACAACTGGCTCATGGCGACACATCGCCGATCTGGGCCACCGAGTTCGGCTGGTCCACGTGCGCGGGCGGCTCGACCTCGTGCGTCTCCGAGGCGCGGCAGGCCGCCTACGCCCCGAAGGCGTTCCAGATACTCACCACCATGCCCTACGTGAAGGCGGGCATCGTCTACAACCTGCGCGACAAGGGCACCGACCCGGTGGGCATCGAGGCGAACTACGGGCTCATCAAGCGCGACTACACGCCGAAGCCCGCCTACAACGCCCTCAAGGCCATGTTCACCTCAGCGGCGAGCTCAGTTGCCCCGGCGCCCGCGGCCTCCCCGCCTGCCCCTCCCCGGTCGTCGCGCCGAAGCGGCGCGGGGAGGCGCCGGGCGAGGAAGAGCGCCTTCGCCATCGGTGCGAGCGTCCGGGTTCGGGCCTTTCGCGTCCGTGGGCGCGAGTGGGTGGCCGGCCGGGCTCCTGCGCATGCGCTCCTGCGCATCACCTTCTCGGGGGTCCGGTGGCGCCACGGAGCCGAGATCCGATTCCGGCGTCACGTGCACGCCCGCGCGACCGCGACCGGACGGTTCCTTCGTCGACTCGGCCGCCTCAGCCGGTCGGCGCGGTATTCGGTCGTCGCGGTGTTGGTGGGGTGAGCGCGGGCAAGACGCCCGCTCACCCCACCGGCGCCCGGGGGTCGCCGGCCCTCATCAGGCGCGCGTAGCCCACGAGCGCCCCTACCTCGAGCATGATCAGGGCCATCACCACGTTGGCCCGCAGGGGATAGTCCGTCATACCGGTCGCGAGCAAGCCGGTCAGGGCGGCTACGAGGCCCAGGGCGAGCGGAAAGTCGGAGGCTGTCCGGCGGCCAAGAGCTAACAGGGCGGTGCGCGCCACGGAGACGAGGAACCAGACGAACGCGGCGAGTCCCATCAGCCCGGTCTCCGCGGCAAAAGTCAGGAACAGGTTGTGTGCGTGCTCGTAGGGCGATCCGTCCGGGGCTACGAGCCCATAGCGGGGTGCGACGACGGAATAGTCGCCCACGCCGACTCCGAGGACGAAGTGGTCCGCGACGATGCTCGGAGTCTTCTTCCAGATCCCTATGCGCGGGTTCGTGGTGGTCTCCTGACCACCGACGATCGTGGCCAGCCGCTGCTGGACCACGCTCACTTCGGTCGACTTTGCGAGGGGGTTGGCGTTGAGCGCGGCGAAGATCACGAGTAGGACGAGCAAACCGGCGAACACCCGGCGGAAGGCGGTCCAGAGCAGCAGCACGACCAGCGCGACCGCCGTCCCGATGATTCCGCCTCGGGAGAGCGTGAGCAGCAGCCCGGCGAAGGCCAGGCCGGTGGCGAGGAGGAGCGGAAGTCTCACGAGCGCGGGCCCGCGCATCCCGGCCACCAGGGCGACAGGCAGCGCGAGGACGAGGAAGAAGGCGAGCAGGTTCGGTTGGTCGAACCCGGCCTGGGCGCGGTTGGTCACGACGCTTCCGCCGGCGACGAGCTCTTGCGATCCGCCGTGCAGGACGGCGATGAGACCCACGATGCCTCCGACCGCCCCGATCACCGCAAGCAGCGTTCGAAGCTCACGCCGATCGGCCGAGGCGACCCAGACCGAGAGGGCGAGGAGCATCGACCACATGACGACCGACTTGGCCACCGTGGATGGCTTCTCGGCAAAGACCACCCCCGCCGCGACCACGGCTAGCAGAGCCCCGAAAGCGACATGAGGGGCGCCTAGCCGGCGCCTCTCGGCAGAGAGGAGCATGTGTCCGACCGCCGAGGCTCCGCTCAACAGTAGGACGATCTCCGCCGGGCTCAATTTCGCCGCGCCTCCGGCGCGGAAGCGCAGAAACTCGAGCGGAACGGCGAGCAGGGACACGTAGATCCCTAGCGTGGGATTCCAGAAGATCGCGGCGACAGCCGCCAAGCCGAACGGCACGGCCAGGGCGACGATGGGCGAAAAGCGGTAGGCGATCAGCGTGTACGCTGCCGCGCCCAGCACCGCCGCGGCGAGAGCGACTGCCGGCGGAAGCCAAGCGCTACGAAGCGAGCGGGCCATCACGAGGAAGAACTCTACGTGCGCGGCGGACCTACCTCCCCTCGCGCTCACCTATCACGGCGTGGCCGACGTGCCGGTGCGCCGCGACCGGCACGGCCTCTTCGTCCGCCCTCAGGACTTCCGTCGCCAGGTTGACCGTCTCCGGGCGTGGGGTTATGAGCTGCTGGCGTTCGGGCCCTTCGTGGATCGGCTCTCCGCGGGACAGGGGGTCGGCGCCGCCGCGCTGACCTTCGACGACGGCCTGGTCGACAACCTCGACACGCTCGTGCCGCTTCTGGGCGAGCTCGCGGTGCCCGCCACCGTGTTCCCCGTCTCGGGCTGGCTCGGTAAGCGCCATCCCGACGCGCCGTGGACCCGCGTCATGACCGAGGGGGAGCTGTGCGAGCTCCACCGGGGCGGCGTGGAGATCGGAGCGCATACCGCGACCCATCCCGACCTCACGGCCCTCCCGCCGGACCGGGTGGCGGCTGAGCTCCGCGAGGGTCGCGCGCACCTCGAGACGCTTCTGGGGACCACCGTCGACCTCCTGGCGTACCCCTACGGCGAGGCCAACCCCGCGGTGGTGGCGGCGGCGGGCGCCGCGGGCTTCCGGGCGGCGTGCCGGACCCAGGGCCGCGGATCGTGGTCTCGCCCCCTCGACCTTCCCCGGCAGGACATGTACAACGGCGCGAACATGCTCGAGCTGCGCCTCAAGCGCGATGACCGGTACGAGGCGATCATGGGCCACCGCTCGGCCCGTGCCGTCCGGCGGCTCGTGCGCATGGCCCGCGCCACCGTTCGCTGAGCGCCACGGCGCCTCTGCACGCTTGAGGCGCCTCGCCCGGGCGCCGATCTAGACTGACGAGATGCGCGACGAGACGCCTCTGACCCGGATCTGGCGCCGGCGCTGGATCGTCCTGGCCACCGTGCTCGTGTTCGCGGCCGTCGCGGGCGCCCTCTCCACTCAGCTTCCGAAGGTCTACACCGCCTCCTCCACCCTGCTCGTGGTGCAGACCGCCGACCGGCAGTCCTTCGACGCCGCCCAGGCGGCCCAGGTCACCGCGCGCACCTACGCCGACATCATGTCGGGCGAGAACTTCGCCGCCCTGGTGGCACCCCAGGTCGGCGGCGGCCTCAGCGTCGCGAAGATCCGCAGCAGCGTCTCCTTCGAGCCGGTCGCCCAGACGCAGCTCCTCAAGGTCACCGCCGAGGCCAGCTCCCCCGCGCTCGCGCAGAAGCTGGCGGGCGCGTACGCGACCGTCTTTGAGGACTACGCGCGCACGCGACTGGCCTCGACCACCAAGGCGGGGGTCACCGTGGCCGATGCGGCCGCGCTGCCGCGGGTGCCCACACGCCCGCGTCCGCTGCTCTACACCGTGCTCGCGGCGCTCATCGGCCTCGCCGCCGGCGTCGGCCTCGCCCTCCTGCGCGACCGGCTCGACGCGCGTCTGCGCTCACCCGAGGAGGCCGAGGAGCGGCTGGGGGTGCCGGTGCTCGCGCGCGTCCCGCGCCGCGCCCAGGACCCGGCGTCGGCCCTGGCCTTCGACGAGGGCTTCCGGCTGCTGCGCACCTCGGTCCGCTACGCGACCGGTGACGCGCGCTTGCGCTCCCTCGCGGTGACGAGCTCCTCGGAGGGCGAGGGCAAGACCACCACGGCGTTCAACCTGGCGATGGCCACCGTGGAGACCGGGCTTAACGTGCTCGTGGTCGAGGCCGACGTGCACCGCCCCGCGCTGCGCGAGCAGCTCGGCGAGCTCAACGGCGTCGACGGCGACCGGCGCGGTCTGACGAGCTACCTGGCGGGCGCGGTCAGCCTCGCCGACATCATCCGCCCCACCCGCTCGCCCAACGTGCGCATCATCGCGGCGGGCCCGCGGCCCCCGAGCCTGTCGGGGATGCTCGAGTCGAGCCGCGGGCGCGAGCTAGTCGACGCGCTTCACGGCTACGCCGACCTCGTCATCCTCGACTGTCCTCCGCTCGACGTGGGCGCCGACGCGGCCGTCCTCGCCGCCCGCGTCGATGGCGTGATCCTCGTGGCCGATCTCAAGATCTCGACCGACCACCGGTTGCGCCAGGCCCGTCGCCAGCTCGAGTCGATGGGGGCGCGGCTCCTCGGCGCGGTCATCAACCGCGACGCCACCTTCCGCGCCTCGGACTACGTCTACGGGCGGGAGGAGGAGGCTCCGACGGTGCCCCGAGCCGGTCGTGGCCTCAAGGGTCGGCGCGCGGCTCTCGGCGCCTCGCCCCGCGCTTCCGCCGATCAGTAGGCGCCGCGACCCGAGAGCACGGCCGGGATGGTGGAGAGCAGGATCTCCACGTCCCGCGACAGGGACCAGCCCGCCACGTACTGGTAGTCGAGTCGCAGCATGTCCTCGAAGGGGATGTTCGAGCGACCGTAGACCTGCCACGGACCGGTCATCCCCGGGCGCAGGTCGAGCCGTCGGGCGTGCCAGGGCTCGTCCAGGGCGGCGTTCTCGGGGAGCACGAGCGGGCGGGGTCCCACGAGGCTCATGTGCCCGCGCAGGACGTTCCAGAGCTGGGGGAGCTCGTCGAGCGAAGAGCGGCGCAGAATGCGCCCCAGGCGCGTGAAGCGCGGGTCGTCGTGGATTTTGAACATGACGCCGTCCTCGACGTCGTTGAGCGAGGAGAGCTCGGCCTTGAGGCGGTCGGCCCCCGTGTGCATCGAGCGGAACTTGAAGAGCGTGAACGGCTCGCCGTCGCGACCGGCCCGGAGCTGGCCGAAGAACACCGGGCCGCGGGAGTCGATCTTGATCGCCAGCGCGAGCAGCAGCGCGAAGGGAGCGAGCAGGACGAGCGCCGATCCGGCGACCGCGACGTCGAGCAGGCGTTTGGCTCCGCGGGCCGGGCGACCCAGGTTCGGGGTGTCGATCGAGAGGACGGGGATGCCGCCGAGCCGGTCGATCCGGCGCGCGCCGTCGAGGAGCTCGAAGAGCCGGGGGATCACGTCGATCGCCACGCCCTTGTCCCAGCACACCCGCATGCAGGAGAGAAGCTGCGCATGGGTGGCCCGCGAGAAGGCGACGATCACCCGGTCGACCTCGTTGTGGCTCAGGATCTCGGCCAGGTTCTCGCGACGGCCGAGGTGGGGGAGGCCCGACGCGACCTCGGGATGCGGGTCGTCATCCACCACCCCGACCGGGTGCAGGCCGAGCTCGGGCTGGTTCTGGAGCTTCTTGATGACCTGGCGGGCGACGTGCCCGGTACCCAGGATCAACGTCCGCTGCCGCAGCGGGGTCATCCGGTTGGCCACGGAGCGCGCCGCCCCGCGTGTGCTCGCGCTGAGGACCGCGAAGAAGGCGATGGCCGCGAGCGCCCCGGCCGCGGGGTGGCCCGCCCCGAGCGCCTTCGCGAGCCCCCAGAGCGGCCAGGAGAGGAGCACGGCGACGATGACGATGCGCTTGGCCTCGGGCACCCCGCTCGTCCAGGAGGGAGGATCGTCCGTGGCGTAGAGGCCGAAGAGGAACGCGAACAGCGGCCAGCCCAGCCCCACGACGACGGTGAAGATCAGCAGCTGGATCTGCGAGAGCCCGGCGATCGAGCCGGCGAGCACGCCGGTCGTGGTGGCGGCGGCGGCGTCTGCAGTGGCCAGCATGCGCTGGAGCGCGGTGCGACCACGCTTGCCGCGGGCATCGTTGCGCTTGCCGTACGCCTCGAGTGCCCCGGCGGTGAGGAGGGTCGTCTCCGGGGCGCCGCTCGCTATGTCGGCTCGTCGGCGCTCGGGATGGTGCGGCGGCGCTGAGTGTCGTCCTGACATGCGATCTCTTCCTTAACGTGAGTCGATTGCCGGCCGGCCACCGAAGGGACTCGGTGCATCTGCCCCACGGAACGTGCCGACAACACGATTTCCTGATGCGCCCATACTGAACGGTTTGGCGCCTCGACGGCGCCGGTCGTGCGATGCTCCGAGGGGGACCAACGCCGAGCAGGATTCTACCGCGGCTCGAAGAGGGGCTCCGAGAGCGGCAAGCGAACGGTGACCGGCGATCGACCGAGGGGTCCGAGCTCCGCGAAGCCGCTGCCGTCAACGAGGAGCCGGCCGGCTCGACGCCGGATCGTGACGAGCCGGCGCGACCCGCGTCTATGTCAGGCAGAGCGATCAGCACCATCGCGCTGATCGCGGTGGCGACGAAGATCCGTTCGAGGTCGTCGACCGGCGAGCGGTGCAGGCGGAAGTCGTAGAAGCCGCGCAGCTCGAGGATCACGAGCGTGCCGAGGAGGTAGGCGAGCGCCCACCACATCCCGTCACGCGAGACGGCGCTCGCGGGCGCAGCGAGCACCGCGGCCGCGCCGCCCAGCGCGAGCATTCCCGCGTCGGCGAGGCCCGCGGCCCGACGCCGGCGCCAGCGGTCGCGCACCCGCCGCTCGCCTCCGGCGGTGGAGACCGGGGGAGGAAGGTGACTCTGGACGGGGGGCGGAGGAAGGCTCTGGCGCATGGGCTTCGCCTCCTACCTCGGCGGATGAGCGTCAGGGCCTTAGCCCCGAGTCGCAATCCGGGGCGCCGCTTCCGGGTTCGCCGGAGGTCAGCCCGGAGCAGACAGACGAACGCCGGCGGGGAGCCCGCCGGCGTTCGTGGATCTCAACCGGGTGACGGGCGCCCGCAGGAGCCCGTCGGGCGAGGCGTCAGGCGAGCGGCCGCGAGAGGCGCCGCACGCCCATCCCGACACCGACGAGCGCCGCGCCGCCGATGGCGAGGAGCATGACGTCGAAGCCGGTGAACGGCAGGCTCCCCTTGCCCGAAGACGACGCGGAGCTGCTCGACGGGGAGCTGTTGCTGTTGCTGTTTGGATCGTGGGGACGAGAAAGGGTGCTGATGGAGGCAGCCGGGCCACCACTCTCGTCCTTGAGGGAGTTCTGCCCGTAGGCCGGGGCGGCCGCCATGAGGGCCACAACCAGCGCAAACATGATGAGTCGCTTCATGGAATCCTTCCTTCGTTCCCCTCGTACCGGGTGGGAGAGTTGATGGACGTTACCGAGCCGGTCGCCGGATCGCAAGCTTGTAAAGGTCGTACGGCAAGAACTACCATCCAACGCGACCCGGCGCCGAAACTGTCACCGGTGATGCGGCGAGACGACGCGAGCACGCGCTCGACCCGTGTTCTCGGCCGCAAGCACCCATAGCGTTAGGGCCCGAAGCGCTTGGCGCGGCGATCGAACTCGGCCGCAACCTGGGCAAGGGTTAGCGGGCGCCCATGTCGCAGCGCCGCGAGCGCCTCGACGGCCAGCGGCTCCCGCGGGTTCAGCGCGTGCGCGCGGCGAAACTGCTCCGCGGCCGCGCGCCGGTCGTGGCGAGCGCCGAGCAGGCCGAGGTAGAGCGCGGCGAGCCAGCTACGGGGGTTGCGCTCGGCGACTTGGGTGAACTGCTCGCGCGCCAGCTCGCGGCGGCCGAGCCCGAGGGCGATCGCGCCCGCGACGGTGGCGGGCTGGGCGTTGAGCGGCTCGAGGTGCGCGGCGCGGCGGAGGGCCGCGAAGGCGGTGCGCGGATCGTCCTGCCAGACCATCAGGGCGCGCGCGACGTCGCGCTGGCCGACATACGGCAACCCGAGCACGGCGAGCCCGGCCAGCGTGGCCAACACGGCCGCGGCGGGTGCCAGAACGCGCTGGAGCGCTCGGCGCGGGCGGGGCCTCGGGGCAGGCGGTACGGGTCCGGCCGGGCGCGCGAGCGCGACGGCGATCCCGGCCAGCGCCAGGGCCATCCCGCTCAAGACGGGGTACTCCCACAGCCAGTCGACCGACCCGTGCAAGACCCAGACGGCAAGCGGGATCAGCGCGATACCCGCCGCCGCGCGCCCCTGCGGGCCGCGGCGAGTCCGCGTCCGCGCCGCCGCGGCGACCACGAAGGCGAGGAAGGCGAGGAAGAGCGCAGCGCCGATCACTCCGGTGTGGGTGAGGAGCCTGATCGCCAGGGAGTGGGGCCAGCGAGGCTCCTCGGCGGTGCGGCGGCGGGCGACGTAGGCCTCCTGGTAGTTGTCCTGGCCGATCCCGCCCGCCGGGTGGCGGGCGAAGATCTCGAGCCCGACCTTCCAGAGGTCGTAGCGGGCCGAGCCGAGCTGGGTGAAGCGCGTGGCGGTGCTGCCCTCGCGGCCGGTGTTCTGAAACTCGCGCCAAGCCCGGTCGATCTGCTGCCCGACGTGCCCGTGGACCGCGGCCACGCCGGCGCCGGCGCCGGCCAGCAGAGCGAGCACGAGGACCCCCGCCGCTCCGCGCGTCGCCCAGCGCCCCGCGCGCGGAGGCACCTTCACCCGCGAGTCGGCCCACGCGGCGAGCAGCGCGAGCACGAGCAGCACGCTGTCGGCGACCAGCATGGCGCGCGCCGCCGTGGGGCCCTTGTCGGCCAGTGTTAGGTCGACGAGAGCAGAGGCGAGCGGCGTTCCGTGGTAGCCCGCCGTGCGGAAGACGTCGAGCAGCGGCTGAAGGACCACGACGGTCGCGAGCACCGGACCGGCGGCGAAGAGCGCCAGGCGAAGGCGATCGGGAACGGCGAGGAGAACGGCCAGGAGGACGAGCGGCAGCGTGAAGAGCCAACCGCGACTCTGGGAGAGCACGGTGAGCTGAAGCGCGAGGGCGCCGAGGGCGAGCGCTCCTCCCCGGAGGGGCCAGGGCACCTCACGGCGCGCGCCGAGGGCGAGGGCGAGAAGCGCCGTCATGTTGAACAGGGCGGCGTTCGCGTTCTGGTAAGCCAGCGGCGTCGCCAGTCGCGCGTCGTTGTAGAGGCCCAGCGGGTGAGCCGCCGTGCCGATCCTCACCGCCTGGACCACGGCGATCGTGCCCATGGCCGCCACGAGCAGGATCAAGGCGAGCCGGGCGCCCCGCGGCGTCCAGGGCAGGATCGCGAACAGGGCGAGCAGGGCAAAGTACACGAGCGTCCGGTTCGCGCCGTCCCAGGCCGCGCCCGGGTACTCGGCCCAGAGGATGGAGGCGTAGGAGAAGGCGACGTAGAGACCGAGGGCGGCGAGGGCGCCGGCGCCCGCCCGGCTCAAGTGGATCCGCCGGCCGAGGGCGAGCAGCGCCGCTGCGAGCAGTCCGACGGAGGCCAGGGCGCCTAGGTACCACGGGTTGGGGTCGTAGCTCGGATACGTGCCGGCGAGCACCTCGTAGCCCCCGCCCACCGCCGCCCAGTAGACCAGGATCGCCAGGCCGAGCAGCCCCGGCACGAGCGCGATGCCGTCCGTCCTGAGCCGTGCGCGCACCGGCGAAGAGTACGTCGTGGGTCGGACCCGGCCGCCCGCTCGGCGCGCCGGGCGCGCCACTAGACTCGGCTCTTCCGTGCCGTCCGGTCTCTCGCTCTACCGTCGCCACCGTCCTCGGAGCTTCGCCGACGTGGTCGGGCAGGAGCACGTCGTCCGCACGCTCTCCAATGCCGTGGAGCGCGGAAAGGTGCACCACGCCTACCTCTTCGTCGGCTCGCGCGGCACGGGCAAGACGAGCATGGCCAAAATCCTCGCCGCGTGCCTGAACTGCGAGGGCGGGCCGACGATCGAGCCCTGCGGGGAGTGCGAGTCGTGCGTGTCGATCGCCTCGGCCACTTCGCTCGACGTGATCGAGATGGACGCCGCGTCGAACAACTCCGTCGACGACATCCGCGATCTGCGCGAGAAGGTCGGCTACGCGCCGGTCGCCGGGCGCTACAAGGTCTACATCCTCGACGAGGCGCACATGCTCTCCTCGCAGGCGTGGAACGCGTTCCTGAAGACCCTGGAGGAGCCGCCGCCGCACACGATCTTCGTGCTCGCCACCACGGAGGCGCAGAAGGTGCTCCCCACGGTGGTCGACCGCTGCCATCGCTTCGACTTCGGGCGCCCGTCTGTGGAGCAGATCGGGCGCGTGCTGCGCCGCGTGGCCGACGAGGAGGCGATCGACGTGCCCGACGCGGCGCTCGCCCTGCTGGCTCGCGCGGCGACCGGGTCCTTCCGGGACGCGCTCGGGACACTCGAGCAGCTCGTGACCTACTCCGGAGCGGACGCGGGCGGCGGCGCTCCGCGCATCGCCCTCGACGACGTGCTCGCGGTGCTCGGGATCGCGAGTGCCGACCTCCTGTTCGAGACCGTCGACGCGGTCGCCACCCACGACGCCCGGGCGGCGCTGCTCGCCGGCGCGCGGCTCATGGAGTCCGGCCGGGACCCGGGGCAGTTCCTGCGCGACCTGGAGTCCCACGCGCGCGAGCTGCTCGTCGTGCAGACCCTCGGCGAGGTGCCCTCCGAGCTGCGGTTGACCGCGGAGCGCGACGAGCGCCTGGCCGAGCAGGCTCGCCGGCTGGCCTCCTCCGACGTTGTCCGGCTGCTCGACCTGATCTCCGCCGGGCTTCAGTCGATCCGCGAGGGAGCGGAAGGGCGCATCCAGCTCGAGCTCGCGCTCGTCAAGGCCGCGGCGCCCGCGGTCGACCCGTCCTCGCGCGCGTTGCTCGCGCGGATCGATCGCCTCGAGGCGCGGCTGGCGGGCGCTTCCGCCTCGCGGGCTTCCGTCTCTCCCGCGCCGGCGCCTGCGGCCGCACCCGCTCGGGCGATCGAGCCCTCGCCGGCGTCCGCGCCGGCGCCGGCCCGCACCGCCGGCGTGGCCGTGGCGGCGCTCGCCGCCGAGCCCGAGCCCGAGCCGGCTCCCGAGGCGGACCTCGCGCCGGACCCGCTGCCTGAGCTCGACCTGGACGCGATCGTCGCGCTGTGGCCGGCGGCCGTCGAGAGCCTGGCGGCCCAGAGCCACATGCTCGCCGCGCTGTTCGCGGACGCCCGGCCGGTCCGCCTCGCCGGTGAGGAGGCCACCGTGGCCTTCCCCACCGGCGCGGCGTTCCTCAAGCGCCAGGCGGAGACGGAGGCGCACCGGGCCGCCGCCGCGGAGGCGCTGCGCGCGGTCGCCGGGCGCTCCCTGCGGCTGTGCTTCGAGCTCCGCGACCCCGAGCCCGGCACGAGCGCTCCGGCGCTCCCCGAATCCGTCCGGCTCTCCGAGGACGAGTGGATCGCGCGCTTCGTGTCAGAGTTCGATGCCGAAGAGATCCTCGACGCGGATGCGACCCAGGAAGGCTCCTGATGCCCCAGCCCAACATGCAGCAGATGATGAAGCAGGTCCAGAAGATGCAGGCCGACATGATGGCCGCGCAGGAGAAGCTCAAGGAGGAGGAGGTCGAGGCCTCCGCCGGCGGCGGCACGGTGAGCGTCAAGGTCTCGGGAGACCTCGTGATCAAGTCGATCGTGATCGCGCCGGAGGCCGTGGACCCCGAGGATGTCGAGCTCCTGCAGGACATGGTGCTCGCCGCCACCAACGAGGCGCTCCGCGCGGCGCAGGAGCTGGCCGCCACCCGGCTCGGGGGCGCGACCGGCGATCTCGGCGGTCCCGGCGGCCTCGGCGGGCTCGGGCTGCCCGGCTTCTAGAGCCCGGCTCGCGTGTCGGCCTACGCCCCGCCGGTCCAGAAGCTGATCGCCGAGCTCGGCAAGCTCCCGGGCATCGGCGGTCGCACCGCGCAGCGGCTCGCCTTTCATCTGTTGCGTGCCTCGGAGGAGGATGCGGTCGCGCTGGCCGACGCGATCCGCGAGGTTAAGGAGCGGATCGGGCTCTGCGAGGTGTGCTTCAACCTCGCCGACGGGCCGCGCTGCCGGATCTGCGAAGACGAGCGCCGCGACTTCTCGCTCGTCTGCGTGGTCGAGGAGCCGGGCGACGTCATCCCGATCGAGCGCACCCACGAGTACCGCGGCCGCTACCACGTGCTCGGGGGCGCCCTCTCGCCGATCGACGGGATCGACCCCGACGATCTGAAGATCGCTGAGCTCTTCGCGCGGATCGAGGGGGGAGAGGTGCGCGAGGTCGTCCTCGCCACCAACCCCACCACCACGGGCGAGGCCACCGCGCTCCACATCGCCGACGGTCTGCGCGAGCGCACGCCCCAGGTCGCCGTGACCCGGCTGGCCAGCGGACTGCCCGTCGGCGCCGATCTCGAGTACGCCGACGAGCTCACCCTCGGGCGGGCGTTCACCGGGCGGCGGGCGGTGTAGGGAAGCGTTCGGCCGGAGGTCGGCTCGGGCGGCGTTGGCGGGTGGCTCGGCCGTGCCAACTGGTCGTGGCCGTGAGGTTCCAGGAAGGAGGCGATCGTCTCTTGCCACCGCCCCGACGGGCGAAGGCAGGCCGTCAGACTTCCTGAAACCTTTGCGGGGCTGGAGGCCCCACGATCCTCCGCCGCGCGGGGGAGGACCGAGCCGCCCCGCCCCGGCTTCATTGAAGCCTTGGCCCCGGAAGCGCTCGCCTTCCTCGCAGAGCCACCGACGCCGCAAAGTGCCAAAACCCGACCGAGTTTCGCCACTTACGCTACGGTCCGGCTCTCCTCCCCCGACACCCCAAGGAGAACGCCCCGTGAGCGTCACCGACGATCTGCTGAGAAACAACGAGAGCTACGCCGCCTCCTTCGACAAGGCCGATCTCCCCATGCCTCCGGGCAAGCAGGTCGCCGTCCTCGCCTGCATGGACGCGCGGCTGAACGTCTACGGCATGCTCGGCCTCTCCGAGGGCGACGCGCACGTGATCCGCAACGCGGGCGGCGTGGTCACCGACGACGAGGAACGCTCGCTGGCGATCTCCCAGCACGCGCTCGGCACGAAGGAGATCATCCTCATCCACCACACCGACTGCGGCATGCTCACCTTCACTGACGACGACTTCAAGGCCCAGCTTCAGGAGGGGACCGGCATCAAGCCCCGGTGGGCGGCCGAGTCGTTCAAGGACCTCGACGAGGACATCCGGCAGTCGATCGCCCGAATCAAGGCGAGCCCGTTCATCCCGCACAAGGACAACGTGCGCGGCTTCGTCTACGAGGTGGAGTCGGGGAAGCTGCGCGAGGTGTCCTAAGGGCTAGCGCACCAGCCCCGCCCGCGCCTTGAGCGCGAGCGCGCGGTCGAGCGCCTCGAGCAGCCGCGCCCGCGGGAGCTTGCCGCTCCGGGCGGCGGCGAGCACGGCCGCGTACGCGCGGTCCTGCTCGCCCTGGTCTCCCGAGACGTAGAGGAGGTCGTCGCCGGCCTGAAGCGCCTGCACCGCGGCGTCGCCCACGGTTCCGCCCGTGGGCTGGAGCGTGGCCTCGAGGTCGTCGCTAAGCACGGCTCCGCGGAAGCCGACGTGGTCGCGCAGCTCGCGCACGGCGTCGGGGAGCAGCCCGGCGGGCGTGACGCCGTCGAAGGCCGCGTAGAGCGAGTTGGACATCACGATCGCCGGCGCGGTGCGGGCCACCGCGGCGAAGGGGAGCTCGTCGCGCGCGCGCAGGTCGGAGAGGGCTAGCCCGACGGAGGCCGTGCCCGTGTCGGGATCCTGGTTGACCGCTCCCTGCCCGGGAAAGTGGCCGGGCGCGGAGAGCATTCGCGCCTGCCCGTAGCCGGCGACCTGGGCCGCGGTGAGGCGCGCCACGGCGGCGGCGTCGGCGGAGAACAGGCGCGCGCCGAGCGCTCCGCCGGTCACGTCGACGTCCGCGTCGGGGGCGAGGGTCATCCGCACCCCGAGGCGCCGCAGCGCGTGGCCCGCGCTGGCTGCCTCACGACGCGCGGCGCTCGCTCCGGAGGCGCCGCGCGCGCCGAGCCGCGGCTCTGAAGCCGGCGGCAGGCCGGGGAACGCCGTGTCGGCCCCCCCAGGTTGGTCGGCCACGACGAGCGGCGGCAGGTGGCGAGCGCGGTGGGCGACGCTTCCCACGGCGACCACGAGCCCTCCGAGCTGCCCGGCCCCCGCGAAGTTCGAGCCCTCGAGCACCACGCCGCCCCAGTCCCGGCGGCCGAGAGCCGCCACGCCTGGCGCTTTGGCTCCGGTGCCCGGAAAGCCCACGAGGAAGAGCTGGGCCACCTGGCGCTCGAGCGGAAGGCGAGCGGCGAGCGCGGCGGTGGCCGGCGGCACGCCAGCGGGAAGGGCCGGAGCGCTCGGGCGCGGCGGCGCGGGCCGGACGGCGGGAGGCTTCGCAGCGGCGCGTACCGGCTCCTTGGCCTTTCCTCCACAGCCGCCCAATGCGGCGAGGAGCAAGACGGGCAGGAGAGCCGAGCGGCGCCTCGGTCGACCAAGGTTCACGGGCTACCCTCTCGTGCCGTGCCGGGCACCGTCGTGATGAAGTTCGGGGGCACATCGGTGGCCGATGCCGACCGGCTCAAGCGCGCCGCGCGGCGCATCGTGCGCCAGAAGGAGCAGGGCAACCGCGTGGTCGTCGTGCTCTCCGCCCGCGGCGAGACCACCGACGAGCTCATCGGGCTCGCGCGCGAGGTCTCCCCAGCCCCCGATCCGCGCGAGATGGACATGCTCCTCTCCACGGGCGAGCGGATCTCCTGCGCGCTCTGCGCGATGGCCATCAACGACCTCGGCCACCGGGCGATCTCGCTCACCGGCTCGCAGGCCGGCATCGTCACGGACACGTCGCACACGAAGGCAAGGATCCTCGATGTGCGGGCCGAGCGCATCAAGGAGGCGCTCGAGCACGACGCGATCGTACTCGTGGCAGGGTTCCAGGGCGTCTCGACCGCCCACGACGTGACCACGCTCGGCCGCGGCGGCTCGGACACCACGGCGGTGGCGCTCGCGGCGGCGGTCGGCGCCGACGTGTGTGAGATCTACACCGACGTGAGCGGGGTCTTCTCGGCCGATCCTCGCCTCGTGCCCGACGCGCGCAAGCTGGCGGTGGTCTCCTTCGAGGAGATGCTCGAGATGGCCTCCTCAGGCGCCAAGGTCCTCCAGCTCCGCTCGGTGGAGTACGCGCGCAACCACGGCGTGCGCATCCACTGCCGATCGAGCTTCGAGGACGCCACCGGTACCTTTGTCATCGGAGAAGACGAGACCGTGGAGCATCCCCTCATCACCGCCGTGACCCACTCCACCGAGGAGGCGAGGGTCACCCTGCGCGGCGTGCCCGATCGGCCCGGCGTGGCCGGGAGCATCTTCGGCGCGCTGGCCGACGCGAACGTCAACGTCGACATGATCGTCCAGAACGAGCCGGTCAGCGGCGGCGCCCAGGCGGAGATCTCGTTCACCGTCCCCCGCGACGACGTGCCAGCGGCGCACGCCACGCTCGATCCCATGGTCGGCGACGTGGTGGCCGACGTCCGCAGCGATCCCGAGATGGGCAAGGTCTCGATCGTCGGAGCGGGGATGCGCAGCCACCCAGGGGTGGCGGCGACGGTGTTCTCCACGCTCGGCCGGGAGCAGATCAACATCGAGATGATCTCCACCTCGCCGATCAAGATCTCCTGCGTGATCCGGGCCGACCGCGTGCCCGCGGCGGTGCGCGCCCTGCACGCGGCCTTCGGCCTGGGCGAGCGCGGCATCGAGCCCGAGAACCCGTTCGGGCAGGCAGCGTGAGCGTGGGCGCGAGCGGCGGACTGCGGATCGCCGTGGTCGGCGCCACGGGCGCGGTGGGCACGATCATGCTCGACGTCCTCGAGGAGCGCCGCCTGCCCGTGGCCGAGGTCGTTCCCTTCGCCTCCGCGCGCTCGGCCGGCCGGGAGCTGCGCGGGATGGAGGTGCGCGCGCTCGAAGAGGGAGCCATCGAGGGCTTCGACCTGGCGCTCTTCTCCGCCGGAGCCGGCGTCTCGCGCGAGTGGGCGCCGAGGTTCGCCGCCGCCGGCGCGGTGGTTGTCGACAACTCCTCGGCGTGGCGCACCGACCCTGGGATCCCGCTCGTGGTCGCCGAGGTCAACCCCGAGGCGCTCGACGCCCACTGCGGCATCGTCGCCAACCCGAACTGCTCCACGATGCAGCTCCTCGTCGCGATCAAGCCGATCCACGACGCGGTCGGGATCGAGCGGCTGCTCGTCTCCACCTACCAGTCGGTCTCGGGCACCGGGGTCAAGGCCGTCGAGGAGCTGAAGGCCCAGACCCACGCCGTGCTGCACGACATGGCTCCCGCCCCGCCCGAGGTCTATCCGCACCCGATCGCCTTCAACGTCCTGGGCGGCGCGGGCACCTTCGCCGAGGGCGAGGACCACACGAACGAGGAGCGCAAAATGATCTTCGAGACGCGGAAGATCCTCGCCGACGAGACGATCCGCGTCGGGGTGACCTGCGCGCGCGTACCGGTGATCTCCTCCCATTCCGAGTCGGTCAACGTCGAGACGCGCGAGCCGCTCTCGGCCGAGGACTGTCGTGCGCTGCTGGCCCGCGCGCCTGGAGTCGCGGTGGTCGACGACCCCGCCCGCGACTCCTACCCCACCGCCCTCGACGCCGCCGGGCGCGACGAGGTGCTGGTCGGACGCATCCGGCGCGACCCGAGCCACGAGCGCGCGCTCCAGCTCTGGGTCGTCTCGGACAACCTGCGCAAGGGCGCGGCGACCAACGCCGTGCAGCTCGCCGAGCTGCTCCACTCCCGCGGCCTGCTCGGCGCGCGCGCCGCCCGCGCGGCCTGAGACGAGCTCCGCTGCCTCAGGTGGCCGGCGCGCCCGCGACCACCGAGGTCGACCAGTCGATGACCGACGTGGGCTTGACGACGTGCTTGTTCATCCCCAGGGCCTTCGGCTCGAGGCCGAGCGCCAGGCCGACGAGCTGGGGGAGGTGGAGCACCGGCATACCCAGCTGGCGCCCGACGACCTTCTGGGCCAGCGGCTGCTGGAGGTCGAGGTTCAGGTGGCACAGGGGGCACGGGACCACCAGGCAGTCGGCGTCGGCGTCGAGCGCGTCGCCGAGGTGGCGACCCGCCTGCTGCAGCGAGGCCTCCCGGTTCAGGGTGATGATCGGGAACCCGCAGCACTTGTAGACGCCGGCGTAGTCGATCACCGTTCCGCCCAGCGCCTCGATCAGCCAGTGCATGTAGAGGTCGCGGGGGTGCTCGTCGTCGATTCCCAGGCGCGGGGTGGGACGCACGATGTAGCAGCCGTAGAACGGTCCGACCTTGAGCCCCTCGAGCGGGCGCTTGACCTTCTTCTTCAGGTTCTCGAGGCCGATGTCCTCCACCAGCATCCAGAGGAAGTTCTTGTTGGTCACGCCCTTCTCGTAGGTGAGGCCCTCGTCGGCCAGGTTCCCGTTGATGCGCTCGCGGTACTCGCCCTGGGCGTCGAGGCGCTCCTGGCACTCGCTCTGCGCTCCCTGGCAGGTCGAGCAGATGTTCATCATCATCGCGCCGTCGGTCTGCTGCGCGAGCGCGAAGGTGCGCGCGTTCAGCGTGTCGGCGAGCTCCTGGTTGTGCTCGGCGATCACTCCCGCGCCGCAGCACGCCGCGCGGTCGAGCTCGACGAGCTCGATGTCGAGCAGCGGAGCGACCGCGGCCATCGACCCGTGCAGCTCGGGGGTGAAGCCGCGGCTCACGCAGCCCGGCCAATAGGCGACCTTCATGCGCCCTCCGTTCCCGCGCCCTGGCTGGACTGGGGGTTAGCTCCCGCGGCCGACCCGGGCCCGGTGTCTCCGCCTTCGGCGGGCGCGTCGCCGCCGGCGGCCTCCTCGACGTCCTCGTAGCCCGTGGCGTACAGGTTGAGCTCGTAGCGCTCGTCCTGGCCCTCGATCGCGTCGAAGTAGTCCTTGAGGTCCTTGAACTGCTTGCGGTGGGGGTGCAGCAAGGCCTTTTGCGGCGTGACCTTGCCGCGCAGCAGCGCGGTGGTGATGGCCGGGAGCGAGCCCGCGAGCACGGGAACCGCGCGCGGGTTGAACTTGCCCCCGTAGGAGTCGGGCAGCAGGTCGCCCTCGTGGAGCAGCCCGTTCTTCTTGATGTTCTCCACGAAGGCGTGCTCGTGGCGCAGCCCGTTGTTGCGGTCCTCGATCTCGTGGTCCGAGCCCGCCTTGCGACGCAAGCGCATGATCTGGCTCATCGGCGCCACGCCCTTGGGGCAGGCCTCGATGCAGTTGAAGCAGTGGGTGCAGTCGTAGATCCCGTGGGGATCCTCTGCGAGATCCTTGAGCCGGTCGAAGTGCTCCGCGTCGCGCGGATCGCCCACGAAGCGGTAGGACTTGGCCAGCGCGGCCGGCCCGACGAAGAGCGGATCGACTTCCATCGAGAGGCAGTCCGATACGCAGGCCCCGCACTGGATGCACGCCATCGACTGCGTGACGTCGACCATGTTCTCGTGGGGAACGGAGTACTCGCGCTCGGGCACCGGCTGCTGGTTGATGAGCCAAGGCGTCACGCGCCGGATCTTCTTCCAGTGGACCGCGTCCATGTCGACGATCAGGTCCTTGATCACCGGCATGTTGCCCATCGGCTCGATCTCGATCGCGTCGTAGCCACGGGTCTCGGCGCCGTGGGCGGCGGCGGAGATGTGCGTGTGGCAGGCCAGCCCGGGCCGGCCGTTTATCCGTACCCCGCACGAGCCGCAGATGGCCGCACGGCAGGAGCAGCGGATCCCGATGGTGCCGTCCTGCTCGGCGCGTGCCTGCAGGATGCCCTCGAGCACCGAGAGCTGCGGCGGCAGATCGACCGTGAACTTCTCCCAGTACGGCGCGTTGCCCGACTCGGGGTCATAGCGGCGGAGCTTCAGCGTGTACTCGGGCATCAGTACTTCCTCTCCTCCGGCTGCCACTGGGTGAAGGTGATCTCCGAGTAGCTCACTTCGGGCTCCGGGCCGCCGTTGAGCGAGAGGTCGATGTGCTTGAGCCACTCGTCGTCGTTGCGCTCGGGGAAGTCGGTGCGGTACTGGGCACCGCGCGACTCCTTGCGCTCCTCGGCTCCGACGATGATCGTCTCGGCGCAGTCGAGCATGTAGCCGAGCTCGATCGCCCCGAGCACGTCCTGGTTGAAGACCGTGCCGCGGTCGTCGATCCACGCCACCTCGGCCTCCTCCTTAAGGCGGCGCACGACCTCGTGCGCCTTGGCCAGCCCGTCGGCGTCGCGGTAGACGGCGGCGTAGCGGTTCATGGTCTCGCCGAGCTCGAGCTTGATCGCCGAGACGCGCCGCCCGCCGTGCTCGCGAGCGATGATCGCGTCGATCTTGGACTGCTCGTCCTCCACCCGGCCCCGGGAGAAGTCCGGCATCGGCATCCCCTGGGCGCGCGCGGCGGCGTGCTGGCCCGCGCGCCGGCCGAAGATGAGCGTGTCGAGCAGGGAGTTGGCCCCGAGCCGGTTGCCGCCGTGGACCGAGACGCAGGCCACCTCCCCGGCGGCATACAAGCCGGGAATCGGCGTCTGGCCGTCGACGTCGGTCTTCACGCCGCCCATGATGTAGTGCATCCCGGGCTTGATGTGGATGGGCTCGCGCGTGATGTCCACGCCGGCGAAGTCGCGCCCGATGTTGACGATCTCGCGCAGCGCCTCGAGCGTGCGCTTGCGCGGCACCTTGGTGATGTCGAGGGCGATCGTCCCGTCCTCGAAGCCCCGGCCCTCGTTGATCTCGGTCTGCTCGGCGCGCGAGACGACGTCGCGCGAGGCGAGCTCGAGCTTGTTCGGCGCGTACTTCTCCATGAAGCGCTCGCCCTCGGCGTTGAAGAGCTGGGCGCCCTCGCCGCGGGCGCCCTCGGTGATGAGGAAGCCGTTCTCGGCCAGCGTCGTGGGGTGGTACTGGACCATCTCCATGTCCATCAGCGGCGCGCCGATCCGGTAGGCCAGCGCGATGCCGTCTCCCGTGCAGATGAGCGCGTTGGTCGTGGGGCGGAAGGCCTGGCCACATCCTCCGGCGGCGAGGATGACGCTCTTGGCTCGGAAGACCTCGAGGCCGCCGCGGCGGATGTCGCGGCAGATCGCCCCGCAGCAGTGCCCGTCGTCGTCGAGCAGGAGTTGGGTCGTGAACCACTCCTCGTAGGAGTCGATCGTCTCGTGGTGCTTCATGAGCTGCTCGTAGAGCACGTGCAGGGTGGCCTGGCCGGTGATGTCGGCCACGTAGGCCGTGCGCTTCATCGAAGCTCCGCCGAAGGCGCGCAGCGCGAGGTGGCCCTCGGAGTCGCGGTGGAAGGTCACGCCGATGTGCTCGAGGTGGACGAGCTCGTCCGGCGCCTCGCGGCACATGATCTCGATCGCGTCCTGGTCGCCCAGGAAGTCCGAGCCTTTCACGGTGTCGTAGGCGTGGGACTCCCAGGAGTCCTCGGGGTTGATCGCGGCGTTGATGCCGCCGGCGGCGGCCACGGAGTGGGAGCGCACCGGGTGGACCTTGGAGATGATCGCCACGCTCGCGCCGTCCTCGGCGGCGGCGAGGGCCGCACGCTGGCCGGCGAGTCCGGCGCCGATGATGAGCACGTCGTGAGCGGGCATCCGCGGCGATTCTGTCAGACCGCGACCTCGGCGGGCGGCCACCCGCCGCTCCCGGGCGCCGCGCCGCTCTCGCGCCGCTTCAGAGCACGCGCGGGGTCGCCGCCGCGGCGATCGCCCGCCGCACCTGGTCGAGCGTCACCACTCCGCACAGGACCCCCTCACGGTCGACGGCGAGCAGCGCACCGAGACGGCGCAGGGGCTCGGAGGCCACGAGCGACTCGAGCGGCTGGTCCTGCTCGACCTGCCACTCCTCGCCTCCCTCCATGACCGCGTGTACCCGCTGAGCGGCGTCGGGCGCGTCGCTCACCGGGTCACGCCGCACGAGGCCGACGAGGCGCCCGACGGCGTCGACCACGGGGAACCAGCCCCAGCCGTAGCGCGCGAAGTACTCCTCGCGCGCCTGGCCGATGGGCATCTCGGCGGGAACGCTCACCGGCTCGGAATCCATGATGTCGGCCACGCTGACGCCGTCCATCCGCTCGGAGAAGGCGGTCTGGAGCATCGTGGCGCGCGAGGCCTGGCCCATGAAGTAGCCGAGCACGAGCGCGGAGAGCCCGGCCTGCACCAGCCCGTTGACCAGCGCGAAGATCCCGAGACCCGCGAGCGCGTATCCGAAGCCCTGCCCGATGCGAGCCGCCGTGCGGGTGCCCCGCCCGCGGTCGCCGGTGAGTCGCCACGCGAGGGCGCGCGCAATTCGACCGCCGTCGAGCGGGAAGGCGGGCAGCAGGTTGATGACGAGCAGCACGGCGTTGATCGTTCCGAGCCAGGAGAGCAGGAGGATGACCGGGGTGGTGCCGGCGTGCGTGGCGAGGGTGGTTCCGTGGAAGAAGCGCTCGGCGCCGAACGCGGCGACGCCTCCGCCCAGGCAGGCGCCGACGACCGCGAGGGTCACGAGGGGACCGGCAGCGGCGATCTGGAAGTCCTCTCCCGGTGAGCGGGCGTCGCGGGAGAGCCGGGCGATGCCGCCGAAGAGCCAGAGGTCGATGCCCTGGACCGTGATGCCCTTGCGGCGCGCCACCAGCGCGTGTCCGAGCTCGTGGAGGATGATCGAGCCGAAGAAGAGCAGCGCGCTGGCCACCGCGGTCGCGTAGGCGATCGTGTCCGAGCTCTGGAGCGTCGCTCGGTAGGGCCCCGAAAGCGAGAAGATAACGAGGAAGAGCACCAGGAACCAGCTCGCGCTCACCCCGATCCGGATCCCGAAGAGCTCGATCAGCTTGAAGGAGCTCGTGCGTCCGAACATGCTGGAATGGTCGCACAGGGTGGGAAGCTCGGCCGCGGGCCGCGCGAGCACTGCGGGCTCATGAGTCGAGGGAGGGGCACAGGGTGGACGCTGCGATGCAGGAGCTGCGCGAGCGGCTGGCCGAGGTGAGCGATCTCGAGCAGGCGGCCGGCACGCTGCAGTGGGACCAGCAGACGATGATGCCCCGCGCCGGCGCTCCCGCCCGCGCCGAGCAGCTCGCGACGCTCGAGACCGTCCTACACGAGCGGGCGACCTCGTCGCTGATCGGAACCCTGCTCGACCGGGCGGCGGCCGAGGTGGCCGGCGAGCCGTCCGAGTCCGACGCGGCCAGCCTCGTGCGCGTCGCGCGCCGCGACTACGAGAAGGCCCGGCGCGTGCCCGGCGAGCTCAAGGCGGAGATGGCCCGCTCGGCCTCGCTCGGCCAGGAGACCTGGGAGCGGGCACGCGCCCAGTCGGACTTCGCGCTCTTCCGGCCCCACCTCGAGCGCGGCCTCGAGCTCAAGCGCCGCTACGTCGAGTGCTTCGCGGGCGAGTTCGACTGCGCCTACGACGCGCTGCTCGACGACTTCGAGCCCGGCACGCGGACGGCTGAGGTCGCCGCCGTCTTCGAGCAGCTCAAGGCCGGCCTCGTGCCGCTCATCGCGGCGATCGCCGAGCGGGTGGGCACCCTGAGCGAGGAGGAGGAGGCCGCGAGCTCGCCGCTCCACGGCGCCTTTCCCGCGGATCAGCAGCGCGCGCTGATGCTGGGGATCCTTCCGCGCCTCGGGTTCGATCCCGCCGGCTGGCGCCTCGACGAGGCCGCGCACCCGTTCGCGACCGGCACTCCCGGGGACGTGCGCCTGACCACGCGCTACGAGGAGGACCACCTGGGCATGGCGCTCTACTCGGGGTTGCACGAGTGCGGGCACGGGCTGTACGAGGCCGGCGTGGCGCCGGAGCTCGCGCGCACGCCGCTGGGCAGCGGCGTCTCGCTCGGGCTGCACGAGTCCCAGAGCCGGCTGTGGGAGAACGTCGTCGGGCGCAGCCGTCCGTTCTGTGCGTGGGTGCTGCCTCAGCTGCGGGCCGCGTTCCCCTCCCAGTTCGCTGGCGTCGAGGTCGAGGAGCTCTTTCGCGCCGCCAACCGCGTGCGCCCGTCGCTCATCCGCGTCGACGCCGACGAGGCGACCTATTCGCTGCACGTCATCCTGCGCTTCGAGCTCGAGCAGGAGCTGATCGAGGGCCGCCTGGCGGTCGCCGACCTCCCCGAGGCCTGGAACGCACGGATGCGCGACTACCTCGGCGTCGATGTCCCCGACGACGCGCGCGGCGTGCTCCAGGACGTGCACTGGTCGGCCGGCCTCTTCGGCTACTTTCCGACCTACGCGCTGGGCAACATCATCTCCCTGCAGATCTGGGAGCGCGCGCGCGCCGAGCTCCCCGACCTCGACGTTCGGATCGAACGGGGCGAGCTCGCGCCGCTACGCGAGTGGCTGCGCGAGCACCTGCACCGCTACGGGCGCAAGTTCTCCCCGGGCGAGACGCTGGTGCTCGCGGCCGGCGCCCCGCTCGACGTGGGTCCGTACCTCGGATACCTGCGGGAGAAGCTCGGGGTGGTGTACGGGCTGGCGGGCTGAGCCGGGAGTCAGGCCGGCCCTTGCGGCGACGCGTGGAGCCGAGCCCGGGCGCTCGACAGGATGGGTAGGGGAGAAGCTACCCCCGGGTACCCATAGGGCTACCCCCGGGTAGCCTTCCTGCGAAGCGACTTTCGCCGCCGCGGCGCGGGTGCGGGCGGCCGCGCGACTCAGAGGTTGCGAAAGCGCAGCCCGTCGGAGAGGCCGCCGGCCGCGAGGGCGAGCGCGCCGATCATCCCGGCCCAGGCGACGGGCGTGAGCGAAGCGAGCTGGCCGGCGACGTCGAGTCCGATCGTGACGACGGCGAGCCCGCCGAGGAGCGGCATGAGGCGGGAGGAGAACGCGGTCACCTCGGGATACTCCGAGAGCATCAAGCGGCCTGCCACGAGCGCCGCGACGGCCATGGCGCCTCCCATCAACGACAGCTCGGTGGGATCGAAGACGTTCCAGCCGATGAGCTCCGCCGAGGAGTCCGAGGCGGAGGAGGCATACCACGGCAGGAACAGCGCCACGAACAGGAGGACCGCGCCGGCGGCGGCCGTCGCCTGGCCGGCGGTGAGGCAGCGGAGGCGCTGCACCGAAAGCGCCGCCCGTCCCCTCGCCTAAACCCGCGGCCGGTGGTGCTCGACGATCGCGGCGAAGTCGGCGCCGCGCGGGAGCGTCCCGAACGCCAGCCCGGCGTCGCCGGCGAGTCGCGAGGCGCAGAACGCGTCGGCTGACGCGGGAAGGCCGTGGCGCACGAGCAACGAGCCCTGGAGCGCGAGCGCCATCTTCTCCACCACGCGCCGGGCGCGCGCCTCGATCCCCTCGAAGTCGGCGAACTCGTCGCGCAGCTCGGCCACGAAGGCGTCGAGGCGCGCGTCGGCGTCGGCCGCCTCCTCGATCTCGGCGAGGTAGGCCTCGAGCATCTCGGGGGAGCGGACCAGCGCCCGCAGCACGTCGAGGCACATCACGTTGCCCGAGCCCTCCCAGACGGAGTTGATCGGCTGCTCGCGGTAGAGGCGCGGCATGCCCGAGGCCTCGACGTAGCCGTTGCCGCCCAGGCACTCGAGCGCCTCGGCCGCGTGCATCGGGCCGCGCTTGCAGACCCAGTACTTCATGACCGCGGTGGCCAGGCGCTTGAGCGGAAGGTCGTCCTCGTCATAGGCGCGCGCTAGGCGCAGGCCGGCGAGCGTCGCCGCCTCGGACTCGACGCACAGGTCGGCGAGGACGTTCTGCATGAGCGGCTGCTCGATCAGCGGGGCGCCGAACGCAGCGCGGTGGGCGGCGTGGTGGGTGGCGTGGGAGACGGCGAGGCGCATGCCGGCGGCCGAGCCGAGGACGCAGTCCAGCCGGGTGTGGCCGACCATCTCGATGATGGTCGGGACGCCGCGGCCGGGCTCGCCCACCATTCGTCCCCAGGTGCCGTCGAACTCGACCTCGCTCGAGGCGTTCGAGCGGTTGCCGAGCTTGTCCTTGAGGCGCTGGAGGCGAAAGACGTTGCGCGTGCCGTCGGGCAGGACGCGGGGGACCGCGAAGCACGAGAGTCCCTCCGGGGCCTGGGCGAGGACGAGGAAGAGGTCGCACATCGGCGCCGAGCAGAACCACTTGTGGCCCGTGATCGCGTACTCCCCGCCGGGGCCGCCGCCGTTCAGCGCGAGCGCGCGCGTGGTGTTGGCGCGCACGTCCGAGCCGCCCTGCTTCTCGGTCATCGCCATGCCGCACAGCGCGCTCGCCTTGTCCTCCGGCGGGTCGAGCCGGCCGTCGTAGTGCAGCGAGGTCAGGCGCGGCTCCCACTCGGCAGCGAGCTCGGGCTGGGCGCGCAGGGCGGGCACGGCGGCAAAGGTCATCGTCAGCGGGCACTGGTGGCCGCCCTCCACCTGCCCCCAGGTCATCAGCAGCGCCGCGCGGGCCACGTGGGCTCCCGGGCGCGCCTCGCGCCAGGGGAGGGAGTGGATCCCGTGGCCGGTCGCCGCTCGCATGAGCTCGTGCCAGGCCGGGTGGAAGGCCACCTCGTCGATCCGGTGGCCGTAGCGGTCGTGGGTGTGCAGGACCGGCGGATGCTCGTTGGCCTGGACGCCCCACTCGAGCGGCTCGCCGCCGGCGTGGGCGCCGACCGCGACGGCGCGCTCGTGCGCCCACCCGCCGCCCTCGCGCTCCAAACCCTCCACGAGGGTCCCGTGCTCCGTGAAGAGGTTGAAGCCCTCGAGCGGCGGGGGTTGGTTTCGCACCTCGTGGGTGCCGGAGCCGGTGGGACGATCGGTGAGCGCGGTCATCCCCCAAGTGAACCAGGCGCCACCCGGGCGCGGCAAGCCGGGAGCCGGGCGGCACCGGTAGCATCGCGACCTCGCCCGACCCACCCGCGAAAGGACTCCTCCGCGCATGGCCCACGAAGTCACCCTGATTCCCGGCGACGGGACGGGCCCCGAGCTCGTCGAGGCCACGCGCCGGGTGCTCGAAGCGACCGGCGTCGAGTTCGAGTGGGACGAGCAGCCCGCGGGCGAGGACATCTATGCAGAGGAGGGCACGCCCTTCCCCGACCGCACCCTCGACTCGATCAAGCGCAACGGGATCGGCATCAAGGGTCCGACGACCACGCCGGTGGGCTCGGGCTTTCGCTCGGTCAACGTCCTCCTGCGCAAGGAACTCGACCTCTTCGCGTGCATCCGGCCGTGCAAGGCCTACGAGGGCGTTCGCACCCGCTTTCCCGAGACGGACATCGTGATCGTGCGTGAGAACACCGAAGACCTCTACGCGGGCATCGAGTTCGAGGAGGGCTCGGAGGAGAACGCCAAACTGCGCCACGCGCTCGAGGAACTGGGCGAGCACGTCCGCGAGGACGCCGGCATCTCGGTCAAGCCGATCTCGCGCTTCGGCTCGGAGCGGATCGTCGAGGAGGCCTTCTCCTACGCCAAGGCCAACGGCCGCAAGAAGGTGACCGCCGCCCACAAGGCCAACATCATGAAGTTCTCCGACGGCCTCTTCCTCGAGGTCGCGCGCGAGGTGGCAAAGCGCCATGAGGACATCGAGTTCGAGGACCGGATCATCGACAACCTGTGCAACCAGCTCGTCTCGCGCCCCGAGGAGTACGACGTGATCGTGCTCCCCAACCTCTACGGCGACATCGTCTCCGACCTCGGCGCGGGGATGATCGGCGGCCTGGGGCTCGCGCCCGGCGGGAACATCGGCACGGAGGCGGCGATGTTCGAGGCCACCCACGGCTCCGCACCGAAGTACAAGGGCCAGAACAAGGTGAATCCCACCGCGCTCATGCTCTCCGGCGTGCTGCTGCTGCGTCACATCAACGAGGACGACGCGGCCGAGCGCATGGAGAGGGCCATCGCCGAGGTCATCCGCAAGGGGGAGAAGGTCACCTACGACCTGAAGCCCAGCCGCGACGATCCCTCCGCGGTGGGAACCTCGCAATTCGCCGACGCCGTCATCGAGGAGATGAACCAGTGAACGCATCCAGCCCCGTCCGCGTCGCCGTCACCGGCGCCGCCGGCCAGATCGGCTACTCGCTGCTCTTCCGCATCGCCGCCGGCGACATGCTCGGCCCGGACCAGCCCATCATCCTCTCCCTGCTCGAGATCCCGGATGCCATGAAGGCCGTCGAGGGCGTGGCCATGGAGCTCGACGACAGCGCCTTCCCCCTGCTCGCCGGGATCGAGATGACCGACGACGCCAAGAAGGCGTTCGACGGCGTCAACGTCGCCCTGCTCGTCGGCGCCAAGCCGCGCTCGAAGGGGATGGAGCGCTCGGACCTGCTCGAAGCCAACGGCGGGATCTTCAAGCCTCAGGGAGAGGCGCTGAACGCCGGCGCGGCGGAGGACGTGAAGATCCTCGTCGTCGGCAACCCGGCGAACACGAACTGCCTCATCGCCCAGAGCAACGCGCCGGACATCCCGCGCGAGCGCTTCACCGCGATGATGCGCCTCGACCACAACCGCGCCAAGGCGCAGCTGGCCAAGAAGACCGGGGCGAGCGTGCGGGAGATCACCCAGATGACGGTGTGGGGCAACCACTCGCCGACGCAGTACCCCGACATCTTCAACGCGAAGGTCGGGGGACGGAACGCGGGCGAGACGGTGAACGACCAGGAGTGGCTCGAGAACGACTTCATCCCCACCGTGGCCAAGCGCGGAGCGGCGATCATCGACGCCCGTGGGGCCTCGAGCGCCGCCTCGGCGGCGAGCTCGGCGGTCGACCACGTGCGCGACTGGGTGCTGGGCACCCCCGAGGGTGACTGGACCTCGATGGCGATCCCCTCCGACGGCTCCTACGACGTCGAGGAGGGGATCATCTCGGGCTTTCCCGTCACCTGCTCGGGCGGGTCGTACTCGATCGTCGAGGGGCTCGAGGTGAGTGACTTCTCGCGCGGGCGGATCGAGAAGACGGTGGCCGAGCTCACCCAGGAGCGCGACTCGGTGCGCGAGGCCGGCCTCGTCTAGCACGAGGCCGGCCCGGCGCGGAGGTCGGGCGCTCGGCTACTCGGCGAAGTCCGGGGCCTCGGTGGCGGCAACGTTGCCTCCGGCCGCCCATCCCTTGCCCTGGCGCGAGACCTGCCCCTCCTGCTCGAGCCCGGGAAGGATCCGGTAGAGGTAGTTCGGCTTGATGCTCATGGCCTCGGCGAGCTCGGGAATGGTGATCCCCGGCCGCGTGCGCACGAGCTCGAGCGTCTGGGCGGAGCGCGTGTTGCTCCCACCTCGCCGGCGCCCGCGGCGGCGTCCGCTTCCCGCGCCGCGCCCGCCCGTGCCGCGCCCGCGGGCCCCTGAGGAGACTGGGCGGCCGCCGCTCACCCCGGAGAGCGCCTGGCGCGCCGCCTCGAGGCGGTGGTACTCCTGCACGAGCGGGCCGAGCTCCTTGAGCCGCTCGTCTATCTCCTTCACCTTGGCGTCGAGGAAATCCGCCACTTCTACCTCCCGGTCCGCATGTCTCCACGCTCGGGGTTAACCATATGAGGCTCCACCATAGAGGAAACTCACTCAAGGCAAGGTAAAGGTGAAGAGAGTGTCGGCTACCCCCGCTCCACGAGCGCCTTGAGCTTCTGGAGCGAAGCACTCGCCTCACGCTCGGAGGCGCCACCCACGAGGACCCGACTGGCCATGGAGCCGAGCGGACCCATCGGGGCCTTGAACTCGTTGGTGTAGTCGAAGCGGGTACCGCCCTCGATCGGGACGAGCTCGTCGCGGATGAACGCCTTGGAGCGTGCCGGCCCCCGTCCCTCCATCTCCGCGAGGTGAGGGGCATGGAGCTTCGCGACGTGCCAGGTGACCTTGAAGCTCGCTCCGCGCAGGCACATCGTCTGCTCCATCGTCGAGCCGTCCTCGAGCGGATCGTCGGAGACCCGGCCGAGCCGGCGATGAATCGTCACCCAGTCCCCCAAACGGCGCGGGTCCATGACGACCTTCCACACGCGCTCGGGCGGAGCGGCGATCTCGACGGATGTCTTCACGAGGCCCACGGCGGTCCGCGACCCTAGCGAGCGGCCAGTGTCTCGGTCGCCTCCCACTCCCGCAGCGCACGCTCGATCGCGGCGTCCAGGGAGTGCAGACGCAGGCCGAATAGCGCGGCGGCACCGTCGTCGCGCGGGAGCAGGTCGCTCTCGAGCCCCTCCATGAGCGGGCCGATCAGCGCGTGCTCCTCCCCGGCGATCGCGGCCGCCACGCGGCTGGCCACCGGGGTGATGTTGAGGCGGCCGAGGCGCACGGCGGGGCGCGGAACGAGCATGGAGTCGCGGATGCGCTCGATCAGGCCCGCGTAGCTCACGAGGTCCGGGCCGGCGATGTCGAGCGAGCGCCCGCCCGCCTCGGGAAGCGTGGCCGCCCGCGCCAGGTACTCGAGCACGTCGCGGCCGTCGATCGGCCGGGTGCGGTGCTCGCGCCAAGCCGGCAGGGCGAGGATCGGCAGCCGCTCAACGAGGCGCACGAGGAAGCGAAAGGAGCGCGAGCGGGCGCCGATGACGATGGAGGCACGCAGCGCCACGGAGTCGGAGATGCCTCCGAGGATCGCCTCCTCGACCGCGTGGCGGCTGCCGAGGTGCGCCGAGGCGGCGTGCTCGGCGGCGGGCACGAGCCCGCCGAGGTAGACCACCCGGCGCACGCCGGCCTCGCGCGCCGCTCGCACGACGTTGCGCGCGGCGCGCAGCTCCCGCTGGGCGAACGAGCCGTCGCTCGAGGGCTCCATGGAGTGGATGAGGTAGTACGCGAGCTCGACGCCGTCGAATGCCTCGGCGAGCCCCGCGCCGCTCACCGCGTCGCCGCCCACGACGGGGACGGACGCGCTCACGCGCGCCGGGTCGCGCGCGAAACCGCGCACGTCGTGACCGTCGCGCTGCAGGCGGGGGACGAGCGCCGAGCCGACGTAGCCCGAGATGCCGGTGACGAGGACCTTCACGAACGCAGAGTCGAGTCGTAGAGGACGACGTCGAGCTCACGGGGGGCGTGGACGCCCTTGATCGACTTCTGCTCGATGTCTGAGGTACGGCTCGGGCCGGCCGCGAAGACCACGTTGCCCGGAGGACGACGGGAGCCGGCGCGCAGGCCGACCCGCGTGAGCGCCTCGGCAAGGCTCGCGACGAGGTCGTCCCGACGGAGGAGGGCGATCTGGCGGCTCGGGAGGAGGGCGGCCGCCCGCGAGCGTCCGGCGTGGTGGACGAACCCGATCGCGCCCGTTTGGGCGACCCCCACGTCAGCGCAGATCAGAGAGACCTCCGCCGCGGCGACCGGCGCCTCGCGCTCGCCGTCCTCCACGATGCCGTCGAGCTCCTCGTCGGCCCAGCGCGCGACGGTGGCTCCGGCGATCAGCTCGCGCGCGGCGGCCTGCGCGGCGGCGAGCGAGGAGACCTCGTGCACGCGTCCGTCGACCGCCTCGAGCCGGCGGCGGAACTCCTCAACCACGGCGCCGGCGCCAGCGCGCGTGGAAGGGTTCGGCGGCAGGGGCGCGCGCGTCGCGGTCCGCCGTCCAGCGCGAGAAGGGGAAGGGGGCGCGGGCCTGCCAGCCGTCCTCACCGGCGCCCGCGTCGCCGCCGGCGAGCCGGCTCCAGAGCGGCGCGAGTGCCCTACCGCCCGTCGCCGCGGTCGCCCGGTAGGCGGCCGGACGCGACCACAGCCGCCCCCACCCCTCGAACAGGGCCGCCTCGGCGGGGTGGGGGTCGCGCTCGCGCGCGCCGGCGCGCAGGGCCACGAGCTGGTCGTCGAGCGGGATCTTCACCGGGCAGGCCTCCGTGCACGCGCCGCACAGGGAGGAGAGCCAGGCGAGGTCCGCCGATCCGTCGTCCATCCCCTCGAGCAGCGGTGTGATCACCGCGCCGATCGGCCCGCTGTAGGTGGTGCCGTAGGAGTGGCCGCCGACCTGGCGGTAGACCGGGCAGGCGTAGAGGCACGCGCCGCAGCGGATGCAGTGCAGCGCCTCCTCGAAGCCGGTTCCGCGCAGCGCCGAGCGCCCGTCGTCGAGCAGTACGAGGTGCAGCTCCTCGGGGCCGTCGTCGCCCTCGCGTGCGGGCCCGGTGATGTAGGAGGTGTAGGCGGCGGCGCGCTTGCCGTGGGCGGCGAGGGGGAGCATCTGGACCATGTGCGCCGCGCCTTCCCGGATCACCTTCTCGATCCCCATCAGCGCGATGTGCACGCGCGGGAGTGAGGTGGTGAGCCGCGCGTTGCCCTCGGACTCGACGATCACCAGCGTTCCGGTCTCCGCCACCGCCATGTTCACCCCGGAGATGCCGACCTCGCCGGCGAGAAACTTCTCGCGCAGCGCCGCGCGCGCGTAGCCGACGAGACCCTGCGTGTCGGCGCGTCGAGCTCCTCCCTCGAGAGGCGCCCGAAGAGCTCGGCGACCTGCGCGGCGCTCACGTGCACGGCTGGGGCGAGGATGTGGGAAGGGCGCTCGCCAAGCTCCTGCACGATGTACTCGCCGAGATCGGTCTCCACCGCCTCGATCCCGGCGGCGGCGAGCGCTTCGTTTAGCCCGATCTCCTCCGAGGTCATCGACTTGGCCTTGACCACGCTCCGCGCCCCGCTCGACTCGCACAGCGAGACGATCAGCGCGGCGGCCTCCTCCCCCGTGCGCGCGTGGTGCACCTGACCGCCGGCGGCGCTCACCTCGGCCTCGAGGCGCTCGAGCAGCTCGGGCAGGTGGCGCACGGCGTCGGCGCGGATCTCCCGCGCTCGCTCGCGCCATGCCTCCCAGTCGACTTCGAGCTTGGCCGCGGCTCGCTGCTCGGAGAAGTGCGCCGCCGCGTGGTGGAGGTTCAGCCGCACCTCGGGCACGGGCTCGGTGCCCGGCGCTGCGTGGATTCGGGGGCTCACAGCGCGCCCGGCGGGCTCGAGCAGGTCGACGATGTGGTGCACGCGCAGCGGCAGCTTGCGCCGCCGCGCGCGCCCCTCGAGGTGCATGAGGCAGCCGACGTCGGTGGAGACGAGCGCTCCCGCGCCCGCCGCGAGCGCGCGGTCGAGCTTCTCGTCGGCCATCGCCGCCGAGACGGCGGGGAGCTTCAGCGAGAACGTGCCGCCGAACCCGCAGCAGAGCTCCGCGCGCGCGGGTTCGACGAGCGTGCAGCCCTCGACTCCGCGCAGGAGCGAGAGCGGCGGCTCACCGGCCCCGAGGCCCCGCAGCGCGTGGCACTCCTGGTGATAGGCGACCACGGTGCCCGGCGCTCCGGGATAGCGGCCGCCGACCTGCGCGAATCCGAGCACCTCGACCACGAAGCTCGGCAGATCGAAGGTGCGCGCCCCAAGCGCGCGGACGAGCCCGAGACGCTCCGGGTCGTCGGCGAACAGCTTCGGATAGGCGTGGCGCACCATGTGCACGCACGAGCCGAAGGGGGCGACGATCGGTCCCTCCGTGGCGCCGAAGGCCGCCAGCCAGGCCTCGGCCACCCGCCGGGCGTCGGCGGGATAGCCCGAGTTCAGCGCGGGCTGGCCGCAGCAGGTCTGCGCGCGGGAGAACTCGGGAGTGCAACCCAGGCGCTCGAGCAGCGCGACCGTGCGCTCGCCGACCTCGGGGTAGAGGAGGTCGACGAGGCAAGTGACGAAGAGCTGCACGCGCACCGGGCGAACGGTAGAACAGCGGCGCCGCGCTTTCCGCAAAGAGCGGGGGCTTTGCTCGCCGCGCGCGCATAAGTCTTCGATTTGCAGGTATTTCCGCTCGACAACGAAAGTTCCTGCGTTTTGCGGAGAACCCTCGAACGGAGGGGAGCTAACTGCGCTTGGATGTCGCCGTCTGGTGAACGCGACGACGGGTGGAAAGCATGGCGAAGGGTCGAACTAAGGTCTCGTGTGAGGAGTGCTACTTCCGTTGCCACGGGCTGTGCGCGCTCTCCCAGCCGCAACCCTGCGCGACCTTTCGGCCTGACCACCCCGATGGCCTGAGGCCCCCTCAGCAGATGCGCTTCGTCTTCCGCCAGGAGCGCCGCACGCAGGCCGCGTGGGCGTTCCCGAGCGCGCAGGAGCAGGCGGCGCTGGCACTCCAGCGCTAAAGCGATGCAGATCATCCTCAGCGACTTCATGTCCCTGGACGGGGTCGTGCAGGCACCGGGTGGGCCCGAAGAGGACACGGAGGGCGGGTTCGCCCACGGCGGCTGGTCGATGAGGTACTTCGACCCCGAGGCGATGGGCCCCGCCTTGGGCGAGGTCATGGACAGGACGGAGGCGCTGCTGTTCGGACGGCGCACCTGGCAGGCGATGGCTGCGGCCTGGCCCGGCCGCGCGGGGGATCCGTTTGCCGACCGCATGAACCAGATCCCCAAGTACGTGGCGTCCCGCACGCTCACCCGGGAGGACCTGACCTGGTCGGGTTCCACCCTGCTGCCCGACGACGACGCGATCGGCGCGGTGCGGGAGCTGCAGGCACGCGAGGGCACGGGGCTGCAGGTCTGGGGCAGCGCGTCGCTCGCCGCGCAGCTCGCCGAGCACGACCTCGTCGACGAGTACCTGCTGATGATCGAGCCGTGCTCGGCGGCGGCAAGCGGGTCTTTCCCGAGGACGGGCGGGCCCGTCGGCTCGAGCTCGTCTCGACCACGACCACCGGCACCGGCGTACTGATCTGCACCTACCGGCCGGCGCGCGGCTAGTCCGCCGCCGAGCTCAGCACCGCCCGGGGACGTGCCTCGGCGCGCCGCGCGAGCCACTCCGACCCCGGCGTGTCCGTCAGCCCGTGGGCGACGATCGAGGTGAGCACCGCGAGCGCGGCGAGGTTGAAGATCCGCGAGCCGGCGGGAATGTTCTGGCTCAAGACGAGCAGCGCGAAGGTCATCGTCGCCACTCCCTTGGGCCCGAACCACGCCATGAACCCCTTTGTCGCGCCGTCGGTTCCGGTGCCGGCGAGCGCGACGAGCACCGCGAGCGGGCGCGCGAGCAGAAGGGTGAAGGCGACCACGGCGACGGCCGCCCAGCCCTCGCCGAAGAGCCCGTGCAGGGTGAGCAGCGAGCCGAAGACCACGAAGATCCCGAGCTTGACGATCTCCACGATGTCCTCTGCGCGCTGCTCGAAGTAGAGCCGGACGTCGGGGCGCAGGATCCCGAGCGTGATCGCGCACACGAAGACCGCGATCAGCCCGTTGCCCTTGGGCGGGAGCACGGCGATGCCGTAGGTGGCGAAGGCGGTGCCGAGGGCGAAGAGCGACTTCTGATGGGCCGGCATCTCCGCGTCGAGCCGCCGACCGCGCGGCAGCAGCCGAGCGGCGAGGGCGCCGACGAGAAGTCCGGTGACGAGGCCTACGCCCAGGTCCTGCAGCACGAACTCCCACCACACGAAGTGTCCGCTCCCGGCGCCGAGCGCGGCGCTCAGGGCGAGCACCGCGGGCAGCGCGAGCCCGTCGTTCATCCCCGACTCGAGGTTCAGCGAGTGGCGGATGATCCGGGGCACGCGGGGGTTGGTCACCACCGCGGAGGAGAGCACGGGATCGGTGGGCGAGAGCAGCGCGCCGAGCAGGAAGCTCTCGGTCCACGAGAGCCCGACGAGCGCGCGGGTGACGAGCGCGACGAGCAGCGCGGTCAGCGGCATGGCCAGTGCGAGCTTGCGGAAAGGCAGGTGCCAGGCCTTCTGCAGCATCTCGGCCTCGACCTCGAGCCCGTCGCGGAAGAGGATCACCACGAGCGCGACGAGCGCGAGCTGCGCGACGAAGGGTGATCTCGGCGAGAACGCGAGGACTCCCAGGCCGCCGTCGCCGAGCGCGAAGCCGGCGATGACGAACACCGCGGTGAGCGAGAGGAAGGAGCGGCCCGCGAGCCCCGAGAGCAGCGCGCCGAGCACGAGCAGGCCGCCGAGCACGAGCGTCGCGACCGCGAAGCCGTGCGCGGAGGCGGCCGCGAGAGGGAGCGTGGAGCCCATCGCGGATAGAGTGTTCCACGCTCTGAGGGAAGCTCGGCCTTGAAGATCACGGTGCTCGGCAAGTCGCCCTCCTGGCAGGACGCGGGCGGCGCGTGCAGCGGCTACCTCGTGGAGGGAGAGGACGCGTGCGTCCTGCTCGACTGCGGCAACGGCGTCTTCTCCAAGTTGCGCTCCCTGCGCGACTACGTCGAGGTCGACGCGGTGGTCATCTCCCATCTGCACGCCGACCACTTCCTCGACCTCGTTCCCTTCGCCTACGCGCTCACCTACGCGCCGCGCCAACAGCCCGTGCCCGTCGACCGCTGGCCCGGCACCGACACCCCGGCGCGCCCCCGCCTGATCGCGCCGCCCGGCGCCCGCGAGACGTTCCGCCGCGTGGTCGGGGCCTGGGGACCCGAGGAGCTGATCGATAACGCCTTTCGCCTCTGCGAGTACGACCCCGACGGGGAGGTCGACGTCGGCGGCCTGCGCATCAGCTTCTGCCCGGTGCCGCACTTCACCCCGACGCAGGCCGTCGAGCTCCGCGCGCTGGCCGACGGGCGCCGCTTCACCTTCGGCGCCGACTCCGGGCCGACCGACGAGCTCGTCGGCTTCGCGCGCGACACCGATCTCCTGATGGTCGAGGCGACGCTTCCCCGGCCCGAGCGCGAGGGTCCGCGCGGGCACCTCACCCCGGCCGAGGCCGGCGAGCACGGGCGCCGGGCGGGTGCGCGCGAGCTCGTGCTCACCCACATCTCCGACGAGCTCGACCACACGTGGGCGCGCGAGGAGGCCGAGCGCACCTTCGGCGCCTCCGTGCGGGTGGCCGCCGAGGGGGCCGTCTACGAGGTGTAGGGCGCACCTCCACGGGTAGCCTTCGCGCTCGTGCCGCCCCACCGCGACCTCTTCGCCAACTTCGAGCGCATGCGCCGCGAGATGGACGAGGTCTTCGGCGACGTCTTCGATCGCTCGAACTTCACGCCGCGGCGGCGCGGCGGCTTCTCTCCCGCGGTCGACGTCTTCTACGCGAACGACCCGCCGCGGGCGATCGTCCAGGCCGAGCTCGCGGGCATCGACGCCGACGCGCTCGAGATCGAGATCTCCGGACGCGAGCTCGTACTCGCGGGGCACCGGCGCCCCGCACGCGCCGAGGGGCGTGTCTACCAGCTCGTCGAGATCGAGTCCGGGCCGTTTCGCCGGGTCGTCTCGCTGGGGGCCGACGTGGTGGCCGAGCAGGCGCGCGCCCACTACGAGGACGGGATCCTGCGCATCGAGCTCCCGCTCGCCCGGCCCTCCGCGCGCGCGCGGAGCGTCCCCATCGAGACGGCCCGCTCCTCTCCTTCGCGCCTCGAGTCCTCGTGATCGAGGTCGGCACCGCTCCGGGCGGCGCGCGGGAGGTCGAGCTCGGCGGGGCGCGACCCCTGCCCGAGACGCTGCCCGTGCTCCCGCTGCGCGACACGGTGACGTTCCCCGACACGCTCATCCCGCTCGCGATCGGCCAGGAGCGCTCGGTGGCGCTCGTCAACGACGCGCTGGGCGGCAACCGGCTCATCGCCATGGTCGCCGGCCGGCGCCCCGAGCTCGAGGAGCCGGGTCCCGAGGAGCTCTACGAGTTCGGGGTGGCGGGGATCGTGGCCCGGATGCTCAAGGTCCCCGACGGAACGCTGCGCATCCTCGTCCAGGGCGCCCAGCGCGTGCAGCTCTCGGACTGGACCGAGACCGATCCCTACCTCGTCGCCCACGTCGCCGAGAGGCCCGATCGTCCCCTGCCCGAGACGCCCGAGCTGATCGCGCTCGTACGCAACGTCCAGGCCACCTTCTCCACCATCGTCGAGGAGGTCCCCTACCTGCCCGAGGAGCTCCAGATCGCGGTCGCGAACGTCGATGACCCCGGCGCGCTCTCCAACCTCATCGCCGGCGCGCTGCGGATCAAGTCCGAGGAGAAGCAGGCGCTGCTCGAGGAGCTCGACGTCGCCGCTCGCCTGCGGCGCCTGGCCGAGACCCTCGCCCGCGAGCTGCAGGTGATCTCGCTGGGAACGAAGATCCAGTCCCAGGTCCAGTCCGAGCTCTCGCGCTCCCAGCGTGACTACTTTCTGCGCCAGCAGCTCAAGGCGATTCAGGACGAGCTCGGGGAGGGCGACGAGATGGCCGCCGAGGCCGCCGAGCTGCGCGAGCAGCTCGCCGCCGTGGCGCTTCCCGAGGACGTCCGCAAGCAGGCCGACCGCGAGCTCTCGCGGCTCGAGAAGCTCCCGCCGGCCGCCGCCGAGCACGGAGTGATCCGCACCTACCTCGAATGGATCGTCGCGCTGCCGTGGGACCGCTCCACCGAGGACGACCTCGATCTCGGGCACGCGCGCGAGGTCCTCGACGCCGACCACTACGACATCGAGGCGGTCAAGGACCGCATCCTCGAGTTCCTCGCCGTGCGCAAGCTCAAGCCCGACGCGCAGGGCTCGATCCTCTGCCTCGTCGGTCCCCCGGGTGTGGGCAAGACCTCGCTCGGGCGCTCGATCGCCTCGGCGCTCGGTCGGCGCTTCGAGCGCATCAGCGTGGGCGGCGTGCGCGACGAGTCCGAGATTCGCGGCCACCGGCGCACCTACGTGGGCGCCATGCCCGGCACGATCGTGCGCGCACTGCGCGACGCCGGCTCGAACAACCCCCTGTTCATGATCGACGAGATCGACAAGATGGGCGCCGACTACCGCGGTGACCCGGCGAGCGCGATGCTCGAGGTGCTCGATCCCGAGCAGAACGGCTCCTTCCGCGACCACTACCTCGACCTGCCCTTCGACCTCTCGAAGGTGATGTTCGTGACCACCGCTAACACGCTGGACACGATCCCCGGCCCGCTTCGCGACCGCATGGAGGTGATCGCGCTCGCGGGCTACTCCGAGGAGGAGAAGCTCGAGATCGCGCGGCGCTATCTCGTGCCGCGTCAGATCGAGCGCAACGGGTTGACGAAGGGCAAGATCGCGTTCGATGATCCCGCGCTGCGCGCGATCATCGCCGACTACACGCGCGAGGCCGGCGTGCGCAACCTCGAGCGCGAGATCGGCTCGGTGTGCCGCAAGGTCGCGCGCCGGGTTGCCGAGGGCACGACCTCGCGCAAGGTGACGGTCTCCGAGAAGCGCGCGCGCGAGCTGCTCGGCAAGCGCAGGTTCCACTCCGAGGCGCGGCGGCGGACCGCGCGCCCGGGCGTGGCCACCGGTCTGGCCTGGACGGCGGCGGGCGGTGATGTGCTCTTCATCGAGGCCACCTCGATGCCGGGCTCGGGGAGGCTCACGCTCACCGGGCAGCTCGGGGACGTGATGAAGGAGTCCGCGCAGGCGGCGCTCTCCTACGTGCGCTCGAGGCTGTCCGAGGTGGCGCCCGGGCTGCCCGAGAACTGGTTCGCCGAGCACGACCTCCACCTCCACGTTCCCGCCGGAGCGATCCCCAAGGACGGGCCGAGCGCGGGGATCACGATGGCCACCGCGCTCGCCTCCCTGCTCACGGGTCGGGCGGTGCGCGCGGAGGTGGCGATGACGGGGGAGATCACGCTCACCGGCCAGGTGCTGCCGATCGGCGGCCTCAAGGAGAAGGCCCTCGCCGCCCAGCGCAGCGGCGTCACGACGGTCATCGCCCCGAAGGAGAACGAGGCCGACGCCGAGGAGATCCCCGAGCATCTGCGCAAGGACCTCGAGTTCATCTTCGTCACGGAGATCGGCGCGGTGCTCGAGGCGGCGCTCGAGCCCGACGCGTCGGTCGATGGGCGAGGTCCGCGGCGGCCGGCGAAGCCGCTCGCCGCGGCGGGCTAGCGCTCGCAGGCCGGCGGCCCCAGGGGGTTCGAGGGCCGCGTCTGGGGAGGGAGGAGGTTGCTCGAGTCTGGTGACGGCTCCGCTGCAGCCTTGTGGGGCCTCGGGCCCTCTCGATCCTTCACAGCGGGAACCGCAGAACCGGCGCGGCGCCTTCGCTGAAGCCTTGCAGGGCCTATGACGCGCTCGAAGCTTCAGCCGAGCGCCGAGCGCCGAGCGCCGAGCGCCGAGGGCTCCCAGGCACTCTGCGGCTCGTCTCGGAGATCGGCACGGTGCTCGCGGCGGCGCTTGAGGCCGACGCGGCGGTCGAGGGGCCAGTCGCGCCTCGGCGGCGCGGTAAGCAGGTGGCGCGCCCCCGCGGCGGCCGCGCGTACGGCCGATCCTCGGTGTTCCACGTTCGCGTGCTTCGTCGACGCGCGCCTGAGCGCCGCCGCAAGCGGCGAGAAATTCGAGCTGCTGTCGGCCTGATACCCGACGCCGCGAGCGACGCCGAACCGGCGCGCCGAGCCGCCGGTCGGGGTTAACATCGCGTTCACGCGACCGAAGGACTACACGCGACGAGAGCTGATGGAGGCGGCGGCCGCCGGCGCGGCGCTCGTCGCGCTGCCCGACGCCGCCGCGCTGGCGCGCGCGCGCCGGATCTCGCGCCGCGACACGACGCTCGCCCGCGTGGTCCTCCGCGGACCCACGCTGAACGCGGGCGGCTACCGCCGGCTCGTCGCCGGCTCGGGCGAGCCGCACCACGTCCGCAGCGAGCTCGCCCGCCCGCGGCGCGGGCGCGAGGCTCGTCGCGTGCCCCTCACCTCCTTCGTGCAGTTCACCGACACGCACATCCTCGACGCCCAGTCTCCCGCGCGCGTGGAATTCCTCGACCGCTACAACGACGGCGCCGGGAGCTCGTTGATCTTCGGCTCGGCCTACCGCCCGCACGAGATGCTCACCGCCCAGGTGACCGAGGCGCTCGTGCGGGCCGTGCGGCGGGTGGGGCGCGGACCGGTCACGGGCCGCGGCTTCGACTTCGCGATCGTCACGGGCGACACGGTCGACAACACCCAACACAACGAGCTGCGCTGGATCATCGACCTGCTCGACGGCGCGACCGTGCGCCCCGACTCGGGCGACCTCACCCGCTGGGAGGGAGTCCACGACCAGAACCCCACGAGCTACGACGTCCACTACTGGCACCCCGACGGTCCACCGCCGGGAGCGGCGCCGGATCTCGCGCGCACGAGGTACGGGTTCCCCGACGTGCCCGGGCTGCTCGACGCCGCGCGGCGACCGTTCACGGCCACCGGCCTGGGGATGCCGTGGTTGACCGCCTACGGCAACCACGACGGGCTCGTGCAGGGCAACTTCCCGCAGTCCTTCCGCCTGTCGGCGCTCTCGACGGGGAGCGCAAAGATCGTCGGGCTCCCCGCCGGGGCCTCGCCGCAGGACGGCCTTGACGCCCTCATGACCGGCCGGACCGACTCCGCGGCGACGCTGCTCGGCGGCCCCGTGCGCGTCGTTTCGCCGGATCCCGACCGTCGCGTCGTCTCCCGTCAGGAGACGATCCGGGAGTTCTTCCGCACCACGGGCAAGCCGGTCGGCCACGGCTTCCGGCAGAGCAACCTGCGCGACGGCACGGCCTACTACGCGTTCGACCGCGGTCTGCTGCGCGGCCTCGTGCTCGACACCGTGAACCCCAACGGCGAGGCCAACGGCTCGATCGACGAGGCTCAGCTCGCCTGGCTCGCACGCGAGCTCGCCGCCCACAGCCGCCGCTCGCTCGCCCCGAACGGCTCCGTGCGCCGCGAACGCGGGCGCGACCGGCTGATCGCGATCTTCTCCCACCACACGATCGCGTCGATGGACAACTCGATCCAGGGCGTGGACGAGCGCGGGCGTCGCGTGCTCGGCCCCGAGGTGCGCGACCTGCTCCTGCGCTTCCCAAATGTGGTGGTCTGGGTCAACGGGCACACCCACATCAACCACGTGACGCCGCAGCGCCGGCCCTCGGGCAGCCGCGCGCCCGGCGGCTTCTGGGAGGTCAACACCGCCTCGCACATCGACTTCCCCCAGCAGGCGCGGTTGCTCGAGCTCGCCGACAACCGCGACGGGACCCTCTCTATCTTCGGCACGATCATCGACTCGGCCGCCGCGCTCGAGCCGAGCGGCCTCGGCTCTCCGACCGCGCTCGCGGCCCTCTCGCGCCAGCTCGCGGCCAACGACTGGCAGGAGCGCCCGGAAGGCGCGGATCTCGCCGGCGGCCGGGACGGCCGCCGCGGGACCGCGGGCGACCGCAACGTCGAGCTGCTTGTGCCCGCGCCGTTCGCCCTGCCCTCCGCGGCGCACCGCTCCCACCATCATCGCCACCCCGATCCACGCGCGCTGACGGGGTAGGAAGCCGGACGAGTGCACGCGGGCGCCGCCGGGTATGCTCCGCCGAACTGCAAGCGGAACTCGAGGGAGTGGCATGGCGTCGAAGAGGAAGCAGGCCCAGCAGAAGGGCAACGCTGCGGTGGAGACGGGCAAGCCCTACATGCAGCGGGTTATCCAGGACGAGGATCTGCGCGACAACGTGCGCGCCGCGTTCGATTCCGCCCAGGACGCCTACAAGCGGCTGTCCAACGGCAAGTCGCCGCAGAAGGCTCTGCTCGACGACAAGAAGCTGCAGAAGGACTTGAAGGAGGCGGCGAGCGCGCTGCGCGACGCCGGCCAGGCGCTGAGCCAGGGTCCCAAGCGCAAGAAGAAGCGCGGCGCGGGCGCGACCCTTCTGCTGCTCGTCGTCGGCGCCGGGGTGGCCGTGGGCGTCTCGGAGGGGCTGCGGAACAAGGTGCTCGACGCTCTGTTCGGCAAGGAGGAGGAGTTCGAGTACTCGTCGACCACGACGCCGTCCACGCCGGCACCGAGCTCCTCTCCCTCGGCGGCCTGAACCAGGCTTCAGCGGATCGGCTCGAGGGCGCCCCGCGGGGCGCCCTCGAGCGTAAGCACCGGATGCGCGCTCCCCTTCCTCTGGGCGCGGGGCTCTTCGTGCTCGCCCTGCTGGCGCTCGGCCAGGTGGTGCTGCCGCGCATGGCCGCCGACCGGCTGCGCGAGCGCCTGGCCCGCTCCGGGGAGGTCGAGCGCGTGAGGGTCCACGCCTTTCCCGCCGTCAAGCTCCTGTGGGGTCAAGCCGACCGGGTGGAGGTGCGCATGCGCTCGTATCGTGCCAGTCCCGCCGCGCTCGGCTCCACGCTTGGGGACGCGGCGAACGCCGGCCGACTCGATGCCTCGACCGCCGTGCTCTCCACGGGCCTGCTGACGCTGCGCGACGCGCGCCTCCGGGTCGATGGCCACGCGGTCAGCGGCTCGGCGCGGGTGACCGACGGCGACCTCCGCGCCGCGTTGCCCCCGCAGCTCTCCGTGCGCCCGGTCGCGTCAGGCGACGGGCAGCTCGTGTTCGAGGGCACCGCCAGCCTGCTCGGGGCCTCGGTCACCGCGCGCGCCCGGCTGCTCGCCTCCGAGGGTCGGCTCGTCGTGGAGTTCATGGGTCTGCCGTTCGGCGCGCTCCCGTCGCTCACGGTGTTCTCCGACCCGCGCCTGCAGGTGGAGGGGCTGGCGGCGAGCGTCGCACCGGGTGGCTTCGAGCTCAGCGCGCGCGGTCACCTCGCCGGCTGAGCGCAGGGCGCGGGCCACCACCTCCGCCGCCGGACGGCTGCGCCGACTCCACAGCGGCCACGTCGGCGACTACGTCGCCTGGCTCACCGTGGGCGCCGCGGTGGTGGTCGGCCTGCTCGGACTCACGCTGCGCTGAGCCCGACGCTCAGACACCGACCTCCGTATCGGCCCCGAGTAGCTCGTCGCTCGGGACACCGGTCAGCGCCCCGTTCATCTCCGCGAGTGCGCTGGGCCCCTCTCCGTGTAGCAGCCAGCCGCCGCGAGCGGTGCGCTCCAGGACTTTCCGCTTCTGCAGCGACCCGAGCGCCGTGGTCACTGAGGGACGCCGCGCGCCGACGATGGCGGCGAGGACGCGGTGGTTGAGCGGAACGGGGATCAGCACGCCGTCCCGTGTCACGCGCCCCCAGCGGTCGGCGAGATGCCACAGGGTGAGCATGAGCCGATCCTCGACCTTGGGCAAGTGGCAGATCGCCAGGTGAAAGCCGAGCCAGCGCGAGCGCAGGACGAGCCGATCCATGAGCGCCGCGGTGACCTCGGGATAGCGACTGACCGCCAGGACGAAGCGGTGGTCGAGCACCGCGAACCGCGTCGGCTCGACGACCATCCACGCAGCGTCGATGCGAATCGACTCGTCGGGAACGGCGGACACCCAGGGCCGGAGGAGATCCCCGGGACCGAGCAGCTCCGTGCAGGTGCGGCGGTGCACCACGAGGTTGCGAGCGAGGACGCCGTCGAGAAGCAGGAGGCCAAAGTGCCCGGGCGGATTTCGCGGATGGACCGCTCCGCCGTCCCAACGCCCGGGCGGCGCCTCGATGGTCGGGGCGACGAGCTCGCGGCGCGCCGCGAGCTCGCGCGCGCCGTCGAGCGCCTCCCCGAGGTCCGGATCGTGTTCGAGCACCCCCACGAAGGTGGGTCGCGCAGAGTCGGAGCGAGGTAGAGGTGAGGGAGTCATCGGTCTCGCGTGCCAGGGCACGCCGCGCGTGGAACTCGGCGTAAGGGCCACCGTACAGGAGCTTCTGGCGCCAAGGCCGCGGAAAGACGCACGAGGACCGGGCGCCGAGGCGTCCGCGTCCGAACGTCCCGAGCGTCAGCGCGCCGCTCGGCGGGTACGCGCCGTATGAGCTCATCGCGCACCGACGAGCGACGCCCTTCCCAGTCCGACCCCCCAGCCAGACGGAGGAACCCTTCCCATGAGCCAGCTCGTCTCCGACTTCCTCCTCGAGCGCCTGCAGGCATGGGGGGTGACGCGCATCTACGGATATCCCGGGGACGGGATCAACGGCCTCATGGGCGCGATGGACCGCACGCAGGACACGCTCGACTTCGTGCAGGTCCGCCACGAGGAGATGGCGGCGTTCATGGCGTGCGCACACGCGAAGTTCACCGGCGAGGTCGGAGTCTGCATGGCTACGAGCGGTCCCGGAGCGATCCACCTACTGAACGGCCTCTACGACGCGAAGCTCGACCACCAGCCCGTGGTGGCCATCGTCGGACAGCAGTCCCAGCTCGCCCTCGGCGGCCACTATCAGCAGGAGGTCGACCTCGACGCGCTCTTCAAGGACGTCGCCCAGGAGTACGTTCACATGGCGACCAAGCCCGGTCAGGTGCGCCACCTCGTGGACCGGGCGGTGCGCATCGCGCTGGCCGAGCGCACGGTGACCTGCCTGATCGTCCCCAACGACCTGCAGGAGGAGAAGGCGGTCCCCAAGCCTCCGAACCAGCACGGCACCGTCCACTCCGGGGTCGGGATCACCGTGCCCCGCGTCATCCCCGCCGACGCGGACCTCGCCCGTGCGGCCGGGGTGCTAAACGCGGGCGAGCGCGTGGCCATGCTCGTCGGCGCCGGGGCGCTGCACGCCCAGGCCGAGGTGACCGAGGTCGCTGAGCTGCTCGGCGCCGGCGTGGCCAAGGCCCTTCTCGGCAAGGCCGCCCTGCCCGACGACCTCCCCTGGGTCACGGGCTCGATCGGCCTGCTCGGCACCAAGCCGAGCTGGGATCTGATGATGGAGTGCGACACCCTGCTCATGGTCGGCTCGAGCTTCCCGTACTCCGAGTTCCTGCCCGAGGAAGGCCAGGCGCGCGGGGTGCAGATCGACCTCGACGGCAAGATGATCGGCATCCGCTACCCGATGGAGGTCAACCTCGTCGGCGACTCGGTCGAGACCCTGCGCGCGCTCATCCCCTTGCTGCGCCGCAAGGAGGAGCGCACCTGGCGCGTGAAGGTCGAGGGCGAGGTCGCCGAGTGGTGGAGGCTGATGGACGTCCGCGCGCACGAGTCGGCCAACCCGGTCAACCCCCAGCGCGTGTTCTGGGAGCTCTCCGAGCGCCTGCCCGACGGCGCGATCATCTCTTCGGACTCGGGCTCCTCGGCCAACTGGTTTGCGCGCGATGTGAAGATACGCGAGGGGATGATGGCCTCGCTCTCGGGGACCCTGGCGACGATGGGCCCGGGCGTGCCCTACGCGATCGCGGCCAAGTACGCGCATCCGCACCGGCCGGTGTTCGCCCTCGTCGGCGACGGCGCGATGCAGATGAACGGGATCAACGAGCTCATCACGATCTCCAAGTACTGGAGGAAGTGGGCCGACCCACGCCTGGTGATCCTCGTGCTCAACAACCGCGATCTGAACCAGGTGACCTGGGAGCAGCGCGCGATGTCGGGCGATCCGAAGTTCGAGGGCTCCCAGTCCCTGCCCGACTTCCCCTACGCCGCCTACGCCGAGATGCTCGGCCTGCGCGGGATCCGGGTGGACGATCCCGACCAGGTCGGTGCGGCCTGGGATCAGGCGCTGAACGCCGACCGCCCCGTCGTCTACGAGGCGGTGACCGATCCCGAGGTGCCGCCGCTGCCCCCGCACATCACGCTCGCGCAGGCCAAGGCGTTCACCTCGGCGCTCCTGAAGGGCGATCCGGACTCGCGCGAGATGATCAAGCAGTCCTTCAAGCAGAAGATCGAGGAGTTCGTCCCCGGGCGATGACGGTGCGCGGCGCGGAGGTCCCCATCACCTCGCTGGAGGTCGCCGCCTACACGATCCCCACCGATGCGCCCGAGGCCGACGGGACGCTGAGCTGGGACGCGACCACCATCGTCGTCGTCAACGCCGAGGGCGGCGACCGGCGCGGGCTGGGGTACACCTACGCCGACCCGGCGACGGCGACGATGGTGCGCGCGAAGCTCGCCGGTGCGGTGGAGGGCATGGACGCCCTCTCGCCGCAGGCGGCGTGGGAGGCGATGGTGCACGCGACCCGCAACTCGGGCCGCCCGGGCGTCGTCTCCATGGCGATCTCCGCGGTCGACGTGGCGCTGTGGGACCTCAAGGCCCGGCTGCTCGAGGTTCCGCTCTGCGTCCTGCTCGGGCAGGCGAAGCCGTCCGTGCCCGTGTACGGGAGCGGCGGGTTCACCGCCTACGACGACGCGCAGCTCGAGGGGCAGCTCGGCGGGTGGGTCGCGCAGGGCATCCCCCGGGTGAAGATGAAGGTCGGCTCCCACCCGAGCGACGATCCGCGCCGCGTGCGCGTGGCGCGCGAGGCGATCGGTCCCGACGCGCACCTCTTCGTCGACGGCAACGGTGCCTACTCCCGCAAGGAGGCGCTGTTGCTCGCGGAGGAGTTTCGCGAGCAGTCACGCGTGAGCTGGTTCGAGGAGCCGGTCTCCTCCGACGACCTCGCCGGCCTGCGCCTCCTGCGCGATCGCGCGCCCGCCGGAATGGCGATCGCCGCGGGGGAGTACGGCTACGACGTGACCTACTTCGCGCGCATGATCGAGGCGGGCGCGGTCGACGTGCTCCAGGCCGACATCACGCGCTGCGGCGGGATCACCGAGCTCCTGCGCGTCGACGGCGTGTGCCGTGCAAAACAACTTCCGCTCTCGCTGCACTGCGGGCCGGCGATCCACGCCCACCCGGCCACCGCGCTCGACCGCCTCGTGCACCTCGAGTACTTCCACGACCACGTGCGGATCGAGGAGATGCTCTTCGACGGCGTGCCCGAGCTGCGCGACGGCGCGCTCTGGCCCGATCGCACGCGGCCGGGCATGGGGCTGGAGCTCAAGGAGGCCGAGGCCGAGCGCTACGCGGCCTGAGCGGCGGTGAGTTCCGGCGCGGGGGAAAGAGGCGGATCGCGCACGCCCCGGCGTGCACGACGCGCCTCCTCCCCGGTCACGCGCCTACTGGCTCTGGCGCACGAGCTCGCTGGCGAGCCCGGCGCCGAGCACTCCGAGCTTCTGCACGGTGGAGGGCTTGGACGACGCGCCGCGCTTGACGGCCTTGACCGCGACCTTGCCCGAAGACATCACCGACACGACGCCCGCCGCCGTCGGGCGAGCGCGGCGGCGGGGGCCCCGCGGCGGCGCGCGACGGTCTAGGTCAGCGGGCGCTCCGGTCATCTGCGAGGTCTGGGCGAAGCCCTCGGGGATCGGCGCGGGGAGCACCGGCTCATCGCCGAGCGGGCGGGCGACCTGGATCGAGAACTCGCCCTTGCCGTCGATCGACGGTCCGCTCGACCAGCGGCCCTCCGCGGGCACCGGGCCGTCCTCGGTGACCGGCGCCAGGAACGCGTAGGAGAACTCCTGCTTCTCCTCCTGCTGGGGGAACGAGTTGGGGATGGGCAGGTTCGCCGTGGCGCCGCCCAGATCCTCGATCACCGCGAGCCACTGCTGCTGGTGCATGGTGTCGTGCGCGATGAGGAACGAGAGCATGTCCTTCATGCCGGGGTCGTCGGTGAGGGCGTGTAGGCGGGTGGCCAGCACGCGCCCCGTCGCCTCCGCGGCCACGTTGGTGTACATGTCGGCGGCGATGTTGCCGCTCGCGTACACGTGCGAAGTGTCGAAGGGCACACCGTTGGCGTTGGTGGGAAGGGCGTACAGGCCCGAGGACAGCGCGTGGCGGGGGTCCATCCCGCCGAGGATCGCCGCCGTTACGGGGTTCCTGGCGCCCACTCCCTCCTGGACGGCGTCCGCGGCGCCCCGCAGGTTCAGCGCGACGGCGGTGGTGAGCATCTCGATGTGAGCGAGCTCCTCCGTACCGGTCTGGAGGATCATGTCGCGGTACTTCTTGGGCCCCCGGCAGCCCCCACGCCTGAAAGAGCTACTGCATGGCCACGCGGATCTCGCCCGCCACGCCGCCGATCGCCTGCTGGAGCATCTTGGCGAACATGGGATTCGGGGCACGATCTACCCCCCTGAGTAGTTTGGACCGTGTCCCGGCTGACGGTGCCCCGTCTGACGACCCACAAACGGGGTACGCGATCGGGCGAGATGCTCGAAGAAGAAGACCCCCTCGGCGACCGCCTGCGCCGGCACGGCCTGCGCGCCACCCTTCAACGCCGGGCGATCCTCCGGAGCTTCGCGGGCGGTCGCAGCGAGCACCTCACCGCCGAGCAGGTGCACGAGCGCGCGCGCGGCGAGCTGCCCGGCCTGGCCCGCGCGACCGTCTACAACACGCTCGGGGAGCTGGTCGGCGCCGGCCTTCTGCGGATGTTCGGACGCGCCGGTCCGCTGCGCTACGAGCGCGAGGTCGACGGGGAGCATCACCACTTCCGCTGCCTCGCCTGCCGGCGCCTGTACGACGTCTTTCCCGACGTCGCCCCTCGACTGGACCCGCCCGACGACGAGTTCGACGTCGAGCGGGTCCACGTGCTGCTCGAAGGGACGTGCGCCGAATGCGTCGAGCTCGAGCGCGCGCTGGCCCACGCGACCGGCCGAGAGCTCGCGCGGGTGCCTTCCGCCATCCCCGCTCGCCTCGCCTACGCGACCCTCGACTCCCCGCTGGGCGTGATGCTCGCGGTCGGTGGCAAGCGCGGCCTCGTCCGTCTGGCGTTCGACGGCGAGCGACCCGAGCCGGTGCTGCGCGCGCTCGCCGCCGACGCCCGAGTCGAGCTCGAGGAGGCCGACGGTGGCCTCGAGCACGTCCGCCGCCAGCTTCACGAGTACTTCGAGGGCGCCCGCCGGAGCTTTGATCTGCCGGTTGACCTGCTCTCCCTCGAGCTCGGACACCACCGCGTGCTCCGGTCCGTCGCGGATCTGCCCTACGGCGAGACGGTCGACTACGCCCACGTCACGGCCGCCCTCGACGGTGCGGAGAGCGGGCGCTACGCCGGAGAGGCCCTCGGGGCCAACCCGGTGCTCATCGTCGTTCCGTGTCACCGCGTGCTCCGCGCCGACCGGAGGCTGGGCGGCTATGCCGGCGGCACGGAGCGCAAGCGCTGGCTCCTCGACCTCGAGGGCGCCGCGTGGTGACCGTCGCGCTTTGATGCGGCTGCGTCTGGGCATCGTTCCTGCGCCTGAGCACCAACCGCAGGATCTTCGAGGTGCCGACCATTCCCGTCGGTTCGCCATCGGCGTCCTCCGGAGAGCTGAGCTCCCTGCCGGGATGAGGATCTAGAGCAGGGGCGACGCGCTCACTTCGATCGGTCGGGTACATCGGGGCGTTCGCCGCTCTGGTGAGCGGCGACGGTGGAGAGCCGCGAGAGGGCGCGGCGGAGCACGCGGGAGACCTGCATCTGGGAGACGCCGAGCCGCTCGGCGATCTGGGTCTGCGTCAGCTCCTGCGCGAAGCGCAGGGCGATGACCTCGCGCTCCCGGTGGGTGAGAGCGCGGGCGGCGGCGCTCACGGCGTCGCGCTCATCGACGAGCTCGTAGCCGCCGTCGAGCGAGCCGTGGCGCTCGGCGAGCGTCGTCGCGCCCTCCTCGTCGCTCGTCGGGGCGTCGAGCGACGTCGCGCTGTAGGCCCCGTCGGCGTCGAGCGCGTCGAGGACCGAGTCGGCGGGGACGCCGACGCGATCGGCGATCTCCGGAATGCTCGGCGCCCGCCGCAGCTCGGCGGTGAGCGTCTCGGTGGCGCTGCGCACCGCGACCGTCAGTTCCTGCACCCCGCGCGGCATGTGCACGCACCAGCCCGTGTCGCGGAAGTAGCGGCGCAGCTCGCCCACGATCGTGGGCACCGCGTAGCTCGAGAAGGCGGTGCCGTGGCCCGGGTCATACCCGTCTATCGCCTTGAGCAGCCCGAGGTAGGCCACCTGCTCGAGATCCTCGCGGGCGGTGCGCGAGCTGGCGTAGCGCATCACCTGCCGTCGCGCGAGCGGCTGGAAGACGCGCACGAGCTCCGCGCGGTCGCGCGCGTCGCGATCCGCGTGGAAGCGGCGCAGCAATACCTCGTTGCGCTCGGGGCGTGTCCCGGCGCGCCGATCGGAGACGCGCCGCCCAGACTCGAGCGGGGGCGCGGCGACGGGCATCGCCGCGCTCATGCCGAACCCTCCACGGCCGGCGGGGCTTCCACACGGGGACGCGCGCCATCCACCAGCCGCCGCAGCGTCCATGCCGACGGACTCCACAGGGTGCTCATCGCGCCGCACCGACCGGGCAGGACTTCTCCACCTCCGAGCGGTAGAGCTTGCGCTTGCACCGACAAGTGCCGCTGACATACGCAACCATCGCTCGCTTCCTTCCAGAACCGGGACGGACACCGAGCGAAAGTCCGTCGAGGGGCGCGTGCGCACCCAAAGCCCGGCCATTTCGCTTCACGACGCGAGCTCAGCCACTCCACGGCGGCCAGACCCGACACCGTCCAACCTAGCACCGAGGAGACCGTCCCCGCGCCGAATCGAAGGTCAGGAGGAGAACCCGCCGGCCGGATACTGCTCGACGGCGCATTCGAGGAGAAGCGCGTGCACGAATGCCTGGGGGATGTTGCCGCGGAGCTGGCGCTGGGAGACGTCCCACTCCTCCGAACACAGCCCGGGCGGCCCGCAGGCGGCGCGATTGCGCTCGAACCAGCGTGCGGCGGTGACGTGCTCGCCCTGCTGGGCGTAGGCGAGCGCCATCAGGAACCCGCACAGGAGGAAGGCGCCCTCGGACTCCCCGAGCGGACGCTCGTCGGGCCGGTAGCGGTAGCAGTAGCCGTCCTCGGTGAGCTCGGTCCCGACGGCCCGGAGCGTCGCGAGCGAGCGCGGGTCGGAGGCCGGAATCGCGCCGCGGATCGCCGGGAGCAGCAGCGCGGCGTCCACGCGTGCGTCGTCCCGGGCGCGCTGCCAGCGCCCGGAGGGATGGAGGGCGTGCGCCGCGGTGTCGGCGACGATCCCGTCGGCGAGCGAGACCCAACGGGCGGCCTGCTCGCCGCCGGGGCCGCGCTCGGCGATCTGGCGCAGCCCGGCGGCGCAGATGAGCCGGCTGTGGGTCCACGCAGCGGGATGGAGCTCCCAGAGCCCGGCGTCGGTGTCGGTCTCGGTCCAGCGCTGCTCGATCGCGGCGACCGCCGCCTCGGCCGCGCGCCAGCCCTCGGCGTCGAGGTGGTCGTGACGCGCCGCGGCGGCGAAGAGCAGCAGCGCCTCGCCGAACGCGTCGAGCTGGAACTGCCCGTTGACCCAGTTGCCGACGATGTCCGAGCCGCCCGGATAGCCGGCGAGGTCGAGGTGGCGCTGGTCGGGCACCGCGCCGCCGGCGGTCGTGTAGGCGGGCTTGAGCTCTGGCCCGTCGGCCAACAGGCGCTCGGAGACGAAGCGCACGGCGTCGTCCATGAGCGGGTGCGGGGCGGCCTTGGCCACCGCCTGGCCCGCATAGCACTGATCCCGGATCCACACGTAGCGGTAGTCGTAGTTGCGCCCCTGGCGGCCGTGCTCGGGCAGCGAGGTGGTCGCCGCGGCGACCATGCCCCCGCCGGCGCTCGTCAGCCCCGAGAGGACGGCGTAGGCATGGCGCGCGTCGCGCGGGGCGACCGTGCGCTCGAGGTCGGGCACCCGGTCCTCCCAGGCGGCCGCGACGCCCTGCCACGCCCGCTCGGGATCGGGCGGCTCGGCATCCGCCCCGCCCGTGGCGAGCACGAGGACGAAGTCGTGATGCGCTCCCTCGGCCAGCTCGAGGCTGAGCGTGAGCGCCTTGGCCCCGTGCCCGTCGGGCTGCGGGCTCGCGTCCTGGCCGCCGACCCAGCTCATGCGGCTCTCCCCGAGCTCGCCGATCCAGGTTCCGTCGTCGCGGCGGGAGAGCTTGCGCAGCCCGTGCTCGCCGAAGTCCGCGCGCGGGTCGAGGATCACCTCGACCCGGGCGCGTCCGTGGCGCGCGATGACGCGGCGCAGGATCACCGCTCGGTCGCCCCCCGAGGGCAGCGCAAGCGCTTCTCGGCATTCGATCGTCGTCTCGCCGGTCACCCACCGGGAGCGCCAGATGAGGCTGCCCGGCTCGTAGTAGCCGCCCCACACCGAGCGCCCGCTCAGCGTGATCGTGTAGGTGCCCGATCCCCCGATGAGCGAGGAGAACACCGCGCCCGAGTCCCAGCGCGGAAAGCACATCCACGAGAAGTCCCCGCGCGGCCCGAGGAGCACGCCGCGCTCGCCGTCGGCGAGCAGCGCGTACTCGCGCAGGACGTGCGGCTCCTCCTCCCCCGGCTCGGGGTGGCCCGGCGAGCGCCGACTCATCGGCCGAGCTTCGCCGCCGCGGCCGCCCCGGCCGCCGCGGCCGCCGCGATCCCCGCCGCCACGCCGGCCACGAGCGGACGGTGGGTGGCCGTCCAGAGCTGGGGGCTGCTGGTCTTGGCCTGGTCGTCGAACATGCCGTGCGTGGCGGCCAGGCCCGGCACGGGCTCGTAGAGGTTGTCGGGGCGCTCGGGGCCGACCGGCATGTCCTCGATCTGCTGACCGTCGAACCCGGTGCGCGCGAGGTACCAGTCGGCGAAGCTCGGAGCGATCTTGTTGCCGAGGATCGCCTGCACCGCGCTGTAGCCGACCCAGAGCTCGCGGCGGCGGTGGTGCGCGGCCCAGTAGACCGCCTCGGCGGGGATCTCCGGCTGGTAGATCGGCGGGACGGGCATCGGGTGCTTGGCCAGCTTGGAGCGGCACCAGTTGAACTGCGTCGTGTTGACCCCGGGCAGCTGCACCATCGTGATGTGCACTTTGCTCTTGTCGTGGCGCAGCTCGGTGCGGATCGAGTCGGTGAACCCGCGGATCCCGAACTTCGAGCCGCAGTAAGCGGCCTGCAGCGGGATCGCCCGGTAGGAGAGCGCCGAGCCGACCTGCACGATCGTTCCCCGGTTGCGCGCGCTCATCCGCTTCAGCGCCGCCATCGTTCCGTAGACGGCGCCGAGGTAGGTGACTTCGGTGGCGCGCTTGAACTCCTCGGGCTCGGTGTCGACGAAGCGCGCGAAGACGGTCGCCATCGCGTCGTTGACCCACACGTCGATGTCGCCGAAGTGCTCCTCGACCCGCTGCGCCGCCGCCTCGACCTGGCGGTGGTCGGCCACGTCGGTGGGCACGGCGAGCGCGCGGCCTCCGAAGGACTCGACCTCCCGCGCCGCGTCGTCGAGGCCCTCCTGCCCCCGCGCGAGCAGACCGACGTGCGCACCCCGCTTGGCGAACGCGTGCGCGATCGCGCGGCCCACGCCGCCCGAGGAACCGGTGACCACGACGACCTCGGGCTTGCTCTGGGTACTCATCGTCTGCTCCTTGGTCGGTGTCGCGCCGCGTCCAGGCTGACGGCGGCGCGACGATAACCGAGGCGCGAGCAGATGGGACTCGGTCCCCGGCGGCGGGTTCGGCTTCGGACCATCCGCCCCCGTGCGCGCTCTGCGGGCGTGTGCTCCCCGCGGAACGGGGTAGGAGACGCGGGTGCCCCGACTCGCCGCGAACACCGCTGCCGGCAGCGCCGCGGCGGATGTGTCCTCGCCCTCGCCCTCGCGCGCGGTGCCGCCGGGCTGGGAGGAGAACCCGACGTCGTTCTCCCGCCGCGCGCTGCTCGCCGCCCTTGCCGGCGTCGGCTTCCTTCTCGCCCTCTACCTCACCCTCTACCAGTGGAGGGCGTGGAGCAACGTGTGGGATCCGTTCTTCGACTCGCGCAAGGTCCTCGACCTCACCGCGCCGGTGCCCGACGCGCTGGCCGGAGTGCTCGCCTACGGCGCCGAGCTCCTCCTGCTCGGGCTCGGCGGGCGAGACCGCTGGCGCAGCCTGCCCTGGGCCTGCCTCGCCCTCGGCGCGGTGCTGAGCACGGGCGCGGTCGTCTCGATCGTCCTCATCGTCGTGCAGCCCACGGTGGCGGGTACGTGGTGCACGCTCTGCCTCGTCTCGGCCGGGCTCTCGCTCGCGCTGTTCGCGCTCGGGATCGGCGAGGCCCGGGCCGCCTGGCAGCACGTCCGGCGCGCGCGCGAGCACGGGATCGCGCTCGGCGACGCGGTCTGGGGGCGCGCCGCCTCCGTCCCGGCGAGGTCCGTCGGGGGAGCCTCAGCGTGAAAGTTGCTCCCTCCGGCGAGCAGTTCGAGCTCAGCTCCGGCGGGCAGCTCGCCGTGATCGTCGAGGTCGGCGGTGGCGTGCGCGAGTACTCCGTCGACGGGCGGGCGGTGCTCGATCCCTACCCCATCGAGCAGATGGCCGACGGGGCGCACGGCGCGGCGCTCGTCCCGTGGCCCAACCGGCTCGCCGACGGCAGCTACGAGTGGGACGGAGCCGACCACCAGGTCGCGCTCACCGAGCCCGAGAAGCACAACGCGATCCACGGGTTCCTGCGCTGGCGCCCGTGGACCGCGCGCGAGCACGAGCCGAGCCGGGTGGTCATGGCCACCCGCCTCCTCCCGCTCATGGGGTATCCGTTCCCGCTCGAGGTGAGCATCGTCTACGAGCTCGACGACGACCGGCTCACGGTGAGCACGACGGCGGCGAACCTGGGCGAGAGGCCCTGCCCGTACGGCTGCGGGCAGCACCCATACCTCTCCCCGGGCGAGGGACTCATCGACGACTGCACCGTCGAGCTCAATGCCGCGACGCGGATCCTCACCGACGAGGAGCGCCAGCTTCCCACGGGCCGCGAGCCGGTGGAGGGGACTCCCTTCGACTTCCGCGCGCCCAAGCGGCTCGGCGAGGAGCAGGTCGACTTCGCGTTCACCGATCTGGCGCGCGACGCGGCGGGGCGCGCGTGGACGCGCCTGCGGGCGCCCGACGGAAGCTGCGCCGAGCTGTGGGTGGATGAGAGCTATCCGTTCGTCGAGCTCTACACCGGCGACACCCTCAGCCCCTCGCGTGCTCGCCGGGGGCTCGGGACCGAGCCCATGACCTGTGCGCCCAACGCGTTCCAGAGCGGCGAGGGGCTCGTGCGGCTCGAGCCGGGCGAATCGTTCACGGCGACGTGGGGCGTGCGCCTTTCCTGAGGAGCGGTGCGCGCCGGGCCCCGTGCTTGCGGCCTGGCTCGGCACCCCCGCCGGCGGGCTACGAGCGGGGCTCGCGCGCCGCGGGAGGTAATGATGTCGGCGTGAACGATCGCGAGCAGCTCCTCGAGAGGCTTCGCCAGGCCGGGCAGGGCCCGGGCGAGCTCGAGCATGCCGCCATGGACGGCCGGCTGCCCACGCTCGCGGTCGAGCTCGCCCTGGGCGGCGAGCGCCGGCACAGCCTCACGCACGTCGCCCGGGCCGCGCAGCTGAGCCCGGACTTCGTGCGCGCGATGATGCAGGCCGGGGGACGGCCGAACCCGGCTCCGCGCGAGCGTCCGTTCACCGACGAGGACATCGAGCTGGCGCGCCTCGTGCGGCGCTTCCTCGACGCCGGCCTACCGCGTGCGGGCCTGCTCGAGGTGAGCCGCGTCCTCAGCCAGGGCATGTCGCACGCGGCGGACGCGGTGCGGCGCCTCGCCGGCGAGGCCCTGCTCGAGCCCGGCGACTCGGAGTACACGGTCGGGCTGCGCTACGCCCGAGCGGCCGACGAGCTCGCTCCGCTCGCGGGCCAGCTCATGGACCTCCACTTCCGCGCCCACCTCCGTGACGGCATACGCCGCGAGCTCGTCACCGAGGCCGAGCGCAAAGCCGGCCGCCTGGCCGGCACCCGAGAGGTCGCCGTCGCGTTTGCCGACCTGGTGGACTACACGCGGCTCGGAGAGCGGCTTCCGGCCGATGAGCTCGGAAGCATCGCGGGCCGGCTTCACGAGCTCTCGGCCGCCGCCGTGCGTCAACCGGCCCGCCTGGTCAAGACGATCGGCGACGCTGCGATGTTCGTCTCGCCCGACACCGACCAGCTCCTGTCCACGGTCCTCGAGCTCGTGCGCGAGATCGACGCTCAGGGCGAGCGCTTCCCGAGCGTCCGCGTCGGCGTTGCCCACGGCCCGGCCACCACGCGAAGCGGCGACTGGTTCGGCGCGCCCGTCAACGTGGCCAGCCGGGTGACCGACCTCGCCAAGCCGGGCCGGATCCTCGCCACGGAGGCCGTCGTGGAGCAGGCCCCCGAGCACGCCTGGCGCCGCAAGCGCCGCCGCGGGCTCAAGGGGGTGGACGGGCGGGTCAGGCTCTTCGCGCTCGAGGCGCCCGAGACGACGCCATCCGAGTCCAAGCGCCCCGGTCGCCGCGGCGCCGGGGCGATCTCAGCGCTGCGCTCCACCTTCGATGAGGCTGCTGACTCCGGAGGCTCGGCTGAGGAGCACGGCACCTCCGACGACGAGCGCTAGGGCGCCGAGCACGACGCCTCCTCCGAGCGGCCCGCGGCTCCAATGCTCGTGCACCACGAGCGGCGCGAGCAGCACGGGGACGAGCGTCTCCATCGCCGCGAGCACCGGCGCGACGCGGGTGGCGGGACGCCGCTGAAGTGAGCTCATCTCGCTCGCCGTGGCCAGCACCGCGGCCGCCCCGGCGGCAAGGCCCCAGGCGATCACGGCGGCCCACCGTCCGCCGTTCAGGGCGTCGGTTCCCAGCTTCACGGCGATCGCCGCCCACGCATAGGCGAGGCCCGCGGCGATCGGGATCAAGCCACCCGACCCCAGCCGCCCGCCTCGGAGGAGGTAGGGCGCCAGCGCGAGGAGAGCGAGTACGGCGAGGGCGTCGGCTCCGCCGACCGACAACCTCCCGCTTGTCCCGCCCGCGGGGGACACGACGGCGAGCACGGCGACGCCGAGGATGATCGCGAGCGCCGCGCCGGCCGAGCGCCGGGTGACCGGCTCGTGGAGCACACGTCGGCCCACCGCAAGAAGCAGGACGAGACCCATCACGAGCGCGGGCTGCACGATCGAGAGCGGGGCGAGGAGCAGCGCGAGCGCCTGGAGGGGGACACCGAGGATCGTGAGGCCGGTGCCGAGCAGCCAGCGCCGCCGGCGGATGAGCCGCAGCAGGAGCCACGACCGCGACGAGCGGCCGAGCGGCTCCGAGCGTGCCTCGAGGGCCTGGACGGCCATGCCGCCGTAGTACATGCCCGAGGCCGAGACGGCGGCGAGAAGCCCGAGCGGGACCGAGGTCATCGCGCGCTGCCCGTGCCGGCGTCGCTCCCGCCGGCGAGCAGTGAGACGGCGTGGCTGCGCCCCACGGCCATCGCCCCGAGGACGACGAGCAGGACGCCCAGGACGAGCGGCGCTCCGTAGAAGGGCACCGTGGCCCAGCGCTCACGCTGGTAGACCGGCGCGAGCAGCACGGGCGCGAGCGTCTGCAGGACGAACACGATCGGCACGACGCGGGTGGCGGGGCGGCGCCCGAAGGCCACCATCTCGCTCTGGACGGCAAGGACGCCGCTCAGCCCGCTCAGCACGAGCCAGACGGCCACCAGAACGGCGCGGCCGTGCTGCTTGAGCGCGTCCGTGAAGAGCTTGGCCGCGACGTTGCTCGCCCCGAAGGCCAGCCCGGCGCTCAGGGTGAATCCCTGCCCGATCCTCCTCCTCCACACGTAGGGCAGAAGCGCGAGGAGGGTGAGCGCCGCCATCACGCCGACGGAGAAGGCGAGCCCGCGCTCGCGCGAGGAGGCGTGGGGCGCGCCGAGCACGACCAGCGCCGCCCCGACGATCAGCGCCGCGACCGCGCCCACCTCCGCAGCTCCGACGCGCTCTCCGAGCTTCGTCGCGCCGATGACGAGCAGCACGACGAGGCCCAACGCGAGCACGGACTGCACGACGGCGAGCGATGCGACGCTCAGCGCGACCGCTTGGAAGGGGAAGCCCAGGATGACGAGCGCGGTGCCGAGCAGCCAGCGCGGCCGGCGCAGCAGGCGCAGGAGCAGCGAGCGCTTACGGTTCTCCTCCGCGGGCACCTCGCGGGCGTCGAGCGCCTGCAGGGCGGCTCCCACGTTGAAGAGGACGGCGGCACCGAGGGAGAGCGCGATTCCGAGAAGCATGGTCAGCGGTGAGCACGTGGCTACCCGCGAGCGTGCGCCACAATCCTCCCGACTCCGACACGACGGTCCGCAGTCTGACGTGCCCTTTTTGCTTCGGGCCCGACGGGTAGCCCTCGACGGTGACCTCGTCGACCGCAAGCTCCTCGCCGCGGGCCGGCGAGGCCGCCGAGCGCTCGCTGACCGGCGAGGAGAAGCGGACGCTCGCGCTGCTCGGCCTCCCGACGTTCGGCCTTGCGCTGGCCACGACCGTGGTGACGACCTACCTGCCGGTGCTGGCCAAGCAGTTCACGGGCTCCACCGCGGTGATCGGCGTGATCGTCAGCGGCGAGGGGCTCATGGCGCTCTGGCTGCCGCTCGTCGCCGGCACGTGGTCGGATCAGCTCCGCACCCGGCTCGGTGGACGGCTGCCCTTCGTGCTCGCCGGCGCACCGGTGGCCGCGCTGGCCCTCGTGCTCATGGGGTTCGTCGGCTCTCTGGTCGCGATGGCCGCGGTGGTGCTCGTGTTCTTCGCCGCCTACTACACCACCTACGAGCCCTACCGGGCGCTCTATCCCGACCTGCTCGCCGACGAGATCTCCGGGCGCGGCCAGAGCACGCAGGCGCTCTGGCGCGGCGCGGGCACCGGGTGCGCCCTCGTGGGCGGCGGGTTCCTGCTCTCGGTCGGCAAGCCGGTGCCGTTCATCGCGGCGGCCCTCGTCCTGCTCGGAGCGCTCGGGGCCTTTGTGGTCAGGGTGAGGCGGCGGGGAATCCCCGACCAGGAGCGGGAAGACGCTCAGGGCATTCGCGACGCCCTGCGCGGGCTTCGCCGGCTCGTGGCCACCCATCCCGCGCTTCGCTCGTTCCTCTTTGCCAACGCGTGCTGGGAGCTCTCGCTCTCGGCGCTGAAGACGTTCATCGTCCTCTACCTCACCGTGGGCCTCGGCCAGGGCATCACGACCGCTACGGGCCTGATCGCGGCCGTGGCGGCGATCATCCTCATCGCCTCTCCCGTTAGCGGCAAGCTCGGCGACCGCCTGGGCCGCGCCCGCGTCATGAACTTCGCCATGTGGATCTACGGGCTCGGCCTGCTCGTCCCGTTCGCCACGCGAGATCCGTGGATCCTCGTGCCGGTGCTTCCCGCGGTCGCCTTCGGCGGGGCGGTCATCCTCACCCTGCCCTACGCGCTGCTCATCCCGATCATGCCTCGAGAGGAGCACGGTCTGCTCACGGGGTACTACTCGCTGAGCCGGGGGCTGGGGACCATGCTCGGGCCGCTCCTCGCCGGCCTGGCGATCCAGCTCCTCAAGGGACCGCTGCACTCCACGCAGGGCTTCGGCGCGATGTGGCTCGTCTGCAGCGGCGCGATCCTCGCCAGCATTCCCTTCCTGCGCGCGTTCCGCCGCAGCGAGGCGGATCGTGCCAAGCTGCGCGAGTCTTGAGGGAACATGCCGGCGCCTGCGTCTGCGACAGGAGGAGCCAGCGTGGGTCAGCGCGACGCCGTCACCGCGGCTCTGTACCAGCGAGGTGAGGGGCGGCGCTGGGTCGCAGGCGCAACGCCGGATCCCACGACGGCAAACGTCGCCTGAGCGGCCCGCGCCCGGTGTCGCTGCTCGAGGCGATCGGCGGGGCCGCCCGCGGGAAGGTCACCGTGCTGCTCGCCCTGGTGCTGGGCCTGCAGAGCGCGGACACGGCCACGATCGGCGCGGTCGGTGCCGAGCTCGAGCGGGGGCTCCGCATCGGGAACACGGAGCTCGGTCTGCTGGCCTTCCTGACCATGTTGAGCGCGCTGCTCCTGAGCGGCTCGTGATGGTGCGCGCCCGTCGCTCCTACCCGCGCTACGTGGCCACCGCCCTCGCCTCCGAGCGGGGAGCCGGCTGAAGAGCGCTCGACCGAGTCGCGGTCTATTAGGTGCGCAGCGGGAGCTGAATCCGCTCTGCGGCGCCCGGGACGCCGGCGGCGAGCTCGCGCTCACGCTCGATCTCCGAGTCGAGCTCGACCCCGAGGAGGATCGCGGTGTTGGTCAGCCAGATCCACACGAGGAAGGTGATGATCGCGCCCAGGGTGCCGTAGGTTTTGTTGTAGGAGCCGAGCCCCGCGACGTAGAGCCCGAAGAGCCCCGAGGTCGCCATCCACGCGAGCACCGCGAAGATCGCCCCCGGGGTCAGCCACCGCGGTGGGGGCTGGCGGACGTTGGGAGCGAGGAAGTAGAGGCCGCCGATCATGAACGTGACCACCAACACGATTGCCGGCCACTTGACGATCCGGAACACCAACAGGCCGGTGTGGCCGACCCCGATCTGCTCTCCGACCGCCGTGGCCAGCGGGCCCGAGAGGACCAGCGCGATCAGCACGGCGGCGAGCAGGACGAGCGCGACGAGCGTGACCGCCACGTTGAACGGCCACTGCCGGTACCACGAGCGCCCCTCCTTGGCCTCCCAGATGACGTTCGTCGCCCAGGAGAACGCGCCGATGTAGCCCGACGCCGCCCAGATGGCGACGAGCAGCCCGACGCCGAGGAGCGCGTCGGCCCCGCCCTTGTTCCGGATCACGCCCTCGAGCGGACCCTGAAGCGCCTGCACCGCGGAGGTAGGGGCCACCCGGCCGACGATCACGATCACGTCGTTGAAGGTCTGGGGGTACTGGCCGAGCACCCCGAGCAGCGCGACGAGCGCCAGCAGGCCGGGAAAGAGCGAGAGGACCGAGCGGTAGGTGAGCGCGGCGGCGAGGTTGGTGACCCCGTCGGCGCGGAACTGGTCGAAGGTGCGCTTGGCGATCCGCTTCCAGGCTCCCTTGGGCAGATCCCCGAAGCGCCGGGGCTTCGGACGGGGGCCCTCGTGGGGCGGACGGCGCCGGACCAGCCGCCGGACGGGCGCCTGCTCAGCGGCGCTCAAGGCGCACCTCGCTCATCGTCAAACCGTACTCGACGGCCCAGCGTGCGCGGCGCAGAGTGCTCGCTTCAGGCGAGCCGGCAGCGAGTCTGGTAGATGGAGGTGAAGCCGCTCTCGAAGCCGTGGCGGGCCCCCCGCAGGTACAGGCGCCACACGCGCACGCGCTCCTCGCCGGCCAGGCCCCGAGCCTCGTCCAGGCGATCGTCGAGTCGCTGTGCCCAGTGACGGAGCGTCTCCGCGTAGTCCTCCGCGAAGCCCTCCACGTGCTCGATGACGAAGCCGGCGCGCTCGAGCGCGAGGAGCGCGCGCGAGAGGTGGGGAGGGCTGGCGTCGGGAAAGACGTAGCGCTCGGAGAAGGCGCCGGCCTCGCCGCCGCCGGGGCGCAGCCGCGCGATGCCGTGGTTGAGCAGGCGCCCGCCGGGCGCGAGCACGCCCGCGAGGTGGCGGCCGTAGTCGTCCAGGCGCTCCTCCCCGACGTGCTCGACCATCCCGATGCTGGCGACGGCGTCGTAGCGCTCGCCGGCAAGCTCGCGGTAGTCGGCCACGCGGATCTCGACGCGGTCGGCCAGGCCGGCGCTCCGGGCACGCTCGCGGGCGAGCCGCGCCTGGGGCTCGGAGAGCGTGATCCCCGTGACCCTCACCCCGTGGCGGGCGGCGGCGTGCAGGGCGAAGCTCCCCCAGCCGCAGCCCACGTCGAGGACGCGCTCCCCCGGCGCGAGCCCGAGCTTGCGGCAGACGAGCTCGAGCTTGGCCTCTTGCGCCTCCTCGAGCGTGGAGGCGCCGCGAGAGAAGATCCCGCACGAGTAGGTCATCGACTCGTCGAGGAAGAGCGCAAAGAAGGCGGGCGGGACGTCGTAGTGATGGCGCACGGCGCGCGCATCGCGCTCCTGGGTGTGCCGCTCGCCGCGCGGCACGAGCTCGGACGCAGGAGCTCGCGGCGGCCGGGTCGGGCCGATCGCCCAGGCGGCGGCGAGCGCGAGCTTGGCGCGCTGCCTCGCCTCGATGGGCGGGGGAGACCAGCCGTCGAGCAGCGCCAGCACGGCGTCCAGGTCGTCGATCTCGAGCTCGCCCGAGACGTGCGCGCGAACGAGCCCGAGCTGGCCCGGCGCGCGCAGGAGGTGGGCGATGGCGTGCGGGGAGCGGAGGGAGAACGTCGGACCGCGGGGGGGAAGGGTGGGCGCGACCGCGCTCCCGTCCCAGAGCTCGATCCGGAAGGGGCGCGCGGGGAGCGCTCGCGCCAGCTCGCGGCGCAGGAGGGTCGTACGCGCGGGGTACATGAGGACGCAACGCTAACGCGGCCGTCAGCGCGCGGACCGCGCGCTGACGAGCGTCCGGCATGGAAGCGCATGGGGTCGGGTAGTCGTCGGCAACGGCGCTAGTCCATCGCCGCCCGCCCGACCGAGGAGAAGCGATCCCCGTGCCCAAACGCATCGTCCGTCGCACCGCCGTCTCCCCCCGCCGACGGGCCATCGTGCGCGGCGCCGTACGCGCCGCGGCGGGAGCGTTCCTGCCCCGCCCGCGCCGCCCACGCTCGGCCCAGGCGCTCTGGAACCTGCGCCACGGCCGCGCGCAGCAGATGCTCTGCGCTGCCACGGCCGCCAGCGCCCTGCCCCTCGGCGTCGAGGTCTACGTCAACCACTACAGCGGCTCGTTCGCCAACAAGTGGATGTGGGCGCCGGTCGGACTCCTCCCCGCGCTCGGCGTCGCGGGCGCAGCCGGCGTGCGCTCGCCGAGCGCCGCGCGCACGTGGGTGCCCGCGCTCTCCGCGGCCACCGTGGCGAGCGGCGGCCTTGGCACCTACTTCCACGGCCGCGGGGTCGCGCGCAAGCCCGGCGGCTGGTCTGAGCCGACCTACAACCTCGTCATGGGCCCACCGCTGCTCGCGCCCGGTTCGCTGTCGATGATCGGCGGCATCGGCCTCGTCGCCGCGCTCATGCGCCGGGAGCGCTGGTAGATGGCGCAGAGCTTCTCCGAGCCCGGCCACCTTCCCAAGCGCGCGCCCGGAGGCAAGCCCGCACCGCCCGAGGGCCTGCCCCGCCAGCGGAGCGGCACGACGCCCCAGCGCCACGGGCGCTACCCCGACTACGACGTGCTCGAGAACGCCGAGCACTGGGACGAGGCGACCCGGGCGGTCGTGCTCGACCGGGTGGAGAACGTGCCGCCGCTGCGCTTCTTCACACCCGAGGAGGCGCGGACCCTCGGCGTGTTCTGCGACGTGGTCACCGCCCAGGACGCCGCCCCGCGCATCCCTGTCCTGAACATGGTTGACGCCAAGATGCACGCAGGCAAGCTCGACGGCTTCCGCTTCCACGACATGCCGGCGGACACGGAGACCTGGCGGCGCGTGGCGCGCGGGCTCGACGAGGCGGCCGGCGGCTCCTTCGCCGAGCTCGGCGAGGATGCGCGGCTCGAGCTCGTCGGCCGCTTCGCCGAGGGCAAGCTCTCGGGCGGGGTGTGGGAGGAGCTTCCGTGCTCCAAGGCCTGGGGCGTCGTCATGCGCGGGATCCTCGCGGCGTTCTACTCGCACCCCTGGGCGTGGAACGAGATCGGCTACGGCGGTCCGCGCTACCCGCGCGGCTACATGCGCCTGCAGGTCGGCGCCCATGAGCCCGACGAGGGCGTGGAGGCCGTCGGCGTCGATCCGGTCCCCGACGTGGCCGAACGGAAGGGCCTCCGGTGAAGCTCAAGCGGCCGCTCGCCGCGCTGGCCAAGGGTGGCCTCGGGCCCACCGACAACGACTCGCGCTACCTGCTCGACCCCCACAAGCGGGGCATCCCCGGCCTCGATGAGATGGCGCGCTACGGCGACGAGGACGAGGTCGACCTCGTGATCGTCGGCGCGGGCGCGGGAGGGTCGACGCTCGCCCAGCGCCTCGCCCGGCGAGGCTGGCGCATCGTCGTGCTCGAGTCGGGGCCGTTCTGGGACCCCGACCGCGATTGGGTCTCCGACGAGGCCGGCGCGCACAAGATCTACTGGACCGCTCCGCGGGTGATCGGCGGCGAGGACCCGGTCGAGCTCGGCAAGAACAACTCGGGCCACGGGGTCGGCGGCTCGATGGTCCACTACGCGGGCTATACCCCTCGCTTCCATCCCTCGGACTTCGAGACTCGCTCCCGCGACGGGGTGGGCGCCGACTGGCCGATCTCCTACTGGGAGCTGAAGCGCCACTACGAGCGCGTCGAGGCCGAGCTGCCCGTCTCCGGCCAGGACTGGCCGTGGGGCGACCCTCACCGCTACCCCTACGCCGCCCATCCGCTCTCGGGCGGGGCGGAGCGCGCTCGTCAGGGCGCGCAGGCGGCGGGTATCGAGATGCGGATCGGTCCGGTCGGAATCCCCAACGGGGCGTTCGGCAACCGCCCGCACTGCATCTACCGCGGCTTCTGCCTGCAGGGCTGCAAGGTCAACGCCAAGGCCTCGCCGCTCGTCACCCACCTGCCCGATGCGATCCATCACGGCGTCGAGGTCCGCGCCGACTCGCACGCCGCCCGGATCGAGGTCGACGGCTCGCGGCGCGCCACCGGCGTGGTCTATATGCACGGGGGGCGTGAGCGCTTCCAGCGCGCGGCGGCGGTCGCGGTGGCGGGCTACTCCATCGAGTCCCCGCGGCTGCTCCTGCTCTCGGGGCTCGCGAACGAGAACGACCAGCTCGGGCGCTACGTCATGGTCCAGGGAGCCACGCAGGTCGCCGGGCGCTTTCCCGAGACGCTGCGGATGTACAAGGCCCCGCCCCCGGAGGTCTCCTCCGAGCAGTTCTACGAGACCGACGAGTCCCGCGGCTTCGCGCGGGGGTTCTCCCTCCAGACCGTCGGCCCCCAGCCGATCGCCTGGGCCGAGCACGTGCTCGCCGACGGGCACTGGGGGCAGGGGCTACGCGAGTACATGCGCGACTACAACCACTGGTCGACGCTCGGGGTCCTGAACGAGCTGCTTCCCCTCCCCGAGAACCGGGTGACGCTGGCTAAGGAGAGCGACTCCCACGGGCTACCGGTGGCGCGGATGGACTACTCCCAGTGCGAGAACGACCGCGCGAACATCGCCTACGCCAAGAAGATCCTCAAGGACGTGTGGGAGGCGGCCGGCGCCCAGGACATCCTCACGATCGACCGCTACGCACATCTCGTCGGGGGCTGTCGGATGGGCTTCACGCCCGAGGAGAGCGTGGTCGACTCCGATCACCGCGTGTGGGGCCACCCGAACCTCTTCGTGAGCGACGGCAGCGTGATGCCCACGCAGGGGAGCGCCAACCCCGCGCTCACGGTCATGGCGCTCGCCTCGCGCCTGGCCGACCGGCTGGACGCCAAGCGCGTGGGTGACGCCCGCGCGGCGCGCAGGCGCCCGTGGGCGAGCGCCGCGGCGTAGGCATCTCGAGCAAGAGGCGGATCGTGCACGCCCGGGCGCGCCCGACTCGCCTCGTCCCTGCGCTTGGCCGCGGTGTCAGCGCGCCGACCGCTCGCCGGCGGTTTGCCCTGGCACCGTCCGCGAGGAGTAGCGTGCCCGCCCCCGTGGTAGACACGCGCCGGCAGTACGACGGGCTCGAGGCCCTCTACCTCCCGATCGCGGTCGGGGTATGCGTGCTCGTCTTCGTGCTCGTGATCGCCTTCGCGCTGCGCTACCGCCGGCGCGAGGACGGAGGCCGACCCTCGCGTGTGGCCGACGCGCCCCGCGTCGAGGGGGCCTACGCGGTCGTGCTCGCCGGCGTGGTGGCCCTTCTCCTCGTCTTCACGTACACGACCGAGGCCAAGGTCGATCGCGTGAGCGCCCATCCGGCGCTAACCGTCAAGGTCACCGCCGCCAAGTGGCACTGGCGCTTCGACTATCCCGCCTACGGGATCACCGAGCTCGGGCGCGACGTGACGGGCACGCCGGGCGGCGAGCGCGGCGCGGTGCCGACGCTCTACGTGCCCGCCGGGAACACGGTGCGCTTCCTCATCACCGCCCTTGACGTCAACCATGCCTTCTGGATCCCCGACCTGCGCTTCAAGCGCGACGCCAACCCCGGGCGCACCGACGCCTTCGACATGCTCTTCCCGCGGGCGGGAAGCCTCGCGAGCGGCGGCGAGTGCTCGGAGTTCTGCGGGTTGAACCACGCCGGGATGCGCTTCAACGTTCAGGTCATGGCGCCCGGGGCCTTTCGGGCCTGGGCGCAGGCGCACCGGGGGACGCCGTGAGCGCCGTCGCCATGCCGCCGCCCGCTCGCGCCCCGCGTCGCGGGCTCGTGGCCAACCTGGCGGGAACCGACCACAAGTCGCTCGGCGCGCGGCTCTTCGTCACCGGCTTCGGGTTCTTCCTCGCGGCGGGCGTGCTCGCGGTCCTCATCCGCTCGCACCTGCTGGCGCCGAACACCCAGCTCTTCAGCCACGAGGGCTACAACGAGCTCTTCACGATCCACGGCTCGACGATGTTCTACCTCTTCGCCACGCCCGCGGCGCTGGCGCTCGGGGTCTATCTCGTTCCCCTCCAGGTCGGCGCGGCGGAGATCCAGTGGCCGCGCCTCGTGCTCGCCGGCTGGTGGATGATCGTGGTGGGCGGGCTGACGATGTGGTCGGGCTTCCTGACCACGAACGGCGCCGCGGCGGTGGGCTGGTACGGGTATGACCCGCTCTCCGACGCGCCCAACTCCCCGGGCATCGGGACGGACTTCTGGATCCTGGGGATCATCCTCGCCGCGCTCGGCGCGATCCTCGTCGCCGGGTGCGTCCTGGCCACGATCGCGCGCCGGCGCGCGCCGGGGATGACGATGCTGCGCATCCCCGTCTTCTCGTGGACCATGGTCGTGACCTGCCTCATGGTCATCACCGCGTTCCCCGCGCTCCTTGTCGCGATGGGCCTCCTCTACGCACAGCGCACCTTCGGCGGGGTCCTCACGCTGCCCGACGGCCCCATCGTCTTCCAGCACCTGTTCTGGTTCTTCGGGCACCCGGTGGTCTACGTCGTCTTCTTCCCCTTCCTCGGCGCGGTGGCCGAGGTGATCTCCACGTTCTCGGCGCGGCGCTGGTTCGGCTACAACCTCTTCGTCGTCTCGCTGCTGGCCTTCGCCGCGCTCTCCATGTCGGTGTGGGGCCACCACATGTTCACCACGAGCGCGGTCGCGAACCAGTACTTCTCGCTCACCTCGACCGCGCTGCTCGTGCCCGCCGGGGTGGAGTACTTCGACTCGCTGGCAACGATGTGGCGCGGGAGGATCCGCCTCCTCACGCCGATGCTCTTCGCCCTTGGCTTCCTGCTCATGTTCCTCATCGGCGGGGTGACTGGGATCTTCGTCGGCTCACCGCCGCTCGACTACCACGTCACCGACTCCTACTTCATCGTCGCCCACTTCCACTACACGCTGTTCGGTGGGAGCGTGTTCGGGATGTTCGCTGGCGTCTACTACTGGTTTCCCAAGGTGACGGGCGCGATGCTGCGCGAGCGGCTCGGCAAGGTGCACTTCTGGCTGACGATCATCGGGATCAACCTCACGTTCTTTCCCATGTTCTTCCTGGGGGAGGAGGGCATGCCGCGGCGGGTGGCCGACTACGCCGCCCACCCCGAGTGGCAGACGCTGAACGTGGTGGCGAGCATCGGCTCCTACGTGCTCACGTTCTCCGTGCTCGTGTTCCTGGTGAACGTCGCGGTCTCGCTGCGCGCGCGGCGTCCGGCCGGCCCGGACCCGTGGGGGGCGCAGACGCTCGAGTGGGCCACGAGCTCGCCGCCGCCGCGGCACAACTTCGACGCGCTGCCGCCCGTGCGCTCCTTCGCCCCGCTGCTCGACCTCCGCGAGCGGGCCGAGGACACGGAGGCCGAGCCGCCGCCGCAGCCGGCGCGGGTGCGGGCATGAGCCGGCCGGGGATCGCGCTCGGCGTGTGGGCCCTCTTCCTGCTCGTGCTCGGTGCGGTGCTGTGGGCGATCTTCCTCGCGTCCGCGCCCAAGTGGGGCTACGACGTGCTGCTCTCCGTCGCCCTCCCCTCGCTCGCGGTGCTCGGCACGGCGGCGATGGCGCTCGCCGCGGCGCGCCGCCGCCGTCCCGTCGCAGAGGCCGAGGCCGTCACCGACCTGAGCCCGTCCTCCGCCCTCACCGCCGTGGCGCTCTGCCTCATGCTGATCGGGACGGAGGTCGGTCCGTGGCTCGTCCTCGTCGGCAGTGGGCTGCTTCTCATGGGCCTCGGAGGCCTGCGGCGCGAGCGGCGCGCCGAGCGCGCGGGGGAGGAGCCGCAGTGAGCGGCGCCCCGTCGCTCTCCGGCCTGGCCACGAGCTGGCAGCTCGAGCCCGCGGTGCTCGCCTGGGCGCTCGCCGCGGCCGTCCTCTACGTCGCGGCCGCGCGCCGGACGCGCTGGAAGGCGAGGCGCACGGTGTCGTGGCTGGCGGGAGTCGTCGTCTTGGTGGTCGGGCTCGAGTCCGGCCTCGACGTTTACGCCGGCGAGCTCCTCTCGGTCCACATGGTCCAGCACCTGGCGCTGACCATGCTCGCCGCGCCGCTGCTCGTGGCCGGCGCGCCGGTGACGCTCGCGCTGCGGACCCTGCGGGGCCGCTCACGGCGCGCGGTGGCACGCGCGTTGAGCGGTCCGGCCGGAGCGACCCTGGGGCGCCCGGCGGTCGGGCTCGCGCAGTTCGTCGCGGTGACGCTCCTCACCCACCTCACGGGGTTCTACGAGCTCGCGCTGCGCCACCCGGGAGTCCACGTGCTCGAGCACGCGCTCTACCTCACGAGCGCGGCGCTCTTCTGGGCGCCGCTCGTGGGCGCCGACCCGATCCGTCACGCCCCGGGGTGGCTCGGGCGCATGCTGGCGGTGCTCCTCGCGATGCCGGCGATGAGCGTGGTGGGGATCGCGCTCGAGATCTCGGGCCGGGTGCGCTACCCGGCCTACCTCGCGCCGGCGCGGGCGATGGGCCTCTCGGCTGTGGCCGACCAGCACGACGCCGGGGCGATCATGTGGGTGGGCGGGAGCCTCGCGGGCGCGCTCATCGTGCTCGGGCTGGCGTGGGCCGCGCTCGCCGGAGAGGAGCGGCGGGCGCGCGCCCGCGAGGCCCACGCCGACCGCCGCGCGGCCGCAGCGGTGATCGGCCCGTGAGGAGGGCGCGCCGTCCGCTGCTCGCCCTGCTCGCTCTGCTCTGCGCGGCGCTCGCGGTCATGCAGTGGTCGACCCCGCACGCTGCGCGCGCCCAGGCGGCCGCCCCGGCCGCCGCGACCGGCGCCGGCGGGCTCGTCGCCCAGGGCCGTGGCCTCTTCGTCGACGGCTGCGCCTCCTGCCACGGGCTGAGCGCCGAGGGCGTGCCCGGCCGCGGTCCGTCCCTGCAGAGCGTGGGGGCCGAGGCGGCCGACTTCTATCTCTCCACCGGGCGCATGCCGCTCAACAACCCGCACGACGCACCGGTGCGGGTGAAGTCCGCCTACACGAAGCCGCAGCGCGCCGCGATCACCGCCTACGTCGCCTCCCTCGGCGGCCCGCCGATCCCCACCGTCGATCCGGCGCACGGCTCCTTGTCGGTCGGCCAGAAGGACTTCACCACCCACTGCGCGGGCTGCCACCAGGTGCTCGCGCGGGGAGGGATCGCCACCCCCGCCGCCGTGGCGCCCTCGCTCCAGCAGGCGAGCGCGACGCAGGTCGCCGAGGCGGTGCGCATCGGCCCCTACCTCATGCCGAAGTTCGGCGAGCGCCAGATCGATCAGCACTCCCTCGACTCCATCGCGCGCTACGTGCTCTGGACCCGCCACCCCGACGACGCGGGGGGATGGGGGATCGGCAACATCGGTCCCATCCCGGAGGGCATGGTGGCGTGGTTCCTCGCGCTCGCCGCGCTCGTGATCGTCGCCCGGCTGATCGGCGAGCGGACGCCGACGTGAGCCGCCTCGTGCGCTATCTCCTCGCCCTCCTCCTCGGCGCCGCCGGCCAGGGCCGGCGCTCGGGAGCTCCGCCCGAGCCCGACCCCTCCGAGCGCGAGGTGCCCGCCAGCCGCCGGGCCGAGACGCTCGTCGCCGGGCTGCTTCTCGCCGCCGGCGCGGGGGGCGTGGCCTTCGTCGTGCTCTACGTGGTCGATCCCTCCACCCAGCTGCTCGGCCTCTCGCTCGGCCTGGGACTCGCCGCTCTCGCGGCGGCGCTCATCGTCGCCGGCAAGGGCGTCGTCCCGCAGGAGACCTCCGTCGAGGAGCGCTCGGCGCTCGTCATGCCCGAGCCCGAGCAGGAGGTCCCCGAGATGGTCAGCGACGGCGCCGAGGGCATCTCGCGCCGCAAGCTCCTGACGGGGGCGGCCGGAGTCGCCGGCGTGGGCCTGGGGGCCGCCGCGGTCGTGCCCGCCGCCTCGCTCGGGCCGAACGTCGGCGATCGCATAGACCACGTCCCGTGGAAGGGCGGCACCGAGGTGGTCGATGAGGAGGACAAGCCCATCACCGCCGAGGACATCACGCCCGGCGCCTTCGTGACCGGGTTCCCCAAGGGGGCCGACAAGCGCGAGCTCGGCTCCCCGATCGTGATCGTCCGGGTCCCCCCGGAGAAGCTGAACCTCCCGGGCGGCCGCGCTGCCGCGAGGTGGGCGCCCGAGGGCATCGTCGCCTACTCGAAGATCTGCACCCACGCGGGGTGCGCGATCGCGCTCTACCGCTATCCGCTCTTCGCCGACGTGGAGGCCTCCCCGGCGCTCGTCTGCCCCTGCCACTACTCGACGTTCGACCCCGCACGGGGCGCCAAGCGCACCTTCGGGCCGGCCGGCCGCTCGCTGCCCCAGCTCCCGCTGATGATCGGACCCGACCGGCGGCTGATGGCCCGCGGCGCGTTCTCGGGCTCGATCGGGCCGGCGTGGTGGAGCGTCAAGCGGGGCGCCTCGTGAGCCCGCCTCCCGCGACGTCGGGCCCCGAGACCGTCCGCTGGGTCGACGAGCGCCTCGGCGCGGCGAGCGTGGTCAAGAAGGCCTTTCGCTACGTCTTCCCCGACCATTGGTCGTTCCTGCTCGGGGAGATCGCGCTCTACGCGTTCACGTTCCTGATCCTGAGCGGCACCTACCTGGCCCTCTTCTTCGAGCCGAGCACGGGCGAGACCCACTACACGGGGACCTACGCCCCGCTCGCGGGACAACCGGTCTCCGAGGCGTTCAACTCGACCCTCCACATCTCGCTGAACCTCCCCGCGGGCCTCGTCCTGCGCCAGGCCCACCACTGGGCGGCCGACCTCTTCCTGGCGGCGATCGTGATCCACCTCATGCGGATCTTCTTCACGGGCGCCTTCCGCAAGCCGCGCGACTTCAACTACTTCATCGGCCTGACCATGCTCGGGCTCGGGATGCTCGAGGGCTTCTGCGGCTACTCGCTGCCCGACGACCTGCTCTCGGGGATGGGCCTGGCGATCGCCTACGGAGTGGTGATGTCGATCCCGCTCCTCGGCGGCAAGATCGCCTTTCTCATCTGGGGCGGCCAGTTCCCGGGCTCGCCGGCCTTCGAGCCGCGGCTGTTCAGCGCCCACGTCTTCATCCTGCCCGCGATCATCGGGCTGCTGATCGCGATCCACCTGGCGATCATCATGCGCCAGCACCACGCGCAGTTCCCGGGCCCGGGGCGCACGGAGAAGAACGTCGTCGGCACCCCGATGTGGCCGGCCTACGCGCTGCGCTCGTTCGGGCTCTTCGCGGCGGTCGCGGCGGTGCTCGTGCTCCTCGGCGGGCTCGTCCAGATCAACCCGATCTGGCAGTGGGGGGCGTTCGACCCGTGGCAGGGCACCAACGGCGCTCAGCCCGACTGGTACCTCGGCTGGCTCATCGGCGCGCTGCGCCTGATGCCCGGCGTCGAGCCGCAGCTCTTCGGCAAGACCATCCTGCCCAACCCGTTCTTCGGGGGCCTCGTCTTCCCGACTTTCGTCTTCGCCGCGCTCTATTCCTGGCCGTGGCTCGAGCGGAAGATCACCCGGGACGCGCGCCGTCACGACCTGCTCGACCGTCCGCGCGACAACCCGTGGCGTACCGCGCTCGGCGCGGCCTTCTTCACCTGGGTGGCGACGATCTTCGTCGCCGGGTCGGCCGACCGCATCCTCGTGCGCGTGGGCTTTCCCTACCCGAGCCAGATCTGGTTCTTTCGCATCTTCGCCCTCATGACCCCGATCGTGGTCTTCATCCTCACCCGACGGATCTGCCGGGAGCTGCTGGCCTCGGAGAGCCACCCGCTGCGGGGATGGAGCGGGGTCGTGGTGCGCCGGACCCCGGGGGGAGGGTTCTCTGCGCTGGAGCCCATGAGGAGCGAGGCGCAGAACGGCGACGCCGCTTCGCCCGTCGAGAGGGAGCCGACGCCCTCGGGCTGAGCGGACCGGCGTCGAGAAGACGCCGGTCCGCCCGCCTCGCGACGGAGCTCGCCTCCTCTAGCCCCCCAGCGCGGGGGTGGGGAGGTCGCGGACGGGAGCGCCGCTCGAGACGCTCTTCTGGCCGATGCTCGTGATGTCGGAGTTGGCCGAGTCGATCTGCGCCGGGTTCGCCCGTCCGCCGCGGAAGGAGCTCCTCAGGCCGGTCACCTTGTTCTCAAGCGCCGCCAGAGGACTGAAGAGCTTGGTCAGCAGCGGACTCGACTGGGCGGCTTCGCGCGCCTTCTTGACCTCGTGAACGACGAACAGGGCCGCGACCGCCGCCTTGAGCAGGGCCTTCTTGTGGCTCAGCGGCCGGGAGAAGGAGCCGGCGCGAAACGGCTTGTAGATGTAGCGGTGGAAGGCGCCGAAGGCCAGGCCGGCGTGGAAGACGAACTTCGTCTTGGCAAAGTGCACCTTCTTGGGGGGCTGACTTGAACTCGACTGCCCACCGTTCGAGCCGCTCTGGCTGGAGCCGCTGCTCGAGGACTTGCTTCCACATCCCGCTCCGAGCAGGACGAAGGCGGTGAGCAGCGTGAGCACCGCGGCTTTCAGGGTCATGCGTCCCATGGGTCTACCTCCTGGTTGTCTGGACGTCCCCGGCCCATTGGACGCCGTGGCCGGGCGTAGCGGCCACACCCGGGCTCAGCCGGGTTACGAAAACGCCCGGGACAACCGAGGCCCCGTCAGGCCTCGGGCTCGATGTGGACGGCGTGGCGGAGCAGCAGGTGGTTGGGCAGGCGGATCTGCTCTCCGTTGGCCGCTTGAAGCACCGTGGCCGCGCTCTCGAGCGCCTGCACCGTACCGCGCACGTCGCCGACCCGGATCGTCTGGCCGACCTCGAGCGCCTCGCGCGCGTAGCGGCCGGCGCTGAGCGCGCTGGCGACCTCGCGCCCTCCGAGGCCGAAGGCGAGCGTGAAGGTGCCCGCGAGCGCTACGACCACGATCCCGAGGAGGACGAGCAGCGGGGTGGTGGCCACCGCGATCTGCGACGCCGCCGTGATCGCGAAGACCGCAACGATCGCGACCTGAGCGAGCCGCCCGGCGGGGAAGGGCAGGTCCATCTGCTCGGCGGCGCGGTCAACGCGGTCGCGCACGAGCGCGGCGACCACGAGCCCCGCGAGCAGCAGCACGAAGCCGACGAGCAGTTGGGGCAGAAGCAGCACGCCGGCGTTGAGCGACTGGCTGAGGAACTGCAGGCCAAGCAGCGAGAGGGCGGCGAAGAGCACGACCACCGTGAGCCCGATCCGCACCGCCGCGCCGAGCACGCGAGGCAGCGAGGACGGCAGTCCGGCCTGGCCGAGCACGCGATTGACCCCCCACCGCTCGCCGAGCTCGTCGAGGTTGGCGGCCTCGAGCCCCCGGGTGAGCAGTCGGGCGAGAACGCGCGCGAGGAGCAACCCCACCAGGAGGAGGACGATCGCCCCGGCGAGCCGCGGCAGGAAGCCGCCGAGCTTCTGGGCCGCCTGGTCGAGGATCGAGGCGAGGATCACTGCCGGCGGCCCGTTCGTTCGCCCGAGCGGCCGCCCATGCCGAGCAGCACCCGGATGCCGTCGCCGAGCGCGCCGGCCACGAGGCCGATCGCTCGCAGCGAGGGCTTGATCGCTCCCTGCCAGCGTGCCCTGCGCATCACCGAGGAGCGCAAGGAGACCTCGGTTCCGGGGGCGTCGGAGCGCAGCAGGCCGAGGAGCTCCACGACGCGGCCCTCGGCGCCGCGCGGTTCCTCGCCCGGCGGCGTGGTGCTCATTCGGGCAGCTCCCAGTCGTAGGTGTTGGCCCGGAGGATGTCGATCAGCTCCCGCCGCGCGCGGCTGAGCCGGCCCTTGACGCTGCCGAGCGGGGTGTCGGTCACCATGGCGATCTCCTCGTAGGCCAGGCCCTCGACGTCGCGCAGCACGAGCACGGTGCGGTGCGCGGGGCTCAGGCCGAGCAGCTTGCGCTCGAGGCGCTCCTCGCGCTCGCGCCGCTCGAGCCGCTCGGCCGGCATCCGCTCGGCGTCGGGGTTCGGCTCCTCGGCCGCCTCGGCCTCGGCGTCGACCGCCTCGGGCCGGCGGCGCGTGGCGGCCGAGATGGCGGCGTTGTGCGTGATCTGGAGCAGCCAGGCGCGAAACGCGCCGTCACCCCGGTAGCGGGGGAGCCGGTGAAAGGCGCGCAGGAAGGCGTCCTGGCTCACGTCCTGGGCCTCGTCGCGGCCGACGATCCTGCCCGCTACCCGGAGGACGACCGCCTCGTGGCGTTCGACCAGCTCGGCGAACGCCGCCGTCTCTCCGCGCAGCACGCGCGCGACGAGCGCGTCGTCGGAGTCGACCGTTTCGGTTGCGTTGAGCGAGGTCACGGGGGCTGGGACCGGCTGGCCGCGGCGCAAGTTACACGGACGGGCTCGAGCCTGATCGGTGTAACCCGGACGGCGCGGGCCGAGTCCCAGTTCGTGCTGAGCCCAGAGAGTTAGGGGTAGAGATCATTCACCGTCCTTCAGGACGTGGGTCCGCTCCGGGGAAGAAGCGGACTGACCGGGGATCGCACGCCCTCGCACGGCAAAGGCTGGCGCGCGCAGGAGGCGACCGATCCAGACACGAGAGGAAGGGAAGACACATGACGGACGGAATGACCGAAGCATACGATTGGGAAGGCCGCACCCTGGTCGACTCCGAAGGGGAGAAGATCGGCAAGGTCAAGGAGGTCTACACCGACCAGGAGGGCGGCCAGCCGGAGTGGGCGCTCGTCAGCCTCGGCCTGATGGGCGGCTCGCACTTCGTGCCGCTGGCCGGTTCCTCGCCGCATGGCGAGGACATCAGGGTCACCGTGGCCAAGGCGCAGGTCAAGGACGCGCCGAGCGTCGAGGACGACGGGCAGCTCTCCGAGGATGAGGAGCGTCGCCTCTTCGAGCACTACGGCGTCCCTTACACCAACGAGGGCTCGGTGACCGCGCAAGGTGGCGCGGGCGGCGGTGAGCGGCAGGATGCCGGCGAGCACGAGGGTACGGTGGGGCGCGACACGAGCGGCCCCACGACCGACCAGGCGATGACGCGCTCCGAGGAGGAGCTCCACGTCAGCACCGCGCAGCGGGAGGTCGGCCGCGTGCGGCTGCGCAAGCACGTCGTCACCGAACAGGTGCAGACGACGGTGCCGGTGCAGCGCGAGGAGGTTCGCGTCGAGCGCGAGCCGATCACCGCCGAGAACATGCCCGCCGCCACCGACGGTCCCGACATCTCCGAGGAGGAGCACGAGGTGACCCTTCACGCGGAGGAGCCGGTGGTCGAGAAGCGAGTCGTGCCCAAGGAGCGTGTGAGCCTCGGCAAGGAGACCGTCACGGACGAGCACCAGGTCTCCGAAGAGGTCCGCAAGGAGCAGATCGAGCACGAGGGCGGCGACTCCCGGCGCTAGCAGCACCGAGACGGGGGCGGCCGTGGTGCCGCCCCCGTCTTCGTCTCATCCCCTACCAAAAGGACGATTTTATGACCTCATTCGCTGCTGTGCATATCGCCGCGAGCCTGCAGAAGGCGCTCGACGGCATCCTCGGCTTCCTGCCCAATCTCATCGGTTTCCTGCTGATCCTGATCATCGGCTTCATCATCGCGCGCGTCGTGAAGGGCATCCTCACCAAGCTGCTTCAGAAAGCCAAGCTGGACGAGACGCTGCATTCAGGTCAGTCGGGCCAGTACGTGGAGAAGATCAGTCCCGGCGCGAGTCCGTCGGCGCTGATCGCCGGCGTGGTGTTCTGGCTCATCTTCCTGTTCGTGCTCTCGGCGGCGATCGGCGCGCTGAAGATTGCCGCCGTGACCGTGTTCATGAACAAGGTCCTGAGCTACCTGCCCAACGTCATCGTCGCGGTGTTGATCTTCGTGATCGCCGGCGCGGTCGCCGCCGCCGTCGGCGGACTGGTCGCAAAGACGATGGGCGACACACCGACCGGGAAGGTCGTCGGCACCGCGGTGCCTGGACTCATCCTGGCCATCGCGGTGTTCATGGTGCTCAACCAGCTCAAGATCGCTCCGGAGATCGTGACCATCACCTACGCGGCGCTGATCGGTGCCGTCGCGCTCGGATCCGCATTGGCCTTTGGGCTCGGCGGCCGGGAGACCGCCGGCCAGATGATCTCCGACGCCTACTCCAAGGGCCAGGAGCAGAAAGACAAGGTCAAGCAGGACCTGCAGACCGGCAAGGAGCGGGGCCAGGGTCTCGCCGAGCAGGGCAAGGAGAAGGCGCAGCAGCGGGCCGGCGGCGGCGACTCGTCGGGCGCCGTCTCGGAGCGGCGCTTCCAGGGCTAGCCGCGTAGCGGATGTGGGGCGGCCGCCCCTAACGGGCGGCCGCCCAACTCGAGCTCTGCGCTACTTCGGGGGCTCGGCCCAGTCCAGCGGCACGTCGGCGAGCTTCGTCGCGACGACCATGACGTAGTGCAACGGCTCGCCGGTGATCGAGCGACGGTGGCGGTGCAGCCGGCGCGCCTGGGGCTCGATCACACCGGACTCGACCATGCGGCGCAGAAACGCGCCGAACCCGGTGGTGTCCCCGTCGCCGACGAACTCCTCCTTGACGTTGAAGGCGATCCACCCCCCCTTGGGGATGAGGTTGTGTGCGACGGCAAACGCGCGCGCGGGCATGTCGTCGAAGCCGAGCGCGGCCACCGTGACCAGTGCGTTGAACTCATGCCGCGCGAGACGGGCGTGCTCCTCGGGCGTCGGCTCGGAGAGGTCGGCAACGAGGTAGTCGTCGTAGACCTCCGGCCGGTCGCGCTGCGCGGCGTCGCGAGCGCCGTCGATGATGTCGACGCCGACCACGCTTCCGACGCCGAGGCGCTTGAGCTCTTCGCCCACCATGCCGTTGCCCGCGCCGAGGTCGAGGACGCGCAGCTTGCTCGCATCGGTGCCCTCGGCCTCGAGCTGCTCGCCGAGCAGCTCGCAGACGACCTCAGGCGAGCGGGCACCGAGCTCGTCGCGAAAGAGCCGCTCGTAGAGGCCGGGAACCTCGTAGACGCGCTCATAGTCATGGAAGCGGATGCGGCGCCTGGCGCCGTCGATCTCGACTTCGCAGGATTCCTGGTCCTGGCTCGCCGCGTTGCCGTTGCTGACCGGGAAGGTGACGGCGCCGAGCTTGACTTGAGCGGCTCGGCGGAAGGGGGATGAAGCAGGAGACTCCGAAGCGTGTTGCTGGGTGTCGGGCGGGCAAATGGCGATGCCTCCAAGGCTCGGGGACCGGTCAGACGAATGGAGGATCCTATCGGGCCGGGGATCGAGGGCACCGCTGGAGAGGCGGCGAGACGCCCGCGACCGGCCCGGCGACGGGGCGTATCCGCTTACGCTCGCATGGGGGTCGGTATCCTGAGGAGCATGCGATCTGCCCTGCTCGGAGCACTCCTTCTCGCCGCTTTCTGCGTGCCGGCCGCCTCGGTGGCCGGCGCCGCCCCGGCGGGGCCGTCCTCGACTTCGTTCGCCCGCTTCGGCGGCGGGCACTCCTTCGGCGGCGGGGGCGGCTTCGGCCGCAGCCGTGGCTTCTTCGGGGGATCGCGCTCGCGCCGCGGCTTCGGCTCGCGCCCGCGCCGCTCCCGCGGGTTCCTGCGTAGCATCGCCCGTGCGCTCGCGTTCGCCTACATCTTTCACCTGCTCTTCAGCGGCGGGCACGGGATCATCCTGCTCCTGGTGATCATCGGCGGCGTGCTCCTGCTGCTCTCCCGCCGCCGTCGGCGGCGCGCCCAGTTCGGCTGAGGCCGCGGCCTCGCCGTCTAGACGCGGGCGAGCTTGGGTGAGCTCCACGGCGCCCGCAGGCGCCGCTCGAGCTCGTCGGCGAGCTCGGTGACCGGCACGCGCTCCTGCACGAGGGAGTCGCGCTCGCGGACGGTGACCGTGTGGTCCTCGAGCGTCTGGTGGTCGACGGTCACCCCGAACGGCGTGCCGATCTCGTCCTGGCGGCGGTAGCGGCGACCGATCGCGCCGCCCTCGTCGTACTCGGCGCTCATGCGGCTGCGCAGCTCGCGGTGGATCTGCGCGGCGACCTCAGGCTGGCCGTCCTTCTTGACGAGCGGGAGGACCGCGACCTTGACCGGGGCCAGGCGCGGGTGGAGGCGCAGCACGGTGCGCGCCTCGTCCCCGACTTCGTCCTCGTCATAGGCGTCGACGAGGAAGGCGAGCACCGCGCGGTCGGCGCCGGCCGCGGGCTCGATCACGTGCGGCACGTAGCGCTCGCCGCTCGCCGTGTCGACGTACTCGAGCTTCTGCCCGGAGAACTCCGCGTGCCGGGTGAGGTCGAAGTTGCCGCGATTGGCGATGCCCTCGAGCTCTGACCACCCGATCGGGAAGAGGTACTCCACGTCGCTCGTGGCGCTCGAGTAGTGCGAGAGCTCGTCGGGCGCGTGCGCACGCAGGCGCAGGTGGTCGGGGCGCAGGCCGAGCTCGGTGTACCAGTTCATCCGCTGCTCGAGCCAGTGCTCGAACCACTTGGGCGCCTCGTCGGGCGGCACGAAGTACTCCATCTCCATCTGCTCGAACTCACGCGTGCGAAAGACGAAGTTGCCGGGCGTGATCTCGTTGCGAAACGACTTGCCGATCTGAGCGATCCCGAAGGGGGGCTTCTTGCGCGAGAACTGCAGGTAGTTCTTGAAGTTGACGAAGATCCCCTGGGCGGTCTCGGGGCGGAGGTAGACGGTCGCGCCCGACTCCTTGACCGGGCCGAGCGTGGTCTGGAACATGAGGTTGAAGTCGCGGGGATCGGTGAGGTCGCAGTCCGGCGTCTCTCCGGGACGCTTGGAGGGCTTGCGCCCGCAGGCCGAGCTCTCGATGTGGTCGGCCCGGAAGCGCTGCTTGCACGTGCGGCAGTCCACGAGGGGATCGGTGAAGCCCGCCAGGTGGCCGGAGGCCTCCCACGTGCGGGGGTGCATGAGGATCGCGGCGTCGAGGGCGACGATGTCGTCGCGCTCCTGGAGCATCGCGCGCCACCACTCGGCCTTGACGTTCTGCTTCAGCAGGACCCCGTAGTGCCCGTAGTCGTAGGTCGAGCCGAGGCCACCGTAGATCCCCGAGGACGGGAAGACGAACCCCCGGCGCTTGCACAGGGAGACGATCTTGTCCATGGAGACGACGTCGGCCACGCGGGGACTGTAGGCGACGCCGAGGCGGCGGAACCCGCTCCTATACTGGCCCGCGCCATGCCGATCTACGAGTACCGCTGCGAGCAGGGCCACACCTTCGAGGTCATGCGGCGCATGAGCGATGACCGGCTCACGACGTGCCAGGTGTGCTCGGCCCCGGTGCGGCAGGTCTTCCACCCGATCGCGGTGCACTTCAAGGGCTCGGGCTTCTACAACACCGACTACGGCACGAAGAAGCGCTCGCAGGAGCTCAGGGACGCCGGCGAGGGCAAGGGCAAGTACGAGAAGGCCGACTCCTCCGGGTCAGACGGCGCGTCGAGCTCGAGCTCGGACTCGAGCTCCTCGGGCGGCGGCGAGGGCAAAGGCGGCGACTGCGGCCAGGGCAGCAAGGCGAAGAGCGAGAGCTCGAGCGGCGGCGAGGGCGCGGCGAGCAAGAAGGAGCCGGCGAAGAAGGGCGAGTAGGCGGCGGCCGGCGCTCAGCCCCTGAGGAAGCGCGCGACGTCGCGGCGCTTGGCCGCGTCGGAGATCGTCAGTCCGTCCTCGCCGTCGGGCAGCTTGGTCACGCCGTCGGGCCTGAGGATCCGGACGGGCGGCGTTCCCGAGCTCGCCAGGGCGCCGAACATCCCGAGCAGCGTGAGCCCGCCCATGTCGGTGCGGATCGCCTTGGGGCCGGTCCAGGAGACCCACGGAAGCCGCAGGAAGGCTCCCGGAGAGACGAGCTCGCTCTTGATGCCCTGGAGGATCTGCTGCTGGCGGCGTGCGCGGGTGAGGTCGCCTTCGTTCTTCGCCCCGCGGCACCTGTTCTTGCGCGTCCGCGCGAGCGCGAGAGCCTGCTTGCCGCTCAGGTGGTGCTCGCCCGACCGCAGACGCAGGGTGTAGCCGCCGTTGCGGGTGCCGCCGTTGATGAGCGAGAGCACGCACCCGGTCTTCACACCGACCCCCCCCAGCGAGTCGATGAACTTCGGGAAGTTGGCGAAGTTGACCTCGACGAGGTGGTTCACGCGGACCCCAAGAAAGCGATCGACGGTCCGGATGGAGAGCGCGGCGCCTCCGTAGGCGTAGGCAGCGTTGATCTTGGCGCGGCCGTGGCCGGGGATGTCGACCACCGTGTCGCGCGGGATCGACAGGCGCGCGGACTTGCCCCCGCCGACGCGCAGGAGCAGCATCGTGTCCGAGCGGCTCGGCCCGCGCACGTTGGCGCCGGGCTCCTTGGTGCCCTTGACGCGTTGGTCGGAGCCGAGGACGAGGACCGTGTTGGCCGAGGTGGGCAACGGACCCGCAGAGGCGAGCGCGCGGACCGCGCGCGGGGAGACATGGCTCTGCTCGATCTGGGCGGAGATGAGGAAGAGGACGAGGCCGAGGAGCAGCCACCCGACCAGGGCGAGCAGCGCGTAGAGGAGCACCCGACCCGGCGTGATCCGCTTCGGGCGCGAGCCCGCGCCGCCGCCGGGGCCGGACGCACCGGCGCCTCCGAGCGCGTCCTCCTCGCCGCGCAAGCGGCCGAGCAGGCCGCGCGGGCGGGCGCGGTAGACGCGGTACTCGGGCGGCGGTTCGTCGGCCGGGGACGGACCGTCGGCGCGGCTCTCCTCGCGCCGCCGGCTCCGCCGCCCGCTGCCGTAGACGCGGTACTCGGGCGGCCCTGAGCCGGGCTCGCGGGGGTCGGGATCGTCGCTCACGACCGGGGTTATAGTGGCCGGCATGGCCGTCGGCTGCGTGATCGGCGTGGACCTCGGCGGCACGAAGCTCCTCGCGGGAGTGGTCGACTCCGACCTCGGCGTGCACCACCGAGCATTGCGGCCCGCGCTCGGGGTGTCCGCCTCCGCGCTCCTCGACCTGGTCCTCGACGCCGTCGATGAGGTCCGCGCCGCGGCTCCTTCTCCCCCCCAGGCCGTCGGCTTCGGAATCCCGTGCCTCATCGACCAGGAGCGTGGGATGGCGGTGATGGCGGTCAACCTCCCGCTCGCCGACGTGCCCTTCCGCGAGCTCATGGCCGAGCGGCTCGGGCTGCCGGTGGTGCTCGACAACGACGCGAACGCCGCCGCGCTCGCCGAGCACCGCTTCGGAGCGGCCCGCGGAACGCGCAACGCGGTGATGCTGACGATCGGAACCGGCATCGGCGGCGGCCTCGTCCTCGACGGAGCGCTCTTTCGGGGCTCGACGGGAGCGGGGGCGGAGCTCGGTCACGTCACCGTCGATCTCGACGGGCCGCGCTGTCAGGGCAACTGCCCCAACCGCGGCTGCCTCGAGGCGGTCGCCTCGGGCACCGCGCTCGCCCGCGAGGCCCTGCGCCTGGCCGAGGAGCGCCCGGACTCCGCGCTCGGTTCGGCGCTGGCCGGGGGACGGGAGATCACCGGCCTCCTGGTCACGGAGCTCGCGCATGACGGCGACGCCGCGGCGCGCTCGGCGGTCGAGCTGATCGGACGCCGGCTCGGGGTGGGGATCGCGAGCTTCGTCAACGTCTTCAACCCCGAGGTGGTGGTGGTGGGCGGCGGGGTGCTCGCCGCGGGGGAGCTCCTGCTCGGACCCGCCCGCGCTGAAGTGGCCGCCCGCGCGCTGCGGCCCTCGCGGGACATCGTGCGAATCGTGCCCGCGCGCTTCGCGCACGAAGCGGGCATGATCGGCGCCGCCACGCTGGCCTTCGACTCCCTGGCGCGGCCCGGGTGAGCGCGGGTGAGCCGCGCGCGGCTGGGGCGGGCGCGGGCGCGGGCCGTCTCGTCGTCTGCCCGACGCCGATCGGCAACCTCGAGGACGTCACCCTCCGCGTCCTTGCCGCCCTGCGGGAGGCCGACGTGGTGGCCTGCGAGGACACGCGGCGCACGCGCGTGCTGCTCGAGCGCTACGGGGTCTCGGCGGTGCTCGTGAGCTACCACGAGCACAACGAGCGCGCGCGGGCGGCGGAGCTCGTGGAGCGCATGCGTCGCGGCGAGGTCGTCGCCCTGGTGAGCGACGCGGGCATGCCGTTGGTGAGCGATCCGGGGTTTCACCTCGTGCGCGGATGCGTGGGCGCCGGGCTGGCCGTCGAGGTGCTGCCCGGTCCCTCGGCGGCGATCGCGGCGCTCGTGGCCTCGGCGCTGCCCGCCGAGCGCTGGCGCTTCGTCGGCTACCTCCCGCGCCGGCGCTCGGACCTGGTGGAGGTGTTCGACTCCGCGCGCGAGACCCTCGTCGCCTTCGAGTCGCCGCACCGCCTCGCCGCGTCGCTCGCGGTGCTCGCCGAGCGCGACGCCCGGCGGCCCGTGGCGGTGTGTCGCGAGCTGACCAAGCTGCACGAGGAGGTCGTGCGCGGGCGGGCGGCCGAGCTCGCCGAGCGCTTCGCGCGCGTCGCCCCGCGCGGCGAGGTGGCGATGGTGGTGGGCGCCGCGCCGGCGCGGGAGCCGGAGATCGGGGCAGCGATGGACGCGCTGCGGCGCCTCGTGGGCGCAGGAGCCAAGCCTCGTCCCGCCGCGTCGGTGGTGGGCGAGCTCACCGGCGTGGGAGCCAACGCGCTCTACCGGGCGCTCGCCGAAGAGCGCCGGTCTGCGTCGTAGCTGCACCGTCTCTGTGACTGTTCACGCGCGGTCGGCGGGATCGCGGGTCATCGCACCTAGCGTGCACTTCCGATGCCCCGCCGCCTGCTCCTGTCGCTTCTCGTCGCCTGCCTGGCCGCTGCGTCCCCGGCGGCGGCCCGCGAGCGCTGGCTCTGGCCCGTGCGGGGACCGGTCGTCGGCCGGTTCGCCGTCGGGCCCGACCGCTTCGCGGCCGGTCAGCGGCGGGGCATCGACATCGCCGCGCCGCTCGGCGCTCCCGTGCGCGCGGCGTGCTCGGGACGGGTGAGCTTCACCGGTGCGGTCGGCGCCTCGGGCCGCGTGGTGGCGGTCGCGTGTGGACAGCTCAGCGCGACCTACCTGCACCTGGGGCAGGCGGCGGTCCGGCGCGGCCAGTTCATCGGGGCGGGAGAGCCGATCGGGACGGTGGGCACGTCCGGACGTTCGCGAGAGCCCACGTCGCACGTCTCCCTCGGCGCGCGGGTGCGTGCCCGCGCGCGAGGCGAGGGCTACGTCGATCCCCTGCGCCTTCTCGGAGCCGACCCGCCGGGGGCGCCCCGGGCCCTGCCCGCGAGGCGCGTCACGCCGCCGGAGCCCGGGCCCGCGCCGGCGCCGCTCGCCGTGCCCGCCGTGCCCGCCGGGCTGCACGCACCGCTCGTCTTGCCGGCGCGCGCGCTGACGCCCGGAGCGGCGACGGCGCCCGCGCCGGTTTCCGGAGCGGCGCCTGTGCCGGTTGCCCGCCCGGGCCTGCCGCTCGGCGGCCTTTGGTTGCCCGCCGGCTTCGGGCTGCTCATCGGCGCCTTCACGCTCACCGCGGCGCGCCGGATACGCGCGGACCTCGACGGCGGCCGGCGCGCCGGGCGCCGCGCGTGGCGGGAGAGCCTTCGTGTCGCGACCCGCCGCTGATCGTCCTGCCTCGGTAGCCGCTCGGGCACATGTCCCGTCCGTCGCGGTTCCGGTGAGAGGTCTCGCTTGTCGGGTCGGCTACCCGGGGGTACCGCATGGGGTACCCCCGGTAGCCCTTGGGCTCGGGTACCCCCCGGTGGCCCCTTCGTCGTTCACTCGCGCCGAGCCCGCCGCGGGCTGAGCGCGCAAGCAGCTTCCCTTCTCGCTCAACCCGAGGGGCGGCGCTGCCGATACGGCCCGCATGAGCGTCTCTCCCTCCACGGTCAAGCAGAACCAGCACACCCACCGGCGCCACGAGCGGGTCATCGTCGAGACGGAGCGCTACCGGTTCGTCGGCACCCTGACGCTGCCGGCCGAGGGCTACCGCACGCGCGTGAGTGACCTGTTCAACACGACCGACCGCGAGTTCATCGTGCTCTCCGACGTGGAGATCAGCGCCCACGGCATCGCCGAGGAGATCGGCCGCCGGCCGTTTGCGGCGATCAGCCGTTCCCACATCGTCTTCGTAACCGACTACTCGGACTGAGCCCCCGGCGCGGAGGAGGCGCCCCGGCGCCCCGCCCCGTCCCGGTCGACCCGCGGGGCGCCGCTAGCCTCCCGGCGTTCATGCCGTTCTACGTCACGACGCCGATCTACTACGTCAACGCGGCGCCCCACCTCGGGCACGCCTACACGTCGATCGCCGCCGACGTCATCGCCCGGCACATGCGCCAGCGCGGCGAGGAGGTGTTCCTGCTCACGGGCACCGACGAGCACGGTGAGCCGGTGGCCGAGGCCGCCGAGCGCGAGGGCGTCACTCCCCAGGAGCTCGCCGACCGCAACGCCGAGCGCTTCCGCGCGCTGATGCCGCTGCTCGAAGTCGCCAACGACTTCTTCATCCGCACCTCCGATCCGCGCCACGTCGAGCGGGTCCAGGAGATCATGCAGCGGGTCTACGACAACGGCCACGTCTACGCCGGAACCTACGAAGGGTGGTACTGCCCGCGCTGCGCAGACTTCAAGACGGAGAACGAGATCGGCCCGGGCGACACCTGCCCGGTTCACGAGATCCCGCTCACGCGCGAGAAGGAGGAGAACTGGTTCTTCCGGCTCTCGGCCTTCCAGGAGCCGCTCGAGCGGCTCTATCGGGAGCGCACCGACTTCGTCCTCCCGCGCATGCGCGCCAACGAGGCGCGTTCGTTCGTCGAGGGCGGCCTGCACGACGTGTCGCTCTCGCGGGCGAACCTGCGCTGGGGCGTGCCGGTGCCCTGGGACCCCGCCCAGGTCTTCTACGTGTGGTTCGACGCGCTGCTCAACTACGTCACCGCGCTCGGCTTCGCCCGCGACGGGGAGGATCTCACGGCCACGTTCTGGCCCGCGAGCTTTCACATCATCGGCAAGGACATCCTCAAGTTCCACGCGGTGATCTGGCCCGCCCTGCTGCTCGCCGCCGGGCTCGAGCTGCCCGAGCATCTCTTCATCCACGGCTACCTGCTGATGAACGACAAGAAGATGTCCAAGTCGCTCGGCAACGTCCTCGACCCGCTCGAGGTGATCGAACGCTTCGGCACCGACGCCCTGCGCTACTACTGCCTGCGGGAGGTCTCCTTCGGGCAGGACGGCAACGTCTCGCCCGCCGACTTCGAGACCCGCTACGAGACCGAGCTCGCCAACGAGCTCGGCAACCTTGCGAGCCGCACGCTGGCGATGCTCGCCCGCTACCGCGACGGCGTCGTGCCGCGTGCGGAGCTCGACCAGGCCCTCGCGGCCGACTTCGACGGGCTCCGAGAGGAGGTCGCCGAGCTGATCGACCGGGCCGAGCTCACCCAGGCGCTCGAGCGCATCTGGCAACGGGTGCGTCGCCTGAACCGCTACGTCGAGGAGCGCGCGCCGTGGAAGCTCGCCAAGGACCCGGCGGCCGCCCCGGAGCTCGACGTGACGCTCCGCTCGCTTGCAGAGGGGCTGCGCTGCGTCTCCGTGCTGCTCCAGCCCTACCTGCCCGCAACCGCCCACACGCTGCTGGACGCCCTCGGGGCGCCGGGGACCGACCTCGCCGCGGCGCGCTTCGGCGCGGGCGCCGGGGGCGAGCACGTGAGCGCGCTCGAGCCGCTCTTTCCCAAGAGATGATCGACTCCCACGCCCACCTCGACTCGTGTGAGCCGCCGAACGCCGAGCTCGTCGCGGCGGCCGAGGCGGTCGGGGTACGACGCATCCTCACCGTGGGGATGACCAGCGAGTCGTGCCGCTCCGCGCTGGCGGCGGCCGAGGACTTCCCCCAGGTGTGGGCGGCGATCGGGCGCCATCCCAACGAGGCGGCGGGGTTCGACGACGCGGACCTGGCCGAGCTCGAGGCGCTCGCCGCCCACGAGCGCTGCGTGGCGATCGGGGAGACCGGCCTCGACTTCTACCGCGAGGGCGCGCTGCGCGCGGACCAGCAGCGCGCCTTCCACGCCCAGATCGACCTCGCGCGCAGCGCCGGCAAGCCGCTCGTGATCCACACCCGCGCCGCCGACGACGACACCCTCAAGATCCTCCGCGAGCGCGCGAGCGGACTGCGGGTCCTCCTGCACTGCTTCTCGATGCCCGAGCGGCTCGAGGAGGTGCTCGCGCACGAGGAGTGGTGCGTCTCCTTCGCCGGCAACGTGACCTACCCTAAGGCCGATGAGCTGAGGGCCGCCGCGGCGCGCATGCCCGGCGAGCGCCTCCTCGTCGAGACCGACGCCCCCTACCTGACCCCGCAGCCCGTCCGCGGGCGCCCCAACGAGCCCGCGTGCGTGGTACACACCGCCGACGCAGTGGCCGCGGCGCGAGGGGTCGAGCGTGCGGAACTCGAGGAGGAGGTCGAGCGCACCGCCGCGCGCCTCTTCGGGTGGTGAGCGCCGAGCCCCCCACCCAGCCGAGCCTGCGCCGGCTGCGCGAGCACGGGGTGCGGCCCAACCGCGCCCTCGGTCAGAACTTCCTGATCGACTCGAACCTGCTCGAGGTGATCGTGCGCGCGGCGCACGTGGGTGGCGAAGACGTCGTGCTCGAGATCGGCGGTGGGCTCGGCGTGCTCTCCGAGGCCCTGGCCGCGCGCGCCGGCCACGTCCACGTGATCGAGATCGACCCGCGGCTCGAGCCCGCGCTCCGGGAGGCCCTCGCGCCCCATCCCAACAGCACGCTGCACGTGGGCGACGCGCTGAAGCTCCCGCTCGCGGAGCTGGGTCCCGCGCCGACCAAGGTGGTGGCCAACCTGCCCTACGGCGTGGCGGCGAGCGCGCTGCTGCGCACGGTGGAGGAGCTGCCGGGCGTCGTGCGCTGGGTCGCGATGGTGCAGCGCGAGGTGGGAGAGCGGCTGGCGGGGGCGCCCGGAAGCCCGGCCTACGGCGTCCCCTCGGTGCTCGCCCAGCTCGCCTGCCGGGTGCAGGTGCTGCGCCCCGTGGCGCGCACGGTCTTCCACCCCGTGCCCAACGTCGACTCGGTGCTCGTCGGGCTCGAGCGCCACGGCCCCGCCCCGCCGCCCGAGCTGCGCGCGCTCGTGCGCGACGCCTTTGCGCACCGGCGCAAGGCGCTCGCGGGCTCGCTCGCGCTGGCGGCCGGGGCACGGCCCGGAACCCGCGAGTCCGCGCGCCGGACGCTGACCGAGCTCGGCTTTGCCGCCGACGCCCGCGCCGAGCGCCTCGCGCCGGAGGACTTCCGCGCGCTCGCGGAGCGGATGGCGGCGCCGGCGTGAGCGCTCGGGTGCTCCGCGCGCTCGCGCACGGAAAGGTCAACCTGTGCCTCTTCCTCGGAGGAGTCCGCGCCTCGGACGGGCGCCACGAGCTCGTCTCGCTCCTCGAGTCGGTGTCGCTGGCCGACGAGCTGACCCTTGAGCCCGCGGAGGCCGGGGCCCGCGCCGACGAGGTGATCTGCCCGGGAGTCGAGGGCCCGAACCTCGCCGGGGAGGCGCTCGCCGCCTACCGCGCCGCCTCGGGCTGGGACGCCCCCCCGGTGTGCCTGCGCATCGCCAAGCGTGTGCCGGTCGCGGCGGGGATGGGCGGCGGCTCGGGCGACGCCGCCGCGGCGCTGCGGCTCGCCGCCCACGCCGCCGGTCGGCCTGGAGATCCCCTCCTCGCCGAGCTCGCGCCGAGGCTCGGCGCCGACGTGCCGAGCCAGCTCGTGCCCGGGCCGGCGCTCATGCTCGGGGCGGGGGAGCGAGTCGAGCCCCTCGAGCCGCGCGCGGCACACGCGCTACTGATCCTTCCCTCGAGCGAGCGCCTGGCGACCGCCGCGGTCTATCGGGAGGCCGATCGCCTCGGGCTGCCGCGCGATCCCGGGGGGCTCGCCGAGCGCGAGACCGCGCTGCGGGCCGCGCTCGCCGCGGGCGACGCCCTGCCTCCGGCCGAGCTGCTCGTCAACGACCTCGAGCCCGCCGCGCGCTCGCTCTGCCCCTCGGTGAGCCTGGCGCTGGAGGCCGCGCGCGCCGCCGGAGCCGCCCACGCCCTCATCAGCGGGTCGGGCCCGACGGTGTTCGGCCTGTTTCCCGGCGCGGAGGGCACCCGGGCGGCCGCCGAGGCGGCGCGAGAGCTCGCCGAGCGCTTTCCGGGCGCGAGCGCCGCCGCCCCCGTGGGTCCCGAGGCCGGCGCCGCGCGCTCCTCGTGACGGTGTCGCCGCTGCACGCCGTGCGCCGGCGCCCTCCCCGTTCTCCGCTCTTCGCGACCGCCGTGCTCGCGGCGGTCGCGCTCGTCGGCGGCTTCGGCTTCCTCGCGCTGGCGTTGCTTGTCGAGCCGCCGGCGCGCCCGCCGCTGCTCGACCGCGAGGCCGAGAGCCTCGCCTCTCATCTCCGCGCGCGCTCGGCGGTGGCCGTGCTCAGGGTGCTCACCGACCTCGGCTCGAGCCCGGTGGCCGGGGCGGTGCTGCTCGCCGTCGCCGTGTGGCTCGGGCGCCGGCATCGCCCCCGGGAGGCGCGCGCGCTTCTCGGCGGCGCGCTTCTGAGCTTCGTCGCCGTGGCTCTCGCCAAGGCCGCGGTCGGCCGCCCGCGGCCCCTTGGCTCGCTCATCGGCCCGATCGACTCGGCGAGCTATCCGTCGGGGCACGCGGTCTACTCCGTGGCCTTCGTGGCGGTCGCCGTGCTCCTCGTGCGCGACGCCCCGCGCCGGGTGGCGCGAATCGGACTGCTCGGCGCGGGGTTCGCCCTCGCCGCCTTCGTCGGCGCCACGCGAATCTACCTGCGTGCCCACTACCTCACCGACGTGCTCGGCGGGTGGTGCCTCGCCGCCGGCCTCTTCGCCCTGAGCGGGCTCGGCGCGCTGGCCGTCGCGCGCCTGCGTCACAATGCGCGTCGATGAACAACGCGGCGATCATCTACCTCGTGGCCGCGTGCGCGGGCGTATTCGGCCTGGCCGCCTTCGTCGGCCTCGTCGCCCTGCCGGCCGTGCAAGCCTACGGCCGGCTGTGGGAACGGGCCGCGGCCGCCTTCCTCTCGCTCTACGTGCTCGCGGCGTTCCTGGTCATCGGGGCCCTCCTCGGCGCGCTCGTCGTCTACGAGTGGACCCGCCTGCTCTGAGTCCTCCCCGGGCCGCGGAGCGCTCGAGTCGGCGCCTACAATCGTCGCTCATGCCCTCGTCCAACGGCAGCGAGGGGCCGGGCGGCGGGCTCGAGGCGCTCGCGGCGATCACCGACGCCGTCGAGTCGGGGGCCGGACTCCCCGCCGTCGTACGCGCGGCCGCGGCCGCCTTGGACGCGAGCCTCGCCCTGGTCGACCGCTCCAGCGCCGTGCTCGCCGCCGCCGCCCGCTCGGAAGCCGACGAGCGCTCGCTCATGAGCGACGCGCCCGACGTCGAGACGCTCGAGCTCAAGGTCGCCGACCGCACGGTGGGCCGGCTCCGGATGCGCGCGCGCAGCGAGCCGCCTCCCGCGCTCCTGCGCCTCGTGACCACGCTCGTGGCCTCCGAGCTCGAGCGTCTGCGCGCGCCCGAGCGCGCCTCGGAGGAGGCGGCCCGCGTCTTCCTGCACGCGGTCCTCGCGCGCGAGGTCGTCGGGAACGATCTGCTCGCCCGCGGTCGCGCCCTCGGCACCGACCTCGCCGAGGGCGGGAGCGTCGTCGTCGTGCGCGCCCATCCTCACGCCCCCACCGGTGGCGACTGGCGCGCGCGCCTGCTCCTCGTCGCCGAGCGGACCGCGCGCGCGGCCGCGTCGGGCACGATCGCGGCGCCGGCCGAGGGTCGCGGGGAGGAGGTCGTCCTGCTCATCCCCGATGCCGAAGGCGAGGCCGGGCGCCGCGTGGCCGAGCTCGTGCTACGCGAGCTCGAGGCGAGCCTCCCCGGCTTTCACTTCGCGGTCGGGCGCAGCCGGGCCACGGGCGACGCCGCCGACCTGCACCGGGCCGGCGACGAGGCGCTCCTGGCCGTGAACGTCGCCGAGGGCGAGCCCGGGCGCTCCCCGCTGGCCTACGAGGAGACCGGCACCTACCGCATCCTCCTCCCCTACCTGAGCGAGGATCCGCGGGAGCTCCAGCGCTTCTACGCCGAGACGATCGAGCCGCTCGCCGCCTACGACGAGCAGTACCAGACCGACCTCGTCGGCACCCTCACGACCTTCCTCGAGTGCGACGCCAACGTGGGAGCCACCGCCGCGCGGCTCATCACCCACCGCCACACGGTGCGCTACCGCCTCGAGCGCGTGCGCGAGCTCTCGGGCCACGACGTCGGGCTGAGCGACGGGCGCGAGAGGCTCTCCCTCGGGCTCAAGGCGATGCGGGTGCTGGGAATCGCGGCCGCGCACGGGCCGGCCAGCGAGCGCGGAGCGGGCGCCGGCCGCGTCCCGCGCGGACAGTGAGCCTCGGCGTGCGCCCCGGGGAGGAGGCTCCGCTCGCGCTCCTGCTCGACGCCGACGGGCGCGAGATCTCGCTCGGAGCGTTCCGCGGCGAGGCGGTGGTGCTGATCTACCTGCGCCACCTCGGCTGACTGCCCTGCCGCGAGCACCTGGTCGAGGTTGCCGAGCACGGAGAGGAGCTGAGCGCCCGCGTCGTGTGCGTCACGTTCGCGGAGCCGGCGCTGCTGCGCGCCTTCGAGCGCGAGCTCGGCCTGGACGGCGTGAGCCTGCTCGGCGACCCGGCGCGTGCCACCTACGCCGCCTTCGGATTCGACCGCGCGTCGTGGGCGCGGGTCTGGCTCGACCCGCGGGTATGGGGGCGCTACGCGAGCCTCATCGCGCGCGGTCGCCGGCCGCGCGCGCCCGCGCAGGACACGCTCCAGCTCGGCGGGGACGCCCTGCTCGACCCGGAGGGCCGCGTGGCGTGGATCTACCGCAGCGCCGGGCCCGAGGACCGTCCGAGCCTCGCCGAGCTGCGCGCCGCGCGTGCGAGGATCCCCACCTCGTGAGGCTCGTAGTCTCAGCGGACCGCTTCGACGTCCCGCTCCCGCTCGCTCTCTGACACCGCCACCTCGCGCTCGAGGGCAGCCCACGCGAAGGGTGCCGGTCGCGCCGCGCGCACCGGCCGCGAGCACACCGCGGCCCAGATCACGATCGGCACCACCGGCACGAGCATCCGGGGCTCGGCGGCGACCGGGAGGTGGACCGCGAGGGCGCCCGCGCCGAGCAGCGCGAACGGGCCGGCCCCGCGGCCGAGGCGCCGCCGGCCGCGCGCACGCTCGATCACGAGCCAGCCGAGCAGCGCGAGCAGCGCTCCTCCGAAAGTCGCGTAGAGGCCCCACGCCGGCCCGAGTCCCCCCGAGAAGGAGTAGGGCAGACCTAGCCACAGGCGCGTGGAGTTCGCCGCCAGGCGCTTGACGTAGGCGACGGGATGGGCGGCGATGTTGCGGGTCGCCGCCCGCTGCAGGGCGGCGTCGCGCGCCGGGGCGCCCAGCCGCTCGAGCCGGTGGAAGAACGGCCGGTGGCGGGCGAGGCGGCCGTCGCGAAAGACGGTGTGCACGGCGTGCCAGTCGCCGAGCTCCGCACGGTCGGCGGTGGTCATCCAGTAGAGGGAGAGCCCGCCAGAGGTCGACCAGTAGAGCGGGCGGTGGGTCTTGGCGTAGGTCATAGCGAGCCACGGGGTGCACACCGCAAGGCCGACGGCGAGCACCGCGGCGAAGCGCCGGGGGGCGGCGCTCTGCCGCCGCCGCGAGGCCCAGACCGCGCTGCCGGCGAGCGCGAAGAGCAGCACCCACCCGAACTCGAGCCGGGTGAGGACGAGCCCTCCGAGCGCGAGGCCGCCGAGCGCCGCCGAGCGGCGGCTGGCCGTCCGAGCGTAGAGGGTGGCGCCGTAGAGCCCGCCGATCACCAGCAGCAGCGCGAGCGGCTCCTTGTGCAACGAGGGCGCGAGCAGCGCGAGCGGAGCGTAGAGCCCGAGGGCGAGCGCGCCGATGAGGGCTCGCCGCGGCGAGACCCAGAGCGCAAGCAGGCGCTCGAAGAGCACCACGGCCGCCCACAGCAGCGCCGGTCCGAGGAGGCGAAGCAACCACAGCGGCGCATGGAGCGCCACGAGGGGCGAGAGCAGCGCGGGCAGCCCGGGTCCGTGCCACAAATAGAGCGTCGCGTCGGGGCCGGAGGAGAGCGCGTAGCGCCCGTGCAGCAGTGCATGGGCAAGGCGCAGGAACGAGGGCTCGTCGCCGACCGGGCGGGAGCCGGGCGCGAAGAGCAGCGCGACGCCCACGTAGGCGCCGAGCAGGGCGAGGAGGCTCCCCGCGCGAAGTCGCGAGAAGCGCACCCTCACGCCGGAATGAGCGGGAGCAGCTCCTGCAGCCGCAGGTTCTCCTGCGGGTCGAGCACGGAGTGCTGGACGCACGCCGGCACGAGCTCGTCGGAGTCCGGATGGGCCATCGCGTAGGAGCACGCCTGCAGGCGCTCCTGTGTCGCGCGGATCTGGGCGTTCTCGCTCAGCTCGCCGCGCCTCAGCCCCTCCCACGCGGGGCGCACGTCGCGCGCGTCCATGAAGGAGTGCATGACGAAGGTGAGCGCCCGCGGTGCGTGGCTCCGGAGAGCGCGCACGCCGCCCGCGCGCCGCGTGAACCGCCCCGCCCATCGCAGCGCCTGGGCGAGCGCGCCGGGGTCGGCGGCGAAGACGCGCGCGAGCTTCGCCGCGAGCAGAGCGGGGGGAACGTCGAAGTCCATGCCCCCGAAGGCCGCGAAGAAGCGGTCTCGCACGGCGTGGTCGGCGGCCACGCGATCGTCGAGGATCGGCACCCAACGCTCGCCCACCAGCGTGCCGTAGGCGGTGCGGTTGCAGCGCTCGTCGCCGATCTGCAGGATCTTGTACGGCAGCCGCGCGCCGGCGCCCCGCTCGATCTGCGCCCATACCTCGTCGCCCGAGAAGGCGCGGAACTCGTCCTTCCAGCGGTTCGTGTTGCCCACGTAGGCCGCGGGCTGGAAGGAGAACATCCGAAAGCCCATGTCGCGGGAGTCGCGCAGCACTGCGGCGATCTGGTCGACGTTGCGCGGCGTCACCGTCATGTTGTGCGCTAAGTAGTGCGTCACCCCGTGCTCGCGCTCGAGGCGCTGGAACATCTCACAGAAGCGGGCGCGGTGCTCGTTCAGGTCGGCCTCCCGCTGCACGCGCTTGATCCCGCGCCGGCCGAACATCATCGAGTCGAAGTGCCCGGCGAAGGAGAGGTGGGGGAGGCGGACGTTGCCCTTCGCGTCGAGCACGAGCCGCTCGAGGTAGGAATAGTCGAAGTCGCCGTGGGTCATGCTCATCGGCTTGCGCCCGTGGCCGCGCATCGCGAGCAGCGCGGCGGCGTGGTCGTCGGGATCGAGCAGGCTCACCTCTCCGCCGATGAGCTGCGCGTTCTGCCCCGGCCCGCGCTGCCCCTCCAGGTAGGCCATCTGGCGATCGACTTCGGCGACGGTGTGCTCCCCGTCGGTGCGCACCCGGTTGGCCTCGCGCGAGTGGTAGCACGGGGTGCACGCGAGGTTGCAGCGGGGGAAGACCCCGTGGGTGCCCTCGCAACCCGCGGTGCGGCGGCCGAGGGCCTGGGCGGGGGTCTTCACGTGCTCGGGAAGCGCCTCCCAGCGCCGCGCGAGCGCCTCCTCGAGCTCGGGTGGCACGGGTCGGGTCGCGCGCTCGAGCTCACGCAGCCTCGCGCGCAGGCTCACGACGCGCTCCGAGCGAGCAGGCCGAAGACGTCGTCGACCTGCTCCCAGCCGACCCGCAGGAGGAACTGGGAGTTGCGCCCGTAGGACTTCGCCCCGAGGATGAAGAACCCCGGCTCGGGGTTGGTGAGCGTCTCGGCGCCGTGGCTGGCCTGGGTCAGGCAGTCGCCACCTCCTCCGGCGCTCGCGAGCAGCGCCGCGGCGAGCTTCATCGGTCCGGAGGTCGCGTAGCACTCGTGCACCTGGAGCTGGCGATAGAGCCCGAAGTCGCCGACGCTGCCGTTGAGCGCGAGCACCCGATCGACCACCACCTCCTCGGCTCCGCCGTTGCGCAGCGTCACCGCCACGCGCCCGTCCCGCCCCGCGAGCCTCTCGGTGACCCGCCCGGGACGCACGTCGATCGCCGGCGAGGCGCCGCCGGCGAGCTCGCGCGCGGTCGCGTTCAGCGCGGCGCGCTCGGGCAGTGGGTCGTCGGCCACCGCGCCCCACGCCGGCTCGGGCGCGCGCACCGCCCACACCACCTCGGTGCCCGGCGCGTCGCGGGCGAAGGCGGCGAGCTGCCGCGCGGCGGTCTGAGCCGAGTGGCCGGCGCCGGTGAGGAGGATCTTCTTGTCCGCCCACCCCCCGGGGTCGGCGGCGAAGCGGGGGAGGCGGTGCTCGATCCGCCCGGCGAAGGCCCGCTCGCCAGGGGCGGGGATGCCGCCGTCGCCGAGCGCGTTGGGCTGTCCATAGGTGCCCGTGCAGTCGAGCACGGCGTCGGCGTGCTCCACCCGCTCCTCCCCGTCGGGCCCCTCGACCAGGAGCCGGAAGGGGTGCTCGCGCCGGCGTCCCGTGCCGATCTCCTCGTGCTTGAGCATTCCCTCGCGCGAGACCGCGAGCACGCGCCGGCCGAGGCGCAGCCGCGGGGCCACGGCGGGGAGCGCGGCCACCGGCTCGTAGAGGCGCTCGGCGAGCTCGTCGCCCGTGGGCAGCTCGCCGCCCGCGGGGGCCGCCGCTCCCAGTGCCGCGCGCATGCGCGGCGAGACGTTCATCTCCCACGGGGTGAAGAGCCGGACGTGACCCCACTCGCGCACGTGCGCCGCCGGGCTCTCCCCGGCTTCGTAGAGCGCGAAGTCCCAGCCGCCCTCTACGGCCGCGAGCGCGCACTCGAGCCCGATGGGGCCGGCGCCGAGGATCGCGAGGCGGGGCGGACTGGCGGTCATGGAGTCTCCGGGCGGCTCGGATGCAGAGGACACGTCCGCGAGCGAGCGCCTCGCGTATTCCTACCGTACTCGCTGACCGACCTTCCTTCCACCATGCTGCGCACCTCACTCCTCTTTCCCGTATCGCGCCGTCCCCTCGCCGGCGCGCCGAGCGCGCCATGACCCGTCTGGCGGTCTGCGGCGGCGTCTACTCCAACCCGCACGCTCTGCGCGCGTGGATCGCCGATGCACGCGCCCGCGGCGCGGAGCGCCTGATCTGCCTCGGCGACCTCGGCGGCTTCGGGGCAGAGTGCGACGCGGTCTGGCCGCTTCTGCGCGAGCACGGGGTGGAGTGCGTGGCCGGCAACTACGACATCGCCATCGGGCGCGGCGACGAGGACTGCGGCTGCGGCTACGCCGACCCGCGCGACAACCACTTCGCGCAGCTCATGTACGACTACACGAAGGCGCACACGAGCGCCGAGTTTGCGGAGTGGATGCGCGCGCTGCCGGGCGAGCGCCGCGAGCGGATCGGCGGCCTCGACGTCCACATGGTCCACGGCTCGCCGCTGGCCGTCAACGACTTCCTGTGGGAGTCGCTCGACGACGAGGAGCTGCGCATGCGCCAGGCGCTCTCGGGCGCCGACGTGCTCCTCTGCACCCACACCGGCATCCCGTGGCAGCGCGAGCTCGACGGCACGCTCGTCGTCAACGCGGGCACCGTGGGGCGCCCGGCCAACGACGGACGCACGGAGACGTGGTATGCGCTCCTTGAGATCGAGGGCGGAGCGGCGCACGCCGAGCTCGTGGAGCTCCCCTACGACTGGCGCGCGCACGCCGCTGCGATGCGCGCCGCCGGCCTGCCCGAGCCGTTCGTGGAGACGGTGGAGACGGGCTGGTGGACGACCTGCCTCGAGATCGTCCCCGCCCCCGAGCGCTCGCGCGGTCGCTACCACGTCTACCGCGACGCGATGCCCGCGGGCTTCGCAGCCGACGGGGTGGGTTGGGCCGACGCGCCCGCGGAGGAGGAGGGCGAGCGCCCGGTGGTGCCGCTCTTCGGCTCGGTGGTGTTCCCCCCGCGGCTGTGGATCTACTCGAACTTCCACTGCAACCTCGCCTGCGACTACTGCGCGGTGGCCTCCTCCCCCCGCGCCCGGCCGCGCTCCATCGGGCTCGAGCGCTTCTGCGCGCTGGTCGACGAGGCGGTGGGAGAGGGCTTCGAGGAGCTCTACGTCACGGGCGGAGAGCCGTTCGTCGAGCCCGACATCGTGCCCATGCTCGAGTACGCCTCCGCGCGTATGAGCACGGTGTGCCTGACCAACGCGATGCTCTTCCTCCATGGCCGCCGCCGCCAGGAGCTCGAGCGCCTCGCCGGCCGCGAGCGGCTCACGCTCCAGAGCTCCATCGACGGCGCGCGCCCGGAAACCCATGACGTGCACCGCGGCGCGGGCTCGTGGCGCAAGGCGATGGACGGCATCGCGCTCGCGCGCGAGCTCGGCCTGCCCGTCCGGGTGGCGATGACCGAGACGCCCGAGAACCGCGGGGAGGGAGAGGAGCTCCGGGAGAAGCTCGCCGCGCTGGGGATCGTCGGCGAGGACTTCGCCGTGCGCCCGCTCGTGCACCGCGGCTTGGCCGCGGACGGGATGGAGGTCACCGACGCGGTCATGGTCCCCGAGCTCACGATCACCGCGGACGGCGCCCACTGGCACCCGGTGGGCGGCGACCTCGCCACGAGCCCCGATCTGCTCGTGGCTTCCGGCGAGGTCTCCCTCGCCGAGGCCAAGCGCCGGATCGTCGAACGCTTCCTGAAGCTGCGCCAGGACGACGGGAGCCTGCCCGCGGCCTTCCACTGCGCGGTCTAGGATCGCCGCCGCGATGGCGATCGGGATCATCACCGGGTCGGGCACCTACGCGCTCCCCGACCTGGCCGAGATTGAGTTGCTCGAGCTCGAGACGCCCTTCGGCTCGGCGGCCGTGACGCGCGGGCGCTTCGCCGGGGAAGAGGTGCTGCACGTCTCGCGCCACGGCGAGGGGCACGTTCGCCTCTCCAACCACGTGGCGTTTCGCGCCAACGTGTGGGCGCTGCACGAGCTCGGCGCGCGCACGGTGATCGGTTGCACCGCGTGCGGGGCCGTCGATCCCGACGTCCCGCTCGGCTCGCTCGTGGTCTTCGACGACCTGCACTTCCTCTCCAACCGGCTGCCCGACGGCTCGCCGTGCACGTTCTTCACCGAGGCCGGCGACCGCGCGCGCGGGCACTGGATCTACGATCGCCCGTACTCCGCGGAGCTCCGCGACGCGCTGCTCGCCGGCGCCGGGGAGGCCGGCCACGCCGCGCGCGACGGCGGCTGCTACGGCCACGTCGACGGGCCGCGGTTCAACACGCGGGCGGAGATCCGCGGCCTGGCGGCGTGCGGCGTCACCGCGGTGAGCCAGACCGGCGGCCCCGAGACCGTCTTGTGCGGCGAGCTCGAGTTGCCCTTCGCGCTCCTCGGATTCGCCACGGACTACGCCAACGGCGTGAGGCCCGAGGAACCGACGCCGGTGCCCGAGCTCATCCGGCTGATGGGGGAGAGCACCGGCATCTTCGCCGACGTGCTGAGCGCCGCCCTGCCGCGGCTGACCGAGCGCTCGCCGGCGCCCGCGGGCGTCGTCTACCGCTTCGAGTCGGAATGAGCGCCGCGGCGGGCGCCGCCGCGCTCATCATGGCCCGGGCGCCGGTCCCCGGGCGCTGCAAGACGCGCCTCGAGCCGCTGCTCGGGCCCGAGGGCTGTGCGCGACTCCAGGCCGGACTCATTCGGCGCGCCGCGGCGTGGGCGCACGAGGTGGCCCCGGGTGCCGTGTGGCTCGCCTTCGATCCCCCCGATCGGGAGGAGGAGCTGCGCGCGCTCGTTCCCGCCGGCACCCGCCTCCTCGCCCAGGAGGGCGAGGATCTCGGGCAGCGGCTCACCGCGGCGAGCGCGCGGGTGCTCGGCGAGCATCCCGGGCCGCTGCTCATCGCCGGCACCGACCTGCCGCGCCTGAGCGCGCGCCACGCCGCCGCCGCCCTCTCCGACCTGGCCGACGGCTGCGAGGTCTCCCTCGGCCCCGCGCTCGACGGCGGGTGGTATCTCATGGGGTTGCGCGAGCTCCACCCCGCGCTGTTCGCCCTGCCCACCGAGGCGTGGGGCGGCCCCGAGGTGTGGACGCTAACCCTCGCCGCGGCGGAGGCGGGCAGCCTGCCGCTCGGCCTGCTGCGCGCCGAGCGCGACCTCGACACCCCGGAGGACGCCCAGGCCATGCTCGCCGATCCCGGGCTGCCGCCCGATGTCGTCGATCTGCTTCGGCCTCGGTGAGCGCGCCGCCGCTCGTCTCGATCGTCGTTCCCGTCCTCGACGAGGCGCCGGAGCTCCCCGCGCTCCTCGATCACCTCGCCGGCCTGCCCGGGCGCTTCGAGGTGCTGATCGTCGACGGGGGCTCGAGCGACGGGACGCCCGCGCTCGCCGCCGCCCATCCGCTCCGCCCGCGGGTGCTCTGCGACACACCGCGCGGACGCGCGGCCCAGATGAACGCCGGCGCGCGCGAGGCGGCCGGCGAGCTCCTCGTCTTCCTGCACGCCGACAGCCGCCTGCCCGCGAGCGCCTACTCCTCTCTGCGCGTGGCGCTCGCGGACTTCGAGCTGCTCGGGGGGAACTTCGCGCTGCGCTTCGACGGGGAGGACCGCTTCTCGCGCGTGCTCGGCGCCTGGTACGCGCTGCAGCGCCGCGCCCGCGTCTACTACGGCGACTCCGCGCTGTGGCTGCGCGCCTCGGCCTTCGCGGCGCTCGGCGGCTACCGCGAGCTGGCGATCATGGAGGACTACGAGCTCGTGCGCCGCCTCGAGCGGGCGGGAAGGACCGCCTGCCTGCCCGGGCCGGCCGTCACCTCGAGCCGGCGCTGGCGCGCGTTCGGGGTGCCGCGCACCGTCGCCTCCTGGGTCGTGATCCGCTGGTTGTTCCTCGCCGGGGTGCCTCCCGAGCGCCTCGCGCGGCTCTACCGCCACGCGCGGTAGACAGCCGCCTTGCATTCAGATGGTTGTCAGAGCGCTCCTGCCAGCATCGCCGCCCATGACAACGACCCTCAGCCAGCAGCACCCAGGCCACCCGCACGACCGGCAGCTCGGCCGCCGGATGCTGAACAAAGTCCCTGAAGTAACCCTCTACTTCTGGGTCATCAAGATCCTGTGCACGACGGTCGGCGAGACCGCGGCCGACTTCCTCAACACGAATCTGCACCTGGGGCTGACCGGCACTTCGATCGTCATGGGCGCGCTTCTCGTCCTCGTGCTCGTCGTCCAGTTCCGCAAGCGCCGCTACGTGCCGGGAATCTACTGGCTCGCGGTCGTGCTCCTCAGCGTCGTGGGGACGCTGATCACCGACAACCTGACCGACAACCTCGGCATCTCCCTGGTCACGACGACGATCGGGTTCAGCGTGGCGTTGGCGGCGACGTTTGCCGTGTGGTTCGGGTTCGAGCGGACCCTGTCCATACACACGATCCACACGACCCGGCGAGAGGCGTTCTACTGGCTGGCCATTCTCTTCACCTTCGCCCTCGGCACCGCCGGCGGCGACCTGGCCGCCGAGAAGCTCGGCCTCGGGTATTGGCTCTCGGCGCTCGTCTTCGGGGGAGTCATCGCGGCGGTTACGGCCGCGCACTTCGGGGTGAAGTTGAACGCCGTGCTCGCCTTCTGGCTCGCATACATCCTGACGCGCCCGCTCGGCGCCTCGCTCGGCGACGGCTTCTCCCAGTCACCTCACGACGGCGGGCTCGGCGTCGGCACGGTGGGAACAAGCGCACTGTTTCTCGTCGCGATCTCGGCCTTGGTCGTCTACCTCACGAGGAGCCGCGTGGACCAGACTCCCGCGTCGCCGCCGCAATCCACGAGCACGGCGGCCGTGCTCGTGGTCAGCGACGGTGCGGTGGCCACGCCGGCGCTGCTCGACGCGATCCGCGGTCGTGCCGCGCGTGCCCCCGCGGGATTTCGACTCCTCATCCCCAATCCCGCTCCGGCCGAGTGGCACCCCACTCATCCGGAACGCCACGACAAGGTCACCGAGGCCGAGCAGGTTCTGGCCCGCGCCCTGCCGCTGGTCGAGGAGGCGGCCGGCAGTCCGGTGGGCGGCTCCGTGTCGATCAGGCACGACGCCATGGACGCCATCGAGGAGACTCTCCGGACGGGTCAGTTCGACGAGATCATGCTCGCCACGCACCCCCACGGCGTATCGAGCTGGCTGCACGTCGACCTGCCTCACCGGATCGCGCGCCTCGGACTTCCGGTGACCACTTTGACGACCGAACATCGGCCTGTCGCGGCCTAGGGTCGCTCGGCCTGAAGACCAAGGCGTTCAGGCTCCTGTCAGAAACCCGGCACTAGGGTCGGTGCCGGTGAGACCCGATCCCCTCCGATTCACGCGCCGGTCCTCCCGGCGCCGCGCACGGCGGCGTTCGTCGGCGGCCGCGCGCGTCCGGATACGTCAGCGGCGCGCAGTCGCTGTGCTGTGCATCGTGATGGCGCTGTTCGCCGCGGTCGCCTACGCCGACGACGACGGGCGATCCCCCGCTCGGCGCTCGGCGCCGGCGCGTCGCGCGCTCGCTCCGGTGCCGGTGCCGGAGCCGGCGATGCCTCGCACCCCGCCGGCGTCGTACCGCGTCCCGTCCTTGCTCGACTCCCACGACGTCTACGCGGCCGACCGTCCGGGGGCGCTCTCGCCCGTCGTGCGCGCCGATCCGCCGCGCATCTACGTACCGAACTCGACGAGCAACACGGTCGACGTGATCGACCCTGCCACCTACAAGGTCGTCGATCACTTCGCGGTCGGGGCGCAACCGCAGCACGTGACCCCGTCCTACGACCTGAAGACGCTGTGGGTCGACAACGACAAGGGCAACTCGCTGACCCCGATCGACCCGCGCACCGGGCGCCACGGTGCTCCGGTGCCCGTCGCCGACCCCTACAACCTGTACTTCGCTCCCGACGGGGGGCACGCCATCGTGGTGGCCGAGCAGCTCGAGCGCCTCGACTTCCGCGACCCGCACTCCATGCGGCTGACGCACTCGCTGCCCGTGCACTGTCCCGGGGTGGACCACATGGACTTCACCGCCGACGGTCGCTTCGCCCTCGCCTCGTGCGAGTTTTCCGGCCAGATGCTCGTGGTCGACATCGCGGCCCAGCGAGTCGTGCGCCGCGTTCCGCTGAGACCGGGCGCGATGCCCCAGGACGTCAAGCTCTCGCCCGACGGGCGCACCTTCTACGTGGCCGACATGGCCTCGAACGGCGTCTGGGTGATCGACGCGCGCTCCTTCGCGGTGCGGCGGCTCATGCCGACCGGCGCGGGGGCGCACGGCCTGTACGCGAGCCGGGATTCTAAAGTCCTCTATGTCTCCAACCGCATGGAGGGCTCGGTCTCGCTCATCTCCTTCGCCACCCAGCAGGTGGTGCAGAAGTGGCGGCTGCCCGGAGGCGGCTCGCCCGACATGGGCGGTCTATCGGCCGACGGGCGCGTCCTCTGGCTCTCGGGCCGCTACAACGCCGAGGTGTACGCCATCGACACCGCCTCCGGGCGTCTACTGGCCCGGATCCCGGTCGGCCTAGGACCGCACGGCCTGAGTGTCTATCCGCAACCCGGGCGCTATTCGCTCGGGCACACGGGGGTCTTCCGCTAGACATGCGCCGGCTCATCGTCGTGCCGGGGCGGCGAGGCGGGTGGCTCGTGAGGGACGTCGCCGCCCGGAGGCCACCGTCTCCTACCGCATCGAGCATGCCGAGGCGGAGGCTCGCGCGTACCTCGAAGCGCGGGGCGGAGGCGAGATCATCGTCCAGGAGGGGGCTCGGACGATCAGTCGGACCCTGGTCGACTGATGATTGGGGATGCGCTCACCTTCGTTTCATGATCGCTCGGGAGACTCACTTCGAAGCCCGTTCGAGAGGCCCCCTTTAGTGCCCATGCCTCTGGCCTCTGCCCTCATCTCGCCGGTCCTCATCGTGCTCGTTGCCAGCGCGATCCTTGTCGTCGTGGCGCTCCTCGCCGCGGCGATGGTGCTCAGCTACCGCCTCCGGGCAGGGATGCCCGTGCAGGCTGCTAGGCGCAAGCGCAGGGTCGCCACTCAACCGCGACGTCCGCGGGGCGCCTCCTACACGCGCTCGCGGGTCGCGTGCCCGCGCGGCGCGAGGGAAAGGTGGTCGACGGAGCGAGCCCGACGGTCAGGATCTCGATACCACTCTGAGGACTGACCGGAGCCGTTACGGTCCCTGTCGACGGCGCCCAGGGGATCGCACTGAGGACGCGGGACGGCACCCGACGGAAGACTGATCCAGAGATTTGCCGTCGGCCGCGACGAACTCGAGCGTTGCACGGCGCGGCTGGCCGCATCCGCAGCGCGCCGTACACCGAGTCGTTCGCGAAGGCCAGGCGTGCGTCGCCCGAGTTGACTCCGTAGCGTCCGTGTCCGCCGGCGCCGACGACCAGGGAGACGATCCCGCGAGCCGGGCGCAACCGTTGGAGGTCGTGGTCGTGGCCGTTGAGCACGAGGGCGGCATGTCCGACGAGCGCATCCTCCAGCGGCGCGACGTCGTGCTGGTCACCGACCAGCCCGGCGCTGTGCAGCGGTCGGTGCCAGAAGGCGAGCCGGCAGGTCCCTGTATCCGAGCGCAGCCGGGCGCGCAGCCAGCGCAGCTGCGCCGAGTCCGCCCCATGCGGTGCCTCGGAGTTCAAGCTCAGCACCTCCCAGCCGCCGACCCGAAACGCGTACCACGGTGGGGTGGCGGCTCCGGTGACGGATCGCCAGTAGGGGTCGTATCCGACGTCGTGGTTCGGCCAGTCATGGTTGCCGGGCGTCGGGGCCGTCCGGCGAGCGAGGGATCCGTAGACGGACCGAAACCCGCCCCGGAAGTCGGACGCCGTGCCATCGGGGTAGACGTCGCCGAGGAAGAGCACACGGTCGGGACGGCCGGCCGCGATGCGGCGTGCAACCGCACGAGCGGCCGCGCCTCCGTCGGCACCGTCCCCCACGGCCCACACGGTGGCCGGGGCGTCCGGCCGTATCGCCGTACGAAAGGCTCGGTTCGGTACCGGCCGAGGGGGCGGCGCCGATCGCCGCGCCAGCGCGATCGCCGCGTAGGTGATCCCGACGACGAGCAGGATCGCGAGTCCGAGCCAGCCCACTCGAGCTTGCGCCGCCTTCACGAACCGCGAGCGCCGCCGATCGAGGCGCTTCATCCTTCGCACCTCGGGCTCATCGCCCGCACGGACATGAGAAGCCCACCGGCGACGGGGAATCCGAGTACCGGCACGGAGGAGGGCGCGAGCACGCAGCCAGTGTGCCGATCGCGGGTAAGAACGCGATGAGAAGGCGACCTCTCATCCTGAGCTCACCGTCTCACCCCGGACTCATCGATGCCTCCTAGCTTCTCCGCCGCTTGGTCAACCACCAACAAAGGAGCAGCACATGCTCAAGCGCATCAAAACCGGTGTGGGCGCCGTCGCGGCGCTCGGGGCGCTCGCCCTGGGCGGCTCTGCCATCGCCAGCGCGGCCTCATCTCACCACAAGGCAGTCCACAAGTCCCACCACTCGGCCACCCACAGGTCGACGCGCGCCGCCGAGCCGACCGGGCCGGATCGCGACAACGTCCAGAGCGGCGACCAGAGCACTCCGGACGTCAAGGGCTCGAAGAGCTCGGAGAGCTCGAGAGAGAACGCACCGGAGGGCTCTGGCGAGTCCGCCGCGAACAACGACGGGCCCGGCGGTCACGCCGATGAGCCCGGCAACGCCAACGCCGACCATCAGTTCCAGGGTCAGGAGTAACCGCCCCCCGGACTGACCGACGGGAGGCCCCGGTTCGGCGACCGTCGGACCGGGGCCTTTGTCGTTCCGACGCCGCCTCGACGTGACCCTTAGCTTAGGCGCAGGGACTGCCGCCGTCGGCGCGCAGCCGGTATCCTGCTCCGCGCACCGTCACGATCGACTCCACCTCGAAGGGGCGGTCGATCTTGTCGCGCAGGTAGCGCACGTAGACATCCACGACGTTCGAGCGGTTCTCGTAGTCGTGGTCCCAGGCGTGCTCGAGGATCTGGAAGCGGTCGAGCACGGCTCCGGGCCGGCGCATGAAGGTCTCGAGGAGGGCGAACTCCTTCGCCGAGAGCGAGATCTCGTCGCTGCCGCGCCAGACGCGCTTGGAGGCAGGGTCGAGATGGAGATCGCCGGCTTGGAGCACGGTCGCCCGCTCCAAGCGTCCGCGGCGCACGAGCGCCCGCAAACGGGCGGTCAGCTCGGCGAAGGAGAAGGGCTTGAGCAGGTAGTCGTCGGCTCCCTTGTCCAAGCCCTTGACCCGGTCATCCACCGCGTCGCGCGCGGTCAGCATGAGCACGGGCGCGCAGACTCCATCGGCCCGCAACCGCTCGCACGCCTCGAAGCCGTCCATCCCCGGGAGCATGACGTCGAGCACGATCGCGTCGTACTCCGTCGCGCCGGCCATCCACAGCGCATCCTCGCCCGTGATCGCCACGTCGGCCGCCATGCCGTCGGCGCGGAGGCCGCGCCGGACGAGGCTCGCCATCTTCACTTCGTCTTCGACGACCAGCACGCGCACGACACCGAGCGTTACCGGCGCGGATGAAGCGCAGATGAATGCGCCTCCGGGGCGGGGTCGCCGGGCAGCGCGAGCGACACATCGGCGCCTCCGCCCGGCCGGTCGCCGACACGGGCGACTCCGTCGTGCGCCTCGGCGATGGCGACGACGATTGCCATGCCCAGCCCCGTACCACCTCGTCCGCCGGCGGAGTCCCCGCGCGTGAAGCGCTCGAACGCAACCTCGCGCAGCGCGGCAGGAAACCCGGGGCCGCGGTCGCGCACGTGGAGCTCGACCTCGTCGTCGACGGCGACGGCCTCGAGCTCCACGGTTCCCCGGCCGTGTTGGAGCGCGTTCTCGACGAGATTGCTCACGGCCTGCTCGAGACGAAGACGATCCGCGGTCACCGTGAGTTCGGGCGACCCGTGGCACATCACCCTGATGTGCTCCCCCTCGGCGCGGCGGGCGTAACGGCGCGCGATGCCTTCAAGGAGGTCCCGCGCGTTGATCAGCGAGGTACGAACGGGCAGACGACCCTGCTCCAGGCGAGCGAGTACGAGGAGATCCTCGGCGAGCTCGACCAGCCGATCGGTCTCCTCTGCCGCCGAGCTCACCGCTTCGCGTATCGCTTCCAGCGACTTCGCGGGGTGAAGAGCAAGCTCCAGCTCGCCCTTGAGGATGGCGAGCGGAGTGCGTAGCTCGTGGCTCGCGTCGGCCACGAACCGCCGCTCTCGCGCCAGCGCATCCTCGAGGCGCTCGAGCATGTCGTTGAGAGTCTCGCCGAGGCGGGCCACCTCGTCGCGCGATGGGGGAACCGGAAGCCGGCGACCTGGAACGCCGGCGTTTATCTCGCCGGCTCGCCGGCGCATCGAGTCCATCGGTCGCAGGGCTCCGGCGGCCGCGCCGTATCCCGCCAGAGAGGCGAGTAGCAGGGCGATCGGGCCGCCGAGGAGCAACAACCCACGCAGCTTTGCCAGCGCGTCGTCACGCGGCTGGAGCGAAGCACCCACCACGACGATCAGGCGACGGTCCTGGGCGATCGTGGCAGTCGCCAGCAGGCGGATCGGCTTCCCGTCCAGAGGAGAGCGGGAGTGATCGACGAAGATCGTGCGCGAAGCCGCCTGCCGCCGCTCCGCGCCGCTCAACAGCGGCCGGCGGCGCAGCGGTGGAGGGGCGTCGACCACGCGCCCCGAGAGATCGGAGATCTGCGCGAGATTCTCCCCGCGCTTGGTGAGCGGGCTTCGTCCCGCCTGGGCGAGTCCGGAATCCGCCTGACTCACGAGGGCGATCACGTCGCCCGCTCGCGAGCGGAGTCCTCGGTCGAGGGTGGCGCCCAGCTCGCCGGCCAGGCGCAGGAAGAGGAAGGAGCCGGTGGCGGCGAGGAGCACGGCCATGGCCGCCGTGAACGTCAGCGTCACGCGCACGCGGATGGGAAGGCGATCCAGCCTGAGGAGCAGCGACACCGCTCTCGCACCGTA